>ENA-UOYA01000004-UOYA01000004.1-activated-sludge-metagenome-genome-assembly--contig:-NODE-4-length-443184-cov-22.607338_pt1 | contig 443184 bp, 404 predicted proteins | sample MGYA00238163_ERZ764804 | MGnify/ENA primary metagenome ERZ764804 (study PRJEB28919, sample SAMN05720223) | activated sludge metagenome | isolation source: Anaerobic digester | place: Hong Kong... | reverse complement strand
AGCAATAGGGCCGTTTGGTGTCGGCGCCGATGCCGGGGTAACAGAGTTGGGGAGGGTATTGGGGCTTAAGAGCTAGGGCGGGGGAGTTCAGATCAAGCCCGGCATAATGCTGATTATGGGTCCAACCATTGGCGTCGCTTCGGTAGAGGCGACTAAAACTTAAACCACTGGGACTGCTGTAATCGGCTTCGGTTTGTTGCTTCCTACCCGTGGCGGGGTAGATGGGGTTGCCAACTTTGACGGTGGGATCCGGACAGCTGTCAGGGTGGGGGATGACAGGGGGGCGGCAGGTGAGGGTGTTTTGGTAGGTGGCGGGATGGGTTTCAATAGGACTGGTGCCTTGGGGACATTCGGCTAGTAGGGCCAGATTGCCCGTCCACTTTTGAACATAACCCTCACCCCCTTCTGTGAGGCTTTGCCAACGTAGATAATGCCAATTATATGTCATGGGACGACCGTTAATAGTAACAATGTGACCTCCTTGTTCTGAAGCAGGAGCTTCATAGAGATCTTGCAAAAGATCAGGATGACCCTTGGGTCCGTAATCTTTATTCATCTCCGCTTGCCGGATGGGTTTGTAATAGTCCCACGCCTCTTGAGGAGTGTTGAAATAGAGGGTCTTCTTAGGAATCATCCAGAGCTTGCTGTAATAATTCGGCTCGACTTCTTCCGGCTCTGGCGCCGCCCAAACAGTAGCGCTACAGATGAATAAGGCGAGAACGAGTAAGGCGTGGATAAACGCTTCCCGTGGCTTAAGCATGAGCCGGACTCCCTGAAGGATTGAGGTGGAGAAGGTGGGGAAGAAAAATAACGATGTCCCTAATCTTGATGCGCTTCTTAAAAGAAAAGTCCCTGGAAAAGCGCCTAAATACTAGGTAAAGAAAACCTGCTCTCTTTTATTTTTCTCCCTTATTTGCGGTAGAGATTATAAGACAGCCTTCGGAGAGCGGTACAAACGATTGTAGAGAAGAAAAGAGCTTGCTTCTGTTCTTTTACTTTCCTTTACGGGTTCATTCCCTTTTAAACCATTCCCGTTCTTGTTGCTTGCTTTGGCGTGTTAGAGCACTCTGGCTGGGGCTCGGCATCTAGCAATAAGAAAGGGAATAAGAAACAAGAAACAAGAAACAAGAAACAAGAAACAAGAACAAAAGACCGCTTGTATCAGTAAAGTTCGGCAAGTCTTCTGCTGCTTAAGCGCGATAATTAGACTAGAGCTCGTTCGCACCGGCAAGACCAGTATGAACAGGCTCTAGGGCCCGAGCTGTACCCTGCGCGAGCTTAATGTTTTACTGGCGGCAAATCCGTGCAATGCCCATCGGCGGCTTCGGCGGCCAGGCCCAGGGATTCTCCCAGTGTGGGATGAGGATGAATGGTTTTGCCAATATCAACGCTGTCTGCCCCCATTTCAATGGCCAGGCAGACTTCACTGATTAAGTCTCCTGCATGGGTGCCTACAATGGCGCCACCGATAATACGGCCGCTGGTTTGATCAAACAGAAGTTTGGTGAAGCCTTCATCGCGACCATTGGCAATGGCACGGCCTGAGGCGCTCCAGGGGAACAGGCCTTTTTTAAAGGCACGGCCGGCGGCTTTTAAAGCGTCTTCGGTTTCGCCGACCCAGGCGATCTCGGGGTCGGTATAAGCCACACTGGGTATGACACTAGCATCAAAAAACGCTTTTTGGCCTGCGCAGACCTCGGCGGCGATATGGCCTTCATGCACGGCTTTATGCGCCAGCATGGGCTGCCCCACTATATCTCCAATGGCAAAAATATGGGGCACATTGGTTCGCATTTGTTTATCTACTTCAATAAAGCCGCGCTCTGTTACGGCTACACCGGCTTTTTCAGCGGCAATTTTTTTCCCGTTGGGGCTACGTCCTACACTTAGGAGGACGCTGTCATAGCGGACGGGGGTTTTGGGGGCACTCTCGCCTTCAAAACTGACGTAAATGCCATCCGCTTTAGCCTGCATCGCCACGGTTTTGGTTTTCAGATAAATATTGTCAAAACGGTGGGCATTGATTTTTTGCCATACCTTGACCATGTCCCGGTCTGCGCCTTGCATCAGGCCGTCCATCATTTCAACGACGTCTAGTCGGCTACCCAGGGTGGAGTATACGGTGCCCATTTCCAGGCCAATAATACCTCCTCCTAAGACCAGCATTTTCTGGGGAATTTGCTGCAGCTCCAAAGCACCGGTGCTGTCAATGATGCGGGGATCTTCAGGAACAAAGGGCAGTTTAACGCTACTGGAGCCTGCAGCAATGATGGCATTTTTAAACTGCACTATTGTTTTGCTACCTTGCGAGTTTTCTTCGCTCGATGTTGAAGAAAGTACTTCTAAGTGATAAGGGTCTATAAAGGCCCCTATGCCCTGCAGCACTGTGACTTTGCGCATTTTTGCCATGGCAGCTAGACCGCCTGTTAGTTTGCGGACAACTTTTTCTTTGTGGGAACGCAATTTGGCTAGGTCAATCACAGGTTTTGGATAACTGACCCCTAGCTCTGCAAAATGGGCGACTTCATCCATTACGGCGGCTACATGCAGCAGGGCTTTGGAAGGAATACAGCCTACGTTAAGACAAACACCTCCCAGCGTTGGGTAACGTTCTACCAAGACGACCTTCAAGCCTAAATCGGCCGCGCGAAAAGCTGCGGAATATCCCCCCGGACCGGCGCCTAAGACCAGTACATCACATTGAATATCTGCTTTTGCACTGCTTAAAACAGCCGCTGCTTGAGAGGCTTGAAAAACAGGCGGACTGCTGATTCTATGCGGTTCTCCAGGTATTTTTGTCTCAACAGGCTTATTTACCGCGGGTGCGGAAGATTCAAATTCTGCTACTGCTTCCAGTAACAGTATCACGCTGCCTTGCGCTACCTGATCGCCCACTTTTACTTTGAGTTCTTTAACCTCCCCCGCGGCAGGGCTGGGGATTTCCATGGAAGCTTTGTCGGATTCAACGGTAATGAGAGACTGTTCTTTGCTAATGGTGTCGCCTGCCTTTACTAGCACTTCAATAACCTGTACCTGTTCAAAATCGCCAATATCTGGAATTTTTATTTCGATTAAAGTGCTCATGAAACTTGCCTGCAGGTTTAGGGTTGTACTTGATGGGCGAAGGTGTGGACCTGAATAAGGCCGCCGGAATTTTTATCAAACTCACAGCCGGCACGCACGCCTGCTTCTGCGATTTGGGCGGCGCTCATCTGTTCATTGTCATACAAGGCATACATGGCTCCCAGCGCAAAACTGCGGCCAGAGCCAATGCCCCAGAAGCGGTCAAAACAAAAGACTTCTCTGTAAGAATACACGCCATAAATACCGGTGGAATTAGCGATTAATGCGGTGAATTGGCTGGATTCGTAAGGATCGTCCTCATCTTCTTTTGGGTTAAGAAAATAGCTCTCTTTTAAAATACTGTGTAAGCGTACAAAGGTTTTAAACACTTCTTCGCGAGAATTAAGCTTGCACCCAGGCAGGCTATCTGCATCGCTGGAGCCTGAGGCTTGTTTGGTTTCCATGCTTAAAAGGGCAGAATGAACAACTGGAAAATGGGCGACGCTACCGGAAAGCCCGATGTAGCTGTTGCCTACTTGAAGAATCTTGTTATTTTTTTCGTAGCTGCCACCCGTTAACCGGGTATCTCCAAAAGTGACGAGGGACTCCGCAGCGATAGCAATCTGCTGATTTTTTCTTACAACAACAACGGTGGTCATGCTAAAGATTTTCCTTAAAAACTTTTAGAGCTTTGAGTTATTACAAAATAACGCGTCTAAAATCAGCCAAAATACTGGCTAAATAATTGTTAAAACGAGCGGCAGAAGCACCGTCGATAACGCGATGATCCCAACTCAGGGATAAAGGCAGAATCAGCCGGGGCTCAAATTCCTTACCGTTCCAGACGGGGCGTGTACTGGAACGGCATACGCCGAGAATCGCCACTTCTGGTGCGTTGATAATCGGCGTGAAATACGTGCCACCAATGCCGCCCAGAGAACTAATGGAAAAACATCCCCCTGACATTTCGCTTGGGGAGAGTTTGCCTTCGCGTGCCTTGGCGGCCAGCTCAGACATTTCTTTTCCAATTTCAAAGACTCCTTTTTTGTCTGCGTCTTTGATGACCGGTACCATCAGGCCATTAGGAGTATCTGCCGCAAAGCCAATATGAAAATATTTTTTTAATATTAAATTTTCACCTTCCAGACTTGCATTAAATTCCGGAAATTTTTTAAGCGCAGCCACAGCCGCTTTAATCAGAAATGCCAGTAAGGTGACTTTTATGCCCGCTTTGGCGTTTTCTTCATTCAGCTTTACGCGCAAGGCTTCCAGCTCGGTAATATCGGCATCTTCATGATTAGTGACATGGGGAATCATGACCCAGTTACGGTGTAGGTTAGCGCCGCTAATTTTTTTGATGCGGGACAATGGCTGGGTTTGGATTTCTCCAAACTTGGCAAAATCTATCTTCGGCCAATCAATCAAATGAAGATTGCCGCCTGCAGTGGCAGTACTTAGGGTTCCCACCGTGCCTGGGACCATACCAGTGGACACTGCCGCTACCGCAGCTTTTACATAGTTGCGCACATCGTCTTGGGTAATGCGCTCTTTAGGCCCTGTGCCATGTACGCGGGCAATGTCTACGCCCAGCTCACGCGCATAGGCCCGTATACTGGGGGAGGCGTGAGGTTTGACTTTATTTTTATCTACCGCCGTGCGCATTTCTTCAGGTACAGGATGACGGCGTTCTGCTTGGGGAGCTGGTGCAGCAGGTGCCGCAGCCATAGAAACTTCGGCAGGGGAAGGGGCTCTAGAAACGGCAGGAGTGCTGGCTGTAGCCAGGGTGATCAGGGGGGTTCCCATAGAAATTTTATCACCCAGCTTGACTAGCACCGACTGTACGACACCGGCTGCAGGAGACGGAATTTCCATTGAGGCTTTATCGGATTCCACGGTAATCAGAGACTGTTCCGCTTTGATGGTATCGCCAGGCTTTACCATCACTTCAATCACTTCAACTTCTTGGAAGTCTCCAATATCGGGAACAAAAACAGTTTGTTCCGCAGGAGGCTTGGAAGAGACTGAGGATGGCTTAGCGTCAGACTGAGTTTTTTCTGGTGAAGCGCTTGTTTTTTGGGCTTGTTCAAGCATTTTTGTTCCAACAGGCGCTTCAGAATTAGGGCTAATTTCTTTTAAACCAGCGCCAGCGTCTTGCGGCTGAGCAGCTTCAGCTAACAAGATGAGGCTTCCTTCAGAAACTTTATCTCCTACTTTTACCTGCAAATTTTTAACGATTCCGCTTACAGGCGAGGGAATTTCCATGGCAGCTTTATCAGATTCCACAGTGAGCAATGATTGCTCTTTGCTGATGCTGTCTCCTTCTTTGACTAGCATTTCAATGACTTCCACTTCTTTGAAGTCACCAATATCCGGGACTTTGACTTCTATTAATGCCATATGCAGCTTTCAGTAAAAGAAGAATGCAAACCGATCTTGCCGATGGAGTTTTAGGATTTCAGGCGTATAAGGGATTGAGCTTATCGGGATTAATGTCATATTTACGGATGGCTTCTCCAACCGTAGTGAAAGGTATGGTTCTTTCTTCCGCCAGGGCTTTTAAGGCGGCAATGACCACAAAATACCGATTAACCTCAAAATGTTCCCGTAGCTTTGCACGCGTATCAGAGCGACCAAAGCCATCCGTGCCCAATACTTTAAAGGTTCGGCCTTTGGGCAGATAAGGCCGAATCTGCTCGGCAAATAGTTTCATGTAATCGGTAGAAGCTACTACTGGCCCCGCATGTGTTTTCAGCTGCTGGGCTACAAAGGGGGTTTTTTGCTCAAGGGTGGGATGCAAGAGGTTATAACGCTCGCAATCCTGGCCATCCCGCGCTAACAAGGTAAAGCTGGGGCAGCTCCACACATCGCTGCAGATGCCAAAATCAGTGGCCAGTAAATCTGCAGCTGCAATGACTTCACGCAAGATAGTGCCAGAGCCCATTAGTTGGACGCGCTTATCGGTCTGAGCTACAGACTTGAACAAATACATTCCCTTGAGAATATGGGCCTCGTCACCTGTCTTGAGCCCCGGCTGAGCATAGTTTTCATTCATGATGGTGACGTAGTAAAACACGTCTTCTTGCTGCTCTACCATACGGCGCAAGCCTTCTTGCAAGATCACCACTAATTCATGCGCAAAAGTGGGGTCATAGGGGATGCAATTGGGAATGGTGCTTGCCAAAATATGGCTGTGTCCATCTTCGTGTTGCAAACCTTCACCGTTGAGGGTGGTGCGTCCAGACGTACCACCCATTAAAAATCCACGGGCCCGCATATCCCCTGCTGCCCAGGCTAAGTCTCCTGTACGTTGCAGGCCAAACATGCTGTAGAAAGTGTAAAAGGGGATAGTGATGCGGTTATTGGTAGAGTAGCTGGTGGCGGCGGCAATCCAGGAGCTCATAGCACCTGCCTCGTTGATGCCTTCTTGCAGGATTTGGCCGTCCACACTTTCTTTGTAATACATCACCTGATCTTTATCTACCGGTTCGTATAACTGGCCTTGCTGGCTATAAATCCCGATTTGGCGAAACAGTCCTTCCATCCCGAAGGTGCGTGCTTCATCTACCAGAATAGGAACGACGCGAGGGCCGATCTGTTTATCACGTAATAATTGGGTGAGAAAACGCACATAAGCTTGTGTGGTAGAAATTTCCCGGCCTTCGGTCGTGGCTTCCAAAATTGCCTGAAACGCAGAAAGAGGAGGTACCTGAAATTGTTCATCGCATTTAGCGCGGCGGTAAGGCAGATAGCCGCCCAGTGCTTTACGCCGTTCATGCAGATATTTCATTTCCGGCAGATCGTTACTCGGCTTAAAAAAGGGAATTTCTGCGAGTTGGTTTTCGGCAATGGGGATCGAGAAGCGATCCCAGTATTCGCGTACTGCCTCATCGGTGAGTTTTTTGGTTTGATGGGCCGTGTTTTTTCCTTCAGCTACCTTGCCCATGCCAAAACCTTTAATGGTTTTGGCTAGTATCACGGTGGGTTGGCCTTTGGTTTTGCTGGCGGCAGAAAAGGCGGCGTAAATTTTATGAGGGTCATGACCCCCACGATTTAATCGCCAGATATCATCATCGGACAGACGGCTGACCAATTCCAGCGTGGCAGGGTGTTTACCAAAGAAATGCTTGCGTACGTAGGCACCATCATTGGCTTTGTAGTTTTGGTATTCGCCATCTACGGTTTCCATCATGATGCGCATGAGGGCACCGGTTTTATCTCGGGCTAATAATGGGTCCCAATAGCTGCCCCAGATGACCTTAATAACGTTCCAGCCATCTCCTCGAAAGTTGGCTTCTAGCTCCTGAATAATCTTGCCATTGCCTCGTACGGGGCCGTCTAGGCGCTGCAAATTACAATTGACCACAAAAATGAGATTATCAAGTTTCTCTCGGGAAGCCAGGCCAATCGATCCGGTAGATTCGGGCTCATCCATTTCGCCATCGCCACAGAACACCCACACCTTGCGGTTTTCGGTATTGGCAATCCCACGGGCCTGCAAATACTTTAAAAACCTGGCCTGATAAATGGCCATTAAGGGCCCCAAGCCCATGGAAACTACAGGAAATTGCCAGAAATCTGGCATGAGTTTTGGATGCGGGTAACTCGATAAACCTTTGCCATCTACCTCACGCCGAAAGTTCAACAACTGCTCTTCAGTTAAACGCCCCTCCAGAAAAGCGCGGGCGTAAATACCCGGAGAGGAATGCCCTTGGATGTAGAGTAAATCTTGACCATCGGGATGATCCGGCCCTTTCCAAAAATGGTTAAATCCTACGCCCAGCATATTAGCCAGCGAAGCAAAGCTGCTGATATGACCGCCTAAATCCCCATCGCTACGATTGGCTTTCACCACCATAGCCATAGCGTTCCAGCGCATCCAGGCCCGCAGTTTCTCTTCATATTCCAGATTACCGGGGGAGTGCTCCTCAAGATGTTCTGGGATGGTATTGATATAGGCCGTATTGGCTGAAAAAGGCATGAAGGCACCACTGCGGCGCGCTTGCTCCACTAGTTTTTCCAGCAAATAGTGGGCGCGCTCAGGTCCTTCACGAGCAATAACAGACTCTAGCGCATCCAGCCATTCCTGGGTTTCTTGCGCATCGGGGTCATTGGCGGCTTCAGAAGTTAAGCGATCTAGCTGTGCTGCCATCAATAGGCTCCTGGATTCACGTCGCTTGTGCGTCGTGGGATGGTTTAAAAGGCATAGGCGACGATTGCACGCAGCCGGAAGAATTTGGTCGAACCCCCCTAATTTACGCGGCATTCGCGCTTTTGTCGGTTTTGTTAGGGGCCGATCATTAATTAAATCTAAATTTTTCAACTGACGCAAGTATTTTTCTTATAATGAAAATTATAGGGTAAGTTGTCGGTTTAATGAGTGATTAATTCAAGAGACTCAATAATTTTTAGAAGGACGCGCTTCGGTCTCTAAACTTGCCTATTCTTTTCACTAAACTGCAGTGATTTATTTAATTTAAATCTGTTAATTTATTTTTATTTGAGCCAAATAAAGATTGGCTCAGCACATGCAAAATACGGATCTGTCATTTCATCGCACTGCCTTGGCTTTGCGCAGTGCCATGCCAGGCTGGACCTGGGTTGCGCCGCTGGTTGCGGTAGTTATATTTGTAAGCGGTGTGATTGGTGTACTTATCTACTTGCGCAGTCATGAGGCAGAGCAGCGGCAAGAGACACTTTACAAAGATATTGAACTTGTTCAGCAGAGTGTTCGCTTGCGTTTAGCCGCTGTACAAGAAAATATGTTAACGCTGGCCCGTGATATAGCTGCAGGAGAGATGACAGAAGAAAGCGTTTGGGGAGATACAGCCAGTCTGCTTAAAGATCAACCCTTTATTTTGGCGGTAGCCTGGCTTGAAACCGGCAATACATCGCACTGGGTACGCCCAGCACTAGGAACCTCTAGCGAGATAATAGATATTGCCACTCGGCGGGTTGAGGATCGGGAAACGAGTCATACTTTTGACCGGGTGATTGAGACAGGCCGCCCAGCCTGGTCAGCCCCCTTTTTTGGAACGGATGGCTTAATGTATATCGAGCTGCAGGTTCCAGTGGGAACCTCTCGCAAAAAACAAGGCACGTTTTTGGCCTTGATGTCCTTAGACAAAATGTTAACGCATCTGGTCTCGCAGACCGTACTACAGCAATATCGGGTTACTTTTATAGACCAGAGCAGTACTGTTCTGACCAATCTGTCTGCCCGAGCCGCTTTGGATAACAAGACCTCCTACCAAGTTCCTTTGGATCCTCCAGGAGGCGGCTTATCTCTGCGCGCAACTATGTACAGAACAAAAAGCCCCCTCTTTGAAAACATGTTATTAGCTATGGTGATAGGTTTGTCCCTGTTGATAGTGTGGAGTTTATGGACACAATGGAGGCACACCAAAAAACGCAGTGTTGCAGAGCGGGCTTTGCTTAACGAAGCTACCTTTCGCCGCGCCATGGAGGATTCTTTATCCACAGGCATGCGTGTGCTAGATATGAAGGGGCGTATTACTTATGTAAACCGCGCATTTTGCGATATGTTAGGGTTGAGTCAAAACGATCTACTGGGAAAAACCGCTCCTTTTCCCTACTGGCCCAAAGATGATTTAAAAACTCACCAACATATGTTAGATCTTTTGCTGGCCGGAAAAGCCCCGCAAGCAGGTTTGCAGGTAATAGTAGAGCATAGCAATGGCAAAAGGTTTCCCGTACGCATGTATGTCAGTCCTTTAATTACAGAAAGTGGCTTACAGACAGGCTGGATGACCTCTATGACGGATATTACTGAACCCAACCGGATACGAGATGAGCTTGCGGCTGCGCAAAAACGTTTTCTGGCAGTACTGGAACAATTAGATTCAGCAGTTTCTGTACGAGCCTTTGTTAATACCGAGGGAGCTCAAAATAAAAAGCATCCCTTTACTGAAACCAGCCAATCCGAGCTGCTGTTTGCCAACAAAACCTATGTTGAACTATTTGGTCCGGGCTTAGAAGGTCACTGGTTATTAGCCCATAATAGCCAAATCGCAGCTGCAGGCAGTTATGAGGTATTTTATGAGCCTAGTCATGCGTGGTTTGAAGTGCGGGAACGCGATATAGATTGGGTAGACGGTCGTATCGTTCGCCTGCAGGTTGCTACCGATGTAACGAGTCGGCATGAAGCACAAGAAATGAGCCGCAATCAGCAAGAAAAAGTGCAGCTTACGAGTCGCTTGATTACGATGGGGGAAATGGCCTCAAGCCTGGCGCATGAGTTAAACCAGCCGTTAACGGCCATTTCAAATTATAGTGCCGGGGTGCTGAGTCGGGTAAAAACCGGTATGGTGGATCCAGTGGTGCTATTACCTGCACTGGAAAAAACCACTGAGCAAGCTCACAGGGCAGGCGATATCATTCGACGCATTCGGGAATTTGTAAAACGCAGTGAACCTAATCGTCAAAGTACAGATGTACGGCAGATAGTAGAAGATGCCGTAGGTTTTGCAGAAATTGAGGCTAAACGTAGCAATGTGAAAATTTGTACTGTGATGCCGGAGCAAATAGAAGCTATCTATGTAGACAAGATCTTAATCGAGCAAGTTTTACTGAATTTACTGAAAAACGCAGCAGAGGCAATGAGAGACATATCGCTTCCTGTAACAGAAAGACGGGTATTACTCAAGGTGAATGACTCTAGCCAAGAGGTTGAATTTTGTGTGATAGATCGCGGGATAGGAGTTTCAGCCCAGGATAAACCCAAGCTATTTGAACCGTTTTTTTCCACAAAAACAGCGGGAATGGGAATGGGCTTAAATATTTGCCGCACTATTATTGAATTCCATCAGGGTCGTCTCTGGGTAAACGATAATCCTTCTGGGGGTGCGATTTTCTGTTTCACCTTGCCTCGATAAAAAAGATTCAAGCGTATAAATAAAGACTATTTTTTGAAAGAAAGCTGCATGAGCACGGATAAATATCTAATTTACGTGGTAGATGATGATGAAGCCGTACGAGATTCGTTGGCCTGGCTTTTAGAAGGAATAGGACATCGTGTTCAGGTATTTGAAAATGCAGAAAACTTTTTGGCGCGCTGCGATTTAAATGCAGTTGCAGTACTGATATTAGATATTCGAATGCCTGGCATGACAGGACTTGAGTTGCAAGAAGTGCTTGCAGCCAAAGGCAGTACCTTGCCCATCATTTTCATTACAGGCCATGGGGACGTTCCCATGGCTGTCAAAGCAATGAAACTAGGGGCTGCCGATTTTATTGAAAAACCTTTTAATGAAATGATACTGCGCGACCTTGTCAGCAAAATGCTGGAGATTGCCAAAAAAACCAAGGAAGAAGAACGTGAGAAACTACGTAATCAAGCGCTGATTAAAAAGCTAACAGATCGGCAGCGTCAGGTCTTAGAACGGATTATTGCGGGGCGTTTAAACAAGCAAATCGCCGATGATTTAACCATTTCGATTAAAACAGTGGAATCTCATCGTGCTTCAATCATGCACAAATTAAAGGTCAATACGGTGGCTGAATTAATGCGCATCGTACTTCCGAAGTAATTGCAAGGGTGTGAATAGACTCAACATATTAGTTAATTTCCTTTCTAAATCCCTTGTATCTTGGTCGCCTTACCCTACAAGAAGCACTGCCGAGGAGTTTGCCCTTAGACACCCATGATTTAAAAATGAAATTAAAACGAATTAATTTTTCCATCCAGTTTTTAACGAGGATATTTTGGTAGCGACTTTAATAGATGGTAAAGCGATTGCTGCGCAATATCGCAGCCAAATTGCCCAAGGCGTGGCTGCACTGCGTGCCCAGGGTCATATTGCAGCGTTAACGGTTATTCTCGTGGGAGATGATCCGGCCAGTGCAGTATATGTACGCAACAAAATCCGTGCTTGTCAGGAAACAGGAATCCGCTCTGAACTGATTCAGTTACCTGCTAACACAACAGAAGCTGATCTGCTGGCACGTATACAAGCCCTTAATTTGGATGATGCTGTAGATGGTATTCTGGTGCAGTTTCCTTTGCCTAAACATTTATCTGAGAAAAAGGTGTTGGAAACCATTAGCCTTGAAAAAGATGTTGATGGATTTCACGCTGCCAATATCGGAGCGCTTGTGCAAGGCCAACCTGGACTTATTTCATGCACCCCTTTAGCTTGTATGAAACTTCTAGAGGCTGCGGATGTAAAAATTGCGGGTGCCCACGCGGTGGTGGTAGGAAGATCGGTCAATGTAGGCAAACCCATGGCCTTGCTGCTTTTGCAAGCCAACGCTACGGTGACGATTTGCCATAGTGCTACTAAGGATCTGGCCAGTATGACCCGGCAAGCCGATATTCTGATTTCAGCCGTAGGACGGATGAATACCATTCGGGCTGAGATGGTCAAACCTTTAGCCGCTGTTATTGATATAGGCATTAATCGAGACGCAAACGGAAAAATAGTGGGTGATGTGGATTTTGAGGCAGTTGCTCAGGTTGCGGGCAAGATTACTCCTGTGCCTGGTGGAGTAGGACCGATGACTATTGCCATGCTAATGAGCAATACACTGTTGGCCGCCCAGTCAAGACGCAAAACATCTATTTTTTGAAGACTAAAACTGATGACTATAAACAGTTCAATTCCTAAAAATCCATTGCTGGATTTTTCTTCCCTGCCTCGTTTTAACGAAGTGTTACCCGGGCATGTGGTCCCCGCTATGGATGAATTGATCGCTCGGGCGAGCGCTGCTTTGGACGCAGTACTAAACAGCACTCAAGAGCCTAGTTGGGATAGTGTTGTGGCTCCGCTTGAACTGCCCTTAGAGCAGCTAGGGCGTGCCTGGGGTTGTATAGGCCACTTGCAAGCAGTAGTAGATACCCAAGAGTTACGGGCTGCTTTTAATGCAAGCTTGCCAAAAGTAGTGGATTTTTATTCGCATTTGGGCTCGGATCTGCGTTTGTTTGCGCGTTACAAGATCTTAAGTGAGCAGGCCTCTTTCAAGACCTTATCTGCGGCTCGTCAACGTGTCATTCACAATGCCTTACGGGATTTTAGGCTGGGAGGTGCAGAGTTAAGTGGTCCTTCCCATACACGTTTTGTCGAACTCTCGGCTCGTTTAGCAGAACTGACTCAAAAGTTTTCAGAAAATATTCTGGATGTCACTAATCAGTGGGCCTACTATGAACAGGATGTGCAGAAACTTAAAGGGTTACCTGAAGAAAATTTAACAGCAGCAAAACAGGCAGCTGAAAAAGAGGGAAAACAAGGCTATAAGCTAACACTGCAGGCTCCCAGTTATTTGCCTGCGATGCAATACCTTGAAAACCGTCTTTTGCGGGAAACCCTTTACCGCGCATATGTCACCCGGGCTTCAGATGTAGGAGAAGCAGCGTTTGACAACTCGCCCCTCATGGTTGAAATTTTGCGCTTGCGGGCGGAGCAAGCCGCTTTACTGGGATTTAAAAATTATGCAGAGGTTTCTGTAGCTACAAAAATGGTGGATACCCCTGAGCAGGCCATTAGTTTTGTGCGTTCCATGGCTGCCCGTGCTAAACCCTTTGCTACTAAAGACATGGAGCAGTTACGGCAGTTTGCCAAGACTGGTTTGGCAATAGAAGATTTATCTGCTTGGGATATTCCTTATGTCAGTGAAAAACTGCGTCAAACCCGCTACAGTTATAGCGACAATGAAGTTAAGCAATACTTTACAGAAGAACGCGTGTTAGCAGGTTTATTTGAACTGATTCAAACCTTATTTGAGGTATCGATTCAAGCGGCTTGCGCCCCTGTATGGCAGGGAGACGTTCGTTTTTATACCCTCCGGCGCTCAGGCCGGGAGCTCGCGCATTTTTATGTAGACCTCTATGCCCGCAACAGTAAACGTAGCGGTGCGTGGATGGATGTAAGCCGCTGTCGCCGCCCAAGCCTGACAGGAGTACAGACTCCTGTAGCCTACGTTACTTGCAATTTTGCTGCCCCTGTAAATGGCAAGTCAGCACTCCTGACGCATCAGGACGTCATCACTCTTTTTCATGAATTTGGCCATGCTTTGCATCACTTGCTAACCCAAGTGGATGAACCGGCGGTAGATATGCGAGCGGTGGAATGGGATGCAATTGAATTACCCAGTCAATTTATGGAGAACTTTTGTTGGGAGTGGGATGTCATAAAAAACATAAGTTCTCATATTGAAACCAACGCTAGGCTACCCAAAGAGTTGTTTGACAAGATGCTAGCGGCTAAAAACTTCCAGTCCGGGATGTTTACAGCACGTCAAATGGAATTTGCTTTATTCGATTTGCTGTTACATACCCATACCCATGATTTACTCATACAAACGAATCCGGTTCAGGCTATCCAGCATTTACTTGATGAAGTTCGCAAAGAAGTTTCGGTCGTGTCTGTGCCCGCTTATAACCGATTTCAAAACACCTTCGAACATATTTTTGGAGGCGGCTATGCCGCTGGCTATTACAGCTATCAATGGGCAGAAGTCTTGAGTGCCGATGCCTATGGTTTATTTGAAGAAGAAGGCATACTGAACCCAAGCGCTGGGGTACGATTTCTTAAAGAGATTTTGGAAGTGGGTGCGGTACGCCCTATTAAGGAGTCTTTCAAGGCTTTTCGAGGTCGTGATCCTCAACCAGACGCCTTACTGCGTCACAAGGGTATGTTGGAGCCCGCCTGAAGATGACACGGCCTTTTTACCTGATTTTTTGGAGAAACTAAGAATGACCTATCTTTTACGAAAAAAATGGCTTAACAAAGTCCTCTTTTTAGGAAGTATATTTCTGGTTAGTTCCTCTGCTTTTGCACAATATAAAGTAATTGGGCCAGATGGCAGTGTTACTTATACCGATCAACCCCCTTTAGACTCTAAATCCAAGCTTGAAAAATTAAACAGCAGTGGTTTTACCCCTTCTGTGCCAGAGGCTTCTTTGCCTTATGCAATTGCAACAGTGGCGCGTAATGCGCCGGTCACTCTGTATACTTCTGAAGGTTGTGCACCTTGCACCCAAGGACGTAGCCTTTTGCAAAACCGTGGCATACCTTATACGGAACGTACGATCGCTACGCCTGCCGATATTGAAATGCTCAAAACCAAAAACCTGCAAAATTCTCTTCCTGTATTGGAAATAGGTCGTAATTTCCTTCAAGGTTTTGAGGCTGTGCGTTGGCATACTGCCTTAACAGATGCTGCTTATCCCGAGCAAATCAAATTGCCGTCCAATTATCAAAATGGTAAGGCTACACCTCTTGCACCCCCACCCAACCCAGTAGAGGCTTCATCATCAAAGCCTAAAGAAGAAGCCCGCACAGCGGTGTCTACCCCAGAAAACGGATTTAAATTTCAAAAATAAATAGACCAAAAAATTGTGATAGTTGCCAGTTGGAATATCAATTCACTGAACGTGCGTTTACCTCAGGTGCTAGAGTGGCTTACCCACCCCCACGGTGGAGCCCAAGTAGATGTATTGTGCTTGCAGGAATTAAAACTAAGTGATGAAAAATTTCCACTCGCTGCCTTTACAGAGGCCGGTCTACAGGTTGCCTACGCGGGTCAGAAAACTTATAACGGTGTGGCTCTGGTTTCCCGCCATTGCATCGCTGATGTAGTCATTAACAACCCTTTTTTTGAAGACCCGCAACGTCGTCTTATTAGCGGCACCATCAACAATATACGGATTATCTGTGCCTATTTTCCTAATGGGGAAGCACTGGAATCAGAAAAATTCATTTATAAGCTCGCCTGGCTGGATGCTTTACACCTGTATTTGTCTGAACAAGTTCAGCTTTTTCCTAAACTGATTCTGGCAGGTGACTTTAACATCGCTCCTGCAGATGAGGATGTGCACAATCCTGCGGCGTTTGAAGGCTTAACCCATGTATCACCTCAGGAAAGATCACGTTTCTTCAGATTTATTGAAGAGCTTGGTTTTAAAGATACTTATCGGATGTTCGAGCAAGCTGCTAAAACTTATACTTGGTGGGATTATCGAAACCTAGGGTTCAAAAAAAATCAGGGACTGCGTATTGACCATATTCTCGCAAGCGCTGTCCTAGCCCCTTACTGCAAACGTGCCTGGGTGGATAAAGCGCCACGAAAAAATTTAAAGCCTTCGGATCATGCTCCTGTGCTGGCAGAATTTTTAGAAGATTAGCTACAGGTTTTAATCCAAGGAAAAATGGTGAGGCAGCTTTTTTCCCTTTCTAAATCATTTCTGGTGTAGTTGCTTTGCCTGCTGTGCTAGGGCACTGTCTTGGGTTTGGCGCCTAGACATAAATAGTTTAGAAAGAGAATAAATTAATCATCAGAGGGTAATGGATTTTTATCTTGTTGTACGAGAATTCGTTCTTTTAGTTTTTGTGCAAAGCTTTGCGCTTCGTTAAGAAGGCGTGTCCGGCGAAAAGGAGGTAGACCGCTCCACATGAGTCTGCCGTAAGATTTTTCAGCAAGACGAGCATCGCCAATAACCAATAAGCCGTGGTCGTCTGGATCGCGAATAAGCCGACCGGCTCCTTGCTTGAGTGCAATAGCCGCTTGAGGTAACTGAACCTCAAAGAAAGGATTGCCCCCGGCTTTACGCACCGCTTCCAGGCGGGCAGCGAACAAAGGATCGTCGGGAGGAGAAAAAGGTAATTTATCAATGATAACCATGGAGAGACTTTCTCCGCGTACATCAATGCCTTCCCAGAAACTGGCAGAGCCCACCAAAACACTGGCAGTGTGTTGACGAAACATCTGCAAAATCGCACTGCGACTATTTTCCCCTTGTGCCAGCACCTGAATACAAGAGCCTGCTTGCTTTAGCAGATCCCGTAGTGTTGCAGCTACCCGATCCATGGCACGCAAACTCGTACAAAGAAAAAACGTACGGCCTTCTAGGGTCAGGATTAAGGGCAGGCAGTGTTCGGTGAAGAGCAAGGTGAAATCGGCATGATTAGGTTCTGGTAAGCCGGTGGGCACATAAAGCAGCGCTTGGTTTGCGTAGTCAAACGGACTGGGTAAGCTAAGGGTATGAGTATCTTGCAGGCCTGTCTGGGTGAGAAAATGGGAAAAATCGCCGTTAATGCTAAGCGTGGCAGAAGTTAAAACCCAGGCTCCCGGCATGGTGTCGCGCAGAGCTTTTAGTTTGTCGCTAATCGTTAAGGGGGCTTGAGCAAACACCAAATTATTAGGCAGGATATCTAACCATCGTACGTCTTCACCCGACTCGGCAAGTATCCATTGTTGCAAGTTTTCTTTTAGCCTCAGTGTTCGGGTAAAAAGTTGTGAAAGCAAAATATCCCGCTCGCGTAAAACTTCCAGTTGCTGGCCTAAGGCCTCTAGTTTTTCAATCACATCATGAATAGCTGTAGTAAAGCGCCTATCCTCAAGCGATTGTTCTTGGGCAATACGCGCGTTTGTTTCAGCGCGCAGCAAGCGGCAGTCTCGTAGGGATTTTTCCAGCGCCTGCGCCCAGTCGCGTGTAGTTTGAGCATCTCGCGCAACAGCCAAGCTTGTCGCTATCACATCCCTGGACAGTTCCAGGCACTGCCGCATCGTGATGGTTTGGCCAAAAAACTGGGTGGCGATTTCTGGAATTTGATGTGCTTCGTCAAAAATAAGGGTATTACAGGTCGGCAATAGTTCAGCAATGCCTTCGGAGCGTAAAGCAGCATCAGCAAAAAACAAATGGTGATTAACCACAACGACTTCGGATTGCAAAGCAGTTTTGCGTGCTTTCATTACAAAACAATCCTGAAAATGGGGGCATTCTGAACCTAAACAATTCTCTGCAGTGGAGGTTACTTTTCCCCAGATAGGAGCTTCCTCGGGTACTTGCGCGCACAAACTTTTATCGCCTGTTAGACTTTCTTTAGAAAAACGGCGAATTTCTTGGAGTTGATGCACTTGTTCTTTAGAAACAAGACGGCCCTCTGACGCTACTCGTTCCATATAGAAATGGCATAGGTAGTTACTACGACCTTTGAGTAGCGCTACTGAAACCGGGGCTCTTAAAGCATCGCGGACGTAGGGCAAATCTTTGGTGAATAATTGATCTTGCAAATTTTTTGATGCAGTGGATATCAGCACCTTACCACCGGTCAGCAGGGCAGGCACCAAATAAGCAAAGGTTTTTCCGGTACCGGTACCCGCTTCTATGATGGCTGTGCCATGTGTTTGAATAGCCTCTAAAACGGCTTGAGCCATGACAAGCTGTCCTTCGCGTGCCTTATAATTTTCGATACTGGCCGCAAGTGCTCCATTTTTAGAAAATGCAGCTTCTACCCTGGATAGCAGGTCGCTGGAAAGAACGTTCATTAGTCAAAATACTTAAGCAGGAATATCAGGAGTAAGCTGATATTTTAAAAAAGTGATCTGGTCTTTCAGCAGCAATTTACGTTTTTTCATCCGTTTGATTTTCAACTCATCAAAGGGTGGGCAGGCCATTAACAGTTCAATAGCCTGGTCCACCTCGCGGTGTTCCCGCTCAAGTTCGGCAAGTCGATGGTAAATTTCTTTGAAATCAGACACAGATTTTTTTACTGTTAGGGCAAGAGTCTGGATAAACTTCGACTATTGTCCGTTATCTAACCTTTGACTACAAGACGAAATTCCTTGAATCCTTTGAACCGATTCTCCGTTAATGCCTGTACCGCCCAACATATTGGTGACCGGACTGAGCAGCAAGATTGTCTAGATTTAATAGCCTCCCCTCATGTTACGGGGGCTTTAATGGCCGTGGTGGCTGATGGTATGGGAGGTAAAACCGGCGGCGCTTTAGCGGCTAGCCAGGCGGTAGCCACGGCCCGCAGCTTTTTTAAACAATGGCGCTTGGATGATCCTCTCCAAAAAGGGCTTGAACACATGGTAGATGAGGCACACACGGTGATTCGTCTAGCCGCGCTAACAGAAGAAAAAGAGCCTCATAGCACCATTGTTCTATTAATCATTACCCCTAAAATAGCCCACTGGATGTGGGTAGGGGATAGTCGGCTTTATCATTTTCGCAACGGTGAACTGTATAACCGGACGATTGATCATTCCTACGTGCAAGACATGATCAATGAAGCCAAAATGACACCTGAGCAGGCTTCGGTTCACAAATACCGCAACATGCTCACGAGCTCGCTGGGGACAAAAAATCCTCCCCGAATCAGTTTTGAATCGTTTGAGGAACCTCGACCTGGTGATACTTTTTTACTTTGTACTGATGGAGTATGGGGATATTTCACAGATGCTGAGCTAGAGCGCATCACTCACACGCTAGCACCCCGTGAAGCAGCAAAGCTGCTCGTGCAGTTGGCTCGGGAACGCGCCAAGGGCCGGGGAGATAATTTGTCACTTGTGATTATCAAACTCGATTTTCCCCCAGATGAAGCTAATTAACTGGCCTCCAGCTGAAAATGCTATGGATGCGGGGTACTGAAGATGCGCTGCCCTTTCTGTGGTCACGGGGAAACCCAGGTTTTGGAAACCCGGGTTTCTGATGATGGGGATGTTTTGCGTCGTCGTCGTCAGTGTCCGGAATGCACTAAACGCTTTACTACCTATGAACGCGCTGAGCTATCCATGCCAGCAGTCGTTAAAAAAAATGGAAGCAGGGTAGAGTATTCCCCCGAAAAGCTGCGGGCATCCATCGGACTGGCGCTACGTAAAAGGCCCGTGGCAGCAGAGGTGATTGAACAGGCTATTATGCGGATTGAGTCTAAGCTAGTGGCTACAGGAGAAAAGGAAGTGGCTTCTGAGCGAATTGGTGAATTGATTATGAGAGAGTTAAAAAAATTGGATAAGGTGGCTTATATTCGTTTTGCCAGCGTTTATAAGAGCTTTGAGGATGTAGATGAGTTTGCGGATGCTGTAATGGAACTGCAAGGTCCCCCGCTCTTAGCCTCTAAAGGAAATGGTGAAAACTAGCCTGCCTTTTTAACGAGAGTTTTGTTTTATGAGTCGCTGCTTCTCGCGGTTCCAGTCCTTATCTTTTTCGGCCTCCCGTTTATCGTGTAGTTTTTTGCCTTTGGCCAAACCAATTTCCAGTTTGATGCGACCCGCTTTATAGTGCAAGTCAAGAGGGACTAAGGTGTAGCCTGATCGCTCTACCTTTCCTATGAGTTTGCTAATTTCTGCTTTATGTAGCAAGAGTTTGCGGGTACGAGTCGGTTCAGGTTTGATATGGGTGGAAGCCGTTTTCAGCGGAGTGATATTAGCGTTGATCAAATACAATGCAGCATCTCGAACAATCACATACCCTTCTTTAATATTGCCCCGCCCCTCACGGATGGCTTTAACCTCCCAGCCTTGCAAGACGATACCGGCTTCGTACTTTTCTTCAATAAAGTACTCGTGAAATGCTTTTTTATTGTTAACGATAGACATGATCAGTAAAACTTTACAATAACTGTATTCAAATTCATTTATCCAGTTTAAATCTGACGTGCCGCAAGTTTCTAAATCGGTTTTGCTGCCCTATTCCGCAGCGCAAATGTATGCGTTGGTGGAATCCATAGAGCAATATCCAGACTTCTTACCCTGGTGTTCTGCGAGTGTGGTTCATTCTCGTACGCCGCAAGGCACTGAAGCCAGCATTGAAATGAACTTTAAAGGCATCAAGCAACGTTTTACCACGCTGAATGAAAATACACCGGACAGTACTATAAGCCTGAGTCTAAAAGAGGGGCCGTTTGCCTCCTTAACCGGTCAATGGCGCTTTTTACAGTTAGGAAATGCTGGCTGCAAAGTAAGTTTCGAGTTGAATTACCAGTTTTCAAGTCGTGCTATTGCCGCGGTTATAGGTGCTGCATTTGAACGAATAACGCACTCTTTGCTAGATGCGTTTGTTAGCCGGGCAGATGCCATATATGGTCCCATCAAGATAAATAGCTAAGCTAATGAAAGTAATGATTTTTAGTACTCTTGCAGGTGTGCAACAGGAAACCTTACAGGTTCCCGAAGCTACTACCTTGGGCCAGGCACTGGCCCAGTGCAGCTTAGTGAAAAATTTAAAAATACCTTATGGTGTTGCTGTATGGGGAAAGATTAAACCCCACCATACTGTTCTAAATGAAGGTGACCGGATTGAGCTGTTAGGACCTTTAAAACTAGAACCAAAAGAAGCACGCCGTCTAAGAGCGCGCCAATCTCTTCAAGCGCGCGTATCAAAGAAAAGAAACAGCTAAAACCAACCGTTTATTTTTTGCTTAATTAGCGCAGCTTTTCGCTACTGCTTCACGTGCACGGGCTGTCCGCTTGTTGCGCTCCTCATCATCCATAGGGATACGCTCCCCTTTTTCATTGACAGTCATCATTCGAATACCGGATTCTAAGCTGCGTAAAGATTCCCGACTCATGTTGCAGGCTTGCTGTTTATCCCGCGCAGCTTGTGCTTCAGCTTCGCTCTTGGCTTGTGCTTCAGCTTCTGCCTTTTTGCGTTTTTGGTATTCCAACTCCTTTTCGGCTGTAGTTAAGGGTTTATCGTCTGCTTTCTTATCCCCTGCGGCTGGAGTGCCCGCGGTAGTAACCGTTGCAGCATTTGCGGTGGGGGTAGCGGCTGCTGTAGCGTCATAATTTGGCCGGCTAGCCGAAGGGCCTTTGACGGTTTTGCTGGAGGCGCCTTCCACAGGTTTGGCATCAAAGCCAGGAGGGCCTTTAATAATGTCTGAGCGTTTCACCGAGGCGGGAGGAGGTTGGTCTGAGAAAACAGTCTGGCCTTTCTCGTCCTTGTATTGCCATTGGGCTGCGGCAGATTGTGCAAGCAATGCCAATAAAATGAACATTGCTCCGAAGAGATGATTTTTCATCAACAAGACTCCTTTTGATTTGGAAATATTAACGCTTTGCAGGGGTTATGTAATGACTGAGTCGATAAGCGGGCCCAAGTCGCAGATAAGGGGTCAAGCTGCGTATAATCTCGTTTTGGGACTGGAGATTATTCATGCGTTTAGTCAAAAAAGCACTTACTTTTGATGATGTGCTATTAGTTCCGGCCTATGCCAGTTTCTTACCTCATGAAACCTCGCTGGCAACGCGCCTTTCTCGCAATATTGCGTTAAATATTCCTTTGGTATCGGCAGCGATGGATACGGTGACAGAAGCACGCCTAGCCATTGCTTTAGCTCAGGAAGGAGGAATTGGGATTGTTCACAAAAATATGGGGCCTAAAGAACAGGCACGGGAAGTAGCACGTGTTAAACGCCATGAATCAGGTGTTTTGCGCGATCCCATTACGGTTACTCCCGACATGAGTCTACGCGAGGTGGTGCATTTATCCCGTACTCACGGATTTAGTGGTTTTCCGGTTGTGCAAGGTAAACAGGTAGTGGGCATTATTACCAATCGGGATCTGCGGTTTGAAGAAAATCTGGATGCTTTGGTTGCGGAGAAAATGACCCCCAAGGAGCGTTTAGTCACTGTTAAGGAAAGTGCGAGTCTGATAGAAGCTAAACGACTCCTCAATAAACACCGCTTAGAACGTGTATTGGTCATTAACGATGCCTTTGAATTAAAAGGGCTGATTACGGTTAAAGATATTCAAAAAGCTACGGAACATCCCTTAGCGGCTAAAGATGAGCTTGGCAAGCTGCGGGTGGGTGCTGCCATCGGTACGGGTGGAGACACAGAGGAACGAGTTGAGCTGCTTGTTAAAGCCGGCGTAGACGCACTGGTAGTCGATACTGCCCATGGATATAGCAAGGGGGTGTTAGACCGCGTTAAATGGGTGAAACAGCATTTCCCCCAAGTGGATGTGATCGGTGGCAATATTGCCACGGCAGCAGCGGCAAAAGCCCTGGCAGATCAGGGAGCAGATGCAGTAAAAGTAGGCATTGGCCCTGGCTCAATTTGTACAACACGCATTGTGGCCGGAGTGGGAGTACCTCAGATTGCAGCGGTATCGGATGTAGTGACTGCTTTAGAGGGCAGTGATATTCCAGTGATTGCGGATGGAGGCATTCGCTTTTCAGGGGATATTTCTAAAGCTATTGCTGCGGGTGCGCATTCAGTGATGATGGGCGGCATGTTTGCGGGTACAGAAGAAGCCCCAGGCGAGATAGTATTGTTTCAAGGCCGCAGTTATAAAAGTTACCGGGGCATGGGCTCTATTGGTGCCATGAAACAAGGCTCAGCTGATCGTTATTTTCAGGATAGCGATAACCCCAACGATGACAAGCTGGTTCCCCAGGGCATTGAAGGGCGTGTGCCTTACAAAGGCAGTGTACTGTCTATCATTCATCAGCTTAACGGAGGCATTCAAGCCAGCATGGGATATTGCGGATGCAAAACTATTGAAGAGATGCGCAATAAAGCGGAGTTTGTTGAAATTACCTCAGCCGGAATGCGGGAAAGCCATGTACATGATGTACAGATTACCAAAGAAGCACCGAATTACCGCGCAGAATAATGAAGATCACCCCCCTCTAATATGAGCTTGTTGTTCTTAAAAAGGGGAAAATAAACACTATTTTCAAGGGAGTTTTTAATAAAGAAAAGGCCCACTTCTGATCAGGGAGAACAGCTCCCAGCGTATCGCGCTACCACCTGACTATAAAGAGGCCTTTTCTGTCCCTTAAAAAATCAAAAGCTTGTTACCCCAATCTTTATGCGCTTTTTAAGAGTTTTTTCTTTTATAAGCCGCATAAATATTGCGGGGAAAAAGCTTTTATCTAAAACATTTTATTGATCCACACGGGAGTGCTTGGTTTGACACAACAGACAGATTCCACCGCTAAGGCAGCCAATGATTCGCTTGCAACCACAGGCTTGCAGACTAGCGCTGCTGACCGACCCGCGGCAATGCGTTTCATTATGTTGACGGTACTGATTGATATGGTGTCCATTGGTTTGATTATTCCGGTATTGCCCAATCTGGTGGGCAGTTTTACCCGCAACCCTAGCGAGCAAGCGCTCTGGTACGGGGTAGTCGCTTTTGCGTTTAGTCTTGCCAATTTTTTTGGCTCACCGATCTTAGGCGCTTTATCTGACCGCTATGGACGCAGGCCTGTTTTGTTGCTGGGCTTTTGCGGCCTTGCCTTAAACTTTTTTGCTACCGCACTGGCTACCCAGTTATGGATGTTGATCGCAGTGCGGTTGGTAGGGGGTGCCATGCAAGCCAACGCCGCGGTAGCGAACGCTTATGTAGCGGATATCACCCCTTCAGCAGACCGTGCCAAGCGTTTTGGCCAATTGGGAGCCATGTTTGGGATTGGCTTTATCCTCGGCCCCGTCCTGGGAGGGATTCTGGGGGGGATTGATTTACATCTGCCCTTTTTTGTAGCGGGCACTTTAGCCATGGTTAACCTTTTATACGGCTATTTTGTGTTGCCAGAATCATTGCCTGCTGCGCAAAGACGGAATATTAACTGGGGCTCGGCCAATCCCATTGCATCGCTCATCCAACTACGCAACTTAAAAGGAGTAGGCGCGCTGGTTATTGTCATTGCCTTAAGCGGACTTGCGCAGTTTGTGCTGTATACCACCTGGGTTTTGTACACCACTTTCAAATTTGGATGGGGCCCTAGCGAAAACGGTTGGTCTTTATTTGCAGTAGGTATCACTTCAGCAGTAGTACAAGGGTTCTTGCTGAGCAGGCTGCTGAAGGTCTTCGGAGCGTCGCGACTGGCCACGCTGGGTCTGATATCCAGTGCCCTGGCTTATTTAGGTTGGGGTTTAGCGCCAGCGGGCTGGGTCATGTATGTGGTTATTGTTGCCAATATACTGGGCGTCACCGTAACAGCCTCCATTCAGAGTATGGTGTCCAATGCGGCGGATGCACATTCACAAGGCCAAACCATGGGGGCGGTCGCTTCCCTTACGAGTCTAATGGCTGTCCTAGGTCCAGTGATTGGAGCGCCGCTTATGGGTGCAGTTTCCCACTATTCTCCCAGTGACTGGCGGGTAGGCATACCTTTTTACTTCTGCGCTTTGTTACAAATTATCGCTATGGGCGTCGCTACTCGCCATTTCAAGCGTGAAAGACAGCGTTTAGCTGACACTAGCTTGCAATCCACTCTTTATTAAACTCTTGCATCCTCTTATGCATTCAAAAATTCTCATTCTTGATTTTGGTTCTCAACTAACCCAGTTGATTGCCCGACGCGTGCGGGAGACCCATGTTTTCTCTGAAGTTCATCCCTGCGATGTAACAGATCAATGGATTCGAGAATACGCTGCGGATGGACAGCTAGCGGGCATCATTCTTTCCGGCAGTCACGCTAGTTTGTGGGAGGATGAAACCCTGCGACCTGCCCAGGCTGTATTTGAACTGGGCGTTCCTGTACTCGGTATCTGTTTTGGAATGTATGCCATCGCAGCCGCACTGGGAGGGATAGTAGCCAGTGCCCATAAGCGAGAATTTGGCTATGCCCAGGTTCGAGCGCACGGCCACACCCAATTATTGGAAGGAATAGAAGATTATGCCAGCCCCGAGGGGTGGGGAATGTTGCATGTTTGGATGAGCCACGGCGATAGCGTTACGCAGCTGCCCCCTGGTTTTAAACTGATGGCTTCCACCGACTCCTGCCCTATCGCTGGGATGGCAGATGAGCAACGGCGATTTTACGGTCTGCAATTTCATCCGGAAGTGACTCACACCTCCCAAGGCAGCGCTATTCTCAGGCGTTTTGTGTTGGATATTTGCAAGGCCCGGCCAGATTGGGTCATGAAAAACTATATTGATGAAGCGGTGGAAAAAATCCGTGCTCAAGTAGGGCAGGAAGAAGTCATTCTCGGGCTTTCCGGTGGAGTAGATTCCAGTGTAGCTGCTGCCCTTATTCATCGGGCCATTGGTGAGCAGCTCACTTGCGTATTTGTCGATCATGGCTTGCTGCGTCTGAATGAAGCACAACTGGTGCAAGAAATGTTTGTGGGAAAACTCCATGCAAAAGTGCTAGCAGTGGACGCCTCAGAACAATTTATGAAGAAGCTTGCAGGGGTAAGTGATCCAGAAACAAAACGTAAGATTATTGGTGCTGAGTTTGTAGAAGTTTTTAAAGAACAAGCACAACAACTGAAAAATACCCATGGCCGCCCTGTAGCCTGGTTAGCACAAGGCACTATTTACCCTGATGTGATTGAAAGCGGTGGAGCCAAAAGCAAAAAGGCTGTCACCATCAAGAGTCACCACAACGTGGGGGGCTTGCCTGAGCAATTGGGCCTTAAGTTGCTGGAACCGCTGCGTGACTTGTTTAAGGATGAAGTACGCGAGCTGGGCATAGCACTAGGTCTGCCGCACGACATGGTCTACCGTCATCCCTTCCCTGGTCCTGGCTTGGGCGTGCGTATTCTTGGTGAAGTAAAAAAGGAATATGCCGACCTGCTGCGCCAGGCGGACGCCATTTTTACCGAAGAGTTGCGCAATTTCACCGACCCGGCTAGCGGTAAAACCTGGTACGACCTCACCAGCCAGGCCTTTGCCGTGTTTCTGCCCGTCAAAAGCGTGGGAGTTATGGGCGATGGCCGCACCTATGACTATGTGGTGGCCCTGCGCGCCGTGCAAACCAGCGACTTCATGACGGCTGATTGGGCGGAGCTGCCGTATGCTTTACTGAAAAAAGTCTCTAGCCGCATCATTAACGAGGTGCGGGGGATCAATCGGGTAACGTATGATGTCTCATCCAAACCGCCAGCGACAATTGAGTGGGAATAATCCTTAAGGCTGCCGCAACGTTATAAAGTTGGCATTGACCACATCGAAGGTCGAGTGACCTCTTGGGAATTTTCGGCCTGCTCAATGGCATCTCCAAAGGCTTGCAGGCGTCCCGCGTAACTCCCGTTTTGCACCTCTGCTGCAGTAAACACTGTTGTGAGGAGGGGTGATCTCCCGACTAAGCTTTCGATTTCCGCCACAGCATTATGTCCACCCCGTTTGCCCATTAACGATATCACCGCAAGATCAGGGAGAAGTTTTTGATGCGAAACTACAAAACTACGCATGGGGCCCGCCAGACGATACATCCAAATAGGAAAGACTAATACCACACAATCAAATTCGTTGGGGGAAGGTCCGACATAGTGCACTTCAGGCCGCCTGCGCAGCCAAGAATCAAGCAAGCATCGCCAGGTACCCCATACTCCCTTGCGGGGTTTGGCTTCACTAACCTGCCCCATAGGCCAGCCTTGCTGGCTAGTCAATAGTTGGGCTAGGGTCTTACCGGTTCCGGTGTAAGAATACAAAACGACCAAGATTTTTTTCTCCATTATCACTCTCCAGTAGATACTTCTTCAGAGGCCTTACTCTAGAACAGGCAGGCACAGTAAAGTATTGCGCTGGGTCAAGAGTAGTGAGGGGCAAGCAATAGGATGAGGAAGCGGGGCGAACAGAAGTTAATAGATTGATTCAGCGCAATAACTAAGAGGTGGCCCAGCGCTAAGGTATTTTTGTGTGCTGATCTTCAGGAGGTTCGATGCTAAGCCCCAAATCTATCTTGCTGCACTTAGACAGCTCACCTCAGACCGAACAACGGATAAAAATTGCTAGGCATGTCGCTGAAGTTTTCGATGCCCAGGTGACCGCACTGTATTGCATTACTGCTGCATTACTGCGCTACCCCTTTGCTTTAGAAGGTGCTGCTACTGCCCTAAGCATGATGGATGAGCTTGATAAAGAAGCCAAGAAAAGCGCCCAGGCAACGTTTGAAAAGGCTTGTGCAGGTTCTGCCCGCTTAAGGTGGAGTGAGTCCAAAAACGGAACTGGAGCTACGTGGGAATTTATTCGCCGAGCTTTTTATTCAGACTTAATGATTCTTGGGCAGCAAGAAGAAGGCCATTTTTTAAACGAAGAGCTTCCTTTTGATTTTTTGACGAATGTTTTAATGCAGAGTGGTAGACCTGCCTTAATAGTGCCCTATGTGGGTCTTAGCAATCCCATAGCTCAGACCATACTGGTGGCATGGAAGCCCACACGGGAGGCTGCCCGTGCTGTGAGCGCGGCATTACCCTGGTTACATCAAGCCAAGTATGTACATGTAGTTTGCTATGGAACAGAGCTCCAGCTTGCCTTGGAAGCATTAAGCGTTTTTTTAAAAGCACATGGAATTTCTGCCATCTTGCATCAAGGAGGAACAGAATCGGGCCATGCCGGTGAACATTTATTGTCTTTAGCAGCAGATGTCCAGGCAGATCTGCTCATTATGGGCTGCTATGGCCATACGAGGGCGCGTCAATGGGTATTTGGTGGTGTAACCCATACCATTTTACGGTCTATGACTGTACCCGTTTTGATGGTGCATTAAGATAAGAAACAGAAATTTCTAAAAAACTTAACGATGCGTTTGTACGATCTTCCAAGCCTACTCACCGTAGAGGCTATACCGTCGGGTGTCAGAACTTCCCCTATAAAAATTACTTTGTAAAAAACCAGCGTTTTTCAAATGGCTCAGTTTTTTGCCAAGCCTGAAAACAATCGGTCAATACCTTAACTTCTGCTTGAATACTGACATGAGAAGTATTGATCACAAGATCAAATTGGGACTGATCTGTTAAATCAACGCCGTAAAACTGCATAAACCGCTTACTTTCCGAGGCGCGACGGGCCTGAATTTCTTGCATTGCCTGGGCAAGATCCTGGTAGCTTTCGTTATTGCGTAATGCAGCCATAATCCGTTGCGCCGCAATCGCTGGTTCGGTGACCAGAAATACCTTGAAAGAATGCGGTACAAAATGCCATGCCATGCGGGAGTCAATTAACAGTTTGTCCTTTGTGCGACCCAGTTGAGCGATACGTTCATCAATAGCATAATCAATCTCAGGGTGCGTTTCTGCAAACTGGTTGAGCTGCAAAATGCTCATATTACGGGCAGCGGCTTCTTCACGTTGAATCGCCCCGCTACTCATATAATCAAAACCCAGTACAGCAGCTACAGCCTTGCCTACGGCGCTTTTTCCGCTACCAATGTCGCCGCTGATGGTAATAAGGTTTTTAGAAAAAGGCTGGGTGCCAAGCACGCTAAAACTCCGAGAAAAATTTAAACCCCAGATTTTCGCATACCCGCTAACAATAGAATATTTGTTCTTGTTCCATTTCTAAACCAATTCTGTCGCAGTTGCTTGGCCCTGTCGTGCTAGAGCACTGTCCTTGGCTTGGCGCCTTGACATAAATGACTCAGAAAGGAAATTAAACGTATAGACGCAGTAAGGTAAAAGCGCTCATGCCTATCAGCATCATCCATACCATATTACGGGTTTTATAAAACACCGCTGCTGCAATAAGCACAGCCCAGAGTTTATCGTTTTGCCAGGTTAAATAAATTTGTCCCTCTTTTGTCAAAACTTCGGGTGTAATAATAGCCGCCAGTGCACAAGCTGGTGCATACCGCAAGGCTCGCTCAATTCGAGCGGGCAGTTTAAACGAGGCGGGAAGCATGAAAAAACTGCCGCGTGTTAGTAAGGTGGAAGCTGTCAAGCCAGCAAAGGCGAGGAGCGCATACCAGTAATCGGTGATTTGATTCATGTGATTATTCTTGTTTAGGATCGTCAGACAAGATACGCTTTTTTTGAGTCAAATGAGCCAAGGGCTCACTCAATACTGCCACAATGACTCCTAGGACTACAGATACCAGTAGGCCCAGTTTCAGGGGTATTGCGGTGGTAATGACAGATAAAGCGCCTGCGGTCATGACGCCTAGCAAGGCTGGCAGGTTAGCAGCCATGGGAATTAACACAGCAGTTAATGCCAATGCAGCCGCTAATTCTAAGCCCCAGGCGGAAGGAACCAGACCACCTAAAAAAATCCCCGCAATAGACGCACTTTGCCAAGCACACCAGTTAACAGTGGCTCCTCCAAAGAAAAATCCCCATTGAGCGGATGTCCCTTTTTCGCTTGCATTCCCAAAACGTTGCATGAAAAGCGCAAAACCAATATCTCCATTTAAATAAGCAGCAAACAAACGTTTTTGCCAGGATAAAGAAGCAAAATATTCTCGAGAGGCTGCTGAGAATAATACAAACCGCAGGTTAACTACCATGGCACTTATCCAGATGACTGGCAAAGGTGCGCCCATGGCCAGTAAGGGCAAGCTTGCCAGCTGTGCAGACCCTGCAAAGACGGTTAGGGTCATGATAAGGGCTAAAGGCACAGTTAAACCGCTTTTGACCATGGCAACCCCGGTGACGAGCCCCCAAGAGCCAATCGCAACCGTAAGGGGGGCCATGTTTAAGGCACCTTCCCGAAAATACGCCAGATCAAGCGGAGGTAGCAAATGAGCACGGAGTTTGGCCAAAGTATTCATATTGGCAAGTGTAGACGGTCAGGCTGTTGGTAAGGCTGCACAACAAACCCAAAAGCTTCAAACCCAGATTTTCCCTTAGCCGTGCTTTCAGTGCTGTTTGGATGTCAGCGGTGCATTTACGGTCTTTTTTGCCTCTTTTTGTTGCCTGTAGTCCTTGTTAAAGGCCGCGCAGTCAGGTGAAAATTGCTCGGTAGCTGCTTTCGCTTTCCTCCCAAGCCTTAATGGAAAAGCTGAGTTTAAAACCAAAATAGGGATAAGCGAATTTTTCTTATCAAAACAGTAAGCTCAGGTTCTCAATATTTATTATCGTTACTGGAAGCTGGAATATCATTGCTAGCTCTTGGGGGGTCATTGTGTGATAGCAAGGGCTGCTCCCCTTTATCTGCCCCGAACACATCCCGCAAAAGCTGAATCATTCCGTTCTCATCTACATAATAATCTGCTGGTTCAAAAACCCCCTCGGTTGCGTCTTCTTCAAGGATAGAAATATCTTTCCAGGGAGAAAGACTCCTAGTGAGTTTCTTGGGTTTATCCAAGAGGGTTTGCATGGCTTGCCTGTCGGCCTCTTCCCATCTTAATGGAGGTAGGGTTTCTTCCTGTGTTAGCAAACTCTCCAGACTTTCTTCAGCAACCGTAATTTCTCTCAGTTGTGCTTCATCCAGGGAAAGCTGGTGGTTGGGGCGAAGAGGAGCAGGCGGATAAACGCTGGCAGGGTAATCCAGAGCAGGGTAGAGATCATCGTTGGCAGTAATGGTGTAAGCAGGGTCTAGCGTTTCTTCAGGGTTGACCTTGCGAAGGGGCTGCAGCACACCATTTTCATCTGCAAAATATAAAGCTTTACCATATTCACTCACAGGAATACCAAAGGCATCCACTTCTACGTCACCCTCAAAATAGCGAGGAGGTTTACCTTTAAATAAAATGTTGTAAAGTGCGACATTATCTTCTGAAGTAGGCGAAGTGGGGCCTTGGGCCTTTAAGGGAGGATCAAGAGGATAAACTGTTTCTATGGAAAAGCTCTCAGCATCTTCCACCGAAAAATCTTCCTCCAGGAAGGGGGTATGAGTTTCTTCTGGAGATTCTGGGGGAAAACCCTCAGCATCTTTCCCCGGAAAATCTTCGCCGAAGAAGTGTGGGTTAGTCTCTTCCTCAGGTACAGGCAAACCCGGGTAAAGATCATCGTTAGTAGTGACGACATAAGCGGGATCTACTTCATCCCCGGTGTTGACTTTTCTAAGAGGCTGCAAGTTGCCATTTTCATCCTTAAAATACAAAGGCCTCTCATAATCTTCAATAGGAATACCAAATATATCTACTAATTCGCCATTCTCATCAATAACACGAGGGGGTTCTCCTTGAAGTGCCGCCTGTAAATTTTCGATCCGCTCTTTTAAAGTAGGCGAACTAGGCCCGCGGGCCTTGAGAGGAGGGTCGGGAGGATAAGGGCTTGGGGCAGGGCTAGCGTCCTTAGGTCTTGCTGCATCCGCGCTTGTGTCTGGGAAAGGTCGTGAATAACCCTCCTCATCTATGAAAAGCGGCTCCTCCTTCGATTTTCCAGCAGAGGATGCGGGGGGGTCGACTATTTCGCCGGAAATGGGAGCTTGGCTGGGGCGAGGCTCTAGTGGCGGTTCTGGAGGAGAGCCTTTTTTGTCTTTTTGCTTCATTGCCTCAAGTTCGCGAATAAAGGCTTCTTCCTCAGCCTCTTGTCTTTTAACATCTTTTTCTATTTCGGTTAACCAATCCTCGATAATATTTTTTTCTTCGGTGGTAAGAGGTTCATTTTTTCGTTCCCGGATTGTTTGAATGACATCCTGGATATTCTTCGGGAAAGACTCTGGAGCCATTTTCCAGCCGGCCAGGAGCAATCCCATGCCAAAGGCCCCTTGGAACAGATCCCGATAACCCTCTCCTAAGCTATCACCTAATGCTCCCAAAGCCTCAAAGCCCAGCATCGTTCCGCCCAGAATCAGAGCAAAGCCCCCCAAGGCCGCCGCCCCCATCTTTACAGCCACGGCTGCCCCGCCGATTACCCCCGCCCCTCCCAGCCACTGAAAGCCTGTTTCCAGCCATCCCGTCCAATCCCACACAAACGCCACGGTCTTGGGAGGTCCCCCAAAGCGCACATCCTCGCTAGCCGTTTTAATCGTTCCTCCGCAGATCAGGCGGCTGGTAATCCGGCCCGCCGGCTTGCCATTAATCCGCACCGTCTCACTGCCTTCGGCCACTGGTAAAAAGCCGGGCATTCCAAAGATAGGTAAAGGCGGATGGGAAAAAAAGATCCCTGAACCGCCGGCACAGACCATGGTTCCGTCTAGGCCTGCCCGCATCGCCCCTCTCCCATTAACCGTCACATTCAGAGTCGAGTAGGCCAGAGCCCCGGTGGTGGGATCCGGGAGCTGGGAAATAGTTTTGATGCCTTTCAGCAGCTGATTAGCGGCCGTTCCTCCCAACCCGACCGAACCGGCAATAATCAAGCCGGCCAACAAGCCCCCGCTGGCCACCGTGCCGGCTGCAATTGCAGCGCCGGCCACCGCGCCCACCACGGCGCCGGCCAGCAAGCCGACCAGGCCCGCTCCGTGGCCAATCTGATCCCCTAGCCGGGCTGCTCCTAATGCTTGCATGATAGGGTTCTTCTTCTCATCCTATGTATCTCTAGTGTGTCTAGTTTTTTTTCACAATGGCTTGGGTGGGGGGAAACGGTGCCTCTTGCGCCACAGGCGGCAGGGGCTCCAATACCATTGCACTCATCGTGCGGCGCCAAGTCTGCTCAAAATGAGCATTATCCTGTGGAGAGGCGCTCATCGTGAAAATCAGCGCCAGGGGCGGCCGATCATAAAACACCTGGCGGATATACAGCGGATGTTCTCCATTGGTCCAGGTATATTCCCACCAAACGCCCGGATGATTCTGATAATGAATTTTTTCATCTTTGAGCAGCGCAAACTCCGGCAGTTTTTCCTTTAGTTGGGAGCGCTGCTGATCAATATAGGCTGCAAAATCCGGGTGATTTTTGCGCGCCAAATCCCGGCTCACCACAAAGCTGGCGGGTTTACCGCCAGGGGCAGGCGGTAGTTTGAACACTTGCAGGGATTGGTCTTCCCATTCGGGAGCGATGCTTAACTGGGCTTCATTAATGCGGTAGGGAATCATGAGTTTATTTCAGGTAAAAAAGTAAAAAAAGAGGTGCGGATCTGTTTATTTTTTTGTAGGCTTAGGGGCAGTACTGTCGGTAGGAGCGGGTGCTGTTGGCATACTGACCCATTGATCCTGAAGGGTTTGGGGATTGGGATTATCGATAAACGGAGGGCTATTGGGATCCAGTGTGGCCGGATCCAGGGCATCCATAACCGCTGCTTTGACACTGTCTGGTATTTGCGCTGCAGCAGGAGCGGTAGAACTGAAGTATTGTTCTACATCCGCCCGAATGGCGGCAGCTCCTTTGGGATCAGGATTAGCAACGGGTTGTGCTACAGGAGGGTTTAAATCTACGGTTTTTCCGTTGATTTCTACAGTTTCTTTGGCATTGAAGAGCACGGTATCCGCGGTAATGCACACTACGCCATCTTTGTTCATTGAAAAAACGGATTTGCCGCAGGTAATCTGGAAATAATCCCCCGCCTCAATATGGTAGCGGCTGCCGACTTCTACGGTTTTGTCATTTCGAATTTGATCACGCAATACGCCGTTGATGCGGTTAATGCGTTCTTGCTCTACCATCACAATATGACGCTGCCCTACAAAATCGGTTTTGTTGCTGTGGGAGGTGCAGTATTGGTCGCCACTGACTACGACAAACTGCTTGCCATGCACTGAAATTTGTTCATCTAAATAGACTTCTTCACTGCGATTTCCCAGAATACTGATTTTTTCATCCAGATAAACTTCTTCAGTACGATTGCCATAAATCGTAATAGTCTCATTGCCTTTGCCCTGCCCCTCCTCGCCTGCCATGCCCACTGTTTCGGTCCGATCGCCTCCTATGATAATGCTCTCATTCCCATCTACGGTTTCTGTGCGGTTTTTTCGGATATGATTGGTTTCATTGCCGCCGATCGTTTTAGAGCGATGAGCCCCTACGGTTTTCGTTTCGCTATTTTCCACCTCCGTGCGGTAATTTTTCTCCGCATGAAACCAAATCTCCTCCTCACCCTTTTTATCCTCAAAGCGGATCGCATTGGCTGTTTCATAATGCCCCCCCGAGGTCGAGCGCGTCAGCACTCCCGTTTGGGTTTTATTGGCCGGTAAATCCCAAGGCACCTTCTGCTCAGCGTTATACACCCGGCCGGTAATCAAGGGCTGATCCGGATCCCCCTCCAGGAAATCCACCACCACCTCCTGCCCGATGCGGGGCACCGCCTGAAAGCCAAAATTCTGTCCCGCCCACACCTGGCTCACCCGCACCCAGCAGGTATCCTCCCCATCTTTGTTGCCATAGCGGTCCCAATGAAAATGCACCTTCACCCGGCCATACTCATCCGTATGAATCTCCTCGCCCGGGGGGCCCACCACCACCGCCGTCTGCGGGCCTGGCACCCGCGGTTTAGGCGTCAAGCGCTGCGGCCGAAACGGCGTTTTTGCATCAATCGCTGTAAACCCACAATCAAACGAAGAACCTTTCCCCGCCCCCGCTGCCCCTTCCAAGCCCTCATAATCCGCCTGGGTCATCAAAATACTCGTCCCCGTTAGCAGATAAGCCCTATTCTCTTGAGGGCGCAAAAACCCCTCCAACTCAAACGTATGCCCACAGGCCAAGCCCCGCGCCTTCCCCACCCCCGAAGCCTGGCACGTCAACAACGCCTGCGCCTCCATCTGGTGGCGCACAAACTGCTCCCCATCGCCCTCCTTATCATAAAAGCCCGGATAAGCAAACACCTCCATCGACCCCATCGCATGCGGTTTCACCTGCGCCCGCAGCTGCTGCAAATTCACATGGGGCCGCGTAAAGTCATAATCGCTCAGCACCAACTGGCCCGGCTTCACCTGTTCCGTGCGCTGCCAATGCGTAATCCCTTCCGCCTGCGCTCCCTTCTCTTGCTGCTGCCCCGGCCGCTGATACGCTATAGTCCCATAGCCCTGAAACTCCGTATGACTAGCCGGATTATCCGCCAGCACCAGCGTATGCTCCCCCTGTTTATGGGTAAAATAAAACGTAATCCCCTCCTGCTCCATCATCCGCAGCACAAAATTCAGATCCGTCTCCGCATACTGCACACAATAAGGCCAAGGGGTATAGTGCCCCGTCGTTTTAAACTCTACCTTCGCCTCCGGCGCATCGGCAAAGACCTCCTGCAGGATTTCAATAACGGTTTTACCCTGAAAGATGCGGTAGTCCTGGGTGTTGCCTAAAAAGGCGAGCCAGGGTTGCACAATGGCACGGTACAGGTGATTACGGCCTTTCATCCCGCTGTAGCTGATGCGGGAGACAATCCCATCAAAATACCGTTTCCCCGGCCCGGCTCCACCGGCTACAAAGGTTTGCCGGTCGGACTCTCCGGCTCCTTCGGGCAGCTCTAGCTCTACCGTCATATGCTGACCCAGCAACTCAGCAAATTCAAGGTCCGGATCTTCCGAAAGTAACTCCAAGGTGTATTTGGGCACTTGGGAAAGATGCTCCTGGGCTAGCAGATGGTGAAACTGGAGCTTATCTTCTAAGGGACTGTGCAGAATAGCGAGTTTTTGCATGGGTAGACTCAAACAATAACTTTTAGGGATTAATCAAAAGGATGATTTGCTGTTGTCAGTTAGGCAACGTTTACTAGCAGCAGAGCATACGAGAAAAAGCAGGGAATTGTCCTACAAGGGGATGGCGCATTGGGTGTAATCCTTCTTAGTCTTTTGGAGTAATACCCGAGTTTTAAACACTGCAGGCATGTTAAAAAAACAGAAATTTTCTTTAGATCAAGGGGTTTTCAAAAGAATGAAATCAAGCATTTAAACCTTTCTCGATAGCTTTTCCTTAGGAAGTAAGTAATAAGGAGTAACTAGAAAACGGTTCCCTTGGATTAGGGTATAAGCTATGCGGACTTCTTTTACTCAATTACAGCTTTTTAAAACCCTGCAGTTAGAAAATCAATTTAAATAATTTCAGAGAAACTTAGGTTTTTTATAAGTTATCAGGGGAGTTGATTCATTTAAAAATACCCTTGCAAAAGCCAGTGAAAAACAATTACGCATCAGGCCTAACTTTGGATGTAGACCATAGTGCAATTGCTGTAGAGCTTAAAGGAAAAAAGGGCTGCTTGTCTCACAAATTTTAGGGGGGAGTTTAAGTTTTAGAACCTTAAATAAGGTAGGCGCTTTACAGGTTGTTTTATAGGCATAACATTAGAAAAAGTGGGTGAAGAATGGAGCGCTATGTCCAGTACTTCAATAGGAGTTTGTCTCTTCTTCTATTAAGAAGCCTTAAAATCAGCCCTAATCAATTATCAGGAGATCAAAATGTCAATGGATGATCGCGATGGTTTTATTTGGATGGACGGCCAGATGGTAGCGTGGAGAGAGGCCAAGATTCATGTCTTGTCGCATACTCTGCATTACGGTTGCGGTGCTTTTGAAGGGGTGCGGGCCTATAACACCGTAAGCGGAACTGCTATTTTTCGTTTGCGTGAGCATACTGAGCGTTTGTTTAATAGTGCCAAAATCTTGCGTATGAAAATACCCTTTACGCTTGAAGAGGTGATGCAGGCGCAGCTTGAGGTGGTGCGTATTAATAAGCTAGAAAGCTGTTATTTGCGGCCCTTGATCTGGTTAGGCTCAGAGAAATTAGGAGTTTCTCCCAAGGGAAACAAGGTGCATCTGATGATTGCTGCCTGGGCATGGGGAGCCTATTTGGGAGAAGAAGGGATCAAGCGGGGTATTCGCGTCAAAACCTCAAGCTACAGTCGCCATCATCCCAATATCACCATGGTTCATGCCAAAGCGGTGAGTAATTACACCAACTCAATTTTGGCCAATATGGAAGCTACGGACGATGGTTATGATGAAGCTTTGCTTTTAGACCCTACAGGCTTTGTGAGTGAAGGAGCAGGTGAGAACCTGTTTATCGTACGTCAGGGGAAGGTTTATACCCCTGATTCCAGTGCCGGTGCGCTTAATGGCATTACACGCAACACCGTTTTTGCAATTTCTCAGGATTTAGGGCTGGAACTAAAGGAAAAACCTATTACTCGGGATGAAATCTATATCGCGGATGAGGCATTTTTTACGGGAACAGCAGCTGAAGTGACACCCATCCGTGAACTCGATCATGTGCAGATTGGTACCGGTAGCCGTGGGCCTGTTACTGAAAAAATTCAGAGTGCTTTTTTTGATATTGTGAATGGTCGTAATGCTAAATATGCGACTTGGCTGAGCAAGGTTTAAAGGCGGGAGTTCTGTCATGAGTTCATCAGTGGTTGAAGTTCTTTGTGCAGATTTACGGGGCGGCACTTCTATCGTCTGTCCCAACCCCCGCATGCAGATCTGGAACACCCATCCCCGTGTGTTTTTGGATGTAGTGAGTACCGGCAGTGCAATATGTCCTTATTGTGGTACGGAGTACAAATTGAAGGAGGGTGAGCAGGTTCACGCGCACTAATGATGCAAAGCGATCATATTCTTACCCTCTCTTGCCCGGACACAATTGGTATTGTCTTTCATGTTACGGGCTTTTTGTTTGAGCGAGGCTGCAATATTCTGGATAGCCAACAGTTTGGAGATGAAACGACTGGCCGTTTTTTTATGCGCGTACATTTTGATGTGCCTGCTGATCAAACTATCCAGGCAATTCGCAGCCAGTTTGATCCAATTGCTCAAAAATTTTCCATGGACTGGGGTATGTGGGCGGTGGCCGCTAAGCCAAAGCTGGTGTTAATGGTGAGCAAATTTGGGCATTGCCTGAACGATCTACTGTTTCGTTTTAAAAGCGGCCAGTTTCAGATTGAAATCCCAGCCATTATCAGCAACCATACTGATTTTGCACTGCTGGCGGCCAGTTATGGTATTCCTTTTTATCATTTGCCAGTGACTCCTAGTAGCAAGACACAGCAAGAGCGCCAGGTGTTGCAGATTATTCAGCAGACCCAGGCCGATCTTGTAGTATTGGCCCGTTATATGCAGATCCTGTCCAGTGATTTATGCTTGGCACTGAACGGCCGAGCCATTAATATTCATCATAGTTTTTTGCCGGGCTTTAAAGGGGCTAAGCCTTATGCCCAAGCGCATGAGCGCGGTGTTAAGCTGATAGGAGCTACTGCGCATTACGTGACCAGCGATCTGGATGAAGGTCCTATCATCGAGCAGGATGTGGCTCGGGTGGATCACAGTATGGATCCAAGCGCATTGGCAGCCTTAGGCCGGGATATCGAGTGTATGACGTTAGCAAGAGCCGTTAGATGGCATTGTGAACATCGTGTATTACTGAATGGTCAGAAAACCGTAGTGTTTAATTAGGGAATTAACTTATGGTAAATCCTAGCCCCAAGGCAATTTCTATGCTGACTACAGCTCTGGATGTAGAGGCTGCGTTTTACGATGCCTTGGGACGGGCCGATGCCCAGGCCTTAATGGCGCTGTGGGCCGAAGATGAAGAAATCGTTTGTGTGCATCCAGGGGGGCCGCGCCTGATCGGTTATGACCTGGTTTACAACGCCTGGAAAGAAGTATTGTCTAATGGTGGACTACATATTCGCGTACTCTCGCGTAGCATGATGAGTAATTTGTCCAGCGCCGTGCATCATGTGGTTGAGCAAGTGATTGTTCGTGAAAACGGAAAAGATCATTTGGTCAATGTAGCGGCAACCCATGTGTTTTTTAAAACACCGGCTGGTTGGCGCTTGGTTGCCCATCATGCCAGCCCTGCAGGGCAGGAAACAGCGCAGCTGACGCAGGCGGCCCTTCATTCCTTGCATTAAAACTTAGCTCGGACGGGTAGGCTTTAAGTGGCTTAAGGAAAGTCGATAAAGGATCTTATTAGGGACGAGAAGCTATATAAACCGTTGCCCTTGCCCAGCAAGGATAAAAAAAGCCCTGGCTTAGATAATGATTGAGATGCGCAATAAAAAACCTTGTCAAAGGGAACTTCTAATAACCTACTGCGCAACCCGGATCGGCTCTTGCGGTGCTCAGCGTACCCTTCGTACGCATCCGCTCCTCAAATCCGCTGCGGGCCGCTCGCTACGGTTATTAGAAGTTCCCCAAAAGTCTGGCCCTTTATTTTCGAGCTTGTTCAGCGAATAATGCTTCAAAAACCGCATGGAAGGTAGGCATCACATTTTCAGAAACAATTTCCATGAGCTAAATGTCTCCTGGCTGCCTGGCGGTCATGCTCAAACCATTTGGCCGGCCTTATTTGGTTCTGCTCCAACTTTGCTGACCCGGCGCGAGCGCTGGGAACTAGAAGATGGCGACTTTGTTGATGCTGACTGGCTAGATGCAGCTGACCCTGCTGCCCCCGTGTTAGTGATATTTCACGGGCTTGAAGGCAGCGCCCAAAGCCATTATGCGCGTGCTATGGCTGCTGCAGCCTCCACTGCAGGTTATGCGGTGTGCCTGCCGCATTTTCGCGGCTGCTCGGGTGAACCTAACCGGTTGCCGCGGGCTTACCACTCTGGCGATGCAGATGAAATCGAGCGTATGCTCTTAAAGGCGCAAAGACCCGGTGCAGCTCTATATGCGGTGGGTGTGTCGCTGGGAGGCAGTGCCCTGTTGAATTATCTAGCTACCCGACAAACAGGGGCTATTATCGAGGCTGCGCTTGCAGTGTGTGCCCCATTAGATTTAGCAGCCAGCGGATATGCTATTGGCAAGGGTTTTGCGATGGTTTACACCCGTATGTTTTTAAAAACGCTTAAGCTAAAAGCTGCTGAAAAACTGCAGCGCTTTCCTGGCATTTACGACCCTAAAAAAATGCGAGAGGCACGCACTCTATATGACTTTGATAACCTTTTTACGGCGCCGCTGCACGGTTTTTCCGATACCCAGGACTATTGGCACCGCGCTTCGAGTAAACCCAAGCTAAAAGCCATCAAAACTCCTACCTTAATCCTTAATACCCTGAATGATCCTTTAGTCCCTAAAGAAAGCTTGCCTAGTGCAGGGCAGGTTTCTGCACAAGTGCGATTAAGTACCCCCTCTTATGGAGGTCATGTAGGCTTTGCTACCGGCAAACCTCCTGGACGCTTATCCTGGCTGCCCCAAACCATGTTAGATTATTTTGGCAAAAGGAGCGCTGGTGGATGAGATAGTCAAGGCTGCCATGCGTAAATGGCCTAATGTGCCAGACTGTTATGGTTGGCTTCACTTGGATTTGCACGGTCGTTGGCGTATTGGAGCCTGGCCGGGCGAGCCGATTACCCATGCTGGCTTAAAAGAATTTATAGGCCGTAACTATCAGCAACACACAGATCACAGCTATATTTTTCAAAACGGGCCGCAGCGGGTGTTTGTACGTTTAGCGTACACGCCCTATGTTTATCGGCTCAGTGATGCCCATTCTCTGGAATTAACGGCACACTCTGGTCAAGTTGCAGGATCTGTAAGGCAATGGTTTCAAGATGAACAGGGTCATGTTTTGGCACAAACCACTTTGGGTATTGGATTACTCGATGGTTCAGATATGAATGCTTTTGTCCAGCGCTGTGAAGCAAGAGGGGGATTACCCGAGTTTCATCCCCTAAAGCGGGAGGAAGTTGCGGCTAGATTTGGATTTGTGCAAAACCCTCAGCCAGCACCTTTTAATTAATCCGCAATAGTCGAAACTGCTGAAAATTACCGGCTATATGGACAAAAACCCCCGGAAAAACAATACCTCTTTTTCTACATTATTTGTGTTTTTGTTACTGTGCCCTACCGTACACTGGCTTGGGATTTGGCAGTCATAATTTAGAAATAAGATAAGCTGTAAACATGAATGATTTATTTTTTATGCAGCAGGCACTGGATCAGGCCCGAAATGCTTGGGCTGTAGGGGAAGTGCCTGTAGGTGCCGTCGTTGTAAAAAACAATCAGCTGATAGCCACGGGTTTTAACCAAACCATTACCCAGGCGGATCCGACGGGACACGCCGAAATCATTGCCTTGCGTGCAGCGGCGCAGTTAGAGGCTAACTACCGGCTGCCCGACTGCGATTTGTATGTCACGCTAGAGCCTTGTGCTATGTGCGCGATGGCGCTGATGCATGCGCGTTTTCGACGGGTCATTTTTGCTGCGAGCGACCTAAAAACCGGAGCCTGTGGAGGCAATATTGATATTAGCAAGGCATCATTTAATCATCAGACCCTATTTCAAGGTGGGGTGCTTGCGGACGTGTGCGGCCAGTTATTGCGGGATTTTTTTGCAGATCGCCGCAGGAGTGGCATAGAGTTTCCTGCTGCTTTTGAAACCGTACGCCAAGCGGATTCTCATGCAGTGGAAATAATTGAGATTACCGCGCTATCTCTACCTATTGTCCCTAACGAAAAATAAAAATCATGCCTCAAAAAAACGACTCTTCCCCAGAACAGCTAAGTATTGCCTTGTTTTCACCCGCCGGCGCTGTACAAGAGGCTGCGCGTATTAAAGTGGCGGCCAAATTGCTTACTCAAGCTGGCTGCGCTGTGAAGATTGACCCGAGTGCAGCGCTTAAACGCATGCGTTTTGCAGGTACCGATGAAGAGCGCATCGTCGCTTTTAATCGGATAGCTGAAGATAAAAATGTTCAGGTTGCCTTGGCTACACGGGGCGGGTATGGATTGTCGCGTTTACTTGATCAGCTCGATTACAAAAAGCTGGCTGCCAGTGGGAAGAAATGGGTGGGAATGTCGGATTTCACCGCTTTTTCATTAGCAATGCTTGCAAAAATCGGACCATCCAAGCAAGCAATCACTTATTCTGGACCGCTTGCCACCGCTCAGTTGGCGAGCGCCGAGTTTGATGAGGTAACGCTAAATTGTTTTCTCGAAAGCATGCGGGGGCAATTAGAGGCTGTAGGTTTTAAAACAGCTCCCGCTCATGCAAACGGATTAGATGTCAAAGGGATTCTCTGGGGCGGTAACTTAGCCATGATCACGAGTTTGTTAGGCACACCTTATTTTCCAAAAATAAAAGGCGGCATTCTGTTTTTAGAAGACGTAGGAGAACACCCTTACCGGATTGAGCGCATGTTGCTGCAACTTTTGTATGCTGGGGTTTTGCAAGCCCAAAAAGCGATTTTGCTAGGCCATTTCACCGCATTTAAGCTAACTCCGCAGGATAGAGGCTACAAACTTAAAACGGTAATTGACTATATTAGAGCCCACTGTAAGGTGCCGATACTGACAGGCTTACCTGCTGGTCATGTGCCTACTGTGCTTACCTTGCCCATCGGTCAAAAGACACAATTATGCGTAGAAGGCAGGAATGCATTTTTGATGTTTTAGGGTAATAAGTTATTGGAAGCCCCATTTCTCCTCCAATGCTCCTGATTATTCCTGTTGGGATGTGGTGATCCGAGAATAGCTATTTTTGCGCTTTTCCTTGTGATTGATAAGTAAGCTATCCATCCTTGGCTCAGCTTAAAACTGCCGGGTACTTTTCCTGCATTCAGTTCTTGCCTTCGTTGGGGAAAGTTGAATTGAAAAGTTTTATCTCTAGTTTTTATGGGCTTTTTCAAGCATTTTCATTTGGAAAAGCCCATAAAATAAGGGGACAGGGACTTCTACTAACTAAAATAAGATATTGCAGAATATCTGAAATGTTGGTTCTACTAAACAGAAAATAATTGAAGAACTCATTCGGTTTGTATAGCAGAAAGCAGTTAAGAGTCCTCTTCTTAAAAATCCACATCCATATCGAACTCTTCTCCTTCACCCTCTCCTATTTGGTTTTTCCGAGCTTTATCTACTCGTTCTTTAAGAGCTTGGGCGGCAGCGCTAAATTCTTCCACAGACACCGGTTTAGCTAGGCGTAAAGCAGGGTGCTCGATCGAATTTAATGTTTGAATAGAAGTAAGACGTTTATTAGAAACCCATTCTTGCGCAATAGGAATCACAATGGCTAGAGCTGCAACAAGGATCACGCCGATGCGCAGGGTAGGCCAATGGCGTGGATCGGCCAGGCGTAAGTGATAGCGGACGGTAAGGGCGGTAACAATGACCGCTACAGGTTGGGAGATGCGTTCTGGCCATAGCCAGGACATTGAAAAGCCAAGAATTTCAAGAAAATTCAGAATCAACACGCCTGACAAATAACCCACCGAGGCAATAGTCAAGTGAGAAAAAAAGCGCTCCACTCCACTGACAAGTCTTCCAAACAAGGCATACATCCCACTCCACAAACATAAGCCTGCTGCAAGAGCACTTAAACCATACAAATAAGGAGGGGATATTTGTTGTACATCTTTTAGCCATAATTGCCAGGCTCCATAGGCCAATACCAGAAAAAATCCCAGTAAAGCTAAGGGCCATATGGCTCGCCGGGATAAAGGAAGCTCTGGTGGTAGCGGCCAGCTATCTGAACGTATACGGATCAGCGTTTGACCTAAACGGTAAGGGGCATCATTTTTGATTTCATCAACGGCTACCCGTTTGTTACGAGCGGTAAAAATACCATTACTACTGCCCAGGTCAAGCAGTCGTGCCACACCATTGGGACTGACTTCTAGCTGGGCGTGATGGGTCGCACAATGGGGATCATCCAGTATTAAATCATTATCTAGCGCTCGGCCGATTCGAACAAAACGTGTGGATTCAGCACTAGAAGGAACCGGGATTCGGGCCAGCACTGTTCCGTCCCGGTGCAAATGTTCAATAAACCAGCTCATTGCAAGCGCTCCAGAAACATGCGGCTTAAACGCTGACCGTTTTCAAATGAAAAACCATGCAGAAACAAACTGCTCGTCATGCGCTCGTGAGCATCATCTACCTGAGTAGCACTCACCGTAAAATCATAAAGTCCTTCAAATTTTCGGAACGCTTTTAAGCATAGCGCTACCCGATAGACCCGCGCTTGTGCTTTTACATAATCATCACGGCATTCATCGGCCGTCATTTCACGGCTACTGTTTCTTTCAAACATGGAGGAAATTGCTCGGGTAAAGGAACCGATGGCTAGGAACTGCGGTGTGGCCAATTTGTCATTGCGTAAGAGCACATGCCGTATTCCTAGTGATCCTGTATATAACTCTCCTCGCACAAAGAGGTCTGAACGCAAGGTGCAATCCAGAGTATCGCGTTGATAACGTAAGCGCTCCCCATCACGCCCCCCTGCCCAGCATTTAGTTAAGCTGCCATCGAGGGTGGGTACATTGCGTCCTGCTAAAATTTGAGTCGCGAAACCTGCTTTGGCATTAGCCACTACGCCTTGGGTAGTAGGGTTGCTAGTGTTGAAATTATCAGGATTAGACAGGCCTAAGATTTTCCCAGCTACAAAATCTTGATGTACTAGCAACTGCCGCGCAATTTCAGAACGCCACTCTTTACGCGGAGGTGCCTGCCGAGCATGCTCCAGTAATTCACGCGCATACCGTACCGGTACAAGAAAACTAAGTAATTCCCCATTGCGTTGGGTAGCGACATTTACTCCCACTACACGGCCGGCCTCGTCAATGGCTGGACCTCCACTCATACCGGAATTTAAAGCTCCAGAAAAAAGCATTTGTTCATAAATGCGCGATTCAACCAAACCGTTATAAATCCCTTCGGAAATTAAAAAACCTAACTCTAGTGGATTGCCCAGCGAAAAGATGCGTTCACCTTGTACAGGTGCATCTGCTCGCAAGGTAAACGCGGGCCAAGCAGAAGAGCCGCCCGCTGTTTCTCCCCGTAAGACAGCTAGATCATGAATTACATCGACTGCCACTAGAGTAGCGGTGATGGTTTTTTCACTGGTAGGACGCAGCTCAATACGAAATTTTTCCGGATGTATGGCCAGTGAAGAAATCACATGATAATTAGTGAGCACCCATAGGCCTTGAGCTCCATCGTCGCGTACCACAAAACCAGAACCCAGGGCCGACTGTTCATTAGCACTGTTAAGCAGTACGCGTACTTGTACTAGCCGGTCCTTATAGCGAGAAAATAACTCCCGCGCTGAAGCGGAGGGAGGAGGTAGAGGTAGCTGAGCCGTTTTTTCTGTGCTGCTGCTTGGCGGGCGCGCCTCTATCGTCGGCTCTTGAGCCTGAACAGGTAAAAAACTCAAGCCACAAAGCATGAGAAAAATAAAAATGTTAAGGCGTAGTGGATTCATGACAGTAAAAGAATGAACGGGAACAACATTCTGCCATTTTAAAGCTAAGCCTGATACAGGGTTTTTAATTTCCCCCTACCCGAGGTTGGTCTGATTGGAATTTGGCCAATATTTTCTAGCAGTAGGGAGCAGCTTACAGGGATTAAATGTAAAGACCTACACGCCTAAAAAAATTTACTCGCTATCGTAATCCAATAAGCTGAACAGCCAAACTTTTTACAAGGTTTTGAAAAGTTTCATATAGGGCAATTGCGGCCGATAGATAGGAGAAGATGATGAATAAAGATCAAATGGAAGGTAACTGGCTTCAGTTTAAAGGCAAAGTCAAGGAACAGTGGGGCAAGTTAACCGATGATGATTTGGATGTGATTGCGGGTAAGCGGGATCAGCTAGTAGGCAAAATACAAGAACGTCATGGGCTTACGAAAGAAGAAGCTGAAAAACAACTGAGCGCATGGAATGAGCGCAACCCGAACGATTTTTTCAAGACGTGAACTGCTTTATTAATGTGCTGAACCAAAAAGATGCTTTCTACAGCGAGCATCTTTCATTAATTTTTCAGGAGCCAATATGATGAATACCCATTCTCTTATATTCACTACCGTTCTGTGTTCCACCTTGATCGGCAATGCAATGGCCATGAGCAACGCGGAATACAAAACTCAAAGAGACCGGATTTCCGGGGACTATAAGGTCAATCGAGATAAATGTGCGGCTTTAAAAGGTAATGCAAAAGACATTTGTGTTTCTGAAGCAAAAGGTGCAGAAAAAATTGCTAAAGCAGAATTAGAAGCCCAGTATGAGCCTAGCCCTCGGCATACAGAGCAACTTGCCTTGGCCAAGGCAGACGCTGCTTACGATACAGCCAAAGAAAAATGTGATGATTTATCGGGTAATAGCAAAGATGTATGCATGAAGGATGCCAAAGCAGCCCACGTGAAGGCTAAAGAAGAGGCTAAACTTGCCCGAGTCAGTACTGATGCGGGAACTGCTAACGCCGAAAAAATGCGCGATGCACAAAGACAGGCCAATACAGCAGAAAGAGAAGCTTTCTATAAAGCGGCTAAAGAGCGTTGTGACAGCCTTGCGGGTGATGCCAAAGAAGCCTGCCATAAAGAAGCTAAAGCTAAATATGGCATGTGATTAAATAGCTTCTAATTTCTCTTACTTATCATTAATCCCGGATTTGCTTAAGCGTTCCGGGATTTTTCTTATGAGCCCTAGCGTAGAGGGAAAGTCGCACAGACAGTCTCATAAATTCGGGTTTTCCCTATACCTCATTTCTGTGTCGTAATCTAGAGATCAAAGCTACTATTTGCTACAGGCAAAATAATACGTCAACCACTTTACAGTAAACCCGTTCTACCAATACCTTTTCATGCACACTTAAAAGGAAACTGCCATGAAATATTTAGGGATCTGTATGAGCTTACTCGCAAGCACCTTAAGCACTCTTGCACAAGCAGCCACGAATGTGGATGTAGGGGTTTCGGTCGATATCAATCAAGCCGGTGCTTACGGTCGTATTGAAATAGGTAATCGTCCACCACCTCCCGTTATTTATCAACAACCTGTGATTATTACTCGACCGACTGTTGTTACTTCTCAGCCTGCACCGATTTATTTAAAGGTTCCCCCGGGTCATTCGCAAAAGTGGGCTAAACATTGTCATAAATACAATGCTTGTGGCCAGCCGGTGTACTTCGTTAAATATGAAGAGCAAACCTCTGACAGAGGAGGGCGCTCTGATAAGGGAGGGCATCCCGGAAAAGGGCACGGAAAAGGCCACCAAGGCAAAGGCTAAACAAATATTGTTGACCTGTACAACCATATATTGCACGGTTATCAGGGTATTAAAACTGTGGCTCCCACCGTTTTGCGGCTTTCCAAAATGCTATGCGCTTTCGCAGCTTCTTTTAGCGCATAGCTACTTCCCACCTCAAGCCGAATTTTTTTATGTTTAATGAGGTCAAACAGCTCTTGCGCACAGGCTTGTAGCTTTTGTAAAGTGGCTACGTGATGCCCTAGGCTGGGGCGAGTCACAAATAAAGAACCTTTGCTGGCTAAAATACCTAAGTTCACTCCTTCCACCGGTCCACTTGCGTTGCCAAAGCTGACCATCAGGCCACGTTCTTGCAAGCAATCCAGAGAAGCTTCCCAAGTGGCTTTCCCCACACTGTCATAAACTACGGGACATTTGTGTCCTTTAGTAAGCACAGCAACGCGCTCTGGTATGTTTTCGGTTTTACTATTAATAACAGCCCAGGCACCGTGTTTAAGAGCGATAGTGGCTTTTTCATCTGAGGAAACCGTACCGATGAGTTTAACTTTGAGTGCTTTGGCCCACTGGCAGGCAATCAACCCTACACCCCCTGCTGCGGCGTGGAACAGAATTGTTTCCCCACCTTGTAAACGGTAGGTTTGGCGAAATAAATATTGCACGGTTAAGCCTTTAAGCAGCCCAGCTGCAGCCTGCTCATCAGAAATAAATGGGGGTAATTTGATTACCTTGTCTGCCGGGTGTAGCTTATAGGTAGCATAAGCACCCATGGGCCCTTGGCAATAGGCGACCCGATCGCCGACTTTTAGATGAGTTACCCCTTTTCCTGTGGCTTCTACAATCCCCGCCGCTTCAAACCCAAGTGTAAGAGGTAGTTCAGGCGCAGGGTAAATGCCCTTACGAAAATAAATATCAATAAAGTTAACACCGATTGCAGTGTTTTTAATACGGACTTGCCCTGCTGCAGGAGGGTCTATTGAAATGTTTACCAAATTAAGTTGTTCTATTCCGCCGTTAGCCTGAATTTGAACGGCTAAGGCTTCTTGAGGTGCTAAAGATCTGTCCACGAGACCTCCTGTTAATGGCATTATTTTGTGTTGACTATTCCCAGCCTGGAATTATTACGGGAAAGAATAAAAATGCCTGTGATGACCAGAGCCGTGCCCAGCAGTTGCAAAGGAGTAATGGGTTCGGTCAATATCCAAAACCCTAAAAACAAGGTGGAAACCGGCCCAACCATACCCGCCTGTGAAGCATTGCTAGCACCGATACGTGCCACAGCCATCATCGTTAAAAAAACGGGAAATACTGTACACAGTGTAGCGTTGATCAAAGATAAACCCCAGACTGGCAGGGTTTGGTTAAAAAGGGTGGAAAAGGGGCGCAATACCGCATATTGGAGAAGACAAGCCATACAAGAGACCGACATAGCCAGCGCTACCAGCCGTAAAGTACCGACTCGCTGCAAAAGTTCGCCCGAAAACACCAGGTAAAGTGCATAGGCGATGGCAGAGGCCAACACCAGTGTGGAGCCTAATACCACATGATGTTGCCCCCCTATTTGCAAATCGTGCCAGAATACCAACACAATTCCACAATAGGCGATTCCCAAAGAGAGCCATTGACGCGGTGTTACCCTTTGCTTAAACCAACCTATGTTAAAGAGTAATACAAAAGAAGGGGTAAGAAATAAGATAAGTCGTTCCAGCCCAGCACTGATGTATTGCAGGCCTAAAAAATCCAGAAAACTGGACAGGTAATAACCTAGTAAACCCAGGAGGGTGATTCTAAAAAAATCTCTCGCTGATAATGCGGGCAATTGACGCCAGGTCCAGAAAGCTACTGCCACAAAAAACGGCGCCGCCAACAACATACGCAGAGCAATTAGGCTAACGGCATCAATTCCTTCGCGGTATAAAAGCTTGGCGACAATGGCTTTGGCAGAAAACAGGATTGCCCCTGCTAAAGCGAAAATTAATCCGACTAAATAGTAAGAGGAAGGGCGAAGTTGAGAATTTGTTTGCATGTCAGGATTATGCAAAGAGAGGGTAGCGAAATAGCTTAGGGCTAAAGATCCTAGTAATTATGGTTTTTAAATACAACATCAAAATGTTTGTATCCATAGCTGAATGCCTCCGAGTATATTCATCCTGCCTCTCAGGGGTGAGTAATAAAAATACTTAGGAGACACATCATGAATAAATCTATGGCAGTAAATGAGCGCCCGATGAGCACGGAGGAGAGAAAAGTTATTTTTGCTTCTTCATTGGGAACTGTTTTTGAATGGTATGACTTTTATCTGTTCGGCGTAATGTCTGCAATCATTGGGGCTCAGTTTTTTGCGCCTCTGGACCCGGCGACACGGGATATTTTTACTCTCTTGGCGTTTGCTGCGGGATTTGCTGTTCGTCCTTTTGGAGCATTGGTGTTTGGGCGTCTGGGAGATTTAGTCGGGCGAAAATATACCTTTTTAGTGACTATCCTGTTAATGGGACTGTCCACCTTCGTAGTGGCCTTTTTACCTAACTATGCCTCCTGGGGGTTGGCCGCCCCGATTTGTTTAATTGCCCTGCGGCTACTGCAGGGGTTGGCGCTGGGTGGTGAGTATGGGGGAGCGGCGACCTATGTAGCTGAACATGCTCCTCACGGTAAGCGGGGCGCTTATACAGCCTGGATTCAGACGACTGCAACCGTGGGGTTAATGCTGGCATTGATGGTGATTTTGGCAACGCGTACTTATGTAGGCGAACAACAATTTAATGATTTTTATTGGCGTATTCCTTACGCCGTGTCTGGAATTTTATTGCTAGTTTCTATCTGGATTCGCTTGCAGTTGAGTGAGTCTCCAGTATTTGCGCGCATGAAAGCAGAGGGTAAAGGCTCCAAAGCTCCTTTAAGAGAATCTTTTGGACAATGGAAAAATTTAAAAGTAGTCATTCTTGCTCTGGTTGGTTTAACGGCAGGTCAGGCGGTAGTTTGGTATACAGGACAGTTCTACACTCTATTTTTCTTACAAAGTTTTTTGAAAGTGGATGGACCTACTGCCAACATCTTGATTGCAGTGGCGCTTATTTTGGGAACCCCCTTTTTTATTGTATTTGGTTCTTTGTCAGATCGAATCGGGCGTAAACCTATTATCATGGCAGGCTGCCTCATCGCAGCATTGACGTATTTTCCGCTTTTTAATGCACTGACGACCTATGCTAATCCTAAACTTCAAGCGGCGATTCAAAAGTCTCCTATCACCGTGGTTTCTGACCCAGCTGACTGCAATCTTATCTTGAACCTTACCGGTACGGCGAAGTTCACCACTCCTTGTGATTTATCACGCACTTTTCTGGCCAATTTAGGGGTCAATTATGACCGCGTTAACGCGCCAGCAGGGTCTCTCGCTACTGTAAAAGTAGGAGATAAAACCATTTCAGCCTACGATGGCAAGGCAGCAAATGTTAAAGAAGAGAAAACCAGATTCGAAAAAGAAGTGAAGGAAGCATTGGCTCAAGCAGGTTATCCCGCTAAAGCAGACCCCATCCCGACTTTCTCTTTTAATTGGTGGATACTGGTGGGAATTCTAACCTTGATGGTGATCTATGTAACGATGGTATATGGCCCCATTGCTGCGATGCTTGTAGAGCTGTTTCCCACCCGTATCCGGTACTCTTCGATGAGTTTGCCCTATCATATTGGGAACGGCTGGTTTGGTGGGTTTCTACCCGCTATTTCATTTTCAGTGGTTGCGGCACAAGGTAATATTTACAGCGGCCTATGGTATCCGATTGTTATTGCTTCCATCACTTTTGTGATTGGCATGCTCTTTATAAAAGACACAAAAGACGTAGACATCTACCAGCATGATTAACAAAAATAAGATGTTGAAAATTGAAATCTTCCGATCTAACTCAGCCAGCTTTGTTTTCGGGCCGGGTTTTATGCGATAATTTCAAGAAATTTGGCGCTTTAGCTCAGTTGGTTAGAGCGACGGAATCATAATCCGCAGGTCCGGGGTTCGAGTCCCTGAAGCGCCACCAAAAAAGTTTAAAAGGCTACGCTGTTAGGTAGCCTTTTCTTTTGAACGCTAGATTTTCTGAAAAACTCACGTCCCACGAAAAACAAAATAGACTGCAGTCAGCATACACAAAGCAGCCCAGAGGTAATCTAGCTTTAGGGGTTCTTTCATATAGAACAGTGCAAACGGCACAAAAACTGTCAGAGTAATGACTTCTTGGATAATTTTTAGCTGACCTAGCTTAAGTACCGTAAAACCTATACGGTTAGCGGGTACTTGCAATAAATATTCAAACAAGGCAATCGACCAGCTGAGTAAGGCTGCAATCCACCAGGGGCGGTCGTTCAAATTCTTCAGATGCGCATACCAGGCGAATGTCATGAAAATATTCGATAAAGTCAGCAAGCCTACAAATTTGAGAATAAGGAGATTCATAACCGTTCAACAGGCTGGGGAGGAAGTTGAGCTAACAAGTCTTGTGCAAACCCTTGGCCGGGAATAAACGCTTCTGGCCAGACATTCAGGAGGGGCACCAGTACAAAGGCTCGCTCATGCATACGCGGATGGGGCAACGTCAGATAGCTGCTGCTGAGTGTTTCACTGCCAAAGAGAAGCAGATCAAGATCCAGGGTGCGGGGGGCATGGCGAAAACTGCGCTGCCGACCCTGGGCAAACTCAATTGCTTGTAAATAGCGAAGCAGAGCCTGTGCCGAAAGACCTGTTTCAATTAACTGTACTGCATTGATGTAATCCGGGCCGCTAGCCTCATGCGGGGCGGTTTTATATAAGGGGGAGAATGCAGTTTCTATTGTTTTTGGCAGCTTCGTTATGGCTTGCCGAGCCGCTTGAATTTGTGCGACTTTTGAGCCTAAATTGGCTCCAAATCCAATAGCGGCAAGGGTCTTCATAAATAGATAAACCCAACTAACTATTAAGATGAGGAGGGGGTACGCATGCCTGAAGATCTTCCTGCGTTTCAGGGCTGAGTTTCTGGGGTAGGGAGCTTTTATGATTTTCTGAAATGGGTGTACTTATATCAGCACTGGCTTGCTCACTCATAAGAGTGTTCTTGTTTATATCAGCAGTTTTCCGGCGGCGGCGTTTTTTGTTAGTAGCTGGCTGCTTGCGCGTGGCAGTAAGCTCCCGTATTAGCTCTTCGCGCTTGCCTAGATTGTCAGCGGCAACAAAAGCTATCCACCATTGAGCGACCTGCGTATCCACATCCGTTTCACTGCTTTCAGCACGCAGCAAATAAAAATCAAAGGCTGCTCGAAAACGCGGATGCTCTACAAAGCGAAACGCGCTTTTTCCTCTTTTTTCAAAACGCGGCTGCATGTTCCAGATTTCACGCATATCGGCCGTAAATCGACGAGGGATAGCCAGTGATTCACACTGTACGTCTATGACTTCATTCATTGCTTGGGCAAGCGCTTCATAAGGCACGTCTCCTCGTGCTTGATATTCATTTTTCTTTTTAAGCACTTCATGCCAGAGTAAAGCCGCAAACAGAAAGCTAGGAGTCACAGGTTTGTCTTGTTTTACCCTCTGGTCTGTATTGGCTAATGCAGCAAATACAAATTTTTCTCCGCTTGGATCATCCAGAACAACATCTAATAAAGGTAATAGACCCGCATGCAGACCTTCACTGCGCAAGCGCTTGAGTGTGCTGACTGCATAACCAGAAAGCAGAAGCTTCAAAATCTCGTCAAATAACCTTGCAGGAGGAACGTTTTGAAGTAGATCGGCTAGCGGTGCAATGGCAGCTCGGGTTTTCTGTTCAATATCGAACTGTAATTTTGCAGCAAAACGCACTACTCGCAGCATACGGACTGGGTCTTCACGAAACCGTTGTTCCGGGTTACCAATAATCCGTAGGGTTTTGTTTTTAAGATCCTTTAAACCGCCACAATAATCCAGAATAATTTTTGCTTGTGGATCATAATAAAACGCATTAACCGTGAAATCTCGCCGCTGGGCGTCAGATTCTAGTGATCCATAAGTATTGTCTGCTAAGACCCGACCATGTGCATCTTTGGGTGAGGCTTGTTCACTCATGCCACGAAAGGTGGTTACCTCAATGGTTTCTCTTCCCATGTTGACATGCACAATGCGAAAGCGCCGGCCAATTATCCGGCTGCGTCGAAAGAGTTTTTCCACCTGTTCAGGGGTGGCATTCGTAGCGACATCAAAATCTTTAGGCAGTACGCCTAGCACCAAGTCCCGCACGGCACCGCCTACTATATAGGCCGTAAACCCGGCTTCTTGCAAAACCTGTGTTACCCGTACAGCATGAGCAGAAATTAAATCAGGATTAATACCTAGTTCTGCTGCACTAGCAGTTTTTGGTTTTTTCAAACCTGGGGCACGCTTAAGTACCCGGTCTAAAAATTTTTTAATCATTCAAAGATCCTGATGGTTTTCCAGCCCTGCTGATAGGCTATAGACTCTAATGCAGGTGATGGATTCGTCGCTATAGGGTCTGTTACATGGTTTAGCAGTGGCAGATCGTTGATCGAATCACTATAAAAGAAACTGCGGTTGAAATTTTGTAGGGTTTTACCGTGTTCTCGCAACCATTGTTGCACACGAGTGACTTTTCCGGGACCAAAATTGGGGATACCCAGCCAATGGCCGGTAAACTCTCGCCCCGTATTTTCTTGAGGTTCGGTAGCAATAAGCGTCCTGATGCCTAAAGCTTGTGCAATAGGCCGAGTGACAAAAGAGTTTGTTGCAGTAGAAATCAGAGTAACATCACCCGCATCTTGGTGATGTTTTATGAGCGTAAGGGCTGCATGGCCTATCACCGGTACAATGATTTCCTTCATGAACTCTGCATGCCAAGCTTCTAACTGCGCCCGGGGTCGCCGTGCTAAAAGGCCAATCAAAAAGGCTAGCGATTCAACAGGATCTAGCGTTCCTGCCTGATAGGCCATCATTAAAGCCTCGTTTTTAGCAAGCAGCATAGCCTGTTCTTCTACAGGGCAGCGGGCCACATAAAACTTAACCCAACTGTAGTCGCTGTCCAAGGGGAGCAGCGTGTGATCTAGATCAAAAATGGCAAGGTTCAACTCAGCCTGCTCCTAGCAGAAATCATTTCGCGTACGAGTGCTACCGTAATAGTGCGCTTATGTTGCATTGCATAGCGATCAATGCAGTCAACCACTTGCATCAATGTACCCATATCGCGTGTAAACCGATGTAGCACGTACAGTACCACTTCTGGGGACAGGCTAAGACCTCGGGCTCGGACATGTTGGCTAAGGGCATCAATCACTTCTTCATCAGAAAGAGGAGAAAGCCCAAAGGTGAGTCCCCAAAGCAGACGACTACGCAAATCTTCACGCAAAATAAGCTGCATTACGGCTTGATTTACACTGGCTACGATAATCGGTCCTCCCTGTTGACGGGCGTAGTTATAAAGCTTAAATAATTCCTGTTGTTGCCAATCTGAATAGGTTTGAACATCATCCGCTGTGACTAGCGGTGCATGGATAGCCCCTTTAAACAACTCATGATCACCAGAAGGGCTTAGAGCCCAACCTCCTAGCGCTTTGAGCAAGTGCGTTTTTCCTGTGCCTGCTGGACCCCACAAGGTGACAAAGGGGGGCTGAGCTAAAGTGAGTCCTTTGCTTTGCAGGTCTGTTTTTATTTGCTGTAAGACAGATACGGCCTGTGCATTCTGCCCAGGCAAAAAGTTTGCAAAAGTAGGGATGAGGGGAGGACCGAGGTCCAACAGTAATTGTTCGCTCAAAAATTAATGCTCACACAGCAAAACGATTATTTGCAATAAAACTCGGAACGTAAATAGGCTGCGTGTAAATGTCTTACCGCTACGGCCAGAACGGCAGATACTGGTAGCGCGATTAACACACCGACAAAGCCAAAAAGTTGACCAAATGCCATTAATGCAAAAATTACCATTAAGGGATGCAAACCTATTTTTTCCCCTACTAACAGGGGAGTTAATAAAAAGCTTTCTACTAGTTGACCTAGTCCGTAAATGACGGCTACTGCAAGTAGGCCGTATAAATTACCAAATTGCAGCAGGGCAGCTATTAATGCTAAGGCTAGACCCATGGCATAGCCCACGTAAGGGATAAACACGAGTAAGCCTGTTAAGATTCCCACAGGAAGCGCTACTTCAAATCCTGCCAGGGCTAAAGCCGCACTGTAGAAAATTGCCAAAATCAGCATTACAGAAAGCTGTCCGCGTAAGAACTGGGAGAGCAATAGGTTAATTTCGTCAATGAAACTGCCCGTGTCTTTAATATACCGCCGAGGTACAAGCGCTTGCACCCGCTTAACAAGTACTGGCCAGGCCTCCAATGTATAAAACAATACAACAGGTAGCAGCAGCAGTGTCCCTAAAAGCCCGGCTACAGCAATACCGCCGGTTTTAGCATATTCCAATAAAGTATTGGCTAGGTCGGTATTAGTGGAAAATTGTTCACCCAGTAAACGTTTGAAAGTCGTTCCATTTAGCTGTACATGTAAACCAAACCATTCCCTAAGCTTTGGAGCAACAATAGTATTAAGCTTATCCACTAGGGAGGGCAGCTGCTGCTGGAGAAGAGCCGCCTCTTTGGACAGAACAGGGATGAGAATCAGCATTAAACCCGTCACGACAAAAATTAATAGCAAAATCATCACAATGGCCGCAAGCCAGCGCGGCAGGCTGAATTTTCCGAATTTACGGCGAATTAACCATTCCACCCCAGGGTTAAGTACATATGCCAATACTGCCCCTGCTACAAAAGGAGTAAGAATGGGAGTTAAAAGCCATATAAGCCAGATAAGAATTGCTGCGGTCGCAATCCAAAATAGGGTCTGGCGTTGTTGGGGTTTGAGCATACGCATTGGCGTTTTTATCCAAAACAGTTAAGTTGAACGGCTAAAATCCAGAATAATTTGTTTACTGTATTCCATTATCCCGCAAAGTGTCCCATGACTTCATCTGTGAATCCGAATGCTTCTGTGCAACCTGCCCCCAAACCCCTCACTTACGCCGATGCGGGAGTGGACATACAGGCTGGAGACGCACTGGTAGAGCGTATCAAACCTTTTGCTAAACGCACTTTGCGTCCAGAGGTGGTAGGAGGCATCGGGGGCTTTGGCGCGCTGATGAGTCTTCCCACTAAATATAAGGAACCTATCCTGGTAAGCGGTACGGATGGAGTGGGTACCAAACTGAAACTGGCTTTTGCACTGAACAAGCACGACACGGTTGGTCAAGATTTAGTGGCTATGAGCGTCAACGATATATTAGTACAAGGGGCCGAGCCTTTATTTTTTCTAGATTATTTTGCCTGCGGCAAATTAGATGTAGATACGGCAGCTACTGTTATCCAAGGGGTAGCCAAAGGATGCGAACTGGCTGGCTGCGCTCTGATTGGAGGCGAAACGGCTGAAATGCCCAGTATGTATCCTATCGGGGAGTATGATTTAGCCGGTTTTGCGGTGGGTGTGGTCGAAAAATCAAAAATTATCGATGGGAAACACATAATAGCCGGCGATGTGATTTTAGGCCTAGCTTCTAGCGGAGCTCATTCCAATGGCTACTCCTTGATTCGAAGAATTCTAGAGCTTTCAGGTATTGATCCGCTCTCTTCCTTTGACGGACGTCCTTTGCGAGAGGTGTTGCTAGAGCCGACGCGCATTTATGTTAAGCCGATCCTTAAACTCATGGAATCGGTACCCATCAAAGCCATGGCGCATATTACCGGAGGCGGTTTGACTGAAAACATTCCCCGTGTCTTACCAGAACACCTTACTGCTGAACTGGATAGCGCTAGTTGGCCGCGACCAAAACTTTTTGAATGGTTGCAGCGGGAGGGTAACGTGGCTGGGCCAGAAATGTATCGCACCTTTAATTGTGGAATCGGATTTGTAATCGTCTTATCTGCTGAAAATGCAAGCCAGGCAATAAAGCTTCTTCAAGAGCAGGGCGAGGAGGTATACAAAATTGGTAAAGTCCGCTTACGAGAAACAGCACAAGTGCAGACTATTATTAAATGAATACTTACTGGAAAGAAAATATAAAAAAGAACTGTCTTGAACTCAAGAACTCACTAAACTTGGTAACTAAGCAATAGCTGCTTATGGTGAAATTCAAAAAAGCTGCTGTTAAGTCCCTAACCGTTTTATTTCTGAAAGGCTTTCTTTTATGAAATTGTCTTCTGTTGCCCTAGCCGTTTCTCTCAGTGCTCTTAGCTCTCTTACTTATGCAGAAAAGGCTACCTATGTGATTGAGCCGACGCATACCTATGTTAACTGGGAAGCCAAACATTTTGGCACTTCCACCAGCCGTGGCCGGTTTGATAGAAAGTCAGGCTCCATTACTTGGGATAAAGCTGCAAAAACGGGAACTGTAGATGTCACCATACAAACAGACTCCATTAGCACGGGTTTTGCTGCCTTCGACAAACATCTAAAAGGGGAAGATTTCTTTGCTTCGGAAAAATTTCCTGAAGCCCGCTTTGTCGGAAATACTTTCAAATTTGAGGGGGATAAGATTACAGAAGTGGCGGGTAATTTGACACTGCGTGGCAAGACTAATCCTATCGTGCTCAAGGCTACCGGGTTTAATTGCTACAACCATCCCATGCTGAAACGGGAAGTCTGCGGTGGAGACTTTGAAACTACTCTCGTGCGTAGTCAGTATGACATCACTTATGGTTTACCCGGCATTCCAGACAATATTCGTCTCTTGATTCAAGTGGAAGCCGTCAAGCAATAAATTGAAAATTAAGGCTTAAAACGTTTAAACGCGGACTGAAAAGTCCGCGTTTTTGTTTTAGCTATTTACCCCGTTAATTTAGGTTTTTAAAGTCAGGCGAACCGAAGAGGTACACCGGTAGCTGCCTGCAAGGCTTCTGGAGAAGTATCCGGAGCTATTTCAACCACTTTTAGACCTTCTGGGGTTACATCGATTACTGCCATATCAGTGATAATGCGGTGTACAACACCCACTCCGGTAAGGGGTAAGGTGCAGTTTGGCAAAATCTTTAAATCGGTGGTGCCATCCTTTTTCTTTGCAACATGCTCCATGAGTACGACTACGCGCGCAACGCCGGCGACTAAATCCATGGCACCACCCATGCCCTTAACCATTTTTCCGGGAATCATCCAGTTGGCCAAATCTCCTTTTTCACTGACCTGCATGGCACCCAGAATGGACAAGTTGATCTTCCCTCCCCGAATCATCGCAAAAGAGTCATGCGAACCAAAAATAGAAGAGCCGGGCAGAGTGGTCACGGTTTGTTTACCCGCATTGATGATGTCTGCATCGACCTGATCTTCGGTGGGAAAAGGCCCAATGCCCAACATCCCGTTCTCAGACTGGAGCCATACTTCAATATTCGGATCAACATGGTTTGCTACCAAAGTAGGTAAGCCAATGCCCAGGTTTACATAAAAACCATCTTGTAACTCTTTGGCCGCGCGTGCTGCCATTTGTTCATGTGTCCAGGCCATACTCAAGCTCCTGCTTTTTCAGTGATGGTGCGTTTTTCGATTCTTTTTTCGGGAGTGGGGTTTAGTACCAGGCGGTGTACATAAATTCCTGGCAAATGCACTGCATCAGGGTCAATTTCCCCAGTTTTTACAATCTCTTCTACTTCCACAACCGTGATTTTTCCTGCCATGGCCACTGCAGGATTGAAATTGCGTGCTGTCCGGCGAAACAACAGATTGCCTGCCTGATCTGCCTTATAGGCTTTGACTAAGGAAACTTCTGGAAACAAGGCTCGCTCCATTACATATTGTGCACCGTCAAACTCGCGAATCTCTTTACCTTCCGCAACAATAGTCCCTACCCCCGTTTTCGTGAAAAAGGCCGGAATCCCAGCCCCTGCCGCCCGGAGTTTTTCAGCCAAGGTACCTTGCGGCGTGAACTCTAATTCCAGCTCGCCTGCCAAATATTGGCGTTCAAATTCTTTATTTTCTCCCACATAGGATGAGATCATGCGTTTGATTTGCCGCGTCTCCAGCAGCAGACCCAGGCCAAAACCGTCTACACCCGCATTATTACTGATGCAGCTAAGGTTTTTTACTCCAGAATCCCTTAGTGCAAGAATGAGTGCTTCGGGTATGCCGCACAAACCAAAACCGCCCACCGCAATGAGCTGGCCATCTTTTACGATGCCTCTCAAGGCTTCGTTAGCGTTTGGGTATAACTTGTTCATGAAATCTCCCGCAAACCAAAAAATTTATTCAAAAAGAGCACGAATATGGTTGGGCCAGGCCATACTTTTTCCATTTTTATAATCCATCCAGACAACGACTGATTTACCTCTTGCATAAGGGGTGCCGGCCTGATCCACGCACTCAATAACACTTTCTAAATCAACGCTGGAGCGGCCTAACCGAACCAAACGCTGTATGACCTTGGTGGTAGCTGGATAAATGAGAGGCTTTAGAAAATCACAGGCTGCATGAGCCAGAATAGGACCTTCTCCATCTATGGACTTGGCCAAATTCATATAGCTAAACCATTGCATTCTTGCTTCTTCAATCAAACGAAAATAAACGGTATTGTTTACGTGCCCCATGGCGTCCATATCGCCCCATCGAAGGGGAATCACACTTTCAAAAACCATCGCCGATACTTTGCTAATGCTCATGTCACAGACATTCCATCGTCTACTGCAATGACCGCACCATTCATGAACTGGGAACTATCATGCGCTAGGAGCAGAATAATTCCGTCCAGATCCTCGGGTTTTCCTACACGTTTTCGGGGTAATAATTGCACGAGTTTTTTTCCTGCCTCGCTATTAAAATGTTCTTGATTGATTTCAGTACTGATATAACCAGGACAAATAGCGTTTACATTAATATTGAACTTACCCCATTCCAGTGCTTGGGCTTTGGTCATTTGTATAACAGCCGCTTTACTCATGCAATAAGCTCCAATCTGGGCCAAGACCCTTAAGCCTGCTACCGAAGCAATGTTAATAATGCGTGCTTGCCTGGCTGGTTCATTGCGTGTTTGAGCCCCCTTAGCTCGTAAGATCATTCTCTTAGCGACTTCCTGGGCCACAAAAAAAGCTCCTCGGGTATTGGTATCAAATATAAAATCGTAATCTTCAGGAGTCACTTCCAGTAATTTTTGAGTAGTCGATACCCCAGAATTATTGATTAATATATCAATGGCACCCGCTTCAGTTTCAGCGTGTGCAACACAAGCTGCAATACTTTTCGTATCGGTTACATCTAGGGTGACTACATGGGCTTGCCCGCCCTCGGCTTCGATCTCAGCTCGTAACTCTTTGAGTCGTTCAGTACGCCGAGAAGCGAGTACTACTTTGGCTCCTGCTTGAGCAAGCGTTTTAGCAAAACGATTCCCTAGCCCGCTGGAGGCTCCGGTAATAAGGGCTACTTTACCGTCTAGTGCTATTTCTTTAGTCATAATAGGAATTTATTGTTAATGTGCAGCTCAGTTTAGAGCAAATGCACCGTAGCAGCGGAGCGCTGGCGATGTCTTTGCAGCTATTAATCTGCAACAATCTAAAAAAAGCAATTAAATCAGATGGAGAATTTAAATGGCAGCAACTGAGGTAGTACTCGAACGTGAGTCAATGGCCTATGATGTGGTTGTGGTAGGGGCTGGCCCCAGCGGCTTAGCCGCTGCCATACGCATCAAGCAGCTTGCAAACGAAAAAGGGCAAGATATCTCGGTAGTAGTTCTTGAAAAAGGCTCAGAAGCAGGTGCGCATATTTTAAGTGGGGCGATTATGGATCCCCGCGCATTAACTGAGCTGATTCCTAATTGGAAAGAATTGGGAGCTCCGTTAAAACAGCCGGTTACGGGTGATCAAATGCTGTTTTTTACTCAAAGCCGTAGTATAAATACGCCCCAGTTTCTGATCCCAGACTGTTTGAAAAACGAAGGGAACTACGTCATCAGTTTGGGAAATCTAGTGCGCTGGCTAGCCCAACAGGCAGAAACTTTGGGTGTAGAGATATTCCCCGGCTTTGCAGCTGCTGAAGTGCTTTATAACGAAGATGGTTCTGTCAAAGGTATTGCTACCGGTAATATGGGTGTAGGCAAGAATGGACAAGCTACTGAGCATTTTCAAGCCGGTATGGAACTGCACGCGAAATATACAATTTTTGCAGAAGGCTCTCGCGGAAATTTAGGTAGGCAGCTGATCGCAAAATATAAGTTAGATGCAGGGAAAGATCCGCAAACTTACGCTTTGGGTGTTAAAGAATTATGGGAAATTGATCCGGCTAAGGCCAAGCCCGGTCATGTGATTCATTCTTTGGGTTGGCCGATGGATTCCTGTACCTACGGTGGCGGGTTTCTCTATCATCTTGAAGACAACAAGGTAACCTTGGGCTTTATTACTGGGCTGGAATACAGCAATCCTTGGTTAAGCCCATTTGAAGAAATGCAGCGCTGGAAAACCCATCCAGCTATTAGGCACTATTTGGAAGGAGGTAAACGCATTGGTTACGGGGCACGCGCTATCACCTGTGGTGGGCTCATGAGCTTACCTAAAACGGTATTTCCTGGCGGAGCCTTGGTAGGATGCGAGGCGGGATATTTGAATTTTGCGCGCATCAAGGGCAGTCATGCCGCCATCAAGACCGGCATGACTGCTGCCGAGGCCGCTTTCGCTGCTATTAGCGCTGGGCGTCAGCATGACGAATTAAACAGCTATCCTGAGGCTTTTGAAAAAAGCTGGTTGTTTGAGGAGCTGCAAGCTTCACGCAACACTAAACAATGGATGAAGAAAGGGCTTTATCTCTCTTCTCTCATGAATGGTATTGAATTGTGGTTATTGCCTAAGTTGGGTTTCAAAGCTGCTCCCTGGACTATTCACAACAAGGTTCCCGATTATGCCAAGCTTAAGCCTGCAGCGCAGTGCCCGAAAATTGACTATCCCAAGCCTGACAATAAGCTGACCTTTGATCGCTTAAGCAGCGTATTCATCAGCAACACTAATCATGAGGAAAACCAGCCAGCTCACCTGACCCTTAAAAATGCCAGCGTGCCCGTAGAGATTAATTTGATGAAGTATGCGGGCCCCGAAGCGCGCTATTGCCCGGCGGCGGTGTATGAGTTTGTCAAAACTGAGCAAGGGCAGGACCGCTTACAGATCAATGCACAAAACTGTGTGCATTGCAAAACCTGCGATATTAAGGACCCGACCCAGAATATTGTCTGGGTACCTCCAGAAGGCGGAGGTGGGCCAAATTATGTTGGAATGTAATTGAGCTATTTCAAACCCAGTCCTCTTATCTTATTAAGGGTGATTAAGTGGGAAGAAAAGAAGAAGCCCAAAATAGTTTTAACGCCTCATAAATGCAAAGGCAGTGACTTCTAGGGGCGCTTAAACGAGTAAACGGGTTTAACGCTATCGAGAGGAGAGCACAGACTGCATCCATTTCTGTATGCGTTTAAAGCTGTTCCAGCCCCACCATAGACGCGTAGCCCAGGCAATCGCCCGTCTTGGCCTTAAAACGGCCAGGGCACACACTACTGCGATTGGCCAGTGGGGATGCTGGTAAAGCCAAAGCAAACCAGACTGGACCTTATCTGCTATGTCTAAAGGTTTTGAGAACAATTGCGCTTGAGTAGCTATAGTGCTGCGCAACTGTGCGCTGCGGGCTAGTAAACGCTGCTGGCGAATGACAAGGTCTTCATTACTCATTTTCAGGGGAGTCGTGAAGGAGTGCTTGATCTTTTTTTAGTTCAGAGAGACTGGCATCAAACATGCTGTTTGTATTACGCAGACGTTGTCGTGCCTGCTGCAGAAGTAACGCTGCTGTGCCTAAAAAGAGGAAACCCATTACGCCGACTGCTGCTACTCGATATTCAGGTGCAAACATCAAAATAATAAAACCACACAGTAAAACGACGCCAATGCTTAGGGCAAGAAAGGCTGCTGCTCCCCAGAGTAAAGCATCAAATAAACGCCGCTTTTCAAATTCAACTTCAGTGGCAAAAAGCTCTAGTCGTACCCGGGCGGTTTCAAGCGCAGTGCTTAGGAACTGGTGTATGGTAGCCAGTAAACCATTTTTCCGGGCAGACTGATTCATGCGGTGTGTGCAGTTTATATTAACGGCGACCAATTAATAGGCCTACTACTAATCCAAGCCCAGCAGCAATTCCAATAGATTTCCAGGGATGTTCGTGCACGAATTCATCAGTAGCATGCCCTGCTGCTTTGGCTTTAGCAACAGCAGCTTCCTGTAAATGCATCAGGTCAATTTTGGCCTGTGCCATTTTGGCCTGTATCCGGTTACGGATTTCAACAGCGGCTTCACCTGCTTGATCGGCGGTCATACGTAACAGCTCCTCTGCATCGTTAATCACTACCCGTAAATCGTTCATCAATTTATCTTTTTGAACTGTTGTCATTTCATTCATTAGGGCTCTCCGATTAAGTAAGTTATTAGCAGCATCTTAACTGGTATCTCGTCTTTAAAAAACAAGATTTCCAGACCTAAGAGTATTTCATGGTTTTTACCTATTACTTTTCTTGCACCTGTGTCTTGATTAACACAGCATCTAAGCTGCGATTAGTGGCATCCACAATCCGCACCCGTATAGGCAGCCAAAAAACAGAGGGGGCGATCCACACTTCAAGGCTTTGATCATAGACACGATCCGGCCGTTTCTCGCGCACCAAATAAAGCGTTTGAAAATCGCCAGTTTCAGTATGCAAAGTCTCGTGCTTTCGCACCACCATGCGCCACCGGTCTACTCCGCTGGGGGTGGCTACCGGTACTTCAAGCACACTGCCAGCTTGCTGCAAGCTGGGATTAGCCTGCAATAACCAACCCAGCTGATAGCGCAAGGCCAGCCTGTCTTGCACACCTGGGGGTAAGGCAACTTCTTCTTGACGGTTAGAAAAACTCAGCACCTGACGTTCTCGCTGAAAATGTATGGCTCTTTCACCTCGGGAGGCACGTTTTTCTCCATAGCGAACAGGAGCCAAGCCTTGAGGGGTGATATTACCGATGGAGGTCTCTGTTAATGTTCCTCGTACTAGCAGGCTCGTTAAACCCGTTGCCTGGCTGACAGATTCAATCTCAAATTTATCCTCGGTTGATTGCCAGCGTACCGTGCTAATGGCCTGGGGGGCGGTATTGTCCTGAACGCCATACGCCACGGAATACTCTAAAACAGCACTGCGTACAAGATTAACAGGCTGCTGCATTTCAAGAGGGTCGGCCGTTGAAGCAAGCGAACTAGAGGTTCCGGATTCGAAAGGAACAGCTGGCCGCTGTGGCTCGTGCGGTACAGGTTCCGGTACAGCAAAGGCCTCTTCTGGAGGAGGATCTGTCTGGGAATTAAGTGCTGGATCAAGTCTCGGTGTTTGCTCAATCCTAGGAACAGGGCGAGCAGGGGCGACACGACCTCTTGCCGGTGAAGTCGCTAAGGCTGGGGACGGTGCTGTCTGTAGGGGTAAGGGTGGGGGGACCTCAGAAAGCATTTCGGTTTGAAGTATCAGTTCTTGCGCTAAGGGAGCGGCTGGTGCGATCTTAATTCCGTTCCTAATGCTTATTAGTCCAATCGCATGGAGTAGCAGGCTACTCATGACGCAGACTAGGATAAGGCGCCATGGGGTAGAGGGAGGGTGTACAGCAAGCATAAGACTAAAAAGGACAGCTGGACAGTCTTAAGGGTGCTGTCGGGGGTAGCTGGGGTAGGTGCAAGCAGGCTGCAGGCGAAGGCCTGCAAGGACGAGAAAGGCCAGCAGCTTCTCCTCAGGCAATGCCATCGGAACGGTAGCACTGTTATCCCAACGGGGACGCTCGCAAGAAATAAGAAAATCAGTGTTCATCAGGTCCTTGACGGGTAAGCAAGCGATCAAATCCGCTGCTAGGTTACGCAAACAATAAAACAAAAGCCAGCTAGTGTTTATTTCTCTACGGTAAGAAGGGCTATAGGGTAAAGTCTAATTTTTTATTAATTATCTTTCTAATTCAAGCATGAAATTAGCCACTCTTAAAGACGGTAGCCGCGACGGTCAACTTCTCGTCGTATCCCGTGACTTAAGTCACGCCTATATAGCAACTTCTATTGCCCCGACCTTACAGCGTGTTTTAGATGATTGGGAATTTTTATCTCCTCAATTAGCTGACTTGTATGAGTCTCTTAATAGCAGCGTTAGTTCCGGCCATAGCCTGCGCGAAGCCTTTACATTTGATCCTACGCAATGTATGGCCCCCTTGCCCCGTGCTTTTCAGTGGGCGGATGGATCGGCCTACGTTAACCATGTGGAGCTAGTGCGCAAAGCTCGCAATGCTGCTATGCCGGAATCGTTCTGGCATGATCCTTTGATCTATCAGGGAGGCAGCGACGACTTTTTAGGTCCTACAGATGATGCCTTATTTGCCTCTGAGCAATGGGGCATTGACTTTGAGGCAGAGTTGGCGGTGATTACTGATGATGTCCCTTTTGGTGCCACGGCAGAGCAATCTGCAGAGCATATTCGTTTAATGATGCTAGTTAACGACTGGAGTTTGCGTAATTTGATTCCGGAAGAGCTAGCCAAAGGTTTTGGTTTTTTTCAGTCTAAACCGGCCAGCAGTTTTTCACCGGTGGCGGTTACTCCAGATGAGCTGGGAGAGAGTTGGAAAGAAGGAAAAGTGCATTTACCCCTAAGTGTTACCTGGAATGGTAAACAAGTAGGCAATGCACAGGCCGGGGTAGACATGGTTTTTAATTTTCCACAGCTGATAGCCCATATGACAAAAACCCGCCGTGCGCGAGCCGGTAGCATTGTGGGCTCGGGTACCGTATCTAACAAAAATGCTAATACAGATCCTTCCATTGGATACTCTTGTATTGCAGAAATCCGTGCAATGGAAACTATTGCTTCAGGTAAGCCTTACACAGAATTTATGAAGTTTGGCGATACCATCAAAATTGAAATGTTTGACCAGAAAAAACACAGTATTTTTGGCGCGATTGAGCAAAAGGTGGTCCAGCTAAGCTAGAAACTGCAGTAAGGTAGCTTAGAGTGCGCTGTCTTGAGGAGGGCGCAATAGAGGCGAGAAAAAGAGCAGGCGAGTGTTTCCAATAATGAGCTATGGCAGGGCTCTTTAAGGGACCGGTGCAATTAGGGCTGTAGCACCATCAGCTAACTTATTTCTGTGCAGAAATTTTATTTTTGGTGATAGGACGTTTTTTAGGGGGTGTTTTTACACGGAGAATGCTTGAACTTTTAGCTGACTTTTTAGAAGAATTATGAGTGGTTTTTTTAACGGTTTTGTTTCCTTGTTCAACAGCTTTTTCGTTTAAAGTGTGGTGCCTATCTTTTAGCTGGGGAAAAAGTTCAAATTCAGCTTCCTGAGGGTCAGTTGCCAAGCTAGGCCCCACCATCATTGCGACTAAAATGAGTTTTTCAAATTCTGGCTCGAAGCGTTCAATAATTTTATTGGGATGAGGGCAGAGTTTTTTGGAGGTAATGACTCCAAACTGCACTCCTCCACCATAAGACAAAATAGAAACTCCTAAACCTAAATCATTGGACTGAGGTACCCAAAACATGACTTGTGTCATTTTAGCACCGGCCATATATAACGTCTGAGTAGGGCCGGGTACATTGGTCATGACGGCTGTGGCTTTTTTACTGATTAGCTGGAGAATCATTTTCTGCATGGGCTGTGGCATACCGCCCACTGCACCTAGCAATGCCATCGCCAGTACGGCTTGATAGCCATTTTTTAATTCTTCCATGCGACGGCGCACTTCATATAAGCGAGCCAAAGGGTTTCCTATACCAATAGGCAAGGTAAGAGGTACGAGTCCGAACTTATTCCCCAGTTCATGTTCTTGCCCTGCTGGACGTAAATTGACCGGTACCATGGCACGCAGCTGCGCGTCATATTTAACTGTTTCGCCCTGGCTAAGCAGGTAGCTACGAATTGCGCCGGAGACGCAAGATAACAAGACATCATTGACAGAACAGCCCAGCGCTTTTCCAATCGCTTTGACTTCTTGCAGTGGCAGGGGCTCAGTCCACGCTACTGTTTTGGCTCGACCAGGTTTTCCTTTAAGCGACGATGCACTGTCGTCTTCCATCAAAGCAATTTGTGCAGCATCTTTGGCTACTTGTGAGGCAATTTTTGTAAAACCCATGATTTTGCTGGAGACTGCGCCTACCGCAGCTTGCGGGTGTTGCAACAAGCCTCCGGTTTGCCCAATCGCAGTGCTTGCCACATTACTGGTGAGATTAATGGCTTTAACAGCAGCTTGCGTTACTGGAGTAAAGAAATCTTCCCAAATATTGGCGTTATCGTTAGATTGCCGAGTCTTGATCCACGAAGGGGTATCGGGAATACGCAAAGAGCCTTCAAGGCTTGGAGCTGTCATGGATAAAAGTACTCCGATCAGCGCGATACCGTCTGCAATACAGTGATGAATGCGGGCTACTAATGCATTACCACCCTTGTAGTTTTCCACGAGGTGAAACTGCCAGAGCGGTCGAGTAGGGTCTAGCGACTCTGTAGATAAGACCCCTACATATTTTTCTAACTCCGCCTTATCGCCTTTTCCAGGCAGGCTAACGCGATGTAAATGCTGACTCAGGTCAAAATGCGTATCATCTACCCACCATGAACCTGTTGCATCGGTGACCACTTTTTGCTTGAACCGGCGATATTGCAACAAGCGTGCAGCCACTACTTGTTTGAGTTTTTCATAGGAAACCGGTGTTTCAAAAAGATGTACACCAACGATCATCATTAAATTTACCGGGGAGTCCATCCGCAACCATGCAGTATCTATAGTAGACATGCGTTCACGGCCCATTATTACCTCCTGATTACTTTATTGCCTTATGATAAGGCTCGGTGCATTCTTCTACCAGATACTACTTTACCTTTAACACTTTATTAGTCTAGGACAGGAGAGAATTTATGAGAGATCTGAAATCCAAGTTTGAAATGGCTCAAGCAGACGTTAAAAAACTTCAGGAAGACCCAGGAAATACTGCCAAACTTAAACTGTATGCGCTCTTTAAGCAAGCGTCAGCAGGAGACGTCGAAGGCAAGCGTCCCGGCATGATGGATATGGTAGCCCGTGCCAAATGGGATGCCTGGAATGAAGTTAAAGGCCTAAGTAATGAAGCGGCAATGCAAGCGTATATTGATCTTGTAGAAGAGCTTAAAGAAGCTTAAGCAGCGAAAAGCGCGTTAATCTTTATGGCAGGCGATCTTATCTTAATTGATAATAACAACGGAGCTTCTATTTTGGTCGCTAAACTATAGCGAGCAAAAATACTGACAGCGATCTCTGTTGTTTGGATATATACCCTCCAAACTGCGCTAAGATCATTTTAAAGGCCCTATCGTGCGATCCCATCGAGCTACTACCACCCGTCTGCCCCGCTCTCCTAATGCAGCGATGCTGATCCGTCTGGCTCGAGCACTAGCTGATTCGGGTAGTCATATTGAAGATGAGTTTTGGAGCGCGCAAATGGCTGCTGAACTCAAACGAATTTTACAGCAGGGCAGCGATGCCCCTATCCATGCTGCCTTGGAGTTTTTATGGGATAGTGATATGGGAGGGGAAGAAAATACCCTCCGTTCCCGCAATTCTGCTTACGAAGCTCTTGCTGCACATATTGAAGCGGCTTGTGAATCCACGGTGCTAGAAATAGAGAACAGGCCCCATGCTGTTTTGTTGATTGCATGTCCGGTGATGGCGTGGTCTCGTGCCGTCATCGCAGCAGGCAAAATTCGGCCAGACACTCTCCAGGCATTGCATACTCAATTACAAGCGCATGTATTGGCCGATGGGGTTAAATTGACTTTGGTGGAATCGCTCTTTTCTCCCGATCAAATGCCGGAAGGTTATGCCTCAATTTACCGCATGACAAAAAAAGCCGGTCAGGCATTAGCCGCAGGTAGCCTAAGTGTAAGCAAACCCGAAGACTGGCCCGAAGCTTTACCGTTTCTGGCGGACTCACGTTTTGTGGTGGGGGCAATTGCGGCACCAGAAGGTGCGCCCTTGTTTCGCTGGCAAACCATCGGTGCTACCCCACAAATCAAACGGAGTGATTGTATTGAAGAGTGGAAAACACGAGGATCTGTGGCACTAGCCAATATGTTATCTAACTGTGCCTATGAAATGGTGGAACCCGGAGCATTTTTTTCCAGTACACGTGCCACTGAGCGCGAGATTCGAAGCTTTTCATTAAAAGCTTCCGTCAGTTTTTTACATATGTCCCTAGATATTGCCCCCCCTGCTCAGCAAGCGGTGGTTGCGCGTTGTCAAGACGGTGAATTTGAAGAATACAGGATCGGCTTTTGCAAACTCGGGCAAACGCAAGTATTACATGGAGCGATTTGGCCACTTTTAGGCCCAGAGTTGGATAATCCTGAAGAGCCCAATGAAATTGAAACCGCACTGCGTCTGGCAGGGATAAGCTCTATTATTCACATCGATACTTTGCTGCCTGCAGAGTTTTGTTCGGATTGCGGAGTGCCTTTGTATCCTAACCCTGAAGGGGAACTGTTGCACGCAGAAGTATCCGCAGAAGCTGAGAATAGTGAATCTTCTGTTCATCAGGCGCTGCATTAAAGTCTCAGGTTAGTCAGGAGGCTGATTACAGTATGCAAATTCGGCGTTCCAATGAGCGAGGTCATGCTAATCATGGCTGGTTAGATTCTTATCATGCTTTTTCTTTTGCTCACTACTTTGACCCAGAGTGGGCAGAATTTAGCTCGCTGCGCGTTTTCAATGAAGACAGAATAGCGCCTGGTTCGGGTTTTGCTACCCATAGCCATAGAGATATGGAGATTATTAGCTATATCCTAGAGGGGCAATTAAGTCATAAAGACAATATGGGGAATGGCTCGGTCATAAAGACCGGTGATGTTCAGCGCATGAGTGCGGGTACAGGAGTCATGCATTCAGAATTTAACCATAGCAATACTCAAACTCATTTTTTGCAAATCTGGATTCAACCCAAGCAGTTAGGGCTTTTACCAAGCTATGAACAAAAACATTTCTCTATTGAAAGAAAGCAGGGAAGATTGTGTTTAATAGCTAGCTCTACTGGAGCAGACGATACAGTCAAGATTCATCAAGATGTAAAAATCTTTGCGGGCTTATTTGACGATACTGCTAATCTAGAACAAACCGCCTGTTACTCACTCAGCCCTCAAAGATTTGCTTATCTACATGTGGCACGCGGAGAAATCATGGTTAATAAGGTTTTACTGCTTGCAGGAGACGCGGCTCTGTTTCGGCAAGCTAGCAACATTCACATCAAGGGTGGTAAAAAAGCCGAAATATTGCTGTTCGATTTGCCTGCTAATGGTTGATGTTGATTCATTTTTCGGAGACGGTGGCCGCTTAAACCCCGATTTCCCATCAGGCGCACTTTTAGTGCTGCTTGGGGGTCCAGCGGTGCATTTGCGGTCATTTTTATCCCTCTTTGTCGTCTGTAGCAGTGGCTACAGGCTTCGCAGTCGGGCCAAAACTGCCTGGTAACTACCCTCGCCGCCATCCCAAGCCCTAATGGGAAATCTGGGTTTAACGTAAGCTTCCACAAGCTGCTCATCTTTTCTCTACAATCTACTGCATGTATGCATTTTTTGAAGAAGAAGGTACTTACAAAGCCGGACGGGTGTTGTCCTCTACGGAGACAGCTTGTCAAATTGAACTTGCTTCAGGCAAGCGCTCCAAAGTTAAGCGGTCGGCAATCGTATTGGAATTTGTCAAGCCAGATGCTGAAGCTTTGATGAGGGAGGCTATGCAGGAGGCTGAAAGTATTGATCTGGATTTTCTGTACGAGCTTCTGCCGCAGGAAGAGTTTGGCGCACTAGATTTTGCGGCAGAATATTTTGGTGGTGTGCCCAGTGTCCAGCAGCAAGCTGGCTTCATACTGAAATTACATTCAGTGCCACACTATTTCCATCGCAAAGGTAAGGGGCGCTATAAACCCGCTCCTCCCGAAACGCTTAAGGCGGCCCAAGCTGCGATTGAAAAGAAAAGATTGCTAGAGGCCCGCCAATTGCAGATGATCGAAGAGATAAAAGCGGGTCAAATGCCTTCTGAAATTGTGGCTGCTATGCCGACTTTATTGTTTAAGCCTGATAAAAACAGTATTGCTTTTAAGGCACTGAGTGCAGCTAGCCTCGCATTAAATGTTCATCCGGCTCGGTTAGCTGTTGAGCGTGGAGCGCTTAAAAGTGCATATGATCTGCATATGCAGCGCTTTTTGCATGAAATGTTTCCTAAAGGTGCACAGCATGCTGATTTAACTCTTCCCTCCCTTCCCTCATTGCCGGTAGCGGCTGTACAGGCTTTTTCGATTGATGATATTGAAACTACCGAGATTGACGATGCATTTTCCGTACAGATACAGGCAGAGGGTCAAACCATTATTGGCATTCACATAGCAGCACCGGCTCTAGCTATCCTTCCTGGCGATGCGATTGACAAAGTAAGCCGTGAACGTATGAGTACGGTTTATATGCCTGGTGACAAAATTACCATGCTGCCCGACAACGTAGTACAGGCTTTTACCCTACAAGCGGGGCGTACCATGCCAGCTGTTTCACTTTATTGTGCAGTGCAGGCTGATGGTAGCGTACAGTCTACTGAAACCCGGTTAGAAAAGGTTCCGATCGCTGCCAATCTGCGTTACAACCTTTTAGATGATGTAGTAACAGAGCATTCATTAGAAACAGCGACAGGAGATTATCCTTTCGCTAAGGAGCTGGCCGTTCTTTGGAAGGTAGCCTTGTGGGAAAGTAAAGAACGGGACAAATTCCGGGGTAAACCAGAAAACAATAACCGTACGGATTTTAATTTTTACGTGGATTGGGGTTCTACACAAAATGAAAATGTGAAAACCGACGCTGATACTGCAACAGTACGGATTGAAACGCGCAAACGAGGTGCGCCTCTAGACCGCATCGTTAGTGAGTTAATGATTTTGGCTAATAGTACCTGGGCAAAAGCACTGCATAACGCTTCTTTATCCGCTGTATTTCGCAGTCAAACAATGGGTCGTGTACGCATGAGTACCCATGCTGCTGTTCATGAAGCAATGGGTGTAGCTCAATATGCGTGGTGCACAAGCCCTCTGCGTCGTTACAGCGATCTGGTTAACCAGCGTCAATTGCTCGCATTAATTGAGCATGGGGCAGTTGCAGCGCTTAAAGCACCTTACAAACCAAAAGATGCCGATCTGTTTGCTGTCATTTCAGCCTTCGATGCTCAATATTCCAGTTATGCTGATTTCCAAAGCCAAATGGAGCGTTATTGGTGTCTGCGATGGTTGGCTCAAGAAAAAGTGCAACAAGCACAAGCCATTACCATAAAAGAAGATCTGGTTCGCTTGCTCGCTATTCCTTTGTATTTAAAAATTCCAGGGCTACCGCAAGGGGCGCGGGGGCGGCCTGTTAAGATTGAAATCCTTCGGTTTGATGAGATTGATCTTTCGGTAGAAGCCCGCTTTTTATCAGAAATTGTCGGGCAAGCGACCGTTTCCAGTGAGGAGCTACCGGACATCGAGGAGGCCTCTCCCTCTATTGAGGCAGTGGTTCTGCCAGGGATCGAAAACGAAACACCCTAACTCCCGGATGTTTTTTACCTGCATTAAAATTTTGTTTTTCAGCTGTACAGTTTTTTCTTTGGATTAAGTTCACATAATTTTGAAACCCCAGCTTTTCAGTCAAAGCCTGCAAATAGTGCGCCATCCCGGTAACCGAGTGTTGATCTGGGCATTGGGTATTTCCTTGGCCTTACACGCTGGATTGCTGTTAATCCGGTTTACAGCGCCAGAGACTTTTGAGCGAATGATGGGGCAATCACCCCTTGAAATAGTACTGGTCAATGCGCAAGCGAATCATCCGCCTCAGCAAGCCCAGGCCTTGGCGCAAGTTAATTTAGAAGGGGGCGGAGATGCAGAAAAAGGAATGGTGACAAGCCCCCTGCCTGACTCTGGCCGTGTGCAGGATGGGGACAGTTTGCAAGAACTTAAAAAAAGAGTTGAAGAGCTTGAAGCTGAACAGGCTAAGCTTTATGCAGAATACAAGTCTAATGAACTGATTCAGAAAGCCCTAGAAACAACTCGACAATCCACCGCTAACCCCCAAGACCAAGATACAAACGAAGCTATATTAGCCCGCAAAGCAGCGGCAATTGAAAAGCAGATTGAACAATATAACAAACGTCCTCGTCGCAAAGAGATCTCTCCAGCTACGAAAGAGGTCGAATATGCAGCCTATTATGCAGCTTGGCGCGACAAAATTGAAAAGGTAGGAACAGAGAACTACCCTGCCGAAGCTCGTGGAAAGCTATATGGGGAGTTGATCATTACCGTGTCTATCTGGAGCGATGGACGCATTGAGAGCATTACTATTCACAAACCTTCTGGTCATCCGGTATTGGATAAGGCGGCTGTTCGAATTTTTAAAATAGCCGCACCTTATGGACACTTTAGTGAGAAAATGAAAGAAAAATACCAAATTTTTGACATTACCACGCGTTTTATTTTTGCAAAAGGTGAACTGGAAGTTCGCTCCCTCCAATAGATTTACACTTCAATGACTGACCGTTACGGTGTATTAGGCCACCCGATTGCGCATAGCAAAAGCCCTTTAATCCATACTCTGTTTGCAGCTCAGACCGGACAAAATATTGCTTATGGTCAATTGCAATTACCCATAAACGGTTTTGAATCGGGTGTTAAACAATTAATAGCAGAGGGTTGGCGAGGAGCGAACGTATCTTTGCCATTTAAAACGCAGGCTTTTGTGCTAGCGAATGTGTTAACGGCTCGTGCTCAGGCTGCACAAGCCGTTAACACATTAACTTTTAAGAATGGGGTTATTTATGGTGATAACACCGATGGCGCTGGTTTAATCGCCGATTTAACGGACTCTTTGCTGTATCCCCTCAAGAAAAAACGAGTACTGATTATTGGTGCAGGAGGGGCAGCACGAGGGGTTATTCAACCCTTGATCAACGCGGGTGTTGCTCATCTAACTATTACTAACCGAACCTATGAGAAATCAGACGCATTGGCCAAGTTTTTTCAAGTGGATGCACTTGCATTGAATGAGTGTGTTAACTGTTTTGACTTGGTTATTAATGCCACTTCAGCGAGTGTGTCTGGCCTTTTACCAGACATACCTTTATCAGTTTTTGGTTCGCACACCTTAGCTTACGATATGTTTTATGCTAAAGAGCCTACGGTTTTCATGAAACTGGCTGCTGCTAACGGGGCCCGCACAGCAGATGGGCTTGGGATGCTCGTGGCTCAAGCTGCGGAGGCCTTTTTTATATGGCGGGGGGTCTATCCTGCCACTGCTCCGGTGTTAACGCTCCTTAGGCAAAGATTGTAATAATGCTCATTGCTTTTAGGCTTATACGCAGGGGGATGTTGTTTTTTATAGCAGCATTTTTCTTGTTTATATTTCTGTTTCAGATCTGGGTGTGCGCTTGGATTTTCTGGTGGAAATATATGCCTGTTCAATCCACAAATTTCATGCGCAGTGAGCTTGCGCGACTGCAAGAGAAAAATTCAACAGCTGAACTTAAACATGTATGGGTGCCTTACAGCCAGATTTCTGTACATTTAAAAAGAGCGGTTATCGCAGCGGAAGACGCTAACTTTCCCGATCATGAGGGAGTAGATTGGGAAGCAATTGAAATTGCACATGCCAAAAATAAAAAACGCGGAAAAGTGGTTGCAGGAGGATCTACGATCACCATGCAGTTAGCCAAAAATTTATTTTTATCCAGCCAGCGCAGCTATATCCGCAAAGCAGAAGAGTTAGTGATTACCTATATGCTAGAAACTATTTTGGATAAGCGTAGAATTTTGGAGATATACCTTAACAGTGTGGAGTGGGGCACCGGAGTTTTTGGAGCCCAGGCCGCAGCCCAATATTATTTCGGTACTACGGCAGCCAAACTCTCCCCTGGTGAGGCTGCAAGACTGGCCGCCATGTTGCCGCGGCCAAGGTTTTATGACAAAAATCGTAGATCCGGCTTTTTGGCTAAGCGTTCCGCTGCGATTGAACGTTTTATGGTAGATGTAGACGAGCCTTAGAAAACCCAGCAGCCTGTCTTTGCAGGGCCCGGCATTTTTTAGCTTACCCCTACAATCGGTATATGAATGATTCTTTGAAGTTGCCTTTTAGCTCTGAAGACCGCCTTGAGCCGGAAGATGCTGCTCGTGCTCTAAAAGCCGTTGAAGCCCTTATTGCTGGCTACAAAGAGCGTTTTGCTGTGCTGGTAGAGCGGGATAACAAAGGGCATTCCATCATTCATGAACCGGCAGTCGATTACTTAACAGAACTACGTTGGGTTCTGGAAGATATGCACCCGGCTGATGTAGCCTATGTGCTGGAAGCATTGCCGCTGGAGGATCGCCTCCTTGTTTGGGACCAAGTCAAGACCACTTTAGATGGTGCAGTCCTATTAGAAGTAAATGACAGTGTGCGGGAGACCCTGATTTCTAGTATGGATCGGGCCCAATTATTAAGCGCTGTTGCAGCCCTGGATGCCGAGCAAATCGCAGAGCTGGCTCCAGATTTGCCACGGGATGTGGTGGAAGAAGTGGCTAGCAGCATGCCCTTGCAAGAGCGCGAACAATTACGTGCTGTCATGAGCTACCCAGACGATTGTGTCGGCGCACGGATGGATTTTGAAATGGTCACTATTCGTGACGATGTCAGTCTGGAAGTCGTCTTACGCTATTTACGTCGCTTTGATGAGCTTCCGGATCATACCGATCAAATCTTTGTGGTAGACCGGGAAAATATTTTCCGGGGTGCCTTACCCCTGCAAAAACTGCTTGTGAATGAACCTGATCGGCAAGTAATTGATGTGATGCATCAGGATGTTTTGCAATTAGGGCCATTGGATGATGTGGGAGAAGCCGCACAAGCGTTTGAGCGATACGATTTAGTATCGGCCCCGGTAGTAGATGCAGCAGGAAAGCTGGTGGGCCGTTTAACGATTGATGAGGTAGTCGATGTCATTCGTGAAGAAGGGGAAGAACAGGTATTGGCCGGCGTTGGTTTGAGGGAAGAAGAAGATATTTTTTCTGGATTGTGGAACTCGGTAAAAAACCGAGCCCCTTGGTTATTGCTTAATTTATTGACGGCTAGCTTTGCGGCTTTTGTGGTTTCCCGTTTTGAAACAACAGTAGAAAAAATTGTTATTTTGTCGGCCCTGATGGGCATTGTAGCGGGAATAGGGGGAAATTCTGGTAATCAAACAATGACGCTTATCATCCGCGCCTTGGCATTAGGACAAGTTACGCCGAGTAATGTAAGGCGATTAGTGCAAAAAGAGTTTCTTGTAACGGGATTCATTGGCTTGGGCGGTGGTTTTATTGCAGCGCTATTTGCCTGGACGCTATCCAGAAGCATTACTTTAGGACTGGTCATGTGGGCGGCAATGATGCTTAACTTGGTAGTTGGCGCGGCTATGGGTTTAGCTGTGCCAATTATTCGCTCACGGATGGGTTACGACCCTGCAGTGGGTTCTTCAGTGCTGCTAACTTTTGCTACAGATTCAATGGGGTTTTTTATTTTTTTGGGGCTTGCTTCCCTGTTTCTTCTGTAAAAATGGTTCTCTGTCTCAAGAAACACCTGGGGTTTTTGCGCTAGTTGAGGGCAGTATGGCTGTCATTCCTTTGCTTAGCTCTTTCCGATAGCGGTTGAGTTCTTGCACACTGGCAAAACTTCGATCAAACAATATGCTCATATTGTGGAGTAAACGGTCAACCACTTTACTTTCCCATATAGCATCAAAATGAATCTGTTCATCCAGCCATTTTTCTAGCCAACCGGGTTCAGGTAAACGCGATTGGATAGTGTCATTGGGAAATAAAGTCTTATTCACATGCAGATTAGTAGGATGCAAGGCTTGACTGGTGCGGCTAGCGCTGGCCATGAGTACTCCAATTTTAGCAAATGCTGCCCGAGCGCTAGCGGCAAAAGCCTGACCCTTTTCAGTAAGCGCTTTTTTCATAAAGCGCAGATAAGCCCCGGCGTGGCGCGCCTCGTCTTGACTGATAAGTTTGTAAATATGTTTGATCACGGGTTCAGTATGCCATTCACTGGCGCGGCGATACCAATGATTAAGCCTCACTTCTCCACAAAAATGGAGCATTAAGGTTTCCATGGCAGGGGCAGCGTCAAATTCAAACCGTACATTATCCAGCTCTTCCTCAGTCGGTACCATCTCGGGTCTAAAACGCCTAAGGTATTCCATCAAAACCAAGGAATGCTTCTGCTCTTCAAAAAACCAGATACTCATGAATGCTGAAAAGTCACTGTCGTTACGATTGTCTCGTAAAAACATTTCCGTGGCAGGTAATGCAGACCACTCAGTGATGGCGTTCATTTTAATGGTACGGGCTTGGTCATCAGATAAACGCCTAGCATCAAAAGCTTGCCAGGGTACATCAGTATCCATATGCCAACGTACAGATTCTAAAGATTTAAATAAATCAGGATAGAGCATGGATAAAGGCTACTAAGATGAGTATTTTTTAAGTTTACTAGTCTCTAAAAAGTTTTTTCATTTTAAATTTACGGCGCTAGCACACTAGCCCTTTACTTTTTTACAGGATCAGGCAAATCAAATACCGCGACAGATTCTATATGAGAGGTATGAGGGAACATATTCACAATACCGGCTTTACTCAAAAAATAACCCGCCTGGTAAACGAGTATGGCCGCATCCCGCGCTAACGTAGAAGGATTGCAAGAAACATATACGATGCGTTTAGGCTTAAATCGTAGTTCATCAATAACGCCCAGTGCTTTAACAACAGCCAAAGCTCCCTCACGAGGAGGATCGATCAGCCAGCGGTCAAATGACCCCCAAGACTTAATCTTTTCACAATCGACTTCAAACAAATTACTTTCAAGAAAAGCCGTTTTATCTTCCAGCTTGTTCAGGCGCGCATTTTCTAATGCTCTGCTTACCAGGCTTTGACTGCCTTCAATACCTTGCACATGCGCAGCAAGCGTCGCTAAAGGCAATGTAAAGTTACCTAAACCACAAAACAGATCCAAGATCTGATCTTTAGGCTGTACCTCTAGTAATCCAATAGCATGTCCTACCAGTACACGGTTAATGTGAGGGTTAACCTGCGTAAAATCCGTTGGGCGGAAAGGCATCTTGATATTGAACTGGGGTAGGGTGTAGTGCAAATTACCGGGCTTAGAACTCTTGCGAGGGGCAGCCGTATCCGGCCCCTTGGGCTGCAACCAAAAATTAACGGGGTGCTGCGCTTCAAAGGCGTCTAAGAGCGCATGATCTTGCTCTGTAAGAGGCTGAAGAATACGTAACACCAAGATGATTTCTTCCAGGCCCTGGTTTGTCTTTAAAGGCTGGACAAAATCTTCCTCAGGGTTGTTGTTTCCTACGGCTAATTCAATTTGAGGAAGCTGATCCCTTACGGACAAAGCGCCTACTAGCTCCCGCAGGGCAAGCAGTAGCTTGGCTACCGCAGAGGGCAGGATATGACATTCCCTCATGTCTGCAATATAACTAGAAGCCCGTTCATGAAAACCTACCAGCACGCCCCCTTTTTTAAGAACATGCCGTACTGAGAGACGAGCCCGGTAACGATAGCCCCAGGTGGGGCCCGCAATAGGTGGCAAAATCTGCTCGGCTTTAAGTTTGGCAATATGAAACAGGCAGTCTTCCAGCGCGCGTTGTTTTATCGCCAGCTGTGCACTTGCCTCTACATGCTGCATGGAGCAACCGCCGCATATACCAAAATGTGGGCAGCGGGGTCTTACCCGAATGCTGGCCGATTTAAGAACTTCTACAGTCTCGGCAACCTCAAAAGTCGGTTTGCTGCGTACTATTGCTGCCCGCACTAACTCACCGGTAATAGCGCCCCGAACAAAGCTAACCTTACCGTCTTGTCGACAGATTCCTTGGGCTTCAAGATCAACGGATTCAATGGCTAACTCTTTAGTAGGCCGTTCATGCGGCTGAAGACGAGGTTTTAGTTTGCGGCCCATGCAGAAAGATATTCCTTCCAGTGTTGGCCCGGTAAAGTAGAAAGAAGCATTTTGATTTCTTGCTGCTCGGCCTTGAATTGATCAAGGGTTATTTGTCCACGGAGCACTTGAAAACGGCTATACAGCAAATAAGTGTTCATGACGTCGGTTTCGCAATAGGCGCGGATCTCTGCCATTTTTCCTGCTCTCCAGAGTGATAATACCTGGCTGCCCTCAACACCTAATTTCCCCGGTAAACCACATAGTTTGGCCATCTCATCCAGCGGAGCATTAGCACGAGGAGTAAAACTGGCGAGCACTTCCATTAAGTCTAGATGTCTTGTGTGATAACGGTTTAAATAGTTATTGAACTTAAAGTCTCTATCCTCATCTCCCCAATCCCAATAACGGGGTGCAGCGACTAGATGCTTGAGACTTCGATAGTGTAAGACCTGGGCATCAAATCCTGCGCCATTCCAACTTACTAGCTGAGGAGTGTAATGCTCAATAAGTTTGAAAAAATCTGCCAGTAACCTTGGCTCATCTGTGGTTTCTGTTCCCAGGCAGCGTACCTTGACTCCTTCTGCTCCCTTAAAAACGCAACCAATGGCAACGATCTTGTGCAGGTAATGAGGCAAGAAAGAAGAACCGGTTTTCTCTTGCCTCTCCTCCAGAATCTTGTCTACAAGCAGAGTATCTTCTAGATGCGATAGTTCCGGGCGCATGGTGCGTAGGGCAGCAGCATCCGGAATAGTCTCTAGGTCAAAAACTAAGGTTGGGATCAAAAGAGAATTCCTGGCACTCGCGTTATTTATCACCTAGCATTTTTACGGGATCCACCGGTTTGCCTTGACGCCGCACCTCAAAATGCAGTTTGACCCGGTCAGTATCACTTTGACCCATTTGGGCAATGCGCTGCCCTTTTTTGACCACTTGTTGCTCTTTAACCGCTAGGGATTGATTGTGAGCATAAGCAGTTAAATAGGTATTGTTATGTTTGATGATGATTAAATTGCCATAACCGCGCAAACCACTACCTGCATACACCACAGTTCCGTCTGCTGCAGCAAAGACGGGATCCCCAAGCTTTCCCGCGATATCAATACCCTTATTCTTATTTTCAGAAAAAGGTTCCAGTATGGCTCCTTTTACAGGCCAGGAAAAAACAATATCATCCTCGCTACGGGTAGAGGATGAATTCCCTGGGGAAGTGGTAGCAACGGGAGCTGGAGCAGGAGAGGAAGTAGCTGGAGCAGGAGAGGTAGTAGGGACGGGTGCAGATGTGCCTGCTGGCGTAGATTTAACATCTACGGCGCCTGGCTTAACAGGCATACTTTGGGCTACGCTTTCTGCAGGTTTAATTCGGAGTACTTGGCCTACTTCCAGTTTATTGGGATCCTCCAGATTATTCCAAAGAGCAATATCCCGCCATGCCTGACCTGCGTCTAAGGCTATTCTGAACAAGGTATCTCCTCGCTGCACCGTATAAGTGGCTGCAGAGGGATCTACAGCAGTGCGAGCAATAGCCGGGCCTGTATTGGCGGCAGAAGTCGAGTGCGAAGCCGAGGAACGGGTTGCCCCTGTACTACGGTCCTCAATGGGTGCCCGGGATTTGCTGGCACAGGAAACCATTAATGCGGTTGTTAGGGCAATATTGAAAATAAATACAGACCGGTTTAAGCAGGCGTATAACGCACTGCGATACGGCATAGAAGAGGGTTGCATGCGTATATTCCTTTACTTTGTTTGCTTACTAATGCAAGCGTAGCAAAAATAAAAATAATATGAAGAATTTAGCGCACATTATCGACTACTCCGGAAAGCAAAGGGACAAACCGCACTCGCGCAATGGTTTGGCGCACATACCTATCTTGGCTTTGTCGATGAATGACCATCAAATTCTGTTGTCTGTGTTCCTGAACGGGAATGATCAACTTACCCCCTATGGCTAACTGTTCAGTCAAGGCGCAAGGAATCGATAATCCGGCGGCTGCGACCACGATCGCATCATAGGGGGCGTACTTTGGCAGACCTAATAAGCCATCGCCATGGTAAGTCCATAAATTCTCCAGAGCTAAAGACAGCAGGTTTTTTTGCGCGCGTTCATATAAGGGTTGCAAGCGTTCAATCGATAATACTTGTTTGGCTAACTGCGCCATAACCGCCGCTTGATAACCGCAACCTGTCCCTATTTCCAGCCAGCGATGGGGGGGGGAACTCGCATCAGTAGTACCCAAAGCTAGCTCCATCATTTTGGCGACAATAAAAGCTTGTGAAATAGTTTGTCCATATCCGATGGGCAAAGCATCATTCTCATAGGCCCGTGAGGCTAATGCGGCATCGACAAACTGATGTCTAGGCACCTGCATCATCGCGGCAAGCACGGCAGGATGTTTAATTCCATTAAGCTGCAACTGCTCTACCATGCGTTGACGTTGACGTTGAGAGGTTAAACCTAAACCATCAGAGTGGTTTGGGAACTTCTGGCTACTGTGCCCGATTTTGTTAGAAAAAACCCCCTGTGGTTTAAGCAGGTCACGCGACTTATAAGACATATTAAAAATTAACTTAACCAGGCCTGAATGCTACCCATAGCAGCTGTGTCAGTCAGATCGGCCGATAAGGGGGTTACTGAACTAAAACCCTGGCTTACTGCATAAAAATCTGTGCCTGGGCCTGCCTCTCTTGCTTGGCCAGGGGGGCCAATCCAATACACCGTTTGTCCATGCGGGCTTTGCATTTGAACCACAGGCTGTGAGCGATGGCGCCGTCCCAATCGCACTACTTGCAATCCACGCTGGGCAGGGGCTGGCAAGTTAGGAATATTGATATTTAATAACTGAACAAGTTGTGGCCCATCAGCCCAGCGTTTAATAATATCCACTGCAATATCTGCTGCTGCATCTAGCTCTTTCCAGCCTTTGTTTACTAAGGAAAATGCTATTGCCGGTATGCCATAAAAATAACCCTCCATTGCGGCGGCTACCGTTCCTGAGTAAATTGTGTCTTCTCCCATGTTCTGGCCATTATTGATACCAGAGACTACAAGATCAGGATATTCCTGAAGTAAACCGGTTATTCCTATATGTACACAATCGGATGGAGTGCCATTAACAAAATACTGCCCAGGAGCTGTTTGAGTTAGGCTTAGGGGCCGATCTAAGGTAAGAGAGTTAGATGAACCGCTACGGTTGCTATCCGGGGCTACTAAAGTGACATCACAAAATTTAATTAAACGTATAAAAAGTGCTTGAATGCCTGGAGCGGACCACCCATCGTCGTTTGCTAAAAGTATTTTCACTTAAAAACCTTTTGGTAAAGGTGGTAGCAGTTTTGATTAGCGGCAATTAAGGAATTGCTTGTAAGCATAAATTTTTTAAAACGCAAATATTTAGCATTTTATTCATTAATAAGGCTAAAAATCCCATACAGAATTTTCTTTTTTTAAAAAATCTGACCTAAATTTATAGCTATCTCTCGTTGTAGCTTGCTCTCGATTGCTACAATATTAAGTTGAATCGTTTTTTTACATTCTTATTGATGACTGGAGCTTTTTTGTATGGCAATCGAGCGTACTTTATCTATTATTAAACCAGATGCAGTTGCAAAAAATGTAATTGGTAAAATTTATCAGCGTTTTGAAGAAAATGGCTTAAAGATCATTGCTGCAAAAATGCTGTATTTATCTCAAAAAGAAGCAGAGCAGTTTTACGCGGTGCACAGTAGTCGCCCTTTTTTCAAAGACCTGGTGTCTTTTATGGTTTCAGGTCCTGTAATGGTGCAGGTGCTGGAAGGCGAAAATGCTATTGCTAAAAATCGTGATCTGATGGGTGCTACCGATCCCAAAAAGGCAGAGGCCGGCACCATACGTGCTGACTTTGCTGACAGTATTGATGCCAATGCAGTGCATGGCTCCGATGGCCCAGAAACCGCAGCAGTAGAAATAGCGTTCTTTTTTCCCGCTCTGAATATTTATAGTCGATAAGGTAGTTTGAATTTTGTGAATGCAAGCCCTAATTTGTTAGATATGGACGCTACTGCTCTGGTAGCGTTTTGCACGCAATTAGGAGAAAAACCTTTTCGTGCCCGGCAATTACTGCGTTGGATTCATGTAAATGGCCAAAGTGATATTCAGGCTATGTCAGATTTGGCCAAAAGTTTTCGCACTAAATTAGCTAGCACCGCCCAGATTCTTGCGCCCCCTATTCTTAGAGATAGCACGGCTTCAGATGGTACGCGTAAATGGTTGCTGGATGTAGGATGCGGCAATGCGGTTGAAACGGTTTTTATTCCGGAGCCAGATCGTGGCACACTTTGTGTTTCATCGCAGGCAGGATGTGCAGTCAATTGCAGTTTTTGTTCAACGGGAAAACAGGGGTTTTCCCGAAACTTAACGCCGGGAGAAATTATTGCCCAGTTATGGATGGCTGAGTTCTTATTGCGTAGGGATTTAAACCAAAGCGATCGCGTCATTAGCAATGTGGTGATGATGGGTATGGGCGAGCCTTTGCTTAATTATGAGCCGGTCATTACTGCAATGCGGCTTATGCTGGATGATAATGCCTACGGTTTAAGCCGTCGCCGTGTGACATTATCGACAAGCGGGGTAGTCCCGATGATTGAACGTTTAGCCAGAGATCTTCCGGTTGCCTTAGCAGTCAGTCTGCATGCCAGTAATGATCGTTTACGGGATCAGTTGGTACCATTAAACAAAAAATACCCTATCAAAGAGTTATTAACGGCCTGCAATTTTTATTTGAAATATGCTCCTAGGGATTTCATAACGTTTGAATATTGCATGTTGGATGGGGTGAATGATTTTGATACGCATGCCCATGAACTCATAAAAATTGCAGAGCAAGTTAAATGTAAATTTAATTTAATTCCTTTTAATCCATTTGAAGGATCAGGATTAAAGCGCTCACCGCGACAGCGAATTGAACGGTTTGCCAAACTTCTCACAGATGCTGGCGTATTTACCACTATTCGCAAAACGCGCGGTGATGATATTGATGCGGCCTGTGGGCAATTAGCCGGCAATATTCAGGACAGAACTAAACTTGCGCAACGAACCCTGAAGTTCACTGCTAAAAAACAGCTTTTGAACCAGGGAGTGTCTCCAAATGATTTGTATGTTGAAACGATCCGACCTTATTCCTAGAGGAGTGGTTAGCATGCGTTTTCTTAAAACACAATGGATGAAAGACGGGCCTATTTCTATCAGCACTACGGCCAGTCTTATTTGTGCGGCTCTAACAGTCAGTTGTACGGCTTTACCTTTAGCAGATGATACGAGTAGTTCCGGTGGGCAGTCGGTGGTTGCTGCACAGGCACAGGCTGCCGCGCAGGAAAATACCGAAGTGCGGCGACGCGCCAAAATCCGGCTTGAGTTAGCAGTAAATTATTTTCAGCAAAAACAGCTTAAGACGGCTCTGGATGAAAGCAGACAAGCCATCGAGATTGATCCTAGTTATGCGGATGCTTATAGTTTACGCGGCATCATCTTGTCGGAGATTGGCGAAATCCGTGATGCTGAGACCGAATTTAAGCAAGCCTTACGTCTTGCTCCGCAAGATTCTGATATTAATAACAGTTACGGTTGGTTTTTATGTCAGAATAATCGCGAAAAAGAAGCCCTCACTCACTTTTTAAGTGCAGCACGCAATCCTTTGTACCAAACCCCTGGTAAGCCTTTGCAGAACGCTGGAATTTGTTCTATGCGGATTAAAGATTATGCAGCAGCAGAGACCTTTCTGATCCGAGCCTTTGAAATCGAACCCGCCTCGCCGGTAGCAGTTTATAACCTGGGACTATTGTATTTACGCATGGGGGATTTTGAACGCGCAACTTTTTACAGCGAGCGTTTGAATAAAATGATAGACCCCTCTGCAGAGTCTTTGTGGCTAGCCATTCGTATCGCTCATAAAAAAGGAGATAAGCAAGAAAAAGACCGCTGGGCTACGCAATTACGCCGCAAGTTTCTGAGTTCCCGGGAGTGGTCTGCTTATCAGCGTGGAGCATTTGATGACTGAGGTGTGGGGTGGTTCAGAATTAAAGGAACTGTCAAATTTACCCTTCGATGGCTCTACTGATAGTCATCAGAATACTTACCCTGAAACTAATCAGTTAGTCACTCGCCGTCAAGAAAAAGGCTACTCGCTTGAGCAGATTGCCCAGCAGCTAAGGATATCCGTCCTTCAGGCACAGGCTCTGGAAAAGCTGGACTTTTCTCAATTGCCACGTCCGCCCTATCTGCAAGGATTTATTCGCAATTATTGTCGTGCACTGGATGTAGATCCTTCAGACTATATTGCACTGGCAAATAAGGCGGTGAGTCCTCCTTCTCCCGTACTAAAAAATGATCCGCAGGACTTGGCAGGATTTGATGAAGAGAACGATCTTGCGACAAGCCACACTCGCCGGATGTGGTTTGCGGCAATGTTTGTAGTTGTTTTTACAGGCATTATTTTGCTGGTCGTTGAGTTTAGCGCTGAGCATAAACTCAATAATGTAGATAACGTTAAATCCTTGCTACCGGCGGCAATGGCGCCCTTGCAAAGCACATCCAATTTACCTAGTCCTGCTGCGGCGAAAGTTGCTTCTGTTAATGTTTCGCAAGTTGGGAACGCAAATGAGCAGCGGCTTATCCGATTAACTTATCGTGGGGATTCCTGGGTAGAGATCCGCGATGCTCAAGGGGTGATATTAACTTCTCAATTAAACAGACGTGGTTCCGAGCAGTCTTTGACGGGACGCTCCCCTTTAAAAATGGTCATTGGGGCGGCAGATAATGTTGCTGTTGAAGTAGATGGGAGAGTTTTAGACTTAAACGCTTTTACTAAAGAAAATGTAGCACGCTTAAGTATTCCATAAGTCTTGATGAATGTTTTCATAAGCACTACACATACCTTTTAATTAATTATTATTTTCTTCGGGTTTTGTTGTGACACTCTGCTCTTTTACTAATTTAAAGCCCATGCCGGTAGGCCCCACAGAAAGAAAACGTACGCGCCTAGTTGCTGTGAAATGGGGGACCCGTACGGTGCTGGTGGGGGGCGGTGCTCCAGTGGTAGTCCAGTCTATGACGAATACGGATACCCAGGATCATATTGCCACTGCACTTCAGATTAAAGAACTGACTCAAGCGGGATCCGAAAAAGTAAGGATTACCGTTAATACCCCTGAAGCTGCCGCTGCCGTTCCCAAAATTCGCGAACAATTAGATCGCATGAATATCGATGTGCCTTTAATTGGTGATTTTCACTATAACGGTCACAAATTGCTGAGCACTTATCCTGGTTGCGCACAAGCTTTATCCAAGTACCGTATCAATCCAGGCAATGTAGGGTCTGGAAGCCGTAGAGATACTAATTTTGCCCAGATGATAGAGATTGCCGCTAAATATGAGAAAGTAGTAAGAATTGGGGTGAATTGGGGTAGCCTGGATCAAACCTTGCTTGCTCGCCTGATGGATGAGAATGCTTTGCAAGCGAGTCCTTGGGAAGCTGCTGCCGTAATGCGGGAAGCTTTAGTCACCTCTGCAATTGAGAGTGCAAGACGGGCTGAAGAAATTGGTTTGCCCGGGGAATCTATTATTCTTTCGTGCAAGGTAAGTAATGTTCAGGATGTGGTAGCGGTATATCGAGAGTTATCAAAGCGCTGCGATTATCCTCTTCACATCGGCCTTACCGAAGCGGGGATGGGTAGTAAAGGTATTGTGGCTTCTACGGCAGCCTTAGCTGTTTTGCTTCAGGAAGGTATTGGAGATACGATCCGGGTTTCGCTTACGCCCGATCCGACCGGCTCTCGGTCCACTGAGGTTGTGGTTGCACAGGAAATCTTGCAATCTTTGGGGTTAAGAGCATTTTCTCCCGTAGTGATTGCCTGCCCGGGTTGTGGTCGCACTACCAGTACTTTTTTCCAACAACTGGCAGCCCAGATTCAAGAATATTTACGCAAGCAAATGCCCCTGTGGCGCGACCAATATCCAGGGGTTGAATCTATGCAGGTAGCTGTGATGGGCTGTGTAGTAAATGGTCCTGGTGAGTCAAAGCATGCCAATATCGGCATATCTCTCCCAGGAGCAGGTGAGGCACCGGTAGCTCCAGTCTTTGTGGATGGAGAGCGTACTGTGACGCTGAAAGGGGAGCGAATTGCCGAGGATTTCCAGCAGATCGTTGATAATTACGTTAAGTCGCATTACGCGATGGCTCAGGATCGCATTCGTTAAATTTTATTTATGACACAAAAAATTCAGTCGGTTCGTGGGATGAATGATCTGTTGCCGGAGCAATCCGGACAATGGGAATGGTTTGAAGATACTGTACGAGAAGTTTTTCGCCAATATGGATACCGTTTAATACGAACCCCCATTGTCGAGCCAACAGGTCTATTTATCCGATCGATTGGTGAAGTCACAGATATTGTCGAAAAAGAGATGTATTCTTTTGAAGACGCGCTTAACGGGGATCAATTAAGCTTGCGACCGGAAGCTACGGCAGGTATCGTTCGGTCCGCTATTGAAAATGGCTGGCTTTATAATAGTCCGCAACGGGTATGGACCCTTGGGCCAATGTTCAGGCATGAACGTCCGGCCAAGGGACGTTATCGCCAATTTCATCAATTTGATGTGGAAGCGCTGGGTTTTGAAGGGCCGGATGTAGATGCTGAGCAGATTCTAATGCTCTGGCGGGTGTGGAAGCGGCTGGGTATTACAGATGTGCAGTTGGAAATAAATTCCATTGGAGACCCTGCGGAACGCAGAGCACATCGAGAAAAGTTAATAGATTATTTTAAGTCGCACCAACAACTTTTAGATGAAGATGCCCAGCGGCGCCTCTATAGCAACCCCTTGCGCATTTTGGATACCAAAAACTCTACGATGCAAGAGCTTGTTAATGCTGCGCCAAAACTCATCGATTTTTTAGGAGAGCCCTCACGGGTTCATTTTGAAGGATTACAAGGTTTGTTAAGCCAGGAAGGGTTGACGTTTACAATCAATCCCCGTTTGGTGCGAGGCATGGACTATTACAATCGCAGCGTATTCGAATGGGTAAGTTCAGCCTTAGGGACGCCTTTGACTATTGCGGGAGGGGGGCGGTACGACGGTTTATTTGAACAATTAGGAGGTAAACCTACCCCGGCTTGTGGGTTTGGTATAGGCAATGAACGTATCATGCTTTTACTTCAAGCTCAAAATCTATGCCCGCCACCCTTGCTGCCAGATGTGTATATTGTTCACTTGGATACAGAAGGGTTTGCTAACCGAGTTGCAGAGTCGCTGCGGGATGTAGGAAAGCGAGTCATTTTTCATGCGGGTGGTGGCAGTTTTAAAAGTCAGATGAAAAAGGCCGATCTCAGCGGTGCTCGGTATGCACTTATCATTGGTACTCAGGAAGTTGAAAAAGGCGGGGTAATGCTAAAACCCTTGCGTCAGGAACAAGAGCAACGCTTTATTGCACTGGCCGATCTAGCCAGCGCAATGTTTTGATTATTAGAGAGAAAACTATTGCTATGGCATCTTATGATTTAGATGAACAGGAAAAAATTGCGCAGCTTAAGGCATTCTGGAGCAAGTTTGGTAATTCAATTACCTGGCTTTTAACCCTTATCTTTGCGGCTATTGCGGCATGGTATGGCTGGCAATGGTACGAGCGTAGCCAAGCTTTGCAAGCTGGGGTAATTTATGAGCAACTTGAACAAGCCATCAAGGAAAAGAATGTCTCAGGAGTTAAAGACACCGCCGGCAAAATACTAGAGTCTTATGGTTCAACCGCTTATGGGCAAATGGCCGGTTTACAGGCAGCCAAGAGCTTGCTAGAAGGTAATGATGCAAAATCTGCTAAAGCACAACTCCAATGGGTAGCAGAACACGCAAAAGATGAAAGTTATCGGGTAATTGCCAGAGTACGTTTGGCCGGCATTTTATTGGATGAAGGAGCCTTGGAAGAGGCGCTGAAACTATTAAACCCTTCTGGGCTGCCAGTTCTAGAGCCTTTAGTGCTTGATAGAAAAGCGGATGTACTCGTTGCGCAAAATAAGCTAGAAGAAGCCAAAACCGTTTATTTACAAGCCTATAACAAATTAAATGAACGGGATTCTCTGCGCAATTTAATACGTGCAAAGCTTGAGTCTATTGGCGGTACGGTCCCAGAACCTTCCTTAAATAAGGTGTCATGATATGTACGCACGACGTTTTGCTTTTTTGTTGATGCTGAGCGTAAGTCTGGCTGGGTGTTCCAGTCTTAATCCTTTTGCCGATCCCCCAAAAACCAAACCCGCAGAACTAGTGGATTTTTCCAGCAGTTTGAATGTTAAACCTCTGTGGCAAATAAGCCTGGGGGATAGCCCTGCTGGCGCACTTACTGCTTTTGGGACATCCACCTCCATGCGGGCCTATGTTGCGGCCGGATCTAATATACGGGTTGTAGATCTTTCCAATGGAAGTGTGCTACTCACTGCCCCAGCGCCTGAGCGTTTGACTTCGGGTGTTGGTACCGATGGAGAGGTATTTTCTGCTGCAACACGGGGGGGAGAAATTGTTACCTGGGGAGCAGATGGAAACATTAAATGGCGTTCGGCTCTAAATGCTGAGGTGCTCGCTTCTCCGGCCATTGCAGATGGGACTATTGCTGCCTTAACCACCGATGGACGGCTTATTGGATTTGACCAGAGTACGGGCAAGCGGCGTTGGGTGTTACAACGTCCAGCACCGGCGCTAACCTTACGGGCAGCTAGTCCTGTAGTGGCTGTTCGTAATGGGTTTATTGTAGGTTTTCCGGGAGGGCGGATTCTTGCCGTGTCGGCTCGTGATGGGCAAGCACGTTGGGAGGCTGTCTTGGCAAGTGGTCGTGGAGCCAATGAGGTAGAGCGTATTGCCGATATTGCAGCGTCCGTAGGCATTCTCAATGAAACAATTTGCCTGAGCAGCTACCAGGGCAAGGTTGGGTGTATAGCGGTACGAGATGGCCGCCTTCAATGGGATAAGGAGTTCTCTTCTCCGGTAGGAGTTAGCGCAGCTGGGAACACTCTTTATGGAACTGATGAGAAATCTATTGTGCACGCCTTATCGGGAAGTGGAGGGGCTGCTTTATGGAAGCAAGACAAGCTCTTGTATCGCACAGTAACGGCTCCGGCTGCCCTTGGAGCCACCGTGGTTGTGGGAGATTACAAGGGCATGGTGCATTTTTTATCGGCTGCCAACGGAAATTTCATGGCACGTGTTGCAACAGATGGCAGTGCTATTAGCGGCCCTCCTTTGGTATTGGAGGCAGGAGCTCGTCGCTTGATATTTGTTCAGACGGCTGCCGGCGGCTTATTTGCTTTTGAGATTCAGTAATCTTGTTTATACCGCCTCTCTCATGAAGCCGATTATTGCTATCGTCGGTCGCCCCAATGTAGGTAAATCTACTTTATTTAACCGGTTAACGAAAACACGGGACGCTATTGTTGCAGATTTTGCGGGGTTAACGCGCGACCGTCATTACGGTAATGCGAAGTTTGCAGACCGAGAGTTTATTTGCATAGACACCGGCGGGTTTGAGCCCGTCGTTAAAGATGGCATTCTGCGGGAAATGGCTAAACAAACCCTACAAGCCATTGATGAATGCGATGCTGTGATTTTTCTTACGGATGGTCGCAGTGGCTTGACCGGACATGACTTTGATATTTCTGAAACCCTGCGTAAACGGGGCCGTCCGGTGGTGCTTGCGGTAAACAAAATAGAGGGCATGGCACTTACGGGCATTACTGCCGTGTTTTACGAGCTTGGCTGGGGTGAACCCCACCCTATATCGAGTGCCCATGGAGATGGAATACGGTCTTTAGTGGAGGCTGTTTTTGATAAGTTACCTTTTCAGGAGCTGATTCAATCTGAGCCAGAAGCAGATGAACTGCAGGTGCAAGCTCCCTCTGAGCTTGGGACCGTAGGGGGTGATGAAAAAAAGGCCGCTTCTCTTGCTAAGGCTACACGACCCCCAAAAATTGCCATTGTCGGTCGCCCTAACGTGGGCAAATCCACCTTTATCAATGCGCTGGTGGGGGAAGATCGAGTGATTGCTTTTGATCAACCCGGTACTACTCGGGATGCCATTGAGGTTCCCTTTAGCCGTAATGGCAAAACGTATGTATTGGTGGATACAGCAGGTTTGCGTCGGCGTGGGAGAGTATTTGAAACTGTTGAGAAATTTTCCGTAGTTAAAACCTTACAGGCCATCAATGATGCTAATGTTGTGGTATTGATGATCGATGCACGGGAACCCATCAGCGATCAGGATGCTCATATTGCAGGCTATATAGTAGAGTCAGGCCGGGCCATCGTTGTAGCGCTCAATAAATGGGACAGTATGCCCGAGAGTGCGCGGGAATTAGCAAAGCAGGAGCTTCGCCGCAAACTGGCTTTTTTACATTTTGCTAGTGTGCACCATGTTTCTGCATTAAAGGGATATGGCTTAGGGGCTGTTTTATCGGCAGTAGATACGGCTTATGCTGCCGCATTTGCAAAACTACCTACCCCTAAACTAACCCGTACCTTGATACAAGCCGTAGAAAAACAGGCACCGGCTAGAAAAGGACAAAATCGCCCAAAATTACGTTATGCCCACCAGGGAGGCCAAAATCCTCCCATTATTGTGGTCCATGGCAACGCACTGGAAAATATTATGCCTGCTTATCGTCGTTACCTCGAATCAGCGTTTAGGGAAACTTTTAAGCTTATCGGTACTCCACTACGCATTGAATTTAAAACTGCTAAAAACCCTTATACCGCAGTAGAGTAGAAAATCAGACTTATATTTGACTGATGCATTTTCATAAATCAGAATGAGGTAATCCATGCCTCATACAACAATTAAACAAGCAGGAGTTTTAATCATGAACAAAGGGCAAGCGCTACAAGACCCGTTTCTCAACCAACTTCGTAAGGAACACATACCTGTCTCTATTTATCTTGTGAATGGAATCAAATTGCAAGGGCATGTTGAGTCGTTTGATCAATATGTCGTATTGCTACGTAATACCGTCACTCAAATGGTATATAAACATGCAATTTCTACCGTGGTTCCTGCCCGAGCTGTCAACTTCTCTTTAGAGACCGTACAGACGAGTGAGACCCTCTAACTGAAGAGGTTCGCTTTGACCTAAAGCAAAGCACCCTATTGCAGTCTTGTATGAATTTGGGCCAGGTATTCCCATAACGCGCTTAAATTGGCTTTACTGGGGCGGGGTTTGTCCGCGGTCCAGTGAGGCCGCTCGCGGATCAGCCGAATTTCCATCTCTATACTGGCTTCGCCTGCAATCGCTAAAGTATTTTTACCAGGACTAGGTTTTAGTTCTCTTTGTACGGCGCTTTCTGGCAAAAACGCAACGCCGTGACCTGCTAAAGCCATCATCTTGAGTACCTCTGCCATATCGGTTTCAAATCTTTTCAATAAATGAAGAGGTCGAGGGCTTTCAGTTGCCAGCACATCCACCATGCGGGCTAGATAAGCGCCAGGCGTATAACTCAAAAACGGCACAGGTTTGCTGCGGCTTCCCGGCAATTTAATGATGGGCTGGCCCTCTCCATCTGCTTGTGCATAAGCACGCATGGTTTCACTGCCTAAAGTAATCGTGTCATAGCGTTGGGGATCCAGATGCATGGGCTGGCGCGGATGGTTATAAACGATGACGAGATCACAGCCGCCATTGACTAGCTGCATCACCGCATCGTGTACATTAAAAGCGGATAAACGGGTCAGTAGAGGACCGAAACCTTTTTCTACTTCCGTTAGCCATTGTGGAAAAAAAGTCATGGCTAAGGTATGGGGTACTGCAAAATCAATAGTCTCAGGGTGAGCAGCCGATTTACCCCGCAAGAGCGCTCGCGTGGCATTAATACTGGCTAGCATTTCCATGGCTTGCTCATAAAACACTTGCCCTGCCGGTGTAAGTTTTGTGGGATAACTGGTTCTGTCAATCAGGTCTGCTCCCGCCCAAGCCTCTAATGCCTGAATACGGCGACTAAAAGCAGGTTGAGTAACATTGCGTAGCTCAGCGGCGCGACTAAAGGAGCGCGTTTCTGAGAGGGTGACAAAATCTTCAAGCCATTTGGATTCCATGCTTCCAATTGTAGGGTGATACGCTTAGGTATCGCGCAAAATCACTCATCTCTTAATGGGATGCAGCCCATTGGGCTGCCTGCACCCCAAAATAATTCGCTTCTTCAAATACGGAATAGCCTGCAAGGTCACTGTGGGCTAACATCATTCTACCTACGGGCATTCTTAAAGCTTTAAGATGCGAATGCGTGAGCGTTCCTCTGATCGGGCGCGCCATTGCATGCCCATACCGTGTTAAATCTACTCGTTCTAACAATTCTCCAATATTGGGGTGAATGGGTAATAGTTCTGCAAGAACGCTGTCTACCCAATGTCTGGCAGAAAGATCCAGTAACTGTTTGCGTGCTTGTGCAGCCGGTAAATGTGCCGGGGTGTGATACCAGGTCCACGTCGTAGCTCCGGTGCTGCGCGCCGCCAAAGATTGATGTGTAGCATTCACATAACCCAGAGAAGTGCTGCCATAGATAACATTATCCCATGCAGGCTGTGTGTTATCTAAAGAGTGAGGGGTTTTCCTCAGCGCCAGATTAGCGACTAACCAGGGCGCATATTCGATGAGCGCGGCGGCTTTGCGCCATACAGTAGGGCAGTTGTTAATAAAATGACCCAGTGTAAATACCGGCACTGCCAGAATGAGCTTTTTAGCCCGTACTTGCAAGCTGCTCTGATCTTTCAAATTCAGGGCATCAATAACGACTTCAGTGCCAATATCTTCTACCCGTAGGCTTAACACCCGCTGGTGTAGGGCGTTTTCCTGGCGTTTTGAAATCCAGGCAGCCAGCTGTGCGGTCAGCCAACCATTGCCTTCTGGCCAGGTAAGCACGGGATCAAACTCTGATTTTTCTGCAGCAACCCCGTGGCGGCTGGCAAAATAATGTATTCCAAAAAAAGCCGAGGTCTCAGAGGCTGAGGTACCGTAATCATCACGACAACAGTAATCGGTATACCAAAGTAACGAGGGATGCGAAAAACCTTCCTGGCGTAGATAATCAGCAAAAGTAATGCGGTCTAATGCCAACGCTTCTGGGCTTACCTTTGCTAAATCTTGTGGTACTGCAAAGCTAGCCGTTTTTATCCAGCGATTAATCAAGCTGTGAAATTTTTCATATTCAGCTTGAGCGGTTTTGCCGTGGCTCGTAGACCTATCTGCAAAGGGCAAGAGACCTTCCTGCCAGCCATCTTCATGCCACAAGCGCTCTTGGGGGGCAAAGCAGAGCATTTTGGGGTTGTAGACAGGACGTGGCTGGAAGGGATCACCTTTAATCACCTCTAGGTCAGCCAGTAATTGCCGAACATAGTGGGCTCTTGGCCCGGGAGCCGGTAAGTAATGCGCCCCCAGGGGGAAGGCACTGTACTGATTTTCTCCACTGCGGGCATTTCCGCCGGGAGTGTCCTGCATGTCGAGCAAAGCCAAGCTAGCTTTACCTTCCCGTGCTAGCCACCAAGCAGCAGATAAGCCTGCAACACCCGCTCCGACAATGGCTACATCTACTTTAAGAGTCTTACTCGGCGCTTGGATGGCAAAGCCGTCACGAATTTTGTGGCCTAGCAGGGGATCTTGGCCCAGCCAGGCGATCGGAAGATCATCAGAGCGTCTGCCGCAGGAAGCTAATAATGTTCCCAGACAGGCTGATTGCAATAAGGTGCGACGTTTCATGAGGCAACTAAAGTAACACCAGAAAGGTTTTGAAGAATGAAAGAAATGGTTTTGTGCTTGAAAACGCTCATCTATGCAAGATTACAAATCCCGTGACCATATGATGCTTGTGTTCGAGGGATATTGGCCTAGGGTACGCTTGATTAATACCTGCCTAATCATGTCAATTTTGCCGTGTTCAATGCGTCCGCTGGCTAAAAACCAGTCTGAATTTACCGTAATAAGAGCATCCAAATTGTCAATATTTTGCAAAACAGGAAAGGTATTTTTAAAGTCGTTGCGATCCTTAAAATAGCGCGTCTGTTCACGTTGCGCAATAATTGCTTGTGCCAAGCCTTGTGCCATTAAAGGGGCGATAGAAGCTAGTACAGGAGCACTGGCAGTGTTGACATTAATAGGCGTAGGCTTATTGGTATTTCGGGCAAGCACAATCACATAGGGATCCAGCGCGGCTAGTAAATCTGCACTGATTTCCGAATTGGCGCTTATCTCTGTAATAGCCCGCAATTGCGGGGTAGAAGCAATAAGCACAGGTTTTTCAGAACTAGGAGTTGGGCTTTTCGGTGTTTTCGCTAATACCAAGCGAGCAATAGCTTGTGCCTGTGCCCCACTAATATTGAGCACAGCGCATAAGCGGGTAAAGCGCTCCAAAGCCATTGCATCAATTTCGTTGTTGAACACCAGATCTGACAAATTAAAGCGGCCTTGTGCATCTTCAATTCGGCCAGACACATAAGCTTGTAAACGACCGCTAGAGTCGCTGACACTGGTGCGAGCAAGCGGAACCGACCAAATCTCACCGATATAGTCAACGGGGTTGCGGTCTTCTCGCAAGATCACCCGGGCCCAGTCAGTAGCTGCAATTAATAGCCAGCGTCCTTGCGCACTATTACGTTGGACTTCTACTGCCCGGCCTAAAGCATTTTGTCGGGCCAGCCATTGAGCAGATAAAACGGTGACTAAGGCTACCAGCAGCAAAGCAGCCACGATCGCTACCCCCCGCTGGCGTATTAAGCTCATGTCCCGACCGGTTTAACAGTACGGGCTAGGGCAGTTTCTTTAATAGGAAGGTTAACAAGAGCAGCAAAAATACCCAGGGCAATCGTAATACCCCATACCAGGTTATAGCTGCCAGTCTTGTCATAAATATAACCCCCTAGCCAAACCCCTACAAAACTGCCTACTTGATGGCTAAAAAATACAAAACCTCCTAGCATCCCTAAATATTGCACGCCAAAAATACTTGCGATCACCCCATTGGTTAAGGGAACGGTAGATAGCCATAAAAGACCGATTGCGCCTGCAAAAATATACACACTCCAGGAGCTAAGGGGTGAGATCAAAAAAGCAATAATGCAAACAGCCCGTGCAAAATAAATAAAACTTAGCAGATAGCGCTTAGGCAAGCGTGCCCCTAACTGCCCTGCAATATAAGTCCCAAACACATTAAAAAGTCCTACCAAGGCCAGGGCGATAACCGCTACCGTAGGGGATAAACCATGATCTTTAAGATAGGCGGGTAAATGCACGCCGATAAAGACCACCTGAAAACCGCAAACAAAATATCCTGCCATCAGCCAACGAAAGCTAGGGTTCGCAAATGCTTCAGCAATCGCTTGTTTAGGAGATTGCGCCTGAAGAACCACTTCTTCTCTTTGTTCACGCAGGCCTAAACTTAAGGGGGCCATCAATAAGGCAGCGACTGCTAGCAACAGCAGAGCCTGCTGCCATCCAAACCAGATAATCATCCCTTGCTCTACAGGCACCATTAAAAACTGGCCAAAGCTGCCTGCCGCCGCAGCAATTCCCAAGGCCTGAGAACGCTTTTCTGGTGGTGCAGTACGACCAATCACCCCGTACACTATAGAATAGGTAGTTCCCGCCAAAGCACAGCCAATTAACACACCTGCACCGAATGAAAACACTATCCCGTGAGTGGCCAAGGCCATGATTACCAAACCGCTAGCGTAAAGCACAACGCTGGCTACGATCACCCTCATCGCGCCCAAACGGTCTGCCCAAGCTCCGGCAATGGGGCCAGCCATACCCCATACAAGATTCTGCAATGCGATCGCAATTGCAAACGTTTCGCGATTCCATCCTTCTGCCCAACGGGCCTGTACCATAGGTAGCTGAAACAAACCAAAACCATGTCTAATACCCATGGATAAGGCAAGTAGCCCCCCTCCACATAAAAGCACCGTGCTTAAAGAAAGACGACGTGGCATAAGATTTACCTTAAGAAAACTGCAAGCAGTCTGGCATAGGCTAGTGTTTAGCCTAAATTTTTATCTAGAGAAGCTATTATTTTCCCATAACAATAGCTTTTAACTTAAAAACTGTATTTCTGAGAATTCTTTAAAACTTGTGACGACAAAACCTTCTATTATTTCACTGATAGGCCCCATGGGAGCCGGAAAAACCACCATTGGTAGAACTCTTGCAAAACGTCTAGGGTTTGAATTTGTGGATTCCGATCAACAAGTAGAATCCAATACCGGAGCCAGCATTGCTACTATATTTGCAGTGGAAGGGGAAGCAGGATTTCGTGAGCGTGAGGCGCAGATGATTTCTGCCCTAGTGCAGCGTAAAAACACCGTTCTTGCTACGGGCGGAGGCGTTGTTATAAAAGAAAACAATCGCCTATTGCTTCGCTCTCATACTACAGTAGTTTATCTGCGTGCTTTCCCGGAAGAGGTATGGGCGCGTATCTCCCATGATAAAAACCGTCCTTTATTACAAAACAAACATCCATTAGAAACGCTGCGTCAACTCTTCGCTATGCGCGACCCCTTATACAGCCAATGCGCCCATATCACTATTAATTGTCGACGTAAACATGGCAACAAAATTGTGCAAATTATCCTAGAGGCGATATCTGGGCAAGCCTGAGGGTGTCCTCACGGGCATAGGCGCGCGAGAAGACTAGCAAATGCACCGCTGACACCCAAGCAGCACTGAAAGCGCCTAATGGGAAATTTGGGTTAAAGAAAGCGCAATTAAGAGACGAGCTAGATCAGTTTGAAAAGCTGTTTTTTCTAGAAAGTTTTATAGCACAATACTGCAGGACTCAGCTTTTCCCTCTTTATGGATAAGCAAGCAAAACTTAGCTGTCCGTGGCATGGTTCACTTTTCACTACCACTGAAAGGCTTGTTATGTTTAGCCATTTATTTCGTTTGCCACTTCGCTTATTTTTTAGTTTTCTCATCCTATGTAATGCTTACCAGACCTTGGCGCTTGCTCAGAGCCCCACTGCTAATACTACAGTCAATAAAGCAGTTGTTTCATTGCGTACCCTTTCCTCCAGCTTAAAGGTAGGAGATGTAGTTTTTATTCAGGTAAAAGCCAAACCGTTTCAAGAAGTAGCTGCGGCGACTGCCTCCTGGACCAACCATGTTGGTATAGTCGTGGATACGAGTGAAAATGAAGTCTTAATTGCTGAAAGCACCTTTCCTTTTTCCCGTACTACCACACTATCGCGCTTTGTAGCGCGATCGGAACAAGGTCGGCTTGCGGTGAGCCGATTAGCCACACCCCTAACAGAAAAGCAGATGCAGGCAGTAGCTAAAGCGGCCCAGTCGCGTTTGGGGATTGTTTACGATACCGGCTTTAACCTGCATTCATCGCGTCAATTCTGCTCCCGTTACGTCCGCGAAGTGCTGCAGGAAGCTACAGGGCTTACTGTAGGGGAAGTGGAAACCTTTGGGAGTTTGTTAGAACGCCATCCCCAAGCAGATCTAAGTTTTTGGAAAGTCTGGTACTTTGGCCATATCCCATGGCAGCGTCAAACAGTCACCCCTGCCAGCGTGCTGCGCAGCCCCGCGTTAATTTCTATATTCGATGCTTGGGTAGCGGAGTAGTGAAAGGTTTGGTTGGGAGGACGTCTAAAGGCTTAAGGCACCAGCAACCGTAGGCGGGCCCGGGGAAGAAATGCTTAAGCCAATTCTGTAGGGTCAACTTCAAGTTCCTCAGCAAAGAAATCAGCCAACCAAAGTGTGCTTCCATCCGTTTGACAGTGCTCAACGAGGTATTTGTCGGGAAGACCTGCTGCACTTAGAACATCCAGTACCGTTCCGTAATCGCCCACCCTCGGAGCGCGCTCATTGACACGCCAGCCATTATAGGCTTGCTCTTCTTGAAGAAGTTGCCGAATGCGGACACCTGCATAAGGTTTAAAAATGGAATTCATATGCTGCCCTAGGGTCTGTTTTGAACAGTCTACCCAATGGGACCGGCCATAACTTCAAGATCATTGAAGAAAGGCGCTCCACCCGTGGCCTTGCTTTTCCTAAGAGTGGGCCCGCGATTGTAGAGGCCTTTGGAAGTGTGAATATTAGTGTTCTCTTGGAGCTCAAACTCACCGAGAAACCGGCACTTCTCTTCGTAAGATTTAGACACATAACCACCGGTGTATTTCAATATGGATCCTCCGGGAAACGGATCAATGTAGAGAAATTTTGTAGCGCTATCATTGCAGCCAACAATTAAAAGAAAATGCCCTCCGTCGTGAGTGGGCTGCAGGGCTTTATTTGCTGCTAACATTCCAGGCTTAGGATCATATACAGCACCCACCCGGACGGGGATCCCGCTAGTGAGTTTGTTCTTAATAACTTTTCTATTATTAGCTAAGTACTTGCTATCGTAAGTTATTTTGTCCCAACCAAGCGTTGCCTCGTTAGAATCTAGCGTAATCGGCTTGTGATACGAATAATAGGTCATAGCTACCCCATCACCCCACAATTTTTTGACTGCAGCTTCGATTACGCTTCCGCAAGCTAAACTGCCTTCCCCGTACGTTTTTACATTGGCCGCTGACAGTTGATTAAATGGATTTTCTTCAACATTAGTCAGAAGACTGTTAATTACCTGGAGTTTTTTTGTATCTCCACTATTTGCGAGCTTAGCCAGCAAATCTACACTCATACCTTGATGGTTAGTGAAAATCATATTAGTTTCCTTTAGGGCGTGTGCGCATACTATCAAAAAGCTGTAGGTACGAAAAGGAGCCTTGAAACCTCAGCAAAGAGGTTCAATAAGCATCGTTTGAGGTGCGCTTGACCAGAGCTGGATTGCTATTTAGCAAGCTGATAGTGAGCCTTTGGTAAGCACTATTTATTAAGGATTTGGAGAACTTAGCACGCAAGTGCGTGTTGAGAAATGCCCGCGGGTAGCGGATTCGAATATTAAGGATAAAAAAACCTCGCGAGCATAGTGGAAAAGAAGATAGATCCACCTAATAGAAGTACATCACGCAAAGAGAAAAGAAAACGTGGAATTTCACCAAATAAAAGCGATGGATTCTCCTCTGTGAACCGCTGCAGCGGACTATGCGAGAGAGCTAAAGAACCCATTCCAATCAGTTATAGGGATGGGCACGAATATCGAGGGCTACCATTCGATTGCAAAAGGCTCAGGGCTCTAGGCCTCCCCTCTGGCCAACAATGTCCATGAATACCCACACATTTCCTTTTGAGTAGGTTTCCGGGGCTTGCGTCCCGCCGAGAAACGGGTACGGTTCTGGAATGTAGATTTCGTCTTCTTCAAGAGGGCCGAGGAGATTACAGATTTCGGACACGTGGTCTGGCCTGAGCACATACAGCGAAAACCCTGGCTCGTTCAGGACATTTTTCTCGAAATCCTCTACCGAAGCGTGAACTCCATAGGATTTCGCTGCCCCTTTGAACGGATGAAGTACTATGTATTCTTGTGAATCTGGGTTCCGTAGAAAAAAATGCCCCAAAAGCGAGTAACCAACGATTTCACGAAAATCGGGAAATTCTTTGGCCCACCTAGCAATTTCTTGCGACGACCGAGAAGAGAAGATGCGATAAGGTTCTACCGATGGTCTGGACGCATCGAGTGCACTGTTAAATGGCTGTGATGCACTAGCGGATAGGTTCTTGGCAGGTGCATCAGAACTTTTTTTTCCAAAAATTTTCTTTAACCAGTTCACCGCAGTCTCCTTGATGCTTAACAGATAAGGTAGGTGGCCTGCTTTTGGCAGCTTCCCTTAAGTGTAGGGTTAGCTCGCATGGCCAGTAATTTCTGCAAGTTGTTGTAAAAAATTTTCTCCAACAAGCTTATCTACACCAGCAATTGCCTCTATGGCTTCTGAAGTGTCGAATGGTTTGCCTTCAAGAACTGACAAGGCTTGGTTGTGCAGCGCATAGGCAAGATGTGCTGCTGCGCGAACTGCTGGATCTGCTGCAGTAGTACTACCCAGATGATTGGCCAACAACAAACGCAGTTGGTACACAGCGAAGGCGAGTATCTTGGTTTGATCGATGTAGGGTGACATAGGGCTAAGGCTAAGCTTGTGCATGAATGGTGGGCGCAGGCCACAGGCCCAAGTGCACGGGCAAGCATCGCTTTGCAGCTGTCCACTCGATTCGCTGGTTAGGCACCTTCCACCTCGGTGTAGGTAAGCAATGCGTGTAGTTCAATGCCAGATTGGAAAAGAGCCTCTCGCCCCCCGGTCTGCCGGTCAATCACACATAAGGCCACCCTGGGGTTCAGCCCGTCAGCACGGAGCATGCGCACTGCCTCCAGTATGGCACCACCACTCGAAACAACATCTTCCACAAGGACGAAGCGCTTACCGTTGAGGGGCGTACCTTCGACGTACTGGCAGGTACCGTAAGTTTTCGGTAATTTCCGAATAAACGCTGCGGGAAGGCCCGTGCACTGACTCAACATAGTGACTACGGGGATACCACCCATTTCCAGACCGGCAAGAACTTCGGTCTCTTTTGGGACAAGCGTAAGCATTGCAGCAGCAATGTCCCGCAGTAAGGTTGGGTCTGCCTCGAAGCGATACTTGTCGAAATAGGTGTCACTCACGCGTCCCGATCGAAGCGTGAAGCTTCCGCTCAACCGGGAGCATTGTGCTATTCGTCTTGCAAGGCTCTGCATTCGTGGTTCAGTAGTCATAGTGGATGCGTCTGCGAACCCCTAAGGTCCAAGCTAAGCAGCCCCGGCGGGCGAAGCACGCAGAGTAGCCCCAAACGCAGTTTTGACGCTTTGTGGCAATGATAGCTTATGCGTAATTTATAGCCTATTAGCAATGGCCTGTTTGGTGATGCTGGCTACTGACCCTTCTGTAATCCCGCGATCTTTACAGTATTTCGATTGCAACCCTACAGAAAGCTGTTTTTTTCCTTTGCTGGCGTTGCATCCACAACAGCAAGAGCCATGCTTTCTTTGGTAATCATTTTTTTGTCATTGATTATAGGTGCCCCGCTTGCCCCTGCTTTTTTCGACACTTTGGAGTCCTTGAAAGGCGTGTTGCAATAAACGCATGTCTTGTCCCTTGCTCGGACTTCGGCTTCTAGTCAATCGGGGATGTTCCAAGTATTGGCCACGGAAGATGTTCTATAAGGTTAACCGCCGGAGCGCAAAGCGCGCAGGCAAGCTACAAGGCAGACCCTGCCCCTCCGCTTGAAGGGTTAGAAGGCATGTATCTCAAGCTCATCTGCAATATACCTAGTTGGGATTTTTTTGCCGCCAACGTTTAGATAAAAGTTATAGCGAGCATCTTTGTGATGCCAGATGATGTCTCGAACCACACCAATCTTTTCGCTATGGCCATTTACCTGCGGAACTACTCTGACGGTTTGTCCTAACTGAAATTCTGGCACTGATACGCTGGATTTCATAGAAGTTCTCCTCTAGCGGTTGCATTAGTCACCGACGAATGCCGGTCAGCCGCAGCGCTCACTTTGTTAGCCTTTCCTGCATTCGTGCCGCTCTGTCAGAAGAGCGTCTCAGGTAGACCGAGGTGCTTTCGAATGGGTTCCATCTTCTCCGCGAGATCGACCGTCGTCTTCCAGAGACTCTCAAGTTTAGCTCTAGACTGCTGCATACGGACCATGAGGACCTGCGGCGTGTGGGTGGATTCGAGGATTGACCCGACCGCCGTTTGGTCACCCTTATCCAAATCTAATGCAATGAGGAGAGCGTTTCGCATCTGAAACTGGCCCAGAAGCGCTCCCATTTGGGCGATGACTTTGATACCGATGTTGATGGCTCCCGTTGGGTCGAAAAAAGCTGCCTCCGATGGCCAGCTACCAACGGCTTTCCCGATTTTCCTAAGAATGGCCGTGGGACCGATGACAGGAAGCGTCAGAGGGATCTTCCACTTTTTGCAGAATTCAGCGACGCGCAATGGATCCAACCCCGGGCCTTTAGCTACTCGGAGGCATTCCACCGCAAGCAGATGGTTACGGTACTCGCGCTCGGCAGCTCCAAGCTGGTCCAACTGGCTGCGCCACAGAGGTAGCAACACCATCAAATAGTAGGCCTTCTGAGCTCCACTGGGTCCCGACTTAGGTCCGGCAGTCATTGCGTTCCTCCTCATCTATATCGTAGCCGCGGTCTGAATGTCACCTCACATTCACTATATCTACAAGCCTGTCTATCCAAAACAACAATAAGCGGGGTATAACAAGACGCTACTGCCGGTCAAAAATCATTAATCCGCACATTAATGGACACCTAACGCCACCCGCGCAAAGCACATAAATCGCCTTCTGGTCAGCCAAGGGCTAGAGCAGTTGCCCTATGTCCCCTGGCATCACTAGTCTTTTCTTTCTTCCATGAAAACAATCCTGTAAGCGAATAAATGAGCGGCCTCTAAAAAGCGTCGAAATCCCTATTTTTGTGTGGAAGGAAAATATTTTTTTAGCGCACTTGCCAGCGTTGCTTCATCCTGCAAACATTGAGCTATTGACGTGGCTGAAGCTACACGGAACCTAAATTAAAATATCCGTCTGGAGGAGCGCATGAAGTATTTTGTTACTGGAGCTACCGGGTTTATCGGAAAACGCCTGGTTAAAAAATTGCTGGCCCGCAAGGGTTCTACGGTGCATTTTTTAATCCGGGAATCCAGTCTTTCTAAAGTCCCACAACTGCTGGAATATTGGGGTACCAGCAAAACCCGAGCCATACCTGTCGTAGGCGATCTGTGCTTGCCAGGCTTGGGTCTTAGCAAGACGGTAGTTAAAGAACTAAGCAGCAAAATTGACCATATGTTTCATCTGGCAGCAATTTATGATCTTAATGCAGACGCGCAGAGCCAGATGCAGGTGAATAATGAAGGGACCCGTAATGCAGTGCAGTTTGCAAATCTAGTTAAGGTGGGCCTGTTTCATCACACTAGTTCCATCGCCGCAGCTGGACTGTTTGAGGGAATTTGGCGGGAAGACATGTTTGAAGAAGCAGAGGGTTTAGATCATCCTTATTTTGCTACTAAGCATGAGTCTGAAAAAATCGCTCGCAAAGAGTGCAAGGTACCTCTGCGTATTTATCGCCCCGGTATGGTAGTAGGGGATAGCAAGACTGGCGAGATGGACAAGATTGATGGTCCCTATTATTTCTTTAAAACCATTCAGACCCTACGTAAAATACTGCCTGCTTGGATGCCGATGCTGGGCATTGAGGGGGGGCGCGTCAATATTGTGCCCGTTGATTATGTGGTGAATGCAATGGATCACATTGCGCACAAGACTAACTTAAAAACCAACTGTTTCCATTTGGTTGATCCGACAGGTTATCGGGTGGGTGATGTGCTCATCACCTTTTCTAAAGCAGCCCATTCGCCTTTGCCGGCCATGCGGATTAACGCAGCGCTATTGGGGTTTATTCCTCGCGGTGTTAAAAAAAGTTTGATGTCTTTAACTCCTATCCGCAGAATCCGGCATTCTGTGATGCAGGACTTGGGTTTACCGGAGGATATTTTTACTTTTATTAACTACCCTACCCGTTTTGATTGCCGTGAAACTACGGCTGCGCTAAAGGGTAGCGGTATTGAATGCCCCAGGCTGGACGACTATGCCTATCGACTTTGGGACTATTGGGAGCGAAATCTGGATCCTTCCCTGTTTATCGATCACAGCTTGCGCGGCCAGGTAGAGGGTAAAGTGGTGTTGGTTACAGGAGGGTCTTCCGGGATTGGTTTGGCGGCTGCAGTCAAGTTTGCCGAAGCGGGCGCTATTACCGTGATTTGTGCACGCGACGAAAGCAAACTGGCACAGGCTAAAACAGAAATTTTGAAGAAGGCGGGTAAACAGGCGAACGTCGTCACTTATTCTGCAGATATTTCCGATGAAGCCAGCTGCCATGGGCTGGTCACCTGGCTGCAAGAAAATTATGGTGGAGTAGATGTGTTGATCAATAACGCCGGACGTTCTATCCGGCGAGGCATTGAAAACAGTTATGAGCGTTTTCATGATTTTACTCGCACAATGGATTTGAACTATTTTGGCTGTCTGCGCATTACCATGGGGCTGTTGCCAGGCATGGTGGCTAAACGTAAAGGGCATGTAGTGAACATTAGCTCTATTGGTGTGCTGACCAACGCGCCTCGCTTTTCAGCTTATGTAGCCTCCAAGGCAGCGCTGGATGCGTGGACACGTTGTGCTGCCAGCGAATTTGCCGATCAAGGCGTAACTTTTACGACCATAAATATGCCTTTAGTGCGCACGCCAATGATTGCTCCTACCAAGGTCTACAACAATGTACCTACTTTATCTCCAGAGCAAGCAGCAGAATTAATTGTCGATGCCGTAGTGTATAAACCCGCTCGCATTGCTACTCGGCTGGGGATTACCGGGCAGCTATTACATGCCTTATCGCCAAAAGTTGCGCAAATCATCATGAACACAAGCTTTCGCATGTTCCCTGATTCGGATGCAGCCAAAGGGGCAAAAGATCCTGCGGCCAAACCTAAACCCTTGACGGCGGATCAGGTAGCCTTTCAGCAGTTGCTACGAGGCATACATTTTTGATGCCGGTTTAGAATCTGAGGCTTCACAGATTTAATTTGCCCGCATAACCTGTCATTTCCAGATAACCTTGGCCCGCTAGCGTACCGGTGATATTGACCAGGCCTTCCCAGTACAGCACCGTTGCAGGACGGTGCATCTGGAGCTCCTGGTCGTCCAACACCGGTCGGGTTTGAATCTTGTGCGGCCCAAAATGAATTTCAAGTTCTACAGGATACACGGCTTTGCTGCGTGCAGAGAACCAATTGCGCAAGGGGATAAAGCTTATCTGTGTAGTGTTAAACTGCTGCATCTGCCCTGCTGCATTTCGCAAGGCGGCATGAGCATATACAGTAGCACCTTGTGCATTGCGGACCCTGAAAGCCATCAAAGCTCCACCATCTGACAGATTAATACCTATCCAGTCCCAACCCACACTTTCCTTACCGAGTACCTGGCTGGACCATTCATGATCAAACCACGCCTTCCCTTGCACTGCATATCGTTTACCGCTGTGTGTTAGGGTGCCTTGCACCTGTAGTTGCGGCCAACTTACGTAATAGCTGGCCATTTCTGCTTCTGGTCCTTTTTGGGAATAACCTTCTTTTCCCTGAAGCGTTAGGGTTTGGGTGGGTATAAGGGATAACTCCATCGAAAATTGAGAGTCTTGCATTTGCAAGCTAAAACGCTCATTGGTCTGACGCTGTAGATGCCAGGCTCCGATATGCACATCGCAGTCTGTCGTTGAAAAACCCGCCCCCAAGTTAAGACGGGCAGCCCGTTCTGCATGCAAGAGTTTATTGTCCGGCAGGCTAATCGCGGCATGTGCAAATAACAATTGCTTGGCTGCAAGAGGAGATTGAAGCTGTTCTGCTGCGCCCGTGCGTACGCGAAAAAAAGTGAGTTGAAATCCGCTTAATCCAGTAGATGTATTGACTGCACCAGTGACATACCACCATTCGGTACGGTAGTTGGGGTGCGCGCCATGATCGCGCGGAAAAATCAGGGGTACACCTGCTTGGACAACACCATACTGAACGGAAGATGCAGCATAACTTTCCCTACCGAAAGCGGGCAATAAGAAAGGCAGGGCAAATAAATGGCGGCGTTTCATGCGGACCTTTGTTATTAAGCACTAGCCAATATTTGCGCAGCAGGCAGCCGCATTGCTTGACGCGCGGCTACGCGGCTGGCCGCTATTGCGGCTAGCAATGTCAAGCCAGCCCCTCCTAGTAAAGCTAAGTAGGGAAGAGTTAATTGCATACGCCAATGAAATGCTTGAGGATTGATGACATGCGTCAAAATGGCCCCAACCGCTATTCCGCAAACCAAGCCTATGCTTAATCCCATACCAGCAATCCATGCACCCTCCATCATTACCGCGCGGGTCAACATCTCCCGGTCAAAACCTAAGGCGTTTAGGGTTGCCAATTCTCGCGCACGCAGCCAAACGCTGGCTGCCAGCGTAACAGCAAGACCAAACAAACCAATTAACATTGCTGCTGCTTCCAGTGCATAAGTCACGGCAAAACTTTTATCAAAAATCGACAAGCTCAAGCTGCGAATTTGAGAACTTTCGGCTAGTTCCAATCCGTGTTGTTTTACCATGCCTGCTAACCAGGCTCGAGCCGCTTTTTCCTGCCCTTCCCGTGGCCATAGGGCAAGGTCGCTGGGTTCAAACGCGCCACCTAATGCGTTGTAGTCTGAGGCTGCGATCATCGCCGAACCGAATTGTCTGACGTAATCGCGCCAAACGCCGCCTATGAAAACGGGTACTGTTTTGCCTAAGAGGGGTAAAGTTATTGTTTGACCTACTTTGAGCTGGTAAATCTCTTGCATGGGTTCACTAATCCATAGCGTTACCATACCGTTTGGGGCAGGGAGCACCGGCCCTGTAAAAGGCAGGCGTGCTCCAGGATTGTTCCGGTCTAGTTCGCGTACCGTCAGAAGTACTGCAGGACGCTGCGGATCCAGAGTTATCGAGAAAGAAGCAGACCGTTCGCTCTTTTCAAACAAGACATTAGCCTGCTGTAAGGAAGTCAGCATTGCTCCAGGCAAGGGGGTAGATTTACTGCGCAGATATAAAGGTGCTGGCAGGACTTGCTCTAGCCACTGATCTACAGCAAGCCTGAAGCTGGAAACCATAATCACCATACTGGCCGTTAATGCAAAACTCACAATTAAACCGCTGGCGGCCACCTGGGCCATCAGGGGCGCCTGAGCCAGGTTTTGCAGCGTAATTTTTTGCGCAGCGGCTAAACGGCATTTTGCCAGGGCTCCAAACAGTACTTGGGTCAGCAAAGGGGTACTGGCAATCCCCAAGACTAGCACCAGCGCAATAGCGGCATATCCTGCCAGCGGCAGACCATTGATGGCGGGCAGTTGCGTTAAGCCAGCAGCTAGCCCCCCAAGCGCCAGTAACAAGCCTACTCGCCGCCTACGGTAAGATTTATTCATGGGTCTTTGAGCAGCTGCAAAACCAATTTTTAGGGCTTGCGCTAAAGCTTGCCGGCGGTTCAGATAAGCAGGGTAAAGTCCGCCGGCTAAACTGGCCGCACAACCCAATGCAAAGAACATTAGCATGGGTAAAAGTTTAGGGACGATTAAGGGAGTGCTATCTGAAAAATAACCTCCTCCCAAATCGCCGCCCAACACCTGCGTGAAGAGAACAGCCAGGCTATACCCTAGCACTAGACCGATTCCTGCTCCAGGTACGCCTATTGCTAGGCCTTCCAGCAGTATTTGGCCCATACGCAAGCGTGGAGATAAACCCAGTACCCCCAGTAGAGCAAATTGTGGAGAACGTTGAGCCACCGCGGTAAGCTGCGTTGCAAACACCAAAAATACTCCCGTAAGCAAAGCTACAGAGGCCAGTACATTTAAGTTCACCCGATAAGCCCGTGACAAGTTAGAAACTCGCAGCCCTTCATCTGCTGCATCTTTAATAAACAGTGAACGGGGCAAGCGCTGCAGGGTTTGGCTGCGCCATGACTGGACATCGATACTGGGGCTTAAACGGATGCGCAATTCATCTACACCCTCAGCCGGACCAAACTTAGCCTGAACCCAGGCAATATCTGCCACCAGCAGTCTATCATCCGCCCGGGCAGCAGGAATATCACCTGCAATGACTACTGGCCATTGCACATCGGCTCGGCTAAGGATGAGAGAATCTCCTGCTTTGAGCTTTAACTGTTTTAGCAAGGCAGCTGAAGCAAACACACCTCCTTCAAACAAGGAAGAAACGTTCTCATCTATCTGTTGTCGGGGTTGCATGTCTGGCATAAGTGCCGCAGCGGTAAAAACATCCAATCCCAGCAAACGTATGGTGCCTGCCAGCTGTCGCGTTGCAGCGCCTACCCGTACGCGAGTTTCAATGACTGGAGTCATTACCGCAATATGGGGATCTTTCGCCAATTGATTCAACGCAAGCAAAGAAACATGGTCAGCACTATTACGCGGTGCGACGATTGCATCCGGTTCACCTTGCACGCTTTTCATCGCTCGAGAAAAATCAGCTAAAGCGGCATCATTGATGAGATGAATCGCATAACCTAATGTTACTCCCAGGGCGATAGCCAGCATGGACAGCAGCGTTGCAGTACGCCGCGTTTTAAATTGGGCCTTGATCAGCCACCATGCCAGCTTAAGCACGAAGACCTTCTGCGGTTAAAGTTAGAATACGATCGCAGCGCTGCGCTACCTGATGGGAGTGAGTGACAATTAATGCCGCAGCATTTTGTGCACGTACCCTTTCCAGCAACAGGCTCAGTATTTCCTCGGCAGTTCGGGGGTCCAGATTTCCCGTGGGTTCATCGGCGAGCAGCAGTGTGGGTTGGTGCACGAGCGCCCGCGCGATCGCTACCCGTTGTAGCTCTCCTCCCGATAAAGAAGCGGGCCAACGGGGGCCGAACTGGCTTAAGCCTACGCGGTCCAAAAGACCTTGGATACGAACAGCGTGTTCTGTCAAAGGGATTTTTGATAATAGCAAGGGTACTGCAATATTTTGCGCTACGGTTAAAGTAGGCAAAATATGAAAAGCTTGAAATACAAAGCCAATACTACGGGCTCGTAAAGCCGCACGGGCAGCTTCATCCAAGCGCACCATATCTTGCTGAGCAATCAGGATAGTGCCTGCCTCAGGTGTTTCCAGGCCGGCAATACAGTTTAGCAGTGTACTTTTTCCAACGCCTGATTCCCCTACCAATGCCACTACCTCTGAAGAAGCAATCGCCAGATTCAAGTCACTAAAAACAGGACGAGCCGCAGAGGGATGTTGTTTGGATAAATGTGTAATCGTCAGCATGATTGCAAGTTTACGGCCTGCAATCAGGCACCCTTTTCAAAAATCAATACCTTGGCGAAAAATGGCAATTCCACGTATCTCCCGAGTGGCGTCTCCCAACAGATTATCTACTTCATTTCCCTTTGGAGGAGGTACTTGAAATAATGTTCTCGTAACGCCACACAAAGAAGCATAGGCTTCAAAAGCTGGGAATGCGTCAATTTTCCCCACAAAGTCTACTTGCACAAGCAAGAGCTTATTTAAATCTTTTACAAGAGAAATGAAAAACACTCCTATATAGTCAATATCCGCTGCTAAAGCTACTAAAGGGTCGCCTGCCTGACCTACTAAAGAGGTATAGACTGTAGTGATAGTGGTTCGAGAGCTCTTTACTTGTGGAGGTGGTGGAAAATGAACGGTTGGGGCAAAGGGATGAGTTATCCCAAACGGGGGAAGGGGAGTAAGCGTGGTAAGCGGGGTAAAAGAGCAGCGTGTCATATCTGCCATTAGCCAGCCAGTTACTTCCCCTGTAGAAGTATCAAGCTCAGTTGTCCCGCTGGTGTTATGGTAGTTTTTTTCTCCGTACTTCTGTAATTGCATTGTTTGGGCTTTTACATCCACGGCTGCAATGGACTGCATTCGTACACTGGCATAAGGATCCGCACTAAAGCTTCTTTGGTCTGTAAGATATCCAGTAAATATCTTTTTTCTTGCGTTGGTGGGCTCTAGCCGAGAAATAAGGGGTAATGGTATCGCTGTTTTGGCTGCGTGAGGTCCCCCAGGAATTGTAATCGTGTAATTAGGAATCGTTTTCGGAATGAAGGCATTAATCCAAAAGCTAAGGGTGTGAAACATATCTCTCCTGATTCAAGAACTTTTTTCAAAATGCGAAAACCTCATACAAACTACGGTTCTCGCACGCGCGAATGCAGGCAGCTTTATACGCTATTGACAAAGCTTGATCAATACACCTTCAGGATAATTTTCTTAAATAAAAATACCTCCTTAATTCAAAACCCCTTAGGCTTTTCTGGATAACAAAAAGCTCTCAGAAAGATGCAACAAGCGCGTGCTCCTAGTCCAGTGTTGGGTAAGTAGTGTCTTAAGAAAATGCAAAAATCCTTTGGAAGCCGGAAGATCCATTTCTACTTGGCTGTCCCTTAAAGCTTCTAGCACGATGAGTTGATTGGAAGAAGGCCGATAGCAGCCTTGCTGCTCGATCACGATATCTTTCGCTTGAGAACTCTCTGTCAACCATACCTGGCCCGTGACGACCCGCAAATTACGACCGGCTATCTTTTGTAAAGACAGAACGCTGCCTTGCTCAAATTCATAATGGATCGTCTTTTTCATGATGCAATTTCTCCTGTCTGTACAGTTAAGATAAACAGCGCAAAGTACTTGCACAAACGGATAGTTTGCAGATAATGCATGCATTAAACGCATGAATACTGCTATGAAAAAACTCCAGCGAAAACGGCCTCTTTCCCTAGATCATCTGCGAGGGTTTGATGCAGCCGCCCGACATCTAAGCTTTACCCATGCCGCCGTTGATCTGCATTTAACGCAATCTTCTATTTCACGACAAATTGCCAGTTTAGAGTTTGAGCTGGGCCTTCCCCTTTTTAAGCGCAAAACCCGTGCGTTAGAACTCACCTTAGCGGGCCAAACCTTGGCTAAATTAGTGCGGCAGCAATTGACTGCGCTGGATGCTTGTGTAGAAGAGCTACGAGGGGGTGAACAACGTGCCCGGGTGAGCATTACCACTATTCCATCCTTCGCCTCCATTTGGTTAATTCCGCGGCTAGCGGCTTTTAACCGCATTGCACCTGAGGTAGATTTGCGTATTGATTCTACGGAAATGATTGTCGATTTACAGGCTGAAGGCATTGATGTGGCCATTCGTATCCTGCATCAAGATAAAGCACCTCGCAGTGCATTTTTGCTTGCCCAGGAAAAATTTACTCCGGCCTTAAGTCCCTTGTTACTGCAAGGGATGAACCCTATCCGCACTCCAGCCGATTTGGAAAAAGCCACTTTGCTGGTGATGGAAGATACGTTGCCCTCTTCGCAGGCACGTAGCTGGGAACGATGGTTTGCTGCTGCAGGTTTGAGATCCCGTCACCGTGGTGCCCGCTTGATGTTTAATTTTATTGACCAGACTTTACAGGCCGCTGCACGTGGGCAGGGAGTAGCCTTGGGGATGAGTCCTTTTTTGGATGAATTTGTTAGCCGAGGTGAGTTAGTCACTCCTTTTGAACCGCGTGTTTCTTCTCCCTACGGTTATTATCTTCTCGTTAATCCAGACAGTCGCACGCTACCTCACGTAAAAACATTTTGTGAATGGTTGATAGGCTGTTTTGCTAAAGAAAAAGCCTGAGCCAAGAAACAATCGGAAAGAAATTATTTTTTAAAGAGAACTTTTAGCCTAGCTTTCATCAGCGTTTTAAGCAAAAAAGGCTTTTAAAGGCCCATAAACCTTAGGGTAAAGCAACTTGATTATAAGTTTTTACAAATAAATAGCTGAGGAATTAATTAACAGAAACTAAAGGAGAAAGTACATGGGTATTGTGCAAGACTTTAAGACTTTCGCTGTGAAGGGGAATGTGATTGATTTAGCGGTCGGCGTGATTATTGGCGCTGCTTTTGCAAAGATTGTGGACTCGCTAGTGAGTGATCTTATCATGCCGGTCATTGGCGCACTGTTAGGTAAGCTTGATTTTTCAAGCTTGTTTATTGTTTTGGGTAACGTACCTCTCGGTGTGGTGCAGACCTTACCTGAGCTGAAGAAAGCAGGAGTGCCCGTGTTCGCCTATGGGAATTTTCTGACCGTGACAGTTAATTTTTTAACCCAGATTTCCCCTTAGGGCTTGGGATGGCAGCGAGGGCAGTTACGAGGCAGTTTTGGCTCGACTGCGAAGCCTGTAGCCACTGCTACAGGCGACAAAGAGGGATAAAAATGACCGCAAATGCACCGCTGACACCCAAGCAGCACTGAAAGCGCGCCTAATGGGAAATTTGGGTTCAATTCTGGCATTCATTATTTTTTTGATGGTCAAACAAATAAGCCGTTTGCGGCACAAGGAGGAGAAAGCAGCTGCCTGCATACCCGAAGATATTGTTTTACTCCGGGAAATACGGGATAGTTTGGTAGGTAAGCAATAAGAACATCGCCTACTCAATTTTGCGTAGGAATTGCAGTGCTTATTACAGGGTTTAAATAATTGAAGATAAGAAAGTTCTAGTAAAACTTTCTTATCTTCAGGCAGCAGAGAGGCATGTCGCCTTAACCCATATGCAAGCCACCATTCAGCGAGAAATCCGCTCCGGTTGCGTAGCCACTTTCTTCAGAAGCAAGCCAGGAAACAATAGAGCCAATTTCAGCGGGTGTTCCTAGCCGTTTAGCGGGTACCGAAGCCACGATTTTTTCAAGTACGTCTGGACGCATGGCTTTAACCATATCTGTGCCAATATAGCCGGGAGAAACGGTGTTAACGGTTACCCCTTTGCTAGCGACTTCTTGTGCTAATGCCATCGTAAATCCGTGTAAACCTGCTTTGGCGGTGGAATAGTTAGTTTGGCCGAACTGGCCTTTTTGCCCGTTTACCGAGCTGATATTGATAATGCGCCCCCAGCCTCGTTCCAGCATATCTTCAATCACTTGTTTGGTAACGTTGAACATGGAGTTCAGATTAGTGTCAATCACCTCCCGCCATTGTTCTACCGTCATTTTGCGAAATTGACCGTCTCGTGTAATACCTGCGTTATTTACCAAAATATCTACTGGGCCATGCTCAGCTTTTACCTTGGTAAAGGCTTGAACTGTAGAGTCCCAGTCTCCCACGTTCCCTACGGAAGCATAAAAATCAAAGCCCATAGCCTTTTGCTCGGCTAACCATTTTTCATAGTCCCGGCTGGGCCCACAGCCTGCAATCACCTTATGTCCATCTTTGGCAAGACGCTGGCAAATAGCAGTGCCAATACCTCCCATTCCACCAGTGACGTAAGCTATTTTTTTACTCATTTTGTCTCCTACCGAGTTGTGTGTGGCTAAAAATTAATAAAAGATGTTCTATCTTTATACGGCCCGTACTTTGACATAGCGACCAGGGGCGGGTTCTATAACTTTGTATTTTTGGGAGCCTAGTTTTCTCGGGGCGGGGATGCGACTGCCTGCGTAAGTGGCCAGCCATTTTGACCAGTCGGTCCACCAACTGCCGGGCGTTTCCTTAGCGGCACTCAGCCATTGATCGGCATTTTCCGGCAAACTAGCCGCAGTCCAGAAACTTCGCTTATTTTTGTGGGCTGGATTAATGACTCCTGCAATATGCCCAGACGCTGCCAGCACAAAACGTAAACCGGCTGGCTTTCTTGAAGCGGTTTTCATACAGTGTGCTGAAGCATAAGCGCTTTTCCAGGGCACAATATGGTCTTCCCGGGCAGCTAAAACATAACTGGGTAAATTAATTTTTTTTAAATCTAGGCGAACACCCAGGCTTTCCAGTTCAGTTTTTGCCAAGGCGTTGTCCAGATACAAACGCCGTAAATATTGAACAAACATGGGTCCAGGCAAATTGGTACTATCCGCATTCCAGTAAAGCAAATCGAAGGCTGGAGGAGATTGCCCTTTTAAATAATTATTCACTACATAATTCCATATAAGATCATTAGGCCGCAAAGAAGAAAAGGAGCTGGCCAGCTCCCGACCCAGCATCAATCCTGCCTGACTCAAGGTAGCTTCTCTTAAAGCCACTTGCTGCTCATCAACATAGACTCCCAATAGGCCAGGCTCGGAGAAATCCAGCAGGGTTGTTAGCAAGGTAAGGCTAGCAGCAGGAAACTGTTTTTTTGCGGCTAGTACCGCCAGAGCTGCGCTTAGCAGGGTACCCCCTACACAAAATCCTAGTACATTGATTTTGTCTGCTTGAGTAATTTGACTAACGACTTCCAAAGCTGTCAGAGGACCATTGCTCAGGTAATCATCCCAGCTGGCATGCTCGATATTTCCAAAGCTCTGCTGATCGGCTACATCGGGCAGAGGGTTACGCCAAGACACCAAAAATACCGTGTGCCCCTGATCTACCGCATAACGCACAAAAGAGTTGTCCTTTTGCAGATCCAAGATATAAAACTTATTGATGCAGGGGGGGACGATTAAAAGCGGACGTTTAAATACCGTTTGTGTACTGGGCTGATACTGGATAATCTGCATAAACGGGTTTTCATAAACCACCGCTCCAGGTGTTGTGGCTACGTTTTTACCGACCTCAAAGACTGTTTCATCCGTTTGGGATATGCGGCCTTTATGCAAATCTTCTAACAAATTAGCCAGACCCCGTGACAGACTCTCGCCTTTAGTTTTTTGTAAGGTTTCCAAAGCCTCTGGATTAAAAACCAGATAGTTGGAAGGAGCCATGGCTGCTAGCCACTGATCCAGAGAAAATTTGATCTGTGCCTTTTGTTTAGGAGGCAGGCTAAGCAAAGTAATAAACTCATCTAGAAAAGTTTCATGAATGCAGTAAAGCGCTGCCATTTGATGCGCAAATTCATGTTGCTTCCAGGCATTTGCTGCAAACCGTTTATCGCTACTGATATCTTGGTTTGAAGTGTTTTGTAGGGCTGCGGTGTATCGGTCTAACCAGTTAGTCCATTGTTCAGGATTGATAGCCAGCGAGGAGGGGAGCGGCATCGGAAAAGGAACAAAAGGGGTACTGGCTAGAGGCAAAGCTGCATGTGTCTGCCACTGCGCAAGCCAGTCGTTAAAAGCGGCTAGGTAGGAAGGATCCGCCCATAAGCTGCGTAGCGATTCAAAAGCTTCCAAGCCAGGACTAAAAATATTTGATTGCGTGTAAGCTTTCTTCTTGCCATTAGGCATTCGCTCTCCTTTAATACAAAGTATGAAAAGGCTATAGGAATTGTCCGGGCCTGCCTGCTTTAAGTCAATTGTCTTCTATTAGATTTTTATGTATATCGTTGCAATCGCTTGGCTCTATGTGGCGTTAATGATGGCGCTTACGGAACACTCTCTCATTAGCGGCATCAGTACTTTTTTGTTTTACGGCTTGGGACCGCTGAGTCTGGTCATGTATTTATTAGCTACGCCACAGCGTTGGCGCCGTAAAAAGAAAGCAGAAGAGCTTGCCCGCGCTAGTTATGTTGCACAGCAACAGGAAATGAACAGGAGTGATGAGGCATCGTCTAGCCTACCCCCGTCAGACAAGCCAGATCAATGAGCGCAGATGATCAATAATGCCTCGGTCCCGGCGGTAAGAATAAAAATGTTTCTCGTCTGAGGCAGTACACCACTGAGCACCATAAATGTGATGGACCTGAACACTGGTTAAACGTTGGCGAGCCAGGGTGTATAAATTACACAAATATTTTAATTGGCCCTGCGCATCCGGCCCTAGTGGAACAAAAGCTTGCGCCGCTTCTTTTGCGTGCGCTAAAAATGCAGCTCTTACTTCGGCCCCCACTTCAAATTTTTCAGGTCCAATAGCCGGTCCCAGCCAAGCCATGAAGCGGCTATCAGGCTGCCGCTTTCGCATGGCGATAACCAGAGCTTCTAAAATGCCTGCACAAAGCCCGCGCCATCCTGCATGCGCAGCGCCAATAATGCTTCCTTGTTCATTACAAAACAGTACGGGCAAGCAATCAGCAGTGTAAATCAGTAGGGGTAGATGGGTTTGAGTAATGAAAGATGCGTCTGCCACAGGCGGTGTACTTAAGCTTGGATCAGCTTCAAGGACTGTGTTGCCATGCACCTGTTTAAGCTCTAAAACGGTGTTGGGTACCACACCGCTATCCCATAAGGCTTGTAGAGGAGAAATAGAGGGTAAATTTTCTGCTGTCGGGGGCCGTAACAGCATGGCAGCACGTACCCGTGCAGGAGCAGGCCATTCTGGGACTAATAAGGCAGTAGAGGGCGATATAAGCTCAAAGGGCATGCAGTAGCTCCAGTTTATCTAAAGCCTGTCTTAAATCCTCAGGCAAAGGGCTTTCAAACTTTTGGGCTAGGCCGCTTGCTGGGTGTAAAAACGCCAGTTTTAAGGCGTGTAAAGCCTGCCGTGGAATAAGAGGGCTTGGGGCAGCACCATATAAAACATCGGATAACAAAGGTGCTTTCAAACTAGCCATGTGGACACGAATCTGATGCGTACGCCCTGTCTCCAGGGCACACTCTATAAGAGCCTGCCCGCCAGGAGTAGTTGCCAAGGTTTTGTAATGCGTGATAGAAGGTTTTCCAGAGGCGCAGATTGCCATACGCAAACGATTGCGCGCATCGCGACCGATGGCCTGATCCACTGTACCGCTAGAAGGTAGAGGTAAACGTGTGGTAATGGCCAGATATTGACGGGAGACCGTGCGGCTTTTTAGCTGGTTTACCAAAGATAACTGTGCAGTATGCGTGCGGGCTACCACCATCAGGCCAGAGGTGTCTTTATCCAGACGATGTACGATGCCTGCACGGGGTAAGCTTAAAAGCTCTGGATACCGATAAATTAGTCCATTTAGCAAAGTGCCAGACCAATGGCCTGCTGCGGGATGCACGACCAATCCTGCAGGTTTATTTACTACAATAATCTCTGTATCCTGATACACTACCTCAAAAGCAAGCGCTTCAGGCATAAAAGCCAGCAATTCGGGCGGCTCTGGAGGGTCGACTAACACTACATCGGCAGGCCCAAGCCGGGTGTTCGGTGTTACTTTTACCTCAGGCTTCATCCCTTGCACCGAAACACAACCTTGTTCAATCCAGCTTTGAAGTCGGGTTCGTGATACTTGGGGCAAATGCAGCGCCAAGAGCCGATCCAAGCGCAGACCAGCTTGCTGGGCAGGCACTGTTAGCAAAAATCCGCTGTCAGTCTCCAGTTCAGCTTCTGGAACAGAAAACTGCGCAAGATTCGCTCCCTGCTTATAATCTGTAACAAACTTCTTACTCATAGGTGGACATCTCGTGCTTGTTCCCATGCAATCTCAAAAATTTTCTTTTCGCCACGCGGCTGATACTAAATTCAATTCAGTCTCGGGCAACTCTGTCTCAGCTCTTCTGATGAATATTAACTCTCATCTGCGAAGGGCATTTTTAGTGCCGCTTGCCTTTGTGCTTGTCAGTTGCGGCTCCAATCCCAAGGATTTACCGGCGAACTGGACAGCCGAACGTATTTACAAAGAAGCTCAGTCAGAAGCCAGCTCAGGCGCTTGGGATGCAGCTATTAAACTTTATGAAAGGCTGGAAGCTAAAGATCCTTTTGGAATTTACGCCCAGCAGGCGCAACTGGAGATTGCCTATGCCAACTGGAAAGCAGGCGAGCCTGCCAGTGCATTAACAGCCGCAGAGCGCTTTATTAAGTTGCATCCTAATAGTCCAGCGGTAGATTACGCGCTGTATTTAAAAGGTTTGATCAACTTTAACGCAGATCTTGGGCTGTTTGCTCAATTAGGAGGACAGGACCTTACCGAGCGGGATCCAAAAGCAGCCCGCGAAGCTTTCGATAATTTTAAGGAATTAGTCACTCGTTTTCCAGACAGTAAATATGCTGCAGACGCTACCTTGCGGATGAATTACCTGGTCAATGCCCTGGCTTCTCACGAGGTGCATGTTGCTCGCTATTACTTGCGCCGGGGAGCTCCGCTGGCGGCTATTAACCGTGCACAATTTGCCGTGCGCACCTATCCCAATGCTCCGGCGCTTGAAGAAGCTTTAGCGATTATGGTGGTAGCCTATGAGGACTTGAATCAGCCCGAGTTAAAAGCAGACGCTGAACGCGTACTGCGTAAAAACTTTCCAAATACCGCTTTACTAAGTACGGTTAAAGATTACAAACCTGCAAGCTGGTGGCGTCTTTGGTAACTTTTTCAAAGCAAAGAAGAATAGGCTAAAGTCTTAATCTGGTCTGTGTTCAGAATGAGTGCTGCAGTTATTTTTAATTCGCTTCACTGTTCTAAACCCAGATTTCCCCTTATGCCCACTTTCAGTGCTGCTTGGGCGTTAGCGGTGCATTTGAGATCATTTTTTCCCCTCTTTGTCGCCTGTAGCAAGGGCTACAGGCTGCGCAGTCGGGTCAAAACTGCCGCGCAACTGCCTCTCTACCATTCCCACCCCTAAGGGAAAATCTGGATTAAATCATGCTGCAAACTGCTTTTACTGTCTGGGGGGTAGCGACTACCTGGTTAGAAATAGTGGCGTTTGTTCTGGCGCTGGCGTGTATTGTCTGCAATCTGTTTGAAGTGCATTGGGGCTGGCCTCTGACCATAGCCAGTAGTTTTTTATATTTTTATTTGTTCTATGCTAACAAGTTGTATGGCGATGCCTGGTTGCAAATATTTTTTGCTTGTATCGCCGTGTGGGGATGGTGGCAGTGGGTATATGGGCGCCGTTTTATCCGAACAGATAGGTCTGTTTCTGAGAAATTAAAAGTGAGTTGTCTGCCGCCTCTTTACCGATGGGCGGTGGCGCTGCTCTGGCTGCCCGCTTGGTTACTACTGGGTTTAATTTTGGCTCGTACTACGGATACCGACGTTGCCTGGTTTGATGCTTTTCCAACCGCAGGAAGCCTGATAGGGCAGGTGCTATTGGGCCGCAAATATCTTGAAAACTGGCTTGTGTGGCTGCTTGTCAATCTTGTAAGTACGGTTTTATTCGCTTACAAAAACCTCTGGCTCACTGCCGTGCTTTATCTTATTTTTGCTCTACTTTCCTTAGTGGGGTATCGGAGGTGGAGAAATCTTTTACCTGGGCCTACTCCTGTTCAAACGACATGAGTTCCCTTAAGTCTTACCCCGTTCCTTCAGCTAAACAGTCTAGTGGTCAAGCGTTGCTAACGACGCGGTCCATTTCACTCATCGGTGCAGAATGCACAGGCAAAAGCAGTTTAGGTCTTGCACTAGCTGAGCATTTACCGGGGGTTTATATACCGGAAATCTTACGTGATTTTTGTATGCAGAAGGGTCGTACTCCACAGATTGATGAGCAAGCCCTTATCCTTCAACAACAGATAAAAGAAGAAGAACTAGCGCTACTGTTTGCTAAACAAAACTCTTTAAGCTGGGTAGTGAGTGATTCCAGCCCGCTGATGACCGCCCTTTATAGTGTGCTTTATTTTCAGGACACCCGCTTGCTGAACTTTGCCTTGGCGCATCAACGCCGGTATACCCTCACTTTTTTACTGGATATTGATTTGCCGTGGGTAGCGGACGGTATTCAGCGAGACAGTCCTTCTATGCAAGCGAAAGTGCACAAACAATTGCTGCACTTACTCAAGCAGGAGAAGATTTCTTACACCCTCATTAGTGGGCAAGCCCGGCTTCAAACGGTGCTAGAGATTACAAAAGCACTGCTTTTGTCTTAAGCAAAACCGTATACAATTTAGTTTTTAACGCTAGGGGTCCCGCATAAATCTCTATTGCCAAGCACAGGCGGTAGAGTCTGCAAATTTATAAGGCAGACGGGTGAGAAAAACCCTTGGAACCTGATCGAGTTAACACTTGCGCAGGGAAGCGTCTATACCTTTTGCTGAGAAATCTGCCTGCGATTTCTGCTTAATCTGCTCCAGCCAAGGTTGCCGCCGACCTGCCATCGTTTGTTTGTATGAGGAGATACGATGGCACACTCTCTAAAATCTATTCAAAATATTGCTTTTGTGCTTGTTGTGATACGGCTGTGCTGCGCGCTTGTTGGCATGGTCAGCCTACCCAGTGTCTGGGCACAAAACAGTAATGCGGGTGATACGAACACCAGTTTGCCAGCTGTGGTGGTGACAGGAAAAGCCGGTGCACCTGGGCAGGAAACCGCTTTGATTGGCGGTATCAGTGAGGCTTCAGTAGCCACTACTCCTTTAAGTATTAGCGTTATTCGAGCAGAAAATCTACGGCAGGCAGGAGCAGGCAATCTCTCCAATGTGTTGCGAGCAGACTCCTCTAGCACCGACTTCTACAACACCATTGGTTTCATCGAGAGTGCCCAGATACGCGGTTTTTTATTAGACAATAGCCTGAATTTTCGGCGAGATGGTTTACCGACCAGTAACTACGCACCCCTAGTGCTGGAAAACAAGGAAAGCATTGAAATACTCAAAGGCCTATCAGGTGTACAGGCGGGCACTTCGACTCCGGGGGGGCTTATTAACTACACCATCAAGCGCCCCACCAATACAGCTTTACGAGAAATATTTGCAGGCATTTCCGAGCGTGGCACCACGCTTCTGAGCACGGATCTAGGCGGACGTTTTGGCGATGCTGTTTTTGGATATCGGCTAAATGCTGCTCTTGAAAACCGCCGCCCTATGGCCGATCAGGCGCCCGGTAAGCGCAGTTTTTTAAGTGCTGCTTTCGATGTCCGATTACCCGCTGACAGTTTGCTGGAAACTGAATTTGAACTTTCCAATACCCAGCAAATTAGCGTGCCGGGGTTTGGCTTGTTGGATAAAAATGCAGATGGCACTGCAGAAACCTTACCGGCTCCCATCAACCCGCGCGTGAACTTAAATAATCAACCTTGGAGTTTGCCTTTTGAGAGCCGCAGTAGAGTCATTTCCTTGGGTTTTAAACAAACGCTCTCCAATGCTTGGCGTTATTCCCTACAGGCCAGCAATCAAAAAATTCGTACTAATGACCGATTAGCCTTTCCAGACGGCTGCGGCAATGGACCGAGTTATGTCTATCCAGGTTTTTGCGGAAATGGAGATGCCGATGTTTATGATTATCGCAGCGAAAATGAACGCCGCAGCCTGCAGGCACTGCAAGCCAAACTGCAGGGCAATATAAGCACTGCCTGGGTCAAACATGAATTAGGATTAAGCTTTACACAGACCCGCTACGCAGAACGTTTCGAACCCAACCAAGCCTATAACTATGTGGGTTATACCAATATCTACGCGCCCCTTGTACTGCCTGCAGACCCGATACCCCGAGATAAAAATACCCTACGAGATAGTCACACCAAAGAAATAGCCCTGACCGATGTCATGCGTTTTGGAGAAAAATGGTCCCTATGGCTGGGTGCACGCCATACCCAATTAAATCGTAGCAGTATAAGAACCGACGGGAGTCGTGGGGTCGCTTATTCACAGCGTTTTACAACCCCCTGGGCTGCTATCGCTTATGTACCTTGGCAAGGAGGGTATGTGTATGTATCTGCGGGCAGTGGGGTTGAGTCTGAAGTAGTGCCCAACCGACCAGATCAGTTTGCCAATTATGGAGAGGTATTGCCTGCACTGCGTAGCCATCAGCAGGAAATTGGTTTTAAACAAGTATTAGACGATGCAGGTCTATTTAGCGCAACCTTCTTTAATATTTCTAAGCCTTTTTTTGCTGACACCTTGCCGGGAAGCGATCAAAACATCCGGCTTGCAGGCGGCCGAGAAGCGCGCCATCGGGGCTTAGAACTGGGTTGGAGGAGCAATATATTGCCAAGCTTAAATCTGCAAGCGCAGATCATGTTCTTAGATGCCCGCATCACCAAAAGCTTGGATATGACCGAGCTTGGCCGTCGTGCCCGTAATGTGCCTGCCTATAACGCTAGTCTGGCTACAAGCTGGGCAGTGCCCGGCATGCAAGGGCTGACCTGGACTAATCGTCTGGCCCTTACGGGGAAAAAGGCTGTCAATTCAGATAACAGTATTCAGTTAGCTGCAAGTACCCAGTGGGATAGCTATATCCATTGGCGCCAGCAGCTGCCAACTCTCGGCCTGACCTGGCGGGCAGGAATTGACAATGTGTTGGATCGCCGTTACTGGAAAGATGCGCCTACTCAATATTGGGGGGGTAGCTATTTATTTCCCGCTCAGCCTAGAACGTTTCGGGTCTCAGTGCAGATGCGGTTTTAGAGAGGCTGGGCGGAATAATATAGGCATACATCACACTGTCAATTAGCTCCCCATCTTTGCTAACGCTTTTACGCAAGAGTCCTTCTCGCTCGAATCCCAGTTTTTCCAGAACCCGCATCGACACCGGGTTCCAGGCAAAAACCGGTGCTTCTAGTCGGATAAAAGTACCTAAAGCTTCCAAATAAGCCAGAAAGGCGCTCGTAGCTGCGCTTGCAATGCCCTTTCCCCAGTAGGCTTCACCTAGCCAGTACCCAAACTGCGCCGTTCGCTGCGCAATGCCCTCTCCTGCAATCGCACCGACCCCACCGATCGCCTTTCCTGCATGGGTAATGGCCAGGTGATGACTTCTGCCGGCCTCGCTGGCGATGCACAACCAGTTTTGTGCATCAGCATCCGTGTAGGGATGAGGAAAGTGATGGGTGAGATTTCGCCAAACGTTTCGGTTATTGGCTTGTTTGACGAGATCTTCTTTATCGTCGCTGTGCCAGGGGCGAAGCGTGCATAAACGCAGGCTTGTCTGAATAAGCATGAAAACTTTTATTAAACCGAATTTACTATTTCGTCATCGGTGCGTAGCTGCAGCCCACCAGAACTTTTCCTGGATGGGAAGTCACTGTTGAAAGATCTTTACTAATTTTTTGCCAAACCTGCATGCCTCCAATCGTTTCTGGTTTAGTCTCCGAAACTGTTTGGCTTGCAAGAATTTTTCCACCCCGGTTGTATTCCACCGAAAGCTGTAATTTTTCTGCCAATTGCAGAGGGTTTTTCTCATTTACGATAGCCATTACCCCAGAAGAGGTAAAAGCCAATCGTTTTGTGCTGTAGCCATACACATCAATGGGTTTTGCAAGCTCATACTCCTGAATAAAAGAGTTGGCTTGCTTGATCTGTTTTAGGCCAAGAGCTTTTTTAAACTTCTCATCTTGAAAATCGCCTAAAGCGAAAGAATTGTATTCTTCAAACTTTGCACGACATTCCAAAAACTTCAACCAATCTACCTGGTTATTGCTTTGGGCTGCCGATAAGGCCGGTAATGTTGAGCATAAAACAGTCGCCAGCATTAACACATAGTTTCGCATTCGGTTCATCAGAAATTTTCCCTTCAGGTTTTGGGTTAAAAGATCAGACTACTGTACCGCAAACGGCATTTCCCGCAAAAACTCTAGGGTCTATTCGCAGGGGTAAAAATAGTTTGAACAGGCCCCAGTACTCTGCATTTTTAGAATTAGCGCACAATCTTGAAGTTAAAAATAGGGGAACCTTGTACTGTCCATAAGCGCAGCCATAAGGGCAGCAGCATTTCTGTACAGCGAGCGGTGCTAATGTCGCCTAGATCAATAGGGTCTTGCCAGCCAAAACTTTTAAGCAGCGCTATGACCTGTGCTTTAGCAGCAGCATCATTCCCGCTTACAAAAACATCGGTAGCCTGATTGAGCTGCTGGGGGTTGACCATCATGCCCACATTAGTCGTGTTGAGGGTTTTCACAATTTTTGCTGCTGGGTGGGCACGCTGCAATTGCTCGGCTAAAGAATCGCTATTGCTGACGAGCAGCGTAGGGGGAAAGCCTTGCGAAAAATCTAGCGGATTGGAAACATCTATTACTATTTTCTCCGCAAGATTAGCCTCTCCTGCAGCATCCAGCACTTGCAAGGCGGTAGTTCCTGTGGTGGCGACAATCAATAATTCACCAAAAGCAGCCGCCTCGCTAAAGGTGCCAGAAAACGCATTCTGGCTATGCCGCGCTACAAAGGCTGCTGCGTTCGCATTGTTAGCCTGCCGGGCCCCCATTCTCACGCTATGCCCCAAGCTGATCAGCTTATCTGCCAAACCTTGACCCACCATTCCGGTACCTAATATTCCGATCTTCATGTTTTCTCCTCCAAAAGTTTAATGACCAGGGAAAGTGCACATTTTGTGAGAGATTCCATTATTCTTCCAATTAATTAAAAAGATAAGTATTATTTGTTTCATGGATATAAGAACTCTGGATTTAAACCTGCTGAAGGTTTTGGATGTCTTACTGCGTGAGCAACATGTCTCCCGCGCAGCACAGCTACTGCATTTATCCCAACCGGCCACGAGTGCTGCATTAATGCGACTGCGAGAAGCTTTGGGTGATCCTTTATTAGTGCGCAGCGCTCGCGGTATGCAACCAACAGAACGTGCAGTAGAGTTAGCACCTCTTGTACGCGCCTGGCTTGAATCACTGGATCAATTGTTACAGCCCCCTGGCCAATTTGAAGCCGCGCATGCACGGCTGACATTTTCTGTAGCGGCAACGGATTACTGGATTGAGCTGGTTAACCAGCCTTTAAGCCGGTCTTTTCTAAAACAAGCACCGCAAATAAAGTTAGCTTGGTTGCCCATGCGATCGGAGGGTCTCGTAGAGCGTATGGAGCGGGGAGATCTTGACCTAGCCATTACCAGTGCTGCTCGGGCGGCCGGGGTTTTGCGCAGCCGGGTATTGGTAAAAGATTCTTTTGTGGGGATTGCCAGTAAACGTAATAGGCAGGTGGGCAAGAATCTTTCACTCGATACCTTTTGCCATCTTAAACATGTCCTGGTCAGTCCTAGTAGCAGGGATGTGTTTCATGGGGCGATGGATGATGCATTGGCAGCACGTGGATTGTCACGACAGGTAATGTTCTCAGTGCCTCAATTTCGTTTTGCGGTGGATATCGTGCGGGCAACCCAAGCAGTAGCCGTGTTTCCAGCAAGGCTGGCGGCGCAATATGACAGTTGTATCCAGCAATTTGTACTACCCCTAAAACCAGCAGAGTTTCAGATTGTGATGCTTTGGCATGAACGGACGCATCGCTCAGCTGCGCATCAATGGTTACGAGAGCAGTTTTTGCAAACCCTGCATTAAGCTGAATATTCCGCAGACCGCCTCTTTGAACAACAGAAATCTAAACGCATGCAGACTTCTTTTAAACGTGCAGGTATTATGAGAGTAGGTCTTATGGGGGGCTCCTTTGCCGCTAAAGTGTGAGCCAGGGGATAAGCATGAACGCACAACAAATTGCTCTAAGCCTAGTGTTGGCTACCATGGTGTTTTCTATTGCCTTGGAGCTCAAGCTTGCAGACTTTAGGCGCGTGGCGCGCGCACCGTTGCCGGTGGTCGCCGGTTTAATTCCGCAGTTCATTTTGCTGCCGGTGGGTACCTGGTTAGCCACACTGCTGCTGAATTTGCCGCCGAATGTAGAGGTAGCGATGATTTTGGTGGCAGCCTGCCCGGGTGGCAGCTTATCAAACGTGATCACCCATGTTGGACGGGGTAATACCGCGCTTTCCATCAGTATTTCAGCTGTTGCAGCCTTAATCGCACTGCTGGCCACTCCCTTTAATTTTGCCTGGATGGTGAGTAGCAATCCTGCCACGGCCACTTGGATGCGCAGCCTGGAGATTGACCCCAGCGGGATCTGGGTGAGTCTGCTCATGATGTTAGCGATCCCCATGAGCATTGGGATGGTCGTGGCTTACCGAGTTCCGAAGCTTGCTCAAGCGCTAACCAAACCGCTGGCGAATTTTTCCCTTTTTGCTCTATTTGCCTTCATCGTTCTGGGTCTACTCAAAGAGCGCAGCAACCTCACGCTCGCACTGCTGCCCACTTTGGCTTTGGTGATCGCACACAATGCAAGCGGCCTTTTCCTGGGCTGGATTACGTCCAAGGTATTTGGCGTGAGCACCCCGGATCGCCGCGCCATCATGATCGAAGGCGGCATGCAAAACTCCGGACTGGCATTGGGCATCATTGCGCTGCAGTTTGACAATGATTTCGGCATGGTGACCGTGGCCGGTCTTTGGGGTATTTGGCATATCGTGAGCGGCCTGGCCTGTGCTTTCACCTGGCGTCGTCAGGATGCCTACTGTTTATACAAAAATCGCAGTTAAGGCCCGTTCGCACGGGTAAAAATAGTAGGAACAGGAGGGGTTCTAGCCTTCGTCAAATCTGTGCAAACTGCTAAATTTTCGGGAGCAAACAATGATTGATTTTCTCATCAAGGATGCAAGCGTGGTGGACGGCAGCGGCGGCGCGCTGTATACAGCCGACGTGGCGGTCAGCAACGGAAAGATCACGCAAATAGGGCGCATCACGGATGCCGCCCGTGAAACCCTCAACGCCCAAGGCGCATGGCTTACACCGGGTTTTGTGGATATCCATTCGCATTACGACGGGCAGGCTAGCTGGGATGAAACCTTCTCTCCAAGCATCCAGCATGGTACGACTACCGTGGTGCTCGGTAATTGCGGGGTGGGTTTTGCGCCGCTAGCCCGCAACACGCAGGATGAGCAGCAGCGCCTGATCCGCCTGATGGAAGGTGTGGAAGACATTCCCGGTGTGGCGCTGGCAGAGGGGGTGAAGTTCAATTGGACGGATTTTCCAAGTTATATGAACGCGCTGGACGCTATGCCCCATAGTCTGGACTACGCCTGTCTGGTGCCGCACGATCCGCTTCGCATGGCGGTCATGGGGGAACGCGCGCTCGCACAAGAAGCTGCTACGGTAGAGGACTGCGCCCAGATGCAAACCTTGCTCAAGCAGGCTCTAAAAGCCGGTGCAGCCGGTTTTTCTACGGGCCGCAGCGATAACCACCGTACCTCACGGGGTGAATGGACACCCGCTTCTGAAGCAGGCGATGCCGAACTCAATGCTCTGGCTGCTGCCTTCAAAGATGCCCAGCATGGCGTCATTCAGTTGGTGAATGATTTTGATGTATTGCGTGGCGCGACGCATGAAGACGATGCGGCCAAGCTGCGCTTTAACGCAGAGTTTTCCCGAATCAAGCAAATGGCGCAGATTAGCGCAAGGCCGCTTTCCATGACTTGGCTACAGCGCGACCCGGGTGGTATTCAGTGGCAATGGCTGGCGCAGGCCGTAGAGCAGTGTGCTGCAGAAGGTCTGCCAATGTATATGCAAACCGCCGCGCGGGGCATTGGTGTGATCACCGGTCTGGATACGGTTTTTCATGCCCTCATGGGCTTTCCGCTGTACAAGGAGGTAGCGCATCTACCCTTGCCGGAGCGCGCTGCCGCCCTGCGCGAGCCCGCGCGGCGCGCACGCCTGCTCACCGAAAAATCGGAGCGCTTAGCCGGCGATGGCTCGAGCGTGCCGCCACTGGTGGACATGTTGCTCGCACGCATCGACATGATTTGCGCCCGCATGTTCCCCCTTACCGAATCGCCCAACTACGAGCCCACCCTTATGGATAGCCTGCTCGTGCGTGCTAAGCAGCAAGGTATCACGCCCCTGCTGGCTATTTACGACTACATGGCCCAGGGTGATGGCAGCCAGCTCATTTACTTTCCGATTTTTAACTACAACGAAGGCAATCTGAAGGTGGTTGAGCAAATGCTGCATCACCCTAGAGCTCTGATGGGACTGTCGGACGCCGGTGCGCATGTGGGCACGATTTGTGATGCCAGTTTTTCCACCTTCATGCTGACGCATTGGGCCCGTAAAGGCGCAGCGGATGCACCGTTTACTGTGGAGCAAGCAGTGCATATTCTGTCGGGGCGCAACGCCGCCTATTTCGGCTTGCAGGACCGCGGCCTGATAAAAGAAGGCATGCGAGCAGATTTCAATCTGATCGATCCTAGCCGTCTGGCTCTAAATAAGCCTCACATTGTGCGCGATCTGCCCGCAGGCGGCAGGCGCCTGCTGCAGCAAGCTAGCGGCTACCTTGGTACCTGGGTAGCCGGACAATGTGTGCAGCGCGAAGGAACAATTACGGCCGCACGGCCCGGTCGGCTGGTGCGCATGGGGCAAAGCTTTTAAGCGTCTATTGTTGAGAAACTCAGCAACTCGAACCCGTTTGCACGGGTAAAAAGAGTATGAAAAAGCCTAGTTCTCATAAAACCTGCGCGCAGGGCTATTGTGTAAATAAGAACAAGTCTTAGCAACTAAAACTACCATGAATACAGTTATTGCTTAGCTGCCTATCAATGCTTACCAGAGCAGTTTTGCAAAGCCTGCATTAAACTGCATTTTTGAGCTTCCCTATTTCAACAACAAATATCTAAACGGATGCAGACTTCTTTTAAACGCGCAGGCATTATTGGAGTAGGTCTTATTGGGGGTTCCTTTGCTGCAGCTCTGCGCCAGCATGCTCTGGCAGATTATTTAATAGGCCTAGACTCTCAGCAAAAGACACTGGATGAAGCCTTAAAGCTGGGTCTTATTGATGAAGGTTCACTCCACCCTGCCGCATTGATTAACTGCGATTTGGTTTTTCTGGCCGTTCCTGTCTCCCAGACGGAGGCCGTGTTGCACAGTCTACTGCCTTATCTTTCTCCGACAGCTCTAGTCACGGATGCAGGCTCTACCAAACAAGATGTGATTGAAGCCGCTCGCCGGGCCCTGGGAGAACGGTTTGTTCACTTTGTACCGGGCCATCCCATTGCCGGCAAAGAAACGAACGGACCAGCAGCAGCCCAAGCGACGCTTTATTACCAAAAAAATGTCATTCTTACTCCTGTGGAGAAAACCTCAGCCGCGGCTGTAGCGCGCGTTCAGGCGCTGTGGAGCAGTTTGGGAGCCCGTGTCACTTTAATGTCGCCGCTGCAGCACGATACGGTCTTTGCCGCAGTCAGTCATTTACCCCATTTGCTGGCTTATGCATTGGTCTCTCAAGTTGCCCATGCCAAAGATGCCACTGTCAAGCTAGACTACGCAGGGGCCGGATTTAGAGATTTCACCCGTATCGCAGCTAGCAGCCCCAACATGTGGGCCGATATTTTTTTGGCTAATAAAACCGCCTTGCTGGAAGAATTAAACACTTATCAAGCCCTTCTTGAGCAGGTACAAACCATGCTTCAAACCCATGATCGCACTGCGCTTAAAGACTGGTTGAGTAGCGCTGCCAATACCCGTCAAAATTGGCCGCTGCTTTCCTCACCGACAGCGGCTGAGGTAAGACCTTCAGCCGAGCAAACGGAAAACAATGCATGAACTTACTCACGCTTGAGCCTGCTAGCCGTGCGCAAGGCACCCTCCAGCTTCCCGGTTCCAAAAGTTTATCTATCCGCGCCTTGCTGCTGGCTTCTCTTGCTTCTGGCCAAACCGAACTGAGAAATATGCTGGATTCAGAAGACACTCAAGTCATGTGCGCGGCTTTAAAAACTTTGGGGCTAAGCCTGGCCCTTACTGCTGAAAATACCTTAACTATATCGGGTCAAACTCCTTATCCCGTAAAGGAGGCCAATATTTTTGTAGGCAATTCTGGCCTGTCTATCCGGACCTTATGTGCAGTATTGGCGCGTATGCCCGGGCGCTTTCGCTTGCATGGTATCCCTCGGATGCATGAACGTCCGATTGCTGATCTGGTGCAATCCCTGTCAGTTTTTGGAGCACACATTATTTATGAAAAACAAGCGGGCTATCCCCCGGTAGTGATCAAAGGCAATAGCGATGCACCCGTAGAGCTCATTTGCGTTAAGGGCAATGCTTCTAGCCAATATTTAACCGGTTTATTGCAGGCCGCTCCTTTGGCAGCTAGGCATCATGAGGTAAGGATTCAGGTACAAGGTGAGTTAATTTCTAAACCCTATGTAGATATGACCTTAGCATTAATGCAGCATTTTGGCGTTAGGGTAGAACGCCAAGCTTATGAAAGTTTTTGTGTCCCACAGGGTAGTGTTTATCAATCTCCCGGTATTTATTCGGTTGAGGGGGATGCCTCTAGTGCTTCTTATTTTTTGGCAGCAGCGGTTTTAGGTCGAGGGCCTTTGCGGGTGGAGGGAGTAGGGCGACAAAGCTGGCAGGGAGATGTTGAATTTGCACGTTTCCTTCAAACTGTTGGGGCCCAGATTAGCTGGGGAGAGAATTGGATAGAAGCGAGCGGAACAGGCGCAATAAAAGCCTTTGACCAAGACTTTAATCATATTCCGGATGCTGCCATGACAGCAGCAGTTATGGCACTTTTTGCGCCAGCTCCCTGCACTTTACGCAATATTGGCAGCTGGCGTGTAAAAGAAACCGATCGCTTAAGCGCTATGGCCAATGAATTACGCAAATGTGGTGCGCAGGTAGTAGAAGATAAAGACAGCTTACATATTGTGCCGCCTGAGCGAATCTTGCCCGCTCGCATCGCTACTTATAAGGATCACCGCATGGCCATGAGTTTTTCTCTGGCACGTTTTGGAGGGAGTCCCATAACGATTGAGGAGCCAGAATGCACCGCAAAAACTTTCCCAAAATTTTTTGATGTGATGAAAGATCTAGTGGCATGACCTCTTTTCAGAAAAATCCTGTGCTTATTGCTTTGGTTGGACTGGCTGGTACTGGAAAATCCGAGGCAGGAGAAGTTTTATTGGAAATGGGCTATCAGATCGTTTATTTTGGAGGCACTGTATTAGAACAAGTTCAAAAGCGAGGCATGCCTATTACGCCAGAAAATGAACGGGTGGTCCGTGAAGAGCTTCGTGCACAGCACGGAATGGCGGCAATGGCCCTATTGAGACTGCCGGAAATAAAGGCCTTGCTTGCTGCAGGGCGCTTAGTGGCTATTGATGGTTTATACAGTTTTGCTGAGTATGAATTACTCAAAGCCAACTTCGGTAATCAATTAAAAGTATTAGCTATTCATGCCCCAAAAGCGCTACGTTATGCGCGTCTTGCTGCCCGCAAGCTACGGCCTTTAACAGCTCTTCAGGTAGATGAACGCGATTTTTTTGAAATTAAAAATCTCGATAAAGGGGGGCCTATAGCCATTGCCGACGCTCATATTATTAATGAGGGATCAGCCTGCGAACTGCAGGAGAAAGTAAAACAAAGCATAAAACAGCTGGCTTCCCAATGAAAAACGCTGCAAATTCACAACGTCCGCTCCTCATATAGTTAAGTCGCTATTCTCAGAATGGCTTATTCGCTGTAGGCTTGCATTCGCGGGGGTATACCGCAGCACCGGGAAGAAAACTTCGCGGACTGCGGTGTGGCCCTGCAAATGAGCTCATTTGCAACCCTTTGCGGTTCGTACAAACCGCTATTTGATCAGGAGATAGATCCATGGCTACTGCCAAAAAAGCTGCACCTGCAAAAAAAGCCGCTCCGGCTAAAAAAGCTGCACCTGCTAAAAAGGCTGCTCCGGCTAAAAAAGCTGCTCCGGCTAAAAAGGCTGCTCCAGCTAAAAAAGCCGCACCTGCTAAAAAAGCACCTGCGAAAAAACGTACTCCTAACGCAGCATTCATGAAAGCAATGACCCCTTCCGCCGCACTTGCGGCTGTGGTGGGTGCCAAAGCCATGCCTCGTACCGAGGTTGTTAAAAAGCTGTGGGATTACATTAAAGCCAATAAATTGCAAGATCAGGTGAATAAACGTAATGTCAACGCAGATGCCAAACTCAAAGAAGTCTTTGGCAAAGCCAAAGTCACCATGTTTGAGATTGCAGGGCTCATAGGTAAACACCTAAAGTAAGAGAGTTGAGCATTTCAAAATTAAAAAACCCGGCATCTGTCGGGTTTTTTATTGAGTAAGCAAAAAATCGACGAGGTTTTTTACAGCTAAGCTATTGATCCCAAAGCGTTTTCTGGTATAGTTAAAAGCTTTTGGCGGCGCTACCCAAGTAGTTAGGCGGCGCTTGAAAAAGCTAAAGCAGTACCTCGTCAGGGTCAATCAGCTCATTGCTGTTTGCACTGTTTTTTCAAAGCAGGGCATTTTTAATAGCCGTAAGCCAGACCCTTTTTTTAACTCCACCTTTGCATTCTGTGACGACTGTAATCATTTATGCAGGTGTGCTCTGAAAATACTGGAATATTGAAATCCATGTCTGAATCTTTTGCCGCTCTTTTTGAAGAATCTTTAAAACGCTCTGATATGCGTACCGGTGAAGTGGTCACCGCCGAAGTTGTCCGCATTGATCAAAATTTTGTTGTGGTCAATGCAGGTCTAAAGTCCGAAGCATTTATTCCTGCTGAAGAATTTCATAACGACCAGGGAGTGATCGACGTCGCTGTGGGCGACTTTGTAGCCGTAGCCATTGATGCGCTTGAAAACGGTTATGGCGACACTGTTTTGTCGCGCGATCGTGCCAAACGCCTGGCCGCTTGGGTCAGTCTTGAACGTGCGCTGGAAGGCGGCGAACTGGTATCAGGTACCGTAACCGGCAAAGTTAAAGGTGGATTAACCGTCATGACCAATGGGATCCGTGCCTTCTTGCCAGGCTCCCTAGTGGATCTGCGTCCCGTAAAGGACACCAGCCCCTTTGAAGGGAAAACCATGGAGTTTAAAGTCATCAAGCTTGACCGAAAACGCAACAATGTAGTGCTCTCACGCCGTGCCGTGATTGAAGCCAGCATGGGCGAAGAACGCCAGAAATTAATGGTCAATCTGAAAGAAGGTTCCACTGTTCAGGGCGTAGTCAAAAACATTACTGAATATGGCGCTTTTGTAGACTTAGGCGGTATTGATGGTTTGCTGCATATTACCGATCTGGCATGGAAACGCGTACGTCATCCCTCCGAAGTCCTGCAGGTTGGACAGGAAGTCACAGCCAAAATATTAAAATTTGATCAAGAAAAAAATCGAGTTTCTTTAGGTATTAAACAATTGGGTGATGATCCCTGGTTTGGGGTCGCACGCCGCTATCCAACGGGTACTCGTATGTTTGGTAAAGTGACCAACCTCACGGATTACGGCGCTTTTATCGAGATTGAAGACGGGATCGAAGGCCTGGTACATGTTTCTGAAATGGATTGGACCAATAAAAACGTTGACCCGAAAAAGCTGGTCAATTTGGGCGATGAAGTTGAAGTAATGGTTCTTGAAATTGATGAAGAGCGTCGCCGCATCAGTCTAGGGATGAAGCAGTGCAAACCCAACCCTTGGGAAGAGTTCTCCGCCCTATTCAAAAAAGGAGATAAAGTCAAGGGAGCCATTAAATCCATTACTGACTTTGGTGTATTTATTGGCTTGCAAGGCAATATAGATGGTTTGGTTCATCTATCGGATCTTTCCTGGACCGATACCGGGGAAAATGCCGTACGCAACTTTAAAAAGGGTGATGAACTTGAAGCCGTTGTACTGGCTATTGATACCGAACGGGAGCGCATCAGCCTAGGGGTTAAGCAATTAGAAGGAGACCCCTTTAATAATTATGCATCCATGAATGATAAAGGCAGCTTAGTTAAAGGTACCGTTAAATCGGTTGAACCTAAAGGCGCCGTGATTACCTTGGCTGATGAGGTAGAAGGTTATTTACGTGCCTCTGAAATCAGCCGCGATCGGGTAGAAGATGCCGGCACCCGCTTAAAAGAAGGTCAAGAAGTGGAAGCCATGGTGATCAATGTTGATCGGAAAAATCGCTCCATTCAGCTTTCCATCAAAGCCATTGATAGCGCTGAGGCCACAGAGCAACTCTCCAAACAGGAAGCGTCTGCAACTGGCACTACCAATTTAGGGGCCTTGCTCAAAGCAAAAATGGATAACAGCAGAAACTGAAGTCTTTCATTTGCCGGGGGCTTGCGGTAATAAGCTCCCCGGTTTTTCTGTTGTTCTTCTACCGCTCAAGTTTGTTGCGTCCCATGGACAACATCACAAAATCTGAACTTATTATCAAACTGGCAGAACGTTACCCGCAGCTAGCGGCGCGAGACGCAGAGTTTGCAGTCAAAACCTTGCTAGATACCATGTCCGCTGCGCTAGCACGTGGCCAGCGCATTGAGATTCGGGGTTTTGGTACTTTTTCATTAAACATTCGTCCGGCGCGCACAGGGCGTAACCCCCGTTCGGGAGAGAAAGTAACCGTACCTGAAAAACGCGTCCCTCATTTCAAGCCAGGTAAAGACCTGCGTGAGCTAGTCGATCACCGTACAGATGCAGAAAAGGGATTGCTCTGAGGTTGGGAGTAAGAAGAAAGCGGCTTTTAGCACATCTAGCCGTAATGGGAAGGCCAAATAATAATCACAACAGTTGGCATTAATTTGGCAAAGATGGAGGGGGCACAGTGCTAGACACTACCTTCTTTCTCGATGACCAGAATGCGCGCCTCCCCGATGGGGTGTGCCCTATGTTCACAGCCAACACTAACATAAAAAATATCTCCTGCTTCAAGCAGGGTAACCTTTTCTGCACCGTGCTCTCTGTAGTGCATTTCAACTCTTCCACTCATTACCGCAAACACTTCCTCGCCATGGTTGACATGCCACTTGTAGGGAGTATCTGTCCAATGCAAACGCACGGTGATACCCTGCATATTCACAATATCAAGAGACTGCCAGGCTTTTGCAGGGCTGAATTCTTTGCTTCGAATAATTTTCATGGAACTCAGAATTTAATGCTAGGGTAGCATACAAAAATTAATTATTTCAGGATTAAAAAAGAAAGAGTATTAAGGATGTTAGGGGTTTAACGATAGAAAACCAGATTTTCATAATTATGAAAGAATTCTCCCTTCCTAACGCTCTTAAGCTCTTGATCTCAAGCTACCGTGGTATTGTGTCTAGTGAAGAGGTCAGCATAGGTGATCTGAGAGTTATCGAGAAGGCTTAAGTTCGGTTCAGCGCAGGCCTCAAAAACCAATACAGCATCGCCAGTGTCTATATGAAATCGTACGCGGCCATCTCCCAGCTCCTCGGCACGAATAGGGGTGAAGTCGCCCAGACAAGGAGGATCGTGCAGATCGTGATAGCGCGTGATCTGAACATTACCCCCCTCGCGAAACTGTAGTGTCAGCGAAAAGTCCCCGCACTCCGGGTTGCGCGTAGCAGCCAGTGCAATCGTGCAATCGATCAGATCGATCATAAGCTTTGAAATCCACATGCGATGCAGCATAACAAATTAAAGGATCACAAGATTATGTGAAAATCATAAAAAACTTCGACTTCCTTAGGTGAACCCAGCATTCGCGAGTGGGCCAAAAGGTGGGGTTGGCCGCAGAGCCCCCTTCACTCATTATTCTCTATCTACCTTTTGAGAAGAGTGCCCAGATCCATATTCTATAAGAAACTTTCTAACGACTTCGGTGTACTCATCTAGATTATCCTGATGAATAACATGGCCCCGTCTAAAATTCTAAAGTAGGTATTACTTCTGCGAGTAGCCATTTTCTCCATCTGTTCTTTGGTGGTAACCCTGCTGTCCTTACCGCGGAGAAGTAAAGCAGGACACTCATTTGCTAGCCAGTCACTCCAGTGATCACCGTTGACGCAGCTTACTGATTTCAGAATGTCTTCGGGGTTGAAGGGTAGTCGCCAGCCGTCTGCTACTTTTCGAAAAGACTCTTCAAAATAAGGCAACATTCTTGGCCCAATTCTATTGACAAGTTCCTCTCTTGTTCGAAATGTTCCAGCCCAGGAGAGAATAAAACTCATATCAGCATTTATATTTACTTCGGTATCTTCGACGATAAACGCTCGCACCCTATCAGGATAACGCGCAGTAAATTGATATGCATTTATCCCTCCGAGGGAATTTCCCAAAAGTACCGCTCTATCAAGCCTGAGGTGTTTGAATAAATTAAGAATATCGCTAATGTAGTCTTCGCGGGTATAGGTTTTTGCATGCTCACTAAAACCGTGCCCCCGTTGATCTAAAGCAATAATCCTCCAATCCGACTGCATTTTCTCAGTAAAAGCGGCAAAGGTAGTAGCTTCCATACCATGCGCATGCAAAGCGATAATAACTCGCCTACTATTATTTATCTCACCCGCATCCACGTAAGACAGCTCTAGGCCATTAGAATTGAAACTATATCTTTTCATTATTGCTAGGCCTCCAGAATAGTGACATTTTAATTAATGTGTATCTAGAGCTATATGATCTATAACAAAGCACCGAGGCGAAAACAAACGTCAACGCTCATACAAAAAAGCACTAGCGGCAAAGCCGCGACAGAAAAGGATCTCCAAAGTAAAGGAGAAAGAATTACAAGGGGGTTCCGGCACCACGTAAGTTGCGCTGGCCCCATACGTATGCTATTTGCCATATGAGTATTGAAATTAATGCCCCACCGAGAACTATACCCATGGTATCTTCATCAGAAGGTTTTAATTGGTGTACTTTGAAAATAATCATGCAGGTAAGGCCAAAGGCTATACCCCATGTTGCCATCAAGCGCCACCGTGCATTAGGAAGCAAACTTACTAATGCGAAACTCATTAACGTCGGCATGAAATATAAAAGGATGAAGTTTTCACCGTGACCACGTTCTAATCCGCGCAGAACATTTGCTAAGCCAAAAACCCCTAGGATTAAGCTACTCCAGCCCAACCAAGGCGGTGGACGATAACGTATCCCTATTAATTCAGATGTAGCGCACAGCAAACCGCTGGGCAGCGCTATTAAAACTCCAAAAGCTAAGGCGTATTTAAATCCGAAAAATACTGGACTATAACTTGCAAAAGCAGGTTTCACTGTACAGAGAAAATATAAAAATAGCAGACCTAAAAGGAGCTTGAACTTGAACTTCTGCATGGTTTACGGGCCGTTTGGAAAAACTAAAGAAAAGCCTAAAAAAGCCAGTGCTTTCTGTGAATTTTCTTGAAGGTAGGAGCGAAAAAAATTTCCAATTTTTCTTAGAGGAAATTTAAAAAATAATCATAAATAAGCTTTACCGTAGTATTCATGGGGATTTCCAGCCAAAACCCCTTCAAAAAGCTGATAAATATTACGCTAAGCAAATTTATTTCTCACTCAATGGCCTTCACCATGTCTTCCACTACTTTTTTGGCATCTCCAAATACCATCATGGTTTTATCCATATAAAACAATTCATTATCTAGCCCTGCATAGCCGCTGGCCATGGAGCGTTTGTTGACGATGATGGTTTTGGCTTTGTAGGCTTCCAGAATAGGCATGCCGTAAATGGGGCTGCCTTTGACATGCGCTGCGGGATTAACTACGTCGTTAGCACCAAGAACCATCACAATATCTACCTGACCAAATTCGCCATTGATATCTTCCATTTCAAATACCTGGTCATAGGGAACTTCGGCCTCGGCTAGCAGCACGTTCATATGGCCGGGCATGCGCCCGGCCACTGGATGAATGGCGTATTTAACGGAAATGCCTTTTTCCGTTAGCTTGCTGGCCAATTCTTTAACGGAGTGTTGGGCACGGGCTACCGCTAAACCGTAACCAGGTATGATGACGACGGTTTCGGCATTACCTAGCAAAAAGGCTGCATCCTCCGCAGAGCCGCTTTTAACGCTACGCTGGGCAGCGCTGCCAGCCGCGGCAGCAGTAGTCTCGCCCCCGAATCCCCCCAGAATGACGCTAAAAAAGCTGCGGTTCATGGCCTTGCACATGATGTAAGACAAAATGGCACCGCTGGAGCCTACTAGAGACCCTGCAATAATTAGCATGGAGTTGTTTAAGGAAAAACCGATGCCGGCTGCGGCCCAACCTGAATAGCTGTTCAGCATGGAAACCACGACGGGCATATCCGCTCCACCGATGGGGATGATGATCAGCACGCCCAGCAAAAAAGCAATCGCCAGCATGGTCAAAAAGCTGTACCAGTTTTCGGTGGCAAAAAAATGAATGCCAAATCCCAGCATGGTCAAACCTAGCAGCAGATTCAATACATGCTGCCCAGAAAAAGAGACGGGGGCACCTTGAAAAAGTCTGAACTTGTATTTGCCAGATAATTTTCCAAAAGCAATCACCGACCCACTAAAAGTAATGGCTCCTACAAATGCGCCAATGAATAGCTCAATGCGGTTACCTAAAGGGATAGCTGCACCTTTGGGGGCAATTGCAAAAGCGGCTGGTTCAGCGACTGCAGCGATCGCAATGCAGACGGCAGCTAAACCGATCATGGAATGCATAAACGCAACCAGTTCCGGCATTTTGGTCATTTCAACTTTAGCGGCCATGTAAGTGCCAATTCCACCTCCAATCACAAGACCCGCTACCACATAGCCAAGCCCGAGGCTTGGATTGGCAGAAAGATTAAAGATCAGTGCCGCTGTGGTTAACACCGCAATAGCCATGCCTGCCATGCCAAAGCGATTGCCACTAATCGAAGTGGTAGGATGAGACAGTCCTTTTAGAGCCTGAATAAAACATACGCTTGCGATTAAATAAAGCAAAACTACAAGGTTCATGCTCATCAGTGATTCCCCTGTGTTGAGGAAGGATTAGCTGTTTTTTTCTCTTTTTTCTTGAACATTTCAAGCATGCGGCGGGTTACTAAAAAGCCGCCAAATACATTCACAGCCGCTAGGGCTACCGCTGCCACACCCATTACTTTACCTAGCGGGGTTTCCGTTAAGGCCGCGGCTAGCATGGCGCCCACAATAATGATGGCTGAAATGGCATTGGTCACGGCCATGAGCGGAGTATGCAAGGCCGGGGTAACGTTCCAAACCACGTGGTAGCCCACATACACAGCCAGAACAAAAATGATCAGGTTGATCATAAGAGGGGAGATAAGATCCATATTTTTTAATCCTTAAATACGCAGAAGAGTACCGTCTTGACACATCAGGCAGGCTTTCACAATTTCATCTTCTAAGTTAATTGCAAGCTTGCCATCCTTATCAATAATGAGTTTTAAGAAATCCAATAGGTTGCGGGCATACAATGCCGAAGCATCGGAAGGCACGGTGGCAGGAATATTGGTTTCACCCAAAATCGTAACGCCGTGTTTGATGACGGTGCTTCCTGTTTCCGTCAATTCGCAATTACCGCCCCGTTCTGCCGCCATATCCACAATGACTGCACCGGGTTTCATCTGTGCCACCACCTCGGCCGAAATCAAGCGTGGGGCAGGACGGCCAGGAATTAAGGCAGTGGAAATGACAATATCAGCCTGTTTGATGCGCTCGGCCACAATCTGACTCTGGCGGGCCATCCAGCTAGCCGGCATGGGGCGCGCATAGCCGCCTACTCCTTGCGCAATCTCGCGTTCTTCCTCAGTTTCAAAGGGCACATCAATAAATTTGGCGCCTAAGGATTCCACCTGCTCCTTGGTGGCTGGCCGTACATCGGAAGCTTCTACCACTGCACCCAGCCGCTTAGCGGTCGCAATAGCTTGTAAGCCCGCCACGCCTACCCCCAAAATGAGCACTCGTGCGGCCTTTACCGTACCTGCAGCAGTCATCAGCATAGGCATAAGCCTGCCGTAAGCGTTAGCTGCCATTAAAACCGCTTTATAGCCGGCAATATTGGCTTGGGAAGACAACACATCTAGAGATTGTGCACGGCTAATGCGAGGTGCCGCTTCCAGAGCAAATGCGGTTAAGCCTGCCTCGGCGAGTTTTTGCAAGCCTTTTGGGTCAAACGGATCTAGCATGCCGATCAGCACAGTCCCCGGTTTTATCAGGCGCAGTTCTTCATCATTGCAAGAGCGCACCTTAAGAATGAGGTCTTGTGCAAAGACTTCCTCGCGGCTAGCCACGATAGCTCCGGCGGCGGCGTAGGCTTCATCGCTAATAAAACTCGCGGCTCCGGCTCCCCGCTCTACTATAAACTCATGTTTCGCGGAGAGTTTTTTAATAGTCTCGGGCGTAGCGGCAACGCGAGTCTCTCCAGCGCGGGTTTCGCGCGCAATGCCAAATTTCATCAGAAAAGCTCCCTTCCGCAGATAAAGTCGCAGCGCTTTTTAATCAAACGCTGTTCGTTAAAATAAACCTTACAACAAACTGAGGATTGCGCCAAGGAGAGAAACCCCGCAATGAGCAAACCCAAAGTAGTGATTGGTATGAGCGGCGGCGTGGATTCGTCGGTAGCGGCCTGGCTGCTCAAAGAGCAAGGGTATCAGGTTACCGGATTGTTCATGAAAAACTGGCAAGAGGACGACACAGAGCAATATTGTTCCTCCCGGAAAGATTTTCTAGATGCTGTCAGTGTGGCAGAGCGCATTGGCATTGATATCGAAGCTGTTAATTTTGCTGAAGAATATAAAGATCGCGTATTTAGCTACTTTTTGCAGGAATATGAAGCTGGTCGTACCCCCAACCCCGATATTTTGTGCAATACCGAGATTAAATTTAAAGCTTTTCTGGACCACGCGCTCAGTTTAGGGGCGGAAAAAATTGCTACCGGTCATTATGCGGGTGTACGGCAAACAAAAGAAGGTTTTGAACTTTTAAAAGCACGAGATCTCACTAAAGACCAAAGCTATTTTTTGCATAGGCTTACGCAAGAGCAGTTAAGTAAAGCGATCTTTCCTTTACAAAATCTGCTTAAAACCGAAGTGCGTCAACTAGCTGAAAATATTGGTTTACACAATTACGCCAAAAAAGACTCCACTGGTATTTGTTTTATTGGAGAGCGTCCTTTTCGGGAGTTTTTAAACCGCTATTTGCCCAGCAAGCCTGGCCCTATTTTTGACGACGCCGGCAGACATTTGGGGGAACATATGGGCTTAGTGTTTTATACCCTGGGCCAGCGTAAAGGCATCGGTATCGGCGGCAGTAAAAATGGCTCCGGTGAACCTTGGTTTGTTGCCCGCAAGGACATGGACAGCAATAGCCTATACGTTGTGCAAGGCCATGAACACCCCTGGTTAAAGACCGTAAGGGTTCACAGCCAACAGCCTCACTGGATTGCAGGCAGCCCACCCGCAGAAAATATATCGCTGGCTGCCAAAACCCGTTACCGCCAGCAAGACGCAGCTTGCCATTTAAAGCAGCAAGATACGCTGTCTTTCACCCTGGAGTTTGATCGTGCACAATGGGCCGTCACCCCGGGCCAGTCTGCAGTGGTCTACGCAGACAATATTTGTTTGGGGGGTGGAATAATTGCAGCTTGATTTTGATTTAAAAAGCTTTGCGCTAATTTTTATGCGCTTTTCCAGCAAAAAATGGCTGAAACCTACATTAATAGTAGGGTAAAGCTCAAGGGAACTTCTAATAACCTACTGCGCAACCCGGATCGGCTCTTGCGGTGCTCAGCGTACCCTTCGTACGCATCCGCTCCTCACATCCGCTGCGGGCCACTCGCTACGGTTATTAGAAGTTCCCTCAAAAATACTTAAGTGATAAGAAAACCTTTACTCAAACTCTTCGGGGATCGAAACAGGATAAAGGCCAATTTTTTCAGGTGTGGAAAGTTGTGATAGCCCTAGATTTAGAAAATCCCATTCAAGCGCATCAATACTTAAAAGAGTATCGCAACATTGGGCTGTATTTTCCACCAGGCAATCAATCACAATAGGATGAAAATCATTCCATAAACCTTGCTCAAAACTTTCGGGGGTGCGGGAATAAATAGCGACAGTCGCCAGTTTTTGCCCGGCCTGTAAGGTTGCTGTGTTTGGAAGCAGATTTAAACGTTCTGGAAGGATTTTCACTACCCAATAAGGTTGTTCTCTTGCGGCCGCTAAATTAGTCAGTACAGCAATCAAAGATTTTTCTGGATTGACGATAACACCAGGATTAATGCAACCATAAAGAAACTGCTCTTTGATCTGCATATAGTGAAAAGCGTCTTCCCGAGTAAAAGGAAGACGTTTAGAGAGAAACCACATCTTCTCCCAAAGAAATTTCCTGACCGGTTTTCCAAAATATTGCTCGTATTTATGGTCTGAAATTTCCAATTGCCCTGGATGGGAGGCTGAAGTTGAGTTGTCTAAGGTTTCCAAGAAATCGGTTTCACAGTCTATAGAAAACTTTTAATACAAACCCCTAGCGTTTTATATGGACGTTTGTAACAAAGCTGCTTACGAAAGAGGGTGTACACCCACAGTGTAGGCTTTTGGAAGTGTTGTTACCGCGTCTAAAGCAAAGGATAGCCTAGGCTGTACGCACCAATGTCAGTGCTGTCAACACCTATCAAAATGATGACTTGATCGGCTATTCCATCGCCTTCAATGTCCTGAAATAAATAACCATTTTGGGCATCGTATTGAAAGCTCACCAGTGAACCATCGGAAGCGTTGTCACTGCTATTTAAAGTTGCAAGCGCTTTATTAGCAGCAATCAACGCCTCTGTGAAATTAGCTACTTGTGCTCCTTCAGCGGGAAGTTCACTTTGTGCAGCTTCAATATAATTATTGCTATCGCGGCCTCGTAGAATTGAACCGTTTGGCTCAAACAAATAAATAACGTCTCTAAATTGGGGGGCAAATGTTTCAACGTTTTCTATGAACTTAGACTGAAAATCAGTTACAACATCTGCTGTAGCTACTTCTAGCGTTGAATCCCCGGGTCGGAATACAAAGGCATCAAAACTGGCATGATCCAGGTTACCTACTATTTTTTGTTTAACAGCAATCTGATCAGGATTATCCGCATCAGGGACTGCATGGCTAATAAGGGCTGGTAATAAAATATCTTGGCTTTCCAGATAGTTAATTTCAAGCCAAACATTATCTGCCAACGTTCTTACTGTTGCTCCAAGAGGGGTACCGTTATCAGGGTTGCCATCATTAAAAAAAGTGGGATGTTTATTGATATAGTTGGCAATTGCTGTGGCTACCTCTAATGCAGAGCCGCCCAAAGGAATTTCCACACCCTCTTTCAGTTTTATAGTGGATAAACCATCAATCGTTATCTCGAAAACGCTTTCTGCGGCAGCCTTTCCTAAGTTGCCAGAAAAACCATAATTCCAGAATGTCCCTAGACGTCCTCCTGTCATAACATCTCGTCCTTTACCGCCTTCAAAAACTTCGCTAGCTGTACTACCCACAAGAATGTCATCATGCTTACTACCGACTACTAATAGCTCAGGGCGATCACACTGATACGATGGTACATAACCCTTCCCTGTAAGGGTGAGGTTGATACCTTGACTTAGCAAACTGGCATTGATGGTTTGAAGCGATTGTTCAAAAGAATAATATGGAGAAAAATCATGGTTAAAAGAATCATGTTTAAAAGAAAATAAAGGCATTGCGTTGGCCGTAGACCAAATTTCTCTGCCAAGATCGATGACGTAGGCAGTCCCGCTTTTATCTAAAGCGGTATCGCTTAACCAGAAATTAAAATTTCCGTTCTCTCCGGATTCAATTTTCGAAATGAGGCTCAAGTCTCCTAATACCAGATCATCCAGCCGGTAGTTAGAAGAGGCTTGGTCTCCCCACTGGACTACTAAATTATTTTCAGTGAGTTGCGAAATATCTAGGACATCAAAATCTATTCCAAAAGCTTGCTTAAGTTTTCCTAGATTGATGGTGTTTTTGCCTGAGTCATTAAAATTAATGGCATCATTGCTTAGCTGCAAGGTATCCCGATCAGTCGTGTCATCATCAAGAAACGCTAGTTTGTTTTTAACGCTGAGCAAATAATTAAAAGAGTAAATATCGTTGTTGTCCGGTTCACGCGTAGGACCGACAAAACCTTGAAAAGCGCCAAATTTGATAAAATGCACCAAAGCAGCACAGTCAAAACTGTAATTAAAATCACTTGGATGATCTTTTAAATAAGCCTCTACAGCCGGGTACGTTTCCAGATAGAGAGCTGCGTAAAAATTACCCATATCTTGACTGGCTGGTCGCCCTTCGCCCATACCGTACAGCAAATAATGACCAAATAGATCGCCCGGGTCACTCACCCCTACTTTTCCCAGTTCTTCATATTTTTCGGCATAAAAATCTGCATCAAAAAACTTCAGAGGAAAGTTACCCAGGGGGTTATACCCCAGAGCGGCACCTTTGGTGAGAAAATGCTCCAGAGGTTTAGAAAACAAAGGGTCGTTCGGATCGTTTAGATATTTGGCCTTGTAAGCTTCGGCATCAAAAACCTTTGAGCCTTCTTGTGCATATTTGTCCACTAAAGCCTGGATATTGGCTACAGTAAAAAATTGTGAAGGCATTGATAACTTTCAGTTTTGTTTAATAGACTTAAATTGTATTGGTTCATTTACTATTTTTCCCATCCCTTCTATAGGCGATGAGACTAATAGTCCACCCAATCTTTAATTTTTCCCGAACAAATTTTCGTAGTGTGCTTCATCAAAACCCACTACCAATTCAGAGGTCCCCTCAATCACGGGGCGTTTGATGATGCTGGTTTGAGACTGCATTAAGGCTTGGGCGCTGGCCGCATCGGATACCGCAGTCTGTAAATGAGCAGGCAGTTTGCGCCAGGTAGTACCCTTTTTGTTTAAAAGTTTCTCCCAGCCCACTTGGTGAATCCAGGCTTCTAAGCGTTGAGCTGAAATACCTTCCGTTTTGAGATTATGAAAATGGTAAGTAACGCCATGCTGATTGAGCCACGCTAAGGCTTTACGCACTGTGTCGCAATTAGGAATGCCGTAAATAATGATCATAAATAAAGCCTACTGTAAAAAACAGTTAGAACCTTAAACAAAGGTCTGGGTATCTACACCGGTGGCATATCCCACTAGTGCTATATCGGCCTTGCGTGCCGCAAACAGGCCTACAGTCACTACACCCGGCCATTGGCTAATCAGAGCTTCCATTTCTACCGGCTTTGTAATATTTAGCCCCGCTACATCAATCAAAACATTGCCGTTATCCGTAATAACGCCTTGCCGCCAGCGGGGTTGCCCGCCTAAGGCTGTTAGCTGACGCATAATCTGGGCCCGGGCCATGGGAATGACTTCCACAGGCAAGGGAAATTTGCCCAAAGTGCTGACGCATTTACTGCCATCCACAATACAGATAAAGCGATCGGCTAGTGCAGCTAAGATTTTTTCGCGGGTTAAGGCGCCACCTCCTCCTTTGATCATATGCCCCTGAGAATCAATTTCATCGGCCCCATCCACATACACTGCTAAACGCTCGACGGTATTGGCATCTACCACTTTTATCCCATGTGCGCGCAATCGGGTGGCTGTAGCTTCAGAACTGGCCACTGCAGCGCAAGGAGGCGTTTTGAGTGTGGCCAGTGCCTCAATAAAAAAATTAGCAGTAGAACCTGTCCCTACTCCAATAATTTGATGTTCTGGAACATAGGCTAAAGCTGCCTGGGCTACATTTTTTTTTAGTTCGTCTTGTGTCATTTGGGTTTTATCAGATCACGCCAGTCTGCCGACGAGTAATCCACTATCGTAGAAGAGCAAAACTTCAATTGTAAGACTGCTATGTTATTTATTAAAAAATCTCTACGTTGTATCGCCGTCGCTTTATTGGCGCTAGTGATTTTTTTTGAGGAGTGGGGGTGGAAGCCTCTAGCGCGTCTTATGGGGTGGATTGCGAAATTACCTGCGCTGGCTTATTTAGAAGCCCGGGTACGCCAAGCTCCTCGGCATGTGGCCCTGCTTCTGTTTTTGGTTCCTGCACTGGTACTTCTACCTTTTAAAATTGGAGCCTTTTGGCTGGTAGCCCATGGAAAAAAGGCTCTAGGGATCACTATCATTATGCTGGCCAAACTCATAGGCACTGCTTTTCTAGGTCGCCTGTTTGTTTTAACCGAGCGGCAACTCATGAGTTATGCCTGCTTTGCAAAGGCTATTACTTGGTGGAGTATGACCCGGCAGCGCATTGTTAACCGGATAAAAGCGACTGCCCTCTGGCAAAAAGCGGCTGTTTTTATCCGTGACGTAAAAGAGCAAATCCGGGCACTACTTATTAAAGAGGATGTTTAGCCTGCGAGTTTGACTGGTTATACCTATAAAAACGGTCAGGTGTTGCTTCTGCTAAGATCCACTTAACAAAAAAAGAAGCGAATCTTTATAGCTTGGCTTTTTACTTTAAACTTTTTCCGCGAGCTTTATTTATTGTGCAGGCAGGTGATAAACAGATCCTAGCTGACATCTAAAGGAAACTTCTATAGGGTGATGGCTCGAGCGAATTGCCGCGCTTGGGTACAGGAAGAATGCGATACTCGCTACATTTGCTGCGTTTTGCGCTGGATCCTGAGACCTCAATTTCTAGAACTCCCCTAAAATTAGCTTGTGAACTCTAAAAATATTGTCATTCTGGTATCTGGGCATGGCTCAAACTTGCAAGCCATTCTGAAGGCTTATGAGCGTGAGCAATGGCCTTGCAAGATTGCTGCGGTTATTTCTAATCGTCCGCAGTCCAGAGCTTTATCCATCGCCAAGAGCATAGGTATTCCTGTTCAGGTGATTGACCATACACAGTATGCAGAGCGTGAAGATTTTGATGCTGCGCTGGCTAAAACCCTAGATGCCTTAGCTGTGGATTATGTTATCTTGGCAGGCTTTATGCGCATTTTGACAGCGTCTTTCGTTAACAAGTTTTATGGGCGACTTGTGAACATTCATCCTAGTTTGCTCCCCTCCTTTCCCGGATTGGCTACCCATCGTGCCGCATTGGCTGCAGGGGTTAAAGTCCATGGATGCACCATCCATTTTGTGAGCGCGGAAGTAGACAGCGGGCCCATTATTGCGCAAGCTACTGTCCCTGTATTGAGTGATGATACTGAGCAGACCCTTGCAGCAAGGGTGCTGGCGCAGGAACACCGCCTCTTCCCTCTTGTTATTAAAGCCTTGGTAGAAAATCGCATTAAGCTTGAACAGGGTCGTGTAAGGGTTGAAGGCATCGCCCCATGGGTGCAATTATGAAAACTTTAGCCGAGCTATCTTTCGGAACCATTTCTCAAGGAGTCTTTAAACATACGGTAGAAGCCTTAACGGTGGCGCTTAAATTCAGCGCGCCTGCCGATGTGCTTATCTCTAAATATTTTCGGGAGAATCCTGAGCTGGGCAGTCGTGATCGTAGCTGGGTAGCAGAAACGGTTTTTGCTGTCTTACGGGAAAAGGCCACTTTACAGTATTTGGCAGAAGCGTTATCCAGCGAATTGGCTGCGGCGGGCGCAACCTCAACAAAGCGGGAACGCAGTGCAGAGAAAACAGCGCAACGGCCCCGGCGTCTGGCCTTGTTTGCACTTGTGCGACAGGGTAATCCGGAGGTGATTGATAAGATTTGCCGCGAGCCTGAATTGTCTCTTATCAAACGTCTCGCCCAATTAGGAGAGAACGATCTTCCCAGAGAAGTGCGTTTAAATTTGCCCCCTTATGCCATGAAGGCGCTGGACACACAATATGGACCAGAGCGGGTAGAGAGAATGATGCGGGCTCTGAATCAGTCGGCACCTCTGGATTTACGGGTGAATACTCTCAAAACAGATCGAAATACGGCAATTGCCCAGTTGGCAAAAGAAGATATTCTCTGCGTGCCTACTCCCTTGTCTCCTTGGGGTTTGCGTGTGCAAGGTAAACCACTGATAAGCCTTAGCTCTCTCTTTAAAAGCGGAGCTATTGAGGTGCAGGATGAAGGTTCACAGCTGCTAGCTTTGCTGCTGGGTGCTAAACGAGGTGAAATGGTAGCGGATTTCTGTGCGGGTGCAGGAGGTAAAACGCTGGCATTGGGGGCTCAGATGCGCAATACAGGCCGACTGTATGCCTTTGATATATCTATTCGCCGTTTGGAAAAACTCAAACCACGGCTTGCCCGTAGTGGCTTATCTAATGTAGTGACTATTGGGATTGAGTCTGAAAACGATGCGCGAATCAAACGTTTAGCCGGAAAACTGGACCGAGTTCTGGTGGATGCACCTTGTAGCGGTTTAGGGACTATTCGCCGTAATCCTGATCTTAAATGGAGGCAGGGCGAACGCGATATTGCTGAACTTGCCCTTAAACAAATGAAAATCCTGAGTGCTGCAGCTCGTATGGTCAAAGTGGGTGGTCGATTGGTGTATGCCACTTGCAGTTTGCTGCAGGCCGAAAATGATGAGGTAGTAGATGCGTTTCTAAAAATGCATCCCCACTACAAGATTTTGAATGCCAGCGAAGTGCTACAAGCTCAAGGAGTCTCTATTGAAGAGATGCCGCGCTTGAGCTTAGCACCCGATACGCATGGAACAGATGGGTTTTTCGCGGTGGTGATGGAGCGCGGGTTTTGACGCAACAGCAAAAATTTAAGAGGCAGCTTATTGAATGGAGGGGTCGATTGTGCGGTTTGGCATCTGATGCTGTCTCGTTTTTTTGCGACTGCAGAAAACTGGTTGTGATGCTTAAGCGCTTGCACCCTCGGCTTTTAGCTGGAGGGATGGCGCTACTGATTAGCGCTTTACCTTTGCAAGTTTTCTCTTTCGAAAAAAGCAAGCTACAGAATTTTGAGCCCTTACCCCTCTCAGTTGCGGCACAGGGTGAAGTGCAGACCTTGTTTGCGCCCAGGCATGATATTGAGGGGGTGCTGGTAAAACTGATTCATAATGCTCAACATACGGTACAGTTAGCGGCTTACGGTTTTACCAGCCGTTCTTTGTCGCAAGCTTTGATTCAAGCCAAAAAACGAGGTGTCAGGGTAGAAGTGTTGTTAGATTATGAACGCACAGTCAAAGAACGGGCGGCTGATCGCATGAAGGTTCTACCTGAATTGCTGGCCGGGGGAATTACTGTGCGGGCTTGGCGAGCACCAGTCCAGACGGATGGCATTATGCACCATAAATTTATGGTGATTGATGCAGCCAGTAAGAATGCAACTGTAATGACAGGATCTTATAACTTTACGCTTTCTGCACGCAGTCGTAATGCTGAGAATGTTTTGATTTTGCGCAATGCTCAAGAGGCTAGCAAAAGCTTTACTCAAGAATTTAATCAGCTTTATACCCATGCTCTTGCTTTGAAGTGATATGAACACTACTTTACTAGCGCATTTACTCAAAGATTTACGTGAGGCCGCTGTTATCTGGCAGATAGTTGCGGTTGGTATTGCCTTGCTTTTAGCCGGATTGTTGCATTACTGGTTGCGCAAACGTAAAGCGAGTTCAGGGGGGCAATTAAAGGATAGTCTTGCTGATCGGCGCACGCGTGTACAAGCTCGCATAGGCTGGCAAACCATTGCACTGCTTTTGCTGGGGGTGGCCTACTGGCCCCTGAGTAAATATATGAATACCAGCGTGATTCAAATAGCCCTACTTTTATTAGGAACGTTTATTGCAGTTCGCTTGATTGTATTTGCCTTGCGTAGCGCATTTACACAAACTAACTGGTTAGCCTCTTTTGAGCGCTGGATTGCGATCAGTTTATGGGGCCTGATGGCGCTGTTTGTGACTGGGCTGAACATTGAGGTGTGGGAGTGGCTTGAATCTGTCAAACTGCGCGTAGGCAACATCAAGCTTTCTTTGGGAGATGGTCTGCTAGGAGCCGTATCGCTCTTACTGGCTATATTGGCAGCATTGTGGGCAGGTTCTGTAATGGAATCCAAGCTAATGAAAGCAACTACTTTGGGGCTGAGTACCAAGGTAATGCTTGCTCGTGCTGCTAAAGCGGCCCTGCTGTTGATAGGAGTGTTATTAGGTCTGGCTCTGGCGGGTATTGACTTGACAGTATTGTCGGTTTTTGGCGGTGCTTTAGGTGTTGGGCTGGGTTTGGGTTTGCAGCGTATCGCCAGTAATTATGTGAGTGGTTTTATTATTCTGCTGGATCGTTCTTTAAAAATCGGTGATTTAATCACTGTAGATAAGTATTACGGAAAAGTGACCCAAATTAACACTCGCTATACGGTTGTGCAGGCTTTTGATGCGAGTGAAGCCATTATTCCCAATGAAATGTTAGTTTCTACCCCAGTACAAAATCATTCCTATTCCAACCGAAATACGCGAATTAAGCTTGCTGTAAGCGTTGAATATCACTCTGATGTTGAAAAGGTGATTTCGCTACTAGAACAATGCGCGGCAGCACACTCGCGTGTGGTGACTGATCCTGCGCCTGCTGCCCAGCTGGTGGCATTCGGTGCGGATGGTTTTGAGTTGGAGCTTTATTTTTGGATAGCGGATCCTGAAAATGGACAGGGGAACATACGGTCTGATGTGGCCAGAGAGGTATGGAAAAACTTCGTCAATGCCGGGATACAGATCCCCTTTCCTCAGCGGGAGATTCGCATTCAAAAACCTGGCCACCTACAAAACAGGGAGAATGCTACTTTAGGGTTACGCGAAGATTCTGAATCGCAATTATCAAATAAGCATAAAAACGCTCTTTAATACATTCCCTCCGTACAATGGAGGTGATGTAAATTTACTATTGAATAATGGTAAGCTGAGATCTTGAGTTTGAATTAATTGTAGCCATTTAGAGAGATGGCAGAAATAGCAGTTTTTGAAAAGGTAAAGCATTTTATGATGTATTCAGTTCTTGAATTTTTGTCAACGGGGTTGACTGGGTGGACTTCTGTTTGGACGCTGGTGATGGCTACCTTGGTATTGACGCACATTACTATCGCGTCCGTAACGATCTATCTTCATCGAGCCATGGCACATCGCGCGCTGGATTTGCATCCCCTGGCATCGCACTTTTTTCGTGCCTGGCTATGGTTAACCACGGGTATGCAAACTAAGGATTGGGTCAGCATTCACCGAAAACATCATGCTAAATGCGAGACTGCACAAGATCCCCACAGTCCCCAAACCCGCGGGATTAAAAAAGTTTTTTTTGAAGGTGCTGAGTTGTATCGTGCCGAGGCAAAAAACCAAGAAACTCTTGAAAAATATAGCCATGGATGTCCTGATGATTGGATCGAGCGTAAGGTCTATAGTCGTTTTACCTGGCATGGCGCAGGTTTGATGCTGATTATCGACTGGCTCTTGTTTGGGCTAGGAGCAGGTACAACCGTGTGGGCTATACAAATGCTTTGGATCCCGGTTACTGCGGCAGGAATTATTAATGGTATTGGTCATTATTGGGGATACAGAAACTTTGAGTGTGAAGATGCTTCCCGTAATATTTTTCCCTGGGGAGTAATAATAGGTGGAGAGGAGTTACACAACAATCACCATACTTTTGCTACCTCGGCCCGACTTTCTAATCAGTGGTATGAATTTGATATCGGTTGGTTGTATATCAAACTCTTAAGCTATCTTGGGTTAGCGCGTATCCGTAAGATAGCACCCCGCGTCAAATTAAACCCTACAGCCAAAGCCCAGGTAGATGGGGAAACCTTAGCTATTGTGATGGCTAATCGATATGATGTCATGCGCAGCTACGCCCGGGTGCTTAAACGTGCTTATAAGGCTGAACGTGAAAAGCTTTTGACGCAACGCGGTGGAAAATGTGAAAAAGTCAAAAGTGCCAAACGCTGGTTAATGGTTGATGGCACAAAACTAACCCAAGATGCAAAAGCGAGTTTAGCGGATGTACTTGCAAACAGCGAAAAACTTAAAAAGCTTTACGAAATGCGTGCTGAATTAATGCAAATGTGGGCCAGGTCAACCTTGTCTAAAGATCAATTGCTCAAACAATTGCAGAGCTGGTGCAGTAAGGCTGAAGCCAGTGGTGTGCAAGCCTTAACAGAGTTGTCGATGCGCTTGCGTCGATATGCCATGACCTAAGTGAATTAAATCAAGTAAGGGCTGGGCAAATCTTTTAATCATCTTCCGCTACAGCCCCATCTGGAAATAAAGCTTTGGTAAAACCAAAACGCGAAAAGTCCTTAATCCGCATGGGGTATAAAATTCCTTCTAGGTGGTCGCACTCATGCTGAACTACGCGAGCATGAAAGCCGTCTACTGTACGGTCAATGCTCGCTCCAAATTGATCAAAACCACTATAGCGTATCTTTTTGAACCGGGGCACTACCCCTCTTAGGCCGGGTACCGAAAGGCAACCTTCCCAGTCTTCTTGCATTTCGCTTTCTTTTGGGAAGATGCTGGGATTAATCAGGATGGTGCTTGGAATCGGTTCTGCATTCGGATATCGTGGATTACGTTCAAAACCAAAAATAACAACTCGTAAATCCACTCCAATTTGTGGGGCTGCCAAGCCCGCCCCATTAGCAGCATGCATGGTTTCAAGCATATCTGCAATTAATCGGTGCAGTTCGGGAGTGTCGAAACGGGTCACTGGCTTGGCAATTCTTAAAAGCCGCGGATCACCCATATGCAAAATTTCATGAATCACAGCATTCTTTCTAAGATTTAAAAAAACAGCTAAGTATTAATCCTTGCTAGGTCTTGTACCGTGTGTGCGAGCATCGCTTGCAAATCGGTTAGCGCTGGCGCAGAGACGATAGGGGCGGAGGTAAGTATTTCCGCTGGTTGTGATTGTTTTTCTAGATATTGACTACGATTGGTAATCAGAGCCAGCATGGCGTAAGGTAACTGCAACTCTCGGGCCAATACAGCTTCTGGCATTACCGTTTGGCCTACTACATGAGCGCCATCGCGGATAGATCGCTGTATCTCGGCGGCGGTTTGCAGTCGGGGACCTTGCGTGCAAGCATAAGTGCCGCTTTCCATTGCTGCTATCTTTTGCATCCGAGCTGTTTTTAGCAAGGCATTGCGGACAGCTGCATCAAAAGGATAGGTAAAGTCTAGCGGGGTTATTTCATTTTCAGTAGCGTCCGTGTTGTCATAAAAAGTATTGTCACGGCCTGTGGTGTAGTCAATAATTTGATCGGGAATTAATATCGTGCCTGCTTGCCAGTCTGCATTCAAGCTACATACTGCTGAAACCGCAATAATACGTTCAACTCCTACACTATGCAGTGCCCAAATATTGGCACGGTAGTTGATTAAATGAGGGGCAATAGTACGACCATAACCATTACGAGCCAGAAAGACTACACGCGCTTGCCCAATTTGACCGAATATTAATACCCCAGAAGGTTCTCCAAACGGAGTACGGACCACTTGTCGTTCTTGAATACGTAGACCAGGTAATTGGCTCAGTGCAGAGCCTCCAATAATGGCTGTGAGATTATTCATGCTGTGGTTCATTATGCTTGATATTGTTGGGTTCTTGTTTAGCTAATAATTGTTCAAGCTGTTCTTGAAAATAAGCTTCATCCCAGATAGATACTCCTAACTGCTGGGCCTTGGTAAGTTTGCTGCCTGCTTGTTCGCCGGCGATAAGAGCAGATGTTTTTTTTGAAATGGATTCACTGACTTTTCCTCCAAAAGCTTCGATTTTTGCTTGCGCCTCTTCCCGTTTCATCTGGCTTAATGTTCCGGTTAAGACAAAAATTTTGTTGGAAAAAGGATTGCTTATATTGGTTAAAGCTTTATGAACAGGCATAACTCCATGAGCTATAAGATTTTTGACTATGTTTAAGTTTTCTTGTTGAGCAAAGAAATTAAGAATGCTGTCTGCTACTACTGTTCCTATATCTTTAACTTGCAGCAACTCTGCCTTCTCTGCCTTAAGAAAGGCTTCAAGATTAGAAAAATGATTAGCGAGATCTTTGGCAGTTGTCTCGCCCACATGGCGGATTCCCAACCCGAAGATGAGGCGTGATAGGCTTCGTGTTTTGGAGTCTTGAATCTGTGCAATAAGGTTATTTGCGGATTTTTCTGCCATCCGGTTTAAGGTACACAGTTGTGCTGTACTTAGCGTGTATAGATCTGCAATATTTTGGATTAGTCCAGTTTCTAATAGTTGCTCTACCAGTTTTTCACCTAAACCTTCAATATCCATGGCGCGTCGCTGCGCAAAATGTAAGATACCTTGTTTGCGCTGTGCTTCGCAGGCCAAACCCCCTGAACAGCGGGCAATGGTTTCTCCTGGTTCGCGCACTATTGGAGTCGCCAGTTTGCAGGGGCAGTGGGAAGGCATTTTCCAAATGACAGAATTGTCCGGACGGCGCTCTAACACAGGTGCTACCACTTCCGGAATGACATCTCCTGCGCGGCGTACGATCACGGTATCGCCTACGCGCAAATCTTTGCGAAGCACCTCATCTTCATTGTGAAGTGTGGCATGACTTACGGTTACCCCCCCTACAAACACAGGTTCTAGCTTGGCTACCGGGGTGATAGCGCCCGTACGGCCGACTTGCACATCAATAGATCGCAGAAGAGTGAGTTCTTCTTGCGCGGGAAATTTGTGTGCAATAGCCCAGCGCGGCGCTCGGGAAACAAAACCCAGTTTTTGTTGCTCCAGCAAACGATTAACCTTATAAACGACACCGTCAATATCAAACGCAAGACTCTCCCGGATTTGACTCATCTGCTTAAAAAATGCGAGAGCTGCTTCTACACCCGTTACAACGGTCCGGTATTTACTTACCGGAAAGCCCAAGTTTATTAACACATCTTGTAGCGCAGCATGTGTTTGTAGATGTTGTGTCAAAACCGGCTCAGCAATAAGCTGGCCTATTCCATAAGCAAAAAAACGTAAGGGTCTTAAGGCGGTGATATGAGGATTCAGTTGCCGCAGACTACCCGCAGCTGCATTGCGTGGATTTACAAAAGTCTTTTCCCCGGCGAGCAATTGACCTGCGTTAAGCTTTTTAAAATCGTCTCTGAACATTAATACCTCTCCCCGTACTTCTAATAGCGAGGGAAGGGGGTGCTGATGACTACGATGCAGTTGTAAGGGAATAGACTTAATAGTGCGGACATTAGCCGTCACATCTTCCCCTGTTGAGCCATCTCCACGCGTAGCCGCCTGTACGAGTACACCATTTTCATAACGCAAGCTGATGGCTAAACCGTCAAATTTGAGTTCGGCGCTATAACATACTTCCTGTACGCCGAGAGTTTCAGCGCAGCGTTTGTCAAAAGCACGCACTTCAGATTCTTGCATGGCATTAGCCAAAGACAACATGGGAATGGTGTGATGTACTGCCGAAAAGGCATTGGCAGGAGTATCCCCCACACGTTGAGTGAGAGAAGTAGGAGTAATCAGTTCAGGATATTCAGCCTCTATTGCCTCTAATTCCCGATATAAACGGTCATACTCGGCATCTGGAACGATAGGAGCATCAAGCACATGGTAAGCATAACTATAGCGCTCCAAGCTCTCGCGTAATTCGGTAATGTGTTTAAGAAGATCTTGATCCGGCATGATGTAAAGATAATTCTGATACAAAGTGAGGAGTTTGCTAGCTCAATACAAAACCTTGGCTAAGAGAATAATCGGCGGGCACGTTCAGACCCTGGGGCCATCCCTGCCTGAGTTAGCTTGTGTGAAACATCGGTTAAGCGCGCACGCACTAATGCAAGAGCGGTATCGGATAAAGGTTTTCCATTATCATCCACGACTGTGGCGTCTAATGTATGGGCCAGTTGCTGTGCCGCTTGTAAAGCACGTTCAAAGGCTTGCGAGGGTACGCGGGGAATATCCACTACAAAAGTGGTGAAAGCTTCCGCTCTATCCATGCGGATAAATACTCGTGCTAACTCTTGGCCTGTCTCATCATTTAAATACTGAACAGGGCTAGCCGTGTCTGCTTGTAAGCCTGCAGTACGAAGTGTCTGTAATAACTGTTCTTGTGAAAAAGCCAAGTGCTGAGCAGATAAATGTAAATAAATCTGAGTATCTAATGCAGCGCATTGCGCATCAATCATGCAGGCTCGTGAGAGTGCTGTTTGGAGGGGCTCCACATTTACATCTGCAGACCATCGATCTGCATAGTCATCGACTAGCTGCAAAAATTTATTTAATTCTGCTTCGCTAATTGCGCCGGTACGGTCTGCAAGGCTTATGCCTATTTGTATTTGAACTGGAGTATGCAACCAGCAATACCGGATTATTCTGCGGCCAATCGAGCTTCGATGAGCCGCGGTCTGTTTGAATGATGCCTCATCTATTGCTTGGTTTGGGGTCAATGTGGCAATCAATTCAGTATCAGGGTCTAAAGAAGACACAAAAGATACGCTGTGTTCTGACTCTAAAGAGTGAGGATTTTTTTCATCCGTAGATAAAAACATCAAGGGTTCATGACGCGTTGCTCGTATGATGGTAGTGGTTTGCTCCGAGTGGCTCTTCTCTCGAAGTTTTGCAATTTGCCAGCGACCCCAGGCCCATACTCCTACTATGCATAAGAGGGCTATGGCCAGTAGAGAGACAATAAGCTGCAAAAAAACTCCTACTTTAAGTTTTTGAGAAACCGCATATCAAGCGGCGTTCAGATAAGACACAGCTTGGGTCATATCCACGGCCACAATTCTGGAAACACCCTGTTCTTGCATGGTGACTCCTACCAGCTGTTGCGCCATTTCCATAGCGATTTTATTGTGACTAATAAATACAAATTGCGTATTTGCGGACATTTCGGTCACTAACTTACAAAAACGTTCGGTGTTTGAATCATCCAAAGGAGCATCCACTTCGTCGAGCAAACAAAACGGGGCTGGATTTAATTGAAAGATTGCAAATACTAAAGCTGTAGCGGTAAGAGCCTTTTCTCCTCCTGACAATAAATGAATTGAACTATTGCGTTTACCCGGTGGATGGGCCATGACTTGTACCCCGGAATCCAGAATCTCATCGCCTGTCATCACTAATTTGGCGTCTCCCCCTCCAAACAAAACAGGGAATAATCGACCAAAATGGCTATTAACCTCATCAAAGGTAGTTTGCAGAAGCTCGCGGGTTTCTTTGTCTATTTTGCGAATAGCATCTTCTAAGGTGGTAATGGCTTCTAATAAATCTTTATACTGTGCATCTAAAAAGCTTTTTCTTTGTAAAGATTGTTCCAATTCTTGGAGGGCCGCTAGGTTTACGGGACCTAGGGCTGCAATTTCCTGCTGCAATCGCGTTACATCGGCCTGTAATTGGGCAGGTTTAGGGGCGGAGGGTAATTTAGCCGTTAAGCCTGCAATATCCGCATTTTTTTCATTAAGTTGCTTCTCATATTGTTCTTGATTTAAACGGGCAGCTTGCTCTTTGAGCTGCAATTCAGTCACTCGGTCACGAAGCGGCTGCAGACTGCGTTCGATACTGATGCGCAGTTCATCCTGGGCACGTAACTTCTGACTTAATCCATCTAATTCTGTACGTACACGGGCTAAAGCATTTTCTTTATGGACGCGCTCATTAACTGCGTCTTGCAGGCCATTTTGATGCTGCGCTTGAGTAAGACTTTCTAACTCAGTACTAATATCGGCAAGTTGCGTCTCGACTTCGCTTTGCTGTTCCTGAGCCAGCTGACGGTTACGATGAGTTTCTTCAATACGGCTGCTAAGCGATTGCAATGCAAAGCGCGTTTCTTGTACCTGACGTTCGGCATTACGTCCAGCTTCTTTACTGGTATCTAAGGCTGTTTTGGCGTCTTCTAGTGCAAAACGGGCGTCTTCCAGGGCATTTTGATAGTTGGCTAAACAAGCATCCATATCAGCGAGGCGATCGTCCATCTGCACAATTTTTGCCTCAAGCAACTGGATTTGCTGGGTACATTCAGCCAGATCTTCATTCAGGCGCTGCTGATGTTTGTGATGCTCCTCAATACGCTGTTTTAGCGTAACTACTTCCATCTGAATTTGATGCAACTCCTTAGTACGTTCATTGAGTTGTTGACGTATTTGTTGTAAACGCTGCTCTGTTTCATGAACAGCATGATCGGATCGCACAAACTTCCCCCGGGTTTCATCAACAATCAGTTGCTGAGCCTTATGTCGTTTGAACAGGGATTCAAGCTCCTGCTGTCTTGCTAATAATCCGTCATCTGGACCTTCGGCGGCATAATAGCGAACCGATACCTTATCGACCACATGGCCAGCCTTCGTCACGAGTTTTTGACCCAACTGCAGCTGACCGCGTTGCGCTAAAGCCGTGGGTAAATCTTCAGCAGTAAAGATTCCATGCAACCATTCTGTCAACACTCCCCGCAAACCATTGTCATTCAGTTTGATGCGATCTAAAAGGGGAGTTAAAGCATGATTGGAAGCTACAAACTCATGAGGTTGTGGGGAAAAAAATGCCAGCCTTGCGGGGGGGCTATCTGCAGAAAATCCACTGGCTTGTGAAAGTTCACTGATTTCAAGTGCACTGATGCACTCTCTCAAGATAGCTTGCAACGCATTTTCCCACCCTGGCTCAGTATGTAAACGCTGCCAAAGGCGTTCGCGGGAGTCTAAACCATGCTTTTCTAACCAGGGTTTAAGGCGACTGGCCGCTTGGGCTTGTTCCTGGACACGCTTTAAAGTGTCTTCTTGCGCCTGAAGCTGAGATAGCAGCGCAGTTGCGGTATTTAGCTCTTCTTGTGCAGCACGGCGTTCGGTGTCGTATTGCTGCAATTGATGCTGGGTTTCATCCAGCTGGGCATGGAGCATTTCAAGCTCTTGCTCTCTACGTTCGGCCTGTGTAGTTTGCAGTGCAAGTTTTTGTTCGTCAGGGGCCAGCAAGCCTTTACGTTCAGCCTGTAAACGCTCTTGTCGACTCAAAAGTTGATTCAGCTGTTGCTGGACGCCATGACGCTCACTGGCCAGGATGCGTAATTCCCGATCAGCCTCTGCTGCCTGGGTACGGCTTACCTCGACAACTGCACTGCGTTCATCCACTAGTGCTTGGGCTTGGGGCAAAGTATCCTGGGCAGTTTCGAGAACTCCTTCCGACACAGCAATCTTTTCAAGAAGCTCCTCATGTTGGACCTGCCATTCTTTTAAACGAAGATCGGCCTCTTGAAGGTTGTTGAACCAACGGTCTTTTTGCAGCAGAAGCTGGCTATGCTGCGCTGTTAATCGATGATGCGTATCTACAATCGCTCGAATCTGCGCTTCCAGCCGACTGACTTGTGCATTGGCTTCATAAAACTCAGCTTGTGCTTCTGATAAAGCATCAGTAGCGCAATAGTGTGCCGAGCGAATAGTCTCAAGCTGTGCTTCTGATTCGCGTAATTTTGCCAGATGCGCTTCCAGATCAATCTGTGTTTTTTCAATTAAACCCAATAGACGTTGTTGTTCTTGTGCGGCTTCTTCTCGCCGACTAAGCCATAATAAGAGAAGTTTCTCATCGGCCTGGTCTACTAAGGCCTGATAGGCTTTGGCTACTTGCGCCTGGGCCTGAAGTTTTTCGAGCTGGCTTGATAATTCGCGGAGAATATCCTCGACGCGCACCAAATTATCACGGGTATCTGCAAGGCGATTTTCAGTTTCCCGCCGCCTCTCTTTATACTTCGATACTCCCGCTGCTTCCTCAAGAAAAACCCGCAATTCTTCGGGTTTAGACTCAATGATGCGTGAAATCATCCCCTGTCCAATAATGGCATAAGCGCGTGGCCCCAGGCCGGTTCCCATAAAAATGTCTTGTACATCCCGACGACGCACGGCCTGATTATTAATGTAATAGCTCGAACCCCCGTCTCGTGTTAAGACACGTTTAACCGCAATCTCTGCATATTGACTCCATTGTCCAGCGGCTTGAGACAAGCTATTGTCAAACACCAGCTCTACACTAGCACGGCCGGAGGGTTTTCGATTTACCGAACCGTTAAAAATGACGTCTTGCATGGATTCGCCACGTAACTCTGAGGCTTTGGACTCTCCCAGCACCCAACGAACGGCATCAATGACATTAGATTTCCCACAACCATTGGGACCTACAATACCAATCAATTGGCCGGGAATGGCCAAAGAGGTAGGATCTACAAAGGACTTAAAACCAGAAAGTTTGATTTGCGTAAGGCGCACGTCGAATCATCTTTTAAAACGCTGTGTTAAAAACAAAAAGAGCCGATTTTCATCAGCCCTACTTTTTAGGAATCTTAGCATTACCCAGCATCAGGGGCGGCTTAATCTTCACAATCGGAGCGTTTATGTCTTATTTCTTTATAATGCCGCAATTACACAGAAAAAATCTATATGAATCAAGACCTTAAGCGTTTACACCCTTATCCTTTTGAACGTTTGAGGGAGTTACTTGCAGGGATTCAACCCCCAGAAAACCTCAAAACCATCAACTTGTCGATTGGGGAGCCTAAACATCCTACACCAGCATTTATTAAAAAAGCCTTGCTGGTTAATATGGATGGCTTAGCCTCTTATCCGACGACTGTAGGATCGCCACAATTGCGTCAGGCTATTGCAGACTGGCTATCTGTGCGTTATGGGCCAGTCCCTATCGACTTTGAAACTCAAATACTGCCTGTCACGGGCTCTCGTGAAGCCCTTTTTTCTTTTGCTCAAGTAGTTTTGGATCGAACTAAAAGCCCTTATGTTGTATGTCCTAATCCTTTTTACCAAATTTATGAAGGGGCGGCTTTGTTAGGGGGTGGAAAGCCCTATTTTATCAATAGTACGCAAATTCTTGGGGGAGTAATGGATTATGCCAAGCTTCCTCAACAGGTGTTATCACACACCCAATTGGTGTATGTATGCTCTCCAGATAATCCTACCGGGAGGGTGCTGACGTTGGCCGAGTGGGAAACTTTATTTGATTTATCGGCTAAATATGGTTTTGTAATTGCAGCAGATGAGTGTTATTCCGAAATTTATTTTAGAGATGAAAAACCGTTGGGTGCTTTGCAAGCGGCGCTGGCCTGTGGTAACGACAAGTTCGAGCGCCTAATGGTGTTTTCCAGCTTGTCAAAACGTAGCAATGTACCTGGTATGCGTTCTGGTTTTGTTGCAGGGGATGCCGCTTTAATTAAGGCGTTTTTACTGTACCGCACTTATCATGGTACGGCCATGAGCCCTACTGTCCAAGCGGCTTCATTAGAAGCCTGGAGAGACGAAGCGCATGTTCAGGAAAACCGTCTCCTTTATAGAAAAAAATTTGCTGAAGTCACTCCCCTTATCCACCAGGTGCTGCCTACGCAATTGCCGGATGCTGGGTTTTATTTATGGGCCCGTATTCCAGCAGAGGCGGGCATTGGGGAGGACACTGACTTTACAAAAAATCTCTTTGCAGCAACAGGAGTGACTGTTTTGCCTGGCAGCTTTTTGGCCCGAGAAACCGAGCAAGGCAATCCTGGAAAGGGATATATCCGCATTGCACTGGTAGACACGCTTGACTTATGTGTAGAAGCAGCGCAGAGAATTGTCAGGTTTTCTTCCCCTTATCTCTCCTAAAGCGATTGATAAAAAAATAAATAGCCGATATAAGAGTTATAAATATTCGCATCGAAAAAACTTAAATACTAAGAACCGTTATAAAAGCAATTTGCTTAGCCCATAAATATAAAAAGTACGGCTAAAACAATTAAGGAGAAATTAATATGGCAATGGAACAGCTATTTCGCTTAATGGCAGAGAAAAAAGCTTCCGATATTTATTTGTCGGCAGGGGCTCCTATTACCATCAAGATCAATGGAGTATCGATCCCTGTGAATCAAGAGAAATTAACTCCATCAGCCCTTATTTCTCTTCTTGGCGAAGTGCTTAATGAAAAGCAAATGCGTTTACTGGAAGAAGAGGGGGAATTCAATGCAGGTATTCCATTAGCTGGGATAGGAAGTTTTCGGCTCTCTGCGTTTCGCCAACGGGGCAGTCTGGCTGCGGTGATGCGGTTTATCCCTGTGGACGTTCCTTCCCTAGAGACAATAGGGGTTCCGGTAGATCTTTTATCGGAGCTCATCATGGAACGCCGAGGTTTAATTCTGTTGGTGGGAGCCACAGGCAGTGGTAAATCGACCACACTAGCGGCAATGATTGACCACCGCAATGGGCAACGTTCGGGCCATATTTTGACGTTTGAAGATCCGATTGAATATTTGTTCAAGAACCGCAAATCGATTGTTAACCAAAGGGAAATAGGGTCTGATGCAAAAACCTTGCAAACCGGTTTGAAAAATGCCCTCAGACAAGCACCCGATGTGATTTTTATTGGGGAAATTCGAGATCGAGATACGATGACAGCTGCCATTGCCTATTCCTTGTCGGGGCATTTGGTATTGGCCACCTTGCATGCCAATAACAGCTACCATGCAATGAACCGCATCATTAGTTTTTATTCCCCGGAAAACCGACCAGCCTTGCTGGCAGACCTAGCTGCAGCTCTTAAAGCGGTGATATCTCAACGCTTAATTCGTGGAAAAGCGGGTGGGCGGCTGCCCGCTTTAGAGGTATTGTTAAACACCCGTCTAATCGCCGACATGATTGAAAAAGGCAAAATTCCAGAAATTAAAGAAACCATGGAAAAAAGTCTGGCAGCCGGCTCCATCACTTTTGAGCAAAGCCTTATTCAACTACTCAAGGAAGACAAAATTACCCAGGAAGAAGCCTTGGCAAATGCGGATTCTGTTACCAATTTATTATGGTTGATCAATAACCAAGGGGCGGCTGATCGCCCCGATGAAAATGGGAAAAACCCCAATACGCCTACAGATGCTGCAGCACAAACTGATGAAAGCGGTGCTACTTTTACAGAGTTCACCTTGCATACCTGATTGTTATGCATCCTACCCTCGCCCTTACGCAAGCACTGATTGCCCGACAATCTATCACTCCTGAGGATGCGGGGTGCCAGCAGCGGTTGATTGAGCATTTGGAACCCTTGGGTTTTGTCTGTGAGCGGCATCCACACGGACGTGTTAGCAATTTATGGGCTAGATGGGGGACATGTGGCCCCTTGCTGGTATTTGCTGGTCATACGGATGTAGTACCCCCTGGTCCCATAGATCAATGGCATTCCCCGCCTTTTACGCCGACTATCCGGGATGGCAAACTATATGGACGAGGGGCAGCCGATATGAAAACCTCTATCGCTGCCTTTGCAGTGGCAGCCCAACAGGCTATTGAATCTAAAAAATCTTTAAAAGGTTCAATTGCCTTATTAATCACCTCCGATGAAGAAGGTCCTGCTATAGATGGCACGGTCAAAGTAGTTTCTACCCTTAAAGCGCGTGGAGAAATTCCGGATTTTTGTATTGTGGGGGAGCCTAGCTGTGCAAATCAATTGGGCGATACTCTTAAAAACGGTAGGCGCGGCTCTTTGTCGGGAAGGCTTATCATTCAAGGTGTACAAGGACATATCGCCTATCCGGATCTAGCCAAAAATCCAATTCATTTAATAGCCCCTGCTTTGGCGGAACTGGTTAATACGGTTTGGGATCAACGTCCTAATCCCTATTTTCCTCCCACCAGCTGGCAAATCTCTAATATTCATGCAGGTACTGGGGCTAATAATGTTATCCCTGCTGAGCTATCTATAGATTTCAATTTTCGTTTCTCAACGGAATCTACTCCTGAAACCTTGCAAGCCCGGTTTGAAGATGTACTGAAGCGATATAAGCTTAACTACACCTTGCACTGGAACTTGTCAGGAATGCCGTTTTTAACTCCAAAAGGGCGGTTATCAGAAGTGCTTACAAAGGCTATTTTTGATCACACAGGAGTGACCCCCCAACTGTCTACAACGGGAGGAACGTCTGATGGTCGATTTATCGCACAGATTTGCCCCCAAGTGATTGAGTTTGGGCCGCCAAATGCCAGTATTCATAAAATTGATGAACATATTGAAGTAGCTTGTATTGAACCCTTAACGAATATTTATCGCACAGTAATTTTGGAACTTTTAACAGAATGAGTAATGCAGCCCGCGAAACTATGCAAACGGTGCGAGATATGGTACGGTTTGCAACCACCCGTTTTAATGAAGAAAAAGTGCATTACGGTCATGGAACTGACAACGCTTTTGACGAAGCAGTGCATCTCACCCTCTCTACGCTAAGTTTGCCGCTAGACAAGTTGGAACCTTTTTTAGATGCCAAACTTATGGAAGCTGAAATCAATTCCCTGATAGAAATGATTGAGCGCCGCTGTAAAAATCGGCTTCCGGTGCCTTATCTGACGCGTCTTGCTCACCATATGGGGTACCCGTTTTACGTAGATGAACGAGTATTAATTCCCCGTTCGTTTATTGGGGAGCTACTCATTCAAACCGGTCTATCAGCCTGGATTAGCGATCCCGATGCTGTGACCGATATTCTAGACTTATGCACTGGATCAGGGGCGTTAGCGATACAGGCAGCGGATGTGTTTCCTCATGCAAAAATTGATGCGGTGGATGTATCTGCCGATGCTTTGCAGGTAGCACAGCGAAACCTTGAAAACTACGGATTGAAGGATCGCATACAGTTAATTTCATCCGATCTTTTCAACGCACTGTCCCGAAAGCGATATGATCTAATTATTACCAACCCGCCTTATGTAAATGCCGCTTCCATGAATCAGCTGCCGGCAGAATACCAACATGAGCCAAAAATTGCGCTGATGGGTGGAGTGGATGGGATGGACGTTATCAAAAACATTATCCGTGGTGCTCGTGCACATTTAAATCCGGGGGGAATATTAGTTATGGAAATTGGACATGAGAAGTCCAATTTTCAAGCTGTTTTTCCGGATATGCAGCTTAGTTGGTTAAGTTGCTCTGCAGGAGACGATCAGGTTTTACTGGTAACGCGAGAGATGCTGCCTTAAGAAAACACACTATCAGCAAGATCTACATTTTTATTTGCATGTACCTAGTCGCGCTCTTGCCTTATATGGAAAAAACTTGTGGCTGCATTAATCTTTCCAGTTCACTGTCTAGTAATTCAGGACGAATGGGCTTGGACAGATAGCCATCCATTCCCGCCGCAAAACATTTTTCACGATCTTCAATAAAAGCATTGGCAGTCAAGGCAATAATAGGAGTACGGGAGCGTTGGTCAATTTGCTCCTGATTACGAATTTGCCGGGCGGCTTCCAAGCCATCAACTTCTGGCATTGACATATCCATAAAGATCAGGTCGTATTGTCCCTGTGCCCACATGTCTATGGCTTGCCGACCGTCGCTGGCAATACTGACTGTATGGTGCCGTTTCTCAAGCAACTTGCGAATAAGTAATTGATTGACCGCGTTGTCTTCTGCTACTAGTACATTTAATTTTCGGTTCTCTACCGTAGGTTCGCTAAATACTCCAGGGCCTGTTAAGTCGCCTGCATCTTCCAGAGGTAGCCAAAACTCAAAAACACTGCCTTTCCCAACGACACTGCGTACTTCTAGCTCACCATTCATCATTTTGATTAGACGCCGGGAAATAGCTAAGCCCAGACCCGTACCTCCAAACCGGCGAGAAATGGAAGAGTCTGCCTGGGAAAATTCATCAAAAATAGTTTTTAGTTTATCGGTAGGTATACCGATGCCTGTATCAATTACGCGGAAACGGGTGGGTTCACCAGAGCGTGTTGAGCACTCTACTTCCAGCGTAACTCCGCCTTTGCGAGTAAATTTGACAGCATTGGCGAGTAAGTTAATCAGGATTTGACGTAAGCGTACCGGATCGCCCCGTAAGCGAGGCATTAAAACCCGATCAAAATGGACTGTTAATTGCAAACCTTTCTTCTCAGCCTGCACTTGGATCATCTTGACGGCATCTTCCACTAAATGATGCAGGTCAAAGGAGACGCGCTCTAATTCCATTCGCCCAGCCTGGATACGTGAAAAATCCAAAATATCGTTAACCACCTCTAGCAAATGGTCAGCCGATGTTTTGACGAGCGTCAGATATTCTCGCTGAGTTTCACCTAATGCAGTTTCAAGCGTCAGGTCAGTCATTCCTATAATTGCATTCAGTGGAGTTCGAATTTCATGGCTCATGCTAGCCAAAAATTCGCTTTTGGCCTGACTGGCGGCAAGCGCAGCTGTTTGTGCGGCTCTTAATTCTTGTTCTGCTAGCTTACGAGCTGAAATATCCCGAATCAAAAGCAAGGCATTAATCTCACCGACTGCCATATGGTTCACTAATACTTCTGCAACAAAATGGCTTGCATCAATCCGTTGCATCGGACATTCCAGTAATTCAGAGGATCCAACAGCAGGTTCTGAGAAACTATCTTCCAAACGGCGCGGATAGTCTACTATTCCGTTTAAAGCGTCTGAGGAGTTGTCCGCTAAAAAAGCACGAATATTTTTGTGGCGTAAATCGCTATAGGTGTTGGCTCTAAACAGGCGGACAGCCGCAGCATTTGCATGAATAATTTTCCCTGCAGACAAGAGTAATAAGCCATCCGCACTGATTTCAAAAAATTGCCAGAATTCTTGTTTTTGCAAATTAGCAATAGAGTCCAATTCACTGTCAGAACTGGGCAAATGAACGTTCATTCTGCTAGTTTCAGACGTCATTGTGTTTTTGCCTTTAGCAGCGGTCTACGTAAGGGACCTTCTACCCTGTCACAGCGATTTTCGTTCACGTAAGGAAAGCAATGCATCGCGAATGGTATCTTCTGTGTAATTGAGGGATAACTGAGCATTCTCTATGGCAGAGGTCCAGGTGATGGGTTCGATGCTACGCGCAAGCTCTTCTAAACGGGAAAATAGATGGGAAGCACGTTTTGCTCCTAAGGTTGAGAGAGCACCACAAATACTGTGCGATAAATTAGCCAGTTCAGAACGGTTTTGATGCTGTGCAACCGCAGAAAGCTGCTCGCGCCATTGGGGCAATAAATTCAGAGCAAGCGCACCAAACTCGCTGAAATCAGCACCATTGGATCGGTAGCGAAAATCCTCCAAATCTAAAATTGGAAGAATGTTAGCGTTTGCTGTTGCATCCATCAGGAAGTTGCTTTGCAAGTTTGATAACTCTACATAGTTTAAATATACAACTGACTACTTGATGTTTGGGATGGGTAATTCTCTCTATTTATAAGCGGTTTGTTTAGTAAGAGTACCCAACATGTTTTCTAAAAACTCACGTTGATCCAATGAATATCTCACGGATGTTTAAAAAAGGAAGTGTTAGGTTTGGCAGATCATTTTAATAAGAATCAGTATATATTCTCTGGTTTTTTTATTATGTATACAAGTAGGGGGGTACTTTTAAATATATAGAAAATGAATACTGGAAAGTTCTGAGTTGTTAATTCAGCCAATACTAAGCCTTTATAGATTTACTGCAACAAATCATTTAGATTTTTTAATGGGGCCCCGCAAAACAGATAAATATCAGGCTTATTTATCCCTTTGAGTGCTTTGACTGTTTATTCCCAACTTCATAGAGAGATTAGCGAACTACCAAAACAGGGATCTTGGAATGCGTTAATACTTTTTGGGTTTCACTGCCCAAAAGTAATGCATTAATGCCCCTACGACCATGGGAAGCCATAACGATTAAGTCGCAGGCAGTATCTTTAGCAATATTAATAATGCTAGTGTAAGGAGTAGTGTCGCAAGCGATTTTCCCTTCACAAGATACTTGTGCAGCATCGCACTGAGATTTGACTGTGGCAATATATCCACGGGCGGTTTCTTCTAGACGTTGTTGTTGCTCTTCAATCATCCCTGGGGCATATTCAGCCATGGGCAAATAAAGATTAGGATCGTAGACACTTAAGACAACTACATGCGCTTTATGTACCGCTGCTAACTGGATGGCCATTTTAGTGGCTGCAGCGGAGAGTTCCGAACCATCGGTCGGCAACAAAATCTTCTTGAACATAGTCTCTTCACCTTTCACTAAAAATTTATTTGATCAAGCTTACACCCAGTTGGAGTTTTATTGGCAAGCATACGTAATGCAAAATTTTTTCAAAAACTTGACCTTGCACAACTTTTTCAAAAATTGGGTATTTATGCCATTCTTTGAATGTGCTTTTGATCAGCAGAGACCTCAAAAACAGCTAAGGTAGTTAGTAGCGTAAACAATTTTTCTACATTATCCACGGCTTTTAGTTCTATCTGCAGGCGCTTGGCATCTAAATTAAAAAGCACATAACCGCGTTTGTCTACCCGACTGTATTTAACATGAGGGTTGTGAGAGGCAATTTGATCTGCTTTAGCTTGACTCCATGAAGAGCGGCTAGTGACAGAGGTCGTGACAAATTCAGTAGCAACAAAGCTTCCTTCTCCTTTTTCACCTAAGCGTAACTCATTGACATAATGAGCATGAACGTCCCCTCCTAATACAATTGGATTAGGTATGCCTGAGGAAACGATGTCATTTAATAGACGAGTGCGAGCTGCAGGATATCCGTTCCAACCATCGGTCCAAAATACCCCCTTTTGATCGGGATCTTGATCAAGGTAGCACATCAAGGTCTGTTGGGTAATGAAATTCCACCGGGTTTTTGATTGGGTGAAAGCTTTTTTTAGCCAATTTTCTTGCTCTACTCCAAGCAAAGTCAGCTCAGGGTTAAGTCGTGCTGCACAATCGGCGCCTACGGTTGCAGAGCCACCCCAACCAGGCCGGGTGCAGACTTGATAACTGCGATACTGGCGATTATCTAAAACATAAAACTGAGCTAATGAGCCTACTTGAAAAGTTCCATAAATAATGGCCTCGTGCTCTTTTGGTCGAAAGCTTTTCCGTACAGGCATATGTTCGTACCAGGCCTTGTACGCAGCTGCACGACGCTGCAAGAAATTTTTTTGAGGAAGCTTGTTACCCCTATCGTTGGCGTAATCGTTTTCTACTTCATGGTCGTCCCAGGTGATCACCCATGGACAACAGGCGTGTAGGTGTTGCAATGGTTGTTCAGCCTTGTATAAGGCGTAGCGATGACGGTAATCTTCAAGCGTGTGGCACTCTCCAGCAGGATGCATACGATCTAATCGAAAGGCATTGGGAAGCGGGCCGTACTCATAGATATAGTCTCCTACCCATATGACCAAATCCGGATTTTCTGCAGCAGCATGATCTAAGGGGGAAAAATACCCATGTTGATAATTTTGACAAGAGGCCAAAATAAAACGCAGGGCTTCGCTTTTCTGTGGATCGGGCAGGGTTCTGGTGCGCCCAACTGGACTAATGGCGTCACCTAAAATAAAGCGGTAATAAAACCATCTTCCAGCAGGTAGTGCTTCTACCTCGGCGTGAACGCTATGCGCCCAGGCGCTCTCTGCAAAGGCGATTCCACTTTTAAACACGGTGGTGAACTCTTCATTTTCACTCAGCTCCCATCGCACAGCTACATCCTGAAGAGAAAAAGCCTGTGAGCCCTTATGAGCGAGTAAACGCGTCCACAGAACCACTGAGTTTTCTGTAGGCATTCCACTGGCTACGCCCAGAGCAAAAGGATCCTCTTTTATTTGAGCGTGTGCGATACTCCAGAGGCTAGAAGGCACAATGAGCGCGCCTGCAGCACAAGTGGAGCCTTTTAAAAAGCAGCGGCGCTTAATCATGTAACTTCTTAGAAAACATGCGTTTAAATAGTAGTAGCTTGCTTTTACTTAGGGTAAAGCCCGTGGCTTGCGCTCATCGTCCGTTGCTACATAAACCAGTGTTGCTTCAGTGACTTTTACTACTTCAGCACCTAAACGATTGCGCTCGGCATAGACTTCAACTTCTACCGTGATAGAAGTAGTTCCTGTTTTGACAATCTTGGCATAAAAACTGAGCAAATCTCCTACGTACACCGGATTTTTAAAGACAAAACTGGTTACAGCAACAGTTGCAACACGACCATTAGCACGTTTCACTGCAGGTAAACTGCCTGCAATGTCTACCTGTGCCATGATCCAGCCTCCAAAAACATCTCCGTGTACATTAGCATCCGAAGGCATGGGCATCACCCGTAATTGAGGCATTTCTGGAGGTAATGCCCTTTTGTGCGGCAAATTATTCATAACATTTTGTGATAAAAGTTGTAGTTTGTAGCTTGTCCAAGCTGGGGTTGGCTGATTTGGCAAAGCTTAAAGTTATGATCTTTCGTACGGAAAAGAACGATAATCAGAATTTAAATCATACAAGTTCTAATGCGCTCCCTCGTTTCTGACCCATCAAATTCAGTGCGTTCCCAGAGTGACTGGAGCGTTATCCAATCTCTTCTTCCTTATTTATGGGCTTATAAGGGTCGCGTGATATTCGCTTTGATTTGTCTAGTTGCCGCAAAGCTTTTTAATGTAGGCGTTCCTTTGATTCTTAAAGATATTGTGGATCGTTTAAGCGTACCTAAAGATCAGTTACTGCTTAGTGTTCCCCTGGCGTTGATACTCGCTTATGGTTTAGCCCGCTTGTTAACCTCTTTATTTCAAGAGTTGCGTGAGTTTTTCTTTGTAAACGTTACGCAGCGTGCGGTACGCTCATTAGCCAGAAAAACTTTTGAGCATTTACATAGCTTGTCTTTACGTTTTCACTTATCCCGTCGAACCGGCCAAGTGATGCGCGAAGTTGATCATGGGGCTCGTGGTGTGTCCACCCTGATTTCTTTCACCCTTTATTCAATCTTACCTTTGTTGATTGAATTGAGTTTAGTTATTGGAATCTTGGCTTACCGCTATGAATGGACCTTTCCGATTATTGTAGCGGGCAGCCTATTTTTTTATATTTTATTTACGGTGTTACTTACCCAATGGCGCACCAAGCTTAGACGGATATGGAATGAGTTTGAAACCCGGGCGCAGAGCAAGGCAGTAGATTCATTGCTGAATTTTGAAACTGTCAAATATTTCACTAATGAGAAATTTGAGGCCCAGCGTTATGATGAAACTCTCAGTCAGTCAGAAGCGGCTGCAATTAAGAGTCAAAAGACCTTAAATATCTTAAATGCCGGTCAGCAGTGCATTATTGCTATTGCTCTTACCCTCATGGTGTGGCGGGCAGTGGTGGGTGTACAAACGGGTCAGATGAGCATCGGGGACTTGGTACTTGTCAATGCTTTCTTGTTACAACTTTTTATACCTCTGAATTTTTTGGGAGTGATCTATCGCGAAATTAAACAAGCCTTGGCGGATATGGAACGCATGTTTCATTTGCTCCACGAACATAAAGAGGTGGAGGATTCCGGGGATGCCAAGCCTTTACGTGTGCAGGGAGGAAAGATCAGTTTTGAGCATGTGTCATTTTCCTATGAGGCCCAGCGTCCCATTTTGCATGATGTCAACTTTGTTATTCCTGCTGGAAAAACCTGTGCGGTAGTAGGGATAAGTGGGAGTGGGAAATCCACTTTGGCCAGAATTTTGTTTAGGTTTTATGATATTTCTGCCGGAAAAGTCAGTATTGATGATCAGGACATACGTAGCCTTACTCAGGAAAGCCTGCGTCGAGCCATTGGTATCGTACCGCAGGACACCGTACTTTTTAATGATACGATTGCCTACAACATTGCCTACGGAAAACCTGGAGCCAGTATTGAAGAAGTGCAGGCTGCTGCAATGGCAGCTCAAATTCACAACTTTATTATTACTTTGCCCAAAGGCTACGACACGCTTGTGGGTGAACGAGGGTTAAAACTGTCAGGGGGTGAAAAACAGAGAGTCGCCATTGCACGCACACTGTTGAAAAATCCCCCAATCTTAATCTTTGATGAAGCGACCAGTGCGCTAGACTCTCGCACGGAACAGGCGATTGCTACGCAGCTTAAAGCAATGTCCTCTAACCGTACGACCTTAGTGATTGCGCATCGCCTCTCCACCATTGTGGAGGCTGATCAAATTCTCGTGATGGAGGCAGGCAGAGTGATTGAACGCGGCAACTTTGAGCAATTAATCGCACAAAATGGCAGCTTTGCTCGAATGTGGGCTTTGCAAAACAATGGTGAAGAGCTCACTTCTGTGTCTACCCCAGCCAGTTTTGCAAAATGAAGGGACTTCATATTTTGGCTGAACTTTCTGGCTGCCAATGTGAGCCTAGTTTGCTGGAAGATGCCACTACTTTAAGGAAAGTGTGTGTTGAGGCAGTAGAAGAGGCGGGTCTAACAATGGTAGGTGAATTGTTTTATACCTTTACGGGAGCAGGGGGCGTAACAGGTACGGTTTTACTGGCAGAATCCCATCTTGCAGTGCATACTTGGCCTGAGTTATTAGGAGTGACTTTAGATGCTTATGTTTGTAATTTAAGCGAGGACAATTCTGCTAAAGCTGAAATCTTGGTGGATCGGTTAGAAAGAGCATTTGCCCCTCTTTGTACCGCAAAAAAGCTAATCCATCGCGTAAATCCGCGTTAGCTAGTTATAAATGTTATAAATTAAAGAAGTAACCCTGCTATTAAAGAAAGGAAGCGCCATGGGTCTGATGGATTTCATCAAGAAGCAATTTATCGATATCCTGCAGTGGACGGAGGATAGTGACGGCATCTTGGCATGGCGGTTTCCGATGGCAGATATGGAAATCCAGTATGGTGCCAGCTTAACTGTGCGCGACTCCCAGGCTGCAGTATTTGTGAACGAAGGTAAAGCAGCGGATGCTTTTGGGCCGGGTATGTACAAATTGACGACCCAAACTATCCCGGTACTGACTTATCTTAAAAACTGGGACAAATTGTTTGAATCTCCCTTTAAAAGTGATGTGTATTTTTTCAGTACCCGACTACAGTTGGATCGTAAATGGGGTACAACACAGCCTATTACGATCCGGGACAAAGATTTTGGGATGGTGCGCTTACGCGCTTTTGGTAACTACGCCTTCAAGATTTCTGACCCCAAAAAGTTTTATACCGAAGTTTCCGGTACGCGGGATGTTTATACCGTAGCCGATATAGACGGACAATTGCGCACAATGATTTTGACTGGAATTGCCGATATGTGTGGATCCTCCGGTATTCCTTTTTTAGATCTAGCAGCTAATCAGGAAGAATTTGGATCCAGGCTCCAGGAGAATCTGCTTCCAAAGTTTGACCGGCTTGGGTTGGCTTTAGACTCTTTGCAAATGGCTAGCATTAGCTTGCCCGAAGAGCTGCAAAAAATTCTGGATCAACGTATTGGTATGAATATGATCGGTAATATGGATCAATTCGTAAAATACCAGACAGGTCAAGCCATTCCAGCCGCTGCAGCCAGTGGCAGCGCAGGGGGGGGCGGTAGTCTTGCGGGCACTGCTGCAGAAATGGGGATAGGCCTGGCCATGGGTCAAGTCATGGCGGGAGGCATGGCTTCAGCCTTGCGGCCTCAAACCCCCGTAGAGTCCACCCCCGCGGCTTCGCCAGTACCTAGCCAAGCCGAGATCATGACTACGCTGGAAAAACTGCATGAATTAAAAACAAAAGGTATTTTGACAGAAGAAGAATACGCTGCCAAAAAAACGGATCTTCTGAAAAAACTAGCTTAATCCAAACATAAAACAGGGCTCTGATGAGCTCTGTTTATTATTTTTGCTCAGGGTACTTTGTTCCGATCTCAATGTCCTGCCTGCGGTGCTCCGCTGAATTTTCAGTCAGCGGCAAGCACATTCGCAGTTTGCAGCTATTGCTCTTCCACCATCGTCCGTAAAGACGAGGTTCTGGAATCTTTAGGAAAAATAGCGCAGCTCATCGATGACGCTTCTCCTGTCCAATTAGGAGCGCAGGGGGTTTATCTTACGCAGGCATTCCAAGTAATAGGCCGTATTCAATACCGTTATGACGCCGGCGTCTGGAACGAATGGCATGTTATGTTTTCCAGTGGTCGGACCGCTTGGCTTTCTGAGCTTAATGGTCGAAGCACTATGACTTTTTTGCAGGAGGGCTCGCAAGAGCTCCCTGCCTATGAACAAATAAAACCTGGCTTGCAGCTCACCCTGCAAAATCAGCTATACGAAGTAGCCTACCTGGCTCAAGCACGCGTTGTTTCAGGCCAGGGTGAGCTACCTTTTGCCATTGGTACAGGCTATGAGGCACCTGTAGTAGATCTACGTGGTGTAGGGCATCCCGGGTTTGCAAGCCTTGATTATTCGGCCAGAGCGGCTCCCAGGCTTTATCTTGGCCTAGATGTGCCCCTTGCTCAGTTAAAAATGTCAGGCTTGCGACAGGAGCGCCTTAAGGAGTTAAAAGCTGACAGCATCCGTGCCTTGCAGTGTCCTAACTGCGGGGCTGCTGTGCAAGTTAACCGTGCAGATACCCGTTCCATTACTTGTGCAGCTTGTCACAGTACCTTGGGGGTAGAAGTAGAAGGGATCGCTCTTCTTAAGAAATATGAGCAGGCAGAGTTTACTGAACCGCCTATTCCTTTAGGGCAAGCTGGGGTACTGGAAGGTGCTACATGGACGGTGGTGGGCTTTTTACAGCGTTATGTAGAAGAAGAGGGTACCCGGTATTTTTGGGATGAATATCTGCTTTTGGAAGAGTCTAGCGGTAGTTACGCTTGGCTTACTTGTGATAGTGAAGGGTGGAAATTCGGTAAAACCTTAGAGGCTGCTCCTGAAGTGCGGGGTCACACTGCCGTTTGGAATAAAGAAAAATATCAGCTCACTGAAGAAGGTAATGCTATTACCGATTATGTTTTGGGTGAATTTAACTGGCGCATTATGCAAGGAGCGCGAGCTCATTACCGCACGTATAAACGGGGCAATACCGTTCTCTCTATGGAGAAGACCGCTTCAGAAGTGAGCTGGTCTGGCTTGGAAGAAATAAGCCCGGCAGCTTTATCTGCAGCCTTCAAAGTAAAAGTTCCACCAGTAGGGGGCGGTAGTGGATTTTCAGGTTTGTCTATACCAGCCTCTGGTTTGGGCTCTGCTGCAGCTGTAGGAGACAAAATTTCTACGCCTTTTAAAGCGAAAGGGTCTGGATGGGTTATTTTTTATATTATTTTAATTATCATATTTTTAATTTGGGTTTTATCACGCAACAATTGCGATCCACGGGTTGAAAATTGCAGTTCAAGCAGCTATTCACGTGGCTTTAGCAGCGGCTATTCTTCTGGTAGTGGTTCTCATAAATAAAGGGGTAGCATGATGGGTTTTGAATTTAAATTGTCCGTGTTTCTTAATTCGATGATTTATGCATTGTCCGGAACATTATTATTCTGGATCAGTTTTATTGTCATTGACAAAATCACCCCCTATAACCTCTGGAAAGAGTTGATTGAAGAGCGTAATGTGGCATTAGCTATTGTGGTGGGTGCCACTGCAATCGGTATTTCAACTATTGTGGCTGCGGCGATTCATGGTTAGAGCTTGCCCATTGAATTACCTTATCTTTTTAAGGAAATTTAAACAGTAGTGTCCACTCTATCTGTTTCTTTAGGGAAACCAAGCGGTACTGCCCTGGCCCTGCTGTTATCGGTATTTATTGTCGCCTCTTGTGGACTGGCCTATGAGTTACTTGCAGCAGCGCTAGCCAGCCATTTGCTGGGCGATTCCATTACCCAGTTTTCCACTGTTATCGGTGCTTATTTATTTGCAATGGGGATTGGCTCGGCCCTGTCTCGTTATCTGGATAATGAAGTAGAAAACTTTGTTCGCATTGAACTTTTGATTGCTGTCTCTGGGGGGGTGGCTACCGCAGGTTTATCTCTGCTTTTTGCTTATGCTCCAGAGAGTTTCCGCATAGCACTTTATTTAATTGTGGGATTGTTGGGAATATTGACTGGGTTGGAGATCCCATTAGTCATGCGTATTCTGGGCAATAGACTCTCATTTAAGGATTTAGTGAGTCATGTTTTGACCTTTGATTATTTGGGTGCGCTGGCCATTTCTATTGCTTTCCCCTTGTTTGTTGTCCCTCAGATGGGTTTAATTCGCGGTGCTTTCTTTTTTGGACTGGTTAATGCTTTGGTGGGAGTGGCTTGCGTCTGGTTGTTCCGCAAAGAATTGCAGCGCATTTGGATATGGTGGCTTGGGGGATTATTAGCCGTATTGTTTACTATGGCTGGTGTGATTTTCTCCAATAATCTGTCTACACGTGCTGAACAAGCCATGTTTGGCAATGACATTCTGTTAGCAGAAAACACAGCCTATCAGAGAATTCTGATTACGAAACATCGGGATGATATAAGACTACATCTAAACGGTAATCTACAGTTTTCTTCTCGTGATGAGTATCGATATCATGAAGCGCTTGTACATCCGGTTATGGCAGCTCTGCCTGGGGCACAAAATGTTTTAGTTTTAGGAGGAGGCGACGGCTTGGCAGTAAGGGAAATTTTGAAATATCCAAACATCCAATCCCTTACCTTGATTGACTTGGATCCTCGCATGACCCAACTGTTCCGGGATCATCCTTTGCTATCAGCCTTGAATGAAAAGTCGCTCTCTAACCCCAAGGTAAAAATTATTAATGAAGATGCATTCATTTGGCTGGACAGAAATACCAGCTTTTTTGATGCCATTATTATTGATTTGCCCGACCCTTCAAATTTCTCATTAGCCAAACTTTACACGCTTAGCTTCTATGAGGCAGTAGCACGACACCTGAGTCAGAGTGGTTTTGTGTCTGTGCAGGCAACCTCTCCCTTATATGCTCGCCAGGCTTTTTGGATTATCGTAAGCACCCTAGAAGCTGCTGGTTTGACTACAGCGCCTTATCATGCAACGGTGCCTAGTTTTGGAGAATGGGGGTTTGTTATTGCAGGACATCGTCCTTATAAACCCCCTGGGAAAGTACCCGATAATTTGCGTTTTATTACTGTGTCTCAAATCCCCACTATGTTTGATTTTCCTCCCGACATGGCTCGTGTTCCTGCACAGGTAAATCGCTTAGATACTCAAACCTTAGTACGTGTTTTTGAAGCGGAGTGGCATGGGGTGCTGAGATAAAATGCGAAAGTCATCTTATAGGCGATGAAAGATTTTTCAGACAAGGTGTTGATCTTATCTCCTCGATTTATAGACTGATGAGTGATAGAGGGTTTTCAAAGAAGACTAGCCTGAAAGGCGGTTTTTGATTTTGCACATAACAGCTGCAGAAATTGATTTGATACACTGATTTTTTTGCCTTACTTGTAAGGGGCTATTCTGTCTACTTGGTCAATGGAGCAATACAATTGCGAATACAGCTGAAATAAAGGAGATTCGCAATGCGTTTGCTAATCTGGGCTTTTTGGACCGTCGTATTTTTACTGTTGTTCTGGGTGGCATTGAAAAATGCAGATCCGGTCACGCTTCGTTTAACCACGGGCAGTGAAATTACTGCACCTTTAATCATCGTTTTATTAGTAGCCTTTGCCAGTGGTTTAATCCTCGGTATGTTGGCGGCTGCGCCCCGGTTATTTCGTCAAGGACGTGAAATCAAGCGTTTAAAGCAGCTTGCCTCTCTAAATAAGACTTCCTCTGTTGGGGAAAACGGGCGAATTTCAGCTTCTTCGGACGCTAATTCCTCGCTGCCTCCTTATTAATATTTTCCATGCAATTTGAAACCTGGTGGTTATTAGCGGTACCGGTCATATTTGCCTTGGGGTGGATGGCTGCCCGGATAGATTTGACCGAGCTTTTGCATGAATCCAAGCAGCTTCCGCGTTCTTATTTCAATGGTTTGAATTTTTTACTAAACGATCAACCGGATCGTGCGATTGAAGCTTTTATCGAAGTGGTGAAGCTTGATCCAGAAACGATTGAATTGCATTTTGCATTAGGGAGTTTGTTTCGTCGCCGAGGGGAAACCGAGCGTGCTATCAGAGTGCATCGCAATTTACTTGAACGGGCAGATTTGCCTGTTGAATTTCGCGATGAAGCCTTGTTTTCCCTGGCTCAGGATTATTTAAAAGCGGGCCTGCTTGATCGAGCGGAAGCTTCTTTCAAACAGTTAACGCAAACTCCTTATGCTTCCCGTGCCTGGAGGTTTTTAAGTGAGTTGTATCAAATTGAAAGTGAATGGCCTAGTGCGATCCATGCAGCAACGCAGGTCATCATGCATGCTAAGGAGACAGTTGAACCTAAAGAGCACGCCAAAATTCAGCGTGAGCTCGCGCATTTTTGGTGTGAGCTTGCGCAACAGGCTCTTGCACGAAAAGATTGGACTGCTACGCGGACAGCTCTCACGAACGCGCGCAATGCAGATTCTGAGTTGATGCGTATTGTCCAAATAGAAATTGCGCTTGGCCAGGCTTGCGGGGAAATTGAGCAAGCTTTGCAGCAGATCAGGCAGGCACAAACAAAAGACCCTAGTTTTGCCAGTCAGTTAGCGCCACTGTTAATTCAGTTGCAAACTAGTACACCTTCCGAAAATGCCCGTAGATTGGAGCGGTGGTTTGAGGCAGACCCTTGTGCCTCGTTAGCCTCGGCAGTGCTTGAACAATGGCAGCTGGCTGGAGATAATATCGCAGCAGATGCGTTTGTAAGTCATGCGCTAGAAAAGGCCCCGACGTTGGCAGTCTCTGCTTTGGTTTTAAAGCAAAGATTTTCAGAGTCTGCTGCCGATCCTGATTTACGGCGCATCAATGGGATTGTGGCGGATGTGGTGAGCCGCGAGCGCAGTTATGAGTGTCATCACTGCGGGTTTCGTGCAAAACAGTTTTACTGGCAGTGCCCTGGCTGCAAACATTGGGAAACATTGCCCTATGGCTGAGATTTGTTGAATCTGGATGGTTTAATTGACTTAATTATCCCAGCCGTGAGAAAAATTATTTATGCTCTACTGTTTTTAAATCGTTCTAAAAGGAAACTTAATCATGTTTAATAAACTGCTTTTTGCTTTAACGACTTTTATCCTGTCTATTAATGTTGCGTTTGCTGCTGTCGAAGTGAACAAAGCCACTGCAGCTCAGTTAGATTCCGTCAAAGGCATTGGACCTGCAACTTCTAAAGCCATTATTGATGAGCGTAGCAAAGGCGGAGAATTTAAAGACTGGAACGATTTTCAAAGTCGTGTTAAAGGAATAGGAGAAAAATCTAGTGCAAAAATGTCAGAGGCGGGCTTGACCGTGGCGGGAAAACCTTATGCAGCTACTTCAGCAAAAGAAACGGCTGTAAAGCCTGAAGAGAAAAAACCAAGCTCTGTTGATGCAAAAGTAAACAAAGAGGCTAAACCCAAAAAAGAAGAAAAATCTGAAGCCAAAAAATAAGGGCTTTATTTTGGATAGGTAGCGAAGCCAAGCGTGTTAGAAACTACGAGTCCAATGTTTAACTACTTTATGCGCGTGTTTATCTTTTCCAATGATTCCAAATGCGGATGCTTCAGAATTAGCGAAATTTTCTCAACTGGCTCACCGTTGGTGGGACCGGACGGGGGAATTTCGTCCCCTACATGAGATCAATCCCGTACGTTTGGACTGGATTGATCAAACCGTGTCTTTACGTGAGAAAAAAGTACTAGATGTAGGCTGTGGAGGAGGCATTCTAGCCGAAAGCATGGCTTTGCGCGGGGCCCAGGTAACGGGCATTGATCTGTCTGAAAAAACATTAGCAGTGGCTCGCTTACATAGTTTGGAGTCCGCTATTGATGTGAATTACCGTTTGTGCAGTACAGAAACTCTTGCAGAACAAATGCCCGCGCAGTTTGATGTCATCACCTGTATGGAGATGTTGGAGCATGTACCTCAGCCTGTACTGATTGTCCAGGCTTGTGCGACCTTGCTTAAACCCGGGGGGCATCTTTTTTTCTCAACAATTAATCGGAATCTTAAAGCCTATGCTTTGGCTATATTAGGCGCCGAGTATGTCCTACGTTTGTTACCGCGGGGTACGCATGAATATGCAAAGTTCATTACCCCGGCGGAGTTATCCCGTTTTTGTCGCACCCAAGGCTTGGAAATAAAAGAACTTTTTGGTATGGCTTATAACCCTTTTACACATAAAGTGACACTTAATCAGGATACGAGTGTGAATTACTTGCTCTCATGCATGAAGACAACACAATGAAATCGACCGTTTCTGCGGTATTGTTTGATTTTGATGGCACCTTGGCAGATACCGCTCCCGATCTGGCCGGCGCAGTTAATGAGATGCTCGCGGATCGGGGCCATTGTCCTGTTTCTTTTGAGATGTTGCGGAAAATGGCTTCCCACGGCGCACGCGGGCTGCTCAAGGTAGCTTTTAACGTAGACCGTGAGGATGCACAATTTGAAGCACTACGTATAGAGTTTTTAGATCGCTATGAAGCAAGAATGACTTCCCAATCTTCCTTGTTTAAGGGCGTTAGCAGTCTGCTGGATTGGCTAGACGCACACTCTTTGCCTTGGGGGATTGTTACTAATAAGGCGGCCCGCTTTGCTTTACCGATGATCGAGAAATTTGGCTTAGCCAGCCATATCAATGTATGCGGTGACACTACAGCTTATAGCAAACCTCATCCTGAACCTTTACTTTATGCGGCTCGCGCCCTTAGGGTTAAGCCAGCCGAATGTATGTATGTGGGCGATGACTTACGGGATGTTCAAGCAGCAAAGGCTGCAGGCATGCGGAGCATTGCGGTGGCCTTTGGCTATTTGGGAGAAGAAGATCAGCTAGAAAGCTGGGGAGCTGATTACATCATTCATCAGCCAAAAGAAATTGCGCAACTTATTACACAGCTGGCCACTGGTCGAGACTTTAACATTGTTGCGGCCGAGGAAATTTAAGAAATAACCTGCACCAGGTCGTTGCAAAGATGCTGCGCTTGTTCTGCATCAGCAGCTTCTACCATGATTCGTAAAACTGGCTCTGTGCCTGAGGCTCGGATTAATACACGACCTTTTTCCTGCAGTTGGGCTTGTGCAGCGCGCTGCGCTTCGAGTAATGGAGGGTGAGAGGCCCACTCAAACCCCGCAGGCATCCGTACGTTTTTAAGTACCTGCGGGTAAAGGGTCAACTCTTCAGTTAAAGCTGCCAATGGTTTGGCTTGAGCCACCATAGCGGCCAGAACCTGTAGAGCTGCAATGGTACCATCGCCTGTACTATGGCAGTCTAAAAAAATCAGATGCCCTGAACTTTCCCCACCGTACAGCCAGCCCCGGTTAAGCAGTTGCTCAAGCACATACCGATCTCCCACTTTGGCGCGGTCAAATCCAATCCCCTGTTCTTTGAACTTGGTTTCTAGACCATAGTTACTCATTAATGTCCCCACCACGCCTGGGACAGACCTGGACCGCGCTCGGTCCATCACCACTATATATAACAACTCATCACCGTTCAGTAAGCGCCCGTCAGCATTTACCATTTGCAGACGGTCTGCATCGCCGTCCAAAGCGATGCCCAAGTCTGCTTTATGCTCAAGAACGCTGGCTTGCAATAATGCAGGGTGCACTGCTCCGACGTTGGCATTGATATTAAAACCATCGGGGGAAACGGCAATTTCGTGTACCGTAGCCCCTAATTCTCGCAAAACCGCTGGTGTTGCCTGGTAAGCTGCACCGTTGGCACAATCCACTACGATCTTTAAACCGCGTAAATCAAGCGCTGTTGGAAAAGTACTTTTACAAAATTCTACATATCGTCCTGTTGCATCCTCTAAACGTTTGGCTTTACCTAGGCTCTCGGAGGGATTACATCCCATGGGATCTTGGAGTAAAGCTTCAATCTGCGTTTCAGTCGCATCACTCAGTTTTTTGCCATCGCTCCCGAAAAATTTGATCCCATTGTCCGCAAACGGGTTATGGCTTGCACTAATCACGATGCCGGCATCTAACCTGAGAGTGCGCGTTAAATAGGCCACGGCGGGGGTGGGTAGGGGGCCGGCTAGCAGTACATCTGCTCCAGCTGCAATCAGTCCGGCTTCCAGGGCAGACTCAAGCATATAGCCCGAGACGCGGGTGTCTTTGCCAATCAAAACTTTTGGACGGCGCAGGCTCGAACCAAAAGTTTTCCCGGCTGCAAATCCCAGTTTCATGCAAAAATCAGGGGTCATGGGGGCTTGCCCTACAGGACCTCGGATGCCATCTGTGCCGAAATATCTGCGATTCATGAGTATTCCTTCAAAAAACTGCTTTTTAAACCTTAGGCTGATTGAACGGCTGCGAGAACTTTGAGGGCATCTACCGTAGCTTCTACATCATGCACGCGCACAATTTTTGCTCCTGCCTGCACCGCAAGTACGGCGGCAGTAACGCTGGCCACTAAGCGTTTATGGACGGGTTGACCGGTAACGCTACCTAACATGGATTTACGCGAAATTCCAGCAAGCACGGGAGCGATTTTTGCTAACTGACCCAGCGCGCGCAAGAGTTTCAGGTTGTGTTCTAGGGATTTTCCAAACCCAAAACCAGGATCTACCACTAGCCGGCTGCGCTCTACTCCCGCTTCTTGTAAGGTTAACACTCGTTGAGTCAGAAAACTTTTTACCTCATCAACCAGCTCTTGATAACGCGGTGCAATCTGCATAGTGGCAGGCTTTCCTTGCATATGCATTAGGATGAGGCCGCACTGGCTTTTGCGCACCACATCGACGGCGCCCGGAGCCTGTAAGGCCATGACGTCATTAATGATATCTGCGCCGTGATCTAGCGCGCGCTGCATAATTTCGGGTTTCATGGTGTCTACAGAGACGCAAACGTTCTGGGCAGCAAAATGAGTTACTAGGGGTCCAATTCGCTGCCATTCGGTTTCTGCTTCTACGGGATGGGCCCCGGGACGAGTAGACTCCCCTCCAATATCCAGCATGTCGGCACCTTGCTTGAGTAAAAGCTCGCCATGGGAGATCGCAGCTTCAGCGGTAAGATGAGGATTGCCATCAGAAAAAGAATCAGGGGTGACGTTAACAATCCCCATAATCAAAGGGCGCAGGTGTAAGTCAAAACAAAATCTACCTGCATTCCATTTCTGGTGAGTAAGGCAGGTGCTTGGCGAAGAACTGTTGATCATAAACCCCAAATAAAAACGCCTTGTGAAGCAAGGCGTTTTTATTCATTTAAAAGATGCCAGAAAGATTAAGCAATAGTAGCAGCTTCGCCCCTGACTGGCGCAGCATTGCCATCTGTACTATCCGAAGGCGGCTGAGAAGAAGGGCTGCGGGGCGGCCGTGGCGGGCGTCCTGCCATAATGTCATCAATCTGGTCGGAATCAATAGTTTCCAGCTCTAGCAAAGCTTTGGCCATAGCATGTACCTTATCGCTGTTTTCTACCAATAACTGCCGCGCCCGATTGTATTGTTCATCAATAATGCGCCGAATTTCAGAATCTACCTTACGCATGGTTTCTTCGGACATATTCGTAGTTTTGGTAATCGATCGGCCTAAAAATACCTCGCCTTCATTATCGGCATAAACCATGGGGCCTAGTGCATCTGACATCCCATAACGCGTTACCATATCGCGTGCTAAGCTTGTGGCGCGCTCAAAGTCGTTGCTGGCTCCGGTGGTCATCTGATTCATGAATAGCTCTTCAGCGATACGGCCACCAAAAAGCATCGCAATCTGGCTAGACATAAACACCCTGTCATAGCTAAAACGATCCCGCTCTGGCAAACTCATTGTTACACCCAGTGCTCGGCCTCGTGGGATGATGGTAACTTTATGCACAGGATCACACTTAGGTAGTAATTTACCTAAAATCGCATGCCCCGATTCATGATAAGCCGTGTTCTTTTTCTCTTCTTCGTCCATTACCATAGAACGACGTTCTGTGCCCATCATGATTTTGTCTTTTGCTTTTTCAAAATCTTCCATGTCTACGGTACGTCCGTTGCGGCGGGCGGCAAATAAAGCCGCCTCATTCACTAGATTGGCTAAGTCAGCCCCAGAAAATCCGGGCGTTCCGCGGGCAATAATCGCAGGCTCAATATTTTGCGATAAAGGCACTTTACGCATATGGACCTTTAGGATTTGCTCACGGCCTCTGATATCCGGTAAGGAAACGACTACTTGACGGTCAAAACGGCCGGGGCGCAGCAAAGCGGGGTCCAAAATATCGGGCCGGTTAGTAGCTGCACATACGATAATGCCCAAATTGGTATCAAACCCGTCCATTTCGACTAACATTTGGTTTAAGGTCTGCTCTCGCTCATCATTGCCTCCTCCTAAACCAGCGCCACGATGTCGGCCTACTGCATCAATTTCATCAATGAAAATAATGCAAGGAGCACTTTTTTTGGCATTTTCAAACATGTCCCGGACGCGGGCTGCCCCTACGCCTACGAACATTTCTACAAAATCAGAACCGGAAATACTAAAAAAAGGAACTTTCGCTTCACCTGCAATAGCTTTGGCCAGCAAGGTTTTGCCGGTGCCGGGAGGACCTACGAGTAAAACACCACGGGGAATCCGGCCCCCAAGTTTTTGGAATTTTGAAGGATCTTTAAGAAAATCCACCACTTCTTTAACTTCTTCTTTCGCCTCATCACACCCAGCCACATCCGCAAATGTGACCGTATTATTAGATTCATCCAACATGCGAGCACGGCTTTTACCAAAGCTAAAAGCGCCTCCCTTGCCTCCCCCTTGCATGCTGCGCATCATGTAAAACCAAAAGCCAATAAGCAGCAAAATGGGGCCTAGGTGGATCAGCAATGTCATAAACAAGGACTGCCCTTGCTCTTCTGCGCCATAGACGTTCACACCGTATTTCATCAAATCGGTGGTCATCCACAGGTCCCCAGGAGAAGTTAAGCTGTAAGCTTTGCCGTCGGTAGGAGTCACCATTAAAGTGCGGCCTTGCACTTCCACTTTGTTGATGCGGCCTTGTTTGGCTTCTTCCATAAATTGGGTGTAACTGATGGCGTCTGCCCCAGTGGGTTTACGGCCTTCAAATTGTTTGAAGACCGTGAACAAGAGCATGGCTATCACGAGCCAAATGATGACTTTGGAAAAAAGGTTGTTGTTCAATGCAAGACTCCTGCCGCCTTTTAAGCTACAAACCTTAGAGGACGATTTAAATTAGTGTGAATGATCAGATTTTAATCTTTTCCAGTAATTGCGCACGATTAAATGCTTTTCAAGCCACGTGCTACCAAAAATGTTTCAGAAGATGCATCTCTGGAAGCTTTAGGTTTATGTTCATTTACTGCAACAAAATGGTTTTTAAAGGCTTTTACCGTTTGTGAAAACCCGCTGCCGTGAAAACTTTTCACTATGAGTGTTCCAGCAGGTTTTAAATGGCTCAGAGCAAACTCCATGGCGATTTCATTTAAATGAGAGATTCGGGCAGCATCTGCCATGGCCACCCCACTTAAATTAGGGGCCATATCGGATAAAACTAGATCCACTTTTTGATTTTCTAGCAAATTTTCAAGCGCTACCAGTACTTTCTCTTCGCGAAAGTCCCCCTCTAGAAAAACAACATCGGCAATGGGCTCCATAGTCAAAATATCCACTGCAATGATTTTTCCATGAATCCCTCCACCCGGGGTTTTCAGTCGGTCGCGGATCACCTGGCACCAGCTTCCCGGTGCAGAGCCTAGATCTACTACACGGGCCCCGGCTTTAAGCAATTTGTAGTGATCGAGAATCTCTATCAGTTTAAACGCTGCACGCGCCCTGTAGCCTTGCTGGGTAGCCATTTTTACGTAAGGGTCATTGATGTGGTCATGTAGCCAGCTAGAGGAAAATCTGTTTTTCTTTTTTGTTGTTTTCATTATGTGCTGATTTTTATCTGAAATTTTGTCTTGTACTGCGATAATCCTAGAAAAAGCAGCTGAACAGACACTCGTCGAGGTAGGCGCAAAAAAGTGCCAGGCCAGCGCCTAAAACAGACAGCCACGCGCCAGAGCGGCGCAGTCGGGGCTGTAGAGGGGGCACTCAAAGAGCGAGTCGGATGAAAAATAAAAAAGTCAGGATTCATGAGATCTTTAACAGCTAAGTAAGCCATCAAAGCCGTTTCTAGGATAATTACACATATGAGCGAATTTTTCACTTCACTTTCTGCCCTGGAGCGCCGCAATCTTAAAGCCCATGCGCATCATCTGGACCCTGTCGTCATGATTGGGAATGAGGGCATCTCAAATGCTGTACTGAAGGCTATTGATCTACAGTTACTGGCGCATGAGTTGATCAAGGTCCGCATTTTCTCTGAAGATCGTGCTGAGCGCGCCTTAATGGCTCAACAAATCTGTGAGGAGCTGCAGGCGCACTTGGTACAACATATTGGCAAACTGTTAGTGTTGTTTCGCCCCCATGCTCAAAAAAGCAAAATTGATCCCACTGTGCCCTATAGCAGCACCAGCGCCACAGTACTTAAAAATACCTCTGTAAAACCTTCAGGGCATATTGCTAAAAAGTTGCTGGCCGCAGGCAAAACCATAGTTAAGCGCAAATCGCCCACTATCAAAGAACCCGCAACTGAGCGGCGCAATCCTGGGCAAATCGCCCAGGAGTACCGTAAAGCTGCCCAGCGTGCTAGCCGTCGTGGTGCGCGACGGGCCCGTTAGCCTTTTGAAAGCCTGCATTAACTTAATATCCTTCTAAGCGTGCAGGGTCAGGCTGTGTTTACGGCTCTCTGATCCAGGTTTGATTACGCCCGAACAGGGGAGCGCCAATATATCCCCGCACATCCATTTTTGCGCCGCCTTCAATCAGAGTGAGAGTGCTTTTGTAAACTTTGCCATTATTGGGATCCAAAATTTCCCCGCCAATCCATTTATTGGCGTTTTCCTCATCTTTTTTATATCCCTTCATGATAGGCAGGCCAATCATGGGTTTGCCTTTGCGCTCATCTGTGCATTTGTCGCAGACTTCGCTGGGCTTTTCACCTTCGCGTGGAAAGGTTTTTTCAATTTTTCCTTCAATCATTCCTGCGTTTTCGCTAAGACGCACGAGAGAGCGCGGTTGACCGGTCTTGTCATCAATGGTTTTCCAAAGGCCAACTGGACTAGCCTGGGCCAGCGTCACCAGAGGAAGCAGTGCTAAGGTAAATGCAGCCAGTGATTTTGGCAGAGTGAATTTCATGGTGCAGGTCTCCTTTATTGGTTTATGGGCATGTTAATTTAAAACCGGACTATGAACATAAAGTTCAAGCTGGCCTCTTAATTTTGTGTAAGTCATCTCCTGGTCTGCTAATCGTTCCTTTTCTTGCTGAACCACAGCAGCCGGAGCCCGATCTATGAAATTGGGGTTACTCAGTTTGGCTTTACTGTTGTTTATTTCTGCTTGCAGACGATCAATTTCCTTGGAGAGTCGCTTAATCTCAGCCACTCTATCCACTTGCACATTGAGCATAAGCCGCACTTCTCCTACCACTGCCGTCGGTGCACCTATATTGGGTAGAGTTTCTACTACAGTCAACCCAGCAAGCTTGGCTAGGGCAACAAGATAAGGGGCTGATCCTTTGAAGGGTTGAGCCACGCTGCCCTTTGCTTCCACAAGCAAAGGCACCCGCTCTGCAGGAGAAAGTTTCATTTCGCCTCGTAAGTTGCGTACCGCATCGATATAGCGCTTTAGCTCTGCCATCCAGGCATCTGCCTGAACGTCAATTGTATCCATTTGTGCTTGCGGATAGGTTTGAATCATAATGCTGCTGACTTCATCGCTATGCCTTTGCTCAGCAACTACCGAAACCCGTTGCCACAACTCTTCAGTAATAAAAGGGGCAATAGGATGTAGCAAACGTAAGATTGTTTCCAAGACCCGCAGTAAAGTGCGGCGGGTCGCACGTTTTTCTTGTTCGCTACTAAACTGAGGTTGCATCTGCACCTTGGCTAGTTCAAGATACCAGTCGCAATACTCATCCCAAACAAAATGATAAATGGCATTGACCACGTTATCCAGGCGGTATTGTGCAAAGCTGTTTGCAACCTCGGCTTCGGTACGTTGCAAGGCATTCATGATCCATTTATTTGCCAAAACAAAACTTTTTGAATAGTCAGGTAAATGATGCGTGGCCCGGTCTTCCTCCTGATAGTCTTCCTCAGCCTGAGTTTGAAAAGTATTCTCTTTTCCTTCACAGTTCATTAGCACAAACCGGGTGGCGTTCCATAACTTATTGCAAAAATTGCGATACCCTTCGCAGCGCTTCATATCAAAATTGATATTACGCCCCAGTGTCGCGCCTGAAGCCAAGGTCAAGCGAAGCGCGTCAGCGCCATAAGCGGGCATCCCTTTAGGAAAGTCTTTCTCAATACGTTTGGCGATTTTCGGAGCGTCTTGCGGACGACGCAGGCCAGTGGTGCTTTTTGCTGTTAAAGTGGCCAGATCGATGCCGTTGATCACATCAATCGGATCAATCGTGTTACCTTCGCTTTTACTCATGCGGCGTCCTTCCGCATCACGCACCATGCCGTGGATATAGACGTCTTTAAAAGGGATTTTTCCGGTGAAATAGAGGGTCATCATCACCATGCGGGCTACCCAAAAAAACAAGATGTCATTGCCGGTGACCAGTACGCTGGAAGGTAGATATTTCTCCAGGGCTTGAACGGTATCAGCAGAGGTATCGGGCCAGCCCAGAGAGGTAAAGGGGACGAGGGCGGAGGAGAACCAGGTATCCAGTACATCTTCATCACGTTTAAGGCTACCGGTATAGCCTGCTGCTCTGGCTTTGGCTTGGGCTTGCTCTTGGGTATGCGCCACAAATAGGCTTCCATCTTCGCCATACCAGGCTGGAATTTGATGCCCCCACCACAACTGACGGCTGATGCACCAGTCCTGAATATTATTTAACCAGTGTTTGTAAGTGTTAACCCATTGTTCAGGATAAATCTTGATATTACCGTTAGTCACAGCGTGCAGCGCAGGCAGGGTAATTTTGTCCAAACCACCGCCGGGTTTGGTCAGATCCATGAACCATTGATCGGTCAACATCTTCTCAATAACCGTACCGGTGCGGTCTGAGCGCGGCACCATCAATTTATGTTTTTTAACCTGTACCAGCAATCCTAATCTTTGCAGCTCATCCACTATCTGTTTGCGGGCCTTAAAGCGCTCTAAACCTTGATAAGCAGCAGGGGCAGCCTCATTGATGTGCGCTTCCAAAGTAAAAATATTAATCATCGGCAAGCCGTGGCGTTTACCAACCGCATAATCATTTTCATCATGGGCGGGGGTCACCTTAACGCAGCCAGTGCCAAAAGTACGATCTACATATTCATCTGCAATCACAGGAATAGTACGGTTGCACAAGGGTAGCTGTACTTGTTGACCAATCAGATGTTGATAGCGTTCGTCTTGCGGATGAACCATTACCGCTACATCGCCCAGCATCGTTTCTGGCCGAGTCGTCGCAACGGTTAAGCCTTTTACGCCTTCTATGGGACCTGCGGCAAAAGGATAAAGAATTTCCCATAAATGGCCCTCTTCTTCCTCGCTAACGACTTCTAAATCTGAGATCGCTGTTTTCAGTACAGGCTCCCAGTTCACCAGGCGCTTACCTCGGTAAATAAGTCCCTCTTCATATAAACGGACAAACACCTCGGTAACGCCACGGCTCATTTTTTCATCCATGGTGAAATAGGTATTCGAAAAATCTGCAGAGTCCCCCAAAAGCTTCATTTGCGCCAGAATGGTTCCGCCAGAGTGCTCTTTCCACTCCCAGACCCGCTGAATAAAAGCTTCGCGGCTAAAGTCGGTACGCGTCTTACCTTCGGCTTCCAGCATGCGTTCTACCACAATCTGTGTCGCAATTCCGGCATGGTCCGTTCCAGGTAACCAATTGGTGTCAAAGCCCAGCATGCGATGATAGCGAGTGTAGGCATCCATGACCGTATGGTTAAAGGCATGACCAATATGTAAACGCCCTGTTACATTAGGAGGAGGTAATTGAATAGCAAAATTTTGCTGGTTATGCTCGCTTTTTAGGTGAGTGCCGGCTTTAAAGTAAGCCCGGGCCTCCCATTCAGGAGCCCAGTAGGCCTGTATGGCAGCGGGCTCAAAGGATTTGGCCAGCTCCCTATTGGAAGATTGATGAGCGCTAGCTGTAGCAGGATTAGGCGGTATGTTGGTTAACATGCGGAACTTTTAATAGAGGTTTTTTAGCATTATAGAATGCTTGCAAAGTTGCTTTACTGCAATGTTTATGAGACTTTTAGAGCAAAAACTGCTGAACTAGCGCATAAACATTGCGGTAAGGCAAATTCGTTACTAAATACAAACCTCCTTTGAGAGTGCATCTCATACACTCGTTCCTAGGCTCAGCTTATATCTATTCGGCAAGCTCTTAAACCAACTTCATTTATAGAGGGAGAGTGAAAGTATAGATCGTGAAGTTCAGCAGATTTGCTTGAGCAAATAGAAAGAAAAAGAGGTTTTATGCGTTTATTTCGATATTGGGTTAAACAGGCTGGGCAGTTAGAGATTCAAGGGCAGCTGCATCCTGCAAAAGTTTATGGTAAATCTAATACCTCAGAAGCCGATGCTCAGCAAAATGCGTTGCAGATTCTGGAGCGTTTGCAGCAGCGTGTTCAAGGCAGGCAGGATGCTTTGGCTGATTATGAGCCTGCCATCCGCGAGGAGATTGTGCAAGAGGTAGATACACATAATGTACTCACCCGTAACCGCTATGGGGCCTTAATTCTCAATTCTGAAGATACGGTGATCCTAGACATTGACACCGTAACTCCGAGTCTATGGCAGCGTTTTGTAACTTGGCGGGGCAAAGCTAAGAAAGCGAGAATGCAAGCAGCGATTGAAGCTGGGATACAGGCCGCTGCTTACCGGCATTTGTCTTACCGCTTGTATGAAACTGCTCAGGGGATGCGTTTATTGGTCTCGGGAGAAAAAATTCCAGCAGCCAGCGAGGCGGCAGATCGTTTAATGAAACATTTTCAGGTCGATTCCCATTACCGATATTTATGCCGTATTCAGGAATGTTATCGTGCTCGGCTTAGTCCAAAGCCTTATCGCATAGGCCTCGCGAGTTTGCGCCAAGACTGGCCCTTGGATGAAGAGCAATTGCACAGGCGCAAGAAATGGGTTGAAGAATACGAGGAAAAATCGCAATCCTATGCGGTCTGCCGTTTTATTCAGGAATACGGGGGATCCGAAAAAACTTTAATAGTGCAATTGCATGATGCGCAGTGTAAGGTCCACGCGCAGTTACCGTTAGCTTAGAACTTGAACAACAGCTTTTAGCTCTGTTAGTGGCTAACTATTGCAGATTCTCTGGAGAACATGACTACAATCTGAAAATCAAGCGGCGCAAAGCTCTACTAAACAATAACAGCGTAAAACGCCTGGTCTAAGGGATTGGTTTGTGCCTATTACATAAGATTTGGAGACCATCATGGCAAGTGGAAAGTCAACAGTTAAGCCCGGACAACTCAGAACCATTAAAAAATACCCTAACCGGCGTTTATATGACACCCAAACTAGCACTTACATTACCTTGGAGGATGTGAAGCAACTCGTGCTAGAAAATGAAGTATTTAGCGTAGTGGATGCAAAAACTAATGAAGATCTTACCCGCTCGATACTTCTGCAAATTATTCTTGAGGAAGAATCGGGTGGTTCTCCCATGTTCTCTGCTGTAGTACTAGCCAATATCATTCGCTTTTATGGTCACGCAATGCAAGGGGTAATGGGCCCTTTTTTAGAAAAAAATATTCAAGCTTTTCTTGAAATTCAAAGCAGATTCCAAGAACAAAACCAGGCACTTTTTACAGCAAAATCATTCGCTCCTGAGACTTGGGCACAGTTCATGAGCGGACAAGCCCCTATGCTGCAAAGCATGATGGGTAGTTACTTGGAACAAAGTAAAAACCTGTTTATGCAGATGCAAGAGCAAATGCAAAACCAGACCAAGACAATGTTTGGAAACTATCCCTTCGGCGGAGTGGATTCACGTAACAAATAACACTCTTTACAGGGGCATCTAGCAGCCCGGTAAACTGTATATTTAATTATTTGTTGATCGGTCTTTTGTGAGCACTTTTACTGATATTCAAACTCCTGCCGCTTGCCCAACCCCGCCTCGTATTGGTTTCGTATCCTTGGGTTGCCCAAAAGCTCTGGTGGATTCTGAAGTTATTTTGACCCAGCTGCGTGCAGAAGGATACGAAACCTCAAAAACTTTTTCCGGGGCTGATCTTGTTATTGTCAATACCTGCGGTTTTATTGATGACGCCGTTCGGGAGAGTCTGGATACCATCGGCGAGGCCTTGGCGGAAAATGGCAAAGTGATTGTGACCGGATGTTTGGGCGCTAAAACGGATGCAGCTAGTGGTCAAAACCTGGTTTCAAAAATTCATCCAAAGGTTCTGGCTGTCACGGGACCTCATGCCGCAGAAGAGGTAATGCAACATGTTCATCTACATCTGCCTCGCCTGCATGCTCCGTTTAGCGATTTGGTTCCGACAAGCGGAATCAGGCTCACTCCCAAACATTACGCCTATCTAAAAATTTCCGAAGGTTGCAATCATCGCTGTACTTTCTGCATTATTCCCAGCATGCGGGGCGATTTGGTTAGTCGCCCTATTGGTGAAGTGATGCGGCAAGCAGAAGCTTTGGTACGTTCTGGCGTCAAAGAATTATTGGTTATTAGTCAGGATACGAGTGCCTATGGGGTAGACCTGAAATATCGTACCGATTTTGTGAATGGTCGACCTGTACGTACCCGGATGACGCAATTATGTGAAGAACTGGGCCGTTTAGGAGTTTGGGTACGTTTACATTATGTTTACCCTTACCCGCATGTAGATGAAGTCTTACCTCTTATGGCTGAGGGCAAAATCTTGCCATATTTGGATATTCCCTTCCAGCATAGCCATCCGGAGGTTTTAAAGCGCATGAAGCGCCCTGCCTCTGGAGAGCGCAATCTGGAACGTATTGCACAATGGCGCAGTATTTGTCCAGATTTAACTATTCGATCTACGTTTATTACCGGCTTTCCGGGGGAAACAGAGCAGGAATTTGAACATTTACTGGAATTTTTGCAGGAAGCCCAATTAGACCGGGTAGGTTGCTTTGCTTATTCCGAGGTAGAAGGCGCAGCAGCCAATAGTCTGCCGGGAATGGTACCCGAGCCCGTGCGGCAAGAGCGCAAGGGCCGCTTAATGCAAGCACAGGCACAGATTTCCAAAAACCGTTTGCAGCGCTTGGTGGGCCGTCGTCTTCAGGTGATCGTAGATGCTGCTAATGCTCAAGGGGGGATAGGTCGCAGTTTTGCGGATGCGCCTGAAATAGACGGTACTGTTCAAATTGCTCCGGCAGATCGTCCCAGCAGAAAGTATAAGACGGGAGATATTATTTCTGTCCTTATTTCAGAGGCAACCGATCACGATCTTTTAGGGTATCCGGCCTAGGTTTTAGAGTGCTGAGCCCTAGCCTTAAATTTTCCGGGCATCCAGTAAAAACACGGCCGGTCGTTTATGCAAGTCGGGGGTAGCTTCTTTTTTCCACTGAGCAATGGTTTTGACACGGATCCATTCGCTAGGGAGTGTTAAATCACAGGCGATGGCCAGACGGGTGCTGGGAGCCAAACTACCCAGCAGCGTAAGGAAAAGGGTCTGATTGCGAAAAGGAGTTTCGATAAATAATTGGGTGCTGCCGGTGTTGCGGGATGTCTGTTCCAATATTTTGAGTTTGTTTAAACGATCTTTTTCAGGAATGGGAAGATAACCATGAAATGCAAAACCTTGTCCATTCATCCCGCTGGCCATCAGTGCTAATAGCAAAGCGCTAGGACCGACTAAGGGTTTTACCGGTATCTGAGCTAGATGCGCTGCAGCAACAAAAACGGCCCCTGGGTCTGCAACCCCGGGACAGCCGGCTTCGGATAAAACCCCAACATTAATGCCTTGACGCAGTAAAGCAATTACAGAAGCTGTATCAGCTGCTTCATGCTTTGAAATTTCAATAAACCGCAAAGAAACCAAAGCTTGTGGATGGTCGCAGGTTTTTAGAAAGGCACGAGCTGTTTTGGCATTTTCTACCACAAAATGCTGCAGTTTTTGTATTTGGGCTCGTACTTCTAAGGGTTGCCAGCTTTGCAGGTTGCTAGCCTCACTTGGGTCCCCAAGACCGCAAGGAATAAGATAAAGTGTTCCGCTTATGCTCATGATTGGACTTGAGCCATTGCCAAAATATCGACCCCAAAGAATCGGAGCAGGCGCAGCGTGTCCGTTAAAGGTAAACCGATCAAGGCGGTCGGATCCTGACAGTCAATACGCTCAATCAATGCGATTCCCAGGGATTCCGATTTAATCGCCCCTGCACACTCATACGGTTTATCCAGCTGAAGATAGGTTTCAATTTCTTTATCGGAATAGTCTCGTAAGCTAACTGATACACTTGAAAGCGCGGTTTGCAGCTTTAAATCAGAACATCGGACTACCGCAACGGCGGTATACACCCCTAGTTGCCGGCCTCGCATTTGCCGTAATTGCCGCACTGCCTCTTCATGATTCTGGGGTTTGCCCAGAGCTTGGCTGTCCAAGTTTATTACCTGGTCGGAGCCGATGACCAGTGTTTCCTGTAATTGTTGTCGGTGGCCCGCGGCTACCGCTAAGGCCTTTTCCTGCGCTAGCCTTTGTGCAATGTGTAGAGGCGATTCCTCTGGCAGGGGGCTTTCATCAATGTGAGGAGACTCCGTAATAAAAGGAATGCGAAGACGTTCCAATAATTCTTTGCGGTAAATCGAGCTAGAAGCAAGGATTAATCGAGGCATACAAATGTTTGAAATTTCTTATCCTTAAGCTTAGGAGTGCGGCCCCTAGTATAAAACTTGTTGTAACTACACAACTTCTAAAAATCTACATAATTTCTAAATTAGTAGCGATACAACACACTTTGGGTCTGAAGTTAGTGCTTATCTAGAGTTTAAAAGCTTTGGGTAAAAAATTATTGTAAAGTCTGCAGATATTTCGTTAATGCCTAGAAGGCTTTGCAGCAAACTCTAGGATTGTTGTAGAAAATGCTCATCGTAATTTAACCGGGAGAATGCATGTTTATTCGCAAGAAATCAGTCAGTGTAGTTGCACAGATTTTTGGAAGTTTAAGTTTAGCTACTGCAAGCAGTTTAGTCGTTGCGCAAGAAGCTCAGCCTACTCAGCCTTTGCAGCGGGTAGAGATTACAGGCTCATCGGTTAAACGGGTGGATGCAGAAACTGCTTTACCGGTGCAAGTCATTACAAAACAAGAAATTGCCCGCACGGGTGCAACCAGCACGCAAGAACTCTTGGCTTCAATTTCTTCCTTGTCTTCTTCAGGTCAAACGATAGGTGCAACCGGTGCAGGTACGAGCACTTATGGCGTGTCTTCCATTTCTCTGCGGGGTTTAAGTGATGAGCGCACGCTTGTTCTGGTAAATGGGCGCCGTTTGGCGGCTTTTGCAGGGGGTGGCGGTGCTACAGTGAATGTAAACGCAATTCCGCTGGCTGCTATTGAACGGGTTGAGGTTCTTAAAGATGGGGCCTCCGGTGTTTACGGTAGTGATGCAATTGCGGGGGTAGTGAACTTTATCCTGTCGCGTAGCTTTAACGGGGTTGAGGTATCTGCTGGTTACGGTACTCCAACTGCAAGTGGCGGCGGTCAAAACGCAAAAGCTTCTGTTACAGCGGGTTTTGGAGACCTTGCCGCTTCTGGCTTTAGTGCAGTTGTCTCTGCCTCGGTAGAAAGAGACAAAATTTTGTTTGGTAAAGACAGAGAGTTTTCAAAGTCTGCAACCTTTGAGCCTTTTTATGCTTCCGGCGCTACTGGTCAAGGCAATATTGAAGGAGGGTATATTCCTGGCGCTTTCCCTAATGATCGGGTCCCAGGGCTGTTTGGAAATTCTCCAGGAACGGGTTTTGGTAACCCCTTGGCTGCACAGGATAAATGTGCCGATATTCAGATGGTAAAAAGTTCAACACCAACTTCTAGGGGCGCTCCCTATTGTGTATTTGATACCGGGCCCTTTGTAGGTTTGCTACCAAAACGAGATCTGGCCAATCTGACGGGTAATTTTACTTTTAAGCTCAACGCCAATACAGAATTGTTTGCTGATGCCCTGTATTCAAAAAGCACGGTAACACAAATCTATCAACCTAGTCCGGTGCGCCGCAGTTTTCTGCTGACGGATGGAGAATTCGAAAAGCAGAAGGTGGATCCTGCCCTTATTCTGTATCCCGATAATCCAGCTTACAAATCCATTGCAGCACCTTATTTGCAAAGCCAGGGCTTTAATGATTTGATTGGCAAACCATTGGCAATCACCTCCCGGGTATTTGATTTTGGTGGACGGACCAATAAAGATGAGTCTACCCAAAGCCGTATTGTGGTGGGTGTTAAAGGAAACGTTGCGGGCCAGGATTATGAAGTGGCCTACTCCAGTAACCAAAGTAAATTGACGGGTACCGTACCTGACGGCTACTTTTCACAAGCAACCTACGCAAAAATTATCAATGACCCTGCCAATAACTGGAACCCTTGGGCTCCTAACGGTGTGCAGGTGGGTCCTTTGGCAGAAAAATTGCAAGCCGCAAAATACACTGGCAGTACTTTAGATGCTAAATCCAAGAGTGATGTACTGGACGGTAAAATTTCCGGCGAATTGTTTAAAATGCCTGAGGGAGCTGCACAATACGCAGCCGGTTTTCAGTCTCGCCGTGAATCTTATGTAACGCGCCCTAGTCCAGCCCTTGAAACGGGAGATATTGCTGGGCTAGGGGGTAGTGAGCCACCGGTGGATCGTTCCCGTACCATTAACTCTGTTTTTGGCGAGATTAATGTGCCAGTGCTCAAAGGTCTAGAAGGGAATCTGGCGCTACGACATGACCGTTATAACGATGTAGGCAGCTCTACCAACTACAAAGCCAGCGCGCGTTGGCAGCCCAACAGCGCGATATTGCTGCGTGCTTCTTTGGGCAGCGGTTTTAGAGCGCCTACCTTGACAGATTTATGGGAACCTCAAAAACAACAAACCTCAGAACAATTTGATGACCCTGCAACTGGCCAGACTGATCTTCAGGTCAATTCTATTGTGGGCGGTAATCCCAATCTCAAGCCTGAAAAATCCAAACAGCGGTCTATTGGTGTGGTGATTTCTCCTACAGGCAATCTGAGCTTTGGAGTGGATCTGTTTCGTTTGAATGTCACGGATATTCTCGCAACCCCCTCGGCTCAGGAAGTGGTTTCCCGCTTCCGTGCGGGGGATCCTGCTTATGCTGGGCTTGTGGATCTGAATGGCAAAGAAATTGACCTGATTCGCACCATTTTAGCGAATACCGGGACTGCAAAAGTTTCTGGCGCTGATGTGTTTGCTTCTTTCCGCCAAAACCTCGATTTTGCGCGCTTAGATATAAACCTGAACGGTACCTATATGAACAAGTTCAACCAGACCAGTCCTGGAGGAGCGCTTTCCCGAAAAGTAGGTACTCTGGTAGAGCCTGATGGAACGCCGGTCCTTGGGGCAGATGATGGTGGGGTAATTCTGCGCTGGAAACATTCTTTGAGTGTTTCTTTAACACAGGGCCCCTGGACAGGTACCTTGGTGCAAAACTACTCCAGTGGCTACCGTGCAGGGGACCGCTTGGATGGCGAGCCTAACTATATTGGTAGCCAGTCACTTTTTGATGCCAATGTGCAGTACAAAGGCATTAAAGATTTAACCTTGGGCTTGGGTGTGAAAAATGTGTTTAACACTAAGCCAGCAGTCTTTACCCCAGTTAGTAACCAGTTTCAAGCTGGGTATGATGTTTCTCAATATGATCCACGGGGTCGCTTTGTTTACGTGAACGCCATCTATCAGTTCAAGTAACAGAGTAGCCTTAAGCTACAGACAAACCGGTCTTGTCTGTAGAGGAATATATCGCCGCACTAGTTTTACAGAACTAGTGCGGTTTGTTTTTGGGGTTTACAGTAGTTGCAAGGATAGAAGAAGCCATGCGTATTAATCGGACATTACTCCTTACCGCTGGTTTGCTAATGTTGACCGTTTTTCTAGGTTTAATATTTTGGCCTAATGTTAATATTTTAGAGCCTTCTCAAGTAAAGTCTCAATCTGCTTTTTATCCTCAAGATTTCACACAGAGGCTTCTGGGGCCAACAGAAGTTCCGCTAGTTGCAAAACCCTCAAGCGAAGAATTCTCCTTGGCTCAAGATTTATATGCATTTTATGAGCTAAAAAGAAACGCTAAAGACCCGACTGAACGCATTCTTGCTACCCGAGCACTTAATTTATGTGGGGATTTTTTTATAGGGTATGACGAGCTGCGGCATCCCCCCGATATTTTTCCAAATGCTATTCCAGAGGATTTTTCTGCAGAAAAGAAAACCCGCATGCTGAACGCTAAAGTAGAGTTTTTCTCGCGATGCAATGGTTTTCTAAATATAAGAAAGGGTGATAGGCTGGCTCTTCTTAGAGAGGAACAAAAAAGGCTCTTAGAGTTTGATCAGCAATTTGAATCTAATTTAAGCGGGGATAAAAAGCAGTTGTTGGAGGCACAGCAAACCCTGCAAAGATTGATTGAGGATAAAAATGCCTATGCGCTTGAATTACTTGCTGAGTCAATCGTCAATCAGAGGCCGGAAAATAGTGAGATAGCGTCTGCAGAACGAGGAGCCAATGCAAAATTAATAGGCTTGCGTGCTGCCCTGTGTGATTTTGGAATGCGCTGTGAAGCTAATGCGCACTATATGTTGGCCATGTGTATGAGTTCAGCATTATGCGGTGATTTTCCTGCAGTGATTAAAGAGTTAATCGGTACCGATGAAAAGCTGTTAGCTGAATACCAGCATTATAAAAAAGAATTTACTGAAGCTCTCAATAGCCGTGATGCTTCCAAACTGTTGGAACTGGCTAGGAAAAGTTAGGGTGGGCAAAAGAGTATTGGCTCAGTGTTTACTCTGAGAATGGCGGGTATTAAACCCCGTTTCTGGAGAGCTTTGAGTGATTCTTTTAGCAGCATTTTTAAATGTACGGAAATTTAAAAAATAAAACCCGCAACATTTAAAACAGTTGCGGGTTTTATTGTTAGCTTACGCTTACTTGGAGCTTCAGATTACTTAAAGTTATAGGAAGCCCGTAAGGTCCAGGTACGACCTAAAGCATCGGTATACCGAGGATCATAGCCTTTTTGGAAGACCGTTTCTTGATTAGAGAAAGGCGGCTTTGTATTGAGCAGATTTTTGATCCCTGCTGTAAGGGTCAAATTCTTTACCCCTGTATAGGTAAAAGAAACGTCATGCAGCGCATAAGAACCTACGCGATTGAAAAACTCTGGTTCTACACTGGTATTGGCATCTCTATATCCCGTTTTGTAACGAGTATTCCATTGAGCCGCAAACGGCCCACGTTTCCAGCTAACGCCAAGAACATGCTGCCAACGAAAAACAGGGCTGGAGTCTACGTAAGCCCCAACATTTTCTACAAACGGATCAGCCTCACTGCGCTGATAGAGGTATTTATGTACCCATGTGCCAGACCAGGAGAAGTTAAAACGCCCAAGATCACCGGCATTTAATGCGTAATCTGCATTAAAGTCGAGACCGTTGGTTTTAACGCTTCCAAGGTTGTCTGTTAAGGCGAGGATATAGGCAATACCCTTGCCGTTTGCATAATCTGCCTGGCAACCTGCGTAGTTATCCTGAACATTAGGAGATAACTGATTGCAGCGTACAAAGCGAGAAGCGTATTTCACGGGATCTTCATAAATCGCTTGTTCGGGGAACCCACTGATTTGTTTGGTAAGTTTAATGTTAAAGTAATCTGCTGAGACTGTTAGGTCTTTGATTGGTTCAAACGCTACTCCTAAAGAAAAAGTCTTAGATTTCTCAGGTTTTAACGCAGTATTTCCCCCGACCAGGCGCTGTGTTTGCTGACCACAATCTCGCGCTTCAATACCACCAGGAGCTACTACACCGCCTGGACACAAGATTGGGTCGTCATACGAGTTAGCAGTAAAGGTAAGAACTTGAGGACCATACAGATCATCAAGCGAGGGAGCACGAAAGCCCGTGTTATAGGAACCCCGCACTACAACTGATTTAGCAGGTTGCCAGCGGAAACCCACCTTGGGATTAAAAGTACCGCCGAAATCAGAGTAACGGTCATAACGGGCAGCCAGTTGCATCTCTAAGGTATCGGTAAAGGGTAGTAACATTTCACCCGTGATTGCAGCTACATTCCTGTCTCCCGCAGTGTGCGAGGGGCTGCGTCCAGCGGAGGGAGCTGCGTTTACATTTTCATCAACGGTGTCATTTTTATATTTTTCCCGACGTAGATCCAGCCCCAGAGAAACACCAGCTGCACCCCCACCCATTTTGAACAGTTCGCGTGAAATACGGGCATCGTATCCTAGGGTTGAGCCGACTCCTTTTGCAAAAGTACCTCTAATTTTTGCGTCATTAATTAACTTAAGCTGGGCCTCGTCTGCTGGACCAAAAGGGTTTAAAGTACCGTTTAGAACTCCCGCTTTAATCAAAGCTGCATTTACGTAGCCGTCAGTAGCCCCGTCTTGCACGCGACTTTCTGTCCAGTATAGGCCTGTACGGTAATCCCAGGCACCGATCACGCCTTTTAAGTCAGCTACCACGCGTTGAGCCGTGGATTCAGACTCATTAGTACGGCGCCCAGCAGGAATCATGCGCCAACCTACGGTAATGTTCTTTGTTGCATCAATCCCGGGGTAAGTCTTGGGGTAATAAGGACTGTTAGGAGTCATCACGATGCCGGTGACAGGATCTTCTGCGACCCGTGCCGTATTGTTATTGGTAGCGCGTACATATTCCAGAGAAAACTGGGCTGTATCGCTCAAATTGAATGTTCCCCGGGTAGCGAAAGTTGTTTGCTCTGTGGGGGGGATAATGTCAATCGCAGCGGTGTAATCATATCTACAGGTTTTTGTTCCAAAGCTTTCAGGTAGATATAAAGAGAAGGGAGGAGCACACTTTTCGGCATTTAACACAGTAGGGTTACCCGTTAAGCTGGTGCTGGTCTGGGAAAAATTGCCTGGAAAAGTGGTGCCTGAGGTGAGGAAAATACCTCTATCGGGAATAACCCCCGTTCTAGCAAAATCTCGCTGGGTTGCCGCAACCGCATCTTGTTTGCGATAGTCAAAAGTAGCCCAAAGATTAAATTTATCTGTATCCAGGTTACCAATTCCACCTGAAAGCGTGGCGCGTTTTGATACCCCACCGCTTTGCTGCGGGCGTTGGTATTCACCAGATACTTCAATACCGTTGTAATTATTCTTGGTGATGAAGTTAATTACCCCGCCAATAGCATCGGTGCCATAAATAGCGGAGGCACCATCGCGCAGAATTTCTACCCGTTCAATGGCCGCAAACGGAATAGCATTTAAGTCTACGGTTGCAGAGTCAAACGCAAATGCAGCCAAGCGGCGACCATTTAAAAGCACCAGGGTTTTATTGGCCCCTAGACCGCGTAGATTTGCATTAGAGACTCCGCCAGTTGCAGAGCCTATGGATTGGCTCGTCCCTAGCGAAGATTGACTAGAGGCCACGCGGCCTACTAGCTCTTCAGTAGTGGTGACTCCGGCTTCCCTTAATTCCTTGACGGAAATAACAGTAATGGGCAATGCGCCTTCGCTAGCAATGCTGCGTTTGATAGAAGAACCAGTAATCTCAACTTTCTCTAATTTCTGTTCTTGTTGCGCCAATGCTAGGGCTGAGTGACTTGCAACAAAGGCAACCCCAAATAGCTGTGCGATAGCGCTGACTGATTTTTTCCGAATAAACATAAAGCTCCTTCATGAAGATATATTTTCTCGCTTGCTGCGATGGACTACAGTTTGCTACAAACTGGCCCGATAAGAAATTCAAGCTTTAGTGAGTGGAGGAAAAAAAGACAAAATCAGAGGTATCTCGGAATAAAAATGCTTTAAATGCAATAGAAAGCCCCGTAAAGGTTGTGTGCAGGCAACACTCGTCCATGAATAGTCTGGCGATTCACCCTGTAGAGTTGGTCAAGTTTGGGCAGACCTGCGACAATGTCTATAGCTTCCACGGACTTATTAGGAAGTTCGCGGCAGAGCGTTCAATTAAATGGCTTTGCTGCCTCATTGATAATCAACTTTCGGAGAGCAATCCATGAAAAAATCTCTTCTTGCCCTGGCTGTGCTGGGTGCATTTGCAGGTGCTGCCCAAGCGCAAACCAGCGTTACGATGTTCGGTATCGTTGACGCTGCGCTGGGTCATATTTCCACGACCAATGCCGGCAGTGTGACTGGCCTGAGCAATAGTGGTATTAACTCCAGCCGTTTTGGAGTTCGTGGTACCGAAGATCTGGGTGGCGGCATGCGTGCTGCTTTTTGGTTGGAAGCAGGTGTGAACAACGACAGTGGTTCCTTTGGTACTACCAATACCAATAACCAGTCAACGGGGGGTACTGGTGGTGGCGGGCTCACATTCAACCGTCGCGCTACTGTAAGTTTGCTCGGTAATTTTGGTGAAGTCCGTTTGGGTCGTGACTATGTTCCAACCTTCTGGAACCTTACTGTATTTGATCCATTTGGTACGGTTGGTGTTGCCCAATCAACCAATATTAACCTGATTACTGCAGTGCCTACCTCCGTACGTGCTTCTAATTCAATTGCTTATTTCCTTCCTAGCAATCTGGGTGGTTTATATGGCCAAGCAACTTATGCATTTGGGGAAAATAACTCTACTTTAGCTAATAAGAGAGACGGTAATCATGCCGGTCTGCGTGTAGGGTATGCAGGTGGTCCGTTCGATATAGCCGTGGCTGCAGGTAAAACAAAATATGTTGCTGGTGATTATAAAGTTGCCAATATTGGCGGTTCTTATAATTTTGGATTCCTAAAACTTATGGGTCAATATGGAACCAATGAGGTTACTAACGTAACCAAATGGAAGACCGGTTTGATCGGTTTGACTGCGCCTTTAGGCCAAGGTGAACTGCGTTTTGCTGTTTCACAAACCAAAGTGGATAACTTGATTCCAGCAGTGCCAGCTCCTTACTCTACTTATGCTGTGGCTGATGGAAAAGCAACCCAGTTTGGTATTGGGTATGTTTATAACCTCTCTAAACGCACTGCTGCCTATGCACAGTATGCCCATATCAAAAATCGTGATGGCGCCCGTTTTGAAGTTAATACCAATGGGTTGAACACCCCTTCTTTGAACACAGCAAATGGCAAATCCACCGGTTATGAGATTGGTGTTCGCCACTCTTTCTAATCTTTTTCAGCTAGTCTGATTCAGATAGAAATAGCGTCATTAAAAGAGAGCCTTAATGGCTCTCTTTTTTATTGCAGTGTTTGAACTGAGGTTTTCTCCTGTAGAGCTTTGCTGACTTGTCTAGATACTTTCAGCACATGAGTGGCCTATTTATTTGCTTTCTCACTGCTAATAATTACTGCTACCAGTTCTGCCTGAGGCTAATTTCTTTTCTAAATACTTTTTGTTGTTGACTGACCTTGTCGTGCTAGAGCACTGTTTTGGCTTGGCGCCTAGATACAAAGGGTTTAGAAATAAAATAAAAATGGCTATTTCTCAGTCTTTCTGATCGTCTAGACCCCTGTTGCACAATTTGAGATGAAGTGGCTGATCAAAAAACCAAGTTCTAGTTTCTCTAGCGTCCCTTTTAAAGAAAAAATTACTTATTGCACAGCTTGAAATTTTTTACTGGTCTTTCTTTGGTATTTGATCCAGTGGAAAGTTAAGGGAGGTTGATCTTTGCTGTGTTGGGTTTGGCGAGAAATTTCCTCCCAGTGAAAAGCAGAGGGTAGAGGGAAATAAACATCGCCCTCAAATGCCTGATCAATTTGTGTCAAATAAATTAGATCGGCTTTTTCTAGAGCCTGGGTATACAGCTGTGCCCCCCCAATTACAAAAGCTTCTGGTACGTCAGAGCACAATATCAAGGCTTCTTCTAAGGAGGCCACGCGTTCAGCCCCTGATGCACTCCAACTAGAGTGGTGTGTGAGCACGATATTACGTCGTCCCGGTAAGGCTTTTCCCAGTTGCCCAACAATCGAATCCCAGGTTTTTCGACCCATGATGACGGGTTTGCCTAAGGTGGTACGCTTGAAATAGGCTAAATCTTCTGGCAGATGCCAGGGCAGCTCATTGCCTTTACCAATTACACCATTACTGGCCCTCGCAACAATAATGCTCAAAAGAGTCATTTTCTACACGGCTACAGGAGCTTTAATGGCGGGATGATGTTCATATCCTCGAATCTCAAAATCTTCATATTCGTATTCAAAGATGGAGTTTGGTCGGCGTTTTAAATGCAACTGAGGATAGGCAAAAGCCTGGCGAGACAATTGAAGTTCAACCTGCTTATTGTGGTTACTGTAAATATGGCAATCACCCCCTGTCCAGATAAATTCCCCTACTGCAAGATCACATTGCTGGGCCAGCATATGAGTAAGCAGGGCGTAACTGGCAATATTAAAGGGCACTCCTAAAAAAATATCAGCGCTACGTTGATAAAGCTGACAGGATAATTTGCCTTGCGCCACATAAAATTGGAAAAAAGCATGACAGGGCATGAGTGCCATTTTATCGAGCTCACCGACGTTCCAGGCGCTGACCAGCATGCGGCGGGAGTCTGGATTTTTTTTTATGGTCTCTATCACCTGGCTAATCTGATCAATATGATGCCCATCGGCTGTCGGCCAACTGCGCCATTGCACCCCATACACTGGGCCAAGATCACCGTTTTCTGCCGCCCATTCATCCCAGATGGTGACTCCACGATCTTGCAACCATTTGGCGTTGGAATCACCCCGTAAAAACCACAATAATTCGTAAATAATCGCTTTGATGAACAGTTTCTTGGTGGTGACTAAGGGAAAGCCCTGCTGCAAATCAAAGCGCATCTGGTAGCCGAAGACGCTCTTCGTGCCAGTGCCGGTACGGTCAGCTTTTTGAACGCCATGTTCATACACATGGCGCATAAAAGTTTCGTATTGATTCATGCTAAGGATTTTAGCGGGCAAAAGCATCTTCTTTTATTCTACTGTCACACTTTTGGCCAGGTTTCTTGGTTTATCTACATCGGTACCTCTTGCGAGTGCCGTGTGATAAGCCAAAAGTTGTAGCGGAATAGTGTGAAGAATAGGGCTTAGCAATCCGTATTGACCAGGAAGTCGAACGACATAAATGCCTGGCTCATTTTCTATATGGGTATCCGCATCGGCAAACACATATAGCTCACCACCGCGCGCGCGGACTTCTTGCATATTACTTTTAAGTTTTTCAAGTAAAGCGTCATTAGGGGCTACTGTGACCACGGGCATGGCTTCTGTAACGAGCGCCAACGGCCCATGCTTTAGCTCTCCGGCAGGGTAGGCTTCTGCATGGATGTAGCTGATTTCCTTTAATTTGAGAGCGCCTTCCATGGCGATGGGATAGTGCATCCCTCGCCCTAAAAAAAGAGCGTTTTCTTTTTTAGTAAAGCGCTCCGCGACTGCAACAATACTCGGCTCCAAGGCCAACACGGCTTGGGTAGCTACGGGAAGATGACGCAGCTTAAGCAGGTGCTCAGCTTCTTGTTCTGGTGAAAGTTTGCTGCGTAGTTTTGCCAATACCAGGGTCAGTAAAAACAGGGCTGCCAACTGGGTGGTGAAAGCTTTAGTGGAGGCGACGCCGATTTCGACGCCAGCATGAGTAAGATAATGAAGCTTGCACTCCCGCACCATGGCACTTGTGCTGACATTGCAAATGGTAAGCGTATGCTCCATCCCTAAACGGCGGGCGTGCTTAAGTGCAGCCAAAGTATCAGCCGTTTCGCCGGACTGCGTGATAGTGACTACTAATGTGCTGGGATGTGGCACACTTTCCCGGTAGCGATATTCAGAGGCTACCTCCACTGTGGTGGGAATCCCTGCAACAGCCTCTAGCCAATAGCGCGCCACACTGCCTGCATAAAAACTCGTGCCGCAGGCAAGAATCAAAATGCGATCTATCTGTTTAAACACTTGTTCAGCTGCCTGACCAAACAAGTTAGGAGTTAAGGACACATCAGTTTCATCTAAGGTATCTGCAAGAGCCCTGGGCTGCTCAAAAATCTCTTTTTGCATATAGTGGCGATAAGGCCCTAACTCCGTCATTCCGGTATGGGCCTGTATCGTCTTCACGGGCCTATCCACGGTTTTGTCACTGCTATCCACTATCCAGCAGCGGCCTAACTGCAGGTCTACTACATCTCCCTCTTCCAGAAAAACAATTTGGTCTGTAGTTCCAGCCAGTGCCATAGCATCAGAAGCCAGAAAATTTTCGCCTTGACCCAAACCCAAGACCAGAGGAGAACCATGGCGTGCCCCCACGACTCGATGAGGTTCGGCGGTACCTATCACCGCAATTGCGTAGGCGCCTTTAAGCCGTTTAACGGCTTGTTGTACCGCTTCAAACAGATTGCCTGAATATAAAGCATCTATCAAATGCGCAATGACTTCAGTATCTGTTTGGCTGGCAAATATATAGCCTTTGTTGAGCAGTTCTTTGCGCAACTGATCGTGGTTCTCAATAATACCGTTATGTACGAGAGCCAGACGAGGATGAGTCGTGTTAGGGGAAAAATGCGGATGTGCGTTATGCGTAGCAGGTGCCCCGTGCGTAGCCCAGCGTGTATGAGCAATACCTGTAAAGCCACTTAACTGATCTGTCTTCACCTGTGTTGCAAGCTCTGCTACGCGTGCGGTACTACGGCTGCGTTTAAGCATCCCTTCCGCTTGCAAAGCGATCCCGCACGAGTCATAACCGCGATACTCTAGCCGACGCAAGCCTTCTAAGAGGATGGGAGTGATATCACGCTGTCCTACTGCACCGACAATGCCACACATAAAAAGTCCTTTGGAAAAAAATCAGTTAAAAAAACCGCTGCTCTATTAAAGTGGGATCGGCCTATTGCGGTACATAGGCTCCTCAATTTATTGCCCTTGTGCTGCGACTATAAAGATTCTTCAAAAACCTCACGGTAATATTTATGCCTATTTCAAGGCAAAAACACTTGAAAAGGCTCATCAATATTTGCTCCATAAACTTAATAAACTTCTCTAACTTGATTTCTCAGGGGAATCGCTTTATTACGGTGTGCTTGCTCGCTCGCATAGGACAGGGTGGGTGCTTTTACGGTACTTCTGCGCTGCATCCGATAGAGCAAGTTTCCAGAAGCTTTGTTAGCCATTGCAGATTGTATGTAATCTAAAATAATATCTGGAGTCAAAAAAATCATTAATTCGAATGATTATTTCATTTAAGAAAATATATGAAATAATTAGTCATTTTCTTAATTTAAATAAAATTAATCGATGGGTGGAAAAGTTTTATTAGACGAACTGGATCGTCGCATTCTGAACCAGCTACAGCAAAACGCTTCGCTAAGCAACACTGCTTTGGCGCGGTTGGTACATACCTCTGCTCCTACCTGTTTGAGGCGAGTGAAACGCTTGAACGCATTAGGAGTGATTGAAAAACAGCTGGTCCTTGTCTCACCCGCCAAAGTTGGAGCAGGTGTAGATGTCATTGCGGAGATAATTTTGGATCGGCAAACGGCAGAAGATTTCAGAGCGTTTGAAGCCCTCGTTCAAAATGCTTCTGAGGTATTACAGTGTTACCGAGTATCAGCAGGGTCAGACTTTGTACTCATACTTCAGGTGGCCGACATGGCCGCTTATCATGCCTTAGTACATCGTTTGTTTACGGCTGCTACAAATGTGCGGAATGTAAGAGCGTTTTTCTCGGTGCATCGCAGCAAATTTGAAACGCGGATTGTAGTATGACAACGATGCAATCGGCTATACGAGATATTCAAAAACACGGTTGGGCCTTATTGAGCGCCAAGACCGTAACGGAAGGTTTTGGGCTAGAGGAAATACTGAAGGATGTAAAAAACCCTTCTTTCTTTGATTCTTGGAAAAATCTGCCGCGTGATACTCATTTGGCCGATGGGGGACGTTATCGTTTTCGACGACATGCTTCTTTGTTGCAGACGTTTTTGCCCCCTGCGAACGGTGGTAGTTCTAGCTTGATACAAGTGCCTTACCGTCCACACTGGCAACCTTTGCTTTATAACAAACTGCATGGCGGACGCTTTAGACATTTTGCCCCTATTACAGAGCAACTTACAGATTCAACGGTATATCATCATTTAGTAAGCGGTTTAGGTGAATGGTTTTGCACCGTTAAACCAACGCAGCAATGGTTTATAGAAGCGCATCAGTTTCGGATTGATGCCAGTCAGGGCCCCGGGCGGCCCACGCCAGAAGGGCCACATCGTGATGGGGTAGATTTTGTAGCGCTTTTGCTGATTCGTCGTGGCACACTACGCGGTGGAGTTACCACTATTCATACGCTTGAAGGTGAGACTCTTGTGCAAACTACCCTGCTGGAACCTTTCACCCTTATGCTGCTAGATGATAATCGTGTAGCTCATGCCACCACTCCGATTGAAGCAGATGGGCCTCTGCCCATGCGGGATACTCTGGTCATAACCTATAGAAGTGGTGGGTTTTTAGAGCCATCCTCCTTTTTAAATCCTCTATCACCAGAATCAGAGTGCTAGAGTGCAGCAAAGAGGTTACAGACCGTAAATGTACTATTTTAAAAATACCCCCGTACTTCTTCATAGGTAAGTTTCAGCTGATGGGCTCTATTCCCCGTAAAACCGTACTAATCACTGGAGGTAGCCGCGGAATCGGGGCTGCCACAGCCATATTGGCCGCTCAAAGCGGTTACAACGTATGTTTTAGTTATCTGCAGAATATTTCTGCTGCCAATGCAATAGTAGCCAAGATTGAAAATATAGGTGGGCACGCGCTAGCCGTTAAAGCCAATATAGCTTCAGAGGCGGATATCCTGACGCTTTTTACCGTCTGTGATGAACGTTTTGGTACCTTGCACGCCCTTGTCAATAACGCAGGCGTGCTGGAGCATCAGATGCGCCTTGAAACCATGAGCTTTCAACGTTTGCAACATGTGATGAATGTCAATGTGATCGGTACCATGCTAGGTGCACAGCAAGCAGTGCTGCGCATGTCGACTAAACGGGGTGGGGCAGGAGGGGTAATTGTGAATGTTTCCTCAGTAGCCTCACGTTTAGGCTCTGCCAATACCTATGTGGACTATAGCGCCAGCAAGGGTGCCATTAATACGTTTACAGTGGGTCTAGCACAAGAAGTCGCTGCCGAGGGGATTCGGGTTAACGCAGTATTGCCGGGGATTATTGATACTGAAATTCATGCTAGTGGGGGGGTACCTGATCGGGTTAGCAAAATAGGACCCACTTTACCAATGGGCCGTGCCGGTACTGCGCAAGAGGTTGCCAATGCGATTATATGGTTGCTATCGGAACAGGCTTCTTATGTCAGCGGCGCTCTATTGGAGGTGAGTGGAGCCCGTTAAAATAGAAAATACCCTTCTACAATCCCGACCTTAAGCTTTTTCCTAAAACAAGAGCATTCTTTATACTCCTGCAATAAATTAAACTTGCGATTGCCTATAAACGCAGCTCAAACTATTTTGTCCAATTTAACTCTTTCCTCTCAACCGCACCCTCTTATTTTGCAAGATATGGCGCGTCTGGACGAAGTCATCCGTACTCGTCTTGCCTCTAATGTTGTTCTGATTCGCACCATTGCTGATTACATTATCAGTGCAGGAGGAAAAAGGTTGCGACCCATGGTCTTAATGTTATGCGCGCGCGCTCTTCGTGCGCCTGCCGAGCAAGCAACCGATCTGGCAGCTGTAGTGGAATTTATTCATACCGCCACGCTTTTACATGATGATGTGGTGGATGAGTCGAATCTGAGACGAGGTCGGCAAACCGCCAATGCTGTTTTTGGTAATGCTGCCAGCGTATTGGTGGGGGATTTTCTCTACTCCCGTGCTTTTCAAATTATGGTACAAGCTGATTCTATGCGGGTGATGCAGATCATGGCTGATGCGACCAACACGATTGCAGAGGGGGAAGTCCTACAGCTACTCAATATTCATGACCCGGATGTCACTGTGGATCGCTACATGCAAGTCATTGAGTTTAAAACCGCAAAATTATTTGAAGCAGCGGCACAGCTGGCTGCGGTTTTGGCCAAAGCTGATTCAGCCACAGAGTTAGCATTGGCCAACTTTGGCCGTAAATTGGGTAGCGCTTTTCAATTAATTGATGATGTGCTCGATTATGAAGGAGATGTTGCCCTTACCGGAAAAAACGTGGGAGATGATTTGCGGGAAGGAAAGGTCACCTTACCCCTTATCCATGTAGCAACAGTAGGTTCAGAAACGCAAAGACTACTGGTGCGTGAGGCTATTCGTAACGGAGGAAGCGATCAGTTTTCAGCCATTATGCAGGCCATTAAGGATACCCAAGCGCTACAAGCTACAAGAATTGCAGCTCTGAAACAAGCCAACGATGCCCGGGCGGCTCTATCGGTTCTAGAAGACTCTGAAGCCAAACAGCTCTTGCTATACTTATGTGATTCTTCGGTGAAACGTGATCATTAAAATAAGGTTCAGAAGAGCCTTTCTGCTTTTCACCGACAGCCAAATATTATTATTTCGGGGTGTAGCTTAGCCTGGTAGAGCGCTACGTTCGGGACGTAGAGGCCGGAGGTTCGAATCCTCTCACCCCGACCAATCAAGCGCTATTTTGAGCACAGCGCCGTACAATTAGCTTCTTTTCATTGTCTGAATGCCAGCCCATGCTCGCTACCCAAAAACAAACACTGATTGATTTAATTGCGGAGGCTTTGCAAGCCTTGATAGGAAATGAGGTACTGCCCCCGATCGTTCTGGAACAACCCAAAGATCCTAGCCATGGGGATTTTGCATGCACAGTTGCCTTAAGCTGTGCAAAAGCGCTGAGAAAAAACCCCCGCGAATTGGCCTCTGCCCTGGTTTCTGTTTTGCAGGCTAATCCGAAAGTGAAGGAATTAGCGACTTCTCTAGAGATTGCTGGTCCCGGTTTTATTAATTTTAGGATTTCCCCTTCGGCCAAGCAGCAGGTGATTGCTCAGGTGTTGCAGCAAGGAGCTGAGTTTGGCAAAGGCAAGCTCTATGCGGGCCAAAAGGTAATGGTTGAATTTGTGTCAGCTAATCCAACGGGCCCCTTGCATGTAGGGCATACCCGGCAGGCTGCCATTGGGGATGTGTTGGCGAATCTTTTAGCGGCCCAAGGCGCAGAAGTAACCCGGGAATTTTATTACAACGATGGAGGCAACCAAATCCATAATCTCACCCTTTCCGTCCAAGCACATGCCAAAGGCATTACTCCTGAGCATGCTGACTGGCCAGTGGATGGATATCGGGGCGATTATATTGGGGAGATTGCCCGGGATTACCTGGCCCAAAAAACTGTTCATGCGGGTACTGATGAGCCTGTAAGCGCTTCAGGGGATGTTAATGATTTAGAAAACATCCGTAAATTTGCGGTTGCTTATTTGCGAAATGAGCAGGATCTTGACCTGCAAGCGTTCGGTTTGAAATTTGATGTTTTCTATCTGGAGAGCTCTTTATATGCAGAGCATCTTGTTGAGCAAACCGTACAAAAACTGATTGCAGGAGGCTATACCTTTGAGAAGGACGGTGCCTTATGGCTACAAACCACCGCCATTAATGCGGGTGAGCGACAAGACGATAAAGACCGCGTGATGCGTAAATCCGATGGTAGCTACACCTATTTTGTTCCGGATGTGGCTTATCACTTGCGCAAATGGCAGCGTGGATTTACCAAGGCTATCAATGTGCAGGGAACCGATCATTACGGCACCATTGCTCGGGTGCGGGCAGGTTTGCAGGGCTTAAAAGAAGGTATTGCACTTAACTATCCCGATTATGTACTGCACAGCATGGTTAAGGTCATGCGCGGGGGGGAAGAGGTCAAAATTTCCAAGCGCTTTGGCAGCTATGTAACGATGCGCGACCTTATCGATTGGGTGGGACGTGATGCGGTACGTTACTTTATGGTTAGCCGTAAAGCTGATAGTGAATTTGTTTTTGATTTGGATCTTGCGTTGGCAAAGTCTGATGATAATCCTGTCTATTACATTCAATACGCCCACGCCAGAATTTGTTCCGTATTTGCTCAAAGTGGCCTTACTGAACCATTACTAGAGGGGGTGGACCTAAGTCCTTTGGTGCATCCCAAAGAACAAGTGTTGATGCAAACACTGGCAGATTATCCACAAATGCTGATGACGGCCTGCGAAAATCTGGCGCCTCATACGGTTGCATTCTGGCTCAAAGATTGTGCGGCGGCGTTTCATGCGGTCTACAATGCAGAAAAAGTATTGGTGCAAGATAGCGTAGTTAAGCATGCCAGACTGGCTTTGTATGCCGCTACCCGACGTGTTTTGGCCAATGGATTGACACAAATTCTGGGGATGAGTGCTCCAGAAAAAATGTAATGTTGAGTTTGTGGGTTTGAGGAATCTATGAATACTTTTGGTGTGACCAGCGTGCTGAAAAACAGGCGACCTCATGCGCAGCATGGGGGCACTTTGCTAGGAATCATTCTGGGACTTGTCATGGGTTTAGCCATTGCCCTGGCGGTTTCCCTCTATATGAAGCGTGCAGAGATGCCCTTTGTAAAACGCAATCAGGTGAGTAGGCCGGAGCCTGAACCCGACAAAAGCAGTGCGGCCATCGCTGTGCCCCGCGACCCTAATGAGTCTTTATATTCAAAATCCAAGCCGCAAGAGGCCAAACCTTCCTTGGTAGATGTTGTACCTGGCAAGTCTGATGAACCAGCGGGCAGCAAATCGGCTGAGAATCGCAACCTCGGTATCGATACAGGCGCAGAGGGAAAAGCTCCTAACTCTTCTGCAAAACCCGTGGATCAAAATAATGCTGATCCATTAGGTAAACTGGCTGAAAAAGTGGCAAAAGCCGAACCTTCTGCAGCCAATAAAGCTACCGATACCAAAACAACGGCTCCTGTTGCTGAGCCTACTGCTTCTAATCCTAACGCTATGCCTGCTCCTGGCGATGAGGGTAGCCGTTTCTTGCTGCAGGTAGGGGCATTTAAGCAGCCTGAAGATGCAGAAAGTATGCGTGCCCGATTGGTCATGTTGGGTTTTGATGCCAAGATCAGTCAACGAGAAACCGATACCGGCACTTTACACCGTGTACGTATTGGTCCTTTGACTACGCAAGAAATGGCCAACCGGGCCAAATCAAAATTGGCTGAAAATAATATCGAGAGTTCTGTTATCAAGATCAAATAAACTGCAGACGGTCCAAATTAAAGGATGACTGGTGAGGGGGCTGTCTGCGCAATGCGGCAAACTATCGTTATGGTTATGGATAAATAACTAGGCTAATCGAGGTTAAAACATGAGTAAAAATGCTGCTTTTAAACTTTTTAAGCTCCTGCTCTTGCTAGCGTTTGCCATCCTTGGCTTTCAGGCTTATGCCCAAACACCTGCTGCAGGTAGAGAATATGTTCTCCTGCCTGTTATGCAATCCACTGAAAAAAACCGTGTGGAAGTGATTGAGTTTTTTTGGTATGCCTGTCCGCATTGCTTTGCAATGCAGCCTGCTTTGGAGCCCTGGATTAAACAATTACCAAAAGATGTTGTATTTAAACGGGTGCCTGTTGCGTTTGACGACAGTCGTCTACCCCATAGCCGCATGTTTTATACGCTTGAAGGTTTAGGTAAGCTCCCCGCCTTGCATATGAAGGCTTTTGCTGCGATTCACCTTGAAAAAAATCGCCTGGCGACGCCTCAGGCTCAGGCAGATTATTTTGCTCGGGAAGGAGTGGATCGACAAGCCTATCTGAATATGTATAACAGCTTCTCAGTACAGACGAAGGTGAATACTGCCCAACAAATTTGGAGAAATTATCAAGTGGATGGCACGCCAGATTTAGCGATTGGCGGGCGCTATCTTACTAGTCCTGTACGTGCGGGTAGTGTAGGGGCATCTCTTCAAACTGCTGACTGGCTGATCGCCAAAAGCCGCAAAGAACAAGGTCGCGCTATACCACCCCGCTAGCAGCATGCTAGTTAGGAGCTATAAGAACTCACTGCTTTGTCTTGGATCATGTATTTTTCATAGGCCCAGTGATACTATCACTGGGCTTTTTTGTAGGGAAACTCATGAATGTATTCATAACAGGGGCCTCTAGTGGTATTGGAGAGGCATTGGCACAAGAGTTTGCCGCCCGTGGGGCAACCTTGGGATTGGTGGCGCGTCGCAAAGAAATGCTAGAACTACTCCTTAAAAAATTACCCGGTAAGCATTACATCTATGCGGCCGATGTGACTGATAAATACCGCATGCGTGAAATAGGAGCCCAGTTTGAGCTGGACAGCGGAGGGGCTGATATTGTGATTGCGAATGCCGGGATTTCAATCGGCGTTTTGACCGAGCATTTTGAAGACTTAGAGGCTTTTGCAGATACCTTTAATACCAATGTGCTGGCAGTAGCGCATACCTTTCATCCTTTCATTACCCCAATGTCTAAACGGGGCCGAGGCCATCTTGTAGGCATTGCAAGCGTAGCAGGTATTCGAGGCTTGCCTGGGTCAGAGGCCTACTGTGCTAGCAAGGCCGCTGTTATCAATTATTGTGAAAGTCTGCGCGTAGAACTAAAAAAATCTGGCGTGCAGGTACAAACTATACTGCCCGGTTTTATCAAAACCTCGATGACAGATAAAAATCCTTATAGAATGCCATTTTTAATGACAGCTTCTGATTTCGCCTCTAAAGCTGCCAAAGCCATTCTGGCGGGGAGCAGTTATCGGGTGATTCCATGGCAAATGGCTTGGATAGCAAAGCTGTTGAGGCTTTTACCCAACGTTTTTTTTGATAAATTGTTTGGTAACAGACCTTATAAACCGAGACGCGGCCAGTAAAAATGAAGTTTAAGCAGGTAAATCTATCTATTGTGTTCAGGGCAAGGGAATGTTGCAATACCGAATTATTTGTACTGATAAGATAGCTTACGAATAAAATACATAGCTGCATGAACTCTACTACGCCTTCCCAAGCTCTTATTGATGCTGCGCTATTGTCTGAGTCCATTTTATATGGCCGGGCTGTGGGTGCACCACCCATTGGTGGGGGGCGTTTATTGCTGGTCAAGCCTTTGCAACAAACTCCTACTACTCTTCTGACTCTAAAGCAAATTCAGGCAGATGCAGCTTGGGCAAGCTACACCGATTTGCGTGAACCGGCCGATCGTCTCCTGGGGAATTACCGCTCTGATACCGAACGATTCATTACTGCGATGCGAGAGCGTGCCAAGCGTTTAGCCCTTAAATGGTGGTTTGCCTATGAGGGAGAAAACATTGTGGGTGCCGTGGGCATGATGACTTTGGCCAGTGATGGCTGGTACGGACGCTTACAGGATCTGATGATATTTCCAGAGCATCGTGGTAGAGGGTTGGCCAATCAGTTATTAGCGGCTATAGAGATTTATGGGCTAGATTTGGGCTTAGCAGGGATTTGCGTAGATGCAGATGAAGACACTTGGCAAGTGAGTTGGTATGAGCGCCGGGGTTACTTAAACTGTGCCCGCATAGGCAGGCAAGATTTTTAAATGATTGGCGATCATAAAAATTTATCGATTCCTAATTTTTGGAACTAGTTTTTCTTTTTCTTACCTTATTTAGGGTAAGGAGTAAAAAATATTTCTTGAGAGTAGGTAGTGATAGTTTTGAATAGCCCATTCTTCTGGTAACTTACACTATATTTCTGTTTGTGGTTTTTCTTGTGTGGTCTGAAATAGAGGTTTAAGTAGTGCTTACCCCGTACAATGACCCTTTATTTCTACCTTGTTTTTGTTTGGTGGCTCATTGTGAAGACGTAGTGAAGATAAATGTGTACCCGCTGTAAGGGAAAGTGTTCTTATTGGCGCAAGAAAGAAAATCTCTTTTTGACTTGAACCCCTACAGCCCTATATGCTATTGCCCACTTCGTTTATCATTCTCGTCTTAACAAAGACAGAATCAAGGTACAACTTACTAAACCCCTCAATACTATTATTTAAAGTTAGGTTTGCTCAGTAGTGAACAGTAAATAGATTTATGAAAGTCCAACTCATTCACTCTATAGCATTCTTTGCACATCGGGAGATAACATGCTTTCAAAATTGATTCGTATTCCAAGCAGCGTGGCAGCTGTATTGCTCAGCTGTGTTTTATTCAGTACAGCTAGCCTGGCTCAAACAACTCCTCCTGCTAGTGCAACACCTGCCCCTGCTACGACAGCTGCTGCGCCCGCTGAACCCGCAGCCCCTTCTGCAACAGCAGAGCCCGCTCCTGTAGCTCCTAAAGCTGCAGCGGGAACCTCCAAAGCAGTTACTGCAGAAGTAGAAAATCCCTATGGCCTAAAAGCTCTCTGGGAAACTGGGGATTTTGTAGCTAAGGCTACTTTATTGATTCTAGTGATCATGTCTATGGGAAGTTGGTACGTCATTGTTACCAAGTTTTGGGAGCAGTCCAAAATTGCGGGCCATGCTGCTGTTGCAAATAAAACCTTCTGGAATGCCAGTACTGTGCGTCAGGGCACAGATGCACTCAAAAAAGATAGCCCCTTTCGTTTTATTGCAGAGTCTGGCTTAGAGGCTACTAAAAAACATGATGGTCTATTAGGGCAAGTGGATTTAAATAGCTGGATCACTCAGTCTATTCAACGCGCTATGGAAAATGTTCAAAGTCGTTTGCAAGATGGCCTTGCGGTTCTTGCGACCGTAGGCTCCACTGCCCCCTTTGTAGGGCTGTTTGGTACGGTGTGGGGTATTTACAATGCACTAGTAAAAATTGGCGTGTCAGGGCAGGCCTCTATTGACAAAGTTGCTGGTCCTGTAGGGGAAGCGCTCATCATGACCGCGATTGGGTTGGCCGTCGCTGTGCCTGCTGTACTAGGCTACAACTGGTTAGTGCGTCGAAATAAGTCTGCCATGGAGAAAGTTCGCGCCTTTGGAAGCGACTTGCATTCGGTATTGCTGTCTTCCAGCAATGTTAAAACTAAGGCTTAAACAGCTTTTTAGCAAACACGTAAGCCTGGTTTTATAAAACTAGATCTTTGGAGAATTGCTTATGGGCATGAATGTAGGATCGATGGACGATGAAGAAGACCGCGTTGTTTCTGAGATCAATACAACCCCTCTGGTTGATGTGATGTTGGTGTTATTGATCATTTTTTTGATCACTATCCCTGTGGTGACCACTTCGATCAAGGTGGATCTGCCCAAAGAAACAAATCAACTGCGGGAAACTGCTCCAGAAAACATCATTATTTCTGTGGACAGAGCCGGCAATTTTTATTGGTATGACACAAAAATGCCCAATGCTAATGCTTTGGTAGAAAGGCTTAAAAAGGTGGCCACCATGAATCCACAACCCGAGTTACAAATTCGTGGAGATCTTGCGGCTAACTATGAGCCTGTGGGTCGCGTGCTATACGCAGCGCAACGAGCCGGTATCGTCAAAGTCGGGTTTATTACCGAACCTACCGCACCTGCTGGCCGATAAAGTTTAGTGTGCAACTAGCAGATTTAGGTAAAACCATTTAATCCTGTGGCTTAATGAAGTGTCTGCGGTGCTAAAAGGAAAAACATAATATGGGAATGAGCGTAGGTAATGGAGGTGGTTCAGACGAGCCTGAGGTCATGATGGATATCAACACAACTCCGCTGATTGACGTGATGCTTGTGCTGATTATCATGTTGATTATCACGATTCCTATTCAACTGCATTCGGTTAATATGAGTATGCCCATAGGAACTCCTCCGCCTAATCAGGTTGAACCGGAAAAAATTCGTATTGATATCAATGGCACAGGACAGATTTTCTGGAATGCTGTTCCAGTTCCAGATAAAGCCACTTTAGAAGCCAATATGCGTGCGGCGGCTGCGCAAGCTGTTCAGCCTGTTATTGTGATTCGCCCCGACAAAGCGGCCCGTTATGAAATTGTTGCCGGTGTTTTGGCTTCTACTCAGCGTCTTGGACTCACTAAAATGACTGTCGCTGGTGCTGAGCAGTTTGTGGAGTAATTTAAGATATGCAAGATTACGCAAGTCAACAACGCAATCCAGGCAAACATGCCGTCGGTATCGGGGCTGTTGTTCTGCTACATGGTTTGCTGGTTTGGGCTATTACTTCAGGGCTGGCTCGTAAAACAGTTGAAGTGCTGAAAAAACCAGTTGAAGTGATGCTAGAGGAATATACGCCTCCTCCCCCACCCCCGCCTCCGCCTCCTCCCCCACCTCCTCCTAAAGTGGAGAAAATGATTAAGGAGCCACCTCCGACAGCTCCCCCCCCGCCCTTCGTGCCCCCACCGGATGTGCCTCCACCAGCAGATGCACCAGCGCCTTTTATTCCGACGACTAACGTCCCGCCTCCGGCTGATTATGTTCCACAGCCTCCAGCGCCGCCTGCACCGCCTGCACCTCCCAGACCCAGTGTGATAAAAGGTATCTCCTGCCCTACCCAACCTGGTAAGCCCGAATATCCTCGTAAAGCCTTACAAGAGCAAATTACGGGCACCATTACTGTGCGGGCCATTGTTAACCCGGATGGAAGTGTCAGCAACCCCAGTATCTTTCGAGTTTCTGGGATGAGTCAGGCTCAGGCCAGGATTTTTCAAAGTGCCTTATTCAGTAATATCCAAGCTTATCGCTGTGGGCAACAAGAAGCGCCTACCCCAGTAGAGGTTGATTACGTCTACAAACTGGATGAATAGTTGCTTCTGTATCACTACAATTTGTTTTAGCCACACTTGAGAGCTTTTTAGAACAGGTGAGCCAGCCATACAGACTTTGTCGGGCTGACTAGATTCACGATACGATACGGCGGGACTTGGTTGTTTGGTGGTTTTTGCTAAATGGACAAGTAGACCGACCTGAGTGATCGCGCGCTGAGCGAACAAATCAAGAGGTTTGTTGTCCTACCCGCACTTACCGATCTTGTTTAATAAGAGGCGTACCCATTAAAGGGGCATAATGCCAGCGCCTACTAGATAATTTCACTTTAAGTTTTATCAAAGCACAGTGAAAAGGGTTATTCCTGGGAGATAGTATGCAGTTATGGTTTAAGACGCTAATCGTGACTCTTGGGATAGTGGCAAGCTACTGTGTTGGAATCGCTAGCGTAGCAGCGGCAGACGATTTTCTCGAACCTGAAAAAGCTTTTGTGTTTTCAGCGAAACAGCTGAACAATAAAACCCTGGAAGTTAATTTCAAAATTGCGCCGGGCTACTACCTGTATCGAGAACAAATTTCTGCTAAAACAGATAACCCACGGGTACAGCTGGGAGTGCCTGCCTTACCAAAGGGTATCGTTAAATTTGATGAAACTTTTCAGAAAGAGCTTGAAACCTATCGGGATGAGTTAAATTTCCAGATACCTATTTTGGCAGGAGAAGAGTCGTTTACTCTTCAAGTCACTAGCCAGGGTTGTGCTGATGCGGGTTTATGCTATCCACCTATGCAGAGTGAGCAGCGCTTTGAGCTAACAAGTCTGCAAACCTCTTCTACTGCTTTTACCGGTTCTGCTCAGTCTTTCCCATCGGATCCTAGCCGGCAAATAGCCAATACCGATCGCGCTGAAAAGGTCTTCGATGCCGAAACCCTTCTTAAAAATCGCACTTTACTGGCAGGCGTGTTTGTATTTTTTGGTATGGGTCTGTTATTGACGTTTACACCTTGTGTACTACCGATGATACCGATTTTATCTTCGATCATTGTGGGAGAAGGTCAGCAACTCACCCGGATGCGGGGTGTTGCGCTTTCAGCGGTTTACGTGTTGGGGATGGCCATTGTTTATACGGCTGTTGGTGTAGCGGCAGGCCTGGCAGGCCAGGGATTGACTGCCGCCTTACAGAATCCATGGGTGTTAAGTCTTTTTGCAGGTTTATTAGTAGCTTTATCGTTGGCAATGTTTGGTTTTTATGAGCTGCAATTACCTACAGTAATCCGTGATAAGTTGACAGCGGTAAGCAGCAAGCAAAAAGGCGGGAAGTTTCTTGGCGTCTTCATGATGGGTGCACTGTCTGCCCTTATTGTAGGGCCCTGTGTGACTGCACCTCTTGCGGCAACACTAGCTTTTATTGCTCAAACGCGCGATGCTGTATTTGGAGGAGTGGTTTTATTTGCGATGGCTCTAGGCATGGGAGTGCCGTTGCTACTAGTAGGGATGGGGGCGGGTAGTTTTTTGCCTCGTGCGGGTGCCTGGATGGAACCGGTGAAGCGATTTTTCGGTGTATTACTCTTAGGCACTGCATTATGGATGCTGTCTCCCGTCATACCAGCCTGGTTACAGATGTTAGCTTGGGCAGTATTACTCATTGTTAGCGCGAGTTATTTGCGGGTAGGGGATTCTCTACCTCCCTCGACTAGTTCTTGGTCTTATTTATGGAAAGGAATCGGAATTGTTTGCTTAATGTGGGGGATCCTGTTGCTCATCGGTCTTGCCCTAGGCGGACGAGATCTTTTACAACCTTTAGCGTCGTTGCGGACCCAGCTAGGCGTTTCCCCTATTTCCACCACGCAACCGCCTATTAGTTTTGCTCGGATCAACTCTACCCAAGAATTAGATCAGCGTTTGAAAAGCCTGAACGGGAAACCTGCCTTATTAGATTTTTATGCAGACTGGTGTGTCTCCTGCAAAGAGATGGAAAAATTTACTTTTACTGACCCGCAAGTAGCCAGCAAAATGGCAGAATTTGTCTTGTTGCAAGTAGACGTGACGAGGAATAGTAATCAGGATAAAGAATTAATGAAACGATTTAGTTTGTTTGGACCACCCGGAATCATCTTTTTTGATGACAAGGGGCAAGAAATTCCAGGTGCGCGGGTGATCGGTTTTCAGGGACCAGAAAAATTTTTAGAAAGTCTGCGCCGAGTTAGTCATTAAAAAGTAGTTAGCGCGAGGAAACATGAAAATCGCATACCGCACGAAAGTAATTCAAGAACTTGTTCGTGGTTTGGATAACGACTCTAGGTATCTTCGAAAATACTCCGTGCTGGGCAAGTCTCTCGGCGCTATGGGTGGCGTACTGTTCGGGCTTCTGGTGATCTCAGCTTTACGCCTAAAAGACCAAAATCTCCTGTGGTTTCTATGTTTAGGTACGATGGCTGGCATTCTTATCGGCCTTTCAGTGTATTTCGGCATCTCGGTCAAGCAATGGCCACTCATCAAAGAGTTCATTGATGCAAATAAGTTACAGGAAGCCGCCAAACGTGAATGGCTCTAACATCCCGGTCAAGGCGCAGCCTTCGGTTGCTGAGACGTCCCGCAAGTGGGCCGTCCTTTACCTCCAGCGTTAGGCGCCAAATGCTCAGAATTCGGCAACACGGGCCTGACAATTCGCTGTTCAACATTGTCCACTTTCTTCCAGACATTGACTCGCATTTTGCCGTGGACAGCTGGCAAGTCTGCATTGACCACTGCCTGGGCATGGGTGCCGTCGCGCTTGAGGAAGCCACGGCAGGCACCTGGACTCTGCCAGACGCAGAGTTTCGCTCCGCTATTGCACCCATCTACCAGACGATTGACGGGCACTTTGTTGGCTTCAGCAACGGCAGCCCCGTGGTGGAGCTGCTTGCCGTGGACTCCTCTTGGTGGGAGGTCACAAGTACGCCCCAGTTCGAGGCGATCATGCTGGCCAAGTACGGGGCTTACCAAGGCTTTGGCACCTAACTAACCGTTCAAGCGGAATTGGGCCGCATTAGGTTCATGCCATAAATTGGTAGCCCTTGGGAGCCCAAGGCTGCTTAACTCAGCTTATGTTGAGCCCTTATTCTCAATACCTGAAAGTCATCTGCTGCGTTCAATATATTTTTTCGCTGAAAAGATAGCGGCCATGATGGCTGCAAGCCCCAACATCGTTGCAAGCATAAACCAAAATCCATAAGGGTGGCCCTTGCCTGGTATTTTGTCAAAATTCATTCCGTAGATGCCGGCGAGAAGATGAAGGGGTGCCAGAATCACGGTGACCACAGTTAATATTTGCACAATCCGGTTAGTACGTTGTGCTTGAGCAGAAAAATTTAGCTGTACCGCAGATTCAACCGTTGCTTCTAGTCTTCGGGCATGGGAGAGTACCCGTTGCACATGCTCCATTACATCATTAATTCGTACAAGTAAACCATCGCGGGCAGGAGATTCTGGTTGATCCAGGGTGCTATCTCTAAATTCTTGCAGAGCATCATATTGTTCTTCCGAAAGGGCTTCCAAGCGACGTAGTTCAATCCCAGTATCCAGTACTGCTGACCAATTAGAAAAGACTCGACGTGTGTCTAACAATGCGCGTTGCCAGCGATCCAATTGCTGAGTAAGGGGTGCTCGTAAATCTAAATAGCGATCCACCATGACATTGAGAATCCGTAACATTAATTCTTCCGGTCGATGAGGTAGGCGATTATTTCCTGTAACGGCTGGACCAGCTGCTCCGGATTTACGTTCCCCAGCAATGGCTAGACGGCTACGAAATAAAGCAAATGTTCTGGAGTCTGGATTTCTAATGGTAATGAGTGCTCGGTCGCTGCAAAAAAAAGTAACGGGTCGAGTCTGAATCTGAGGCAATGCAGAGGGTAAAGCCGTGTGTCGTAATGGTTTAGGTTGAAGATCACTTAACTCTTCGATAGAGGGTGTTTTTCCTTGGCTAGCACTTTCTATTTTAGTTTCCGGATGGGTTACTAATTTACGAAACACAATCATGTCATAATCACGGGTTGCATCAAAAAAACTAGGGTGCTGCAAATTCGTGCAGTCCAGCAGATGTTCATCAAATAAATGGATACCGGTTTGCTTTTCAATCTCCTGTCGAAAACCCTCTGGGTCGGCAGCCACCTCTTCATGGCCACAATCTAACCATATAAATCCTTCGGGGCTGCATGGCGTATCCCCTGTAAATAGCGTACCCTGGTCAAAAATTAATCGTTCCATATTATTGAAGACTCAGTGGAGGATCGTCTCAGCGCAGCAGCTAGATTTATTGTCTGGCTAGTAAAGTTGCCGCCTCTCGTGCGAAATAAGTCAAAATCCCATCTGCACCTGCTCGTTTGAACGCTAGGAGACTTTCCATCATGGCGGCGTCATGGTCAAGCCAGTTGTTTTGCGCTGCTGCTTTAAGCATAGCGTATTCACCGCTAACTTGATAAGCATAGGTTGGAAAACAAAACGTACGTTTGATTCTATACAGTATGTCCAGATAAGCCAGTCCCGGTTTTACCATCACCATGTCGGCGCCCTCAGCAATATCTAGTGCAACCTCTCGCATAGCCTCATCAGAGTTTGCAGGATCCATTTGATAGGTTTTTTTATTAGCCTTACCCAGATTGTTTGCACTCCCTACGGCTTCCCGAAAAGGACCGTAAAATGCACTGGCATATTTAGCAGAATAGGCCATAATTTTGGTATTAATAAATTTATGTGATTCCAGCGTGGAGCGGATTTTTCCAATCCTTCCGTCTTGCATATCGCTGGGGGCGCAGATATCTACGCCCGCTTGCGCTTGGAGGAGCGCCTGCTGAGTCAGAATACGGACAGTCTCATCATTAAGGACATATCCAGCCTCATCTACTATCCCATCCTGGCCATGACTAGTAAAAGGGTCTAGCGCCACATCTGCGAGTACACCCAGCTCAGGAAGATTTTTTTTCAGTAGTTGCACCGCACGGGGGACTAAACCTTCGGGATTTAAGGCTTCTCGTCCAGCAGGATCCTTCAAACTAGGATCAATGACGGGAAACAGCGCCAGTACAGGAATACCCAGACGTAAAGTATCTTCCGCAATGGGGAGCAAAGTATCTAAAGAATACCGATATACACCAGGCATGGCGTTTACAGGTTCGACCACTTTAGACCCTTCCCGAATAAAAACGGGATAGATCAGATTGTTAGAACTGAGGTGGTTTTCACATATCAAGCGGCGTGAGAAATCATCGCTACGCATCCGACGGGGACGACTGGCAGGAAAAGGGGGGAGGCTGTGTAAATCCATAAATTTTTAGGGGAAGATAAAATCGATAAATATTGAAGCAAGGGATCAGGGCAGCAAGGCGCAGCTAAAAATGGTTTGCGAAGACCTTTTAGAACGGAATTGACCCAGATCAACAGTTAACTCACATCCTACGATAATTTTTACGCAAGGGGTTGAACTTTTACTAAAAGCTCCTATCTTATCCATAGACGATACGTCGTCTCCCGCTTCTCCTCCCTGAGCGGGTGCTTGCTGAATTCCCCTGATGTTCGGCAAGTGTTCTGACGCCTTGCATGCTCTCCCTGGCATTGCAAGGCGTTTTTTTATTTATTTTCTACTTCAGCCAATCCTAAAGCCGATTCTATCCATTGACGTGCCGCTACGATATTGATGCGCTTTAAGACCGAAAAAGGCAGCACGGTAAAAGAAGTAGACCTTAGTGCAGCTGGATGAGAGGCTAGGGCAAGCTCTCCAAGTTTTGCTTCAGTATCTCTTTGCACTTTAGTCATCTGGGCGAATCCTAGCTTATCTGCTTTAGTGAGCAAAATTAACAAAGGTCGCCCAGGCTGTATGGCTAACTGTAAAAGATCTTGATCTAAAGCTGTGAAGGGGTGCCTTATATCCATTAGTAGACATAAACCCACTAAGGGTTGGCGAGTACTTACATAAGTAGAAAAAAGCTCGTTCCATCGGCTTTTTATTCCCATGCCCACCTTAGCAAAACCATAGCCTGGTAAATCTACTAAAAATGCCCTATTTTTTATCGCTTCCTGCGGGGAAGCAGGAATAGCAAAATAGTTAAAATGCTGTGTTCTGCCGGGCGTTTTTGATACAAATGCAAGCTTATGTTGTTGTGCAAGGGCATTAATTGCACTGGATTTTCCTGCGTTAGATCGTCCCACAAAGGCGATTTCGGGTACCCCTTCCTGGGGTAAGGTCGCAAGAGTGCTGTAGGTACAGCTAAATTGCAGGCGTGTCAGTATGCTGGGGGGATCGGGCTGATGTGATTTCACCTTAAAAGTAGAAGTATGGCCTCCCTTTTTAGGAGGAACTGAGAGCCGTTGAAGTACAGGAGAGGTCGGGCGAGTCATGAATGCAATTTTCGAGAAGAGCTGGGTTATCCGAGCATCTTGCCTGCGGGACCTGTACAAAATTTGTGATGAAACAGCGTTCCATTATCAGCAGATGATGCCACTATTGTAGAATCTAAATAGTTTGACCTTACTTTAAGTAATTAGCGCTCAGTTTCACCTAAGAAACATATTTTCCATGAAACTTTCAAAAATAATTTTTTCCCCCATCATTACGCTTTCTTTAAGCCTATTATCTTTGTCTGTACATGCACAAAAAGTGGATATCACTAAAGGCCAAAATATAGCGGGGCAGGTATGTGCCGCCTGTCATGGAGCCGATGGCAATTCCACCGCAGCAGCGAATCCTAAGTTAGCCGCACAACATGCGGACTATTTGTATAAGCAGCTTGCCAATTTTAAAACAAAAGCCGGTGCCAAAGAGCCGGAACGTCCCAATGCCGTAATGACTGGTTTTGCTAATGCCCTATCTGAACAGGATATGCGGGATGTGGCGGCATTTTTTCAAAGTCAAAAGCTAAAACCTGCTGCCGGTAAAGGCGATAAGAATTCTCAGTTACTAGGCCAGAAAATATATCGCGGAGGTATTGCGGAAAAAAATGTGCCTGCTTGTGCGGCTTGCCATGGTCCTACAGGTGCTGGTATACCCTCCCAATACCCGAGGGTTGCAGGTCAATTTGGAGAATATACTGAAGCGCAGATGTTGGCATTCCGGCAAGGTACCCGTCGTAATGGACCAATGATGATGGCAATAGCGGCTCGCATGTCAGACCAAGAAATTAAGGCCGTCTCTGACTATATTGCTGCACTCCGTTAAGCGTTTTCATCCTTTTAGGTGTAATACCAACAGGCGGGGGGAAATCCTCGCCTGTTTTGTTTTAAAGAAATAGTTATGGCAATTTCCACTACTGGTATTCAGTTGCAAAAGGGTCCGCGGTGGGTGCGCGAGGTGCTTGAATTAGTGAGTTCCATGCGCTTTTCAATTAGTTTGCTTACCCTCATTGCGATTGTTTCAGTAATAGGTACTGTGGTGAAGCAGGCTGAGCCTGCTATCAACTATGTCAATCAGTTCGGGCCCTTTTGGGCTGAGATATTTCATACTATCGGCATTACCTCAATCTATAACACTGTTTGGTTTATCACCATCATGGCTTTTTTGGTGTTATCTACCAGTTTGTGTTTGCTACGAAATACTCCCCGCATCTTGGCGGATATGCGCGATTTTAAAGAGAAAACCGCGGATCGCAGTTTTGCTGCTTTTTCACATAAGGCACAGTTCGATCTACCTCTGAGTGAAAAGGAAACACAGCAAAGGCTATCTGCGCTATTGGTAGAGCAGGGCTATAGTTTGAAGGCTATCTATAGACAGGATGCAAGTGTACGTTATGCGGGTAAAAAAGGGCTTAGTAATCGCTGGGGCTATATTTTTGGGCATTTAGCGATTGTGATGATCTGCATAGGCGGCCTGCTGGATTCAGCGGTACCGCTGCAGATTGCTGCCTTCCTAGCGGGGAAACAGCCGCTACAAAGCAATATGCTGATTAAAGAAGTCCCCGAAAATGCTGTAATGGGAGTGAAAAATCTATCTTTTCGAGGCAATGTTCAAGTAACAGAAGGACAAAAGATTTCACATGCTCTGCTTAATTACAAAGAGGGGGTCTTACTGCAGCAACTTCCTTTTGAGATAGAGCTAAAAAAATTTGTGGTTGAGTATTACTCTACAGGCATGCCCAAACTATTTGCCTCGGATGTTTTGGTCAAAGATCAAGACGGTACAAGCTTTCCTTTTCGTATCGAAGTGAACAAGCCTTTAGTGCATAAAGGAATTGCAGTCTATCAATCTAGTTTTGATGATGGAGGTAGCACCCTCAATATTACCGGTTACCCCTTGATGGGGGATCGAGCCAACACTTTTACTCTAACTGGTGAAGTAGGAAACAGCACACCGCTAGTAAACAGGGAAGGTGCAAGCTACACCATTGAGTGGTCAGGGTTCCGTGCTATTAATGTAGAAAATATGGACTCGGTCACTGAGGCTGTGATGGCTCAAGCAGAACCTCAAAAACAAGGGTTTAAAGATTCCGTGGCCCATGTTTCAGGTAGTGCAGCAGCTAAAAAAGTCAAAAACTTAAGAAATGTTGGATCTAGCTTTTCCTATAAATTACGAGATAAAACAGGGCAAGCGCGTGAGTACAACGTGTATATGCTTCCTCTAACTCTAGAAGGGCAGCAGGTATTTCTAGCCGGTATGCGTCAGATGCCCTCTGAGCCCTTCCGTTATGTGCGCTTTCCCGCTGATGAGCAAGGCACCCTAGCAGGGTATATGCGTTTTCGCGCAGCCTTGAATAATCCTATTTTGCGGGAACGCGCTGCAGAACAGTTTGCCGTGAAAGCTTCATCTGCAACTGCAGACGAGACCGTGCGCAAGCAGTTGCGTCAAAGCGCTCAACGAGGCATTGACTTGTTTGCCGGCACTCAGGGACCGGGGGGCGGCAAGATGGGAGGATATGCAGCAATCGCGCAATTTATTAGCGGTAATATTAAAGCCGATGAACAAGAGCGGGCTGCTGATGTGGTATTAAAAGTGGTTTTTGGGGTAGCCACTGAACTGTTGAATTTAGCGTATGAACAAGAAGGTCTGCCAGTTTTGAAAGATGTGGAAGCAAGTGCTGCCTTTGTTCAGCAAGCGCTGAATGCTTATAGCGACTCTTTCTTTTTGGGAGCGCCGGTTTTACTGATGCTAAAAGATTTTAAGCAGGTGCAAGCCAGTGTGTTTCAGGTAGCTCGTGCTCCTGGTACGTCTCTGGTTTATTTAGGTGCTTTAATGTTGATATTAGGCACTTTTGCAATGTTCTATATTCGAGAACGCCGCTTATGGGCCGTCATTCACAGCGATAAAGCCAACGGGAGTACAGTCCGTTTTGCAATGCAGGCCCGTAAACCTGGCTTAGAGTTTCAAAAAGAATTTCTGCAATTGAAACAAGCTATTGCAGCATGGGATAAGTCTTGAATATAAGACGCTTCAAGGGGGCTGAAGTAGAGTATTTTTAAGAGCTTATTGTGAGTCTACAAAGATCTTTTTATATAAATTAGTCTTTTGTGCCAAGACATTTTCTAAATTATGACGCTTACTGAATTACGTTACATTGTTGCCGTCGCGCGTGAACGGCATTTTGGTCGAGCCGCTCAGCGCTGTTTTGTTTCACAGCCTACCTTATCGGTAGCGATTAAAAAGTTTGAAGACGAGTTAAACGTTACTTTATTTGAACGCGGTTCTACGGAAATTACGGTTACTCCTGTGGGACAAGTGATCATTGAACAGGCACGTAAGGTGCTGGAGGAAGCGGGCCGTATTAAAGAACTAGCCAGTGGAGGGAAAAATCCCTTGGCAGGACCGCTCCGGTTGGGAGTGATATATACCATTGGCCCTTATCTATTACCTCGCTTAGTCCCCGCACTGATGAAATCAGCGCCGCAGATGCCTTTATTACTTCAGGAAAATTTTACTCTTAAGCTCATTGAACTATTACGCAATGCAGAGATAGATCTGGCGATTATGGCGCTACCTTTACCTGACGCTGGATTGATGATACAGCCCATCTATGACGAAAACTTTGTAGTCGCTACTCCTGCTGGACATAGCTGGGAAGGGCGTAAGACTATTAGTGCAGAAGAACTAAAGAGTGAAACTATGCTGCTTTTAGGAGTAGGCCATTGTTTTAGGGACCAGGTATTAGAGGTGTGCCCCGAAATGGCACGTTTTTCTAGCGGAGCAGAGGGTGTACAAAAAAGTTTTGAAGGTTCATCTTTAGAAACTATTCGTCATATGGTGGCTGGCGGTATTGGAATTACGGTATTGCCTCAAAGTTCGATTCCTGAAAAGACGAGTAAGCGCGATCTGCTGCGCTATATTCCTTTTAGCAAACCCCAACCTCATCGGCGGGTAGTTCTAGCCTGGCGTAAGAGTTTTACGCGATTAGAAGCCATTGAAGCAGTGCGTCAAGCGATATTTACATCCGGTATGCCGGGTGTTCAGTGGGTCGATGAAAAGATAGCTGTACAGGCGGGCTAAAAAGGAGTTAGATAGTCTCATCGTCCTCATTTTCTTTACTTATCGGAAGGAAATTCCATGTCAAAAAAAACTAGGCAAAACTCTGGTGTGACTTCATCGATACACAGTAGCCAATTTATTGATATTGGTATTAGTGATAAAAATCGGCAAAACATTGCAAACGGTCTGTCCAATCTCTTGGCTGATACCTATACCCTGTATCTGATGACCCATAACTTTCATTGGAATGTAACGGGCTCCATGTTTAACACCTTGCACTTGATGTTTATGACACAGTACACCGAGTTGTGGAATGCCATCGATCCAATTGCTGAGCGTATTCGGGCATTAGGTTTTCCTGCCCCCGGGACTTATGCACAGTTTGCTAAGCTTTCTTCTATTAAAGAGCCCGAAGGGGTACCCAATGCTGAGGATATGGTTGCACTTTTGGTGAAAGGTCATGAAGCCGTCGCTAAAACTGCTCGCTCTATTTTTTCTATTGCAGAAAAATCCAGTGATCAGCCGACCGCAGATTTACTTACCCAACGACTGGACATTCATGAAAAAACAGCGTGGATGCTACGCAGTTTATTGGCATAGTGGTTCCTAAATCTGTTTGCAGTTTCCGCTTGAAGAGAAACAGGAAACTTTAAGGGAAAAATACCTGAAAAACCGCAATAATATTGGGAGAGCAGGCCTCTAATCTCAAATTTTTAACACTCTTGAGAGCTAACATATGACCCGTTTGCCGGATTTTTCCTCAAACCAGTGCAGTTGTTCTGGGTCAGCAGTTAACTGTAAATGCTGGCCAGCAGCAAAGGTGTCTTTTGTAGTTCGAAGCACTATTTCTTGAGGTTTCTCCAAACCCGGGCAACTGCCGTGTACTAAATAATCAGAACCCAAAGACTCTACCAAGCTGACCGTAAAAGGAATACCAGAGCCATTTTCCTTATCGACTGGGCGCAAATGTTCAGGCCGTATTCCCAGTTGATAAGGCTTACCCGCGTGTGCAGGAAGAGCTTTGGCAAGTGCATAATCAGCAGCGCCAGATAAGGTATAAAAAGAACCGTTTGCAGTAAGGGAACCCTTAAGAATATTCATCGGCGGGGAGCCGATAAAACTCGCTACAAAAGTGCTTGCGGGAGTCTCGTAGACTTCTTTAGGAGTACCAATCTGTTCGGCGATGCCGCCATTCATGACAATCATGCGTTGTGCCAAGGTCATTGCTTCAACCTGATCATGGGTCACATACAAGCTAGTCGTTTTTAGACGATTGTGCAGCTGTTTGATCTCCAAACGCATTTGTACCCGTAGTTTTGCATCAAGATTAGACAAGGGTTCATCAAATAAAAACACCTTGGGTTCGCGCACGATGGCACGACCCATGGCTACCCGTTGGCGCTGGCCTCCTGAGAGCTGCTTGGGTTTACGCTCTAGCAGCGGTTTAAGTTCCAGAATATCGGCAGCGATATTGACGCGTTTGTCGATCTCTTCTTTGCTCATCCCCCGAATTCTTAAACCGTAAGCCATGTTGTCATAAACTTTCATATGGGGATAAAGCGCATAGTTCTGAAACACCATGGCGATGTCTCGCTCAGCCGGTTCTTTTTCGTTAACAACAGTCCCATCAATTAATACTTGTCCGCTGCTAATTTCTTCTAACCCAGCAACCATCCGCAGTAAGGTGGACTTTCCACAGCCAGATGGCCCCACAATGACTACAAACTCGCCATCCCCAACCCGCATGTCCACACCATGAATTACGGCTACAGATTGCGTTCCTTTACCGTAGGTTTTTTTTAGATTCTTAAGCTCTAAGATAGCCATTTATTTTTCCGTATCTACCAAACCCTTAACGAACCATTTTTGCATTAATAGTACAACTGCGGCAGGAGGCAGCATTGCCAGTATGGCTGTAGCCATGACCACGTTCCATTCCGTAGCTGCATCCCCGCCAGAGATCATCTGTTTGATACCCATCACAATCGGATACATGTTTTCATGCGTTGTTACCAGTAAGGGCCAAAGATATTGATTCCAGCCATAAATAAACTGGATTACAAAAAGGGCAGCAATACTGGTCGTCGATAAAGGCAGTAAAACGTCTTTAAAAAACCGCATGGGACCAGCCCCATCAATCCGTGCAGCTTCCACTAATTCATCGGGCACGGTGAGAAAAAACTGTCTGAATAAAAACGTTGCTGTAGCAGAAGCAATAAGAGGTACTGAAAGACCTGCAAAACTGTTTAACATGCCCAGACTAGATACAACTTCATAGGTAGGGCCAATACGCACTTCTACAGGGAGCATTAAAGTGACAAAAATCATCCAGAAAATAAGATTTTTTAAAGGAAAACGGAAATACACAACTGCAAAGGCAGATAACAAGGAAATGATGATCTTGCCTATTGCAATCACCATTGCGGTAACAAAACTTACCCACAGCATGCGTCCTACCGCCGAAACTTTACTGCCGTATTGAGTAGTGCCTCCAAAAAGAGCAGTTTTATAGCTTTCAGTAATATTGTTGCCTGGGGTTAAAGACATAGGTGCGTTTTGCACAATCTGCTCAGAGGTCTGGGTTGAGGCAATAAAAGTAACGTATACCGGGAAGGCCACGATCAGCACACCCAGAATCAGTACGAGATGCGATAAAAAAGACAAGGCAGGGCGTTTTTCAACCATTGCAGTGACTCATTAATATTGGACCTTTTTTTCTACATAACGAAACTGCACTACGGTGAGCGCAATCACAATCAACATTAATACTACGGATTGTGCCGCTGAGCCCCCTAAATCCAGAGCTTTAAAGCCATCGTAATAGACCTTGTATACCAAGATCGCCGTTTCTTTGCCTGGCCCCCCATGGGTAGAAGCATCCACGATCGCGAAAGTATCAAAAAATGCATAGACCACATTAATGACTAGCAAAAAAAAGGTGGTGGGCGATAAAAGCGGAAACACAATGCTCCAGAAGCGTCGCCAAGGACCTGCTCCATCAATGGCAGCCGCTTCAATTAATGACTTTGGAATAGACTGTAGCCCGGCCAAAAAAAACAAAAAGTTGTAACTCACTTGTTTCCATACAGCGGCCAACACAATTAATGCCATGGCATGGTTGCCGTTTAAAAGATGGTTCCATTCAAACCCTACAGCACGCAGCGCATAGGAGACGATACCAATGGAGGGGGCAAACATAAACAGCCAGACAATTCCCGCTACTGCTGGTGCGACCGCATAAGGCCAGATGAGTAATGTTTTGTAAAAACCAGCAGCCCATTTGTTTACATCAGCAATCCGATCTGCAAATACTGCTAAAGTCAATGCCACGCTTAGGCCACAGACCGCTACCAGGAGTGAAAAAATTGCTGTGGTCTTAAAAGAGGCCAGATAAGAAGCGTCGTTATAAAGTCGCTTGAAATTCTCAAGCCCGACAAATTCAGTAGAGGTACCAAAAGCATCTTGGCTTAGCACACTTTGATACAAAGCTTGACCTGCAGGCCAAAAGAAAAAAACTAAAATGATGGCCATCTGAGGAGCAATCAGCAGCCAGGGTAAGCAGGTAGATTTAAAGATGACGCGTTTTTCCATACTTTATTATCTACGCGAAAATCAACTGAGAAAATGCATCTAAGATCTACCCCTAACACCGGCTAGATCTTAGAGCAATCTATCTAAATATAAAGAGCAAAAAACTTATCCTTTATTGGCTTTTTGGAAGCGCTCAAGCTGCTCGTTTCCCCGCGCAATAGCCGCATCAATCCCTTCTTTTGCGGTCTTTTTACCGCTCCATACATTTTCCATCTCTTCATCGATGATGGTTCGTATCTGTACAAAATTACCTAGTCTAATGCCGCGTGATTTATCGGTAGTTTTACGAATCATTTGAGTTACCGAAACATCAGTACCAGGATTTTGTTTGTAAAACCCGGATTTCTCGGTTAACTCATAAGCTGCAATCGTGAGAGGCAGATAGCCTGTGCGCTGATGGCTTTTAGCTTGTACTTCTGCGTTGGAGAGGTAATTAAAAAATTGCGCAACGCCTTTGTATTCAGCGGCGGGTTTCCCAGACATTACCCATAGGCTAGCGCCACCGATCACAGTATTTTGTTGATTATTGGGTACATCAGGATAGTAGGGTAAGGTTGAAATACCCCCTGTGAATTTGGCATTGCGCTTTACATTGCCGTAGAGAGCAGATGAGCCAGTGATCATTGCGCATTCTCCCGATACAAAGGTTGCATCTGCTGTGTTGCCCCGACCTTTGTAAACAAACAAACCTTGCTTAGACATATTGGCAAGATTATCAATATGTCGTACATGTAAGGGTGTATTAAAAGCCAAACGCGTATCTAAACCGTTAAAACCGTTGGCTTTAGTAGCAAATTCAACGTTATGCCAAGTAGAAAAGCTTTCTAACTGAGTCCAGCTTTGCCAACTGGTAGTAAAGGGACACTTGTGACCAGCCGCTTTCAGCTTGGCTGCAGACAGCGTAACTTCTGGCCAGGTAAGAGGGGGTTTTTCTGGATCAAGCCCGGCTGCTTTAAAGGCGTCTTTGTTGTAATGTAGTACTGTGGTAGAGCTATTAAAGGGGAAACTCATCATCTGTCCGTTGGGAGCAGTATAGTATCCAGAGACAGCTGGGACATAGGCTTTTGGATCAAACTTAACACCAGATTCTTTCATTAGATCAGCTACCGGTTTTATAGCTCCTTTGCTGGCCATCATCGTGGCAGTGCCTACCTCAAATACCTGCAAAATATGGGGGGCATTGCCTGCCCGAAACGCTGCAATAGCCGCCGTCATCGATTCATCATAGGTACCTTTGAACACCGGAACTACTTTGTAGTCTTTCTGGCTGGAATTAAAGTCTTTAGCAAGATCGTTGACCCATTCGCCTAGTGCTCCTCCCATGGAGTGCCACCACTGGATTTCAGTTTGCGCAATTGCTACAGGACTAGCTAAACAAGTTGTTATCATTGCTGTAAGCCAGGATTTTTTGAACATTTAGAATCTCCGATAAAAGGATTGAATTATTGTCCCTGATTGTGACATGCTCATAACATAAGATACTGCAGATCATAGAGCTGTCTTCAGTGATCAGGCAAAAGCATACCTAAGAGTCGAGTGGAATACCGATCAGGGTAATCCCGCAGCCTCTCTAAACATTGCTTATCCCATATTTTCTGAAGGCGTTCAACGATATAAGTATTCTTCACATAGTATGCAATCGTAAACCAAACCATAGGCAGTGCAAATTACTACCAAATTTAATCTTTACCTGCAGCTTATCCGTTGGGATAAACCGATCGGTACTTTGCTTTTGCTATGGCCCACGCTTTGGGCTTTATGGATAGCAGCGCAGGGTCTACCTCCTTGGATAATACTTTTCATATTTGTAGTGGGCACATTTTTAATGCGTTCTGCGGGATGTGCCATTAATGATTTTGCCGACCGCAAATTTGATAAGCATGTTGCGCGCACCAAAGATCGCGTGTTAACCAGTGGAAAAATTTCACCGAAAGAAGCGCTGATAGTTGCGATAGTTTGCGCAGCCATGGCTTTTGGATTAGTGCTATTTCTTAATGCTTTAACAATCAGACTTTCTTTTCTAGCAGTAGTCATTGCAGGGCTATATCCCTTATTTAAACGCTTTTTTGCTATCCCCCAACTTGTTCTTGGAGTGGCATTTTCCTTTGGGATTCCTATGGCCTTTGCTGCTGTTGTTGGGAAAGTCCCTCCTTTAGCTTGGATGATTTTTGCCGCAAACTTGTGCTGGGTGCTGGCTTATGACACTGCCTATGCGATGGTGGATAAACAAGACGACCTAAAGCTAGGTCTAAAAACCTCTGCAATTGCTTTTGGGGAAAAAGCTGCCCTCATGGTATTAATTTTTCATGCCCTGTTTCTTTTTTTGATGGCAGGAGTATTGATGTGGATTAAAGCTGGCGCTGCCGGATGGCTAGGGCTGATCTTGGCAGTCGTATTATGTACTGTACAAGTACCGTGGCTTTACAGCGGCCAGCCTGTGCAATATTTTCGCGCGTTTTTATTTAATAACTGGGTAGGAATGGCAATTTTTTTAGGTTTAGCTGTGGACGCATGGTTATAAATTTCCCGTTCAAGAGTATGCTTATTCCATCATATTTATCTCACCAGGAGCCTTTCCATGTCATCTATTCTGACTGCTGAGACTATTGCCGATGCGCAAGCTTTATTTGTTAAAACTCCCCTATCTCGCCGGACTTTTGTGGCCGGTACTTTAGGCGCCGGGTTTGCTGCTGCCGTGATGCCTGTTGCTGCACAAAATGTAATTAAAACAGATAGTGTTGGATTGGATGTAGCGCAAGTCCAGATTCCAGTGGGCGTAGAGTTGTTGCCCGCTTATGTAGCCAAGCCTACCGGAAAAACTGCATTGCCTGTGATTTTGGTTGTTCAAGAAATTTTTGGAGTTCATGAACATATTGCTGATGTGTGCCGACGTTTTGCCAAGTTAGGTTATTTGGCGATCGCACCAGAGCTTTATTTTCGCCAAGGAGACCCCAAGGCTTATACAGACATTCCCAAGTTAATGTCTGAAATTGTTAGTAAAGTGCCCGATGCACAGGTCATGAGTGATCTGGATGCAACAGTCTCCTGGGCTCTGGCTAAAGACGGTAGTGAAAAAATCGGGATTACTGGTTTTTGCTGGGGTGGTCGCATCACTTGGATGTTTGCGGCACACAATAAAACTGTAAAAGCGGCAGTTGCTTGGTATGGTCGGCTGATAGGGCAGCCTAGTGCTATGTCACCTACACATCCGATTGATGTAGTCAACATGCTGAATGCTCCGGTGTTAGGTCTCTACGGGGAAGCAGATACCGGTATTCCGGTAGATACTGTCTGGAAAATGCAAGAAGCTTTAAAGGCCTCTACTAACAGCAATGCACGTAAAAGCGAGTTTAAGATCTATGACCAGGCACCCCATGCTTTTCATGCTGATTATCGGCCTACTTATCGCAAAGAAGCAGCCGAAGATGGATGGAAGCGGGCGATTGCATGGTTTAAAGCCAATGCAGTAGCCTAAGGTTAAACTTATAAAAGCGTAAGGCAAAATAAAAAGCGCGCAGTCTTGCGCGCTTTTTCATTCGGGAGGTACATTATTTCTACGCTTACCTATATTATTGTTGCCACTTTATTGTCTGGCGCAGTGAGTATGCTGCTGGCGGCGCTGATCGCTTATACCGTACTGGGCAAAATGATTGATCGAATGGTCAGTTTTGCAATTGGGGTATTAATGTCTACCGCTTTTTTGCATTTACTTCCGGAAGCTGTTCATTCTCAGGCAGATACTCATGATTTATTTGCTACCTTATTAGTCGGCATTTTCCTGTTTTTTATACTACAAAAGTTTATGTTGCTTCGGCATAGTCATCATCATGAACACGATGGCCATGGCCATGAACACGGCTTTAATGCTCGGGAAGCCGGACCAGGGGGGTACATGATTTTATTGGGAGATGCGCTGCATAATTTCTGTGATGGCATCTTGATTGCGGCGGCTTTTGTAACAGATTGGCGTTTAGGAATCATTACTACTTTTTCGATTGCTGCCCATGAAATCCCGCAGGAGGTTGGGGACTTTATGATTTTGCTTTCTTCAGGCTTTAGCCGGATACGGGCTTTTGCATTTAATCTCTTAACTAGTTTGGTAGCTGTAGCGGGTGGAATAACTGGCTACTTCTTATTGGATGAAGCTACTGGTGCTGTTCCCTATGTAGTCATGTTGGCAGCAGCAAGTTTCATTTATATTGCGATGAGTGACTTGATTCCTTTTGTACATCGCACTGCGCGGGATCGCGGCTTTTTTGCGGATCTTTTCATGATTAGCGCGGGGGTAGTTTTTATTGTAGGCGCCCACGCTGTAGTTCCGCATCATGGTTAAACCATTCTCTACCAGAATGTTGGAGTAATTTAAAAAGCTTATGGGTTAACAGTGAAGTGAGTAAATATTTTTTAAGAAAGTTCTTAAAAGCTCAAGGATACATACCTGGACGCACTACATGTTCCTTTTTGTTAGGGCGCGGCTCAGGTAAAGGCACTGCAGGTTTTTGTTTTTGTGATGCAGCCTCATGCTGCGGCCCATCAAAATTAGGTATCACTACTTTTGATGGTCTATTGTGTGCAAAATTATTTTGTGTGTCAGTGTGAAATTTAGGAATCTGAACATTTTCTGGCCCTTCTTTGATACGCTGATCTTCCCCACCTCGTACAGGAATTCTTGTTGATGGGGCATTCTTACGCAATTCTTCTACTGGATTTATCAAGCGATCGCGGCGCATGTTTTGAGCGGGATAAACATATTCGTTTCTGGTTCTCGGAGTAGATTGTTCAGTTAGCCAAGCCGAGGAATTCCTATTGGGTCTGAGAGGGTTCTCCGCAACGACGCCTGCTTGAATGCGGGGAGGTCCCATCATTGCGGCAGGAGGACGATTCGCGGGAGCTGCCGAAATCACGCGATTATTGTGAAAAGCTTCACGGACTAAGACAGGGTTACTGACTTCTCTGTAAACAGGTCGGGATCCATGGTCAATTAGCTTTGCAGAGGGTCCGGCACTTATAGCTCCAGAAACAGTAGTATTGATATAGCGTTGAGAAGAAGGGTTAGCATGAACATATTCGATCACGCGCGTTTCCCGTACATAGGGGTGATTCACGCGCTTCCAGTAATTAGGAGGGCATTGATAGTAAGGTATAAACACCTCTTGAGGCCCTAGCGGTACCCAGCCTACTGAAGCGCTACCAAAATTTACCGAAGCACTCCAGTGTGGGCCTTGAGCCCAGGCAACGATTGCAGGAGCCCACACCGGCCGAGGAGCGTAATCACCGGGTATCCAACCCCATCGATTGCCAATATAGGCCCAGCGGCCGTAATGGCTCACGGCAAATCCCCAAACAGCGGCATCTACCCAAGTGCGTCCCCAAGGATGCAGAGAGATCCAACGGCCATAGCGATAAGGAGCCCACCCTGTTTGAACATATCGCGGATACCAGACTGGTCCATAACTTGTGGAGATTTCCCATATGCCGTGTTCAGCTAGTACTTCATAGCCCGTCATTTCAGGGCTGACATAGGAGGAGGTCACAACACGATCATCGGCTTTATCGCGAGCGGTGACCCAGTCGGAAAAGGAGTCAGCAAAATTTTCAGTAAAACGGCTGCTACCCTCGTTGCTTAGTTCAAAGCGCCTGCCAGAGGGTATTTGAAAAGAAGAAAATTGTCCGTCAAAACGCACATTGCCTGAAAAACTGCTTATTTGGGTATTAGCCCACGCATCGATATCTATCCGATAACGACCCGTATCCATAAAAACAATATGGCCAGAAGGTACAAGCACCAAGGTTTCGCGGGCTTTTTCCGGATTTTTGAAGCGTAAAGCAAGGCTTCCGGTTTCTAATCTTATTCGGATAGACTGATCATCCAGCTGATCAAAATACACGCGAGTCTGTGGTGCAAGCCTTAATGTAGACGACCCTATTCGGATTTCCGCTCGCGCTTCATAGCCGGTTTCTAAAGCAGTGTTTTCGGTGATGGGCCAATTTAGGGAAGCAATAAACCTTTCGTTACTACTGGAATCCTTGAGCCATACTTCACCTTCGATAAGACTTAATTGCCCAACCCGTCCAGGAGGATCAGCCCATACAGTATTTATCAGAAAAAACGCAGCAAGCAGTGAGAAAAAATGGCGTAAACCGGATGGTCTGCAAAAACTAGGCATGCCATACTCCTATCAATATGAGAGCCCTTTTTGATAAAGAAAAAAATACGACTCTGTTTGGAAAGCTGATTCTGGAAAGGCAGAACAGATCAGTGACAGAACGAGCTTTAAAGGTGTGTTGATTTGCTTAGCATTTCAAGGCTATCTCATAAAAACGATATGAATTGGACTTTCGTTTACATAAAAAATTCTTTTCTTAACTTCCTAGATATTGCCGTAAGTGTAAAACTTTAACCCAGATTTCCCGTTAGGGCTTGGGATGGCAACGAGGGCAGTTGCGAGGCAGTTTTGGCCCGACTGCGGAGCCTGTAGCCATTGCTACAGGCGACAAAGAGGGGCAAAAATGACCGTAAATGCACCGCTAACACCCAAGCAGCACTGAAAGTGCGCCTAATGGGAAATTTGGGTTTAAAACAGACTGAGGGTTTGCTGAGCAGCAGTAAAGGTAAGCTGGCTTTCATGAGAAAGATTGCTGACCCTCACTCCAAGCAGACGAATGGGTTTTTGCATTGAGAGGCGCTGCAAGCAGGTAAAGACGGTTTTGCGAATGATGGCAAAATGATTCGTGTGAACGGCTAAGGTGCTATTGCGTGTAACACTTTGAAAATTATTAAAACGAATTTTGATACCTATCGTTTTTCCTGCATACCCGCGGATTTTTAAATCCTCACTGATTTGCTTGCATAGTTGAACAGTTTCCTCATAAAGTCTGGCTGCATCTTTGCGTGGATGCAAATCACGTTCAAAAGTCGTCTCGCGACTGCGGCTTTTAGGTTCTGTGTAGGGGATGACAGGTCGGTCATCAATACCATTGCCTGCCTGATGTAGCCACTGACCATAAACGGCTCCAAAATAATGGCTTAGCAATTCCGGTTTAGCAGCAGCTAGCTGTCCAATAGTTTCAATACCCAAAGCTAACAATTTATCATTTGCTTTCGGACCGATACCATTAATTTTTTTAACAGGCAAAGGCCAGATGCGGGTAGGAATGTCTTGCTGCCGAATAATACTAAGGCCGTCCGGTTTTTTGAGTTCAGAAGCAATTTTTGCAATCAGTTTGTTAGGGGCTACACCTATAGAGCAGGTTAATCCGGTAGCGCATTTTATTGCCTCTTTGATAGATTGACATAAGTAACGAGTAGGTTCTTCATGTTCAGTCAGATCAAGATACACCTCATCGATACCCCGATCCTCCATCACAGGAGCCACGGTAAGTACCGCTGATTTGAATAATTTGGACAGCCGTCGATATTCTTCAAAATCTGCAGGCAAATATACTGCGTCTTTACACAAGCGGGCTGCTGTTCTTAAAGGCATGCCTGAGTGCACACCAAAAGTCCGCGCCTCATAGCTGCAGGTAGTCACTACGCCGCGTTGTAAGCCGCCTTCTCGGCCCCCGACAATGACTGGTTTACCTCTTAGCTGTGGATGCCGCAATAGCTCCACGCTGGCGTAAAAGGCATCCATATCTAAGTGGGCAATACGCCGTGGCTCTACAGGTTTGCTTATTTGCAGCATAGAGGCTTGTTAAAGGTTTTGATAAAGTATTGCCCTGGTTTTATAGAGTCTTCAAAACGAGCGGTAATAGGACGCTGAGTAGATTTAATTGACAAAGTCATCTTTCCATTTTCTGAGCACTGTAAAACATTGAACGCCATCAGCTACGGGTTGTTGTAAAAATTTTGCTGCACTGGCTATTAAGGCAGGTTCAGAGGTGCGTAAAAAGGGATTGGTCGTTTTTTCTAATTCAAGGGTAGAAGGAAGAGTAGGCTTTCCTTGCTTCCGCCTAGATTGCGCGGCAGCCAAGCGCTGGATCAATACCTCATTATCAGGATCGACAGCACAAGCAAATTTTAAGTTTGCTACGGTATATTCATGAGCGCAATAGATTAGAGTTTCTGCAGGTAACGCCGCTAATTGGCGCAAAGAGGCCCACATTTGTTGGGCTGTGCCTTCAAACAAACGACCACAGCCTCCTGCAAAAAGAGTATCCCCGCAAAATAAACGGGGTGTATTTGAGATATTTCCGAAAAAAGCTATATGTTCTAGGGTATGACCGGGAACCTCTAACACGCTCATATACAGATTAAAGGGAGCGAGTTCAATGAGATCATTCTGCCTGACGGGATGAGTGATCAGTGGAATATTTTTTGCACGAGGGCCTACTACCGGTACAGGATATTCGGATAAGAATTCAGCTACTGCACCTTGGTGATCATAATGATGATGCGTTATTAAAATTCCTCTTAAACGCAGTTTCTTTTGCTTTAAATAATGTGCAGCAGGTGTATATTGCCCAGGATCTACTAGCCAGACATCGGTATCATTAGCTATTGCCCAAATATAGTTGTCACTAAAAGCAGAAATTGGAATGATGTCCATGGCGCATATATACAAAAATACAAAAAGAGTATAAGTTGAACGAGGATACTGCCCATATGAAGACCAGGATGTCAGCACCCGCCTCGATTGGTGCTCTTAGCATATGGCTTCAAACTCCGCCCGGAAAGTATTTGCTGGCGTGGGAGCAGGCTTTTATGGATGAGCATGTGGCTGATCTATTTGGTTATCATGCCCTGCAGATCGGCCCTGTCCAATTAGACGCTTTGCAGGCTAATCGTATGCCACACCGCTGGCGAGCCTCCTTAAATATAGAAGAAAATGTTGGTCAGCTGATGCTGGACGCAGAAGATTTACCGTTTCCAGCCGAATCTCTAGATCTTGTAGTGTTATCTCATGTATTAGAGTTTTCTGCTGATCCTCATCAGGTGATTCGTGAAGTAGAGCGGGTACTGATTCCCGAAGGACATATTTTAGTTACGGGTTTTAACCCTTACTCCTTGTGGGGTCTGCGCCAACGTACCTTACGCGGCCTATGCAAACCTTATTTGCCAGAGGAGGGAGAGTTTTTGACTTTGTTCCGCTTACGGGACTGGATGAAATTGTTATCCTTTGACATCCAGCATAGTAAAGCTGGCTGCTATATTCCGGCACTTGCGCAACAGAAGTGGATTGAACGGTGGAGCTGGATGGACACTATCGGTAGTCGTTGGTGGCCGTTTGCTGGAGGGGTCTATGCAGTTGATGCCGTCAAGCGGGTACGTGGCATGCGTTTAATAGGACCCAGCTGGAAAACTGCTAAACCTAAGCCGGCAGCCACAGTGCCTGCGGCAAATACCAATGCACCGTGTATAAATACTCAAGAGGATACGCATGAAGGTTGAAGCCTATACAGATGGTGCCTGTAAAGGTAACCCTGGTCCCGGAGGATGGGGAGTATTGCTCAAGTATGGGAATATAGAAAAAGAACTGTTTGGAGGCGCAGCACATACGACCAATAACCAGATGGAGTTGATTGCTGTGATTGAAGCTCTTAAAGCCTTAAAGCGACCCTTTGAAGTTACGGTCTGGGTAGACTCTACTTATGTGCTTAAGGGCATTACTGAATGGTTGCCGGTTTGGAAAGCGAGAGCTTGGAGAACAGTGGATAAAAAACCTGTCAAAAACGTTGAGCTTTGGCAGGCGCTTGAGCGGGAGGTATCACGTCATCAAGTTAACTGGCAATGGGTAAAAGGACATGCGGGGCATAGTGGGAATGAGCGAGCTGATGCATTGGCAAATCGAGGGGTAGCCCAGATAGAACTGAGTGTTGCTAACTCCTAGAATCTACCAAAATTACCTAGGTATTGTCGTCACGGGATTTCAAGCCACAGCGCAAGACATCGGATTTGAACCGCAGCAACAAACGATGATTGTCGTTTGGCATAACGAGTAGCGATCCCTCTCCAACGCTTGAGATGAAGGAAAGCGTTTTCCACGAGGTGGCGCAGACGGTAAAGGTGTTTGTCATATTCACGCTGATCTTTCCTGTTTGCTCTTGGCGGGATGACGGCTTTCATGCCCTGGCGCTGCGCCTGCTCGATGATGGCCTCACTGTCGTAGCCCTTGTCTGCAATCAAATACTGCGCATGCAGCCCTGCAATCAAGCCCTCAGCCTGACTGCAATCCGCACGGGTACCCTCTGTAATAATGACTCGGATCGGCATACCATGCGCATCCACGGCCAGATGTATCTTGGTATTGAGCCCCCTTTTGTACGACTCATGCCTTCATTGCCTCCTCTGGCCCCCGATGCGTGCGGATGCACTTTGCAGTGGCTGGTATCGATCATCAGCCATTCGTAGTCAGGCTTATCTATCAACTGCTCCAGCAATTGCTCCCAGGCGCCGCTATCACGCCACCGGCAGAACCGCCGATGTGTATTCTTCCAGTCGCCGTAACCCGGCGGGAGATCGCGCCAAGGGGCGCCAGTACGCAGTATCCAAAACACTGCGTTGATGAAGCTTCGGTTGTCCTTGGCAATGCCGCCCCATTTGCCTGCCTGCCCAGGAAGATGGGGCTCCAGAAGCATCCAAGTCTCGTCCGATATGTCGTGCCTGTGGAGGATTGCGTTCATTTTAGGTCTGGAAAGTGGATAGGTTTGTAGTTTACAATAAACTCGTGACGACACTATCTAACGTCCCCTTAAAAATAAGTGGTCTAGTTCACGCATTGAAAACTGCCGCCAAGTAGGTCTACCGTGGTTGCATTGGTCAGCCCGCTCTGTCTGTTCCATTTGTCGCAATAAAGCATTCATTTCGGGCAGTGTTAATGCTCGGTTGGCCCGCACAGCAGCATGACAGGCTATGGTAGCCAACAATTGATTGCGACTATTTTCCAGCACATAAGCTGAACCTGAGCTGGCTATTTCTCGCAGGACTTCAGAGAATAATTGTGTTGGGTCGGCATCGGCAAGAAGCCGGGGTACGGCTCGCAATGCGAGTTGGGTAGGGGAGGTCATGGAAAACTCAAATCCCAAAGCTGTGATTGTCTCCTGATTGAGCTGGGCTGCTTCGATACATTCCGCATCAAGCGTTATTGTTAGAGGGACGAGTAAAGCCTGGGACTCTATTTTTTTTGTATTTAATGCGGTTTTTAACTCTTCATACAAGATGCGTTCATGTGCAGCATGCATGTCCACTATCACAAGACCCAGGCTATTTTGCGCCAGAATATACACCCCATGAATTTGGGCGACAGCAAAACCTAAGAAAAACTCGTTTGTTGTAGAGGTTTCTCCGGGTGCTTTAGAGCTGGGAGTAAAGCCTGTGTCATGCAGAGTGTTGGCGCTTCCTGCAGGTACGGAAGAGGGGGAGAGTGCATTTTTTACGAATTGCAAATACGGCATAGAAGCCTCTTGCACAAACAAGGGGTTTTGCTCTGCAATGGGGTAAAAACTTGAATTATTTTTCTTGTTAGTGAAAAGTGTTTTTGGAGAATTGGCGCTTAAGTCTTCTTTGCTTGTATTGATTCCGTTGAGCGGAGTGGATAAGGCAGCACGTATAGCTTGCACAATAAAACCATGTATTGCCCGACTATCTCGAAAACGCACTTCAGTCTTGTTAGGATGAACATTGACATCAACCAGATGAGGATCAATCGATAAAAACAAGCAATAGTTCGCTTGAAGGCTTCCATGCAATACATCTTCGTACGCCACACGAATAGCATGGCTTAGCAGTTTGTCGCGTACTGCGCGACCGTTTACGAAAAAATCTTGTCTGTCCGCCCTGCTTTTGGCAAAAGCAGGCAAACTGATCCGGCCTTCAAGACAGAGCGCCCCTTGCTGATTAATTGGAAGACTGTTTGCAAAAAACTCCTCACCAAGAATTTGTTTGATTCGCTCAGTCTGGTTGCCAGCGCTGTAATGGCGAAGCGGTTTTCCGTTATGAAAAACCGTAAATTCGATCTGCGAGGCTGCTAGCGCTTGCCGATCAATTGCGGCAATACAATGAGAGAGCTCCGTAGTTTCTAACTTTAAAAACTTACGCCGAGCAGGGGTAGAAAAAAACAGATTGCGTACATCTATTAATGTACCGATACTGCCTGCAGAAGGAGTCTGGGTCCATCGGTTTTGCATATTGTCTATAGCCGTTGCATGAGCTGATTCTGAGGTTCTGGAGATAATTGTCATCTGTGCCACAGACGCTATGGCTGCTAGGGCTTCTCCTCTAAATCCAAAAGTGCCAACAGCTTGTAAATCTTCAAGGGAAGTGATCTTGCTGGTAGCATGCCGTGTTACAGCCATAGATAATTGTTCTGGCTCTATACCTATACCATCATCTTCAACACAAATACGTGCTATACCCCCTTGGTCCAGACGAATGATGATGCGCGTACTGTTCGCATCGATTGCATTTTCAAGCAATTCTTTTACCACGGAAGCAGGTCGCTCTACCACCTCTCCCGCGGCAATTTGCGAGATTAAATGATCCGGAAGCAGTGCTATTTTGGTAGTGGAGGGAGTCATAGCCTTCCTATTGTAGGCAAGCTGCAAAGTAATATAGCTATTGTGATCTGTTTTTAAAAAATTAATGAGTTTTTATGGATTTGATTCTTACAGTAATAGACTTCATTTTGCATTTGGATAAGCACATCAATACATTTTGGATGCAATATGGGGTTTGGCTTTATGTGTTAGTGTTTATTATTGTGTTTTGTGAAACCGGCCTAGTGGTAACACCCTGGTTGCCGGGTGACTCCCTGCTGTTTGTATTAGGGGCCTTGGCTGCAGCAGGGGGCCCCCATGTTGGGCTTACCTGGTTCTTACTGGTACTTGCTGCAGTTTTAGGTAATACCTCTAATTATTGGATTGGGTATTGGGTAGGCCCTAAAGTGTTTTCACGCCCAGACAGCAAATTTTTATCGCAGGAAATGCTACGCAAAACTGAGGCCTTTTATGCCAAGCATGGAGGGGTAACTCTGGTAGTTTCTCGCTTTTTGCCTTTTTTTCGTACGCTGGCTCCTTTTGTTGCAGGGGTGGGACGTATGCCGCATGGTCGGTTTCAGCTATTTTCCCTGGGAGGTGGTCTGCTGTGGGTAACCGTACTCATTTTTGCAGGCTATTTTCTGGGCAGCATTGCCTGGGTGAAGGAAAACCTTTCTTTATTGATTATCGCGGCCGTGGTGCTTCCAGGCTTGCCTGCTGTATTTAGTCTCATTAAAAATAGGCGAGCTAGGTATCGCAGCTAGTGCTGTTTATCAGGAAAAGTAGCAAGGATACGTTTATGAGCTTACTTATCGCTAGTTTATCCCGCAGATAGGGCTGAGCTTTTTAAAGAAGAGGTTCCTATGAAGACCGATTTTGGTTTTAAAGAGGTTGAAGCGTCAGAAAAAGCGGGCAAAGTTGCAGAGGTATTTCATTCGGTAGCCAGTCGCTATGACCTCATGAATGATTTAATGTCTGTAGGGCTACACCGGGCTTGGAAAATGTTTGCAATTGTCTCTGCAAATCTACAGCCCGGCATGAGAGTGTTGGATATTGCGGGTGGCACGGGCGATATGGCCCGGGCGTTTGCCAAGCGAGTCGGTACTAGCGGCAGTGTTGTGCTCACTGATATCAATGCTTCCATGTTAAATATTGGTCGGGACCGCTTACTAAATCAAGGTCTAATGCTACCTTGCGTGCAGTGTGATGCAGAAGCACTACCTTTTGCTAACAATAGTTTCGATTTGGTTTGTGTAGCATTTGGCTTACGGAATATGACGCATAAAGAACTGGCCTTGGCCCAAATGAACAGGGTACTTAAACCTGGTGGCAAACTCCTTGTTTTAGAGTTTTCGAAAATTACGGCAGCTCTAAAACCTCTCTATGATGCGTATAGTTTTAAAGTGCTTCCCTGGTTAGGAAAAAAAGTAGCTAAGGATTCAGCCAGTTATCAATATCTGGCTGAATCCATCCGCATGCATCCTGATCAGGAAACACTCAAGCAAATGATGGAACAGGCAGGGTTTAGTAGAGTGGGCTATCACAATTTAACGGCGGGTGTTGCTGCACTGCATATGGGTTACAAGCTCTCATAGCCTTACGGTCTCTTGGGCCGTACTTAAGGGCTATAAAGAGAAAAAGTCCTGAGATTTGTTCGCATACCGTGAATAGTGGATTGTGCGAACTAATCAACTCTCGTATTGTTTGACCATGACCCTTGAGACTACACCTCTTAGCATGTTTCTAGCTATTTTTGTAGCGGTGTCATTTTGTGCGATCGCCACAGCAGGCTTTTTTGGCTGGCGCTGGTATTCTAACCGCCAGCTTGGGCAAAATGGTACGCAGCCTGAAAATTATGAACGCAGTTATGTGGGTTTACAGGGGTGGGTAGTAACACCCAAAGCGAACTCAACAGATTTCACTATTACAGAAACTACTACGATAACGCCCCCTGCGGATTATTCCCCTAACGAAACCCAACCTCTCCACGATAAGCTTGTCATTTTGCAAAATGCTAAGCAAATCTTCATGCGTTTAATTGCGGCTTGGGATACCGCTAATACAAAAGAGCTTCAATTATTGTTAACAGTGCAGGCTTATCATGAGTTAGTGGATGAAACCACCCTAGCCCCTCGCCCTGATGCGCCAACGGATATATTGACTCTTAATGCTGAATTCATCAGTAGTGAAGCCGCCAAGATAGGTTCTATAGATATTCGTTTTTCAGGCATGTACAGGACGGCCCTTTCTTCAGCAGCGCGGCGTTTCGATGCCATATGGGTTTTGGAAGGCAGTGGAGCGGATTGGCAAGTTTCCCATATTCAACCTCTCTGAGTGATCTGCGATCCTGAATGCTTGCTTATTGCAGTGTCTTGTATGCGTTTGAAAGCGAAAAAGCAAATCCCCTCGCTTTTGCCGACTAAACCTAAGCATTTCTGTTTTATTTCCTACTCTTGAAGGGTTTCTCAGTAAACTCATATGCTCAGCATATAGCCTTGAAATCGGCAGAGGGCGAGACTCTGTAACGTATACTGTGGTTTTCATCAGTTTCGTTACGGTTTGTTCAGTATCTTTATTAGAATTAATTTGTAGCCGATTTTGCTTGCCCCATGTCTCTGGATAAATACCTTGCTCAAGTTGTTGCTAGTGTCGCAAACAGAGTTTTGCAGGCAGAACCTTGGGCGACTGCACAATTAAGACCTCATGCGGGTGAACGCTTCAATATTTACTGTATACCTGTTTTTCTGGAATTCTGGATTGATCAGCAAGGACTACTTTGTGCAGAGCAAACAGATGAGGCAGAAAATAAAGCATCCGTAACCGTCACGCTGACTCCCGCAGCCTTGCTTTCTACAGGTACGCAGCGGCTTAAGCATATCAAGATTGAAGGAGACGCCGCGCTTGCCCATGCTTTGGGGGAGATGGCTCAAAAGGTTCGACCAGATTTCGAACAAGCATTGGCAAGTTTGGTAGGAAACATAGCGGCAAAGCGTATCCATCAAATGATTCGAGTGACTTTAGAAAGTTTGCGCGAACAAGCAAACCGTGTTGCTGCAAATCTTGTAGAGTTTGCGGTGTATGAAAATCCTGTTATTGTAGGCACCCCGTTATTTGAAGAGCTTGGTCATCAGAATCGCCTTTTGCGTGATCAAATTGAGCGACTCTCTAAGCGAATTGAGTTACTCGAACGTATATGAGGTTAGCCCGTACATTCAAAATTGCGCAAGTTTTCTTCCGTTATCGATTAGATACCTTTTTACCTGCCGAATCGATTCCTTGGCCCATACGTATTTTCTTGAGCCATCTGGCACTTGGGGGGAAGCCTCAGATGTCCAGAGGGCAACGCTTACGCAAAGCTCTTGAAGAGCTTGGGCCGATCTTTGTAAAGTTTGGCCAGCTCTTGTCTACCCGGCGCGATATGCTGCCTGTTGATGTAGCCGATGAGCTCAGTGCCCTGCAAGACCGCGTGCCCCCCGAAGCGCCCGGTGTGGCTGAACGCATCATCAAGCAAGAGCTTGGCAAGGCTCCAGGCGAACTCTTTGATGATTTTGAGCCGCTACCCGTAGCGAGCGCGTCTATTGCCCAAGTCCATTTTGCTGTACTAAAGGATCCTAAAAACAAAGGCCGTGCGGTGGCTATTAAGGTTCTACGGCCCGGAATGCATGCAGCCATCAAGAAAGACCTGGCCTTACTCAAATTAATAGCCCATTGGATAGAGCGGTTTTCGGCCGATGGTCGTAGGCTTAAGCCCAATGAGGTCGTGGCAGAGTTTGATCGAATTTTGCATGATGAGTTGGATCTACTACGAGAAGCTTCTAACTGCGCATTACTGCGGCGCAATTTTCCTCCTGGTTCCGCGCGGGGCAATTTGTTGCATGTCCCTGAAGTCTTCTGGGATTATTGCCGGGAATCCGTATTTGTCATGGAACGGATGAAAGGCATTCCTATTAGCGATGTAGCCCGTTTAGCTGAACATAATATTGATCTAAAAAAACTTTCACGAGATGGGGTAGAGATCTTTTTCACCCAGGTATTTACGGACGGTTTTTTTCATGCCGATATGCATCCGGGCAATGTACAGGTGGGTTATGAGGGCGAAGACCACAACCGCTATATCGCCTTGGATTTTGGCATCATGGGTACTTTATCGGATGTAGATAAGCATTACTTGGCGCAGAATTTTTTGGCATTTTTTAGGCGGGACTATAAGCGGGTAGCCACGCTGCATATTGAGTCCGGATGGGTCCCAAAAAATACGCGTGTCGATGAACTGGAATCAGCAGTGCGGGCTTGTTGTGAACCTTTTTTTGATCGGCCTTTACGCGAGATTTCCTTAGGTATCGTTTTATTGCGACTCTTTGATGCCAGCCGCCGGTTCAATGTGGACATCCAACCTCAGCTTGTATTGCTGCAGAAAACCTTGCTTAATACAGAAGGCCTGGGGCGGCAACTGGACCCGGATCTAGATTTGTGGACTACTGCAAAACCTATTTTGGAGCGGTGGTTAAAAGAGCAAGTAGGATGGGAGGGGTTACAGAAAAAACTATTGCTTGAGGCCCCACAATGGGCACAGCTGCTGCCTGAATTGCCCCGTCTCATTCATCAAAAATTGTCAACCCCTCCTATTTCCTCACCTGATCATTCCAATCTTCTGGCGCAGTTGGACTTGTTGCACACCCGTCAGCGCCGTTTGCAGTGGCTGATGGGTTTAGTAGCGTTAGCGGTAATAGTTACTGGCTTGGTTATGGGGTGGACGCTTTATCTGCTTTATTGGTTTTTTAAGCTGCATTGGGGAAATTTTTAGGATCTCAGGCTTATACCGATCACACTTTACTTCAGAAGAATAAATTTTTTAAAAAGAATAACTTTTCCGTCAATTAAGATGTTTGAACCCCTAAAAAATGATTGTTTTCTACGTGCTTTGCAAGGCCAGCCGACTGATTACACCCCGGTTTGGCTAATGCGACAAGCGGGGCGTTATCTGCCTGAATACCGCGCTACGCGTGCCAAAGCGGGCAGCTTTATGAACTTGGCTACTAACCCCGAATTGGCTTGCGAAGTGACCTTGCAACCCCTGAACCGTTTTGCCTTGGATGCAGCGATTTTGTTTAGTGACATTCTGACTGTACCGGATGCCATGGGTTTAGGTCTGAGTTTTGTAGAAGGGGAAGGAGTGCGGTTTGCTCGGGCGTTAAGGGATGAATCCTCGATTAATAATTTGGCTGTTCCCGACATGGTTAAGCTGCAATATGTATTTGATGCGGTTCGTTTAATTCGAAAGGAACTAGCTGGCAAGGTACCGCTAATCGGATTTGCCGGAAGTCCCTGGACGCTAGCTTGTTATATGGTCGAAGGAGCCGGATCTGCCGATTACCGTACGGTTAAGACCATGCTGTATCAACGTCCGGATTTACTGCACCGTTTATTAGAAGTCAATGCTGATGCGGTGGCTCTTTATCTGCAGGCTCAAATTGCAGCGGGTGCACAGGTTGTCATGATATTTGATAGTTGGGGGGGGATCCTCGCCGATGGGGTATTCCAGAAATTCTCATTAGCCTATATCCAACGGGTGCTCGCACAATTGCCTCAGGATTATGAGGGTATCACTATTCCCCGTATTGTATTTACCAAAGGCGGGGGAAATTGGTTAGAACAAATCGCTGCACTAGAGGTAGACTGTATAGGTCTGGACTGGACTATTGATTTAGAAAGTGCACGCACTAGGGTAGGCCACAAAGTAGCCTTGCAAGGTAATCTTGATCCTATGGCCTTATTTGGAAATGCAGCTCAAATTCAAGCCGAGGTTAGCAAAGTGCTTGCAGCATTTAATCCATCCTCCAGCAAGACTAGAATTAAAAGCAAGGGACATATATTTAACTTAGGGCATGGAATAAACCAGTTTACGCCCCCAGAAAATGTTGGGACATTAGTCGATGCAGTGCATGAGCAATCCCGTCTTTTACGGGAGCGGACATAGGCATAAGACCTTAAATTCAGGCAACTTTATTTTTATAAAACAGGGGAAAAGATGGCGTTGACCGCATGTATCGCTGGAGCTACCGGGCTCACAGGTCAAGCGCTTACGGCGCTACTTCTTAAGGATCCGCGGTACGGGGCCGTCAAGGTGTTGGTCCGTAAAGCTGGTGATATGCCTGCTCAATTACAGGGTTCAAAGCTTATCGAGGTAGTGACTGATTACGAAGCTTTGACGGTACAGGGTAAATGGACAGCGGGCGATGTGGATCACATCTTTATTTGTTTAGGCACTACCATGAAAAAGGCTGGGAATAAGGCCAATTTTAAACAGGTAGATTATGAATATGTGGTGGCTGTAGCCAATGGCGCACGTGATCATGGGGCGGACCATTGCGCGGTGATTAGCTCAATGGGGGTGGGCACGGATTCCAAGGCTTATTACATCAAAATCAAAACCATGATGGAGGCTGCTTTGCAAATTATTGGTTATCCTACTTTGCATATTCTAAGGCCTTCTCTTTTATTGGGTCAGCGAGCCCAGCCCCGGCTGCTTGAGTCGATAGCTATTTTTTTCACCCAATTAGTTCGTCCTATTTTAATTGGTCCTTGGGCCAAGTATCGCGCTATTTCAGCTCAGGCAGTTGCCGCTGCCATGCAAGTAGGCTCTTATGAAGATATGCGGATCTCTCTACGTATTACTGAATCGGATCAAATAGAATCCTTACAATCTTGACAGCGATTGGCTTTTTCTGGGCAGATTTAGGTAAAAATAATAAATGTAGGATTTGACTTATACACAAAATTCAGCTCCTCGAGTTTTGATGCCTGTTTATGGCTTAATAGGCCAATCAGGCTTATTAAAGTATCGTAAGTAATTGATTTAAAACATTTATTTTTCCCCTTCATAAATTTAGGTTTTGAATTTATGTTGATCTGATAACTACTTAAGTGATTTGCTAAAAACTTACTCACAAACTTATCCACAGGGCTATACCTTATTTGAAAACTGCTTTTCTTATAAGTGCTTAGGACCAAAACTTAAAGTAAAGTCTCATATCACGGTGCGCCCTTGTTATTTGCAAATTCTTGTGAATGTACCTTTATTCTCTAAGAGTGGAGGATTTGATTTTGCTTTACCTGAAAATATACCCTGCCCCCCACCGGGAAAGTTTGTTATTGTTCCATGGGCGCGCAGCTGCAAACTGGGGGTGGTTTTAAAAGCACAGTCTGAATCGCAGCTCCAGGCCAGTCGCATTCGCGCTATTGCAGGGGTGGTAGAAGATTGGCCGCCTTTACCCCAAGCAGTGCTGAAACTCGCTAGTTTTGCTGCCGATTATTACCACGCTAACGTCGGTGAAGTCTTACTTTCTTCTGTACCTGAATCCCTAAGCCGCAGTAGCAATTTTTCCGTAAAACACCCTATTGCTTCCTACCTGAAAGGCAAACGTAAGCACACTCTCCTGGCGCAACAGCGCCTGCCGCCCACTGCTCCGGTAGCCCTAACGGCTTCTCAAATACAAGTCTTGAACTGGCTTAGTCAGCAACAAGGCTTTGCTGTGGGTTTACTGTGGGGTGTAACGGGCAGCGGGAAAACAGAGGTGTATTTGCAAGCGGTAGCACGTGCATTAGGACAAGGAAAAACAGCCTTGCTCCTAGTACCTGAAATTGCGTTGACTGAGGGTTTAGCTGCTCAGGTCAGGGCTCGGTTTCCTCAAGAGCAGGTCGCTACGATAACCAGCAATATTGCCTCAGGAGCTCGGGCTGCGGCCTGGTTAGCTACCCTGAAGGGGAAGGTGCGAATCGTTGTGGGTACCCGCAGTGCTGTTTTTGCACCCTTAGATAATCTGGGGCTTGTAATTGTGGATGAAGAGCATGATGCCAGTTACAAACAACAGGAAGGCGCACGTATTCATGCGCGTGATCTGGCCGTGATGAGGGGCAGAATTTCCGATTGCCAGGTTTTGCTGGGTAGTGCCACCCCTTCCTTGGAAAGCTGGGCCAATGCCCAGGCGGGCAGATACACGTTACTGCGCATGCCCACGCGTGCTCATGCCAATGCGGTATTACCCAGCATTGAGTTGATTAATACTAAAGCAGCAGCTTCAGTGCAGGGCTTATCTGAACCCTTAGCCACTGCTCTGAAAATCAGGTTTGAGCGCAAAGAGCAGAGCCTGGTGTTTATCAACCGGCGAGGTTTTGCTCCCGTGCTTTGCTGTGAAGCTTGTGCTTGGATTGCTGATTGTAGTAATTGCAGTGCCCATTTTGCCCTGCATCGTGCCTCTACGCGCAGTGGCTATAAATTAATTTGCCATCATTGCAGTGCTCAGCAGCCTGTACCCCAGGCTTGCCCTGTATGTGGTAACAAAGATTTATTGCCAAAAGGTCAAGGGACTCAAAAACTGGAAGAAAAGCTCCTTCAGCTTTTACCGAACGCAAAAATTGCACGCATGGATCGTGACAGCACACGTCGTCGGGGCGCTAGCAAAGACATTCTTGCCGCAATGGATAGGGGGCTAATCGATATATTGACGGGAACGCAAATGATCGCCAAAGGCCACGACTTTGAAAATTTAACCTTGGTGGGTGTGTTAGGCAGTGATAGTTTGTTGATGAGCCCTGATTTTCGGGCCGAAGAGCGCTTGTTCGCCTTATTAATGCAGGTGTCGGGGCGCTCTGGACGCGGCGAGCGTCCTGGTCAAGTGTTGATCGAAACTCGTCTACCGCGTCATCCCCTGTTTCGTGAACTCCTTGCTCAGGATTATGAAGCCTCTGCTACACGCCTATTGGCGGAACGAGAAAACCTGGGTCTTCCTCCTTATACCAGCCTGGCACTTATACGGGCCCAAGCCCCTTCTGATGGTGCTGCACAGGGATTTTTAACTCAAGCGCGTCTCTTGGCCATTGAAGAGCTAGAAAACTCCCCATCCTCTTCAAGTCCGGGGATCAGACTGTATCATCCCCGCCCTATGGCTGTGCCTCGCGTGGCTAATCAGGCGCGGTGGCAGTTATTAATCGAGGGGCGTTCGCGACTCTTACTGCAAAATTTTCTGCAAGCCTGGTTATTAAAACTCAGGACACTGAGAACAGCTAAAGTTCGCTGGCATATTGATGTAGATCCGCTGGAGATTTAAAGGCAAGGGAATGTTTCAACGTCTTTAGTCTGTTGAACGGCTTGCTCTTTCTTTGCTTATAAACCGGCCAGCTAAAAGGTCCAGGGAAAACTCTCTTCCTAAAGAGTACTTCAGCTTAAGCCGTTCTTGAACCGAGATTTAAAAGCCCGTAAACCCTAGTGTTTATCAGCTTCTTCAGCAATAATCTCTTGAAGAGCAGCAGAAATACTAGGGTTAAAGATTTTTAAGAAATGCTCATAGACTTTAATCTTGTAGAAGAAAGAAGAGCTCCAAACAAAAAAGCTAGGGATCGGGGTTTTCGAAGCGCCGTATCCGCTCTTCTGTAGCAGGATGAGTGCGCAATAGCTCAGGAATGACATCTTCACCCGAAGATTTCTGCAAAGCCCGGAACATTTGGGCCATAGCAGCGGGAGGAATCTGCGCCCCTTTTAAGAAGTCCAAAGCAAAGGTATCCGCTTCGGTTTCAAACTCTCTTGAGTAGCGGGTTTGCAAAAGCACCGTGGGAATGCTGGCAATAAAGCTGCTGGCGTCTCCCCAAATCATGAGTGCTACTACCCCTACTACTGAAGCAGAAACTAAATTGCGCATGCTGTGTTGGTGCTGTACATGCCCTAATTCATGTGCCATAACCCCCAAGATGGCATTGTCTTCTTTTGTTAGGTTTACCAGCTCATCAGTAATCACAATAAACCCACCTGGTAAAGCAAAGGCATTTGGACCGATTTTGCTTTTTTTAAAGATTAAAGTGTAAGCCGGTGCTTTGTCTCCTAGGCTGCGTTGTACTGCTGTGTTAAAACGGTTGCGCAACACTTCTTGTCGTTCCCGGGGAAGTTTTGATTCCACAAAGAAATCGCCTTCCAGGGACTCTAAAGCGGTGCGACCAATAGTTTGCTGGGTTGCATCAGGCAAGACCTCAACCACGCCTCTTGCAAACCACGGTAAACCCCAGATATATCCTACTGTTAAAGTGAGGATAGTCAATACCAACGCGGCCAGAGTCAGTGACCAGCTTTGTTGCCAGCGCACTACCTGTGATTCCCCTATAGCCTCAGAGAGTAATTGATCAAACGCAGTTCTGTCATAAGCCTCCACATAAGCCCCTTCGGCAAAGGTAATACGGCGACTACCGTAGCGTGTGCGTTCGGAAACCTCTAGTCCATTTAAAGCCTCATCTCGTAAAATGCCATCCCCTCGTAATTTGACCCATCCCTCTTCAATGGACAAGCTAACCGCATATTCTTGTGTGCTGCGGCCATCAAAATAGCGGGCAGGAATAGAAGGGCAGGAGTGACTCATCTTTACAGGGAAAGATCAATATCCAACAGATCAGCCATTCCTTCACCCGTTGCACCTATCTGCTGCTGTGCCCCAGCCATAAAATGCTCCAAGGGGCCGCCTGGGATCAGGCTGAGGGCACTGAGCTTTAATTTAGCTAAGCGTACCTTGGCAAAGGGAATAAACAAACCTAAGGTCAAGACAATCAGTAAAAAATTGCTAAGAGTCAGCCACACAAATTTACCTACCGGTAAATTGCTAACAAAAGTATGTTCCCCTAAAGAAGTGTGGTTCCACACAGTGTTTTGTAATTTGGCCAGGATGACAGGAGTTATCAGAAACATGCTCACATAAACTCCCGCTAGACCGATCAATAAGGGAATAGCTAGGGTTTTCAGGACTTCTTTCATATCGCCCATGGCTTGATAGGCAAAAAACACCACTATGGCTCCTAGCACAAAAAATCCCAGCATTAATCCCATCATTAAAATCATGCCAAATAGATAGGCTAGGTAAAAATCTCCCGGACAAGATTTAAACGAAAAACTATGTCGTCCAAAACGGGCTTCAGTGTGAATAAAACGCTTGATCTCATGATGAGCAAAAGGCCAGGCCAGATAGAGTGTAAAAACAGTTAACACGGGGAAGAGTAAAAATACTTTGTAGGCTCCTCCTGTAGATCCCGCAAAGCTAAAGCGCACACTGCGGTAACTAGAGTTGTAAAAGGAAAATTGAATACCCTTCCAAATAAGCCAGGGCATCAGTAAAGCGAGCACGAGAAATGCAATGACTCCTAATGCTTCAGATACATAAGTAGCTCCGTAATAAACTGCCAAACCGACTAGTGCAATCAAACGCCCCTTCAATATACTGATGGGGTTACCATGGTAGTCAAAACTGGCTCCTGCTACCGTCGTATTGTTATAAAAATATTTCGCGGTACGTACTTTTGCCCAAGCAGAATAAATACCCAGCGTAAGAATAGATAACAATAAATTAACGATCCAGATTCTAAAAAACTCGCTTCCACTGCCCGTAAATGCAAAAGCTTGTGGTTGAGGTGAGGGGGTCTGTTCCGCAGAAGGCGCCGCCGCAGGGGTAGGTGAAGCCGTAGTGAAGGGTGAAGGAGTCAAGACTACATCTGACATTTTGGTATCCCCTGAAAATTTTATTTGTTATTTAAAGTTGGCAGAGTTTTGATTAATTGAAACGAGCGCGAATCATTCCCATATAAGGCTCATCAAAGCGGGTGTCTTTATCCACCTCAATGCGGCTGAGGTCTACCCCGAACAGATTGGCTCCATACAGATTAGCCGCCTGTAATTCTGATTGTTGCATCACGGCTTGCATAAGGTTCGCAAAAGTAAACATCGCATTTTTAAGTTTGGCTTTGGTAAACACAACTTCTTTGAGGCTTGCATATGAAAAATTAGTCCCGGTGCATTGGGTTTCCGTAAAATCTGAAGCGTCTAGCAAGGTTTTTCTAAAATCCGCCCGATCCAGAAGCATGCCGCGAAAACTGGCCCGAGTCATGTTTGCGGCTTTAAAAGAAGTGCCTCGGAGGGTTGTCCCATGCATAAATCGAACATAGTCAGCCTTGGTTTGATCAAAATTTGCATTATCTAAGCGGCAGCTTAGAAAGCCCGCTCCTGCCAGGTTAGCGCCAGCAAAGCGTACCTGTTCCAACGCACACTCGATAAAAGAGGTGTTGGAAAAGTCCACGTTTGAAAAATCACTTCCTATTAATTTGCAGCGCAATAATGCAGCGTTGCTTAACTTAGCACCTGAGCAACGGGCACTACGAATGCGGGTTTCCATAAACGTGGCCCCTGTGAATTGACTCCGACTTAAATCCGCTTCATCAAAACGGGTTTCTGTAAGACTCGCATTAGAGAAGTCACATTGGCTGGTATATGCTTTATTAAAATTAGATTTCTCAAGATTAGCCCCTACCAACGAGGCTCCACCCAATTTGGCACCGGTAAATAAGGCATGAGCCAAAATAGCGCGGTCAAACTTAGCGCCTTGTAGCTGACAGTTAGTAAAATCTGCCCCTTCCAGTTCTGCATTCGTAAAATCTGCGCCTCTTAAGTCTTTATCTGCAAACTTGGCGCCGGGAAGTTTTTGACCTACGTAGTTTTGGGGGGTGGGTTTATCACCTGCGGCATCGACGCGCCAGCGTATTGCCGTTTCTAGCTCTGGGGGGGTTGTTTTTTTTTGCACTACGGCCTCTTGAAGCAAAATGATCCCTGTCTGTTTATAGCTTCTTTTGTCTTACTGCAGGGTATATTTAACCTTAAGATAAAAAAATTGCACAGCCTACAAGGAATAGGGGTCTGTTTTTTTAAGGGATTAGGGGGCCAATAACACCACGAGTGTTTGAGAGGGAATGGTACGAACTCCGGGGCAATTAGTACTGTTTTGTAATGAAACGCTAGTCAGCCGTGTAGCAGGTAATCCATTGAGCAAAACGGTGAAGGCGCCTGTCAAGTGCCGGGAAGGGCCCATCACTGTACCCGAGGCCACCCCTAAAGCCACGCCGGCATTATCACCATTAGTCATGGGAATGGTGGTGGCCATATTATGGGCAGGCATTCCCATAAACAAAATTGTTGGGTTGTTAGGAATGGCCATATTACTCATCGCCATGTTCGGATAAGGTATCGGTACGGGCCCAGCAGGGGTTGGGGTCAGACATACGTCGGGAAACCCCATGTCCATGCCCATCATTTGAGTATTAGCAAACATTTTGGATGCTCCTGGCGGTTTAAGATTTTTAACCCATATGAATCTGGCCGCCACGGACTTTTACAAGTTTTTGCCCTTCCACAACGACTTGCTCACCCTGCATATTGGCCAAAGATTTTCCCCGAATGTCTACTACCCCGGCTTGGGTAGCATCCAGCTGCTCACTGTTGCGACGATGTTCACGCGCATGACTTTGATGTTGATCAAACATAGAGAACCATTGTTTACCTACTAGGCGCGTTTGTTGCCAGATCGCTTCCAGCGACTGCACTACACTTAAACAGGTTTCGAGTACTACCTCTGAAGCTGAGCCATGCAGGCGAGAGTGCTTAGCTTTTACATCAACATAGTCTGCATTTACTTTTAGTGTGGCTGCTTGTAAATGCATTTCAGAATGATTAGCGGTTTGCAAAGTTGCATCCGCAGGTAACTCTACTAATGCAGGGTTATGCGCTGCACGCTGTAGTACATGCAATACCCAAACATTTGCGCCTGCTTGTGCAAATGCGACCAGATCTCCGGCAGTGGGCTGTAGCAGACAACTGGCGGCAATCTGCGCATCTTGTAAACGGCCGTGGATCTGTACTGACAGTGATCCATCTTCTCGCTGATGGAGTAAACCGCATCCTAGTTCTACGGGGCTTGCTGCATCCAGCTCTGCGGCAGCTGGGGTTAAAGGATTCTGTAAAGGACTACCCTTTAATGAAACATCAGGTTTATTTTTCCAGCTAGAAGCGACTAAAGGATTCATTGCATTACTCCAAAAACTCAAACAGGCTTAACGGTTGCTTGTCCCCAACGTTCGGCTTTAAGACGAACTTTGTCTGTACCTAGGGTTTGATTGCGTTGTGGCATTGAAATATTTTCTTCTTGGGTTGCGTGCAATACGGCGCGTTGCATCGTGGCTCCATCAAAACTGCAGTGGGCTAGCTGCGCATGGCTAAAATCTGCATAAGTTAAATCGGTATCTCGAAAAGAACAGTCCAGGGCTTTGGCCTTCTCAAAATAAGACTGGTATAAGTTAGCGCCGTCAAACTGACACTGTGCTAATTGAGCACCTTGCCAAATGCTTTGCCGCAGGTTTGCAGCTGCGAAATTACTCCCTACAGCCCGTATGTTTGGGAAAAGGCAATTTGCAGCATTTGCGCGAATAAATTGGGCTCCCGAAAGATCCGCCCCCATAAAATTGCATTGATCGAGGCAAGCCTCTGAGAAATTGGTTTGAACTAATTTTGTCTCGTGAAATTGGCAACCAATAAAGCTTAGTTTAGAAAAATCTCTTTTCGAAAAATCCAATTTACTAAACATGGTGAGGGTGCAATGAAGCTCAGCCATAAGCGCATGATCTAATAGGCATTCAGAAAAAATGGTTTGATGCATGACTGAACCAGTGAAATCTACACCGACCATGCTGGATTGCAGCAGACTCGCTTGTGGCAAGGAAGTACTCTTCCAAATAGCGCCATCCAGCTTGCATTGACTGAATGCAGCTAATTTAAAATCAGTCTGTCTTAAATCGGCTGCGGATAAGTCACTTTCTATGAGCTTGGCATTGAGCCATTGACTGCCTACGCATTGGGCGTGTGATAAGCAGGATTGATGAAAGACGGTGGCTCGCAAAAGTGCTCCAGTGAAATTAGCACCCGAAAAATTACATTCAATAAAACTAGATTCTCTTAAATCTGCCCAGGATAAGTCAGCATTAGAAAAATCTACTCCCCGAAAAATCCCTCCCCGCAATGGAGCACGTTCCAACTTTATGCCTGCTAGAGAGCAGTCTTGTATGGTTTCTCCGAAATGCACCGCAGTGACTACTTGCACAGGCGTCATCATGAATCCGCTGTTTCCTTGCGCTCCGGTTTGGTTTTGGCCCGATCTAGATTGGCATCGTTCCAGACGGTTTGTTCATCTTTATAGATCCGAGTTAGATCGCAGCCGTACAGATTCGCACTTTGTAAATTGCTGCCTCGCAAATCTGCATTTTTTAAAACAGCCTCTGCAAGATTTGCCTGAAAAAATTGCGCATTATTAAAAAGAGTACGTACAGCCAGGGCGTGCCGTAAGTCTGCATTATGCAAAATGGCCTTAGACAAATCGGCCTCGCTTAAATCTGCCTGAGCTAAAGTCGCCCCTTGCAAACGGGCCCCTGCCAGCGTGCTTCCCCGCAAGTTAGCCCGATCAAATTTTCCACCGGTAGCATCAAAGCCTTGCAACTGACAGCCCTGAGAAAAAGAGGTTTGAACAAAAGAAGCGCCGGGCGCTTTGGTATTAGTGAATGTACAAGCTACAAAACTAGCCTCATCGATTCGAGCGCCACTTAAATCGCATTCGGTAAAAGTACATTCCATGAATGTGCAGCGCGACAAGTCTGCTTGGCATAGCTTTAATTTTTTAAACGCTGTTTTATTAAAAGATAATCCTGTAGCGAGTACTCTGGACAAATCACTTTCCGCGAATACAGCCTCATCGACTCGGGCATCAATTAGCCGTGCACCCGCTAAATTTACCTCTACCAAACTGGTTTCGGATAAGATGGCTCCCTCAAGGTTAGCATCCGCAAAGTTAGCTTTGTTTAAGCAGGCTTTTCCAAAATTAGTAGCCATACAAATAGCGCCTGCGGCTTGCAAACCTTCAGCATTGGAGTGTGCCAATACTGCATAGGATAAGTTTGCTTTTTCCAGGCAAGCATTGGTCAAATACGTACTTTCCATTTGGGCGCCCCGCAAATCCAGGCCTGTTAGCTTAATATTGCTTAGATCAGCTCCGGTAAGATTCGCTCCTTGTGCATGACCTGCGGCTGCATGGACTTGTTCAAGCACAAATCTTAATTTTTTTGTAGTTTCCGGACTAGCAGGGGGAGCAGGAGGCTGTAAATGGGCCCCCATGCAGTAATTCATTTTCATCCCGGCTTCTGCTTGTGCAAACTGGGTACTAAGCTTGTTCAATACTTCTGGGGTAGCCGAAGCTCCCATCGCAGCTTTCACACGTTCCAGTTCCGCTGCAGCACTAAAAGTGGACGGACCCCGGTGCAACCCCGCAGCCATATCTATGCCGGCTTCTGTTGCCAGTTTTTCAGCCTTCTTTAATTGTTTAGCAGATTCTGCCAAGGTTTTTAGTTGGGATTGCTCGGCTTCTTTTAACACACGGCTTAGATAGCTTGGAAACTGCTCCAGCGTAGGCATGGCTTCCCGCTCGGGCATTTTGATATTAAGCGCATCTGGGTCTAGACCTTTGCTTTTAACCTCTTCACGAATCCGCTGAATCCGCAGCTCCATTTGACGAAACAGATTGTCTCCCACAAAACCCTCTAGCTGATATTCCTTTTTAGCGGCCTCCATACTGGGGTCGTCTGTAGCCAGACCTTGCGGGAGAAGATCACTGTCATTGAGGGAATGGATACCTCCTAATGTAGGGTCTTCCCGTTTTTTCAGAACTTCCAGATAGTGCTCACGTGGCAAAGGATGGCCGATGCGCTCTACTGCAGCGAGTAATAAACCGACGTCGGAAGCATCATCTTCCCTGACAGGGCAAATGCCTTGCACGATCGCGACTGCAGATTTGGCATGGGGGAAAAACCATACCGTATTTACTTTCATCGGGACATCACAAAATGTAGCCGTGGGTGCTGAAGGGCCGAACCGGACAAGACAACGTGCAGTTAACCCTGGCAAGCAACCGGACACAACCGCTTCTTGTGGGTGCATATTATAAAAACTAAAGCTTTCCGTCCCTTTAAGCCCCTGAGTAAACCATTGATCGGGACTGGCTAGATTAAAGTGATCCCATTTCAAATCAGAGGGGTAAGCGGGAGCTTCTTCTCGCAACCAGCGATCATCATAGGTGCCGCGAAAACGAGCCCGCTGCGGCCATAAAGGATCTAAACGTCCAAACCCAACGGGCTTTACCCGTTGAGAGGGGCGTTGTAGCGGGTGATCAGGATCTTCGATATTAGGGAGCCAGTGCGCTTGCAGACCCTGTTGCAGGCTTTTGCCTGAACCTAAGCCTAAGGGGTTTTCAGGAAAATCAGGCCCTCCATAAGCATGCTCCCAGTCAAGCGGCATTTCAGAAAAAGGGGTGGGAGTACTGGGTTTCCCATCTATCCAGTAGCGGGAGCCATAAACCAAAAGCGTTTTATCCAAAGACCCAACTTGGGCCCGTACGGCACATTCAGATGCCGAGCCATCTGGAGGATAAGCATAGCCATGCACTAAAAACTCAGGGGTGGTTTTAACGACCCCTTCATCTATGAGAGGCATACCTTTCATTTGCAGGGTTAAAAATGGCCAGAGGGAAGGCTCTGCCCATAATGCTTCTTTGCCTTGACTGGAAAAAGGAAAATAAAGCAGAGCGCAAATGCATAAGCCCAAACGCCCTCGGGTTTCTATCACCCGGTGGGTCAATCCTAAGGCGGTGGGTTTGATGATTTGCATGTGTTAGCCCAGAGCAGTTACACGGCTTAGCTGGGAGTTCCAGCTGGCTCGTCCTCATAAGGTGTGGGTGGTTGTTTCCACTGATCTTGGAGAGTGTTCCCTGTCTGTCCTGTATTTTGCGTATATTCTTCCTGAGAGGTTCCCTCAGAATTTTCATGAGTGGGCTCTACAGGTGTTGAGGGTGCAGGCTCTGGAGAGGGTGCCCATCCTCCTGGTGGAGCGGGGGGCTTGCCCAAGGCATTCTTTTTGAGCTCCATATCTTTTTGCATCTTCTCTTTAGATTGGCCAATTTCAAAGGACTTGTCAGTAGAAGATTTATCAAATCGGTGACTGGTATCGTCTCCCCAGAAAGCGTTCCAAAAAGTATCAAAATTTACCTCTGGTGTAGTTTGCACAGGTCTTGCATAGTTTTTGGCCTGGGCATCACTTACATAAGCTGGGTTAGTTTGAGAGGTCTGGTAGTGTGTAATGTCTTCGTAGGCTTCGTATAGTTTATTGAGAGCAACCCCTTCGGTAACTGCAGGTACGGCCAATTGAAAAAACCAGGCTATTCCGTTTTTAAGAGTGCTACCGTACTGAATTGCTTTTGCGGCCACTCCGCCCGCGGCAACTCCTCCGGGAGCTACTGCAGCGGCAGAGCCGCCGCAGATCGTTTTTAGAACGACGAATTCTGCCTTGACAGGACAGGTAGTGACTGAGGAAAGGCCTAGGAGGTTAACTGTTGTGCCCTGTTTTATATTTACAACTGCTCCTAAAACTTGATAAACCTCTAAACCAATCCGGGCCACAATGGTTGAGCCAGCGTCTGTTCGCATTTGTGAGCCACACGTTAAGGTATTGCGAACACCAAACATGGTTTCATTGGCTCCTCCTACTGCTGTTACGAAAGTGGAACCGACTCTCATACGTGTAGTAGGGCCCAGAATATTATCTTTTATGCTTTGGCAGGTCCGGGTAAATTCTTTGCATTGGTAGTTAACGCTATCAATAGCTGCAAAGTCAAAAGAGGGCGCATATAGTTTATGTGCTCCTCCCGCTTGATGCGTTACGGTGCCTACAGCGATGGTTTCGGTATTTTTGCCGATCAGAACGTTAAGATGGCCTCCGTACGAATGAAAGGCGTCCTTATCAATCAGTGAAGTTTCATTTTTAGCTTGTAGAAAATCAGTTTCCTCAATCTTTGTGCTGCGATTTTTTGTGACTTGGACAAACTCGTCACCAGTCAATAAAAACATTCGATCACCGGTGATCTTTTCATTTTGACCGCCTGCTTCGATCAACAATTCTTGTCCTGCTTCTTTTACGATCACAGCATCTTTGTGTTTGACGATGGCTGTTCGATTATGACGCACATCTTCAGTAGAGTCGTGCATTATTAAAGAGATTTCATCATGCTCTACTTCAGTGGAGAAATCATGTTCGGCATGCAGATAAATGAGTTCCTGCCCCTTTTTATCTTCAAAACGTAGCTCATTGGCAGTATTGATATTTCCACCTTTGGTGGAGCGGGTCACAATGCCCGTGCGCGTCATATGCTCGGGTAAGTTCCAAGGGGGCATTTGATCATCGTTATAAACCCGCCCTGTGATAATAGGCCGGTCAGGATCTCCCTCCAGAAAGTCCACAACCACTTCCTGCCCAACTCGGGGAATAGCCATAAAGCCAAAATTTTTCCCTGCCCAAGGTTGAGAGACGCGGATCCAGCAGGAACTGTTTTCGGGTGCGCCCAAGCGACGATGTTCCCGATCCCAGTGGAATAACACCTTTACACGACCGTATTTATCGGTATGAATTTCGTCATCTTCTTCACTACTACCTTGAGCTTGACTGTCATTTCCCTGCTGCGCTTTGTTGCCGCCTACGACGATAGCAGTCTGCGGGCCTTGTACGATGGGTTTAGGAGTTAAGCGTGCTGGACGCCAGGTGTTACTGGCATGGGCGACTTCAAAGCTGCACTCAAACTGGCTGCCTTCATTTACGGCTTGGGCATCACGGTAGGCTTGAACAAGAGAGATATGCGTGTTGACAACCAGGTAGTCTGCATTTTGTTCTTCGCGTGGAAAACCGCTTAAGGTAAAGCAGTGGCCTGTTGTGAGTCCACGCGCATCTGTTTTTCCACTGGCTTGTAAAAAGGCGCTTTGTATTTGCTCTATGCGAGCATTTATATAATGTTTCCCGGCTTCCGTGGTGGTATAACCTCCGGGGTAGTCGTAGACTTCATAGTCGTCTTGTTCTATATCATCGTATAGTTTAGCTTGCCGGGTTTCCAAACCGACTTTAGAGCGTTCAAAATCGTAGTCATTCAGTACATACTGCCCAGTTTGTATTTCAGCGCCTAAAAACCAAGACCGGATACTTTCTTTATCCTTTCTCACATCTTCAGTTTGTGAGATATAAGGAATTTTTTCGTAACTTCGAACAGGACTGTAGGAGTTTGAATCTACCAGAATCAGCGTATGTTGGTTTTCCTCATGCTTGAAGTAATAGCTGATTCCTTCTTGCTCGAGTAAGCGACTCACAAAATTAAAATCTGTTTCGCGATACTGAACACAGTAATTTCGACAAGGATAGGTAGCAATAAGATCGTCTGCAGAAAATTTAGAAACTGTATGGTCCTTAAACACCTCTTTAATAATATCAACAGCGGTTTTTTCCTGAAAAATTCGACAGTCTTGTGTGCGGGTTAAAAACCAGAGCCAAGGACGTAGGGTGGCATGATATTGATAATAAGCGCCGCGACGACCGACAAATCCAAAGCGGGCTACATAACCATTAAAAAACCGTATTCCTCCATCTGACAAGTGCAGCTTAACGGTCATGGGCTTGCCTAATAGATCCGAAAAAGCGATAGATTTTTCCTTACTTAAGAGATCCACCTCATAGGTGAACATTCGCGAGAGCCCTTCATGAGCACTCATTTTGAAAAAAAGTAAGGTTTCTTCTTCTAAAGGGGTGATGATTTCAGCCAAACGCTCCATGAACACTCTCCGATGCAGGCTATCGCTTTGCCAAGTCGCTTGTTGGCTTAGGCTTGGCTAAAACTCTAGCTTGCCTGATGTTTACAGAGAGAAACATCCCCTGTTTGTGGGGACGGCTACCATCTTTAAGTGATATGTTAATTATTCATTAAATGAATAATTAAAGTCGCCTTCTGCAGCGGAAAGCTTGATGCCGTTAAAAGCTTTGCCTTCGGTAAGACGGGTGAGATACTCCAGACTAATTCTTGGCAAGATGGTATTGGTGAGAATGGAATCGATAATCCGGCCGCCCGAATCCACTTCATTGCAGCGGCTGACAATCAGCTTGACGCACTCTTCATCAAAAGTGAAGGGTACCTTATGGTTTTCTTGAATACGTTTTTTGATTCTACCCAACTGCAGCCGAACAATACTGGCCAGCATTTCGTCCGAAAGTGGATAGTAGGGGATAACGACTAGCCTACCCAAAAAAGCAGGGGGAAAGACTTTAAGCAGTGGTTCGCGTAAGGCTTTAGCAATCGATTCTGGATCCGGCATTAATTCCGGATCTTTACACATATTCATAATTAAATCTGTGCCAGCATTGCTGGTTAACAAGATGATGGTATTTTTAAAGTCGATAAAACGCCCTTCTCCATCTTCCATCCAGCCTTTGTCAAATACCTGAAAAAACATTTCATGCACGTCAGAGTGAGCTTTTTCAATTTCATCCAGCAATACAACACTGTAAGGACGACGACGTACGGCTTCTGTCAATACCCCACCTTCTCCATAGCCTACATAGCCAGGGGGGGAGCCTTTTAAGGTAGAAACCGTATGGGCCTCCTGGAACTCACTCATATTGATGCTGATTACGTTTTGTTCACCACCATAGAGTGTCTCTGCTAGTGCCAAAGCAGTTTCGGTTTTACCTACCCCTGAAGGGCCACACAGCATAAATACCCCGATCGGTTTGTTAGGATTATCTAACTTGGCCCGGCTGGTTTGAATGCGTTTGGCGATCATTTCCAGTCCGTGTTTTTGACCAATGACCCGCTCATTTAAGGTATCAGCAATGCGCAAGACAGAAGCAATTTCATCTTTAACCATACGTCCAACCGGGATACCCGTCCAGTCTCCCACCACTGCAGCTACCGCTTGCTCATCTACGGAGGGCAGAATTAAAGGAGAGTCTCCTTGCAAAGTATGAAGTTGGGGTTGCAGTGCATGCAGTTGGGAAAGGAGGGAGGCTCGTTCTTGCTCTGTAAGAGCCGTATCCGCTGCATAGGACTCTGCTTTGAAAGTTTCAGTGGCTTGTTCTTGCTCTGAGCCGGTCCCTTCCACAGCATGTAGTCCTCCTCTTAATTTAGCGCGGATAGCTAATACTTGATCGACAAGGGTTTTTTCTTCTTTCCAGCGTTGTTCGAGCTTGAGCAGCTCTTCTTCATTTTGCTTAAGTTTTTCCTCAGCCTCGGTTTTTCGATTTTTTATGTCAATACCAATAGCTTCTTCTCGTCCAATAATTTCCAGCTCGGTACGCAGCGCTTCAATGCGGCGCTGGCAATCCTCCACTGCGGGTGGAGTGGCATGCTGGCTGATAGCTACTCTGGCACAAGAGGTATCCAGCAGACTGACGGATTTATCCGGCAACTGCCGCGATGGAATATAACGATGCGATAGACGAACAGCGGCTTCTAATGCCTCATCCAGAATTTGCACACGGTGATGTTTTTCCAGTGTGGAGGCAACCCCCCGCATCATAAGAATAGCTTTTTCTTCAGAGGGTTCAGCAATTTGCACGACCTGAAAACGTCGGGTGAGGGCAGGGTCTTTCTCAAAATGCTTTTTATACTCTGCCCAGGTCGTGGCACCAATTGTGCGCAGTTTGCCGCGCGCCAGCGCAGGTTTCAGTAAGTTGGCCGCATCTCCTGTTCCGGCTGCTCCTCCTGCTCCTACCAAAGTATGTACTTCATCAATAAACAGAATAATAGGTTTTGCAGAGGATTGGACTTCGTCAATTACTTGCCTTAAGCGTTGCTCGAACTCCCCTTTCATGGAGGCGCCGGCTTGCAATAAGCCAATATCTAGGGAAAGAAGCTTGACTTCTTTAAGCATGGGAGGCACATCTGCCTTGGCAATTCTTAAAGCAAACCCTTCTACCACCGCAGTTTTCCCAACCCCGGCTTCTCCGGTGAGAATGGGGTTGTTCTGCCTGCGGCGCATCAGAATATCAATTATTTGACGGATTTCCTCATCGCGCCCACTCACAGGGTCTATCTCACCCTTTAAGGCGCGTTCTGTTAAATCAACGCAGAATTTTTTGAGGGCTTCGCCTTTTCCCATCTGTGCGGGAGCCATTGCGCCGCTGGCTTCACCCGGGGCACCCGAAAGACCGCTTCCATCCGAGGCAATTTGTCCTTCTTCAGGAGAGCCTGCAACAATTTTTGCAAAGTCTTCAATCAGAATGTCAGGCTTGATATGCTCAAACTGTTTCGAGATGCCGTATAGCGCGTTACGCAGAGAGTTGGTTTTGAGCATGCCTACTATCAAATGCCCGCTTCGTACCTGGGATTCGCCAAACATCAATGTGGAGTACACCCAAGCGCGCTCTACAGAGTTTTCGATATATTCGGAAAGATCAGAGATAGAGCTGGCTCCACGGGGAAGTCGATCCAGGGCGGCGGTCATGTCAGCAGCAAGCTTGCTGCTATCCAGCCCAAAATGCCTGGCAATGTGATGCAGGTCGGAATCTTGACTTTGCAGAATTTGGTTAAGCCAATGCACTAGCTCAACATAGGGATTACCGCGTAGCTTGCAAAATACAGTTGCGCCTTCAATGGCTTTGTAGATCAGTGGGTTTAGTTTGCCAAATAATGCTGCGCGAGCAATCTCACTCATATTGCTTTCCTTTTAAACTTTAAGGTTCTGAGAATAGGCTTAACTTTAGAAATTGTTTTCAATTAGTGCAAATCGCTCACTATCCATGATTAAATCTTGGGCATCTGAAGGGTCGTTTCTAGAACCGCACCAACTTGACCAGCCCAACCTTCCTACTTGACTTAGCGTTGCAGAAGGAACTTCCTCACGTTTGAGCACAAGCTGTACATCGCATTTCATCTCATATCCAAAATAGCTTAGTAACCAGGTCCGTAGTGTTTTTCCAGCACTGCCGCAGGGCAGTAGATCTTCATATTTTTCTAAACACATGGGTCCCAGTACGAGGCGTATTTTATGCTGACGGTCCCAGACAGCAGCTCCTAAGGTGGCACCTCGTCCTAAGCGGGAAGAAATCGTACGTTGCCCTAGCTTAGTGTGATCGCAGCTTTGTAGTGGCATCCAATGACCTATAAACGATTCAATTCGAGCTGGGACCTTGAAAAAACTGGACACAATAGCCGCAATACCTTCGGAATGCCTCACATTTCTTGAAAGAAGGCCTGCAAAATATTGTCGGGCGGTGTCGGGTATTGCATCCCGGCTACGCAGTTGTGGCATGCCATAACCCGCTAGGGCTCCTACATGTGTCCCAAAACGGTCGTGAGCAGGGCGATCCAGCGATACTACCGGGTTTGCCTGAGCCCAACTCCGGTAAAACAGCGATAGTAAACGGTGGTGAAATAAATCCAGAAAGCGGCACAGGGTCTGATCGTTATGGTGCCGAATACGCTGTAGTGCAAATTCAGTCAGATGTAGCGGTAAGGGACCATTCGGTCCTAAAAAACCAAAAAACCGTACCTCTAATCGGGGTTTGGATTTATCTGTGGCAGGAGCAAAATGCATTATGGCTGCAGGTGCAAAAGCCATGGAGGGCTCCTGACCGAGGCGTATAGCGTCTTCTTGAGGGCGAACTGATTCGCCCAGACGCTTTTGTTTGGGCTGTAAAGCCTCTATTAAGCGAAGGGTTTGATAAAAATCCTGTTTAAAAGGCTCTTTCTCAAGATCAAGGAGTAGCTGTGCAAACCTTTGCTGTCGAGCGACATCGTCAGAAGAACGAGGCATTTTTAAGTTCATATAATCGGGCGGCTACCGCATCTTGGTAACCAGCGCATGATTTCCCCTCGCTGCATGGTCCGCAATATCGTTTCAGTAAAAGAATTGGCTGAAGCATGTCGAGCAAAAAAACGCTCCAGAACGCTTCCCAGTAGATAAGCGTTGCTACCTTGAAAAGCCATATCATCTACTTCCATCACAATTTCAGTCCCGCGTGCAAACGCTAGGGGACCATTTAAGGGGATTCTGCGGACGGACGGTTTGGCACTGACTGAGCGTAAGCCATCTAATTGACGCTGAGCCCCTTCTTGGACATTACTAAAATAAAGACGGAGAATTTCCCGTAATGTCGCAGCACCTTCTTGCGGATTAGTATTTTGCAAAGATAAATAATTTAAAGATAAGTGGCTAATGAGTTTCCAGGCTAAGGCTCCTTCTGCAAGAGGCGCAAACGGACGTGAAGGCCCTCGAATACAGCGGATGGACTTAACCGGGGCGGAAACCTCTAGACTCATATCAGAGCCCCCTTGTCCGATGGGCATAAAAAGAGGCAAATCCCGATTGGTAGTCGTAATGGACAAGGCCAGTTGTTTTAGATCTTCAGGAAAAGGGGCTTCACGCGGATCAACAATGGCAATAAAACATTCACTGCCAATATAACTGGACCGCGGGCCGGTGCGTTTGGCTCCTTGAGGCAACATACGTTTTTCACGCCGCACTGTGAAATAAGCCTGGTGCTCTATTGCCTCATGGTGAAACATGGAATAAAGCGGCAGAAAATTAAGCTCTGCCTGTTCGGTAGTGCCATAACCGGTGACGGATTCAACCGAATACACTTCAAAATCTAAAGGCCGAGTGCGATCTGCCAAAATCTGAAATTCATGAGTCCCTGCCGCTATATGGATTCTGTCTGCGCGTCGTTTGCGCAGATTGACCGCAGGGCTGGCAAACAGAGCAAACATTCCGGCATCTACCATGCTTTCCATGGACGCATCAGCTTTTCCAAACAACAGCACGACTTCAAACTCGTTGCTATTGATCTGTGATAAGCCGGCCCCCAGTCCGGAGATTTTTAAAAATAAAAACCGTTGAGGGAAAGCAGAGTATTCTTGCAGTAATCGATAACCCTGAAAGACGGCGGCATTCACCGGTAATAAAGCCTCATCGTCTTCGTAGCCTTGCAATTGCAGAGCATTTTCGGGCAGAGGAAATATTTTCTCAATCGGTCGTTGAGGCGGCACCACAAACCCGCCTACAAAAGACGAAGTCGCTTGTTCGAAAAGTTTATAGGCACAGTCTTCTGCTCCTGCCAGATACAAACTGAGGCTGTCTAGTTTTAACTGATTAGCCATTAAGCCGCCCCCGACTTTTAAGCGTATCCGTACTCCTCCTTTTGTTTGCTCAGCTACACGATAACGGGTGAGGGGTAAATCTGGAGCATAAGAGAAATAGCTGGCTTCAGTAATTTGCAAAGGATATAAATTCACGTCCTGGGCTGTTGTAAATTCGCAGGCCGTAGATTCTCCTACTGGTAATTGACCTCGCAATACCGTTCCACGCGGAATAACAACCCCTCGTGCCAGATTAGCATCGGTCAGCTCGGGGTCAAAGCGTGCTATCAGCATAGAAGGGACGGGAGCTAAGTAGTTTGGATAAACAATTTCCAACATGCGCCGCGTGAAGCGCTCAAATTCACTATCCAGCTTGTATTGCAGCCTGGCGGTAAGAAAAGCGCTACCCTCTAGCAAACGCTCTACATAAGGGTCACTCACTTCCAGACCTTCCATTCCCAAGCGACCTGCAATTTTTGGAAATAGTCTGGCAAACTCAGCGCCCATCTCCCGTAAATAGGAGAGTTCCTGGTTGTAGTAATGCAGTAAGCGTGGATCCATTAGCTGCCAGCTCCTCTGCCGTTACTGTCAGTGATCGAAATCTGCCCGGTTTCAAGATCCAGGGAAGTGCGTAAAAGCAGCTCTAAAGGAGTGGGCTGTGCCCAAAGCTGGCCCCGAATCTGCAATTGCAATACATTGTGGGTATCGAGAATGGAGCCGCCTCTGATCACACTCACATATAAGCTCTTAGCATCAATACGGGGTTCAAAACGGATAATGGCTAAACGAACGGCCTCTTCAATTTCTCCGTGGGAAATTTGCGTGGCTGTTTCCCCGGAGAGGGCTGGCAAGCCATAGTTCACTACCGAATTTTTTACCTCTTCGGCCCCTGTTAAACTTTTTGGAGAGAGTTGCACAGCATTAAGCAGCCACTGCAAGTCGCGCAGCACTGCTTGTCGCAACTGCGACCTGTTCATTACCCGCCGCTCTGCCACCTCTTTTTGCTGGGTCGGCTCGTCGTCAATTAGGCGATCTAGAAGAGCGGGCTGAAGTTTTTCCTGCGCAAGCAGTTCGGCCAATCTTGAAATCTTTCATTAAGACTTGTTTAACCAGAGGCTTAATCGTCTTTTTCGGATAGTGGAGATTCGCTGTTAGCAGCAGTATCAAAAATGATTTCTCGCACATCCATCAAAGAATAATCACCCACATCAGTAGTGAGCAAACGTTGACCGAGCCCCACAAAAACACCAGGGGAATTTTCCTCCCAGATGGTTTTGCGCGCAAGTCTTATTAGATCATCATCACTTTTTTCCGAGCCAGGATAACGCGTTGGAATCAAAGCAATCGACTCTCCACCGTTAATAAACTCCAGATGAGCAGGCATCCACACCGCATCTCTCAAATCCTGGGGTTTTTCAATATGAATCTTTGCCAGATTTTGAAACGGCAACCAGTAATAACGATTATTGATGATGGCTTCTAGTACAGGCCCTAATCGGGAGTCTGCATCGGCAATCCATTCAAAATTTGTCCCGTTAATGGTTCCGCGGCTGGCAGGAGCTTGCTCAAAAGCTTGTGCTCGCATTTTTTCCCCTGCCTCTTTTTCTCCTCGGCCGGTTAGCAAGATGGCTTCAATCAGCAAGGCTAGCCAAGGTTCCGGATAGCCAAACACCATGGGTGCTTTTTCGCCTGCAAGCACTTTAGTGCGCAAGGCCTCGCACTGGATCGCTTCTCCGCACATTTGCTTCATGGCCAGAGTAGCAGGATCCATATCAGCTACTACATTGAGCTGGGTTACTGCACGTTCCCATTGTCCCATGACGCAGAGCAACTGAAATAAAAAGGTTCTCAGTTTTGGATCACTGGGGGCAGCCTTAACTGCTGTCTGCAGATGCGTCAGAGCAGCAGTTAAATCTGCGTTATTTAAGGCGAGTTCTGCTGCACTGCGGGCATTGTTGTTGGACATAGTGCCATCTTATTTGGGAGAGTGAAATTTCATTTGCACATTGGATTGGGGGCCTGGCTGTCCATCATTTTTCTGAGGGGTATACCAGGTTTCAAGCGTTGTATAGGAAATCAACACGCGCTCTTGGGCATTCAGCTCATCTGGTTTGGCGGAGATTTCCTGGCTGATGATCAAGGCATCTTTCAGAATATACCCAAAAAATGGAATATCCGTAGTTTCTCGTCCTTTGACACCAACCCCCGCTTTTAGAAACATAAGATAAACCTCTAGCTTGTCCCCGCTTTTTAAGGCGGAGGCTAATTTTGGGGTAGCGGCATCCAACTGTTTAAATAGTTCAAGAGGACCGGGTGAGACATTGCTGGTCGTCTTGCCACTACCGTCTGCCGCAATCGCGCCTGAACTCGTGCGTGAAGCACTCCACTGCATACCGGTCAGTTCAATAAAAGGCTTTAAGTTAGGAACAATGCCCTGGGCTGAAGGGGGTAAAAAACTATCTTTTTCTGGAATGACCTTAGTGCTGTCACCTGTTAGAGCTGTACCTTTAACAGTATTTTGAATTGCAAGAAGAATATTACTTTGAGCCATTTGCTTCTTTCAAAAAAATGCCCGTGGCTGCCCTTGCCAAAGTGGCAGGGGGCAAGGCACGGGCGAATGGATGAACCTAAGGGGGCGTAATGCCGAGCCTTTAGACCTTGACGCCTTTTTTCTGGTTCCAACCGGTGTTACCACATTTTTTGGTGGTGCCATCCGCACACTGCTCGAAAGCTTGTATCTTGTAGGATTCAAAATTGAAACTAACTTGCATAGTACCTAGACCCGCCCCAGTTGAGTTGCCTATGTTGACATTAGTGAGCATTACGTTGTCAAACACAATTTGCAAGGCGTCTTGCGGAGTTTTGCCAGCCTTACGTTGCGTTAGTGTTGCTTTCGGTATGTGATCTCCAGATACGCAGCGAAGAAACAGAAGATCAGCCGCTTTGCCAAGCGGTACAGTAAAATGAAAATCTTGAAACTGGGCTTTACCAGCGGAGTTTCCCCCTCCAATATCGGCAGTGCCTAAATTGCTCGCTCCCCAAGAGTAACTCTGAATTTCTAACTCGTTTTTGTGTTTATCGTCTTGAGACTCGCCTGGGACGGTATCCAACTTTAGAAAAATATCTGCTTGTGACATGTTTGCTCCTGTTGTAGTGAATAAAATAAATTGTGCTAGACGCTAGGTTTAAATAAAAGGTTTTGTTAGCGCCGTGAAAGAAGTTTGAGTGAGTTTTGGCTTTATCACAATCCCGCAGCCAGGGGTACCTAAAATTAGGTATGCTGTCCTTAGGAAATGCCTTCTTATCCTGCTCCTTTCACGGAGGGAAGCTTGGAGACTAAACGCAGCGAAACCGTCAATCCCTCTAGTTGATAATGAGGTCTTAAGAAGAATTTAGAGGTGTAGTAGCCTGGCGCACCTTCGACTTCTTCTACCACTACTTCTGCAGCCGCTAAAGGTTTTTCTGCTTTGGTAGCTTCTGAAGAATTTACAGGGTCTCCATCCACATAATTCATAATCCAGTTTTGCAACCAGCGCTGCATATCATCTTTTTCTTTAAAAGAGCCAACCTTATCCCGGACAATGCATTTCAGGTAGTGAGCAAAGCGATTACATGCAAACAAGTAAGGCAAGCGTGCAGCTAGGGCAGCATTGGCGGTGGCATCCGGGTCATCATATTCCTCTGGTTTTTGCAGGGATTGCGCACCAATGAATGCTGCAAAATCAGAATTTTTACGATGAATCATGGCCATAAAGCCATTTTTGGAGAGTTCTGCTTCACGACGATCGCTAATAGAAATTTCTGTGGGGCATTTCATGTCCACGCCGCCATCATCGGTGGGAAAAGTATGGGTAGGCAGATTTTCGACTGCGCCGCCGGATTCAATGCCACGGATGCGCGAGCACCAGCCGTAAGTTTTAAAAGACCGGTTGATATTGACCGCCATGGCATAGGCAGCATTAGACCAGGCGTATTTGCTGTGATCTGCACTGCCGGTGTCTTCTTCAAACGCAAATTCTTCTACCGGATTGGTTTTTGCTCCATAGGGGGTGCGGGATAAGAACCGCGGCATACACATGGCCAGATAGCGGGAGTCTGGCGATTCGCGCAAGGAACGCCAGGCAGCATAGTCAGGCGTTGAAAAGATTTTGGTTAAATCCCGTGGATTGGAAAGCTCTTGCCAGGAATCCATCTGCATCAAGGCCGGCGAGGCCCCCACAATGAAGGGAGAGTGGGCGGCTGCAGAAATCTTAGCCATTTCTCCTAGTAGTTCCACATCGGGAGGGCTTTGGTCAAAATAGTAATCTCCCACAATCGCACCGAAGGGTTCACCCCCAAACTGGCCGTATTCTTCTTCATAGATTTTTTTGAAGATGGGGCTTTGGTCCCAGCTTGTGCCTTTGTAACGTTTTAAGGTCTTGTGCAGGTCGGTTTTAGAAATATTCATGACCCGGATTTTCAACTGCTCATCTGTCTCGGTATTGTTTACAAGATAATGTAAACCCCGCCAAGCGCTCTCCATTTTCTGAAAATCTTCGTGGTGGATGATGGCATTGACTTGTTCAGAGAGTTTTTTGTCGATTGCCGCAATAATCGATTCGATTGAGGCAACAACATCGCTACCGATTAATTTGGTGTTGCCCAGGGCTTGTTCTGCAAGGGTTTGAACCGCGCGCTCAACCTCGCTGCGGACTTCTTCGGTCTTAGGTTTGAATTCTTTTTTGAGTAAGGAAGCAAAGTCACCGCCGGCATATTCGACTGTAGCTAGTTCGCTTTGCTGTTGTGTTGTTGCCATAAGCTGCCTCTATTGTGCTTAAACTTGAAAATTTTGTCAGAGAAAGTTGCCCAGATATCGCTAGAAATGATTAGGATTGTGACTGTTCATCCTGTGGTTTTTTAGTAGCGGCCAGGGTTTTTAATAAGGCAGGGTCTTGCATGACTTTAGCCAATAAATCTTCTGCGCCCGATTTGCCATCCATATAAGTAACTAGGTTGGACAATTGTGTGCGAGCTTCTAGAAGTTTATTTAAGGAATCGACCTTGCGAGCCACTGCTGCAGGGGAGAAGTCATCCATGCTTTCAAAGGTTAAATCCACACTCATTTCCCCTTGCCCCGTAAGGGTATTCGGTACGCGAAATGCAGCGCGGGGTTTCATGGCCTTCATACGCGAGTCAAAATTATCTACATCGACCTCTAAAAATTTCCGGTCTGGCACCGCGGGTTGGGGCTCATTGGATTTCCCGGCCAAATCCGACATGACGCCCATTACAAAAGGTAACTGGATTTTTTTCTCCGCCCCATACAACTCAACATCATATTCAATTTGCACGCGCGGTGCCCGGTTACGGGCGATAAATTTTTGACTGCTGGTAGCCATCAGGCGCTCCCTTCATAAATAAATAATTTCGATAATATTAAAGTTAACTCAGCAATTGTTCCACAGTACGGTTAAAAAATGTTTTTGAGGGGCTTATTCCCGCCGGATTCCGGTGAGTGTTTCTACCTGGTTCATACTATCGGGCACAAGCTCTTGAATAATGTCTACAAAATTCATAGTCATGAGCCTCTGGGCACGTTTTATAAATAGTTGCGCTGGGTTAGTGGGCTCATTGCGTTCTAGGTATTCACAAACGCGACTGAGTGCGCGCACGGCATCTTCTCTGGAACGCACCTCTCCAACACCTCGTGCCTGACCCGAAGAATTGGAGGTGTTGATATCCTCTGTTTCCAGCTGTTCATTGCTGCTGTTTTCATCGCTACCTCGGATATTCAAGGCAACTTTGGCAATGGCATTTAATAAATCCCGAACAGGTTTTAAATCAGCCGCTTGATCGCTGCCTACTTTTTCATTCAGGAAGGTTTGCAAGGCGTTAGCTTGGGTTTTTGTTTTAATGAGTAAATCTAATAAACCTTCGTCTTGCTGGGCTGCGTCACGCAGTAAAGAGAGGACATCTGCTTCACTGAGGGTAGTAGCATTATTTATGGCGGGCGCTAATCCCAATGCAACTTCAACGTCTTTGACTAAGAGTGAATCACCTCGACTTTTTGCGATGACAGATTCTCTCAAATCCAGTAATCCTGCATCGATATGCGATAAAGAAGATAAGGTATTCATTCGCATAGCAGGATCGTTGTCGTAGTCAGGGTCTAGCACAGGAAAAAGGTTTTCCCAATAGGTTTCACAGAGTTGTTGGATGAGAACCAAACCTTGATAATAAGTGGAAAAACCACCCGTTCGTAGAGCAGCTCTGATTAATGTCACCGCGATACGTAAGTCTTTGGTGCGAGCAAACAGTGCCTCACTTAAACTAAAAACCTCCCGCCAGTCTGGCTCCTCAGCGGGCACAATGGTCTCACCAAACTGCTGCTCAGGTTTTCCTTGTAGTGCCTTTTCTAGTGATAGAAAATCTGCGTCATATTCCAGATCGCTGCCACAAGGCGCTTCTGCTGAAACAGGCGTACAAAGACGCTCAATATCAATCACAAAAATCCTTTCCCTTAAACTTTAGCCAGAGTATAGGTCAATGATTAACAACGGCTAAATTAATTAGTGTGATGGTTCACATGCTTAGTAGTTATCATCGATGCCTGCATAGCAGTTCATACCCAAAAGGCGGGATAATACTCAGACGACTGACTAGCTAACTCAGGACATACCATATACATTATTTGGCAGCGAAGCAATAGCAAGAGAGTAAGTCCAGTGATAAACATGACCCTGTTGCTTTGTCTTGCGGCACCAAAGGTCTGGCTTGAGGTTTAGACAGCAATGATTGAGCAATAGAATGAGTTGCTTTATTTATTTTGTTGGAATGATTCGAAAAAAAAGGTATAGAGGATTACATTTAAGTCAAACCTTAACAGCTGTAACTTTTGTTATCCCTAAAAAGTTGTTTGCTGCTTAACCTTGATGTAACCAATATTTTGTCAATAAGGAGTAAAAAATAAATGTTTAGCCTATCTAGGGCAGTCATGGTGATCGGTTTGTCGGTCATGCTTTTAGCTTGCGGTAAATCGTCTACGCTGGTTTCTGTAGCAGTGCAGGCAAGCGGTAGTATTAATCCTGATGCGCGTAATCGTCCTTCTCCTGTGGTTATTCGGGTGTACGAACTAAAAACGCCTGCTACGTTTGAATCTGCTGATTTTTTTTCATTGTTTGATAAGGATCAGGCCACCTTGGGAGCAGATATGCTGGCGCGAGAGGAGTTCACGCTGCGGCCTGGAGATTCCCAAACCATTAATCGAGAGCTAAAACCCGATACCCGTTTTATTGCAGTTTTTGCCGGGTTTCGCGAAGTGGAAAAATCTACGTGGCGTGCAGTAATGCCGCTAAATGTGGGTAAAAAGAACACCATACAGATCTCGTTGGACACACGTGCAGTATCACTCAGCCCTGCCGCTGCTAAATAGTCGAAGTACTTTGTCAGACAGCGCTTTTGAAACATTTAAGCGTGTAGGATTAAGTGCAATATTTATAAAAATCATGACTGAATAAATATGAGTATTTTTAAAAGAGTGGTTTGGACCGAGGGCATGTTCCTCCAGCCTCAACACTATCAGCAGCAAGATAGGCATATTGAGCAATGGGTGGAAACGCGGACTGCCCCACTGGTAAGTTCGCCTTGGGGTTTAATGGAAGTGGAGTTTGATGAACCTAGTTTGCAATTAGGCCGGATCAGCCTTACCCGTGTGCGAGGCGTTTTTCCTGACGGCACTCCCATCGATGCCCCAGCAGTTGATGCACTGCCCCCTGCCTTCGAGTTTCCAGCCGATGCTAAAGATGCTTTGGTCGTGATTGCGCTACCAGTACGTCGCGCTAATACCCAAGAGTCCAGTCTTGGAGGGGAGCAAGAAGAGGCGCTTATGCGTTATCTGGCCAAGGATCTGGAGCTGCGAGATACGAATAGCGCCTTGGAGCGCAATGCTCATATTCAAGTGGGTCAGCTTAATGTCCGTCTCATGCTCAAGCGCGACGCTACTCAGGCTTATACTGCGATCGGCCTGCTCAAGGTTTTAGAGCGTAAGGCAGATGGGGCGTTGGTGGTGGACAAAGCCTATATTCCACCTGCACTCGATATAAAGGCAAACCAACGATTAATCGGGTTTGCAACCGAGATTCAGGCCATGCTCCATCAGCGCGGCGAGGCGCTGGCTGCTCATATGGGTAAGCCAGGGGCAGGTGGTATCTCGGAGATTGCAGATTTTTTAATGCTACAGAGTGTCAATCGTTACGAACCTCTGTTTGCCCACTATGCTCGACTTTCTATTGTTCATCCAGAGCGTCTTTATAGTCTTTGCCTTGAAACCGCTGGAGATTTGGCAGCTTTTGCTAGCCAGACGCGTCGGCCAAAACCCATGTTGGAATATTTGCATGAGGATCTGGAGCGCTGTTATGGTCTGGTCATGGCAGAATTGCGAGCCTTGTTGTCTATGGTCATGGAGCAGCGTGCCATCGCTATTGAATTGATAGATAGAAAATATGGTGTAAGAACTGCAACTGTTGCTGATCTTGGATTATTGAGCAGTGCTAATTTTATCTTGGCTATTAACGCGCAAATGCCCGGTGAGCAACTTAGAGCAAGGTTTCCCCATCAAGTGAAAATTGGGCCGGTCGAACGGATCCGGGATTTAGTCAATCTTGCGCTACCGGGAGTAAATTTGCGTGGTATGGCAGTTGCTCCGCGCGAAATTCCCTATCATGCAGGTTTTCATTATTTTGAATTAGAACGGCAGGGTGATTTGTGGGATCAGCTTAAAAAGACGGGGCATATGGCCATGCATATTGCAGGAGATTTCCCTGGGTTAGAGCTTGAACTGTGGGCTATTCGCCAAGGCTAAATTAAATATTGTCACTCAGTCAGTGAGTTTTCACCCTCTTTTTTTACAGATATAGATTGCAGTATTTCAGCAGGACACAGGAGCCAACCTCATGAGTCAGGGAAACGATCCTTTTGCTGCCTTTGGTGCAGGAGCAGCGGAATCCACCTTTGTAATGCCTACGCCTGGTGTTCGTCCCAACGCTACGATGTCTGGAATGTCAGTAAGCCGCGAAGCCGCTTCTGATATTCCCTACCAGCCTAGTGGGCTTAATCCTTTATTAGCGGCAGCTAATCCTTTATTGAATCTAATGACCCAGATGCGTCATTTTACTCAGATGCAGGATGTGAGTTCTTTGCGCGAAAATCTTGCTCAAGGAATTAAAAATTTTGAAGCTGCTGCCCGGGCAGCGGGCATTGCTAATGAAAAAGTCATTGCAGCACGCTACACCTTATGTACTGCCTTAGATGAAACCGCGGCCAGTACCCCTTGGGGTGGGTCCGGTACTTGGGGAGCGCATAGTTTGCTGGTTTTATTTCACAATGAAACCTGGGGTGGGGAAAAAGTTTTTCAATTGCTGGCCCGGTTGGCTCAGGCCCCAAAAGAAAATCTCGATTTGCTTGAATTTATTTATAGCTGTATGTCTCTAGGGTTTCAGGGTCGGTATCGGGTCATACAAAATGGGCTGACCGAATGGCAGACTCTGAAGGAACGCCTTGCTCAGATGATTCGGGCCCAGCGAGCAGCTTATGATGTGAATTTATCCCTGAACTGGGCTCCAGCCGTTGTTCAGAAAAGCCGGTTTTTATCAGCTGTGCCTTTATGGATTTTTTCTGCAGTGCTAGGTTTAGTGCTACTTGCGATTTATATGGGTTTAAGTTTCATGCTGGCACGTGATTCTGACCCTATCTTTAATTCGATTGTGGCCATTCGTGCCAAAGGGCCTCAGTTGCCCGAACCTAAACCAGCAACCAAGCCGCGGCTGACTACTTTCCTTGCTCCTGAGATTGCCCAAGGTCTGGTAGAGGTACGTGATTTTGATGATCGCAGTATTGTGACCATTCGAGGGGACGGTTTGTTTGAACCGGCCAGTGCTACCCTTGATCCGGGTCGCGAACCTCTTATGTTAAGAATAGGGGATGCCCTTGCTTCGCTTCAGGGCCAGGTTGTCATTACCGGACATACGGACAATACTCCCATTCGTTCAGCGCGCTTCCAATCCAATTGGCATCTCTCCCAAGAACGGGCGAGGTCGGTTGCTTTGATTATCGGCCGTAAAGTTTTGCAAACTAGCCGTTTACAACCAGAAGGCCGTGCGGATTCAGAGCCCATCGCGCCTAACGATACTCCGCAGGGCAGAGCAAAAAACCGCCGCGTGGAATTGACTGTTTTCATTAAATAAAAACCCATGATGAAAAAAATATTTGCTTGGATATTTAGTAAATGGACGCTCCTCATATTGGGGCTCATCGCGTTAGCACTATTAATCTTATTAGTTGGGCCACTCATCGCCATTGGTTCTTTGCGACCCTTAGAATCCTTAACCTCCCGATGGGTATTAATCGGCCTGATCGTATTGCTGGTCATCCTTAAACAAGTTTGGAATATTTGGCGTGCGCGCCGTGCAAGTAATGCCTTAGCGGCTGGGTTTGCAGCTCAGGCAGCTGAAGAACCTGTAGCTAAGGCAGGCGATGCAGAGATTGCCTTAATCGGAGACCGGTTTAAAGAAGCGATAGAAACCCTGCGTAAGTCCCGCTTGGGAGGGTCGACCAAATTTTCACAGCGAGTAGGCCGTGGTTATTTATATCAATTACCTTGGTATGTGTTTATTGGTGCACCAGGATCGGGTAAAACCACTTCACTGCTTAATTCCGGCTTAGAGTTTCCCTTGGCGGACAAGTTTGGTAAGGAAGCGATCCGAGGTGTAGGGGGTACCCGCAACTGTGACTGGTGGTTCACGAATGAAGCCATCCTGTTAGATACAGCAGGTCGATATACCACCCAAGACAGCAGTCAGGCTGAAGACTCCGCAGCATGGGGAGGGTTTTTACAACTCTTAAGAAAGAATCGTCCCCGTCGACCTATCAATGGGGTATTGGTCACGGTAAGTATTCAGGATTTGCTGAGTCGAAACCAGCTAGAACGGGAGCGCCAGGCTATTGCCATTCGTAAGCGTGTGGCAGAGCTTTATTCTCAATTAGGAATACGTATCCCTATTTATGTATTAGTCACCAAAACGGATTTGTTACCCGGATTTATGGAGTTTTTTGAAAGCCTGGGAAAAGAAGAGCGTGAACAGGTAGTGGGTTTCACCTTGCCCTATTCCGATGCTAAAGCCGGACTTGAAAAGGATGCTCTGCGAAATCTTTACGAAAAAGAATTTTCTTTGATTTCTCGCCGGTTTTTTGACGGCATGATTGACCGGCTTGAAGCTGAGCGGGATGCATCCCGCCGCGCTTTAATCTATGGCTTTCCACAACAGTTTTCTGCCATCAAAGAAGTCTTGGGGGAGTTTTTGATCCATGCCTTTGCGGCCGGTCATTATGACGAGCCTCCTCTGATGCGTGGCGTGTACTTTACCAGTGGGACTCAAGAGGACTCGCCTATTGACCGAATTATGGGGGTGCTGGCCCGTACTTTTAAGGTAGAAAAAAGGGTTTTACCGGCGCATAGTTCCACAGGGAGAAGTTATTTCATTACCAAATTGCTTCGCGAGGTAATCTTTAGGGAATCGGAGCTGGCTGGCACCAATATCAAATGGGAGAGGCGTCGTTCCATTCTCCAGGCGGTAGCATTTGCTGCCATAGGGGTGTTTGGTCTAGCGCTTATGCTTGGATGGGCATATAGCTATAAGAGTAATCAAAAGTATTTGCTTGCAGTGAACAATAAGATTCCGAATGTTGTTAAAGTGGTAGAGGCGTTTCCCAATATAGAAACAACTGATCCGATTCCACTTTTACCACCCTTAAATGAGTTACGCACCATTGCCGCAGTAGCCCCTGTGACCATCGATTTGGATGCTCCTAACAGTATGAAGCTGGGCTTGTTTCAGGGCGAAAAAATTGATGCTGCTGGACGAGCCGCCTACCAAAAAATGTTAACTGATGCATTGTTGCCCCGCATTGCTAGGCGAATTGAAGAATTATTGCGGGGGGCTAAGGCGAATCAGCCAGAATATATGTATGAGACGCTTAAAGCCTATCTGATGCTGCATGATGCAGAACATTATGATGCTCAGGCACTCAAGCAATTCATTACTGCGGATTGGGAAGTGAGTTTGCCGCGAGAAGTGAGTACTGAACAACGGGTCATGCTGGAGAGTCATCTGGACCAGTTACTTAGTCGTGGCTTGATTAGCTCACCTATACCGATGGATAAAGTTCTGGTTGAATCCAGCCGTACTACTCTGAAAAGCATGACTCTGGCGCAACGTATCTACAGTCGACTCAAACGATTAGGGGTAGGGAGTGATATACCGGATTTTCAGATTACCCGAGCCGCTGGGCCCGCTGCTCCACTAGTCTATTCCCGGGTCAGTGGGGTTCCTTTGGATAAGGGTGTTCCGGGACTGTTTACCTATAACGGTTATCACAATGCTTTTAAAAGGCAGGTGGAAGTTGCTTCTTTACAGCTAGCCGCTGAAGAAGGTTGGGTTTTAGGGGTTGATAAGCTTAATGGATTTGATGCTAATGACGCAATAGCCAAACTGCGCTTAAATGAGGAAGTCAAGCGCTTGTATCTTGAGGATTATGCGCAGACTTGGGAGAAGTTCATTGCCGATATTCGTTTTGTAAAGCAATCGGGTTTACCTCAGGTGATTCAACTGACACGAACCTTATCTGCCGCTGATTCTCCTTTACCGGTATTGATGCGCGCCATTGTCAAAGAAGTCACCTTAACCGAAAAACTGGATGGGACTAAGTTTGAAAATACCACCAATAAAATTACTACGGCTGCTGATGACGTTCGTAAAGGTCTTATCGGAATTTTGACTCCTAACCAGCCTAAGGCAGGGCAATCAACGCAACCAAGACAAATTGAAAGCATAGTAGATGACCGTTTCGCTGTACTGCGTTCCTATGTGCGTAGTCCCGGGCCTAATTTACCTGCAGAAGTAGAAAAAACTGTACAACTTCTTTCTGAATTAAATACGCATCTAAATGCGGTTCAGGTTGCCGTAGCTAGCGGGGCTGCCCTCCCTCAAAGTGATGTGCCCAATAAAGTTAAAACAGAAGCTGCTCGACTGGGCGAGCCCATGCGCAGTGCCATATCGGGCCTCGTAACTTCAGGCATTACCGAGTCACACGGACAGATGCGCGCCATGATGGGTGCTAATTTGCAAGCGCAAGTGGGGGATTTTTGCGCCCAGGCGATTGCCGGCCGTTATCCTCTTAATCGTAGCAGTACACGGGAAGCCACTCCGGATGATTTTGCTCGAATGTTTAAGCCGGGCGGTTTAATGGACGATTTTTTCCAGAAAAATTTAATTCAATATGTCGATACATCGACTACTCCGTGGAAGTTCAGGGATGTAGGGGGCGCCAAGATGGGCGATCAGGGTGAGGCTTCTGCAGCGTTAATGCAGTTTCAGCGCGCAGCGGCAATCAAAGACACTTTTTTCCGTAATGGTGGCGCTACCCCTTCTTTACGGGTGGACTTTAAGCCTGTGGAGATGGATAAGGATATTACCCAGTTTATTTTGGATGTGGATGGAACTCCCATCAAATATGCGCACGGTCCCCAGACACCGCAAAGTGTTGTCTGGCCAGGCTCAGGAGGCCGCAGTCGCATTCAGGTGCAAGTCACCCCCAATGTAGGGGGGCTGGCTTTTGAAGGGCCTTGGGCTTTGTTCCGCATGTTTGACAAAATGCAGCTTGAGAGTCTGGGCCAGCCAGAACGTTTCAAAGGTACTTTTAATATTGAAGGCCGCAAAATAGTGTTTGAAATTACTACTAGCAGTATTCAGAATCCTTTTCGTCTTCCTGAGATGAGTGCCTTTGCTTGCCCAGGCAAACTATGAATACTTTCACTTCAGGATTAGGGATTAATTTGCCCCCCTTGGAGGGGGATACCTTGGCTCCCTCTAATAACGCCAATTCTCCGGGGTGGTTTGGCAAATTCCCTGCTTTAGGAGATTTTGCTTCCAGGCGCTTAGAAAATGCTTATACCCATGCGTGGGAAGCATGGCTTAAAGAAGCCTTATTTACTACCCGAACTCAATTAGGCAATGATTGGCAGGCTGCCTATCTAGGGGCCCCCATCTGGAATTTTGCCTTGTTTCCGGGGGTAGTGGGCCCTAATGCCTGGGCTGGATCACTCATGTCTAGTGTTGATGCGGTTGGCCGGTATTTTCCCCTGCTCGTATGTACCCCAGTCAGTTATCCACGCACTTTGTTAGCGGAAATTCGTAGTGGAGGACAGTGGTATAGCCGCATACAGCAAGTCATGGTGTCAGTCTTGTCACCACAAGCTAGTCTAGATGGTTTTGAACAGGCGTTGGAAAGATGTCCTTTTCCATTGCATGCCAATGCCTTGGAGTCTTCAGGTTCCGAGTTATCTGAAGCACTGATGCAGGCCAGTTATGGTCAGGTTGGAGTCGCACAGGTAGCTACCTCTATAGGTAAGGCTTTATCGCTGCTGGAAGTGGAAAGAAGCCTTACCCAGTTTGCCAACCATTCCTTATGGTGGGCGCCGCAACACAGTGGCCATACCAAGGCCATGCTCTGTCAAGGGATGCCCCGGCCTGAAGTGTATGGCCAGATGTTGCAGGTGAACTAATTAAATCAGGGACTAGGAGCTACGACTGAATTTATGGCCCATCCGGCTGCCATGAGTCCCATGCTGGCGGTAAGGTGCATCGCGCTGCCAAAGCCGGCACAGTTCAATCCGCTGATGGGATCGCAACTTTCTGTATTGCGGGTAGGTTCACTGGAAAATACTGCTGTTACCTGCATTCGATTTCCGGCAGCTGCAAAACCATGCTCTTTGCGCAGCCGGTTTCGTACTTTAGCAAGTAAAGGGTCTTGAACTGTTTCACTTAAATCGCAGACTTTCAGGCGTGAAACATCGGTTTTTCCGCCTGCCGCGCCACAAGTAATATGCGATAGTTTATGAAGACGACACCAAGCAGCTAGGGCTACTTTTGGTCGCAACTGATCTATACAGTCAATCACAACACTGGGATTTTCAGGCAATAACTCTCCTATATTGTCTGAAGAAATAAAATCTTCAATACAATGGACTTGGCAGTTAGGATTGATTTGTTCAATCCTCTCTCGCATGGCCTGTACTTTTGCCATCCCCAGTGTATAGGAAAGAGCGTGGATTTGACGATTGATATTGGATTCTGCAATATGATCCATATCGATTAAAGTTATCTTATTAATACCGCACCGAGCTAGGCATTCTGCAGCCCAGGAGCCTACACCGCCGATGCCTATGATGACCATATGGGTAGTGCTTAATTGGAGATAGCCTTGAGGACCGTAGAGACGGGTTAGCCCGCTAAAACGGCGTCGGGTATCAACAATTAGTTTCTGTGCTTCTGTGGTTTTATTGATCTCGTGAATAGACTTAGGAATGGTTTGCATTTTTTAATTGTAGGTCGGTCAAAATAATTTATGGAATTTGACTTTTCAGAAATCACTGTCCCGTTTCGCATGCAACCGGGTCTTTCTCGTATGCCAGAAAATGCGCGGCATACTCGATTGCTAGACCCTCATAGCCCCTTGTTTAGAGAAAAGCTACAAGTTCTGAGTTTGCATGTAGAACAAGCCTTGTTGCAATTAGAAGATTTTGACCCGCGTAGTGCCTTATTGGCCCTAGCACAATGCTTGGCTTTTGAATGGCCAGAATCTTGTTCCTTATCTGAGTCTATCTTGCACTTACATTCTTGTGGTCTTAGGCTTGATTTGCAAACGCTAGAAGTGTCTATCAAAGAGACTCAGGATAGTCCCGTTCAAGCTTGCGTGATGCAGTTACCCCCGCATTATCGTATTTGGGCCGCTTTTTCCCTATTTTTGCAAGAAGACTTAGCGATTCTTGATGGACATAGCACACAACTGAAAAGTCTGGCGGTATGCATTCCTTCCCACTGGGCCCCCGAAGAAAAAATTGGTCTGGCGCTTGCAGCAGTCCATGCCCCCGTGGCTGACAATACCTTGTTGCTGAAAGCATCTGAATCGCTTAGCCGATTGGTCACCTCTAGCCAAAAAACGCGCTGGCAACGTTTTGTCTGGACCTTACAACCTAGCTGCCAGTACGATGGACATCCGAAACGTTCACCTCCTAGGAATTGGCCCAAGCAGGTAAAAATGCTGGGAGAACAGCTCTGGATGCGGGTAGAGCATCAAAGCTTTATTGCCGTTCCCCTAGTACAACAAGCAGTATTTACTATTCGAGTGATGCTAGGGTCTTTGGAAAGCCTGATTACAGATGAGGCAAAGGCCGCGCGGTTACATGCCGCTATTAGCAGCATGTCTGATGCGGTAGTAGCCTATCGAGGGCTGGGGCTTATTAGACCCTTAGTGTTAGAGTGGCTTAAAGAGCGCATGTCGTTTTAAGCTACTTCTCTATTTTTACTAAAACTGTTTCATCGATGCCGAAAAGTAGCGAAATGGCACTATAGAAAATTGCCATGCAAAAGGGTTAGCGCGAAAATAGCACCTATGGGCAGTTCTGCCAAAATTAATTGCTTCCCTCCCCGATTATTATCACTTATCGTTTGCATGGTGCTTGCGCATTCTGCATTAACGGGAGCTCGCGTTGCGGTTTCTTTAGCGGCGCTTTCTTCCAGCGCTTCTTCTGTGTTTATTGGTGTTGCTATAGGGTGTTTTGGACTGTTTCCTCTATTGATAGCGGTATCGGTGGGCCGCTGGATTGATCGGGTCGGTTCAGCCAAACCCATGCAAATAGGTTTTGCAATCGAATTATCTGGACTACTCCTAGCGCTCTTAGGGCCTTATCCTTTTGCACTTTTGCCCGCCGCCTTATTGATCGGAACAGGACTTTGCATCGCGCAAGTGTCTATGCAAACTACCGTAGGGCAGGCTACAAACCAGCAAAACCGCCATTATGCTTTTGGAAGAGTTGCTATTGGAGCCTCCATTGCTAGTTTTACGGGGCCGGTTTCAGCAGGTTTTTTAATTGACTATGCAGGTTTCAGGGTTGCATTTGCAGCGATGGGTTTATTGGCCCTGGGAGCCTTGCTTTGGCAAGGGAAATTGCAAAAGCAGGCATCTCAATTATTTGCCCAACCGGTCTCCAATAGTAATAGCGAAAAACGGCTTTTGTGGGATTTAATAAAAAACAAACCGCTTCTACGGCTATTTTTGCTTTCTGCCGCCTTAGCGACTGCTTGGGACACTTTTCAGTTCATTATGCCCATTCATGGAAAAAACATCGGGCTATCGGCATCAGCTATTGGTTTGTTATTAGGCACTTTTGCAGCGGCAATTTTTCTGGTGCGTGTGATCATGCCTTGGCTCAATCATCGCTTTTCTTCCTGGAAAATTTTACAGGCTGTTTTCATGATATGTATGCTTTCTTATGTCATATTGCCCTTTATTCATTCGGTAGCATTATTATTTGTAGTTGCGTTTTTTCTCGGTCTTGGTTTGGGGGCTTCGCAATCGAATATGTTGGTACTGCTGCATGAGGCAGCGCCTAAACATCGGGCTGCAGAGGCAGTAGGTCTGCGCACCACTTTTGGAAATGCTTCCTCCTTTGTGTTGCCTACTGTATTTGGAGCAGCAGGTGCTCTTATTGGTTTTAGCGGTTTATTTGCATTAGTAGCGGTGATGATGACTGCCGGCAGTTTTGTAGTGCATCGTTATGCGCGCTCTTTGGAGTAATCAGGGATGGGGGAGGTGACTAATCCTGCACGCATCTGCAAGACTTTTGATTGTTTAATGAGCAGTGTTTCTGCAGGAGAAGATATTTGGGTATTCGCCTACGGGTCCTTGATTTGGAAACCAGAGATTCCTGTTGCTGAGCAGCGTACAGCCCGGGTTGCCGGCTACCATCGAGGTCTTTATTTGTGGAGTAGACGACATAGAGGCACGCAAGAGTATCCGGGGCTTGTACTGGCACTCGATAGAGGTGGGGCTTGTACAGGTCTTGTGCTGCGTATAGCAGCACAAGATGTTACAGCCTCTTTGACTGCTTTATGGGAGCGGGAAATGGCAACAGTTTCTTATGAGCCTACCTGGGTAAATGCGCATACAACCCAGGCAGTGGTGCGAGCGCTAGCGTTTGTGGTGCGTCGTGACTGTCCCGGTTACAGTGGAAAGCTACCAGAGCATGAAGTATTGCATGCCTTACATACCGGCCGTGGAATCTTTGGTACAGCGCGTGAATATCTTGAAAACACAGTGGCTTCTTTAGAGCAGCATGGTTTTCATGATGCCAGGCTCTATCGTTATGTTAGATTGCTTAAGGCAACCTCATGAGTGACTCTTTTATTGCGCAAATGCGTAAATCTTACGAAGTAGGGGCTCTTGATGAAACAGAGGTTGCTGCACACCCTATGATACAGCTGCGCAAATGGCTTGATGATGCAATTGCAAACCATTTGCCTGAGCCTAATGCTATGAATCTAGCAACAGTGGGCCCCCATGGTCGCCCTTCATCCAGGATTGTATTAATTAAAGGTTTGGATGAGCAAGGTATTGTCTGGTTTACCAATTACGAAAGCCGCAAAGGCCGAGAGTTAGCTTTACATCCCTTTGCAGCCATAAATTTCCATTGGATTTCTATGGAGCGACAGGTTCGAGTAGAAGGTACAGTGGAAAAAATAAGTGAAGCTGATTCGGATGAGTATTTCCATTCGCGGCCTTTAGCCTCTCGCATTGGGGCTTGGGCTTCACCACAAAGTCAGGTAATTAGCTCACGAGCGGTGTTAATGAAAAATGCAGCTGAAGTAGGAGCCCGTTTTTTGCTGAATCCACCCCGTCCTCCTTATTGGGGAGGATATCGTTTGCTGCCAGATTACGCGGAGTTTTGGCAAGGTCGTCCCAGCCGTTTACATGATCGTATTACTTATACAAAAAATAATGCAGGGGCGTGGTTATTGAGTCGTCTTGCACCCTAAACTTCTTCTCCATAGTAAAGTAAGGTTTATTTACCTTGCTGGGATGTAAATTATGCAAAATATTAATTCGCAAAGCACACAAGAAAATACTCAGCAACTCACTGTTTTAGTGGTAGAGGACGAGCCAGAGTTTCAGCGTCGGTTTGTGGAGATTATTCGTAATGAGGCGGGCCTGCGTTTAAATGGAGTGGCTTCCACTGTGGGGATTGCCCGTGAAATGCTAGATCGTAATCCACCCAATGTAATGCTGGTTGATCTAGGGATGCCTGATGCTAGTGGTATTGAAATCATTCGATATGCTGCTAGCAAATATCCGGGAACCGACATTATGGTGATTACCGTTTTTGATGATGAAATGCATGTGGTAGATGCTATTGAAGCAGGAGCCACCGGTTATCTGCTCAAAGACACGCCAGTGGAAGAATTTGTGAGTGCAATTAAGACCTTGCATGAAGGAGGGTCACCGGTTTCTCCTGTGGTAGCGCGCCATGTGCTTGAGCGGTTTCGCTTTTCTGCTGCGCGGGCCAAAGTTCCTGCAAGTGTTAACGCAGGAGCAGCCCCTAATGCTGCCTTAATGCCCGAAACCAAGGAGGAAAACCCACTATCTGCACGAGAAACACAAATTTTACAGTTTTTGGCCAAAGGATTTTCATTTAACGAAATTGGAGAATTATTAGAAATATCTCCTTATACGGTGGCTACCCATATCAAAAAAATTTATAAAAAACTAGCGGTAAATTCCCGAGGGCAGGCGGTTTACGAGGCGCAGCAGATGGGCATTTTAGGTAGATGATTCAATGTTTTGGGTCCGCCTGTTCGCTTCAGTACTTTTATGGGTTTTAAATACAGCTACTAGCAGCGCTACCACAGCAGTTTCTGCCCATATGCCTGTGATTGAAATCACCCAGGCTGAGGAGGCAATCTCACCAACCCTGCCGCTTTTGTCAGATCGCTGGAAGGCCATCAGTCTTCCGGCCTATTGGACCAGACCTATGGATACCCCTCTACAGGTTTATTGGGTGCGAGCCAAGTTTAAATTGTCTGAAGTTCCTGAGTCTGGGCTAGCTTTGTATATCGCCCGTAATTACAACGGTGGTAATTTTTATTTAAATGGCATGAGAGTCGCTGGGCTTAAGCCGGCCGGAGAAGCAGACTATATAAGGTGGCGTAGACCCGCAATGATTGAATTACCCTACGCTTTCCTGACTAAAGGCGAAAATGAACTGCTAATGCAATCAAGCTTTCGAGGTGGAAATAGTGGAATGACCCCTTGGTTTGTCGGGCAGACAGAGGATTTACAAGGAAGGTTTGAAAGCAGCTTTTTTGTAGCGCACACTATTCCTCGTATGGTCATGGCTTACTGCATCGTCGGTGGGTTGTTTATGCTGTGGTTTTGGTGGAAGCGGCGTGATGAGGTTTTATATGGTCTGATTGGGATGGGTTCCCTGTTTTGGGTGCTACGCATGCAAAGTTTTGTATTTGAGTCCGGAGCTTTGGAATGGCGGTCTACGATACGGTTCTTTTTATATATGGGCACTGCAGGGTTTATGGTGTGTGCCTTGCTTGTCATCTTGCGTATGAGTCAGTTGCGGATGCCTCGACTTGAAAAATTCACTATATCGTATGCGATGATTGGCCCCTTTATTTATTTATTTGCCAAACAACCCGTAGAGTTTTTTCTAGATCGCTTCTGGTTAGCAGGTTTGCTAATCATACTGTTTGGAGCGGTACTCATGCTTAATTGGCAAGTTTGGCGTAAACGGACGGGGGAGTTATTGGGGGTGGCGCTAGTGGTGAATATGGCCATGGTAATGGCCATCAACGATTGGTTAATTCAAACCGGATTGCTTCCTTTTGATATACCTACAGTTTCACATTTTGTAGCTCCCATGCTGCTTACCGTCATTTTTGGGGTCATTATTAGTCGTTTTATCGAGCTGTTAAACACCAATGAGACCTTGAACCGTGAGCTTATTGATCGCTTAGCGGTCCGGGAAGCAGAGTTAAATTTGCAGTATAAGGAACAAAATCAAATTGAGCAGCGTCGTGTGACATTAGAAGAACGTGCCCGGATTATGCAGGACATGCATGATGGGCTAGGCTCGCAATTATTATCTTCTTTGGTGATGGTAGAGCGCAGCGAGGTCAGTAAAACAGAAGTGATTGGTATTTTGCGCGATGCCCTGGATGATTTGCGCTTAGCGATTGATGCATTTTCGCCAGAAGGAGCAGAATTACTACCTGCCTTAGGAAATTTGCGTTTTCGCATGCAGGGGCGTTTTAAGGCGGCCCATGTGCCCTTGACCTGGACCATGGTGAATGTTCCGGATACCTTTTCTCTTCCGGCTACGGCAACGTTGCCGATTCTGCGGGTACTACAAGAGTCGTTGACCAATATTCTGAAGCATTCTCATGCTACTGAAGCGCGAGTCTATGTTACAACCCGTACCCCGCCGTTAGCATTGGTTATTGAGATTTACGATAATGGCAAAGGTTTTGACACACGCTTAACCCCAACACGGGGTCGTGGGCTCACTAATTTACAGAAGCGTGCCAACCGTATCGGAGGACAATTAGATGTGGACAGTAGTTCTAGGGGTACCCACATAACGCTTACGGTCCCATTAACCTCCCGGGAAAATACAACAACAGAGGCCCTTAAGAAAAACGAAGATGTGCCCAAAGTAAATTTCCGCTAAAAGAAGGGGAGGCTATGCCTGAACGAGAAGCCTTGTTTAGCAGATTCCTTACTGACCTTAACGGTCACTGCTGCCCCGGCTGTGAAAAACGGAGCACTACATTAGTCTGCAGCTCTTGCATGGCTTTAATGCCCGGTAAAAATACTCTGCGCTGCGTGCAATGTGCCCTTCCTTTAGCTTCTGGCACACGCTGTGGTGCCTGTTTAAAAAATCCACCTTATTTTGATGTTAGTTATGCTGCTTGGGATTTTTCTACTCCAGCTAGCACGCTGGTAAAGTGGTTTAAGTTCAAGCAAACGCCTGCATTAGCTAAATGGTTTGCCCGGCATATGCTGGCTTGCTTACCTGAGGGGTTTTCCGTGGACTTTATTATGCCTGTGCCTTTGGCAAGCAGTCGTCTAAGACAACGAGGTTTTAATCAAGCCTGGACGCTGACCCAAGAGCTAATGCGCCAGTGGAGCTTAAAGAAGTCTTTGCCACACAGCAAAGAGCAAGTGCCACTTCCCTCTGCGCGGTGGGACTTGCTCAGTCGGGTGATCGATACTCCTTTTCAACACTCATTAGATCGGACAGCGCGTCAAGCCAATCTGCAAGGGGCATTTTTAGTCCATAACCCCAAAGTGATAGAAAACAAACGGATATTGCTAGTGGATGATGTGATGACCACGACAGCTACGTTGAATGAAGTAGCGCGAACGATAAAAAAAGCGGGAGCTAGCCGCGTAAGCTGTTTGGTGGTTTGTCGGACTGACTGATTTAAACCCGGATCTCTCACGAGACAGTGCTTTGCGCCTGGACATATATGATTTAAAAATGAAAAGAGAGATCCCGAGTAATTTTCTACGCTCTTTTCCCTATTGAGTAAGTATGCTTTAGGCTAACTGCCTCTTCCCCTGTCAGGCTGGTGGTTTGCTTACTTTTGCGCACAGCATGCTCCGTGATTAGGTTTTGCTAGAGTACGCCCTAGGAAAGTAAATTGGGCCCTATTCAACTGCTGTTTTTAGAGTAAATAATTCCAACGACATCCTTATTTTATTAATCTGATTGATTTCAAAAATCAAATTTTAGGGGCGCTTTCTCAGGTGTTTAATATTGTGTTGGTTCATCCGGAAATTCCACCCAATACCGGCAATGTAATCCGTTTAGCGGCCAATACTGGCTGCACACTTCATTTAATCAAACCTTTAGGTTTTCTACTGGAAGACAAACATTTGCGTCGTGCAAGGCTGGATTATCAAGAATATGCAGCTGTTCAAGAGCACGCTAGCTGGGCTATGTTTCTGGCTACAGCTAACCCTAACCCAAAGCGAATGTTTGCACTTACGACAAAAGGAACCCGCATATTTACTGATGTTTCATTTAAAGCGGGAGACTGGTTAGTCTTTGGGGCTGAAACGTCTGGCTTACCTAATGAGCTTAGAGCTCAATTTCAACCTTCTCAGCAATTGCGGCTTCCTATGCGAGCGGGGCAACGCAGCTTGAATCTGTCCAATAGCGTAGCCATTTGCGTATTCGAAGCGTGGAGACAATGCGGATTTGAAGGTGCCCGATAAATCAGAAATTTTTTACGGCTAGCAGTCGGCTAGGCTGCTAAGCTAGTTCTAAGCTGGCGTATAACTCCCTAAGATCCGCAGCCCTTTAGCCCCGGTTACCGAGGGAAGATTAGCCTTTTTACCTAATACATAGGTTCTGGCTAGCCACGCAAAAGCTAAGGTTTCTACTTGCATTTCAGGTACACCATAAGCGGAAGTGGCTGTACAGGGCAAATCCGTTAGCTTTTGCAGTCTGCCCATTAAAGTGCGATTAAATGCCCCACCACCGCACACCCAGACTTGCTGGGCCTTGGGAGCATGTTTTTTAATGGCATCACTGATAGAGTGCGCAGTTAACTCGCACAAGGTGGCTTGTACATCTGCAGGGGCCAGCGCCCTAAACTCTTGAAGCATCGCCTCTAACCATGGTGGGTTAAATAAATCACGCCCCGTGCTTTTTGGTATATCCCTTGTAAAATAAGGATCCTGAAGCATTTTTGCTTGAAGAGGCTCATTAATAAAGCCGCTGGCAGCAAATGCCCCATCTTTATCAAAAGCGCAGCCTAAGTATTGTGTGGCCCAGTAATCCATTAAGCAATTACCCGGCCCGGTGTCAAAACCTGTGACTGAACCATCGGCGTGCAGTATGCTGATGTTGGCAATGCCTCCAATATTGCAAACCACCTGGGTGTGGTTCTTTTTCCCAAACAGACTGGCATGAAAGGCAGGGACCAAGGGCGCACCTTGGCCTCCAGCAGCGATATCACGGCTACGTAAGTCATGCACCGTGGCGATATTAGTCTGTTCGCTGAGTAAGGCTGCGTTTAGTAGTTGGATGGTATAAGCGTTTTCAACCGGGTGCTGCGGCGAAATATTTGGCTTATGTCGCACGGTTTGGCCATGCGCACCTGTGACTCGGATATCCCTGGCTTGCAGACCGGCTTGCTTCAAAAGAGCTTGACTGACTCGCGCATAAGCCATGGCTACGCCATTGGCCGCTAGCGCTGCCCGCTCTAGTTCATTACTGCCTGAAGTTTGCAATGCAAACAATTCGTTGCGTAGCTGAGGATCAAAGTCTTGATGTACGAATGATAAGACTGAGGGCATCGCCAACTGACTGAGCCCTGTCTCTTGATCTGCATTATCGTTCCATTCACATAAGATGCCGTCTACGCCATCCAGACTGGTACCGGACATCAAACCAATGGTGCGCATGCGCGCCTTTTCCTTTATTCAGCCCGTGCGATGCTGACCTCAGCCACTAAAGCAATGCGTCTTTGCATATCAGAAGCATATTGCCGGAAGCTGGCTAGCTGGCTAGGGGCTATCGGCTGAGCATCCGGTAAGGCAACCGTCTGAGGATTGACAGGTTCGTTGTTAACATGAATCTCATAATGCAAATGCGGGCCCGTTGCCCAACCGGTAGCCCCCACATACCCGATGAGGTCTCCCTGGTTTACTTTTGCACCTTTGCGTATTCCACTTCCAAAGGCAGACATATGGGCGTACAGGGTGGAATAAACCCCTTGATGCCTAATAATCACAACATTGCCATAGCCCCGTTGTACTCCGGCAAACTCGATGACGCCATCGGAAGCTGCGCGAATTCCCGTGCCATGGGGCGCGGCAAAATCTACGCCCGCATGTTGCCGGGTATAACCCAAGATGGGATGTGTACGGGTCCCGAATCCAGAGCTAATACGGGTGAACTCAACCGGGGTACGCAAAAAAGCTTTTTTCAGACTTTTACCATCAAAAGTATAGAAGGCTCCTTTTTTGCCCGTAGTATCGGATTGATCCGGATACCACACGGCCTGGTATTTATGCCCCGCGTTCACAAATTCCAAGGCTAACAAACGGCCAGCACGTGCAATTTCACCCGAAGGTAGGAGCAATTGCTCATAAATAACCTGAAAACGATCCCCTTTGCGCAAATCGTTATAAAAATCAATATCGCTAGCTAGTACGTCAATCATCTGTGTGGTGATACCTTCGGGAATACCGGCAGCATCTGTAGCACCAAACAGAGAGCTTTGGATGACTCCAGAGTTCAGGATGACGCGTCTTTCATAAGGCTGAATCATTTCTTGAGCCTTCAGTGTCCCGTCAGGCAAGCGATCAATATGCAGCATGCGTGCAGAGGACTCCTCGGGTGATAACAAAGCTCTTAACCATTGCAGTTCGCCTTCCTCGTCAATGGCAGCGGTAACGCTTTTACCTGCTTTAACGGCAAGCAATTTTTTGGCAGCACTATCGTTCCGGATAAAACCGAGCGCTTCGGCATCATTCACCCCCAAACGCTTGGTCAAGGTAGATAAGGAATCTCCTTTAGCGATACGCACTTCGTGTACGAAACTTTGTGATTGAGCGGATAAGTCCGCTGTATCGGTGAGTAGAGGCAACTGTAAAGACTCGGTAATTCTCGTTTTGGGTTGGTCTTCAATGTCAGGGGCAAAAGGAGCAATTCCAAAGGCCGCAACTCCAGCGCCCAGCAAAACGGCAGCCAGTGCAATACGAGCCCGATGCAGGTGAGTAAAAGGGCGAGAAGAACCAGAGAACGAAAGATATGAAAAAGAGCTAGACATTGGGGGCTGCTGTAATTTTAAGACTTTATACAGCAGTCGCTTCATTAAATTGAGCATGCGCGGCATCTCCATTACAGTCGCGTCGTAAACAAAAAATCAGACTTTAGGGCGATAATCCCTAAAAACTATCCATTGCTCAGTGCAATAATCGCAGCTTTTGGTTTAGTAAGCGATGCGATCCGTACTACCTGACAGCAGTACTTCCCGTGTCAGGCTCCTGCCTCTGCACTCTGAAGAAAGAGTTCTGGGCCGGTGTATTGTAAAAATCGAAAGGGGAGTTTAACAGTGTTTTTGCTAAAACCAAACCACTAAAATAAAAAATAACTTATAAATCAAAGAGTTACTTATATGTCAACAAATACTTCATCTAATTTTGATCATTCGGTGGAATTGCCCATGACGGACAAGCTTAGAGAAGCCCTAGAGATTTCCAAGCGCGGCTGTGAAGAGCTGCTGGTAGAAAAGGAATGGATTAATAAGCTTGCCCGCTCTGAAGCCACGGGTATTGCCTTACGTATCAAGCTAGGTCTGGACCCTACAGCACCCGATATTCATTTAGGACACACTGTTGTGCTCAACAAAATGAGACAGTTACAGAATCTAGGCCATACGGTGATTTTTCTTATCGGGGATTTCACGAGTTTGATTGGAGACCCTTCGGGGCGCAATACAACCCGCCCGCCTCTGAGTCGTGAACAAATTCAGGAAAATGCAGAAACTTATTATCGGCAAGCTTCTTTAGTACTAGACCCAGCCCGTACCGAGATTCGTTATAACTCCGAGTGGTCCGATACCTTAGGGGCAGACGGAATGATTAAGCTTGCCGCGAAATATACCTTAGCTCGGCTGCTAGAGCGGGAAGATTTCACCAAACGCTATAAGGCGGGAATACCCATTAGCATGCATGAGTTGCTTTATCCTTTAATGCAGGGCTACGACTCGGTTGCTTTAAAAAGCGATCTGGAGTTAGGTGGAACCGATCAAAAATTCAATCTGTTGGTAGGCCGGGAACTGCAGCGGGAATACGGCCAGGAACCGCAATGTATCTTGACCATGCCCCTTCTAGAAGGCTTAGATGGGGTGGAAAAAATGTCCAAGTCCAAAAATAACTATATTGGTATCACTGAAGCGCCTGGCCAGATGTTTGGCAAATTGATGAGTATCAGTGATGAGATGATGTGGCGCTATTTTGACCTGCTTTCCTTCCGTTCTTTAAAAGAAATTGCACAATTTAAAGCCGAATGTGCGGTTGGACGTAACCCGCGGGATATAAAAGTTTTACTCGGCAAGGAAATTGTTGCGCGATTTCATTCTGAAAAAGCCGCAGAAGAAGCACTGAATGAATTTGAAGCCCGCTTTAAACAAGGCGCCCTGCCGCAAGAGATACCGGAAATGACAATAGAAAATATAGCTCCTGAGGGCGTAGGCATTGCAAGCCTATTGAAAACTGCAGGGCTAGTTGCATCCAGCTCAGAGGGTAACCGCGCTATTGAACAAGGGGCCGTACGCATCGATGCAACAAGAATTTCCGATAAAGGCCTGAAATTGAAAGCAGGCCGCTATATCTTGCAGGTAGGCAAGCATAAATTTGCCCGAGTGACCTTAAGCTGAGCCAGTAGCGTTGATTTTCTCCCATGATCGCCTTAATTCAACGTGTTAGTAGTGCTTCTGTAGCAGTGACCGACCGGGTAGTAGGGCGCATTGGTCCGGGTTTATTGGCTTTTATCTGTGCTGAGAAAGAAGATGCCGAACAACAGTCGGAACGTCTGTTAACCAAGCTGTTGAGTTGTCGCGTGTTTAACGATACCTCTGGAAAACTGAATCTTAGCCTTACGGACATAAAAGGAGAGCTGCTTATTGTGAGCCAATTCACTCTGGCTGCCGACACCCGTTCAGGCAACCGTCCTTCCTTTACTGCAGCTGCAGATCCCATCATCGGCAAGCGCCTCTACGATCATTTCGTTTCCCAGGCAAAAGCCAGGCACCCGGTTGTGCAAACTGGTATTTTTGGAGCCAATATGCAGGTGCATTTGATTAATGATGGGCCGGTCACCTTTTGGCTAAAAGTTTCTTAGTTTTAGTGAAAACTTCCTAAAGGTTTATTTAGAAAACTACTTTTTTACGGTTTTCTTCACTGCTTTACTGGCTGTTTTTTTGGAAGAAGAAGGGGTGGTTTTTACCGCAGTTTTAACTGCCGCGGGTTTTGCAGCAAGCTTTTGTTTAAGGGTTTCAAGTTCAGCCGATAAGGCTTCCATTTCGCGTTTAGAAGGCACCCCTAAACGATTTAAGGCACGGGCTACCCGATCTTCAAAGACGGTTTCTAGTTTGTCCCAGGTTTCGCTTGCTTGATTGGCCAGCCCGCTTGCTACTTTGCTCATTTTCCCGGTGGCTTCAGAAACGGACTCTTCCGCCATTTGCTTGGTTTTCTTTTGCAGGGACACCCCTTCCTTAACCAAGGTTTCAAAAACCTTCTGGCCTTCTTCCTGCGCTTTAGAAAAGGCGCCTAAACCCGCAAGCCAAATTTGCTGAGCAGACTCTTTGACAGCGACAGCCAGCTGACTCTCTGCCAGGCCTCGGTCTTCGCTTAGTTTTTTGAATTTTTTGATCATAACTGCCAGGCTCCTAAAAAAGGTTGAATAAGATTGGCTGAATCTTGATTCTGAGATTTTTATATAGAGTATGCTTACTAGAGGGTAAAAACCAAGAAAATTTAATTAACGTTGAGCGATGGGCTTGACGTTGCGGGGCGCGGCTCCTGTAAACAATTGTCTGGGACGCCCGATTTTGTATTCAGGATCTGCAATCATTTCATTCCATTGGGCAATCCACCCTACTGTTCTAGCCAAAGCGAATATACCGGTAAACAGGGAGGTGGGAATGCCCAGTGCGCGCTGCACAATACCGCTGTAGTAATCCACATTGGGATACAGCTTACGCGAGACGAAGTAATCGTCTTCCAGCGCAATTTTCTCCATGGCAACGGCTAGCTTAAATAAGGGATCTTTTTCCAGGCCGAGTTCAGCCAATACTTCTTTGCAGGTTTCTTGCATTAACTTAGCCCTGGGGTCGAAATTTTTATAAACCCGGTGGCCAAAACCCATCAAACGTACCCCAGAGTTTTTATCTTTGACTTGCTCCATGAACTCGCCCACTTTGGCAACGCCACCATTAGCATTAAGCTGCTCCAGCATGTTCAGGCAAGCTTCATTGGCCCCGCCATGCGCGGGACCCCACAAGCACGCTACCCCTGCAGCGATAGCGGCAAAAGGGTTTGTTCCAGAAGAGCCGCACAAGCGTACTGTGGAGGTAGAGGCGTTCTGTTCATGATCGGCATGCAAAATAAAAATGCGGTCAAGCGCCCGTACTAGCACTTCATTGGATTTATATTTTTCAGCAGGTACCGCAAACATCATTCGCATGAAGTTTGCTGTGTAAGAAAGCTCATTATCCGGATAAATGAAGGGCTGCCCAACGGTGTATTTATAAGCCATTGCTACCAAGGTAGGGATTTTTGCAATCAAACGAATGGCAGAAATTTCCCGCTGTTTGGGGTCATTGATATCCATGCTGTCGTGATAAAAAGCACTCATCGCCCCTACCAAGCCCACCATGACAGCCATAGGGTGGGCATCGCGCCGGAAACCCCGCAGGAAAAAATGCATTTGCTCATGCACCATCGTGTGTTTGGTCACGGTACTGACAAATTCAGCCCTTTGCTGAACATTCGGAAGCTCGCCATTTAGCAGAAGATAGCAGGTCTCCAGATAGTCGCAATTCGTCGCTAGTTGTTCAATGGGATAACCGCGATAGAGTAACTCGCCTTTATCCCCGTCGATATAGGTAATTTTTGATTCGCAGGCTGCGGTCGATAGGTAGCCAGGGTCATAGGTAAACTTTCCAGTCGTAGCATAGAGTTTGCGAATATCCACTACATCCGGCCCAATCGTACCTCTGTAAATGGGAAACTCAACGGAAGGTGCACCGTCAGAAAAAGACAGCGTGGCTTTGGCATCGGAAGGTTTCATCGCTTTAGGTCCTATTGAAAATTACATTTATTTTTAATAACGATAATATTGGCTTGGAGTAAATGCTGAACTGAATTAAGGTTCTTATTCCATTTCTAAACTATTTGTGTCCTTGTTGCTTTGCCTGGTTGTGCTAGAGGACTTTCTTGGGCTTGGTGCCTAGACAATAATGATTTAGAAATGAAATTAAATATCAAATGTTTAGGCATTTCTGATTTTCTCTAAAACTTGCAGCACCTGAGGCTGAATTAAAGCCTCTTCAGGCTCTTTTTGGCCTAAGAGCAGTTCAAGCAGTTCATTATCGGGCAGGGCGAACAAACTTTCCAAGCCATGAGCGTCGTCTTCGGATAAATGCCTATGGACCTTAAAAAATTGCTTAAGTATCAGGTCATTTTCCAATAAGCCCCGTCTGGCACGCCAGTTAAGCCGTGCCAGACGCTCTGCTGAAATAAGCGGACTGTGGGTGATGAGCACAATAATTCAGGAAAGCCTGTTTATATGGCGCGCCGCACCAGTAGTTCCTTAATCTTGCCAATTGCGCGAGCCGGATTTAAATCTTTAGGGCAAACATCCACGCAGTTCATGATGGTGTGGCACCGGAACAGTCGATAAGGATCTTCCAGATTATCGAGACGTTCCCCGGTAGCCTCATCCCGGCTATCTGCGATAAAGCGGTAGGCCTGCAGCAAGCCGGCAGGTCCCACGAACTTGTCCGGGTTCCACCAAAAGCTGGGGCAACTCGTGGAGCAGCAAGCACATAAAATACATTCATAAAGGCCGTCGAGTTCTTCCCGCTCTGCAGGCGATTGCAGACGTTCCTTTTCCGGAGGGAGGCTATTGTTAATTAAAAACGGCTTGATGGAATGATACTGCTTGAAAAATTGCGTCATATCGACGATCAGATCGCGGATAACAGGCAGACCCGGCAGGGGTTTTAACACAATCGGTTCTTTCAGATCCCGCAAATTGGTCGTACAGGCCAGCCCATTTTTTCCATTAATGTTCATGGCGTCAGAGCCGCACACTCCTTCGCGGCAGGAGCGGCGTAGAGAAAGGCTGTCATCAACGGTTTGCTTGATCCGTATGAGGGCATCCAGCAGCATTTTGTCGCTCGGCTCCAGAGTGACTTCAATGTCCTGCATCCGAGGAGGAGCTTCCGTATCAGGGTCATAGCGATAAATCTTGAATTTGATAACCCTTTTGCCGCCCATTGCCGTATGGGTGCTGGCTGCGACAGCGTCTAACTCATTTGAATCGTTCGCACTCATGTTCAGGTTCCTTAAAACGTACGTTTCTTAGGTTGAAAGCTTTCCACCGTTAGAGGCTTAAGGTTTACGGGTTTATATTCCAGACGATTACCCTCGCTATACCAAAGGGTGTGTTTCATCCAGTCTGCATCATTACGCTCCGGAAAATCACTGTGAGCGTGAGCCCCTCGGGATTCCTGACGGGCTTGTGCCGAAGTGATCGTTGCCTTGGCGGTTTCAATCAGATTGTCCAGCTCCATGGCTTCTACACGGGCGGTGTTAAACACTTTGGATTTGTCTTTTACATGAATCTGTTTGCAGCGCTCGGCCAGGGCTAACACTTTTTCGACGCCTTCAGACAAAAGTGCTGAGGTGCGGAAAACTCCGCAATGTTTTTGCATGGTGTCGCGTATAGCTTGTGCCACGACCTGGGTGTTTTCTCCTGAAGTAGAGTTGTCATATTTGGCCATTCGCGCTAAAGGCCGATCAGCAGCATCCTCAGGGAGCTCTTTATGTTCTTTTGCAATTTTTCCGGAGTTGAACTGCTCAACGATATGATTCCCCGCCGCGCGACCGAACACGACAAGATCTAGTAAAGAATTGGTACCTAGCCGGTTTGCCCCATGCACGCTCACACAGGCGCATTCCCCTACCGCGTAAAGACCATTCACAATGGTATTAGGGTTTCCATCTTTGGGAACGACCACTTGGCCGTAAAAATTGGTGGGAATACCTCCCATTTGGTAATGGATGGTGGGGACTACAGGGATAGGTTCCTTAACAGGATCCACATTCGCAAATTTGATGGCGATTTCCCTGATGGAGGGTAAGCGCTTGGTAATGGTTTCTGCGCCAATATGACTCAGATCCAGCAGCACATAATCTCCATTAGGGCCACAGCCCCGGCCTTCCTTAATTTCCTGATCCATGGAGCGGGAGACAAAATCCCGGGGGGCCAGATCTTTTAGCGTGGGCGCATAACGTTCCATAAAGCGCTCACCATCCTTATTACGTAGAACCCCTCCCTCACCGCGGACCCCTTCAGTAATTAGCACACCCGCCCCGGCTACGCCGGTAGGGTGAAATTGCCAAAACTCCATGTCCTCAAGCGGTATCCCCGCGCGGGCAGCCATGCCCATCCCGTCGCCGGTATTAATAAAAGCATTGGTGGAGGCCGCCCAAATTCGCCCTGCTCCTCCGGTAGCGAATACAGTGATTTTGGCCTGCAAGATCATGACTTCACCGGTCTCCATTTCGTAGGCGACCACCCCTACGCAATCGCCGTCTTTATCGCGAATAATATCCAGCGCCATCCATTCCACAAAAAACTGGGTACGCGCCGCTACATTGCGTTGATATAAAGTGTGCAAAAGTGCGTGACCTGTACGATCTGCGGCCGCACAAGCCCGTGCCACAGGTTTTTCACCAAAGTTGGAGGAATGTCCCCCAAAAGGCCGTTGATAAATGGTTCCGTCCGGGTTACGGTCAAAAGGCATGCCGAAGTGCTCAAGCTCATACACTACTCTTGGGGCTTCCCGGCACATAAATTCAATTGCATCCTGATCTCCCAGGTAATCTGAGCCTTTTACGGTATCAAACATATGCCAATACCAATTGTCCTCAGACATATTGCCCAGAGAAGCTCCAATGCCGCCTTGTGCAGCAACGGTGTGAGAGCGGGTGGGGAAGACTTTTGAGAGCACGGCTACATTCAGCCCCGCATTAGCCAGCTGGAGCGAGGCCCGCATGCCAGCGCCACCAGCACCAATAATAACCGCATCAAACTTGCGCCGGGGAAGAGAGGTTTTAACAGCAGTCATACCTTATACCTTTAAAAGGGTTTGGCCAGCATAAGCCAGGCAAGCAATTAGCCACACAATCGTAAGCATTTGCAGGCTGAGTCTGAGGGCCGTGGATTTCACATAATCCATCCAAATATCCCGCATCCCTACCCAGGCGTGATACATCAGGCACGCAAAGGCGACCAGCGTAAGAATTTTCATCCAGGTCTGGGCAAATAGTCCGGCCCAGCCTTCATAGCCGGTTTTTTGACCAAACAAAAACGCTACAAGCAGCACAATGGTGAAAATGGCCATGACTAAAGCGGTAAAGCGCTGGCTAAGCCAGTCCTTAAAACCGTAATGGGCGCCTACTACCAAGCGTTTGGGGCCAATATTTTCTCGTTGACCAGACATTTAAAACACCCCCCAGATCTTTAAAATCAGTAATGCAGAAAGCGGCAGGCTAATCGCAAAGACCATCAAGGCGCTGCGCCGACCTTGCCTCTTTCCCAGACCGTAGTGCATATCCATCAGCAAATGGCGGATCCCCGCAACGAAATGATGCAGATACGCCCAGATCAGCCCCGATAAAAGCAGCTTTACATACCACAGCCCAAATAGGTTCTGGAACCTTGTATAGCTAATTTCTGAGACTAGGCTGCGGTCAAACAAATACAGTAAAAACGGCATCATTAGAAACAAAGCAGCTCCGCTAACCCGATGCAGAATAGAAACCATACCTGCTGGCGGTAGCCGGTAACTGGGTAAGTCGCGGAAAAGATTAAGGTTACGGTAAACCGGGCGAGATTTAGGCGTGCCTAACATAGGAAATAGTCCCGTAAGGAGAAAAAATTAATTTTATTGTTAGATAAGGTATTTTGCGGGATTTTCCGCTTAGCCTCAAATAAAGGCCAGCAGTTAAAAAAGTCCGCTGCCCTGTCGAGAAGTTTTCTTAATTATTGTAATTGTGACATAAAGTGCAATTAATAAGCTTTACAGAGGGGAAGTCGATTTTCTTTTAAGGGAAAAACTGGACTTTTGTAGCTAGGGCGTGTTGATAAAGAGAGAGATAGAAGCCTGAACCTGCTCTCTGATCCAGTAAGATTCTGGTTTGGCTTTTTTAGTATTCAGTACCTTGTTATTTTCTGTCTCTTCCTGAAAGGAAAACTTTTATGTCCAAACCCGCCCTGCGCGTTACGGTCACCGGTGCGGCCGGTCAGATTGGTTACGCTCTCTTGTTTCGCATTGCTTCAGGCGAAATGCTGGGTAAAGATCAGCCCGTAATCTTGCAATTATTGGAGATTCCCGATGAAAAAGCCCAAAAAGCACTGTCGGGAGTCATGATGGAGCTGGAAGACTGCGCTTTTCCGCTATTGCAAGGCATGAGTGCACATGCTGACCCTATGACCGCTTTTAAAGATACGGATATTGCCCTGCTGGTAGGGGCTCGCCCCCGCGGGCCTGGCATGGAGCGCAAGGATTTGCTGGCTGCCAATGCCCAGATCTTTACGGCACAAGGTAAAGCGCTGAATGCGGTGGCAAACCGTAACGTTAAAACTCTGGTGGTTGGTAATCCGGCAAATACAAATGCGTATATCGCTATGAAATCGGCCCCGGATCTGCCCGCTAAAAACTTTACCGCCATGTTGCGGCTGGACCATAACCGCGGCCTTTCTCAGCTCGCTGCGAAAGCGAAAGTTGCAGTAGCAGACATTGAAAAATTTGCGGTGTGGGGTAACCACTCTCCTACCATGTATGCGGATTACCGTTTTGCTACCGTCTGCGGACAATCTATTAAAGATATCATTAATGATGAAGAGTGGAACCGCAACACTTTTTTGCCAACGGTAGGCAAGCGGGGAGCGGCTATTATTGAAGCCCGGGGTCTGTCGTCTGCTGCATCCGCTGCTAACGCGGCTATTGATCATATCCGTGACTGGGTGCTGGGTACCGCTGATAAATGGGTCACCATGGGGGTTCCCTCCGATGGATCCTACGGTATTCCCAAGGAAATCCTATTTGGCTTTCCTGTAACCTGTAAGCATGGGGAATATGAAATCGTCAAAAATCTTCCTATCGATGAGTTTAGCCAAGTCTGCATTAACAAAACCCTGGCTGAACTTAATGAAGAAAAAGAAGGGGTGAAACATTTGCTGTAGGGTTTGAGAAAGTTTAAAAAGGGAACTTCTAATAACCTACTGCGCAACCCGGATCGGCTCTTGCGGTGCTCAGCGTACCCTTCGTACGCATCCGCTCCTCAAATCCGCTGCGGGCCACTCGCTACGGTTATTAGAAGTTCCCAAAAGCTTTATCCTAGTATTCATGCGGATTTCAAGAGGGTTTTGTTTGAAGATCCCCATAGAATAAGGGGTAAAGCTTTTATTATTAGAAGGTTTTTAAGATTCCAGCTCACATGCACCCTAGCCAAATTTTGTTTAAAAGCCAGCTGCCTTCGGTAGGTTTACCGGTATGCGACCACTACGCGGGCAATATGCGATTTGCCGAAAAAGCCTTGGCTCTACAGGCTGAACTTGGGCCGGTGTTTGATATTACCCTGGATCTTGAAGACGGGGCTGCTATCGGTAGCGAAGCTGAGCTGGCAGAACAATTTTGCGCACTGATTGCAGGCCAGCTCAACCGCTACAGTCGGGTGGGCTTGCGTGTGCATGAGCCGCATCATCCCCATTTTATTGAGGATTTAAACATTGCTTTAAGTGTTGCCGGGCCCCGCTTAGCTTATCTGATGGTGCCCAAAGTAAACTCAGCCAATGATGTTGCTAACGCAGTTGATGCTGTGGATAGGCTCACGGCAGAGCTGGGGCTAAACAAGCGGATCCCCATTCATATTTTGATTGAAACTTTAGGAGCTCTGCGTGAGGTCTTCCGGATTGCTGCACATCCGCGCGTAGAAAGTTTAAGTTTTGGGCTGATGGATTTCGTCTCCGCGCACAACGGGGCTATTGGGCTAGAGGCCATGCGTAGCCCCGGACAATTTGAACACCCCCTTATTGTTCGTGCAAAAGCCGAAATTGCTACCGCTTGCCACAGTTATGGAAAAATCCCATCTCATAATGTGAGCACTGCGCTCCGGGATACGGCTCAGCTTGCGCAGGATGCCCGGCAGGCCCGCCACACCTTTGGCTACACCCGGATGTGGAGCATTCATCCTGAGCAGGTTCGGCCAATTGTGCAGGCCTTTACTCCATCAGCTTCCGAAGTGGATGAAGCCTGCGAAATTCTCACTGCCGCGCAAGCGGCACAATGGGGCCCTATCCAATACCATAACAGCTTGCATGATCGAGCCAGTTACCGTTATTTCTGGTCTATTTTGCAGCGAGCCCAAAAAACCGGCATGGTTTTGTCTGAGGCCGCCCTCACTTTGTTGTCTCCTGTGGAGAAATAGGAATGAACTCTGTCCAGATCTCTTCTGCTTCTGCTCGTTTCCGGCAAGCGTTGCGAGAAGAAAACCCTTTGCAAATTGTTGGCGCGATTAATGCCAACCATGCGTTGCTGGCTAAACAGGCAGGCTATAAAGCGCTTTATTTATCGGGGGGCGGGGTTGCAGCCGGCTCTTTAGGCTTACCCGATCTGGGCATTAACAATCTGGATGATGTACTTACCGACGTGCGTCGTATTACCGATGTATGCGATCTGCCTTTACTTGTCGATATAGACACCGGCTTTGGGCCCAGCGCTTTCAATATTGCACGAACCGTGAAAAGTCTTATCAAGTTTGGTGCTGCGGCTTGCCATATTGAAGATCAGGTAGGTGCAAAACGTTGCGGCCATCGCCCAGGCAAGGAAATTGTGAGTCAGCAGGAGATGGTGGATCGGATCAAGGCCGCAGCAGACGCTAAAACCGATAGCAACTTTTTTTTAATAGCGCGCACCGACGCGATTGCCACAGAGGGGGTAGAGGCTGCCCTAGAGCGGGCTATCGCTTGTGTCCAAGCCGGAGCCGATGGCATTTTTGCCGAAGCGGCTTATGATCTGCCTACTTACCAACGCTTTGTTCAGGCCGTAAACGTTCCTGTGTTGGCCAATATTACTGAGTTTGGCCAAACCCCCCTTTTTACGGTACAGGAGTTGCAGAGTGTTGGGGTTGCCATGGTACTGTATCCCTTAAGTGCCTTTCGTGCCATGAATAAGGCGGCACAGAAAGTGTATGAAGCTATCCGCCGTGATGGGACGCAGAAAAATGTGCTGGAATCCATGCAAACGCGCGCTGAATTATATGAATGTATCGGCTACCATGCATTTGAAAAGCATCTGGATCAGCTGTTTTCAGAGAAAAAATAGTAAAGATTCAATAAATATATTTGCGAGGGATTTGCGATGGATGGATGCGAACACTGTTCTTTTATACTCTTTCACTGTTATGGATAGTTGCCTAACATCCACTATTGATGGGGTTTCTGTGAAATCTTATTTAGCAAAATGCTAAAGTTTGCTGAGAACCTCAACCATAAAAGTTTCAGCTAAAAATAGCTGATTCTTGCTGGGCTAGATTATTAAATTACTTTTTAAAAAATTTCATTTATTTCCTTTTTCACCAATCCGATGAGACAGAATATGAAACGAGCTGGCATAAAACGCATCAGTCTATTTTTAGGATCTACTTTAGTTTTATGCGTCTCAGCCTGTTCACAAAAAACGGCTGAAGAAAAAGGTAAAGAACTGGCTACTGAGAAAATTGACATGGCCAAAGGTATTGGCGTAGCACTGCAGGAAAAAGGAGGAGCAGCAGCAGAATCAGTGGCAGGTGGCGTAGGAAATGTATTTAAAGGACTTGAAAAGGGTTTTGTGAAAGCAGGGAAAAAAATAGTGAGTGATCCAAGCATTGAATCCGCAGGGTTGCAAATTACTCGAATACAAGAATCTCTTTATGGTGAAAACGGAAAGACTCATGGACTAGATGCTTATATTCTGTCCAAAGCCCCCGCCAAGGGAAAGCTTAGAGTGATTGTTTATGATATTCAAGAAAAAGAAATTGGCAGAACTAACATTGAGGTAGATAGTCAAGCCGATGAAGGAAAATATTATTCTATTGCTTTAGATAAAAAAATTAACCTAAATGCTATATCCAGCGTGGCTTTTGACTATAAGCCAATCGTAGAAACGGCAAAAAAATAGGCTTATCAAAACAAAGCCTCATTACCCCCTGGCAATTACTTTTTTAAAGAGCAGTTTTTATCTCCCCAGCCCCCAGTTCAAGCTGAAGTATTGTCTAATGCAAGCCTTACATGTGTGTAGCCCGTTAGCTAGTCAATTAGAGGTGTATGATTGCGTAGCACAAGTGATGCCCACTCTGAAGCCCTTTAAGTAGCTTTACTGTATATTTCATGCGGCTTTTAAAAGAAAACACCCTTTAAAAGCTCATAAAATATACGGTAAAGGAATTTATTTAATTAATACTACAAAGTGCATATGGCAACTCGAATCCGGGTGGTGTCCTACAATATTGCAAAAGGTGCCTCACTGTTTGGAACGAAAATGCGCCTGGACGGTGTTCGTCTGGCTTTGCATACCTTAAATGCAGATGTAGTGTGCTTGCAGGAAGTTCAAAATCATAATACGCGGCGGTCTGCTAGCAGCAGCCAATTGGACACATTGGCTACGATTGGCTTGGAACATTCTGCTTATGGTGCTAACAAGCACTACCCGCATGGACATCATGGGAACGCAATTTTAAGTAAACAGCCTATCACTGCACAGCATAATTTGGACCTATCTGTACGGAAAGTCGAGCGTCGCGGCTTGTTGCATACAGAACTGATGCTCAATAATCGTCCCTTGCATGTGCTGTCTACCCATTTTTCACTCATGGCGCGTGACCGGCTTGAACAGGCAAAAACCCTGACTGACTACATCGAAACTCATATTCCTGCCGATGCGGCCTTAGTTCTAGCTGGAGATTTTAATGACTGGCATAGGCGTGTGGACCAGCATTTACGGCGCTCTTTGCATCCTATACAAGAAGTATTTGATCATGCACATTCCTTGCCGGCACGTACTTTTCCCAGTGTATTTCCTGTGCTGCGACTAGACAGGATTTATGTGCGCAATTTAATGGTAGCTCATGCGCAGGTACCCGCAGGAAGAGTGTGGGCGGGCCACTCTGATCATAGACCCATCATTGCCGACCTCTTATGGTCATAGCTGATCGTAGCTTAGAAAGCGCTGATGCGTATTGGAAGTAGTGCCGATGAGTAGGAAGTCTTTTCAGGAAAAATTTTTTCCTTCTAATCAAGTTAGGCTGCTTAAAGGCAGTGCTGCCTTTTTTGATGCCCTGATTACATCGATTGACTCAGCTCAGGAGTCTGTTTGGATTGAAACTTATATTCTCAGCAACGATGACAGTGTATTAGCTGTTCTTAAAGCTTGTGAGAAAGCCGCTAAGCGGGGTGTACAGGTATATTTAACAATTGACGGGTTTGGCTCTGGCAGCTACGGGCGCAGCTTGATGCGCTTATTGCCAGAGCAGGGAATTCAACTGCGTATTTTTAGACCAGAGCGTTGGTGGCGTATGTCACGACGTTTGCTGCGGCGCATGCACCGTAAACTGGCCTTGATTGATGATCGTACAGCCTTTGTAGGAGGTATTAATTTATTGGATGACTATATTGATCCCACGCATGGCCCGCTGGCTTTTCCTAGGTTGGACTATTGCGTACAGTTACAAGGGCCTGTTATTAGAGTGATTGCTTTGTCGATGCGGCGCCAGTGGGCAGCAATGGCTTCTTTGCAGCAAAACGTTAAGCAATTGCTGGGGGAAAAAGCCTTTTCAGCGGCAATTTTTCCTGAGGTATTCTCTTCTACTTTGATTGATAAAACAGGTGATACCCCTGTTGCTTTTGTTCCTCGGGATAATCTGCGTTATCGCACGACAATTGAACGTAGCTACCGTACAGCAATTAACCAGGCAACTCAGGAAATTGTGCTGGCGAATGCTTATTTTTTGCCCGGCCGTAGATTGCGCCTTGCCCTCATTAACGCCGCATTACGCGGGGTACGAGTGCGGTTGCTACTGCAAGGTCGAATGGAGTACTGGCTACAACACCATGCAACCCAGGCCTTATATGGACAGCTGCTAGTCGCGGGAATAGAAATCTATGAATACCGTAAAAGCTTTTTACATGCGAAAGTTGCTGTGATCGATGAAGACTGGGCCACAGTGGGTTCTTCCAATATTGATCCTTTTTCTTTACTTTTGGCGCGAGAAGCCAATGTAGTGATTAAAGATGCAGCATTTGCTGCACAGCTTAAGTCTGATCTGGAGCTTGAGATTAGCCAGGGTGCCGAGCGAGTTCACCCAAAAGCTTATGCTAATCGTAGCTTTTTAACCCGTGTATTTAACTGGCTTGCCTATGGATGTGTGCGCTTGGGGGTGGCGTTAACAGGGGTGCGTGGTAATTATTAATGCCGTTAAAGATACCAAGCTGTTGTTTTCTGGGTGTGGATTTTACCTCTCGACCCCGGAAGAAAAAACCGATCACTTGTGTGTGGGGAAGGTTTAATTCTGGACAGAAATTATTGATAGATCAAATAGTACTGTGCGAGTCTTTTGCAGCATTTAATGTGCAACTCAATACACCTGGCCCGTGGGTGGGCGCTTTGGATTTTCCCTTTGGATTACCGCAGGAACTGGTAGAGCATTTAGCGTGGCCAAAACAGTGGAATAAACTGATTCAGCATTACAGTGGATTGTCCCGCGCTCAAATACGGGCAAGCTTTCAAGCGTTCTGTGCCGCCCGTCCTGCCGGCAATAAATTTGCGCATCGTAGCTGCGACCTATGGGCTCGGTCTTCACCTTCTATGAAATGGGTGAATCCGCCTGTAGCCTATATGCTGCATGCAGGGGCTCCCCTACTGATGCAGGCAGGAGTCAGTATTCCCGGTATGCAGCGGGGTGATGCTCGTATTGCTTTGGAAGGCTATCCGGCTCTTTTGGCACGCGATATTATCGGCAACGCAAGTTACAAAGCGGATGAGTTAAGCAAGCAAACTGCAGAGCGCACTGCACGTCGGAAAGCTGTGTTAACTGCACTTGTAGCAGGCACTCATTTCCTAAAAATCAAGGTAGAGTTTACTGGGCAAGACTTACAGCTTTGTGTGGACGATGGTCGGGGAGACGTTCTGGATGCAGTGTTATGTTGTGTGCAAGCTGCTTGGGCTAGTACGCAACATAACTATGGCTTGCCTAGAAAAATCAATCCGGTTGAGGGATGGATTGTTTCCAGCACAGTGTCGGAAACTGCTTTGTGAACTGAGTTTTAACCCAGATTTCCCCTTAGGGCTTGGGATGGCAGCGAGGGCGGTTGCAAGGCAGTTTTGGCCCGACTGCGGAGCCTGTAACCACTGCTACAGGCGACAAAGAGGGGTAAAAATGACTGCAAATGCACCGCTGACACCCAAGCAGCACTGAAAGCGCGCCTAATGGGAAATTTGGGTGTGAGCACACTAAAGCATTAGGCTTGTATAGAGATCATAATTTGGGTATGGTGATTATCTAAGAAGGATAAATCTGGAATAGGGCGCTTATGCTAGGTATATAGGTTAGTCAATGAATCCGATTGTTTACGCTATTCCTGTTTTTATGCTAACCGTGCTAATAGAAGCCTGGGTAGCTCACCGCAAAGGTAAGGCAATATATGACATACCCGATGCAATTACCAGTTTGCATCATGGAGTGCTCAGTCAGGTCACCGGTGCTTTTACCAAAATAGTGGCTTTTGCTATCTATGTGGCGGTATACGAAAATTATCGGGCCCTTCAATGGCCTACCGATCAGCTTTGGCTGTGGGTGCTAGCGCTTATTTTGTACGATTTTCTTTATTACTGGTTTCATCGGATGGGTCATGAGGTTAATCTCATATGGGCGTCCCATGTAGTCCACCACTCCTCGGAATACTACAATCTCTCTACTGCTTTACGGCAGACCTCAACCGGCTTTTTGTTTGCATGGATTTTTTATCTACCTCTAGCAATAATGGGTGTACCTCCCGTAATGGTGGCCACGGTAGCGCTTATAGATTTGCTTTATCAATATTGGGTTCACACAGAATTAATAGGTCGATTGGGCTTTCTGGATCGTCTCTTGGTTACCCCGAGTAACCATCGCGTTCACCATGGGCAAAATGACTATTGCATTGACAAAAACTATGGGGGCATCTTTATTATCTGGGATCGCTTATTTGGAACTTTTGCTGAGGAACGTGAGGGCGAAAAAATTTACTATGGCATTCGCAAACCTTTACGTAGCTTTAATCCCCTCTGGGGCAATCTGCATTATTACGTGGACTTATGGAATGCAGCGCTTAACACCCGGGGTTGGCGTGCAAAGCTGGGAATATGCTTAGCTCCTCCAGCGGGCTGGACCCAGGAGCCTATTGCACACTTTGAGCCAGAAAAATTTGAGCGATTTACGGCCAAAATTTCCCTATCTCTACGCGGCTATGTGCTGCTGCAATATGCTATTTTAGTGCCGTTTATTATGCACTTTCTTGCGAGTGTAGATAAGCTTTCGGTAGTGCAGTCTGGTCTTTATGCCTTAGCAATTGCAGCGGGCACTTTTAGTTTGGGGGGCGTGTTAGAAGGAGCTGCTTGGTCTAGAAAGTTCGAAATAGTGCGGGTTTTTGGTCTGGGTATTGTGTTTGTAGCTTTGGAGAGCTGGTTTGGTTTTGTGGCGCCATTGCCCCTAAAAATAGTTTTTCTTTTGACTTGCATGCTAAGTGGCGGATGGTTCATCTTAATAAGTCATAATATTAAATCCCCTGCAGTGCAAGAAAAGATCGCATGAACGGCGATGCATGGTCTGACGCAGTTTTGGCTGCCGTCTGTTTTTTTCTGGTTATTCGTTATGGCCGTGTGCTGCCTGGTTTAGCGATAGCGGTAGGTCTGATTGGGCTAGCAGCTACTTTTGGGATTTTGCGTTTTTCTGGATGGGATACTTTTTTGGGCCCCCATCGTTTTACGAGCTTGTTTGCGGCTTGCACAGCCTTTCCTTTGCTGGCTTTGGTTTTGCGGTGGCCCCAAGCTCCCTCTGCTGTTCGCACGACTGCTGCGGTACGTTTTGCCCTCATTGTAGGAGGCATAGGGGTTGCACTTAGCATTTCAGGGATTAGCTTGTGGAGTCTGCTCCTTCCAGGTGCATCCGCAATACTGATTACTTGGACAATGATCCAGCGTCGTAATAGTTTAGGGCTTGCAGGCGCTGCAGCATTACTCGCAGGTTTTGCGGCAGCGGCTGCGGGTAAAGCAGCAGATAGTTATCTGGGAGTTTTTAATCACACTCAGTTTTTGCACTATTGTCTGGCAGTTGCCTTGTTTTGCCTGGCACATGCAGCGCAACATCTTATGAGCCAGCAGCGTAAGTAAATTTCAGAAGGCGTGCTTGGAAGAATACCTTAAAAAACACACCTTCCGAAAAAGAAATCAAAAGCTGTTTAGCGTCGGTGCATGTTGTGGCGACGCTCCATCATTTGTGCCAACATGGCATTGACTTTGGCCCGTTGCGTTGAGTCCAGTTTGTCATATAGGTTTAGCCAAGCATCGCGTACCTCTTTGTGTTTGGCACGGGCCGTATCCCGCTGAGCGTCCATCTGGGCAGCTAAAGCCCGTAGATCAGCATTACCGGAGGCTAGTTGAGTCTTGATATTTTCAGCAGTTTGTTGATGGGATTGGCGGGCTCCTTGCATCACTGTTCTGGTTTTTTCAGCAGCGATATCCCAAAGAGCCTGTTGTGAGGCGGTAAGGTTAAGGTCTTTTTTCAAGGCTTCCGCCTTTTCCAGCATATGGCCAGGTCCTGCGTGCAGGCGGTGATGCGGCATGTCTTGCGCAAAGGCTGCTCCAGAGCTTACGGCAGTAGCGATTATTCCTGCCGCTAATAAGGCACGTGTAATCCATTGTTTCATTTCTATCTCCTTTAAAAAGTTGAGTGGGTGTTGTTCTAGAGGCTAGATTAAATCTATTTGTTCCTTGTTTAAATGCGTGAGTGCTTCTATTGATTACCAACCATTACTGAACAGAAGTTAAATACAGCTGTAATCCTGCACTTATGTTTGAATAGCATCATGGAAAAGTTACTGATTATTGATGATGATCCGGAACTGCGTAAGCTGTTGAGTGAATATTTACGCCGTCAGGGGTATGACGCTTTACTGCTATCCGATACAGCCGAGCTAGAGGCAGCGGTCGCACGCTATAACCCGGCGTTACTGATATTGGATCGTATGCTTCCCAGTGGAGATGGTGCCTACACTGTGCGTCAGTTACGAGAGCGGGGTGAAGATATTCCCGTTATCTTGCTGACTGCTAAAGATGAAACATCAGACCGCATTTTGGGCCTGGAGTGGGGTAGTGATGATTATTTAACCAAACCCTTTGACCCACGGGAGTTAGTGGCCCGCATTCAAACGGTGTTACGTCGTAAAAAGGGACCTAGTGCTACCAATAAAAAAATCAGTTTTGGACCTTACGTGTATGATGTGACAGCACATACGCTCAGTCGAGAGGGAGTTGAACAAGAGTTAACCTCAAGCGAATTAGCTCTGGTAGAAGCCTTAGTGATGCATCCCAACCGAAAGCTGTCACGGGAACAGTTGCGGCAGCTGAGCCGCGCTACGACGGCAGGGGCAGAAGAAACTGCAGACCGTGCAATTGATGTAGCAATTTTTCGGCTACGCCGCATTATTGAAAAAGATCCTAAACACCCCCGTTTTATTCGTACAGTTTGGGGGGTGGGATATATGTTTGTGCCAGATGGAAATTAAAAACTGATGTTGCGATCTTTACGTGCCCGGACGATTGTTCTGGTTTTGCTGGCGGTCGTGATTGCGCAGGTGGCTACTTTCGCAGTTTTCACGCTTTATCGGCGCAATATTGCAGATAACTGGAGTGGTGATGTTTTAATTCCGATTATAAGAATGGCGAAAAATGCTGTGCAAAGTCTATCAGCAGCCGAATTGGAAAACTTTATTAGAGAAAATGCAGCGGATAATTGGCGATTAGAACCGGAATCAAAAATTGTTCTACCCCCTTTTGGGGTACGTCGCGATGGGACTCCAAGCTTATCTCCTGAAGGACCTCCGATACTACGCCGTTTAAATCGACGCCTGGCAGGGGAAGCACAAGTTTATTTTGCCTTTCAGCCTCAGCCTGCATTCTGGGTGAGATTGACGGATAAAGAAAAAATCTGGTGGTTAATTGTACCGGTCGAACGTTTGCGTCCTCCCTTGCCTTTAAGCAGTATTGCCGCCATGGTATTGGTATTCGTAGGGATTTTGGCGGTAGCTGGACTATATGCCGTACAGGTCACAAGACCTTTACGCAAATTGGCAGATGCAACCGAATCCGTTGCGCAAGGCAAAATGGTTAATGTAGATGTTTCGGGTCCTTTAGAAATCCGAACACTTGCTCAGCGGTTTAATGCCATGACTATGGCATTAGATGAAGCTCAAAAAACCCAGCGTACCTTGTTGGCAGGCTTACCTCATGATTTAAAAGGTCCCTTATCCCGCATGCGCTTGCGAGCAGAAATGGCTGATGATGCAGAGTTAGCGCGGGGTTTGTTGCAGGATACGCATGAAATGCAAGCGATCATCGACCAGTTTTTAGTCTATCTGCGGGGAAACGAAGCCTCTAGTTACAGCATGCAGACCGTTGTACTTTCGCAATGGCTAGAACAGAGAGTTGCGCACTATAGCCAATCTGGGCAGCCAGTGCATCTGCTAAAAGCAGACTCCTGTTACGTACAGGCAGATACGCTGATGTTGACCCGTATGCTGGACAATTTAATTGATAACGCGCTTAATCATGGGATGCCTCCTATTGAAGTCAGCCTAACAGTGCACAACAAAGTTGCACTGCTTAAGGTACGGGATCACGGAGCTGGTATTACCCCCCACTTGCGGGAGACAGCCTTACAACCGTTTTCACGTTTGGATCAGGCGCGTACGCAAACCGGCAGTGTAGGCTTGGGTTTAGCTATAGCGCAGCGGGTTGCAAAGCTTCACGGTGGAGAACTACTGCTACAAGATCCGGAAACGGGTCCGGGAATCACAGTTGTCTTGCAATTGCCGCTTGCATAATTTAAATAGGCAATTGTTTTATACTTTGGTGCCCAAGAAGGGACTCGAACCCCCACGAAGTTACTCGCTAGTACCTGAAACTAGTGCGTCTACCAATTCCGCCACCTGGGCAAGGCAAGATAAGCAAATGAAGCGCAAATTCTAAAGAAATGCTACAAATTGTCAAACCAGGCTTTTATTTCAGGGTTTCTGAAACACATACTATCTAAAGACTGAATTGAAAAAAACAAAAATTACGGATAACACACTGACCCCAGAGCGGATTATTACGGCTATTTCTGCAGCGCAGGCTCCTCTTGAGCTGGAGCATTTGGGTCGGGCTCTTGATATTTCTCTGGATCGTCTGGAAGAACTAAAACAACAACTGGACGTTCTTCACCGGGAAGGCCAGGTGCTTATCAACCGTAAGGGTTTGGTTTTACTGCCCTCGCGTATTGATTTATTGGCAGGCAGGGTACAAGGTCATCGAGATGGCTTTGGTTTCTTGATTCGCGATGATGGTGAGCCTGATGTGTTTTTGCCTGCCAAAGAAATGACCAAGGTACTGCATGGAGATCGGGTATTAGTCAAAATAGTAGGGACAGACCGAAGGGGAAAGCCCGAAGGCAGCATTGTTGAAGTTATTGAGCGTCGCACTAACAAGTTGGTAGGTCGCTTTTTGGCAGAGCGTGGCGTGACAATCGTTGTCCCTGAAGATCAGCGTATTAAGCATGATGTGCTGGTCCCCGGTACAGAAGCGGGGGGCGCGCAGCCAGGACAAGTGGTCATGGTGGAGATTTTGCAGCAACCCAGCCGTTATTCCCAACCTTTAGGCCGTGTAGTGGAAGTGCTGGGAGAAATAGACGATCCGGGCATGGAAATCGAAATTGCGGTGCGTAAATTTGATGTGCCTTATCAGTTCTCTGAGCAGGCCAAACAAGTAGCCGCAGCTTTACCAGAAGAAGTTACTAACGCGGATAGAGAAGGACGGATAGATTTACGGGATATACCTTTAGTAACTATTGATGGAGAAGATGCGCGGGATTTTGATGACGCCGTGTATTGTGAACCTATAAAAATAGGCAAAGGAAAAGCGGCAATAGAAGGGTTTCGGTTACTGGTCGCCATTGCGGATGTGAGTCACTATGTTAAAGAGGGTGATGCCTTAGACAGCGATGCACGCTTGCGTTCGACCAGTGTGTATTTCCCGCGTCGGGTTATTCCAATGTTGCCCGAAAAAATCAGCAATGGTTTGTGTTCTCTGAATCCTGCTGTAGATCGTTTGTGTATGGTTTGTGACATGGTGATCACTGATGAGGGTATTATCCACGCCTACCAGTTTTATCCAGCCATCATGCACTCGCAGGCGCGTCTGACTTATAACGAAGTGTGGTCCATTCTGTCACAACCTACTGCACCGGCCCGCATTAAATATAAAGCTGTTGTTCCACAGCTGGAAAACCTGTATGAACTTTTTCGCATACTCGATAAGGCACGCCAATTGCGTGGTGCAATCGATTTTGAAACCGTAGAAACTTATATTGAATGCAATGCAGCCGGAAAGATTGAGCGCATTGTTCCACGTACCAGAAACGATGCCCATAAACTGATTGAGGAATGTATGTTGGCTGCCAACGTCTGCGCGGCAGATTTTGTCTCTCGCCAAACTACCAAAAATGGTCAGCTGGCACTGTTCAGGGTGCATGAAGGGCCGACGCCCGACAAACTGCTCAATTTGCGAGAGTTTTTGAAAAGTCTGGGTCTGTTATTAGGGGGAGGTAGCGAGCCCCAGGCCAAAGATTATGCGGCTTTGATGAAGAAAATAATCGATCGGCCAGACTATCATCTATTGCAGAGCATGTTGCTGCGGTCTATGCAAAGAGCTCATTACAGTCCGGACAATGCGGGGCATTTTGGCTTGGCCTATGAGGCCTACAGTCATTTCACAAGTCCTATTCGCCGTTACCCTGACCTTACTTTGCATAGAGTCATAAAAGCAATAATCAATAACGAAACGTATGTACCTTTAGCGGATACGTCTGAAAGGCATATCGATCTACCAAAAAATAAAAAAGAGGCATTAGCCCTGGCCCATCAACGCTGGGAAAAACTGGGTTTAGTCTGCTCTGCTAATGAACGTCGTGCTGACGATGCGAGCAGCGATGTACAAGCCTGGCTTAAATGTTATTACATGCGTGATCGTATAGGGGAAGATTTCTCTGGCACCATCTCAGGAGTCACCCCCTTTGGCATATTTGTTACCCTAGACAGTTTGTATGTAGACGGGTTGGTACATGTCTCAGAACTGGGGGTAGAGTATTTTCAGTTTAATGAACAGCTCCATGAGTTGCGAGGTGAACGCTCCGGCATACGGTTTAGGTTGACTGATCGTATTCATGTGCAGGTTGCACGCGTGGATCTAGAAGCACGTCGCATTGAGTTCCGCATGACGCGCGGTACAGCACTGCGGCTAGACAGTGCAGCCGTCGCTGACTCGCCTTCTCTACAAAAAAAACCAGCTAAGCCGCGCACTGCAAAAGTTGATGAGGCAATCGCTGCCCGAAAGACAGCCACTGTTAAGGACTCTTCTGCGCGCAAGAGAAAAAAAGGCGTTCAAAAAAGAGCCTCCCGTAATACTTCTAAAAACAAACGTAATCGATAAATAATTAAAACTCTATCAGCTTGACCCATGAGTAAATCCACCCTTTTGTTTGGTTTTCATGCCGTACGCTCTCGTTTGCGTGGCGCTGCGGATACTATCCAAACTTTATATGTAGAAAGCTTCCGTAAAGATAGGCGGATGCTGGATCTACTTAAAATGGCCAAGGAGTGTAAAATTAACGTACATGAAGTGGATTCTGTACGTTTAGATCGCATCTGCGGGCATACTCGACATCAAGGGGTAGTGGCACAAGCTAGTGTGGTTTTACAGCCCAGGTCTCTGGATGATTATTTAGACACCCTTCAAACAGCTGCTTTATTGCTGATTTTGGACGGCATTACTGACCCGCATAATCTGGGAGCCTGCTTGCGAGTGGCCGATGGGGCAGGGGCGCATGCCATTATTGCACCTAAGGATCGCAGTTGCGGAATTAATGCTACGGTAGCTAAAGTAGCCAGTGGTGCTGTCGATAGCACCCCCTATTTTACCGTGACCAATTTGGCTCGAACGATTGGTGAACTACAAGAACGCAATATCTGGATAGTGGGCACAGCGGATGATGCTGAGCAAAGCTTGCATGAGGCACAGTTACAAGGGCCGCTGGCAATAGTTTTGGGCGCAGAAGGGCAGGGTATGCGCCGCTTAACCCGAGAGCGCTGTGATACGCTTATCCATATTCCCATGTACGGGAGTGTGGAGAGCCTAAATGTTTCTGTAGCGGCTGGAGTGTGTTTGTATGAAGCTGTACGTCAACGCTCCGTTTCATCCTTGTAGACTAACCGTAGCGATAGCCCACGCCATGCACGGTACAAATAATTTGAGGGTTTTTTGGGTCTAGCTCAATCAGTTTGCGAAGCTTGGAAATTTGCTGGTCCAGAGTACGACTGTTTGGAAAATAGTTTCGACCCCAGCAAATATTAAACAAAGCATCCCGGTCGACTACTTTGCCGCGTTGCTCAAAAAGTAGCTGCAGAATTTTTACATCCCGTAGGCTTAAATCAATCTGTATATTTGCCCGTTTGGCCCGCAATTGAGCAGGAAACACCTCTAAGTCTCCCAATCTTAGCATTTCGCTACTTAAGGTGGGACTAGAGCTTTGTGCCAGGGTACGACGGCTTACAGCACGAATCCGGGCAACCACTTCACGGGTGCCAAAGGGCTTCTGGATGTAATCATCCGCGCCGAGTTCCAGCCCCACCACCCGATCAATCTCTTCCGATTTAGCACTTATAAAAATAACAGGCACATGCGTATTTGTTTTGCGTATTTCACGGCATACGGTATAGCCATCGCACTTGGGCATCATGATGTCCAGCAGAATCACCTGTGGATCTTCTGCATGAAATAGAGCCAAGGCCTGTTCTCCATCCGAAGCCAGTAAGGGCCAGTATCCCTCCGCTTCTATGACGGCACATAAGCCTTCCCTGATATGTTTATCGTCTTCGGCAATTAACACTTTCATGTAACATCCTTTGCCGGATCAGTACGTAGTGAAATTCTGAAACAAGCACCTTGATCAACTTCTTGTAGAGTTACATCCCCCCCATGTAAGCGGGCTAGACGCCTGGCAATATCTAAGCCAATCCCTGTTCCTGCAACACCATCGGTTAATAAAGAACTGCTGCGGTAAAAGGCTTGAAAAATTTTTTCACGCTCACGTGGAGCAATACCCGGACCGAAATCACGTACATCAATCGTACTTAAGGCGCCTTTTTGCGCACTTTGTATAGAAATAGCCTTACCCGAAGCCGCATATTTTTCAACGTTACTGATTAAATTATTGAGGATTTGCTCAATGATCTGGAAATCCACTAGTACTAGATTTTGCGCGTGCAGTTCAAGCTGTATCGCGATGCCTTTTGCTTCCAATGCAGGTTTAAAGGCAGCGACACAACGCAGGATCACTTCATCTAATCTTCCTATTTGCAAGGATAGTCGCAGATGGGTTTTTTGAAACTGTCCAAAACTTAGGACGTTAGCAATCAGTCGAGATAAACGCTGGCTTTCATCGGTAATAATACCAATGTATCTGCGTAGCTTTTTTGTTTCGTTGTACGAAGTTGATGATTCTAAGTCATCCTCAATCTGGGCTTCTAGTAATTCAGCGTATAAACGAATATTGGTCAAAGGGGTTTTTAGCTCGTGAGAGACCTGGTTTACAAAATTAACACGCTGCTGTGCTAATCGCATTTCACGACTATGTTCTGTGTAAAGATAAATAGCTAATCCTAATAATGAAATGCCAACGCCCAATACTGCTGCCAAAATGCCAAACTTGCTGGCCGCTGCTCCTTGCCCGATCGAAGGAGCATAATATTCCAATTTCCAACTGGCCAGCGGATGGCTCAGTGGCAGCACCATCAGGCTTTTTTCATCGACTTTAGGTTGATACTGTCCCCATTCATAAACTGTTTTCCCGCTGCTATTAACTAATCGTGTCGCTGCATTTGGTAAAGAAGCATCGTTCTGGCTAGAGGGTAAGCGTCCAATAATTTCGGAAAGCACAGCAGCCGGTAATAATTCCAATCCGATTAAACGATTCTGTGGATCACGCCACCAGAAGATATGATGCAACTCTGCATCCCAATGCCAGGTGTACCAGCCGAATCTTGCCTCTGCTAATTCTGTCTTTTCGTTTAGAGAGGACGCAGTAACAGAAAGGTTCTTCTGTATTCCTGCTTTTCCGCCATTTGAACTGGGGAGTGCAGTTGAGTTTGTAAGCGCAGCACCTTGCGTCATGAGAGCGGGATTTTCAAAAATTGCAGAAGTCCGCTGCAAAAATTTTTTCTCCGCTTCGCTCAGTTCAGCTCCTGGCAAGGGAAAAACACGTTTCCCATCAGCGGCAATCACCAATATTTGCTGGATTTGCGAAGATTCCAGCCTAAATTTCTTTAGGTTTTCATTTCCCACATCAAGCTGGTTTAGTGTTGCAAGTAAATTATTTTGTACCGTTTGAAAATAGCTCTTGAGTAAGTCATCTGTCGCAGTAAGTTGAGTGTTAATGAGCGCTTTTACTTGAACTTCTAGTACCTGCTTTTCATTATGTGCTATGCGCTGACCTAACCATGCTAAAAAAGCAGAGGGTAAAAGCACAAGCAGTGCCAAGCAGATAACAACTTTCTTTTGCAAAACTGCTTCCTCGCAGTTATTAATATGAATAGCTTTACTCTAAGTCAATACGACCTACAAATACCCGAGTGATCTGACTAGGCACGGAAACCTCCAGTGGAAGGTAGTGATCCATCCAGGCTTTTGGCGCAATGAAAAGAATCCTTTCACCGCTTTGTTCAAAATAAGAACTATCCCATGTATTGAGCATTGCCCAAGCCTCGTCATCAAATAATCCGTCTCGTACCAAAGCTTCATGAATCTCTTCGCGCAATTTTGCTTTACCTGCGGGTGTGTATCTGTTTTGGGGAAACTGGTATTTCATTTCCCCTAAGAGATGATTTGATTTGTTTAATATTAAAGCGCCTAGATTTTTGAAGGCCAGGGTTTTATCAGGCTGGATGCTGATGTACCAGGCATTGGGTATGATGAGTTTTTGAGAATGCAGAGTATTTTCCGCAGGGGTTGAAATTTTTAAGTAGTTTTCAGGTTTACTATGCTGAGTTGCTAATAAAGCGGGGATATGCGCGACACCTCGGTAAAACAGGTAATGCTCCGCTTCTGAACCTACACGAACTTTTGCTGCCTTGACTTGTCTGGGTGCTAGCCAGACTGGCATATCGGTTTGGGGTATCGGCCAGTCGCCGCCCAGTTCGATGTCTTTCCATTCTAGGGAGCTGCGTGATCTGGCATTCAAGTGACTGCCTCCTTGGCTTATTATGTTTTCGTTCCAAATTAGAGCTTTTGGGTAAAACTCGTTGAGTAAGCCTCCACTAAATGAAGCTTTAAAGTTTATTTTTTTCGACTTATCGAAATCTCTATCTGGATAAAAATAAACGACTGGGGTCTCCAGTCGCATTGTGACATCCGAGTGACCAATAACATCATTACCCTTACCGAAAGTTTGTAGTCCACTGTTGTTAAGTATATGAACAAACGCAGGCAGCACATCCTGATGGGCGGTATTATTTAAGCCACCCAGAGCTTCTCCCGAGGAACGGTGCCGGCTCGTCATCGTTCCCCATTCGTGAATTTTAAGTGGTGTTGCTAGATCTTTTGCGTTGAGAGGGTTGATAAAAAATATTGCACCCATTGCTAGTGTTAGGACAAGCGGTAGGAATACCCCCTCCGTAAGTGATTTCTTTTTAAAGGATACCTGCATATTTAAGCTATTTCCTATAGGTAAAGCTATTTAATTCTATGATCGAACATAAAAATATTGGCAAATAAATTATTTGAGTAATGACTTTACTTAATTTGCTTTTCTAAGGCTTTGAAAACAACTGCATCAAAACCATCAGTATTCTTTTCATTTTCTTTTAAAAATAGATCTCGTTTTTTTGATAGTTCTGCTATTTTTTCACGCAAAACTTTACGTTTCAGTATTCTTTCATCAATATATTTTTTATTCTCAGATAGTGTGTTATTTTGCATAATTTCAGGTAACTCATCTTTTTTAATAGTGGAAAGATTAATTTCCTGATTTTCAATAGCCTGAATTAAATCACGAGAATTATAAGCTCTATAATTTATAGATTTATTAGCTGCACGATCAGCCCTAGCTACAGTTGATGCACCTGCTAAAGAGGAGCCAAATTGTTTTCCCTCTTCTTGTAATTTCAGTTGATCGTTTTTTTGCCCATAGTACAGTGCATCACTATTTACCTTATCCCCCAAATCAGAAAGTTCTTTATCGTAAGGAGTAGCAATCGCTTTAACACCCCCATTTTGTGCAATGGCAAAATATTCTCCTCCACCGGATTTGGCAATTTCTTGCCAAATCTTTGTTGTTGCGGAAATATTACCAACCTGAATAGTGTTAACCCGAATACCTCGAGCCCATGCTGTTTGCGCGGTTTCTTGAGCACTGTTTATTTGCTGATAATCATCGTGAGGAGGTGCATCACCCACAAGAAATAAAATTTGGGTAGTTTTTGAGCATGTAGGTGGGATAACATGTAAATGGTTACAGGGCGCAGCATCTGACCAGCCTACTTTATTTAAAGCATCTCTCATCGCACTACGTACATCTTCCGGCTCATCACCTCCTCCGTCTACCCTATATGCCATAAGCTTGCCATACACTCTATCGAGATCATCAGATAAGGGTGTAACTTCAGTGATATAGCTGTCCCCTTTATCCCTATAAGCTACCAAACCCATTTTAAAATTGACCTTCTCTGTGCTTTGCATCACGGTATTAACAATGCGCCAAATTTTTGTTTTTGCTCCTTCAATTAAACCTCCCATTGAACCAGTTGTGTCGAGTACAAAAACCATTTCAATATTTTTAATATTCTTTTCTGTTTTAGTTGGAGAAAAAACTAATTCTGGCTCTTTTATACTTTGAATTTTATTTGGATTTACTGTTAAAGCATAAACAGTGCTTAAAGAAAAAAATGATATTGTGACAGGTAAAAGAATTAAATTTTTATAAGATATTTTTCGCATATTTAGTTTCATTTTTTATCTGATTGTGAGTTTATTTACTCTGTTTTTCTATTTTGTATTGATCGGCACGCATGCCTTTACGCAATGCACCCCATTTACTACTGTCTTCCGAATCAATTTGGGTAGCTTGATTTTTTGTTTCTATAGCCTGTGCTTCCAGTTCAGGAGTAGGTACATTATCGTTACCCAGGCTTCTAGCATTTGAACTTAAATAAGAAGCGTTGCTTTCCATCAATCTTTTTGCTTCACTGACTTTGCCTTGATCCCGCAATTGCAGCGCTTGCTTATTGTTCTCGTTTGCAATTTGCTGTACTGCGGAAACCATTACTTTTTTATCCACTGATTTAGCTACCAGCTCAGGGGAATGTGCAAATCCCACCGCTACAGATCGTGTGAATTGATCTTTATTTCTGCTTTGCATATTTAAATAGGCAACTTCTACGGCGGCTATATCAACATTTTCACCGGATTTTCCCGGGGGGACTTCAACTTCCAAGATGGCATATTTTTCTTGTTGACTATTCAGTTGATTGATCCGTAAATGCACAACACCATTGGTAATTTCTCCTTCGCGACCTATTAAACGCAAGGGTCGAACCCCACGTTTCAGGCGAATATTGAGTTCAACATCTTGTGCTACAACTGTTCCCACATCTCCAAATTCTTTTTGAAAAACCTGAGCCAAATCGCGAGAGTTTGCAACAAAAAAATGGTTACCATCGCTATAACTGGCTAATTGAGTCATTAAGTCCTCGTTATAGCCTGTGCCTAAACCAATGGTGCTTACACTAATCCCTTCGCGGGCCAACATATTGCCAAGCTGGCCTAATTCCGCAGGAGAACTGGGACCTACATTGGCCTGGCCATCCGATAGCAAAATCACTCGGTTGACGCGAGTCTTATCGAGAAATTTTCGTACCTCAAAAGCCCCTTTGCTCACCCCTGCAAATAAACCCGTGTGTCCTCCTACCTGAATATTTTTAATTGCTTGAGTGATCAGCATCTTATCTAACACCTTGCTAGCAGGAGCTACTACTTCTACCCGGTGATCGAAGGCAATCACGGATACGATGTCATTGGCCCCTAAACTTTCTATAGCCATGATGGCGGCTTCTTTAGCGCGCTCGATGCGGTCTCCGGACATAGAGCCAGACTTATCAATGACAATAGCCAGGTTAGAAGCAGAACGTTCGCGTTGCGTAGGTAGAGAAAAACCGGTGAGTCCTACTTTTAAAAACGTGGTTTGTGTCTTGCCTGCTTGCATAACCGGGGTTGCAAGGCTGGCACTTATATTTACGGTAGTGGCATATCCTGTACTGCTAATGATTCCACCAAAGCTTAATAAAACTAAACGTTTCAAATATTGAATGAAGAATTTCATACCTGGCTCCAAAGATAGCTGAATTTGTGTAGGGGTAAGACCAGTTTGGCTTTATTGCTTCTTTGAAGGGTGAAAGAAATATAAGAATTTTGTAAAAAATTTGTATATGTAGGTTCAGCCACTAATAAGAGAAGTCAGAAGCTGTTCATTGGAAAACGTGTAGTTTCAGTTTGCTTTATATGGGTAATTAATGCTTTGAGCACTCTATCGGGTTGTTCTGCCATCAGGGCGTGACCACAGTTAGGCAGAATAACAAGCTTTGCACCAGGAATTTTTTCTGCCAAAACTTTTGCAGCTTTGGGGGGTGTCATACTGTCCTGATCACCGTTCATTATTAAAGTGGGGCAGCTTAGGGCTTTTATGACGCTATCTGCATCTGCATAGGCATTACAAGCAAAAAAGTCAGCGTGCAGCACATGTGGCCCATTTTTGGCAGCGATTCGCTGCATCAGCCTTAAATTAGTCCACATGCTCAGAGAACCTGGCCCCATTATTTGAGGTTTCTGTGAAAACCCTCCCCACGCCTTGCTATGACTCCAAGCATTAATCATATCTAAGGCAGTTGCAGGATCGCTTTTCGTAGCCTCCAGTAAGGTATCTGACACCTTCATAGGATAAGCTGTACCTAGCAGGGATACTGAGAGCACTCGTTCTGGCGCGGTACCTGCCATTTCCAAAGCAATTAAAGAACCTAGGCTATGCCCGATCAAATGGGCTTGAGCAATATTTCTGCTGTTCAAGGCAGTCCAGAGTTGCTGAGCCATTGTTTTTACTGAAGTTGCAGCCTCGCCTTGACTGCGGCCATGTCCAGAACGATCAAAGGCCAAGACGTTGTAGCCATGGTGTGCAAACCACCGACTCTGTAGTGTCCAGACAGAATGATCATGCTGGGCGCCGTGAATAAACACCACGGTAGCTTGCAGGGCATTAAAGCTTTTGCCTGCACTATAAGCATAAAGAGGAGAGTTATTCATGATGCGAATTTAAAAGAGTTGAGGATTAGCGAATTTCTCGTTCTGCGCTTTTTAATGCTTGTTTAAGATCTGCCAATAAATCATCACTATCTTCCAATCCTATGGACAAGCGAATGGTGCCTTGCGTGATACCTAACTTAACGAGGTCTTCATCTGCAACGCGAAAATGCGTAGTAGAAGCAGGGTGGATTACCAGAGAGCGAGCATCTCCTACATTAGCTAGGTGCGAAAATAATCTTAGCGCTTGAACAAAAGCCTTACCTGCTGTGCGGGGGCCTTTTAAGTCAAAACTTATTACGGCACCACAACCACGAGGCAATAGGGTTTTAGCCAGCGCATAGTCTGGGTGGGATTCAAGTTCGGGATAACTTACCTTTTGTACCAATGGTTGCTGCATCAAAAATTCCACTACCTTGCGAGTATTAGCCACATGCCGTTCCATACGCAGCGGTAAAGTTTCTAACCCTTGGAGTAATAAAAATGCGGTGTGAGGACTCATGCACGCTCCAAAATCGCGTAAACCCTCGCGCCGGGCCCGTAGTAAAAATGCCCCTACCGTGCTTTCCTCACTAAACACCATGTTGTGAAACCCTTTGTATGGCTGTGTTAATTCGGTAAATTTTCCGGAAGCGTCCCAGTCAAATTGCCCACTGTCTACTACGACTCCGCCAATGGCTACACCGTGACCTCCTAAGAATTTAGTGGCAGAGTGATAAATGAGATCAGCTCCGTGATCGAACGGTTTAAGCAGGTAAGGGGTGGTAAAAGTAGCATCTACAAGTAAAGGTACAGCATGGTCATGCGCAATTTGTGAAATAGCAGGAATATTGAGTACATCTAAGCCCGGATTTCCCAGGGTTTCTCCGAACAATAAGCGTGTTTGAGGACGCAATGCAGCACACCAGGCATCTAGATCACGAGGGTCTACAAAAGTGGTTTCAATACCAAAGCGTCGTAGTGTGTAATGCAATAAATTATGGCTGCCCCCATACAGAGCCCGACTTGCCACAATATGACTACCGGCACCGCACAGGGTGGCAATACTGAGATGCAAGGCGGCTTGCCCCGATGCGGTTGCAATGGCTCCTATCCCTGTTTCTAACGCCGCTATTCGCTCCTCAAAAACCGCTACGGTCGGGTTAGAAATGCGAGAATAAACATGCCCGGCCCGTTCCATATTAAACAGGGAAGCAGCATGCTCGCTATCTTCAAAGACAAATGAACTGCTTGCATAGATGGGGGTAGCGCGTGCGCCGGTTGTAGGATCGGGCGCGGCTCCTGCGTGAAGCGCCAAAGTGTTAAATCCGGGATAGGGCCCATTGAAATTCGATGAGTTCATGAGAAAACATCCTTCTATTAAAAGTTTTTGAATCTTAGACCTTGCACGGGAATTTGAAAGCGATACCATTGCAACTTGAGAATAAATATCAATCTCTCTAAAAAGTCATTGCGGAGATCTCTATGAAAGTTCATGAAATATTGCGTGTGAAAGGCGATGTGCTCTATACCGTTAGTCCGGATACTCCGCTTATTCAAGCGGTCGCAACAATGGCCGAGCATGATATTGGTTCCTTAGTCGTAATGGATCATGGGGATCTGGTCGGTATGCTCACCTTCAGAGAGATGATTTTGCATATCCATAATAATGGCGGAGCGGTAGGAAAGGCTACCATCCGGAGTGTGATGGATGATGCGCCCATTTCTTGCACACCCGATACTGAATTAAATGAAGTACGGCGTATGATGCTGGAGCGGCATGCGCGCTACTTGCCGGTGATTGATGCTAAAACCTTGATGGGTGTGATTTCTTTTTATGATGTAGCTAAAGCCGTTTTGGATGCCCAGAACTTCGAAAACAAAATGCTCAAGGCTTATATTCGGGACTGGCCGGAACCCGAGGATAAGAAGTAAAAAAAGAGAAAGAATCTATCTGAGTAGGAAAACCTGTTTTTGGAGGTTTTGAAGATTTGCAAGAAAACCGCCTCTTAAGCAGAGGATAAGAGGCGGTTTATATACAGTTTAGTAAAAACTGAGCAGTGATAAAAATCAACCTAGATCAGCATGGCTGATCTCTGTGTTATCTATTCCGGTCAAAATGATAACTTGATCCGCTTTGCCATCGCCATCAACATCCTGGAATAAATAGCCGTTAGTGTCATCAAACTGAAAACTTACCAATGAGCTTGTCGAAGCATTGGCGGTATTATTCAGCGTAGTGAGTGCAAGGTTAGCGGCGATTAAAGCAGTGGCAAAACTTGCAGTTTTAAACCCAGATTCCACATAGTTCATCCCATTGCCCGCATCTTTGCCTACAAATTTCGCAAGATCATCTGCATTAAAGAGCTGAATAGTATCGCTGCCACTGACAAAATTCTCGATCACATCTGCTGTCGCTTCTACCAAAGTGGAGTCTTTTGTGTGGAAAATGAAGGTATCATCTCCTCCTCCTTTACTTCCGTTAACGTTCACCGGTAGGGAGACTTGAAGTTTATTCAGGTCATCAGGCTGAGATTGTTCTATTTTAAGGTTATTAGCGGGTACGTTTACTCCAGGCGCATAGGTAATGACTAGCTCATTGGTCGTAGCGTCATATTTTGCGCCTTGCACTATGCCATTTTCTTTGTTTTCGTTGAACTCTCCGGGCAGATTGCTCAGGTGGGCATTAATCAATTTAGCCAGTGCGGCACCCACCACATCAGCTGAGGCACCTGCTTCCACTTGATTAGATTTGTTCGGATCTGCATTTTCTGTTTCCGTAAGGGTTTTGGTATTTCCGTCAATCGTAATGCTGTATACAGCATCGGCTTTAGGGCCTAAATCTCCAGAAATTTTATAGGTGTAGGTTTCTGAGGTTGAAGGGCCGCCATTTAATACATCCCGACCCATTCTCCCTTCCAAAGTATCGGCCCCAGAGCCGCCTGTTAAAGTGTCATTTTGTAGGCTGCCCCCTAAAGTGGAACCTACATCTCCGGTAATTTTCAAAGCGACCGCTTGCTTCACCAAACTTGCGTCTATTCCCGTTGCAGCGCTCATCCCTTTGGTATCGGTAGAAAACACAATACTGTTATTTTTTAGCAAATTCCCATTGGCGGTATCCAGCGTATAGGAATTGCCACTGTCAGCAATAGATGCATCGGTAAGCCAGAGTTTCTTAAAGCCACCGATTGCAGAAATAGAACTTAATTTGCCTAGTAACAAGTCATCATTTTTGGTATCTCTTGTTACAGAGTTATCTCCTAAAACGGTCAGCCCAGCCTTATTAACTTTAGTCATGTCGAGCACATCAAAATCGAACTCAAAGCTGTTATTCAGGTTTTCCAAACTAATGGTATCTGCACCGATATTGTTAAAGTTCACTGCAGCATCTGTTACCTGCAAAGCATCCCGATCGTTGGGATTATCCAGAATCATCAGCTTATTTTTAACACTGAGCAAATAATCAAAGGAGTAAGTATCATCGATGTAAACATAGGGGGAGATCGCATCATTGATGAGGTCATCAATAGGACCGATAAATCCTTGGAGAGCTCCAAATTTCACAAAATGCGCTAATGCGCCATTGCTTAAACTCATGTTAAAGTCGCTCAGATGCGCCTTCACATAAGCTTCTACACCCGGATACATTTTCAGATAAACCTCTGAATTAAAATTGTTGGTATCCTGGCTGGCCTGCCGGCCTTCACCCATCCCGTACAGCAGATAATGACCAAACTCATCTCCTGGATCGTTCACCCCTACCTTTCCCAGTTCTTCATACTTTTTGGCATAAAAATCTGCATCAAAAAACTTCAGAGGAAAGTTACCCAGAGGGTTGTACCCTAAGGCAGCCCCTTTAGTGAGAAAATGCTCCAGGGGTTTGGAAAACAAAGGATCGTTCGGATCAGTTAGATATTTGGCTTTGTAAGCTTCGGCATCAAAAACCTTTGAGCCTTCTTGTGCATATTTGTCCACTAAAGCCTGGATGCTGGCTACAGTAAAAAATTTCATAGTTTCTCCTTTTTGGTTCGTTATAAATACCCGTTGTGCAAAATATTGCTGTGCTTAGTGCGCTAAAATCCAAAATCTTTAAGTCTGCCTAATGCGAAAATCTTTATTTAACATTTCAAGCATATAAGAAGCTAAAGCGTTTTGGGGGGCCACCAGCGGAGCATTAGGTGTAATACCCCTTGCCTTTAAGTTGTAAGTTCTTTCCTAAAGAGGCGGTTTTTTATAGATTTTTTAAGGGGTTTTTTCTAAAAACTCTTAAAAATCAACATCTTATGGAGAATTTTGCAGGGAGTAGTCCTAAAGTATTGCTTCTTATGAAAAGAAAGAAAGAGTTAAGGGGACTTAGTTGCTACAATTTCCGCTGACGGGGGCTAGTGACTAATCAGGAGTTTCTTTACCAGCGACTTTCTGTCATTATTACGAATTTACATGCCAAGTTACAGGCTTTAGCGCGCAGATTTAAGCGTAAACCTTACTCAATAAGACGTTGTATTAATCCTACTTTGGACGGTGCTTTTAAAAGGCTGATAAAGATTAATACCTCGCACATAGATGCTTTCGACATGAAACGTTTTAATTGTGCTGCAGATTTTGCTTGTTTTGCTTCCCTTAAAAGACTTTCGCTTAAACGCGCACTTGCAGACTCAGTTCATTTTGAAACTGACTCTGGCTTGCCTTTAATCGTTACCTCTCCAACGCCGGGAGTATTTAGACTGCAATTTGCGCCCGCAGAAGAGTCTTTAGATAGTCTGATTGTTCAGCAGGAAGCTGAACCAATTACCGTAGAGTCCTTCAGCGAGGGTTTTTTGCTAAAGACGTTTTTTACAGAACTGCGCTTAAGCACTAAGCCTTTACAAATCGCCCTTACTCATCGCATGCGTCTACGACTTTCTTCGGTATTAGCAGAAGCCGCCTCTAAAAGTAGTTTACCCACGGTGGGGTTTCATCCTTCGAGTCGGAGTTGGGCCGTTTCCTTTGCGTTAAAAGATGAGCCTGTTTATGGTTTAGGCCAGGCAAGTGCCGGCTTAAATCGTAAAGGTCAGCAAATAGATGGTGATTTACCCTTTTGCTGGAGCCCGCAGGGCTGGGGGGTGATGGTTTTGGCGGCACCGGGTACTGTAAGACATCATGTGATGGAAGACGGTATTTCTTCTGATCATTATCTACTACATGCCCAAACTAAGGGCTTAGACTTATTTTTGTTTGCAGGCACTCCTGCTGAGATGATTAACGCCTTCACTAATTTAACTGGCAAGCCTAATGTTCCGCCAATCTGGAGCTTAGGTAGCTGGATAGGACAAGCGCCCGAGGCTAATAGTCACCAAATATTAAGTTGTGCTCATAGTCTTCGTGCTCAGGGTATTTCTGCGGATGTAATTGCAGCCGATAGTGCGAGCCCTTTGAGCATGGAAACTCGGATGAGTTTTGAATCACAGGCAGATTATTTTGCTGAGTCTAAAAAAATGCTCACAAAACTGCAAGAAATGCAGTGGCATTTTTCGGCGACTGAGCATGCTTTTATCAGGGCAAACTCCGCTGCATTTGAGGAAATGGCTGCTAAAGGCTGGTTGCTCAAAAATGCTCAAGGTAAGGCAGCTAGCGTTGCGTTCGAAGGAGATTTTTTTGGGATTGTAGATTTTACCCATCCTGAAGCTTTTAATTTCTGGAAGGAGCGGCATGAGCCTTTTTTTAAAGAAGGGGTAGATGCTTTTAATACCGCAGTGACTTTACCAGAGGCCTTGGATCTGCAGGCCTACGATGGATCGAGAGGGGCAAAATTAAATTGTTTATGGTCTTTACTCTTTAACCGTGCGGTATTTGAGGCAACTCAAAAATTTCATGGAGAGGGAATAGACAAGCGGGCCTTAGTAGTAGGTAAAGGAAGATTTTGGGGGAGTCAGTCTTACCCTTTGCAATATAGCGGTCAAACGATTTCTAAATGGGAGCATTTGACCGCTGCTGTTTACACCGCGCAGTCTTTGGGCGCAACAGCCCAGCCTTCTTATCCTGTCTTAATTGGAGATAACACTAGCCAGCAAGTAGAGGATACTGAGTTTTATGCGCGCGCAGTGGCAGCCAGTGTATTTTTTAGCCATTTAGGTTTTACTGATGTAGGAGAAAATGGATTTTTGGCCTATGAGCCAGAAATTCAAACGATTGTTAAAAAGTGGCTGAAATTTCGTTATCGATTAATTCCCTATGTTTTAGGAGCTTTGGAAGAGGCCTCTCGTAACGGTTTACCTGTAGTTCGCTCAATGGCATTGGCTTTTCCGGAGGATAAATTTGCCCATACACAAGAGCTGCAATATTTGTTTGGGCCTGCCTTGCTTGTCGCACCTATTGTAGAGCCTGGGGGAAAACGGCAAGTGTACTTTCCCAAAGGAGAGCGTTGGTATGACTTGGCAACGGGGGTTAAATACGAAGGAGGCACGCTTTATGAATTTGAAAAGCCGCTGGATGGTGCCCCTGTTTTTGGACGAGAAGGTTATATCCTGTGCTTAGGTCCAGAAGCACAATCTACATACGAAATTAATACCATTCGTCCTATCACCGAGGCGTGGCTATTTGGCTTACCGGCAGTCGATCCCTGTGTTACCGCCGTCAAAATCAAGGTTATGCAGATGCAAGGCAATGCTTATATTAAGGGTCTTGAAGGCACCAAAATATTAGCAGCGGGGGGCTATGAAGTAAGCCGTCGAGGAGCTGAGGTAAAAATCGTCAAAAAGCGTTAATTCAAACGTTTTCCTCAGAAAATTTCACCTGAAAAAGTAACCATATTAGGTTTGTGTCAATATTGTCAGGAAATATTATTGGAAAAAATCCATCGCTCTAAAAAGACTACATATACAGGAGGGTCTACATGAGCAGCGGCAAGCGTTATGTGCTCGCACTTGACCAGGGAACTACTAGTTCTAGATCAATTATCTTTGACGAAGCGGGCGATATTGTGGCTCTGGCCCAGCAAGAATTTAAGCAATATTTTCCAGAGTCCGGCTGGGTAGAGCATGATGCACTAGAAATTTGGCACTCTCAGTTAAATACAGCCCGTACGGCAATAAACAATGCGGGCCTGAATGCCTCTGATATTGCTGCAATTGGCATTGCTAATCAAAGAGAGACTACAGTTTTATGGGATCGTAAAACAGGTCAACCTTTAGCAAAAGCGATTGTTTGGCAGGATAGGCGTACCGCAAGATTGTGTGATGAATTAAGGGAGAAGGGCCATGGTGAAGCGATAGCCAGTAAAACCGGTCTCGTCATTGATTCATATTTTTCTGCTACAAAAGCCGCCTGGCTATTGGATCAGGTTCCTGGAGCCCGGTTACGTGCCGAGGCGGGGGAGTTGGCGATAGGCACCATAGACAGTTGGTTAATCTTTAATCTTACCGGTGGGCGCGTGCATGTGACCGATGTGTCCAACGCCTCCCGCACCATGTTGCTGAACATTCACACTCTCTCATGGGATCCGCAGTTATTGAGCTTGTTACGAGTACCGGCTTCTGTCTTACCGCAGGTGCTCAGTTCTTCAGCAGTAGTGGCCCAAACAGATGCCTCTTTATTTGGGAGTGCAATTCCGATCGCCGGTATTGCAGGGGATCAGCAAGCCGCTACATTTGGCCAAGCCTGTTTTTCATCGGGTATGGCAAAAAACACCTATGGCACTGGCTGTTTTATGCTATTGAATACGGGTTCACAGCCCGTCGTATCACGTAACCGTTTACTCAGCACCGTGGGGTGGCAACTTATGAATTCTGGGAGCCTCACCACTTATTGTCTGGAAGGTAGCGTATTTATTGGGGGTGCAGTTGTCCAATGGTTGCGTGACGGTTTGGGTGTGATTGAAAAATCTGAAGATGTACAAAAATTAGCAGCCAGTGTTGCAGACTCAGCAGGGGTAATGCTTGTTCCAGCCTTTGCCGGATTAGGGGCACCCCATTGGGATCCTTACGCACGGGGTGCTATTGTTGGCATTTCACGCGGTACGAGCAGAGCGCATATTGCTCGGGCTGCGGTTGAATCTATTGCTTACCAAAGCACAGAACTATTAGAAGCAATGATTAAAGACACTCATCAAGCAGTTAAGCAGTTAAGGGTGGATGGCGGAGCCTCGCGTAATGATGCTTTAATGCAATTTCAGGCAGATCTTTTAGGAATTCCGGTGGTCCGGCCAGCTATTACCGAGACCACCGCACTGGGGGCCGCTTTTTTAGCAGGGCTTGCAGTAGGGGTATGGAAAACTTTGGAGGAAGTATCAACCATCACCCAAAAAGCAGGGTCTTTGCATCATGTATTTGAGCCGAAAATTTCTCCCGAAATACGCCAAAAGTTAATGACACGTTGGCATCGGGCGGTAGACCGTTCTCGGGGTTGGGCGTCTGATGAGTAGTACTACAAATAAGCTGGAGCTAAAGAAAATATTAAAAATAATTTTATTGCTTCTTTTATTGAGCTTTCTTGCACACTTCGGGGTCTTTTGGCTATAAAAAAACCTGTGCTAATTTAAACTAACACAGGCTTTTATCGATAAAGGTTCTTTTAATAAATTATCGATTGGTGCTTTTATTGCTTTGGCGGCTACTACTGCTTTCATTATCGTTCTTGGTATTGTCATTTTTATGACTTTGTTTGCCTGCTTCAACGTGTTGCTCATGAGATCCTCCTTGAGTGCCGCTACGGGATCCTGAAGACGAGCTGCCTGACCCTTGCTGGGAGGAAGAAGAGCTGCTTGAGCGATCACTTTTTTGATTGGTGTTCATAATTGTCCTTTCGAAAGTTTTCAAATCAGAATTTGGCGACTGTGGCACAGGGTACCTTTTTTTGAGAAAGAAGATAGGCTTTTTGCCCCTACCCGTCGTCTTCACAATAGTGCGGCCTACTTTGATCACTGAGGATAGGAGGAGAGCGTTTAGTAAGGTAGGACAAATGACCACAGCCTAAAGTCAAAGTAGAAAATTCAAAAAAATTAAAACTATTTTTCCCAAGCTATCCTGACAAAAATAAGCAGAGTTTTACTCTCTACTAGGAACCCGCTTACTATTAAAAAAGTTTCGTAATGTGTTTGACGAACTGACTACAGTAGAGAGTCCATATCATCAAAATCAGCGAGGTTTGGCTTAGACACAATAGCGATCCGCTATCTCATCACGTTTAAAGACAGTTTTATTCGCTTTAAACTGATGCATCGCAGGAGAATGTTTTGAATGCTGCTACCCCTACACTTGAGGCCTTGCCGCGTGTTGCACATCCGCTTCCCTTGTTTGTGCAGCAATATCAAGAAAATTCAGAGCTGATTGGTGCTGAGTTGATTGGGGGCTTGCAAGCCCCTAAAGCCCTGCTTTCTCCTAAGTTTTTATACGACAGGCTAGGTTCTAAGCTATTTGAAGCCATTACAGAGTTACCCGAATACTACCTGACCCGCACAGAAGGCTGGATTTTGCAAGCGCATTCGCAAGATATTGCTAACAGTATTGGTACTGGCTGCACATTCATTGATTTGGGGGCGGGTAACTGCGAAAAAGCTGCACACTTATTTGAAGGTTTAAGGCCTAAGCAATATGTGGCTATAGATATTTCTGTAGAATATTTACGCACAAACCTTGCACGTTTGAATCATCAGTGGCCTACTATTCCAATGTTGGGGTTGGGGGCAGATTTTTCCTCTAAGCTTGAGCTTGTCTCCACTGTATGTTCTTCCAAACGGGTTTTTTTCTACCCTGGATCCAGTATTGGTAATTTTTCTATAGAGCAAGCAGGGTTAATTTTGCAGCAGCTAGCGAGTCAAGCTGGAGAAGATGGCTGGCTTTTAATAGGTATGGATTTAGTTAAAAACAGTGCTGCTTTACAGGCTGCTTATGATGATCCGCTGCAGGTGACCGCGGCCTTTAATCGCAACATATTATTGAATGTTAATCGCTTGCTTGGGGCCGATTTTGTCCTGAGTCATTTCAAACATGTGGCTGTGTTTAATCAACAGTTTTCTAGAATTGAAATGTATTTGCAAGCCTTGCAAGAGGCAACTGTTCGATGGTCTGCCCTGGGTGGCGGTATCCGATATTTTAGGCGGGGAGAGCGCATCCATACTGAAAATTCTTACAAATATTCCTTTAAGGGTGCTGAAGAATTATTAAATAACAACGGGTTTTCTATAGCTCATTACTGGTTTGATCCGCATAAATTATTCTGCGTGTTTTTGGCTAAGGTTCGAGTAAATTAAGTCAAACAAAGAGAGCATGAGGTGAGGTTTCTATCATGTTGATCTATGGCGAAAAATCCTAGCGGAAAACTTGCAGGGGAAAGTGCAAAAGGTATCCGGTCTGCAATTGAATGCAAATACTCAAGTGTTTCAAGAATCCACTTTAATAGCTCGTTTTGAGACTGTCCGCGCCGCCACGCTTGCAATTGCTGCGCCACTTTCTCCCGAAGATATGGTGGTGCAATCCATGCTGGAAGCTAGCCCTATTAAATGGCATTTAGCCCATACTTCATGGTTTTTCGAAACCTTTATTCTGATCGAAAACCTGCCAGCGTATGAGGTATTTAATCCACATTTTAAAACTTTGTTTAATTCTTATTATGTTTCTTTAGGTGCTTGTCATCCAAGACCGCAGCGGGGAATGCTTACAAGACCTTCACTGAGCGATATTCTGGACTATAGAAAGCATGTTGACATGGCTATTCATCACCTGCTTGAACAGGTCGTGTCCGCACAAGTGAAGAGCTTATTGGAACTAGGTCTACAACATGAGCAGCAACATCAGGAGTTGATGCTAACGGATATCAAGCATTTGTTCTTCCATAATCCGCTTTTCCCCGCCTATTTGTGTACTGATTTGCCAAGCGCGGCGCCTGCTTCCTCTCTGGAGTGGATTCATTATGAAGCCGCTACCCGTCCTGTAGGACACGCAGGCGAGGGTTTTCACTTTGATAATGAAACCCCTCGTCATTTAACGCACATCCCTTCTTTTGCGATAACTAAGCGACTGATTACTAACGGAGAGTATTTAGCCTTTATAGAGGCTGGCGCTTATAGCCAGACTCGCTGGTGGTTAGCTGAAGCAGTCGACTGGATCAACCGCGAAGCCGTGCGCCATCCTTTATATTGGCATTATCAAGATGGAAAATGGTTTGAATTTACTTTACATGGCCTGGTGCCTTTGCAGTTAGACAGCCCTATCTGCCATATTAATTATTTTGAGGCCGATGCTTTTGCGCGATTTGCAGGAGCACGGCTACCCACTGAATTTGAATGGGAGCATGTGGCGGCAGAAATGCCTGTTCTGACAGCCAATCCACATCGATTACATCCGCAAGGGGCAGGAGAGGGGGGATCTCATCAACCGCTGCAGCTATATGCTCAGGTATGGCAATGGACTTGCTCCGCCTATGCTGCTTATCCGGGTTTTTCACCCTCTGCCGGGGCGGTGGGAGAATACAACGGCAAATTCATGGTAAATCAATATGTTTTACGCGGCTCAAGTGTAGCTACCCCAAGGGGCCATGCTCGACCTACGTATCGCAACTTTTTTCCAACGGGTGCACGCTGGCAATTTACAGGCTTGCGCTTAGCCAAATCCTTGTAATTCGTTTCCAAAGTGTTTGTATCGTTGTGGATTGACACTCATATGTCAAAGAAGCGCTGATTGGGCGGTAAATCGGGGAATCGGTGATAAGTGATTTAAAGTGGAGTAATCTACATCTAGTACAAGCAGCTTGTGCAAACTAAGGAAGACTTTGTGCTTGAGTAACTTTGGCGGAGCGGACGGGACTCGAACCCGCGACCCCCGGCGTGACAGGCCGGTATTCTAACCAACTGAACTACCGCTCCATACGGTATACAAACTTTGTTGCCTTTTAATGCAACATTTTATTACTCTTGGCATCCCCAGGGGGATTCGAACCCCCGTTACCGCCGTGAAAGGGCGATGTCCTAGGCCTCTAGACGATGGGGACCTAAGCAAAAACAACCATTTTATCAAAGCTCTTGCGAGCACAGCAAAACTTTGGTGGAGGTAAACGGGATCGAACCGATGACCTCTTGCATGCCATGCAAGCGCTCTCCCAGCTGAGCTATACCCCCTCGTCAAGCTAGTCCGAAACTATAACATGATCTGAGATTATCGCAAAGCAGCAGAACACATTGCCCAAAATCCGTCTAGGGCAAGCATGATGTGTGGCTGCAAATATAAGCTAAAGACAGCAAGGAGTCCTGCTCCCAGCAAGAGGTATAAGGCTAAATTTTTTTTCAGGAGACTATATTTTCTCATAAACCCCCCACTAAAAAGCTGCGATTAATATTCCCTTCTTTTAAGGATAGTTCTATTGCAATGCCTTGAACTTCATTTAGGTTTGTGCTGCGCGTAGCAGCGATTTCCTCGGCGTTTAACCAACGGCCTGCGATAAACAGACGTAATGAGATATTTTCAACATGATTCAGGGCAATTTGCGTAAAGGAAGAAGCAGGGTTTTCTAGTTCTTGGGTGTTACGAATCAGCTGATTATTCAGTAGCGTCCACTTGACCTGTGCCTGTCGTTGTGCACCGCTAGCGTCGGATACGAAACGAATAAACATTAAATAATTGCTTCCAGGTTGAGGGATGCTGATTTGTTGGGGATTACTGTTGCGCAGATCGACCGCTAACTGGTTCATGGCTGCTGTGATGCTTAGAGTCCGGTCCTGAATCTGAGTAGCGGCATCGCGGCTGCGTAGTACACCGTCTAAGCCGCGCCAAGCGAATAAAGACATGAATGCCAACAAGCTTAGTGCAATGAGAAGCTCGACTAAGGTGAAGCCTTTTGAATTTGATGGGGTGGAAAGCTTGCAGTAAGGCATTAATTAGTTAGATCTAACAGGCATAACCGTGGCTAACATGACGAGTTCTTGCCCTCGTTTACTATTGTCAAATACGCTCACCTCAACTCGCAAAAAAAAGCTGTTGGGTGTTTTAGTTACGCGCTGTTCGCATTCGAATAGGTGTGCTGCTTGAGGGCAAGCATATACCTGTACGCCGAGGCTAGGAGCTGCACCTTGAAGGCGTAATTCCGTCAGTCGATTTTCGGCAGAAAATACTGCGAAATTATAAGCCTCCAATTGCTGAGTGTGGAGGGCAAGCTGAGTGCTTGCCCGAACAGCTGCTATTAAGGTAACTGCAACCATACCCAGGGCTACGAGTACCTCGATCAAGGTAAAACCCTTATTAAAGTGGGTTAATCGCATGTTTTTGAATCTCAGGATGAGTTGAGTACGCGCGCTAAACCTTGCTCTAGAACAATCTGTCGGCTCATAGAAGGGGCACGCAACTCAAGCGTAATAGCTTGGCCATTCATACCAAACGGTTCAGATCCTATAATTACGCCACTGCTGGGTAAATGCAATTGTGTAGTGGCTAATGAAAATTGACGAGGACCTAGTACTTCATCATTTTGAATGAGCTGCCATTTTAGAGGTTCAGCTAGTTGGGCAGGGTCTGCATCTAGCGCAGGGCGTTGGCGAAGTTCATACTGCCAGCCGTGTTCCGTAGGTTTTAGCCGGATGAGTTGACCGCTTGCACTGGCTTGCGATTGTGCCGCAGATAAAGAAGCAGCTAGTCTTTGGGCATCACGATGCAATAGCTGGGTAGGGTCATTATTAATGGTAAGGCGTACTAGACCCAGCATCAAACCAATCAGTCCTATGACGACCATTAGCTCGATTAAGGTAAAACCTTGCTGCCTCATAGGGTTATAAACTCCAGGAACCCAGATCTGCATCTGAGCCTTCTCCTCCCGGTTGTCCGTCTTTTCCATAGGTGAAAACATCAAAGTCTGGACTTTTTACTCCAGGGGATACATATTGGTAAGGGCGCCCCCAGGGATCGGGGGGCAGTTTTTCTAGGTAGCCTCCTGTTTTCCAGTTAGAGGGGATAGGTCCAGCATCCGGCTTAGATACTAAAGCTTTTAGTCCTTGCTCAGTGGTAGGATAACGTTGGTTGTCTAGGTAGTACAACTTTAGCGCACTTTTAATAGTGGAAATGTCTTGTTTGGCTGCGACCAGCAGAGCCTGATCTTGCCGCCCGATCACATTGGGCACAATCAGTGCTGCTAGGATGCCTATGATCACAATGACCACCATAATTTCAATCAAAGTAAAACCACTTATATGTTTTCGCATATTAAACTCCAGAGAATTTGTCAGCATCATACCGGGCACTTTTAAATGGACAAATCAATGAGATACTGGTTTCCCCGATTAGTGACTGCTTTATTAGTAGTGTTGCTCTCAAGTATCGTAATGTTTTGGTGGTTACGGATAGCAGCGGGACCACCTGCGCCTGCTGTCCCCACTCTGATCAAAGAAAATGTGGTAGAGAGCACTTCTAGGGAGTTCAGCGCACTTTTTCCCCAGGTAACGCTTACTGCAGACTCGGATTTTAAGTTGCTGGGAATAATCGCCCAAAACAATGGGGTAGGGCATGCGTTGATTGCAGTGGGAGACAAGCCGGCTAAACCTTTTCCTACCGGAGCACAGTTGGCTCCAGGGGTCATCGTCAAACGGATTGAGGCACGTACAGCGATTCTTGAGCGGGATGGCAGGCAAATCCAGTTAACTTTGCCAAAAACAAAAACGCCTGCTTTTCCTCCTGCAACCACTACAGGCTTACCGGCTTCAGGCGCTGCTGCTGCGGCAGTAAGCTTGCCCGGGCAACCTGCCAGCGTTAGCCCGATTGTACAAACGGATCCTGGTGCGCAGAGCAATGATTCTTTAAACAATGCAACGAACCATTATTCTTCTGCTCAGCCAAGAAATACGGAAGGTCGACTCAACATGCTACCCCGATAGCAGTTTAAATAATTAAGGGGAGAGTTAAAGTTTCGGTCACCATCAGCGGAAAAACTTCGCCCAGGCTTTACGCCAAAAGAGCACCATCAGAAACTAATGCTTCTTGCAAACTTTCTAGGTTTAACTCATCAAAAGCCTGATTTGGGTGTATGAGACTCGCTGCAGTGCCTGCGGCCTGACCCATCACGAAACAGCTACCACTAGCACGCGCAGCTGATTGAGCTTCATGCGTCATTGAGGCACAGCGGCCGGCCACCAGCAAATTATGGATGCCTTTAGGTAGCAACATACGCCAGGGAAGTTGATTAAAACTGTTGTTTTCATCTTTAGGGAAAACCCATTCGATTTTCCCCTCTACGTGTAACTCCATGGGCCAGCTATTTAAACCAATGGTATCTTTAAATTTTGAACCATGAACAATATCGTTTTGCGTTAATTGATAGGCTCCATGAATCCGTCGGGATTCACGAATACCCAGTTGGGGGGCGATATCGATAATTTCTGCTTCACTAAAGCCGGGTATTTCCGCTTTTAAAAAGCGCATATAGCTCTGAATCTGTCGCCGTCCTTCCATTTCTCCTAGAGATAACTGCTCTGCATCCAAAGCGTTCACGGCAGTTCCTTGCGCGTTACGAATTTGAGTCACATTGGCTCGCCACTCTTTAGGATTACGCTGTGGTCGTAAAATAGCCCCACGTCTAGGAAAGTCATACCGGCTAGCGGCCCTCTCCATCCATGCATCGATGGCTTTGAACTCACCTATCGCGGCCAAGGCTTTTTCTGCATCTACATTGCCAATCCGAAACATGGTGCTAGGAAACAAGCCGCTACCTGCACCATCTCCTACGCTAAAGGGCACCCCTGCAGCTGCAGCTACATCGGCATCGCCACTACAATCAATAAAATAAGACGCGCGTACGGCAAGTCGGCCTGATTTAGTTTCTATTAGGATGGCGTCAATACGGGTCCCATCCATGAGGAGATTGGAAAAAACTGCATGAAATAATACCTGGACACCCGCTTGCTGCAAGAATTGATCTGCTGCGCATTTATAAGCAGAGACATCATACGAGCGCACTCGGATGCGCCCTCCCATACCGTCTTGAGGCTGATTTAAACCATTCAGGGCATTTATGCGGTCTAGCAGCTCATCTACTATCCCATGCACTAAAGGCTGCATTTTTCCATTACGCTTGCCGTATAGCCCAGCAAAATTAGTAACGCCACCTGCCGTTCCCATGCCCCCCAAAAAGCCGTAACGTTCAATCAGTAATACCTTTTTTCCTCGCCGACTTGCTGCTACTGAGGCAGCTATCCCTGCAGGCCCTCCGCCGATGACGACCAGGTCGAATTCTCCCAACACTGGTAGAGTGCGACCTGGTTCGAAAACGGTAGAGCGCAGGCTTGTAGCCATGCTTTTGACTTATTCGCTTTTAATACCCAGCGAGGCGACTAACCCGCCCATTGTTAATGCTTCAAACCGAATACGTTGCACGGTGGCTTCTGGGCTAGTAGGTGAGGCTAGCCAACCCTGGGAAAATAGCTTCTGGCGTACTTCTGGTTGACGCAAAATTTGTCCAATTTCGCGAGATAAACGTTCTACATTAGCTTTGGAAAGGGTAGAAGGCGCTACCACGGCAGTTAGAGTGTCCAAGGAGATACCGTTAATACCTCGCTCAATAATAGATCCTAGCTCTGGCGCTAGAGCACTACGACCTCCCACAAGACCCACAGCGTTGATACGTCCTGCTTTAATCATAGGTAGGGCAACGCCAGGAGGCATCAATGCCAGCTGGATTTGCCCGCCTACTAAAGCATTCAATACTTGGGGGTTGCCGGTAAAAGGTACATGCACCGCTTTAAAACCAGGTATGAGTGATTTCATCAACTCCATTCCTAAATGCCCTTGCGACCCTACCCCAACAGAGCCAAAGTTCCATTTATTGCCTGACGCTTTGGCTGCAGCAACAAAGTCATTACCGGCGGGAATATCTTTTGCGGTCACCATGACCAAAGGTGCAGTGCCAATAAGAGAGACGGGCGCAAGCTCTTTATTAGGATCAAAGCCCATTTTTGGGTAGAGAATTTTCGCTATCGTCAGGTTGCCATTAATGGCCACACCTAAAGTATGGTTATCGGTAGATTTGGCTACGCTGTTAAGGCCGATATTGCCGGCTGCTCCTGGCTTATTTTCAACAATGACAGGCTGCCCTAAAGCCTTTGCTAGTGGCTCTGCCAAGGTGCGAGCTGCCATATCAGGTGTAGAACCAGGAGGAAAACCTACTACTAATTTGATAGGTTTATTGGGCCAGGCTTCAACTTTATTCACAGCAGTGCTTTGTGCCTGAACACTTGCTACAGCTACCCAGCTCATCAATACAGTGGCAGCAAGACCCTGTATCCTTTGGCGAATTAAAGATAAAGAAAAAACAATACTGCGAGAAAAAAATATCATGAACAAGATTTCCCTTTTTCTATGAAAACATTTAATTTTAAGGTTTATTTTTCACATTTGTTGCCATGGCAAACCATCATAGCGCCAGCCATTGACTGTGCTGCGATGTAGCGCATCATCCAGATCACCCTCAAAACCGTGCAATATATTAATTAGGGTGGAGAAACCGGCATTGGCCAAGGTTTCACCGGCTGTAATAGTGCGGCGGGCTGAACGACAAATCAACAAAACTGGCCGGTTTTTATCGTTTTCTACTACCTTTAATACGGCATTTACAAATTCTTCGGGTTTGGGCGTAAAGTCCGGGTATTCATACCAGGGGATATTGATTGCACCGACGGGATAGCCTACATACATAAATTCAATTTCCATCCTTACATCGATGAGTACAGCACTAGAGTTTGCCTGTAAAAATGCATAAGATTCAAGGGGTGTTAAATGTTTCATACGTACCCGTTAGCTGAAGCTAGTGTTTAAAAGCCTTTGTTCTATTAAATCATTTAAAAAATTGCAGAGCACAGGGGCTTGTAGCAATGGTGATGTTTGCCTGTCTGTTAACTGTGCAGTACTAGCTTTTAAAAAGCATACCCTAGTATTTATGCGCTTTTTGAAGAAAAAATACATGAAAAAGCCCATAAATACTTCATTAAAATAGGATGAGGCTCTAGTTTACTGCCTAAGATGCATCCTATAGCTTAGTTTTTTTAAATAATTTTCTTCTTTAAAAATTTCAGATTCGTTTTTAGATTCAATAATCTTTATAGAATCTACTTTTGCTCAAACGCGGTATGGCAGAGGGTAGAAGCCCTGTCTTACACTGCTGGTAAAGGAAGAGTTTTATGTGTAAGCATATTTTTACAGTTCTTTTGTGGGTATGGGCCTCTACTCTTGCTCAGGCTGCGACTATTACCCGTTTTGCCCCGCAAGATGAGGTTAGTGAAATCCGGCAGGTTATTGCCGCGTTTTCTGAACCTATGGTGCGGTTTGGAGATCCCAAGGCTGCATCCCCTTTTACGATAGAGTGTAGCGAGGCGGGGTCAGGCCGATGGATTGATGAAAAAACTTTTAGTTATGATTTTGTGAATGATCTGCCTGCCGGGGTTGCTTGTCGTTTTACGCTGAAGCCTGATGTTAAATCCCTTAAAGGAGAAACCGTCAGCGGAAAAACCCAGTTTCGTTTTACAACAGGGGGCCCCTATGTGCGGGATACCCGACCTTATCGAGGCAGTAGCGACGTGGATGAGGCGCAAGTGTTTGCGCTCACCTTGAGTGGGCCCGTCCAGGAACAATCTGTCCAAGAAAATGCCTGGTGCGCGATTGAAGGTACAGCCGATCGTATTCCTCTAGAGATTGTTAAAGGGGAAGATCGCAATATTATCTTGCAATCTATTTTCGGTAAGCGGGCTGCAACTTCCTATCCCGGCGCAGAAACGCGTGAGGCGCGGCAAGCACGTACGCTTTTGGTGCGATGCGCCCAGACCGCTGCTCCAAAAGCAAAAATTACGCTGAACTGGGGGCCTGGTATTAAAACGCTATCCGGTATTCCCACCAGTAAAGCCCAAACATTGCAATATCAGGTAAGAGATGTTTTCTCCGCCAGTATGACTTGCCAGCGTGAAAATGCACAGGCAGCTTGTACTCCGATTGCGCCTATCATAGTAAATTTAACTAGTCTTATCACACGTAAGGACGCAGAGGATTTTCGGCTTCGAACCCCAGAAGGCACCCGCAAACCCCAGTTTGATAAAACAGATACCGGGGCTCTGAGCCGCGTGGTCTTTTCCCCACCTTTTAATGAAGATGCTGAACTGACATTAGAGCTGCCTACCAAGCTGAAAGATGACTCAGGAAGAGTGCTCAGCAATGCCAGTCTGTTCCCCTTAAAATTCCGTACTGCGTCGGCGCCACCGCTAGCAAAATTTGCAAGCGGGGTATTTGGGGTGATTGAAAGCAAGGCGGAGCCTGCCCTTCCTGTGACCTTGCGGCGGATTGAATTGCCCTCCCAATCACCTGCTCCTGTTGTACGGCAGTTAAAGGTCAATGAGGATGCTGCGATCATGAAGTGGCTTTTAACGCTACGCGCACGCGCTTGGACGGATGGGCCATCTGACAATGCCTCCCACGATACCCGCAGCAAAAGTCTGTTAAAAAATGTTGCAGCTGCGATTACCACGACTCTGCCTACCCCTAAAACAGACACTAGCAACGGGCTGTATCCTTTTGAAGTGGTCGGCCTACCTTTTAAGGCCCCGGGTTTTTATATATCTGAGCTGGAGTCAGCAAAACTTGGGGCGGCTTTGTTAGGTCAGCCTAAGCCCATGTTCGTACGTACCAGTTCTTTGGTCACTAATTTAGCGGTGCATTTAAAAATCGGACGGGAAAACGCCTCCGTTTGGGTGACCACTCTGGATAAGGCTAAAGCAGTGCCTAATGCGACTATCAATATTACAGATTGCACGGGTAAGCATATATGGAAGGGCCTGACCGATACTAATGGTGTAGCTGCAGTTCCGGTGCGGCTGGAAGCGCCGTTGTGCTCCCCTGTGCGTGAAGCAGACTATCCTGATTATGAAAACCCTCGTTATTTGGTCAGCGCCCGGACGCAAGATGATATGGCTTTTGTGTTGAGCACCTGGAATCAAGGGATAGAGACTTATCGTTTTAATTTACCCATGGCTTATGGTAGGGATAGCAAAATTCGTGGGCATGCTGTGCTGGACCGCACGCTGCTGCGCGCAGGCGAGACTGTTTCTTTCAAAGTGTATGCCCGTGCCGAAACACTTAAAGGTTTGGCACTTTTGTCTACGGATGCTTTACCAAAAGAAATGAAAATTACTCACGTGGGCAGTCAGCAAGAATTTAGAGTGCCTTTAAACTGGAATGGGGCCCGGTTTGCTACAGGCCAGTTTGCAATTGCAAAAGAGGCTAAACTAGGTCAATACCAGCTATCCCTGCCAGTTTCTCCCGATCAGGCTAAAAAACAAATCATTGAATCTGAAGAAGAAGCACAAGACCTGGATAGCAATGGCTCTATATCCGTCGGCAGTTTTCGTGTGGAAGAATTTCGCCTGCCCAGCATGACAGGCCGCATCCAGCCTCTCAGTAAAACAGCAGTGGTGGCTGCTAAAGAACTCCCGGTCTCTGTACAACTGGACTATTTGTCGGGTGGTCCAGCCGCAGGGCATCCGGTACAAATATCTGCTGTGCAAAATAACAGGATTTTGAATTTTGAAGCTTATGAAAATTTTTCGTTCTCTCCTCCTGAATCTGAAGACGCAGAAAAGTCGGACGCTCAGCGATTGCTCACTAACAAGCAGGCCTTGATACTGGATAAAAATGGTAGTGGGACCATTACCCTGAAAGCCCTGCCAAAACTGACTCAAGCTGCGAACTTGGTGCTGGAAGCTACTTATGCAGATGCCAATGGAGAGATACAGACCTTATCCAACAACGTGAATTTATGGCCTTCCTCCGTCCTTGTAGGAATCAACATGCAAGGCTGGGTGTCGGTGGATAAAGCCTTGTCTGGTCAGATCGTCGTGCTAGATACCCAGGGCAAGCCAGTGGCAGGAAAAAATGTTGAAGTGGTTGCCATCAATCGCAGCACAAGTAGTTATCGCAAGCGTCTGGTTGGGGGCTTTTATGCTTATGAAAACCAAACAGAGAATAAGCGCATAGGCAAAGTGTGTTCAGGAAAAACCGATACCCGTGGTTTGGTCTTTTGTGAAATCAAGTTAGATGAGCCGGGTAACATCGAGCTCATTGCGACTGCGCAGGATGAAGCCAGCAATATTGCACAAGCAGCGACATCCGTGTGGGTAACAAAAAAAGGGGAACTGTGGTTTGAAGGTGAAAACCATGACCGCATGGATTTACTACCGGAAAAGCGGCGATATAACCCAGGGGAAACGGCAAAATTTCAGGTCCGTATGCCTTTTAGATATGCAACTGCCTTGGTTAGTATTGAGCGTGAAGGCATTATTGAAACCAAGGTGGTACGCCTTTCGGGACAAGATCCTACTATTGAAGTGCCCATCAAGCCAGAGTATGGCCCCAATATCTATGTAAGTGTTTTAGCAGTACGGGAGCGTTTACGAGAAGTGCCTTGGTACAGCATTTTCACCTGGGGATGGAGAGAACCTCTCAACTGGTGGAAAGAGTTTCGTGAATATCAGGCGCCAGGCAGCATGGTGGATCTGACAAAGCCTGCCTATAAACTGGGCATTGCTGAAATTAGCGTGGGTTTGCAAGCTAATGCGCTTAAAGTAGAAGTGATTCCCGACAAACCGAGCTATGCGGTTCGTGGCACTTCTATGGTCAAGGTCAAGGTGCATCTGCCTAACGGGAAACCCCTGCCAGCGGGCACTCCCATTACTTTTGCCGCAGTTGATCAGGCTTTGCTTGAACTTTCTAGCAACGGGAGCTGGAAGTTGCTGGAGGCCATGATGGCGCGTCGTGATTATGGAGTGGAAACCTATACTGCGCAGATGTACGTGGTGGGTAAGCGTCATTTTGGCCGAAAAGCTGTAGCTCCAGGTGGAGGCGGGGGAGCTAGCCCCACCCGGGAACTGTTTGACACCCTATTGGCTTGGAACCCTAATGTATTGCTGGATGCGAATGGTGAAGCCCAGATTCGTCTGCCTTTAAACGATAGTTTGACCACCTTCACTATAGTAGCGATTGCCGATGCTGAACTGCAGGGCAACTATGCCCTCTTTGGTACCGGGCAGGCCAACATCAAAACAACGCAAGATTTACAACTCGTCAATGGGTTGCCGCCCTTGGTGCGAGATGGGGATAGCTATCAGGCAGGTGTGACCGTGCGCAATACCACTACACGAACCATGGAAGTTGAAGTGACGGCGAAAATAGGAGATCAGGCTGCGCTGCCAGCACAGCAGATTAAGCTGGCGGCCAATGCTGCCAGCGAAGTACGCTGGACTATTACCCCACCCGCTCAAAACGCCGTACAGTGGGAAATGGCTGCACGAGAATTAGCAGCGCCCAATGCAACAGATCGTATTCGTTTTACCCAAAAAATTGCCCCCTCTGTCCCGGTCACAGTCCAGCAAGCCACTTTGCTGCAACTGGACAAGCCAGTCGCAATCCCAGTGATTGCCCCAAGTGATAGTCTCCCGGGAAAAGCCAGAATTGAGGTAGGCCTTAACGCATCGCTTGCCAAGCCTATGCCAGGAGTTCGCCGCTATTTTGAGGAATATCCGTTTATCTGTTTAGAGCAAAAGCTTAGTAAAGCGATCGGTTTGCGCGATCCAGCCCTTTGGAAAACCCTTACCACACAATTGCCACTTTATTTAGATAATGATGGTTTAGCAATGTATTTCCCCGCCCGCGCAGGAGAAGAGGCTCGGGGGAGTGATGTGCTCACCAGTTATCTGCTGGCGGCTAGCCAAGAAGTGGGCTATGAGATTCCAGAAGAGTCTCTTAACCGCATGCAGACTGCTCTGGCAGGTTTTGTAGAAGGTAGAATCCAGCGCGAGTTCTGGAGTCCCACTAAAGATTTGGAAGTGCGTAAACTAGCGGCCATTGAGGCTCTATCCCGGCGCGGAAAAGCCCAGCCAAAGATGTTGGACAGCTTGCGGATCAACCCTAATGCATGGCCTACTCACGCAGTGATTGACTGGCTTGGAATTTTGCATCGCTTACCAGAAATTACTGCGAAAGAAAAAAGACTGGAAGAAGCCAACCAGGTCTTACGCAGCCGCCTGAATATGCAGGGAACACGACTAGGCTTTTCAACAGAAACCAAGGATTATTGGTGGTGGATGATGGTCAGCGGCGATGTTAATGCAGCCAAACTCATTCTGGCTGTACTGAATGATCCTGCCTGGAAAGAAGATATGGGCCGCCTGGTGAATGGTACTTTACAGCGCCAGATCAAGGGAGCCTGGTTAACCACTACTGCCAATGTTTGGGGTAGCCTTGCTGTTGAAAAGTTTGCAGGCAAGTTTGAATCTTTGCCTGTCAGTGGAATTACGAAAGCGGAGCTATCGGGAAGTTCTGTCCAGACCTATGCCTGGAAGCCAGGATCGCCGGGGCTGTTAAGTTTTCCTTTTGGAGAAAAACCGGCGGCTGACGCTAACTTGCGCCTTAGCCATGAAGGTTCTGGCGCCCCCTGGGCTACCATCAGCAGTCTGGCAGCCATCCGGCTCAAAGAACCCTTTTCTAGCGGTTATCGCATCAGTAAAACTTTTACCCCTGTAGAGCCAAAGGTAGCAGGAAAATTATCACGGGGCGATATAGTGCGGGTGCGGCTGCAAATTGATGCACAGACTGATATGACCTGGGTCGTGGTGAGTGATCCCATTCCCTCTGGCGCTACTATTTTAGGTAGCGGACTAGGTCGTGATTCACAAATTGCCATTCAAGATGAAAAGCGGGAAGGGCGAGTATGGCCTGCCTATGAAGAGCGTGCCTTTGAAGCCTTCCGTAGCTATTATGAGTTCGTGCCCAAAGGCCAGTTCGTTGTGGAGTACAGCATTCGGTTAAACAGCTCCGGCGAGTTTCAAACCCCGCAAACAAGGGTCGAAGCGATGTACGCTCCTGAGATGTTTGGAGAAAACCCTAATCCAAAACTTCGAGTAGAGTGAAAAACGCAAAACCACTACGCGCTTACGCAGGTTTCTTGTATCACATCATACTAATAGCCTGCCTAGGTTTACCTTTGGCTGCTAGCGCAGTGGAATCTTTTGAGCAAGTCCGCCGTGCTCATCAAGCCTCTGAAGTGCAGGCTGTGGCCAGGGACGGTACACCGATCGGCCGTATTCGGACTGATTTTAAGCAACGACGCGCTTCCTGGGTATCTCTGGAAGAATTCTCTCCTGCGCTCATCGATACCGTCATACGCACAGAGGACCAACGTTTTTTTGAACATGCCGGCGTCGACTGGCGAGCGGTAATCGGTAGTGCTAAAAATAATATTACGGGGGCAAACCTCAAACGTGGCGCTTCCACTCTGACTATGCAATTGGCGGGTCTGCTGCAGCAAGATTTATCCCAACGCACAGGAGGACGCAGTTTTTTGCAAAAAATTGACCAGGCAACCACTGCCTTGACGATTGAACGCAGCTGGACAAAAGCGCAAATCTTAGAAGCTTATCTGAATCGCGTGCCACTGCGCGGCGAACTTGTCGGGATCCCTGTGGCCTCAGAAGTGATGTTTGGCAAGGCGCCTCATGGGCTTGATAAAACTGAAGCGGCTATCCTGACTGCTTTACTCCGCGGTCCTAACGCTTCTCCCCAAAGAGTGGCTCAGCGTAGTTGCCAGATTTTATATGCAGGCTCTGCAGATAAAACAGTCTGTGGTCTTCTGGAAGGCAGTGTTCGACTGGCCCTGGCAGCAGATCGTAGCAATCGCAGTTTCATGCTGGCGCCGCATTTGGCCCGTACCGCCGTTAAAAACGGTAATTTGCAAACTTCTATTGATCCTGCTTTGCAAAGAATGGCTAGCGAATCTCTTAAGCGGCATATAGCCGAGCTAGCTGTGCAAAACGTAGAAGACGGTGCGGTGTTGGTATTGGATAACGCTACAGGGGAAGTGCTTGCCTGGGTAGGCTCAACAGGTACGCTATCCGGAGCTGCGCAGGTAGATTTTGTGACTGCACGCCGTCAGGCAGGCTCAACCTTAAAACCATTTTTGTATGCACAAGCATTAGCAGAAAAAAAACTCACCGCCGCTTCTTTAATTGATGATTCTCCCGTTAATCTCTCTACTGCAGCCGGGCTTTATATGCCACAAAATTATGATAGGCAATTTGCAGGCCCTGTTTCTGTGCGGATGGCACTGGCCTCTTCAATGAATATTCCTGCCGTGCGTACTGCAGTCATGGTTAGCCCCGAGCGCTTTTTTCAGCAGCTCAAATCTTTGGGTTTTACCCTGCGGGAAAGTGGTGATTATTTCGGCTACAGCATTGCATTGGGATCCGCTGAGGTCAGTTTGCTAGAGCTCACCAATGCCTATCGCACTTTAGCAAATGCAGGGCAATGGTCAGAAATCTCTATGCTTAAACGAAGTAGAACATCCAAAACATCTGGCCCTGCAATAAAAAAAGTTCCTGTGCTCACGTCCCAAGCCGCCTTTATTGTGAGCGATATTTTGGCTGACCCTACAGCACGTGTACACACTTTTGGTTTAGATAGTGTGCTTAATACCCGTAGCTGGACTGCCGTTAAAACGGGCACCAGCAAAGATATGCGTGATAACTGGTGTATTGGTTATTCCGACCGCTATACCGTAGGGGTATGGGTGGGTAATGCGAGCGGTGAAGCCATGTGGGATGTATCTGGAGTACATGGCGCTGCACCAGTCTGGAGTGAAGTAATGACTGCCTTGCATGCCAGAAAACCTTCGCAGGCGCCGCAGGCACCGCCTGGGTTAGTCCATGCATCCATCACGTTTTCCAATGCGCGGGAAGCTGCGCGTCAGGAATGGTTTTTGGAAGGCACACAACGCAGCCATATTAGTCTTGCTCCTGCAGTACGTGCTGCCATTGTTGCTCCGGTAGAAGGAACCGTCATTGCATTGGACCCGGATATTCCACCTTCGCGTCAGAGAGTCAAACTCATCAGTAACCAACGCCGAGGAGTATTTTGGCGTATTGATAATCAGCCAGTAAAAACTGCACAAGGCAATCCCGCCTGGATGCCTCAGCCTGGTAAACATCTGATTACCTTGCATGATGCTAGCGGAGCTGAGCTGGATCGGGTGGCAATAGAGGTGCGCGGTGCAGTTTCCCGGCTCGCCGCTAAATAAAAATTCTTGTGGTAGTGAGAACTTAAGTTGAAATTTTTTGTTTCAAGAGCATAAGCCTTATAGACGGGAAATTTCAAAGATTACTGGCTAGCGCCCTCTAGTCTAGCCGGGTTGTTTCTTTGTTCTGAAGACAAGCCTGTCATTCCTAATTTTCAGCTTTAATAACATCAACATTTTAATAGGAGGCTTGCAGTATGCCCCTTCCTCTCCACTGTAGAAAAGTGCTGTTCAATGGGGCACGGCTAGCTCTAGCCTCTATTTTCTTATGGCTTAGTTTTTTTACTGCTCAAGCGCAGATCCAGGCGCGGGAAGCCCCTCAAAGGATGATAGTTCTACTTTCTCCCGCGGCTGTAGCCTCTCAGCGGGTAATGGTAAACGATCGCTTGAATAATATTTTTCCTGATCAACGTGTACAGCGAAACCCTAGAGCTTGGTCCGCCGTCTCTCTGCAAACGGCTTTATTGGTGCGGGATATTGAAAATCGGAGCGGTGTCAAGGCCATCCTCACTTTCGGCAACCTAACCCACGGTTTCGGGGCAGAGCTTACGAGTAGTCAAGTAGAGGCTTTAAAAAGTGACCCCCGAGTTCAAGATGTATTTGCAGATGCCATCGGTTATGGTGCTGCCAATCCCAACCCCTGGCTGAATCTGCCTGCTTTTGGTCCTGGCTATCAATACACCAACGGCTATAACTTGTATGCGATTGATGCGATTAGCGGTAACCCGGCCTTAGATAATCCTGCACTTACTCTTAGTTACCGTAGCAATGGGCCCTACCCTGTCAAAGCTTATGTTTTTGATTCGGGAATACAACCTCATTTCGATCTGAACTTTAACTGGAAAACTGACCATATAAGCTTTGATTGCCATAAAAACGTGGGAGGTAATGGTTGCGTAGAGGGAGAGACGCCAATTTATCCCTATGTTGTGGCCTGCGACTCTCATGCAACCCAAGTAGCTGGGGTTATGGGAGCCAAGCGGGAGAACAAACCGGTGGGAATAGAAGGGGTTGCCCCTGGCGCAGAACTCGTTTCCGTAAAAGTACTTAACTACTGTAATCCTACAGAAGGCTATCCGGGTATTTCCTATCTTTCTGGGGTTGTGGCAGGCATTAACTGGATGGCAGCGCAAGTTCCCGATAACGGTGTAGATGAGCAAGGCAATCGACGTTTAAGTGCGGTCGCTAATATGAGTATTTTATGGGGAGGGCCTCCCGAGAATAATCCTAATTATATTTCGCCTGCGGGTCAGGCGGCACTTACCGAAGCGATTAGGGCAGCAGTGGCCAAAGGGATTTTTTTTAGTTTTGCAGCAGGTAATTTTAGTGGAGATGCTTGCCTGTTCTATCCGGCGAAAATAGGCATTTCGGTTAGAGGGGCTATGGCTGTAGGGGCTATTAGCCCCACGGGAGCTGTTATGCAGGAAAGTCCTTCTTCCACTGCTTCCTATGGTCGTTGTGTAGAGATATGGGCGCCAGGGGTCCAAGTGCAGAGCACGGGCGCTTTTCCGGGAATAAGTGAGAGCAATAATATTAAACCTCATCAAGAGCTGCCCTATGTGTGGGGGCCTGGAGTTCCCCTCTCTCCTACAAGTAGCAATATGTATCCTGGGCAGCACTATCTTTTGCCGGGAACAGGCTCTTCCTTGGCAGCTCCACATGTAGCAGGAGCGGCTTTATTACTGGCTAGAAAAAGGGCTTTAGCTCATCAGCCCCTGCCTTCTCCCGCAGAGATAGAACAGACTTTAAAGCAAAAAAGTAAAGTATTGCCAGCTCCCTATGACAAATATGGAGGTATTCCCCAAGCGATTACTCCTCTACCTGTCAAGGTCTTGAGCGTTGATCAGTTTTAAGGAAGAGTAAAAGATGAATAGCGCTACAAAATACAAAATTTGCAGAAGTATATTGTTGATCTATAGCCTTATTTTGAGCGGTTGTGGGGGAGGAGAAGGAGAAAAGAATGCGTCAGTTCTTCTCATATCATCAGCGCCTTCTTTTCCATGGCCCCAGCCCGTGGTATTTACCGATTTTATCGGGACCCAGAATTATTTTGAATTACACACTACCCACTATTCTCTTTCCAATAAGTGCTTGACCTGCATTACCGTGCGAGGGATTGCGCGGGAGAGCCGCGAACTAGGAAATTTGCGCTCCAACCTAACTCCCTTCTATTGGCCTGTTCCCTATAACGAAAAGTCTTATACGGAGTTACCCATCGATTACAGCCGTAAGATTGCAGTGGTATTAGAAGATGCTGCCTACCACCCAAGCTATAAGTATTCAGTAGAAAACGTAGAAGAGACTGTGGATACGATCCTGATTAAGATACGCAAATGCTCGGTAACGCTCTTGTTGGATGGAATCATGACTGATAATGCTATTGAGCTTGGATTGCTTCTTCCTAAGACCGATAAGTCTATTCAAGTGTTGACCGTACAAACTGCTAACCCCCCGGCTTTCGGACATGAACCTACCGGAATAGGAGGGTGTTAATAGTTAACTCAATCAACAATAAAGATTACAAGGATCAGCGCTCCCTTTTCTCTTACAGGATTGATTATTTATATCGTTTTTGCTACCAGTTAAAAGAGTTTTACCGTAATATTCATCAGCCTCTTGAGCTGAAAACAGCCTGAGAAGCCCATGGATAATGGGAAGGGGCAGATGCCCAGAGGAAAATCATGGGCTTTAAATCCTGCATTAATTCAACGGCTTGTCTTAGGCCAGTACTCTTTTCACACTGAAGTAAACGTAAATCTTTGCTAGAGTATAAAAATCGTTGGGTAAGCTCATCAGTTTGATCCATAATCCCTACTCGAAAGGGGGCCGTAAAGCGCATGCGACGTGCCGATCGTTTATTTGAAATTGTTCAATATTTGCGGGGGCGCCGACTCACTACTGCGCGACAGCTTTCTGAGTGGTTAGAAGTTTCTGAGCGTTCGATTTATCGTGATATGGCGGATTTGCTGGCTTCTGGGGTGCCTATCGAGGCTGAAGCAGGCGTAGGCTATAGGCTTAGCAGCAGTTACGATTTGCCTCCGCTTATGTTTAGTTATGATGAGATAGAAAGCCTGGTGGCTGGTGCCCGCATGGTGCAAGCATGGGGCTCTCCCCAGCTCAAAAAGGCAGCGGGTTTGGTGCTAGCCAAAATTGCAGGGGCACTGCCAAAAGATAAACGGATTGTTCTGGAACGTACTCCCTTGTTTGCTCCGGATTTTTTTATCGATAAAGCCGTGGGTGAACGTTTGGATGTGATGCGAGGAGCTATCCAGAAGCGTGAGGTGGTGCAGCTAGACTATACCGATATGAAAGGTAAAAACTCTTTACGCACTGTACGACCTTTGGCGTGTGCGTTTTGGGGCGGCACCTGGTCTCTGGAGAGCTGGTGTGAGTTGCGCAATGATTTTCGTAATTTTCGTCTGGATAGAATTCAAGCGCTTGTGTTGCCCGGGCGTCGATTCGTAGATGAACCAGGGAAAACCTATGCGGATTTTCTAAGGCAGATGCAGCGTGAAACCGGTAACAATGCTTCAAGGAGTTAATGTCTTTTGAATCGAACGGCCACTCAGCATGCAGACAGAAAGCGTAATCCTCAGCAGATTCAGCGTCATCTGACTGCCCTTAAAGCCTTGACTGTAATTCCAGGGGTAGGAAAATCACTGGCGGCTGATTTAATTCAGCTAGGTTATTACAAGGTTGAGGATTTAAAAGGGCAAGATCCGCAAAAAATGTATGAGAGGCTTTCTGAATTGAGCGGGGGGCCGCAAGATCGTTGCGTGCTGTATGTGTTCCGCTGTGCAGTTTATTTTGCGCAAGAGCCTCATCCAGATCCGGAGTTACTTAAATGGTGGAATTGGAAGGATTGAAAATCTGAAAGTGAAAGTTGAAGGTCGCTGGTACGGAGTGCCTGTAAAAACTACAGGCTAACAAGCTGTGCAAATTGTTTCAGATCAATATTTCCGCCTGAGACAATAATTCCTACCCGTTGGCCTTCCGTTGGCACCATACCTTCCAGAGCTGCTGCAGCAGCCAGGCAGCCGGTAGGCTCCACCACCATTTTCATCCGTTCTGCAAAAAACTTCATGGTTTTGATAAGCTGCGCGTCACTGACTGTCACAATATCGTCTACTAGGGCCTGGATAAGAGCAAAGGTGTGATGCCCCAATGCTTGAGTTTGGGCGCCATCCGCAATAGTGTTTGGGGTAGCTATTTTGATAATTTTGCCTGTACGAAAACTTTGTTGCGCATCATTTCCCGCTTCTGGTTCTACGCCAATGACGCGACACCTGGGGTTTAAGGTTTTGGCTGCGATGGCGCAGCCAGAAAGTAAGCCCCCTCCACCTAAACAGACTAGCAGCATATCTAGCTCCCCGGTCTGTTCAATAAGCTCTTTAGCCGCTGTGCCTTGACCCGCAATAATATGCGGATGATTAAAGGGAGGTATAAGTGTCAAGCCATATGCTTCTGCCAGTTGTTGCCCGATAGTTTCCCGGTCTTCGGTATAACGGTTATAGAAGACAATATTTCCACCATAGCCTTTGCTGGCCGCAATTTTGATAGGTGGGGCATCCTGCGGCATCACAATAGTGGTAGGAATCTGTAGCAACTGACCTGCAAGAGCGATCGCTTGTGCATGATTTCCGGAGGAGAAAGTTACAACTCCCTTTTTGCGCTGTTCTTCAGAAAGCTGGGCAAGCGCATTAAACGCGCCGCGAAATTTAAAGGCTCCCATGCGCTGAAAATTTTCGCATTTAAAAAATAGCTCAGCCCTGGTGATTTGATTGGCGGTTTTAGATCTCATGACGGGCGTCAGATGCGCCACTGCTTTAAGACGTAAGGCCGCCGTACAGACATCTTCATAGTTGACACTTAAATTCATCATAACTTCCTAGATTGACCAATCTAATACAAAGCCTTTGGTGGGAAATAAGTGATTTATTTCTTTTCTAAATTATTTCTGTTGTTGCTTTGCTGTGCTAGTGCACAGTCCGTACTTGGCGCTTGGAGACAACCGATTTAGAAATACGATAAAGACTAAATAATAAAAAGCCGAGTCGTATTTTGACTCGGCTTTTTTTAATCCGCTCTTCTTACTCTTTTTATAGAAGAAGGCTTTCTCAAGTATTTACTTCACGCGGTTACGATACTCGTGCGTGCGTGTATCAATTTCTATTTTGTCCCCGATTTCTACAAAGGCAGGTACCACTATTTCGTAGCCTGTCGGTTTTAAACGGGCCGGTTTCATCACCTTGCCAGAGGTATCTCCTTTGACGGCCGGCTCGGTATATTCAACTTCTCGTACTAACATGGTAGGGAGCTCTACTGAGATAGCTCTTCCCTCATAGAACACTACGCTTGCTGCCATGCCCTCTTCAAGGTAGTTCATGGCATCGCCCATCATTTCTTCTTCTATTTCGAATTGGTTATAGTCAGCGTCCATCCAAACGTAGAGAGGATCGGCAAAATAACTGTAAGTAACATCTTTTCGGTCAAGTATTAAAACATCAAACTTTTCATCGGCTTTAAAAACAGATTCTGTACCAGAACCTGTTAGCAGATTTTTTAATTTCATTTTGACTACGGCGGCGTTACGGCCCCCTTTGCTGTATTCGGTCTTTAATACGACCAATGGATCCTTGCCTACCATGATGACATTGCCGGCGCGGAGTTCTTGCGCGATTTTCATTGAAACACCTTAGTAACTAAGTTGATGGTAATTGCGATTTAAGTCGCGAAAATTTTTTATGGCTTGCCCCATCGCTGTGATTAGCAAGACTGTAAATTGATTAGGAGTTTTGTTAGCAATTGAAATTGCCAGTAAAAATCCGATCAATTCAAGAGTTTAGCTTTTTCAGCACAAATTCGGAAAATCTCTCTCCAAGGTCAGTTGTTTGCATCAGTTCAAGACCCATCTTTTTAGAATGCTGGCAAAGTGCGGGTAGAGCTTGTAGCAATTTGGAAAAACTTCCTTTGGGCCAATTTCCTTGATTCCATGCCAGATGTATTTGGCGGTTGAATAGGGCCAGGTCATCAGGTGCTTTTTTTAAAAACCAGTTTAAAAATGCATTCAGTTTAATTAAATGCGTATCCTGAGTTTGAGCGTAAATATTCCAGATATGCGGAACCCCGGCTAACAGCGCTCGAGCCAAAGAGTCTTCTCCGCGAACAAACACTAAATCACAACTGGCTAGCAAGTGATCAAAACTAGATTGCGGTAAAAACTCTAGCCGTTGTAAGGTAGCCGAGCCTATTTGATGCGTCTTTTTTGAGCCTAGCATACGGTTGGCAACTTCTCCCTCTGCAAGCAGTAGCAAAACTGGCTGCAGGGTGGACTGCAGATCTGCCATGAACTCTTCCACAGGGGCGTAGGGGTAACAAAACATTAAACAAACTAAGGTATCTGCAGTTATTTTTTGGGTAAAGGGCAGGTCAGGCAAAGTAGATGTTTTTTCTTGGGAAGCCAGTAAACCCCCGCTTTGCGGATGAACACCCGGAAAGAAAAAATATTTCATCAATCCATTGCGCTGAGGGGAGGGCAAGCCATGGCAATCGAGCGCAAATTGTTCGGCAGAAAAATATTCCAGATTGATCCATACCGGCGGAGTGTTTTTACTCACCATGGCTGCAATATAGGCTGAGGGAGGATCACAACCAAAAGCTTCGAGCACTACCTGAGCGGGTTGGAGCCCATCTGCAGCTTCCCAGGGGTATACCTGGGCATAGAGCCTGTGTTGCGGGGCTAATGCCTCAATAAGCCTTGGTTGATCAATAAACAAGCGCGCGGACCATCCAAACCCTTCTTGCATGCGTTGGGCCAAGCGCCAGCACACCCCCGCATCACCAAAATTGTCAATGACACGGCAAAAAATATCTAATTCCATTTCTAAACCATTTTTGTCGTTGTTGCTTTGCCTTGTTGTGCTAGAGCCCTGCCGTGGGCTTGGCGCTTAGATACAAGTGATTTAGAAATGGAATAAAGAAGGTTGAAAGGAGAACAAACGCTTGAATTATTTTTTAGTTTCATTGGGCGAAATGAGGGGTATTTTTACAGTACGCAGTTTTCCCGATTCCCCAGGAAATCCCTCAAAAACCGATTCCACCAGCCCCGGCATGATCATGCTTAGCTCTTTGCTTGTTCCTTCACTCACCGCGCGGCTTTCAAAAAGCCGTTTTCCACCGGCGGTTGTAATATTCAGTTTGAGGCTCCGGTTGTAAATGCTTGTGGTATAGCTTCGCTCCAGGGGGTATTGCCAGCCTAATCCCCAAAAAGAAGAGTTACGCCAACCGGGCCAGAACCCTCCATACATATAAGCAGGCGAATAAAACGGATCTCTTAACTCACGAACCACCATTTCTCGCTGACTGATGTGAGGCTCAAACTCTACAAGTAGGGCGGCTCCGGATGCTTTGTAAGTAAACCCGTAACGAGCCATTTGATTAATAATTAATTGCTCATACGCTTTTGTTTCCAGGCTAGGCTCTGAAGAAGGCTTGTGTTTAAACGAAAAGCTTTTGTCTTCCAATTGTTGTGGCCACTCATGAAAAGTGGTGACATCGCTGCGCATCATCGGCGCAGAGCTGGCGCATCCGGTCAGGATAAAAGCAAAAAGGCTTAAAGCAAAAAAAGATATTCTCATGATATTTCGCTCCATGAAACATTCAGACTCCTGGGGCCACTCTTCGGTTCCTCTGCATCCTTTACTGTCAGAAGTTTTGAATCTCTTTACAATCTAGAGATTAATTTTAAAGGCTAAAGCCTTTTTTAACCGCCTCATGAAGGTCAGCTAATGCGTACTGAACAAGCTATTACTGTTTTTCGAAAAGACTATACTCCTCCCGGCTTTTGGGTGGAACATGTCAACATGGGTTTTGATCTTGATTTGAAGACCACTGTTGTTGCGGCTGAATTCACTGTAAAACGCAATAGGGCTTCCCCCCAGACCTCTCTTCGCTTATTTGGTCGGGAATGCCCACTCGTGTGGATAGCTGTGAACGGACGGCGCCTGAGCAAGGCAGATTATCACATTGAAGATGAACTGCTTACTATAGAAAATATGCCTGATAGTGCTACTGTGCAGGTAGTTACTGAACTTAAACCCTCTAAAAATACTTCCATGATGGGCTTATATGCTTCACGGGGTAATTTTTTTACCCAATGTGAGGCTGAAGGCTTCAGACGTATTACCTGGTTTCCTGATCACCCCGATGTGATGGCTACTTACACGGTAATGCTACGGGCCAACCGCAAGGATTTTCCGGTACTCCTTAGCAACGGAAACTTGATCGAGGCAGGAAAACTGCCCGATGGTCGACATTATGCTAAGTGGAATGATCCTTTCAGAAAACCTTCTTATTTGTTTGCGTTGGTAGCAGGAAAACTTGCTTGTTTGGAAGAGACCATTAAGATCGGTTCTGGGGAAAAGAAACTACTCCAAGTTTATGTTGAAAAGCATGACCTCAAAAAAGCAGCGTGGGCGATGCAATGCTTAAAAAACGCTATCGGCTGGGACGAGGCACGTTTTGGTTTGGCGCTTGATCTGGAGCGATTCATGATCGTGGCTGTCAGTGACTTCAACATGGGTGCCATGGAGAATAAGGGTCTGAACATATTTAATACGAGTGCGATTTTGGCGCATCGCCATACTCAGACCGATGATGATTTTGCTCGGGTAGAGGCGGTTGTGGGTCATGAATACTTTCATAACTGGACGGGCAATCGGGTCACCTGTCGCGATTGGTTTCAACTCACCCTAAAAGAAGGTTTAACGGTTTTCAGAGATCAGGAATTTTCTGCTGATATGGCTGCAAGGGGCTTGCCTGCGCTAGCGGCTTACAGCGCTCGGGCAGTACAGAGAATCGCCAACGTGCGCAACTTGCGCAGCGTGCAGTTTGCGGAAGATGCGGGGCCTATGGCTCATCCTATCCGTCCTGAAAGCTTCCAGGATATTTCTAATTTTTATACTGCGACGGTGTATGAAAAAGGAGCAGAAGTCATTCGTATGCAGCATACCCTCTTAGGTGAGGCAGGTTTTCGCAAAGGAATGGATTTGTATTTTCAGCGGCATGATGGCTCGGCTGTGACCTGTGATGATTTTGTGCAAGCCTTAGAAGATGGTAGTGCTGTAGATTTATCACAAATGCGGCGTTGGTATTCCCAAGCGGGCACTCCTTTGGTAAAAGCACAAACGGTTTACGATGAAAAGTTAAAAACTTTCACATTAACATTAAGCCAAAGTTGCCCGAAAATAGGAGTTGAAACCCTAGCCGATACACCAGAAAAACAGCCTTTTCATATTCCTTTCACGATAGGGTTGCTAGACTCCGATGGAAAAGATTTGCCTTTACACCTTAAGGGAGAGAAGGCTGCTGTTTCTGAAGGGCTTGCGGAAAGAGCAAGCAGCCTGATATTAGATTTTAAGGAGGCCTCCCAAACCTTCGTTTTTACTGATGTGCCAGAAGAACCTGTACCTAGCTTGCTGCGGGGATATTCTGCCCCCGTTAATCTGGAATGGGAGGCGACAGACCAGCAGCTTGCCTTTTTGCTGGCTAATGATAGTGATGCATTTAACCGTTGGGAAGCAGGCCAGCAATTGGCCATCCGTCGCTTGGTGGCGCTGACCCAGGCGGTGATGGAGAATCAGCCTTTAATGCTTGATAAGGCAGTCATCAACGCTTTTGCATCGGTCTTGGCTAATGAGGCGCTGGACGCTGCATTTAAACGAGAAGTACTTATGCTGCCCAGTGAGGCTGCAATTGGCTCAAAAATGAGCATTCTTGATCCTTCGGCGATTCGAACTGCGCGTATTTTCATGACCCAGCAAATCGCGCAATTATTGAAAGACCAGTGGGTAGAATGCTTTTGGACTCATCAGTCTTCGGAAAAATATTCTCCTGATCCTGTTTCTATGGGAAAACGGGCACTAAAGAATCTGGCTTTGGCCTATTGGCTGGAAACAGGGGATTTAGAGGCTATCAAAGCGGCAAAACGTCAATATAAAAAGGCCGATAATATGACAGATCGTTTTTTTGCACTGAATGCCCTTGTTAATCTCACACCAGAGCATTCTGTTAAAGCTTTAAATGATTTTTATAAACGCTTTGAAAAAGAAGCTTTAGTGATTGATAAATGGTTCCGCTTGCAGGCTGGCGCACGCTGGACTAATGCCAAGCTGATCCGCTCCTTATCCAAGCACAAAGCCTACACTTTAGAAAACCCCAACCGTATGCGCTCACTGCTGTTTACCTACATGCTGGCAAATGATGCTTCCTTTCATGCCCTAGATGGTTCTGGTTATGACTTATGGACAGAGTTTTTGCCTAAAGTAGATAAACTTAATCCCGAAGTAGCAGCCCGTCTTGCGCGCGCCCTGGATCGGTGGCGCAAGCTGACACCGCAGTTGCAAAGCCAGGCGCGTGCAGCGCTTGAGAGAATCAGTCGACTTTCTTTATCCAAACCTAGTTCAGAAGTGTTGAATAAAGCATTGCTGCTTTAAAGTTGGCAAAATAGGGTTTGCAGAGCTTAAAACAATAAGCCCAGATGTAGCCCCCGTAGCTCAGTGGATAGAGCGATCCCCTCCTAAGGGATAGGTCACACGTTCGATTCGTGTCGGGGGTACCAAAATCGCTGCCCTTTCTAACATATCCGTATCACCGCGGCTTGCCTTTGCCATGCCAAGATACCTTGGGCTGGGCTTCTATCACTCAGCTTGCAGAAGTGAAATGACACATCAATTTATTGAGTGTTCTAATCCTTGGCTGATCTATTCCTTTGATTACAGCGAGAGAAAAGATAATTGAAACGAGTAGAAAAGTTTTTTAAATAGAAATGATTCGCGTTTACTGTTATTATAAAATCTCACCTTTAAATTTCTACGTTTCCTGAACTACAAGATATGCAGTTTTTATTTAAAGAAAGAAGTTCTATGTTTTACTCCTGCTCACTGCGATTTAGAGTTTCCTTACTTACTTTGTTGTCGGTGTTTAGTTTTTCTTCGATTGCACAGGAAAAAGTGCTGAATCTGTATTCAGCACGTCATTACCAAACGGACGAAGCCTTGTACGCTAACTTTACTAAAACCACTGGAATAAAAGTGAATCGCATCGAGTTAGGGGATGAACCTCTCTTGGAGCGTTTGCGAGCAGAAGGAAGTAAAAGTCCTGCCGATGTGATTTTGCTAGTGGATGCTGCACGGTTATGGAAAGCCCAGACAGAGGGGCTGTTCTCGCCGGTGCAATCGAAAATTTTGACAGAGCGCATTCCTGCCGAGTTACGTGCTAGTGACAATAGCTGGTTTGGTTTTTCCAGCCGAGCGCGTGTAATTGTTTATAACAAGGCAACCATCAAGCCAGAAGATACCGATACTTACGAAAAGCTAGCGGATCCAAAAAACAAAGGCAAAGTATGTACCCGTTCTGGCAGCCACCCTTACAATTTATCCTTGTTTGGAGCCATGCTTGAGCGTGCAGGTGAAGCGAAGACAGAAGCTTGGCTAAAAGGGCTGGTTGAAAATCAGGCCCGTAGCCCAAAAGGAGGGGATACCGATCAGATTAGAGCCGTAGCCAGTGGAGAATGCAGCATTGCGCTAACGAATAGTTATTACTGGGTGCGTTTGCTTAAATCCAGCAAGCCTGAAGATCGCGAAGTGGTATCCAAAGTGGGCGTGATTATGCCTAATCAAAGTGGTTATGGCACGCATATGAATTTATCCGGAGGAGCAGTGGCTCGCTATGCTCCTAACCGCGAGGCAGCTGTGCAGTTTTTAGAATATCTTGCCAGCGATGAAGCCCAAGGCTATTTTGCAAATGGAAATAATGAGTGGCCAGTGATCAAGGTTGCAGCTCAGCGCAATCCTGAGCTTGAGAGCCTAGGCAATTTTAAACAGGATAGACTTTCCGCTGCCGTGATTGGATCCCGTTCTGCACAAGCACAAAAGTTATTGGATAAAGTAGGCTTCAAATAAAGTCAATTGTTAGCTTTAAATGCAACGAGATGATCGGCATCCAATCGGATGCCGATGTATTCCCCGGGATGATGGTTATGATGACTGGGTACCAGAGCCAATACTTCTCGTCCGGAAGGTAATTCAAGCGTGTATAAAAAGTCAGCTCCCCGAAAGGCTTTGCGTAACACCAAAGCTTGAAGCGGAGCGGAGTCATCGTGCAGGACGTCATCAGGCCGTAGCAACACATCAAAGGGACCATCCCCTTCAGGTAAGGGGTGGTTACTGGCCAAGACTTGGGCAGGAATACTTCCCACTTCTGTAGTGACATGGGCGGTCTCAGCTTGGCCGCGTAGATAACCAGGCACAAACACCCCTTCTCCTACAAAGTTTGCAACATACCGTGTTGCAGGACGATGGTAGAGGTTATACGCCGTATCCCATTGCTCGATCTGTCCATCACGCATAACTCCTACCGTGTCACTGATCGAAAAAGCTTCCTGTTGATCATGAGTGACCACAATTGCTGTGGTATGACAGGCTTTTAAAATTCTGCGTAGCTCATGAGACAGTTTCTCACGCAGTGCTGCATCCAAGCTAGAAAAGGGTTCATCTAAAAGCATGAGTATTGGTTGAGGGGCTAAAGCTCGGGCTAAGGCTACCCGTTGCTGCTGTCCACCCGATAGCTCATGCGGATATTGTCGCGCCTGTGCTTGTAGGCCAACTAGTTCCAGCATTTCTTTGACTCGTGCTGTCGATTGAGCTGCTGTATGTTTTACCAGACCAAAAGCAATATTTTCTGCGACTGTTAGATGAGGAAATAGTGCAAAATCCTGAAATACCATTCCAACTTGGCGCTTCTCGGTAGGCAGATTAATTAAAGAACGTTTGGATTTTTCATCAACATGAACAATGCAGCGGCCAGCCAAATCAATACGCCCCCTGCTGGGCAAAACAAAACCTGCAATGGTTCGTAGTACAGTTGTTTTCCCGCAGCCTGAGGGACCCAGAAGACAGCTAATCTCGCCAGCTTGAAGTTCTAAACTAATGTTTTTAACGACTGGAACGCTCATTTCCGGGTACCTAATCGTTAAATCCTGCAGTGATAAATAAGCCATTAATAGCCTGCCATTTTTCTAATCTGTCAAAAAAAGATTATCCGATATAGATGTTTCTTGTTCTTGCTGGACGCAGGCTTGCGATACAAGATAGCCATTTTTATAGCCTTTTTTCACAGTATTTCCCTTGTCGATTTCGTTTCTTACCTAATTTAAAGCTATCGTGCCTTTGCACCCCTTACATGTTTTAAGAAGGTCAACTGAACAATTACAGTTCAATATAATTTAAAGATGATTCAAAACGGCAGCTCTACTAATAATTTTTATAGTTTTTTTTTGCATGGTTGGGATACAGCAAAGAGTAAAGTATTCAATTATTCACAGCTTAGTAAATGGATATTATTGCTTATAGGCATACTGATGCTTTTGCCGCTGTTGGCTTTGATCATGGCAGCATTCAAAAGCTTTGATGAAGAGTTAATAACACATCTTGTGCAGACAGTTTTATGGGAAACCGTTCAAACTTCTGCTTTGCTAGCCATAGGAACCCTGATAGGGACAGTATTGTTGGGTGTGGGATGTGCTTGGTGTGTTGAACGCTATGAGTTTAGAGGGCGCCGTTTGTTAGCGTGGTTGCTCGTGCTTCCCCTAGCGATGCCCACTTATGTAATCGCTTTTGCTTACACAGATTTACTGCAGTTTAGTGGGCCCTTACAGCGTTGGTTGCGCCATTCTATAGGCTTTAATGGCTATCTGCCCGACATACGTTCGCTTTGGGGTGCAATTGTATTGTTTAGTGTGGTCTTGTATCCCTACGTTTATTTGTTCACAAGAGCAGCGCTAGGAGAACTTTCCAGTTCTGCTATAGAAGCCGCGCGTTCTTTAGGTTTATCAAGTCGAGCCGTTTTTCTGCGAGTTGTTATTCCCCTTGTTTTTCCGGCACTTACTGCTAGTGCTATGTTGGTGTTGATGGAAACGCTGGCGGATGTAGGAGCGACTTATTATTTTGGATTGTCTACTTTTTCAGCCAATATTTATCGCACCTGGTATGCACAGAACAGTCGGGGAACAGCACTGATATTGGCTTTGATTTTATTGTTACTCGTAGCAGTAATTTTCTGGATTGAACGCCGGGCGCGGGGACGAGCGCAGCAGATCACCTCTCGCACTCACAAACCCTGGGTAAAAACTCCTTTGTATGGCTCTATGGGTGCAGCTATAGCCGGCTTACTATTACTTCCTATATTGCTGGGTTTTGTATTTCCAGTAGCCACCTTATTGTGGCAGTTACTACGTGAACCAGAACTGGCAGTGGATTTAACACGGTTTTGGCAATGGTTAAGCAATACGTTTACGTTGGGAGTGTGCGGTGCAACGCTTACGGTTCTTCTTGCACTAAGTTTTGCCTATGGCGTTCGGTTCTCGCGTTCTACATTCCGAAACTTATTAAATCGCATGCGTAGTGTTTTGCGATTTGGCTATGCAGTGCCCGGGGCTGTGATTGCATTAACAATCTTGTGGCCCATGGTGTGGTTAAATCAAATGAGTACTCAGATAACAGGATTTACTATTTCCTTATTTACCGGAAGTATTCTTGCATTAATCTATGCTTATAGTTTGCGATTTTTTGCAGTGGCTGATGGTGGAGTAGTGTCCGGAGTTGAACGTATCACGCCTAATTTGGATGCGGCTGCTCGTACTTTAGGCGCTAATAGCGTTCAGGTGTTCTGGCGTGTGCATAGGCCACTCATGATGCGTTCCGTGGGGGTGGCATGGATTTTGGTATTGATTGATGTAATGAAAGAACTACCGGCTACTTTGTTATTGCGCCCTTTTAATTTTGATACCTTGGCTGTTATAACGAGTCAGTTGGCTCAGGATGAGCGTTTAGCCCAAGCAGCCTTACCTGCATTAGCGATTGTTGTAATTGGTTTGTTTCCCGTACTCATCGTTTCAAAGCTGCTCAATAAATCCTTTCACTAAATAGGTATTTCTCTTCTAATGGGTTGGCTTTGTCTAATTATTTTCTCATTTGAAAATGGCATATAAGGATAGAGTTTCCATACTCAAAAGCGCATGACCTGAATTATTGGAAAACAAGGAGAATTCTATAAGCATCATGCATAATAAAACTCACCATTTTTACCTGAAAACCTTTTTGTTCGATGCCATAACTACATTTTGTTTTTACTTTTGAGTCATCATGTTTTACTTAAAACGCGTCACACCTAATAGAGTCACTTTCTGACCCGCTACCATGAACAATTTACCTTTGTGGGCCCATATCAGTCTACTTGTATTACTTTTAATATGCTCGGCGTTTTTCTCAATTTCTGAGACTGCCATGATGGCGCAGAACCGGTCGCGCCTGAAATTTGATGCTAAGCAAGGTTCGACATCAGCCAAGCTCACTCAGGGCCTGCTGGAACGTGTAGATAAATTACTTTCTACAATCCTGATAGGTAATAACCTTATTAATACCGGATTGACTACCTTAGTTACAGCCTTAGCTATTAGTTCTTTTGGAAATGACGATAAGGTTTTAACGATAGCTACCTTGCTGGTAGGTACGCTCATTATCGTTTTTGCGGAAATTCTTCCTAAAGTCGTTGGGGCCAGTTATGCCGACCGTATTGCCCGAATAGTTGCTTACCCTTTGGCCGGTTTTCAAATATTGCTTGCACCTTTAGTTTTTTTTGTGAATGGCTTTGTAAATCGCCTTCTTTCTGTGCTGGGTATTAAAACGGGAACGGACGATGCTACTCAACGGCTTACTGCCCAGGAATTACGGCAGATTGTTCTGGAATCGCATAACTATATTCCAGCCAAGCCTCGTACGATATTGCTGAACTTGTTGAATTTGGAAGACTTGCGAGTAGATGAAGTCATGACCCCGCGCTCCCATATTGAAGTGTTAGATCTAGTACGCGGTGATGAAGGAGTGCGGGAGCAGCTGGCAACTTGCTACCACAACAAGTTACCTGTCATTGAAGCAGATCTTAGTAAAATTATCGGTATTTTGCATGTGCGCAGGGCGCTAGCGGCTAGCTTCGAAGGGCCTTTATCTGTCCAAGCGGTGCGTGATTTAGTAGAAACTCCCGTGTTTGTTCCATCTGGGACAGTAGTTCTACAACAACTTCAACAGTTTCAAGATACAGGCACACGCGTAGGTCTTGTGGTTGACGAGTATGGGGAAGTTCTAGGTTTGGTAACGCTAGAAGATATTCTGGAAGAAATTGTAGGGGAATACACGACCGCTAGCCCCCGCGCACCATCAGGAGCTGGACAGATTGCGAAACTAGATGAGGATGGAGCGCTCATTGTGGATGCTTCAACACCGATTAGATTATTAAATCGGCGTCTAAAGCTGGGTTTACCTGAAGAAGGGCCCATCACTCTAAATGGTTTGATCATAGAGCGCTTAGAAGACTTACCGGATGCTGAGGTCGCTTTACGTGTAGGTAATGTAGTGTTGGAGACCATGCAGGTAGAAGCGCACTCGATAAAGACTGTAAAAATTCGCAGAATGCGGGCATAAAAAGCATTCTGAGTGTTGAGAATGCGAGTTTTCAAAATTCTCTAGTCAGCTTTTTTCTATCAAAACTTTGCTAAACAATAATTTGTTTCTCTAAGTTGCTTATTTTATCTTTCCCATTATTTTTATGCAGCAGGGGTAGACGTTGCAACGTTCGTAAAGCGCGTTTATTCAAAAGCGTAATGTTACGCTGTTCCACTTTAATAAGCGCGGCTTGAGCCAAGGCTGTCAGGCAGCGACTAACCGTTTCAATGGTCATGCCTAAATAACTGCCGATTTCTTGACGGGTCATACGTAAGACATAGCATGTACTGGAAAAGCCTAAGGCTTCATAACGTTCAGACAAAAGTATCAGAAAACGGGCCAGGCGAGCTTCAGCAGATAAAAGATTTGTAAGGGTTTTGGAGGATTGTTCTCGCACCAGGCTGCGGCTGATAGCCCGGTAAAGATAGTCTTCAAACGCAGGCGTGTCTCGCAAAGCACAAACTACCTTGCGAAACGGGATAACAATTACATTGCATTCCGTTAATGCAATAGCCTGTAGTTGGTAATGTTGCTCGCATATTCCGTCTATGCCCAGCAAGTCGGACTTCATCGGAAAATCTGTAATCCGTTCATTTCCTTCAGCATCAATATTAGAAAGTTTTAAAAATCCAGAAAAAACAAGGTAAAGATTTTCAAAGGCCTCACCGCTACTGTACAAAGTTTTTCCCGTTATGATGCGGCGATGTTCAAATTCAATGGTATTGTTTTCGGTAATGGAAGGCTTTTGTTTTCCTAGCAAGACAAGTAGCTGTTCTAATGATGTTTTTGTTGAGGAATTTTCTACTGAATGAGCTGCAAGGCTGGCGGTCATGAATAAACTCCAAGGTGATTTTTAAAAGTTTTTAAAAAATGAAAAATCAGTGTTTTTCAGCAGAAAGAAAAGATCCCGGACTAAACGCTAGGCTGAGCAATGCAATCGCACGTCTATCTTTAAGAAAGCCTCGTAGATCTACCTTAAGAGCTCTACCAGTTTGAAGTGATAGGAATAATTTCATTTTTTGTAGTTTCTCCTTCCAGGAATGTATGTCAGTATCGGTAAGCACAAAAGTTTGAAGTATCAGCACACACTGATCTAATAGAGGCGTAAGTACCGATTTTTTTGTAGGAAAATTCTGGGGCTGCACTAGGCTCTATTCACCCTCTTTTTACCCGTCCAAACGGGTCCCTGAACGCAGATGACGACGGTAAGGCGGGCTGCATTTCCTAGCAGTGCAATTCCCTGTGCTGCGGTTTGCACCCTACACTGCCTTCGGGTAGGGGCCAAAAAAGCCATGCACTGCCTTGCAAAACCTTGCCAGAGACCAAGCCCGGCGACGTTTTGTGCTTTGTACATGGTTTTTGATTGGCAAACGCATCAAGTAAAAAGAGAGTGAACAGGCCCTCGTTGCAAGAATGGCACTTATCAAAAGGGTTGAGCGATGAGCCAAGTAGAGTGATAAGCGATTAGAAGTGCCATTTTTCTTTCGTAACGTGTTAGACTATCGGTCGTTCGGGGTGTAGCGCAGCCTGGTAGCGCACTTGCATGGGGTGCAAGGGGTCGCGAGTTCGAATCCCGCCACCCCGACCAAAAAACAAAAAAGTTGAGAGAATCTTGCTCTCAACTTTTTTTATTTATATGGTTGTAAAAGGTGTATTTGAGTTTGATTTAGTGGCACGCTAAAAGACGCGAAAATACTGCTTAAGCCTTGCTATAAAACATGACAAAGCCATCTTACTGACGCAAATCGTACTTCCTCAAAGGATTCTTATGGTGCGACCAGACCAAACTGCCCTGCTTAGGCAGCTCATGCAAGAGCGCATTCTGATTCTAGATGGCGCAATGGGCACCATGATTCAGCAGTATCGCTTATCTGAAGCGGATTTTCGTGGCAATCGTTTTACGAATCATCTTAAAGAACTAAAAGGCGATAATGAACTTCTTTCGTTGGTGAGACCGGATGTCATTACGGAAATTCATGAACAGTACTTGGCCGCGGGAGCCGATATTATTGAGACCAATACCTTTGGAGCTACAGACATAGCGCAAGCTGACTATGATTTACCTGCACATTACCCTGGCATTAGTTACGAACTGAATTTTGTTTCCGCCACACTAGCGCGTGCTGCCTGTGATAAATACAGTACGCCTGAAAAGCCTCGCTTTGTAGCAGGAGCTTTAGGACCTCAGCCCAGAACTGCCAGTATTAGTCCCGATGTTAACGACCCGGCAGCTAGAAATATCAGTTTTGATCAATTAAGAGCAGCTTATTACGAACAGATTGATGGCTTAGTGCAAGGTAATTGCGATATTTTGCTCGTTGAAACTATTTTTGACACACTCAATGCCAAGGCAGCCATTTTTGCTATTGATCAATATTTTGAAGAGAAAGAGATTAAATTGCCTGTCATGATTAGTGGCACGGTAACGGATGCCTCAGGGCGAATCTTGTCAGGCCAGACAGTTGAAGCGTTTTGGAATAGTGTGCGTCATATCAACCCTATCAGCATAGGGCTCAATTGCGCACTAGGCGCAGCATTGATGCGCCCTTATATTGAAGAGCTCAGTAAAAAAGCAGCCGATACCCCTATTAGTTGCTATCCGAATGCAGGGCTGCCTAATCCTATGAGCGCTACGGGATTTGATGAGACACCGGCCGATACTTCTGCTTTTTTGGCCAATTTTGCTGCCAGTGGCTTTTTAAATATTGCGGGTGGGTGTTGTGGTACTACCCCTAGCCATATCGCTGCGATTGGAAGAGCCTTAAGTCAGCATCGACCTCGCCTCTGGGGGGGAAATTATCGAGAAGCAGCTTGAGCAGCAAAAGCTTAAATTATTCTTCTTATGAATTAGCAGGGTGAATAAAAATTGTTTCTTTATCGCCTATGGCTTGGTGTATAGCTTCGGATCGATAGCCGATAAAAGTTAGCCATTGGCTGCATTCAAAATCTAACTGCGTACTATGGGTTGCCAATACAATGCGTGGTTTAAATTTTTTGATAGTAAGTTCAGCCCCTTTCAGAACCTCAAACTCAGCACCTTCAACATCTATTTTCATAAAAGAGGGAGGAGGATACTGCGGAAACTCCCTGTAAAAACCATCAACAGTAATAATTTTTACCGCTAAATTGCCCGCATCATGCAGCTTTCCAGTTCCCGTGCCGGTTCTTGTATCCATATAGGCCATCCCTGCTGTACTCCCAACAGCTGCTTCTATAACATGGACATTCGAACACTTGTTTTTTAAAAGATGTTTTTTCAAAAAGGCGAAGTTAATGCCGCGTGGTTCAAAAGAAAAAATTTGACCTTTAGGGCCTACCAGCTTAGACATTAGCACAGAGAAATATCCTACATGAGCCCCTATATCCAGGACGATGTCCCCATGGGTAAGCATTTTGCATAGGGCTTGTGTTTTTTCTGGCTCATAGATACCTCGTAAGAATCTGCTTCCCGAGGAGGGTATCCACTGGTAACCCCTTAGTGGTCCAGCCTTAATGGCCATGGTGAAGGGATAAAGGGACCATTTCAGCAGCTCACGAAAAAATCTACTTTTCATTCATTAGAATCCTAAACTGTGGTCTTAAATATGAGTTTTCTCTTTCAAGACACACAGTAGGCCTTCTTGGTTCCAAGTACAGATTTATTTATATACAGGAAACCTTGTTGTTAATTCATGTACCTGCGCCTTAACTGCATTGATATTACTCATATCATTTGGGTTATCTAATACCGAAGCTACTAAGTGAGCTACTTGTGCAGCTTCGGTCTCTTGAAACCCCCGAGTGGTAATAGCAGGTGAACCTATGCGGATTCCAGAGGTGATAAAAGGACTTTGGGGATCGTTGGGAATTGCATTTTTATTGACCGTGATATGGGCTTGCCCAAGAGCCATATCGGCAGCCTTACCTGTCATATTTTTCGCTTGAAGATCTACCAAAAATACATGGCTTTCCGTACGACCCGAAACAATTCGTAAGCCGCGTTCAGCCAAGGTTTTAGCCATGACATCGGCATTTCTTAATACTTGCTGTTGATAGGTTTTAAACTCAGGTTCTAGCGCCTCTTTAAAAGCAACGGCCTTTGCGGCAATTACATGCATAAGTGGCCCGCCTTGCAGGCTGGGAAAAACACTGCTGTTAAGCATTTTTTCATGTTCTACTTTAGCCAGAATGACTCCACCGCGGGGGCCTCGCAAAGTTTTGTGAGTAGTAGAGGTTACAAAATCCGCATGAGGGACAGGGTTAGGATAAACGCCTGCTGCGATTAAACCGGCATAATGGGCCATATCTACCATGAAATAGGCACCGCATTTTTTTGCAATGTGTGCCATTCGTTCGAAATCAAAACGCAAGGAATAGGCTGACGCTCCTCCTATTAGCAATTTAGGTTTTTTTTCTAGAGCGATATGTTCCATAGCGTCATAATCGATCTGCTCTTTTTCGTTAAGGCCATAAGCAACAATGTTAAACAGTTTTCCTGAGAGATTGGCGGGGGATCCATGAGTCAAATGTCCCCCATGGCCTAGATTCATGCCCATCACAGTATCGCCAGGTTTTAATACAGCAAAATAGACTGCCTGATTGGCTTGGCTACCAGAGTGGGGTTGTACGTTGGCATATTCTGCGCCAAATAATTGTTTTACTCGATCAATCGCCAATTGTTCGATCCTGTCTACATATTCGCAGCCACCATAAAACCGTTTGCCTGGATAACCTTCGGCATATTTATTAGTGAGTTGGCTTCCCTGAGCAGCCATGACAGCTGGCGAGGTATAGTTTTCCGATGCGATGAGTTCAATATGTTGCTCTTGACGGATATTTTCTTCCTCGATGGCGGACCATAGTGTTGGATCAAGTTCAGAGAGAGGCTGGTGTTTGTAAAACATGGGTTTTCCTTTGTTTGCAATCGTTAGGGATGCAGATCGAGCATGAGTTCTTGCATCAAAAACCATCGATTGCCCAGGCGCTCGGCTCTGTTGAGAACTTTTAAGAAAAGTCTAACAAAAACCCTGTGTTTCCTGATGTTCATTCATCAGTAAGCAGTCTTCGTGAATTTCTAGCCACTTACGCGCGCCAGTTGCACAGGGGTGATGGCAGGGATTATTTTAACTCGCTTTGTAGGAGGCCGTTCAGGTCGGGGGAATAGGGCATAGTTAAAAGTTGAACCTAAAAACAGCAGTTGACCCCTTCCTTATTTGTCAAGAAACTGATAAATCTTCACTTTGCTCCTCCTTAGGAGAGTTTCCCCTTAGATGACCTCGCTATAGCCCCGTTGGCATCGCCTGCTGACATTGCTCGTTGTTAGAAGAACAGCCTTGGGGTCTGCGTGAGCCCACCTCATGAGCGCATTTCAGGCTGTTCAACTGCTTTTTGTAAGTTTAAGCGTATCGTTTCTCAAAATCTTCAAGGTAATCTACTAAGCTTTGCACTCCTGCTAATGGCATGGCGTTATAAAGACTAGCGCGCATTCCTCCCACCGATTTATGGCCTTTGAGTTGTAATAATCCAGCCTCGCGGGCTCCTGAAAGAAAAGCTTCATTTCGGGAGGGGTCTTTTAGAAAAAAAGGAATATTCATACGAGAACGGCACTGCGGATCAACCAGGTTATGATAAAAGCTGCTTTTATCTAGCGCCTCATATAAGAGATTCGCCTTGCTAATGTTAGCTAGCTCGATTGCAGCTAACCCTCCACAAGACTTAATCCAATCAAATACTAGCCCGGCAATATAAATGGCGTAAGTGGGAGGTGTGTTAAACATACTGTCATTTTCTGCCACTATCTTGTAATCGAAAGCGCTAGGACACACAGGTAAGGCCTGACCTATTAAATCTTCGCGCACGATGACTATAGTCAGACCGGCAGGCCCAATATTTTTCTGGGCTCCGGCAAATATCAAGCCAAAACGAGATACATCGAGAGGACGGGACAAAATATGGCTGGAAGCATCTACCACTAAAGGGATGTGTTCAGGTAAACAGGGCCACTGAAAAAACTCTATTCCATCAATGGTTTCATTACCACAAATATGCAAATAGGCTGCATCTTTTCGTAATTGCCAGGTGTCTTGTTGGGGCAGCCAGGTTCGTGGTTTATAGCGCCCATTAAAAAAATTATTACTGGCGGCTTCCTGTACATCACCATATTTTCTGGCTTCGTTCAAAGACTTTGCTGACCAGCTACCGGTAATGATAAAGTCAGCCTTTCCCGTACGCTGGATAAGATTTAGGGGAACAATTGCATTTTCTGCCAGACCCCCTCCTTGCATAAACAAAATTTTGTAGTGATCCGGTACTGCTAAAAGCTCTCGCAAGGTTTGCTGTGCATGTTCGTGAATAGACCCAAATTCTTTGCTGCGATGGCTCATTTCCATCACGCTTATACCCGTTCCTCGCCAATCTAACATTTCATATGCGGCTTGTTGCAAGACGACTTCTGGCAAGGTGGCTGGGCCTGCTGAAAAATTATAGGGGCGCATGAAATAAGGGTGATTTATAGAAGAAATTTGAACTCTAGACTGAAAGCAAAAAAGTCGGCTTTGCCAACAGGGGAGTCAGTGTAAAAATTGCTTCAGACAACTTCAAACAAAAAAACCCGGCACTGAGCCGGGTTTTAGAAGGTTAACGCGCATTACCTTTTAATTTGACGGGTACCTACGACCTCAATCTCAACGCGACGGTTTTTGGCGCGTCCATCTTTGGTCTTATTATCCGCTACAGGTTGCTTTTCACCTTTGCCTTCCGTGTAGACACGGTTGGCTTCAACCCCTTTACTGACCAAGTAAGCCTTAACGGCTTCTGCACGGCGAATAGAGAGTTTTTGGTTATAAGCATCGGTACCAATGCTATCGGTATGACCTACGGCAATGATGACTTCTAAAGCAATATCCTTAAGCTTGGAGCTTAGGTCATCCAGTTTTGCTTTGCCTTCAGGTTTTAAGACAGATTTGTCAAAATCAAAGAAGGCATCTGCTGCAAAGGTAACCTTTTCAGTCGTTGGGCCTGCTGGAGCTGGTGCCGCAGCGGGAGCTGGTGCTGGCGTGGCTGCAGGAGCAGGCGCCGGTGCAGGAGCGGGAGCCGGTGGTTTGGGTACCAGGTCTGGATCGCATTCAGCGATAGCCATTGCTGGAGTGAAATAGCCTGTACGCCAGCACAGGCCAAACGGGTCGACTACGACGTTGCCGCGTTGGTCAACGACATAGCCACTAGTGGGGGACGAACCCTTAATATCCTTGGACTGAGCAATCGCGGCTGTTGAAGACACCGCGAGCGCAGAAGCAAGGACGAGGGACAGTTTGGAAACTTTATTCATATTTCTCCTCTCAACGTGTGAGACGCCAATCGCAGGTCTCCTGCGCGCTTTTTAGGACAAAGCAGCAACGCCAGCGCAGATTATAGCATTCGAACTAAACAACCGAAGGAGTACTGCTCGCTTGCTGACTAGAAAACCACATCTGGCGATATCAGTGCAAGGCTTTATACCCCAGCTATGCTGCATGTTGTTTAAAGCCAAGCGAATTTTCTTTACCAACAGAATTTTGCCATAGGCTTAAGTTTGCTTGACTGTAGCTTTCACTTCTATTGCATAAGCGTGCGATTTTGTTGGGTTTCCACAACAAAAATCTTCTTCTGAAAGCGTTTTTCCTACTTGTCTTGTCATCCTTTAAGAGGTCTCATTAAACCTAGCAAGGGGTTTCCTGACGGTACAATGAAGTTTATTGAATAAACCCTGGACTTTTCGCTCAGACTGGATGTCCACCATTGACGTTGCGTGGTGATTTTGAGCAGCAACACCCCTTCAAGGCTCCCACTTTTATGAATCAATTTGCGAAAGAAACTCTGCCAATTTCTTTGGAAACAGAAATGAAGCGCAGTTACCTGGATTACGCCATGAGCGTGATTGTAGGTCGCGCTTTACCAGATGTGCGCGACGGGCTTAAACCTGTGCATAGGCGAGTACTTTTTTCCATGGATGAAGTCGGGAACCACTGGAACCGGGCCTATAAAAAGTCTGCTCGCATTGTGGGCGATGTGATGGGTAAATATCACCCTCATGGGGATGCTTCGATTTATGACACCGTGGTGCGTATGGCCCAGAATTTTTCTCTGCGATATATGCTGGTAGACGGACAGGGAAATTTCGGCTCTATCGATGGGGATAATGCAGCGGCGATGCGTTATACCGAAGTGCGACTTGCAAAAATCGCTTCTGAGTTACTAGCCGATATCGATAAAGAAACCGTTGATTTTGGCCCTAATTATGACGGGAATGAAAAAGAACCTTTAGTTCTTCCGTCCAAAATCCCTAATTTATTAATCAATGGTTCATCAGGGATTGCCGTGGGAATGGCAACGAATATTCCCCCGCATAATTTATCTGATGTAGTAACAGCCTGCCTGCACTCTTTGCGTCATCCCCAATGCTCAGTAGATGAGCTGATTGAAATTGTTCAAGCTCCCGATTTTCCTACTGCAGGGGTGATCTATGGTCTGACAGGGGTGCGTGAAGGGTATCGTACAGGGCGTGGCCGTGTCGTTATGCGCGCTAAAACGCATTTTGAAGATCTAGAAAAAGGTAATCGACAAGCCATTATTGTGGATGAGATTCCTTATCAAGTGAATAAGAAAACTTTGATCGAAAAAATTGCTGAATTAGTCAATGATAAAAAAATTGAAGGTATAAGTGATTTACGTGATGAGTCGGATAAATCGGGTATGCGGATAGTGATAGAACTAAAACGGGGAGAGGTCCCGGAGGTAGTTCTAAACAATTTGTATAAACAGACTCAATTGCAAGACACCTTTGGTATGAACATGGTGGCTCTGGTCGAGGGACAACCGCGTCTGCTTAATCTTAAGCAGATGATCGATTATTTTTTGTTTCATCGCCGTGAAGTCGTGACCCGCAGAACTCTCTTTGAACTAAGAAAAGCCCGAGAGCGTGGCCATATCCTGGAAGGCTTAGCCGTTGCGCTGGCCAATATTGATGAGTTTATTGCAATTATTAAGGCAGCGCCAACTCCCCCCATTGCAAAAGTTGAACTCACCCTTAAAAACTGGGATTCATCTTTGGTGCGGGAAATGCTTACTCGACGCGTTGAAGATGGCAGCACTTTAAATGCAAACGATTACCGGCCAGCAAATTTGGATGTATCGCTGGGTTTACAAAAAGACGGGTTATATAGATTATCTGAAGAACAGGCCGATCAGATTTTGCAAATGCGTTTGCAACGTTTAACCGGTCTGGAACAAGACAAAATTATCAGTGAATATAAAGAGGTTATGTCTGAAATTGCAGATTTACTCGATATTCTGGCCACTCCTAGCCGGATTACGGGCATTATCGGTGTAGAGTTGGATGCTATTAAAGCTGAGTTTGGTGATGTTCGCCGTACCTCGATTGAGCGTAACGCAGTGGAAATGGAAACCGAGGATCTTATTACTCCTCAGGATGTGGTAGTTACTCTTTCACATTCCGGTTATATAAAGAGCCAACCTTTATCGGAATACAGAGCGCAAAAACGCGGCGGACGTGGTAAACAGGCTGCAGCTACAAAGGAAGATGACTGGATTGATCAGTTGTTTATCGCTAACACCCATGATGTCATCCTGGCTTTCAGCGATCGAGGTCGTCTGTATTGGCTCAAAGTATGGGAAGTTCCTCAGGGCAGCCGCAGCTCACGAGGCCGACCCATCGTTAATATGTTTCCTTTACAAGAAAAAGAAAAAATCACAGTTGTGTTGCCCCTCACGGGAGAGCTACGTAAATATCCAGCAGCAAATTATGTATTTATGGCTACCAATTTAGGAACAGTGAAAAAAACTTCTCTTGAAGAGTTTTCTAACCCGCGTAAAGCAGGGGTTATTGCCGTGGATCTTGATGAAGGAGACTATTTAATAGGTGCAGCTGTTACCGACGGTAAGCATGACATCATGCTGTTCAGCGATGCGGGTAAAGCTGTCCGTTTTGATGAGAATGATGTACGACCCATGGGACGCCAGGCCCGTGGGGTACGCGGGATGAATTTGGAAGAAGGGCAACAGGTTATTGCTTTACTCGTGGCAGAAGATGAACAGCAATCCGTGCTTACCGCTACTGAAAACGGCTTTGGTAAACGCACTCCCATTTCGGAATACACCCGTCATGGCCGGGGAACCAAAGGAATGATTGCGATTCAAACCAGTGAACGGAACGGCAAGGTGGTAGGGGCTATTCTGGTACATCCAGAGGATGAAATCATGCTGATTACAACCACAGGCGTGCTGGTACGTACACGCGTTGCTGAAATCCGGGAGATGGGTCGTGCCACCCAAGGCGTCACACTTATTAATGTGGATGAGGGGAGCAAACTTTCAGGTCTGCAAAGAATTGTTGAAAATGATGCTGGGGAAGACTCCGATGAGATTGCTAGCGCTGAGCCTTAATAATAAAGCTGCATAAGTAATGGGTCTGGTTAAGCTTTACATACCGGAGGGGCAATGCAGGGTTTTTTGATGAGTGTTTTAGTTTATTTAAGCCTGAGCCCCGTCCATTTAGCGTGGTCTAGTGAGTTTGAAACACTTCAACCCACCGTGCAGCAAGAACTAAAAGGTTTATCGGTCATCGCAGAGTTGCCGACGCCTGCTTTTACTTGGACACTTGAAAAGCAGCGCACCTCTAAAGCAAAGCGTAAGATAATAGAACAGTTTTCTAGCTCTGCTAATGGCTTAGCGGCGATGACTAGTAGTGAAACCCGTGACTCCAAAGAAATAGTCAAACAGCGTTTATCGGTGCGTGGATTAATGGATGTGGACAGCCAAGACACCACTTTAGGTTTAAAGTTAATTGGCTTGAGTCTTCCTTTAAAACCGGCTGCTAAATTCAGTTTTGAACTGACTCGAGATAATCGTACAGTAACTAAACAATGCGTGGCCAGCCAGCGGCAAGCGGCAAGCACGCTACATCCTTTGATCAACGGCCAGATAGTACCTGTTAGCTGCGTAGGGAGCGCTTATTACCACGGCCTTGAGATTAAAAGCTCCTCTGAGCTGGCGTGGATTGAATCGCTGAATTTATTTTTACCTCTTTCTGAAGTGGCCCAGACTCCTTTAGGTATATTTACTGAATACACTCGTGTCTTAAGTTTTGAATTTCGCTAATTTTTTGAAAGCTTCTGATGATCTCTACTTCTCGCTCCAGCAGTTTTTTTCTTAATCTCGCCTTCTTAATCCTGGGTTTAGGATTTTCTGCCGTATTTGCTCAAACCCCAGCGTCTAAACCCGCTGCAACTCCCACTATCTCGGCTACTGACACTGCAAAGGAGGCGCTAGCCAAGAAAATTGTTGATAGTTCTGATTTTGATAAGGTAGCCGATCGCATGAAAGTGAATCTCCTAGCTCAATTAGAAGGAATGTTTGCGCAGCAAACGGGGACAGTAATGAGTGGGGCACTGGATAATCTGCTTAAAGGCAAAAAATTAAGTGCTGAAAAGCATAAGCAAGCTACTAAAAATATGCCAAAACTTGCCGAAACATTTGTTAAGCAAGAGGTACCCAAGCTAATGGATACGATGAAAAAGGCCGTAGATGAAGTGGATATTAAATCGGCATTGTATGAAGGCGCAGTGCCGTTTTATGTGGCCAATTTCTCGCAGGATGAGTTAGAGAAAATATTGGCTTTTCAGTCTTCTCCAGTAGGGCAGAAAGTATTGGCTCAAACGCCGCAGTTGATTGACGCAATGTTTCCTGTCATCCAGAAAAAGCTGGCAGCTGCCATTGAACCCACACTTAAAAGTGTAAGTAGTTCTCAGTCAATGGAAAATTATTTAATCACTGCCATTAAATAAACGCTGGGGCTTTGGTGCAGAGCGAATAGAGCGGCTCAAAAAACCAAAATTAAACCCAATGGCGTCTATCAATGGATTCTTCAGGCCAGGCGCTGCGTGATGCCCGCTGCGCTTGTTTAAAGGAAAGATACGGTACTTATTGTGCCCCGAGTGCCGGTGCCGATAATCTCAATTTTCAGAAAACTTTTCAGAGGTCGCTTAGAAGTTGTGGACTACTTTAAGCTCGCAACCAGGGCTTGGGTCCACCCATGATATGCATATGCAAATGATTGACCTCTTGCCCGCCGTCATTGCCGTTATTGATCACAAGGCGAAACCCTCCTTCTGGCCCTGGACGGCAGCCTGCCTTAAGCGCTAAGGTATTAGCAAGCACCATCATCTTGCCCAAGAGGCTCTGATGGTTCAGGTCAGTTTCTTGCAAAGACACGATATGTAGCTTAGGCACAAGCAGAAAATGCACGGGGGCAGCCGGGCGAATGTCTTCAAAAGCAATCAAATCTTCATCTTCGAAAAGCTTTTTGCTAGGGATCTCATTGCGAATAATTTTGCAAAAAATACAGTTGGGATCAGAAGCCATAGGATTGCACTCAGCTCAGTTTAAAAAGTTTAAGCGTCCACAGTTTTCACGAATGTAGCAAGCACTCTAATTTTTTTAAAGTGTCATGGGTTTACCGTCATTGAGATTGATCCATCCTTTCACTAAACGGTAAATAACCCACACCACATTCACAAATAGTATTGCAAACCCCACCACAACAACTGCCAGTACACAGCCTAAAATAGACCACAACAAACTCCACCAGAAAGTACGAATCTGCCAGATAAAGTGCGATTCTAAAAATGTACCTCTTACGTCATCCCGTTTAACATAATTCATGACAATCGCTACGATCCAGGTAATACCCGTCAGAAAACCTGCGGCGTATAAGGCATAAATGATATGGGTTAGGCGAATATTGCTTTCCAGCGATTCATTGACGGGGACGAGGTCACTCATATTCCGGACTCCTTGCGCTTAAGTTTTTCAGTAATGCCAGAAACTCCTTGCCGGCGTTCTAGCTCATGTAGTACATCATCAATCTTTAACTCGTGATGTGCAAGCGCAACCATCAGATGAAACAGAAGGTCTGTCGCTTCAGCAACTATTTTGTCTTTTGTTCCTTCAATACGGGAGTCTTTGCAGGCCATGACAAATTCGGTGGCTTCTTCACCTATTTTTTTTAGAACTGCATCTTGGCCTTTAGCTAAGAGCTCGGAAACATAAGACGTTTTGGCACAAGCGTTTTTGCGTTCCTGAATAACTGCAGTAAGTTTATAAAGAATATCGCTCATTTGTAGATAGTTTCGGGATCTTTTATAACAGGATCGACAATCTTCCACTGCCTTGTTGAACCGCTGTCCTCTAAACGTTTAAAAAAGCAGGCTTCGCGCCCTGTATGGCAGGCAATACCTCCTATTTGAGTCACTGTGAGCAAAATGGCATCTGCATCGCAATCTAGTCGAATAGCTTTGACCTGCTGTATATGGCCGGACTCTTCCCCTTTATGCCACAAGCGTTGACGCGATCGACTCCAGTAAACGGCTTGGCCGCTTGCGGCAGTCTGGGCCAAGGCCTCACGATTCATCCATGCGATCATCAGGATCTTGCCTGTTAACACTTCTTGGGCGATGGCAGGGACAAGACCATCCTCGTTCCAGTTAATTTCATCAAGCCAGTTCATACCCTTAACCTAAAACTGTAATGCCACTTCTAAATCATTTGTTTTTCTAGGCGAGCACACTTTTTTGGGTTTTTTGCCTAGACTCTAATGATAGTTAGAAATGGAATAAGTATTATTGCCGCACCTCAATGCCTTGGGTGGCCATTAAAGCCTTTGCCTCGCCTATAGTATGCTGACCAAAATGAAAAATGCTGGCAGCCAGTACAGCATCGGCTTTACCCTTGATAATGCCATCAGCTAAATCTTGCAAAGATCCTACACCGCCCGAGGCAATGACGGGGATGCCCACGGCCTCGCTCACTGTTTGCGTTAGCGCTAAGTCAAAACCGCTTTTGGTACCGTCTCGGTCCATACTGGTCAGCAAGATTTCACCGGCTCCTAATTGCTCCATCTTGCGCGCCCATTCAACTACATCTAAGCCGGTCGCTGTCCGCCCTCCATGGGTATAAACCTCCCATGTGTGATTTCCCGAACGTTTGGCATCAATCGCCACCACAATACATTGGCTTCCATAAATGTCTGAACACTCTTTTACCAACTGGGGATTCACAACGGCAGAGGTATTGATGGAGATCTTATCTGCTCCTGCATTCAATAAACGCCGTATATCCGATACCTGCCGAATTCCTCCCCCCACCGTCAAGGGAATAAATACCTGGCTGGCTACGGCTTCAATGACATGCAAAATCAGGTCGCGATTTTCAGAGGTAGCGGTAATGTCTAGAAAGGCCAGCTCATCCGCCCCCTGTTCGTCATAGCGTCGGGCAATTTCAACAGGGTCGCCTGCATCTCGAAGCTGTAAAAAATTCACTCCTTTGACCACTCGGCCATCCGTGACGTCCAAACAAGGAATAATGCGTTTAGCAAGCATAGAAGAAAAATTAGAACTGATCTGAAGAATAAATGAAGTAGCGATGGATAGCAGTTAATAGGCAAGAGACATGATTTTACGCCCTCAACTATTTTATGAGGAGTGCAGTCGAGTCATATGCACCGATACCTGTCATTTCAGAATTTTTTGTTGAGGCAACTTTATTGTATCTTTTCAGATGAGCTTACCGTATATTTTATGGGGTTTTTCAGCCGGTTTTTATTGAAAAAGCTCATGAAATAAAGGGATAAATATTTTGAACATAGACAGCGGCATTGAATCGATTCTTCATCAAATTCAGGCCGCCCGCCAGTCGCGTACCCCGCTGCGTATCCGAGCAGGGGGAAGCAAAGATTTTTATGGGCAAAGCTTGCAGGGTGAGATTCTTGATGTGTCCGGCTATCGGGGCATTATCAGTTACGAGCCTGCTGAACTTGTCATCCGGGTACGTGCAGGTACTCCTTTATATGAGATTGAAGCTGCCCTGGCTGAGCATCATCAATTTCTTGGATTTGAACCTCCTCATTTTAAGAGAGCCACGATAGGAGGCATCGTAGCGACAGGTTTAGCAGGTCCAAGGCGTGCTAGCGTTGGAGCAGTACGAGACTTTGTTTTAGGAGCGCGTTTGATAGATGGTCGCAGCCAACATTTGTCGTTTGGGGGAAGTGTGATGAAAAATGTGGCTGGCTATGATGTTAGCCGTCTGTTGGTGGGTTCATTGGGCATACTGGGGGTTATTACAGAGGTTTCTCTCAAAGTGTTACCGCGCCCTTTTCAAGAGCGCACCTTGCAGTTTGAAATGAATGAGCAGCAAGCAATTACTGTTTTGAATGAGTGGGGCGGCCTTGCACTGCCTCTCTCCGCCTCGCTGTGGTATGACAATGTGTTAAGTGTGCGTTTATCGGGAGTACCCGTCGCGATTGAGGCAGCTTGTCTTCGCCTGGGAGGCTGTGTTCTGAATGCAGTGGTAGGCCATCAGTTATGGGAATCTGTGCGCGAACAGACGCATGAGTTTTTTACTCAACGTCAATCGGCCCAGGTCTTGATGCGCTTATCGCTTCCTTCAACCACTCCTACCTTATCACTTCCCGGTTCCTGCCTAGTGGAGTGGGGCGGTGCTCAGCGTTGGTTTATTGCTAAGAATATTGAAGAAATACGTGCTACTCAGGCGCTGGCCCTGCAGGCAGGAGGGTATGCGACGCGTTTTTGCGGCACTGGGGGAGAGTTTATGAGTCCCCTGCATCCTGTAAAGGAACAGATCCACCGGCAGCTCAAAAAAGAGTTTGATCCGCAACATCTTTTTAATCGTGGCCGTATGTTTGCCACTTTTTAAGCGGCATATCTTATGCAAACCAATATTATTGAAGCGTATCGACATACCATTGAAGGTCAACAAGCCCAGGCGATATTACGTCAATGTGTGCATTGTGGTTTTTGTCAGGCTACTTGTCCCACTTATCAGGTTCTGGGGGATGAATTAGACAGTCCTAGAGGTCGCATTTACCTGATAAAAAATCTATTGGAAGGTAAAGACGTCACTGAAAAAACCCGTACTCATTTAGATCGTTGTCTGACTTGCCGCAATTGTGAGACTACCTGCCCCAGCGGGGTTCAGTATGGGCATTTACTCGATATAAGCCGCAATATTATTGAAGAAAAAGTCAAACGTAGTGTTTTCCAAACGACGGTACGTTTTTTATTGAAAAAAGGGCTACCGCATAAACTCTTTAAACCTGCTTTAGGGATTGGGCGCATACTCAAGCCTCTTTTACCTGGCAAGCTGCAAAAAAAGATTATTCCTAGGCGGCCTGTTGGAGTTATTCCAAGGCGTGAGCACAATCGTAAGGTATTTCTCTTGGCTGGATGTGTGCAGCCTGCGCTTTTACCCTCGATTGATGCGGCCACTATACGGGTTTTAGACGCTGTGGGCGTACAAGCCTTGATCGCGCCTAACTCGGCTTGTTGCGGTGCGCTGCGTTTTCATTTAAATGATCAACCAGCAGCACTCCAGGATATGCGGCGTAACATAGACGCCTGGTGGCCCATGATTGAAAGTGGGCAGATACAAGCGCTCGTCATGAATGCATCCGGTTGCGGCGCAATGGTACGAGAGTATGGCTACCATTTACAGCACGATACCCTGTATGCTGATAAGGCTAGACGCATTAGTGCTCTGAGCTGCGATGTAGGGGAATATCTGAGTAATTTTTTGGAGAGTCTGGCCTCCCAACTGAAGCCAGATTCTCACGTGAAAGCTGTGTTTCATCCCCCTTGTACTTTGCAGCACTGGCAACAGCTAAGAGGTGTGACAGAAAAACTGTTGACTCAATGCGGAGTTGAATGTTTGCCTTTTAATGAAAGTCATTTGTGCTGTGGTGCTGCAGGCACCTACTCCCTTTTGCAGCCAGCCATTGCAGAGGCACTACGTGACCGCAAGCTGTCTCATCTGAAAGCCGCGCAACCTCAAATGATCTTGTCGGCCAACATCGGCTGTTTAATTCATTTGCAAGAGGGAACCACTATGCCTGTTTTGCACTGGATTGAATGGCTTGATGAGCGTTTGAATCCGAAAGTCTAAACTCAGAATGCAAACCTTGAACGGCCAATGCATCGAGCAGCTTTACTGACACTAGGCTGTCAGCAAGCCAAGCCATACTTTCTTGACATGCGCTTTGCATGGAAAAATAAGGAGAAAACGATGAGTTCCCATAGTGTTACCTGGTTTGAAATTGCTGTTACTGATCTAGATCGCGCGCAAAAATTTTATGAAACCGTGCTCGCTACTGTATTACGCCGCGAAGAGATGTATGGCGCTCAAATGGCAGTATTTCCTGGGGATGAAACCTCTGTAACAGGCTGTTTGCAAAAGGGCCCTATGAACCAGCCTGCTAGTGCGGGTACAACCATTTATCTCAGTGCTGGACAGCAATTGGATGAAGCACTGGCTCGGGTTCCCAATGCGGGGGGCCGCGTAAGTCTTGCAAAAACCGCTCTTCCTCCAGGAATGGGTTATTTTGCTCATATTGTTGACACCGAGGGCAATCACGTGGGTCTGCATGGTACTTAAAAAATGGCTGCAGCTGGTAAAAAGGAAATAAGAGGCATTTTTGCCTCTTATTTTTGAGTTTTTAAACCCTAAAAGTAAATGCTCACTAACAAGATTTAGCTTGAGATGTTCACTGGTTTTATGTCAAGAATGTAAAATGCAAACCTATTATGTACTCGTTGTTGCTGGATGATGAGGCCTGTTGCCCCATTTTTTACCAGGGCGAACGGGTGCAAACCCTCCCAATCAAGAGGCACGACTATAGTAAGGCTGGCCGCATTTCCTAGCAATGCACCTCCGGTAGCGCGGTTTGCACCTTATTCCCTTCTTCGGGTAGCGGTCAAAAAAATCACGACCGCATTGCAAAGCCTTGTCGGTGGCCAATCCCAGCAATGTTTGGAGCCTTGCGCAGGTTTTTTTGACTCGTAACGCCTCTGGAAAAATAGGGGAGCGGGCCTTAGATATACCCTGAATCAGTCAAAGATATCTTCAATGAATTCGTTTATGATGGAGCTTAATAAAGTTTTTAGATAATTTGCTGCCATACAATTAATTGAATGGTAATGTTTCTTGAAAATTACTTTACCTACTCCATACCGGAAAGATTTCAGTTAGAGATTGATCCTCACAATCATTTGAGGGTTAAACTGAACCTCAAGTGATTTAAATATGTCTCATCGGTGTTTATAAGTAGACAGGAAGGTCAGTAGAAGTGATTTTTTCGTTTTTCAAAAAAAACCCACCCAAAGAAACTGAGGCTTCAATTTCAGTGAAGGGGCCATCTTCTAATCCTGCTCTTCCATCTTCCAAAGAGTTGGCCGATATTGCTGCCTGGCCTGAAGACCTGACCCAGCCGCTACCAACAAGCCCCCGTAGTCCAGATTCAGCTTTTGCCGCACGGCAAAATGCACCTATTGGAGTCGATCCAAAAGCGCTGGCGCGTGCAGCTGTAGCAAAAATTGACGCCATTGAATCAGAAATGTCCCTAGATTTTGTGGGGAGAAAAGGTGCCAGTGTTTTAGCTCCAAAAGTAGAGGGCGGGCAAAAAATATTAGGAGGATTGCCGGCTGAAGCACTCAGGCCGGTTGAGAAAAAGTCTTCCACTCGGGCTGAATATCCATCGGATGCTCCAGATTGGGATACCCCTACTAAAACCTTATTAGGCGACTCGGTCCTTTCTAGTGCAATAGGGATCACTGAAGGTACTACGGCACCAGCTGTGGAAGAAGCGGCTGTCCTTTATGCAAATCAGCTGGTAGGACCTGCTACAGAAGTATTAAAAACAGCCATTGCCGAGGAGTCTTTAGGCCGCTCAGAATACAATGCATATCAAATGCTCTTTGATCTGTTGCATCTGCAAGGAGCCAAGGACGATTATGAAAAATATGCCTTGGACTTTGTGGTCAAGTTCGAACAGAGTGCTCCTGCATGGAAAGAGCGCAAACCTTCTGCTCCAGCGTCCTCTACCGCTTCTTTTGCACCTTTGGTGCATTTCCGTGATGCATTGGATGCCTCAATCGTGCCGCAACTAGAGCGGATTAAACAATTGGCCACCAAGCATCCGAAGTTGCGTCTGGAATTTTCCACCATTAAATCTGCCGATGTAGTTGGTTGTGAGCTGATGTTACGCGTGTTATCCGCCTTTTCCTTGGCTAATCATGAAATTGAAATGAATGGCACGGAGCCACTGATTAATGCGGTGAAAAGTTTAGTGGAAGTAGGACGTAAAGACGCGTCACCTGCGGCATGGGATTTACTCCTTAAGCTTTATCAAATCACCGGGCAGCAAAAACCGTTTGAAGATGTGGCAGTGGACTATTGCGTTACTTACGAAGTCTCACCACCTTCCTGGGAGGCCCCTCCTAAAAACATGCATGTCGTGCATTCTTTTTCTAAAGAGTTTGCCAACAGTATCATTGAAGGAGGCTTGCCTGATGAAATTCCACTGGTCGGTGAAATCAAAGGCAATGCCGAACTGTTAATCAAAACCATAGAATCTGCCTTCATGACACGTAACACTGTCATTCTCAACTGCAAAGCATTAGAGCGGGTTGAGTTCTCAGCAGCAGGTAGCTTGCTCATTCCTTTAACGCAATGGAGCAATTCCGGCAAGCAAGTGGAGTTTCGAGAGTTGAACCATCTTATTGCAGGTTTGTTTATTACCTTGGGTATTCATCAGCTAGCGACGGTACAACGCCGAAAATAAAGTCGGAGCGTTTTACAATTTAGAGTCACTTAACCTAAAAAATCATCGAGCTGTAGCCTTGATTTATAAAGGATAGCCATCACCTCGTGGGGATATTAATGAAAGTCCCTTATGTTTTCTTCTGCTAGCTCCACTTCTTCTGCATCGGCATCACAAATGCATGGCACTACTATTATCAGCGTTCGTCGTGATGATAGTGTTGCCATTGGCGGCGATGGCCAGGTGACCCTCGGAAATGTTGTGATGAAAGGCACGGCGCAAAAAGTTAGGCGCTTGTATCACGGCAAAATTCTTGCAGGTTTTGCGGGTTCAACGGCTGATGCTTTTAGCTTGTTGGATCGATTTGAGGCCAAGCTTGAAAAGCATCAAGGTCATTTAACTCGGGCCGCTGTTGAACTGGCTAAAGACTGGAGAACGGACCGCATTTTACGCCGCCTTGAAGCAATGCTATTGGTTGCAGATGAAGGGCATACTTATATTATTACTGGAACTGGAGATGTACTGGAGCCTGAAAGTGGGGTTGCAGCCATTGGTTCTGGGGGGAATTTTGCCCATAGCGCTGCGGTGGCACTGCTGGACAACACTACCCTTTCCGCTGCAGAGATAGTTAAAAAATCTTTGAAAATTGCAGCTGATCTATGTATCTACACCAACCAGAATCATATTATCGAAACCCTAGAGAGCGCTGGCCCCACGGCTAGATCAAGCGTCTAAATAAAAAACCTGCTTGGTATATTTTACTGTTGTAACCCTTTTCGATTTTGGCTCAATATTGCTATGTCTGAACATATGACTCCTTCTCAAATTGTTAGTGAGCTCGATAAATTTATTATTGGGCAGAAAAAGGCAAAGCGTGCGGTAGCAATAGCGCTGCGCAATCGCTGGCGGCGCCAGCAGATTGCTGAACCACTGAAAAGCGAGATCACTCCCAAAAATATTCTGATGATTGGGCCAACTGGCGTGGGTAAAACTGAAATTGCACGTCGTCTAGCAAAGTTAGCCAATGCCCCTTTTATTAAGGTGGAGGCAACCAAATTCACAGAAGTTGGCTATGTAGGGCGTGATGTGGATACTATTATTCGCGACTTGGCTGAGGTTGCTGTCAAACAAGGCCGCGAGACTGAAATGAAACGGGTTCGCACTTTGGCCGAAGAGGCAGCCGAAGAGCGTATTTTGGATGTATTGGTACCTCCTGCTCGCGATATGGGATTTTCCACGGAGGCCAAGGCTGAAAGTAATACGCGGCAGATTTTTCGGAAACGTTTGCGTGAGGGACAGTTAGATGATCAAGAAATCGAGATTGAAATCGCAGCTATCCCTACGACGATGGAAATTATGGGCCCTGCCGGCATGGAAGAGATGACCAAACAACTGCAAGAAATGTTTGGAAATCTGGCGCGGTCTCAAAAAAAATCTCGCAAAGTAAAGATTAAAGAAGCTTTTAAACAAATTGCTGAAGAAGAAGCGACTCGTCGTATTAATGAAGAAGAAATCCGTAAAAATGCACTGAAAAATGTTGAGCAAAACGGCATTGTTTTTCTGGACGAAATAGACAAGATTGCCTCTCGGCAAGAATATGGCGGTGCAGATGTTTCGCGCCAAGGGGTGCAACGGGATCTGCTACCCTTAGTAGAAGGCACAACCGTATCTACAAAATTCGGCATGGTAAAGACGGATCATATTCTGTTTATCGCTTCTGGTGCGTTTCATATGGCTAAGCCCAGCGATCTGGTTCCTGAACTGCAGGGGCGTTTTCCTATCCGGGTTGAACTCGAGTCACTGACTGCTAAGGATTTTCAGCAAATTCTGACCCAAACAGATAGTGCGCTGACGAAGCAATATGAGGCCTTGATAGCTACAGAAAATGTCCAGGTTGTGTTTACTGACGATGGGGTAGGCCGCTTGGCGGAAATAGCGTTTCATGTGAATGAACGGGTTGAAAATATTGGTGCACGCCGTCTTTATACAGTCATGGAAAAATTATTAGAAGAATTAGGCTTTGAAGCCACCGAATATCAAGGAAAAACGATTCACATCAATGCAGCATATGTAAATGAGCGTTTGGATGAGCTTTGGCAGAATGAGGATATTACCCGTTACGTTCTTTAGCTGTGCAGATAAAGGGGGCTCCTCGTTTCAGTTCTAAATCTTTTGGATGGAGAGGCTAACACCCCGAATCGTACTGCACAGCAAATGCACAACGGAACAACTGATTAACGGGATTATTTAGTGTTTAACGCCGCTAACAGTTTTTCATGGACGGCTCCAAAATCACCATTACTCATGACTAAAATATGGTCTCCCGGTCTGGCGAGGGTTTTGACCTCTTGCACCAATGCACAAAGATCGGTGAAAGTTTTCACAGTCTTTCCTGTGGCGGTTAAAGGGTGAAGAGTTGCAGTAAGATCCCATCCAAGAGAATGTTTGCCTTGTGTGGCACCATAGGCAAATACAAGATCGGCCTGCGCCAAGCTTTGGGGTAACGCGGCTTTAACAGCCCCCGCTTTCATGGTGTTAGAGCGCGGTTCTACCACCGCAAGAATACGCTGCCCTCCCACTTTTTGGCGTAAACCTTCAATGCTAGCTGCAATCGCTGTGGGATGGTGCGCAAAATCATCATAAACCGTAACATCGCCTACTACGCCTCGAACTTCCATTCGACGTTTCACGTTTTTAAAGCTTGCCAGGGCCTCAATACTGAGAGAAGGAGGCACGCCGACATGGCGGGCTGCAGCAATGGCGGCCAGCATATTAGCCCGATTGTGCGCTCCCGTTAAATGATTATTCACGAAACCTTGCTGCTTACCATGGAGCAATATTTCAAAACGGTTCTCACTCTGGAGGGCTCCGATTTGCCATTGTCCATGGGCGGTAAACTGCTCTTGCTCACTCCAGCATCCCCGTGCCAAAACACGGTTCAGACTGACTTCGCTTGCGTTGACAATAAGGCGTCCCGAGGCGGGAACAATACGTACTAAATGGTGAAACTGGGTTTCGATAGCTGCGACATCGCTAAAAATGTCAGCATGATCGAATTCAAGATTATTCAGTATTGCCGTACGAGGCCGGTAATGTACAAATTTGCTGCGCTTGTCAAAAAAAGCAGTGTCATATTCGTCAGCTTCAATAACAAAAAAAGCAGAGGCTCCCAAGCGAGCGGATATACCAAAATTCATCGGTACTCCACCAATTAAAAAGCCCGGTTCCATCCCGGCATATTCTAGAATCCACGCCAGTAGAGCACTGGTCGTTGTTTTCCCGTGAGTACCTGCTACTGCCAGGACCCAGCGATTTTGCAATATATGTTCGGCAAGCCACTGTGGACCGCTCGTGTAGGAGGCTCCTTTCTCTAAAATCGCTTCAATTAACGGGTTACCACGGGAAAGTGCATTGCCAATTACAAAAATATCCGGTTTTAAGTCCAGTTGGGCGGGATTGAAGCCCTCGATTAACGCTATGCCCTGTTCTTCCAGCATCGTACTCATAGGCGGGTAAACATTGGCATCACAGCCTGTGACTTTATGTCCTGCTGCGCGGGCCAGTAAAGCGAGGCCTCCCATAAAGGTTCCGCAAATTCCGAGAATATGTAGATGCATGTATGCCCTTAAAATAAATTTCAGCTAATTTTAAAGCCTAGGGTCGGTGCACCCTATTTTTAGCAAACATGCCTTGCGCGTCAAAAAAACATGCACCAGGCAAAGTGCCGCCGGGTTTGGCCTCTGGCAAGGCTTTGCAAGGCGGCGCAGGATGTGCACCCAATCCGCACTCGTAAAAATAGTGTGCACAGGCGCTAGCTCTAATAGAATAGATAAATGTCTACCCTACCATTAATAGATGAGATTGCTGCTTGCGCAGCTTGTTTGATTGCTGAAGAAGGCCTAGATTATGTTGCGGCCAAAAAAAAAGCCCTCAAACAGATGGGGCTCACTAAAAAACATGTTGGACTACCTGATAATGATCTGATTGAGCAATATTTGCGGGAATATCAAGCACAATATCAGTCTGATACCCAGCCTCAGGAGTTATTGCGCTTGCGGCGTTTAGCTTTAGTATGGATGGAACGCTTGGCAGCTTATCATCCCCACATCACCGGTGCAGTATGGAATGGTACAGGTTCAGCGCATTCTGCAGTGCATTTAATACTACTGACAGATGATGAAAAAATGCTGGAAATAGAGCTTTTGAATCGAGGGGTAAATTTTTCTATCACTGAGGCTCAGCATATAGATGGGAAGAGTTTGATCCCAGCCTTGGTGATAGAAGAAAAGGATATTCCTATTGTTTTAGCGCTTTACCCTAGCAAGAACCCCCCGGTACGGGTTCGCAATGGACAGATGCGTTATGGTAATAATGCAGCTTTGTCTGCTTTGCTGCCATCACCCGTAGGATGAAAGTTGAAAGAGGATAAATGAAATCTACTAGCGTTTTTCTGGCGGCCTTGGCTGCAATGATAGCTGGAGTTACGCTTGCTGTATGGCATTTTACCCCAGTCTCTGCTCAGCCTGAGGGAGCTGCTCAGTTCTATGCTCTTAAGCTGAAAAACAGCAAGGGTGAAGAGCTCAGTTTCAATACGCTGAAAGGGAAAAAAGTAGTCATTAATTTTTGGGCAAGTTGGTGTGCGCCCTGTGTTGAAGAAATGCCGGAATTAGACCGGGTTTCTCACTTAGTAAAGACTAAAAATACGGAATTTCTTGGAATAGCCCTTGATTCCGAGGCGAATGTGAAGCAATTTGCCCTAAAACATCCTGTGAGTTATACCTTGGTAGCGGCAGGGTTTGCAGGAGCTGAGATTGCCCATACCTTCGGAAATTCTGCTGGGGTACTGCCTTTTACGGTATTGATAGATGAGTCAGGTAAGGTTTTGCATTCAAAAATTGGTCAAATCAAGCAAGCGGAACTCAGAGCTTGGTTGAATCTATAAATACATAAAAAACCTTAAAATAAGCCAAATATAAATTAAAATCCGTTAATACTGCTTTATTTGTAGCTAAAATCCTCTTCTCTACCGTCCAGATGAGCCGATGTTTACTTATATTTTTCTATCATAATGAACCCCAAAATTCTTCTTCTCAATGGACCAAACTTAAATTTGCTGGGAAAGCGCGAGCCGCATCTTTATGGGTCGACTACTTTGCAAGAGCTTGTTCAGCGCCTTGAGCCGCTAGCCCAGGCTGCTGGCGTCCAGCTCTCTCATCTGCAATCCAATCATGAAGGGGTTTTGATAGACCGTATCCATGAGGCAAAGCCACAAAATGTAAATTTTATTATTATTAACCCGGGAGGGCTTACCCATACTTCGGTGGCGCTACGCGATGCTTTGCTTGGGGTAGAGATTCCCTTTATTGAGGTTCATCTCTCCAATGTTTATGCCCGAGAGCCCTTCCGTCAGCATTCCTATCTTTCCAGTATTGCGGCAGGCATCGTTTGCGGGATGGGAATATTCGGGTATGAGCTGGCGTTACAGTATGCCCTGTACTCGATTCAGAAAAATCCTTCCGGTTTTGCGTAAATTTGAATTAAAAGTGTGGAAGATGACTTCTTTTTACATTAAGTGTTATGATCCGCCTTCAAAATTCGCATTCTTGGGGAGTACCTTTTAGGTATCTTATCGAGCCTTTCTCTGAACAGACTATAAAACGGATAGTATGGATTTACGTAAAGTTAAAACTTTGATTGATCTGGTTGCAGAGTCTTCTATTACCGAGCTTGAGATTACGGAAGGCGATGGTAAAGTGCGCATTGTCAAGGCAGGTTCTACTCCTCTCGCTAGTAATGCGATAGCTCCCGCCGGATCTTCTCCTTCACCTGTACCCGTTACCGTGCCTGTAGCTGCTGTTTCCTCTGCAGTTGTAGCTGCATCTGTTCCTGCAGTTGAGACTACAGGTCATGTGGTGAAGTCTCCGATGGTGGGTACTTATTATTCGGCAGGTGCTCCCGGAAAACCACCTTTTGTGGAAGTTGGTTCCAAAGTGAGTGCTAGCGATACAGTCTGCATTATTGAAGCGATGAAGCTTCTCAACGAAATTGAGGCCGGGTTTGATGGCGAGATCAAAAAAATCCTGGTTCAAAATGGACAGCCAGTAGAGTATGGCCAGGCCTTGTTCGTTATTGAATAGCGCTTGTCACCAATAGCGAAAAATACAAAATCGGAGTGGAATGCTCCCTACTACTTGACGCTTGCTGACTCACACTATGTTTGAAAAAGTTTTAATCGCCAATCGAGGCGAAATCGCTTTGAGAATTCAACGTGCTTGCCGAGAAATGGGTATACGCACTGTTGTGGTCCATTCCGAGGCTGATGCAGAGGCCAAATATGTCAAACTGGCAGATGAGTCTGTTTGTATTGGGCCTCCTGCCTCGCGAGACAGTTATTTGAACATACCTGCCATTATTGCGGCGGCTGAAGTGACGGATGCGCAAGCGATTCACCCCGGGTATGGTTTTTTGTCGGAAAATGCAGATTTTGCCGAGCGGGTTGAAAAAAGTGGTTTTGTTTTTATTGGACCCAAGGCTGAATCTATTCGACTAATGGGAGATAAGGTTAGCGCTAAAGACGCCATGAAAAAAGCCGGAGTTCCCACGGTACCTGGCTCTGAAGGTGCACTGCCGGAGGAGAACAAAGAAATTGTTCGTATGGCTAGACAGATTGGCTATCCGGTGATTATCAAAGCTGCCGGTGGAGGGGGTGGGCGCGGAATGCGGGTGGTTCACACCGAGGCAGCCCTTTTAAATGCAGTCCAAATGACGCGCAGTGAAGCCGGGGCGGCTTTTAATAACCCTGCGGTTTATATGGAAAAATACCTGGAAAATCCGCGCCATATTGAAATTCAAGTGTTGGCAGATCAGCATAAAAACGCTGTTTGGCTGGGTGAGCGGGACTGTTCTATGCAGCGACGCCACCAAAAAATTATCGAAGAAGCTCCAGCTCCTGGCATTAACCGCCGCTTAATTGAACGCATTGGGGACCGCTGTGCCGAAGCTTGTCGCAAGATTGGCTACCGCGGTGCAGGAACCTTTGAGTTTTTATATGAAGACGGTGAATTCTTTTTTATCGAAATGAACACCCGTGTTCAGGTTGAGCATCCTGTTTCTGAATTAATCACCGGTATTGATATTGTCCAAGAGCAAATCCGTATTGCTGCGGGTGAACGCCTTCGTTTTAAACAGCGCGATATTGTGCTGAAGGGGCATGCTATCGAATGCAGAATTAACGCAGAAGACCCCTATAAATTTACGCCTAGTCCTGGTCGAATTACTACCTGGCATGCTCCAGGAGGTCCCGGCATTCGGGTAGATTCTCATGTGTATTCGGGGTATTTTGTTCCACCTTATTATGATTCTATGGTCGCTAAAGTGATCGCGCATGGAGACACAAGAGAGCAGGCTATTGCCCGGATGAGAATTGCATTATCCGAAACCGTGATTGAAGGCATTTTGACAAATGTTCCCTTGCATCGTGAATTGATGTTGGATACCAAATTTATGCAAGGTAGTACCAATATTCATTATCTTGAAAATAAGCTGGCATTGCGCAAATGAGAGTCGGTAAAAGACCATGTTGTATGCATTAACGGTCATTGTGCCCGCTTCTGAGGCCGAGACAGTGTGTAAAGCTTTAGATGAAGCAGACTCTTGCGGTCTACTGCTTGAAGATGCAGACGAGGGTCAGGAAAATGAGTCTCCAATTTTTGGAGAACCTTCGCAGTCCTCTGCGGATGAGCCGCGTTATTGGCCCCGTAATAAAATTAAAGCCTATTTTGAGGTTGCGCTCACCCCGCAGCATCCTGCTATGCAACTGGTGAAACATCTACCCCATACGGTCGAATCGATTCTGCCACAGGACTGGGTGAGCAAAACCCAGTCCCAGTTTGAGCCCATAGAAATCACCCCGCGTTTATGGATTGTTCCCTCCTGGCATCGGGAGCAGCTGGGTAAAACCCTGAGCAAGGATGCTATTTCTATTGAACTGGACCCCGGTTTGGCTTTTGGAACAGGCAGCCACCCTACAACAAAAATGTGCTTACAGTGGCTTGCGACTCATATGCCTGAAGGGGCTACGGTTCTAGACTATGGCTGCGGTTCTGGCATTTTGGCAATCGCGGCTCAAAAATTAGGGGCGAGCCAGGTCATCGGGATAGACATTGATCCACAGGCTGTTACTGCAGCGACGCAAAATGCCCTGATCAATGATTGTTCTCAAATTCAGTTTAGCTTGCCGCAGATGCTGGCACAAAAAACCCAGACATTCGAAGTTGTTCTAGCCAATATTTTGGCTAGCCCTTTAAAAATTTTGGCTTCTTTATTAGCAGCGCGGACAACAGGGACACTCATCTTATCTGGTATTCTGCAAAGGCAGGTGGAGGAGCTCACCGCAGCGTATGCTCCTTACATAGCATTAAAAGTGTGGGCGCAAGATCAAGGATGGGTTTGTATGGTAGCGCATCGGTCTGACCACATTTAGTTGTTGCATTTTTTTAGGGATGGATTGATGAGTCTGATTGCCACCTGTCCTGGCTGTGACACCATGTTTCGCGTGGTGGCTGATCAGCTTAAATTGCATAACGGTAAAGTACGTTGTGGTGTTTGCGGTCAAATATTCAACGCTGCGGAATGCATTGGCTTTGTACCTGATGAGGCTATCACTACCCATCCGATTTCTGCGGCTATGGTTCCCCTGCCTGCAACACCCGCCTCTCCTGTAGAGATAGGGCCGATGGCAACCCCTTCTTCAGAGGGTCATTTTTCAGCAACAGATCATCTGGCGAAAGATTCAGTTCCTAATGATGAGGAAAAAGCGAAAGAAAGTTCAATCTCCGAAGAAAAACTAGAGCCTGAAGGTCCTGTATTGGCGGTGACAGAGCCTAACCAAGCGCCCTTGTTGGCAGCAACATTTTTGGCACGAGAGTCGGATAAAACGGATGCCAAGCGCCGCATGATCCGTTTTGCATCCTATGGCTCTGTTTTGGCGCTAGTAGGGCTGCTTCTACAGGCCAGCTATTGGTGGCGTAATGAATTGGCAGTAGGTGTACCCCTTACACGCCCGTGGTTGGAGACTGGTTGCCAATTTTTGGGCTGTAAACTAGAACTTCCTGCCCATGGCGAGCAGCTGATGCTGGAAATGCTTCAAATGACTGAGTTGCAGCAAAAAAGAACTTTTCAGGTGCGCGCTACTGTACGCAATCTTTCCCAACTACCCCAACGGGCTCCTCATCTTGAACTTACCTTGACTTCGGCTAACGGAGTGCCTGTCATGCGGCGCCTCATTATGCCCAGAGAATGGTTGCCCGCTTCTACTGTTGCGAAGGGGCTGTCTCCGCTCTCCGATTTACCGGTCGAATTTACTTTGGCAGTGGAGTTACCGTTTACGGGTTTTACGGGCCGGCTATTGTTTGCCCCTTCTTAGCCCTACACTCACCACATACTCCATCCCTAGCGGCCGCAGCGATCTTTCATCAATACGCCTTTCTCTTTATGACTTGGAAACATCAGTATGACAATATGTGTTAGCGGTTCTTTGGCTTTTGATACCATCATGCAGTTTGAAGGTCGTTTTGCAGATCATATCTTGCCCGATAAGGTACATATGTTAAACGTCTCCTTTTTCGTGCCAGGTATGCGGCGCGAATACGGAGGATGCGCTGGCAATATTGCTTACGGCATTCGTTTGCTAGGAGGAGAGCCGCACCCCTTGGGGACGATTGGCAGTGATGGTTTGCCCTATTTAGAGCGTTTTGCTACTTTGGGAATCAATACCCGTGGAATCAAGGTTTTGCCAGATACCTATACCGCCCAGTGTTTTATTACAACGGATCAAGCTAACAATCAAATTACTGCATTTCATCCCGGTGCCATGGCCTTATCTCACCAGGCATTGCTAACGGATACTGCCGACCCGACCTCACCATTCGTGTTAGGCATCGTAGCGCCAGATGGAAAAGAAGGCATGCTGCAGCATGCACAAGAACTGGCCACCCATGGTATCCCTTTTATATGGGACCCCGGCCAGGCTTTACCCCTTTTTTCTGGGGATGAATTACTTAAGATAATGGAACAAGCCGCTTATCTAACAGTCAACGACTATGAGGGTCATTTGGTGGAGCAAAAAACTTCTCGCAGCCTGCTTTCCCTTTCCCATCAGTTAAAAGGGATCGTTGTTACCAAAGGAGAGGAGGGGGCAGATATTTTGCAGCAAGGCTCCATCAACAGTGTTAGTGCAGTGCCAGCTGCGCAGATTGTGGATCCTACCGGTTGTGGTGACGCGTTTCGGGCGGGTTTGCTGCAGGGCCTGTCCCTGCAGCGTTCTCTGCTAGCCAGTGTTCAAATGGGTTGTGTGATGGGAGCAAGGAAAATCGCCAGTGCTGGAGGGCAAAATTATCAGATCACTTCAGAGGAACTTGAAGAGTCAGTTACAAAGTATTACGGTAATAAAAGCGAAGCGGCTTTAAGTCTGTAAATGAATAATAATGCGAGTAAGAGCTAGCAGTTCGAAACCGAGGAGTTATCTTATGCAAAAGAATAAATTAAGTCAGCGTGCAATAGTACTTTCTACCTTGCTACTAGGCTTATTTTTGACGGGATGCGCTACCCATGAAAAATCAGCGTCTACTTATTCTGCCCATCAGGCGCAACGGGAACAAACTGTCCGATTTGCAGTAGTAGAGGGGGTGCGTGAAGTCACGATTGATAGAGGTAGCCACGGTACAGGTACGGCTGCAGGTGCCGTCGTCGGTGGAGTGGCGGGATCAACCGTGGGCGGCCGCCGGGAAGGAATTGTAGGTGCAGTGCTGGGCGCCGTAGCAGGGGGTATTGTGGGCCAGGCCATTGAAAACTCGGCCAACAAAAAAGCTGCGCTGGAAATTACTTTGCGCTATGACAATGGTGACTTAAGGGCCATCGTGCAGGAAATCGATGAGCAGCGTTTTGTTCCAGGGGAACGTGTGCGTGTTTTACAGTCTGGCGGCATTACTCGCGTTGTTAAAAGTTGATAACGCATCTTTCCTGGGAAAGAAATTTAGCTTAAAGGTTCATCCCCGGCTTAGGCCCTTTTGCTGGCGGACGCGGGTTCTCAAGCCAGCCAGATAAATGCATCTGTACAATATCTGTAAAGGCCTCTAACCATTTAGCGTCATCATTTAAGCAAGGGATGTAATCCATTTTTCTGCCCCCCGCAGCCATAAAGGCGTTGCGAACTTCCTGATTGATTTCTTCTAGTGTCTCCAAACAATCGCTTATAAAGGCTGGACACATCACTGCAATATGGCGGACGCCATGACGCGCTAGGTCCACTAAAGTATTTTGAGTATAAGGCTCTAGCCATTGAGCCTTTCCAAAACGAGACTGGAACGTTACCTTAAGCCGATCCATCGGCCAGCCTAAACGCTCAGCCACTAGCCTTGCAGTCTTTTGGCACTCACAGTAATAAGGATCTCCTAGCAGGAGATTACGCTTAGGCATACCGTGAAAACTCATGACTAATAATTCTGGTTCTCCATTCAGAACCATATTGCTTCGTACACTTTTGGCTAAGGCCTCAATATAACCCGAGTGATCATGCCAATGCTTAATAAAACGCAATTCTGGAATATTGCGTGTAGATTTCAGGGCATCCATTACTGCATCATAAACACTAGCGGTAGTAGTAGCTGAGTATTGCGGATACAGGGGGACAATCAGAAGACGATCTACACTTTTTTCAGCCAACTGTGCCATTACTTCAGAAATGCTCGGGGTGCCATAGCGCATGGCCAAGGCTACTTCCACATCGATACCTCGTTCCCCTAAATATCCTCGCAAAAGCTTGGTTTGTTTTTCACTGTAAAGGCGTAAGGGGCTACCTTGCTCCATGCCGGAATTGACCCAGATTGAAGCGTATTTTTTAGCACTCTTAGCCGGACGGATACGCAAAATAATCCCGTGCAGAATAGGCAGCCATAGGAAGCGGGGAATTTCTATCACCCGCGGATCAGACAAAAACTGCTTTAAATAGCGGCGTACCGCCTTGCTGGTAGGAGCCTGGGGCGTGCCTAATTGCACCAGCAGTACGCCGATGCGAGCAGGCTTGCCGTGTTCGAATGGAATAGTTTTTTTAAACACTTAAGTTTGAGAAAGGTTTTGGGAAGAACTTAAGGCATTGGAAACCAGTCGCGCTGTGATATCTACAATGGGAATGACACGTTCATAAGCCATGCGTGTAGGGCCAACAACGCCCAGGGTACCCACAATTTGCCCGTTGACAGAATAGGGAGCCGTAACCACCGCCATCTCTTCTACGGGCAGAAATTGCGATTCTCCCCCAATAAAAATTTGTACTCCTTCTGCCTGAGAACCCGCATCCAGTAAGCGCATCAGCCCGGTTTTGGATTCAAACATACTAAATAATTGCCGCAAACGCTCCATGTTGCCTGTGAAATCCTGTACATCTAGCAGCTTGCGTTCTCCTGAAATGACGACCTGGTCTTGTTCACCGCTTACTGCTTGCGTACCCGCATTAACTGCGGTTTGCATTAGCACTTGCACATCCTCGCGTAGTTGAGCAAGTTCAGTTTTTAACTGTTCTTGCACTGTCTCAAAACTGCGGCCTGCAAAATGTGTGTTGAGATAATGAGTCGCTTCAGTTAATTGCGCGCTACTATAATCTTCTTGCGTAAAAAGAATACGGTTTTGTACATCTCCTTCAGGAGTAACAATGATCAGTAAAATGCGCCGCTCTGAGAGCTTCATAAACTCAATATGTTTAAATGCCTGTGAGCGGCGAGGCGTCATGACAACCCCAGCAAATTTGGACAAACTGGATAATAAGGAAGCCGCAGAGGCAATGACCCGCTGTGGCTCATCTGGTTGAATCTGCCCACCGATTTCTTCTTGCTGATGAGTTTCTAAAGGCTGGACCGTTAACAAAGTATCCACAAAAAGCCGGTAACCTCGAGGAGTCGGGATGCGTCCAGCAGAGGTATGGGGGCTGGTAATTAAACCTGCCTGTTCCAGGTCACTCATCACATTGCGAATCGTCGCTGCAGACAGATCCAGGCCCGACCATCGCGATAAGGAGCGCGACCCTACGGGTTGCCCGTCGCAGATGTAGCGTTCGATTAAGGTTTTAAGCAGAAGTTGAGCGCGAGCGTCTAGCATATGAATGGAAATTGTATGAAATCGCTACCAGCTATGAAAGTTTGGTGCAAACTTGCAACAAATTAGCCTAAACCTAGAAGCCAAGTTAATAAGATGATTTTTCCTTGTTTTATTGTACTCAGCTCTGTATAGAATCGGGCCATGCTAAACCATTTTCATCATCTGGCTTTAATCGGCCGTTTTAATACTCCGGGCCTAGGGGACACGTTGACTCAAATTGCGCACTGGTTAACCGCTCGCGGTCCTCGCGTCTACGTGGAATCTGAAACCGCTGCTAACCTGGAAATAACCGGGCTTTCAACACTCCCCTTACATCAAATGGAGGGCAAGATTGATGCGGCGATCGTTCTGGGCGGTGATGGCACTTTATTAGGTGCCGCGCGGATCCTGGCTCCTTTCGGTATTCCTCTTATTGGAATCAATTATGGGCGATTAGGTTTTATGACCGATGTACCTTTAACGCAATGGGAATCGGCCCTCTCCCATCTGCTAGCGGGGCAATGCATGACTGAAAAACGCACCCTGCTTAACGCTTGTGTGACACGAGACCGTGCTATCGTTTTTCAAGCGGCTGCACTTAATGATGTAGTCGTTTCTCGCGGAGCAATAGGAGGAATGATTGAATTTGTTTTGCGCATTGATGGTCAGCTCATGTATCAACAAAGGGCAGATGGAGTGATCATCGCTACTCCGACAGGTTCTACTGCCTATGCACTGTCGGCCAATGGTCCAATCTTGTACCCCTCTTTATCTGCGCTAACCTTGGTTCCGGTGGCACCGCAAACATTATCTAATCGGCCGATTGTTATTCCCGATCATGTTACCCTTGAGATCCAACTGGTTCCCAGTCGGACCGATGGGGCTGCGCTAGGAGTCGTACATTCCGATATGCAGAGTTTTTCTGAGCTTGGGCCACAGGACGTCGTACAGGTCCAGAAGAGCCCCCATTCGCTAACGTTGCTGCATCCGCCTGCGTATGATTATTTTGCTACGCTGCGCAAAAAACTGCATTGGAATCTAATGCCCGGTCATTAAGCCTTGTTTTTTTAAATTCTTATGCTACGTACTTTGCAACTCAACGATTTTGTTTTAATTCAGCAAGCTGAGTTAGACTTTTCATCTGGCTTTACCGTACTGACCGGAGAGACGGGAGCGGGAAAATCCATTTTGATTGATGCACTTAACCTGGTGCTGGGAGGGCGTGCCGATACAGACTGCATAAGGCCTGGCACCTCTAAAACCAGCATTATTGCCACTTTTGAGTGTCCTGCTAACCAAAGAGCTTGGTTACAGGAGCGGGAGATAGAGGCAGAAGATACTTTGCTATTGCGTCGGGTAATAGATACGCAGGGTAAATCTAAGGCTTTTATTAACGGAACCCCCGTCCCTATCGCGCAGTTGCGAGAGCTGGGCGATATGCTAGTGGACATACACGGCCAACATGCCCATCAGCAACTGCTCAAACCCGCCGCACAGCGCCTGTTGCTGGATAGTTTTGGAAACCATGAGCTAGGGGAGATTACCGCTGCTTTTAATGCATGGAAGCAGGCTAATGAAGCTCTTGCATTGGCTCGGCAGGGCAACGAAAAACTACAGCTGGAGCGCGAACGCCTAGCCTGGCAGGCTGATGAGCTGGAACGCTTAAATCCTTATGCCGGCGAATGGGAACAGATAGAGGCAGAGCATAAACGTTTATCCCATAGTGCAAGTCTTACGGCAGTGACTGCAGCAGCCGTCAACGCACTGTCAGATCCAGAAGGTCAGCGCGATAGTACAACGGGCTCTCTGATTGCTGAACTGAGTGCTTTGGAGCATAAACTGGCGGCGGTGCTAATTCATGATGATCGTCTCAAAGATGCAGTTCAAGCTTTGCAGAGTGCAGTCATTCAGGCTACGGAAGCAGCTGATCAGCTCTCCACTTATCTAAAACATCTAGATTCAGAACCCGAAAATTTAGAACAGCTGGAGTTGCGCCTATCTGCCTTGCATTCAGCCGCTCGTAAGCTGCGCATCACACCTGAGGCTTTGTACAGCACTTGGCAAACTACAAAAGAGCGATTGGCTGTGCTGGATGCTCAAACTGATATAGAGAGCTTAATGGCTGCGGAAACTAAAGCGCTGGCTCACTACCAGCAAGTGGCCAAGGCACTGTCTGTTGCCCGTGCGAATACCGCAAAAAAATTGTCCGCAGAAGTCACAAAAGCCATGCAAAGCTTAGCGATGCAAGGGGCTCAGTTTCTTGTCTCGTTGCAAACGACGGCTGCCCCTTCTGTTAACGGTAGCGATATTGTGGAATTTAAAGTGGCTGCCAATACGGGTACTGAGCCTAAGCTACTTTCCAAGGTGGCCAGTGGCGGAGAGTTATCCCGCATTTCGCTAGCGATTGCAGTGATTGCCAGCAGTGCCAACGCCACTCCTACCCTGATTTTTGATGAAGTAGATTCAGGGGTTGGAGGAGCAGTAGCAGAAGTGGTAGGGCAACTGATGCGCCGTTTAGGGCGCGCCCGTCAAGTCTTGGCTGTTACGCATCTGCCGCAAGTGGCTGCACAAGCCCATGTGCAATTTCAAGTAGAAAAGCGTAGCAGCACGCAGGGAACACTGACCAGTATTCGAGAGTTGTCAGATACCGAGCGCATTGATGAACTGGCGCGTATGCTGGGGGGCAAAAAACTTACAGAAACCACCCGTAAACACGCCAATGAAATGTTGGCAAATGCAGCGGCATCTTAATTTTTAAAGGGCTGAGCAGCAGTTTCTGCCTCAGCCGTATGACAGACCGCCTCAATATTGTTGCCATCCAGATCCAGTACGAACGCACCGTAATAATGGGGATGATAGTGCGCACGCAAGCCGGGTGCCCCATTGCAACGGCCTCCCGCTGCAAGTGCTGCCTTATAGAAGGCATCTACCTGGCTTGTGCTTTGTGCACGCCAGCATAAATGGCAAGCGGTGGTGACCGGTTCTTTTTGATCCACCAGCCAAGTATCAATTTTCAAACCTTCAGCTGTCTCCACACCAAACCCCAGTACCCTTTGCCCATCATGCACACCATCATAAGCAAGACGGTAACCCAATGGAAAAAGTGCCTGTTCATAAAGTATCTTGCTCGCGGCTATATTACTGACACGGAATGTCATGTGGTCCAGCATGGATTTCGTCCTGTTTTACTGTTTTTAAAAATGGGAGATTTTCTTTGAGCTAATATTCATGCGCCTTTTAGGCAAAAAATACCTGAAAATTCTTATCAATACTACGGTAAAGAACCCTGTTCTCAAAGCATAAAATTAATAGTGATTGACTTCTTGATATGATCCCATCAAGTTACCTTCTTCGTACAGCACGGCTTGGGATGCGGCAATATACCTTGGCTGATGTTGAGCAATTACGTGAAATCTTTGCGACCCCTATGCAGCTCAGTTTTATCCCGCCCTGCAAGAAACTGAAGCGTTGGAGCGCTGGATTAAATGGAGTATGAATAATTACCAAACCTATGGTTTTGGGCTGTGGGCATTGGAGCTTCTGGATACGGGGCGTTTCATTGGAGACGCAGGTGTCACTTACCAAATGGTTGAAGAAAAAAGGTTACTTGAGATTGGATACCATATTCATCCCTTATGTCGCGGTTTAGGATATGCTACTGAAGCTGCGCATGCCTGTATGGAATACTGTTTAGTGAACTTGGATGCCGATTTTGTTTGCTCTATTGTCCATCCAGCCAATATAGCTTCTATAAAAGTAGCTTCGCGGATCCATGCGTGTAGACGAGATTTTCAGGGGAAAAATGGCCGTATGCTTTTATTCAACACAACGGCAGAGCAATACAAAACATCTCGACGGCTCTAAAGCTGAATGAATGACTCATAAAGAGTAAACCGCTAGGGGGGAGGGTGAAAGTAGTTAAGGAATATTGTGTCTAGTAGTAGGAACGTCGATATCGCTCTCGCCGAACAATTGACCCAGCCAACCCTGTACATAATCGTAGATGAGTTTTCCATTTACGGTGACGCTATAGCTTGGATAGCCATCATGACTGCCGTTGACAAGAATGTGAGTTGGGCTGACAAAAAAACCAAACTTGTAATTAATGTTTGGCATAAACCCAACTCCAGAAGCTGTTTGCCCACCCGCTTTAAATAAAACGCCTTTTTAAAAAAATTTTATATCTCCTATGTTGAATCCATCTCGGATGCTATTAACAGACCAACCCAGAATTTCTGTATGCCCTGTTTTATAGGAAGACTCGATTTTCTGATTGGTTAAATCCACTAATATAGTATGAAGAGATTTTTGCCCTGCCTGGAAGGAACCCCAGGATAAATCCCGAATAGCGGTTTCAATCTCAATTTTTACAATGCTCATAATGCTTAAGTTTTTCGAAAAAACAGTTGCACAGTTTTTGTCTGAGGATGCTTACTCTCATGCCCTAGCCAATGGATGAACTCTTTCCCCAGATTCAAGATAGCCCTTTTATGGTGTACCGGATTGGAAATAAATCCGTAACAGCAAACTTCCATAATACCTACTATTTTTTTGAGTGTGTATTGTTTTAAGGAGTAGCTACTTCTTTATAAAGTGCTATTTTTATAACAAAGAAAAATACGGCGAATAGGCCCTGGCTACTTGTTGATCAAACTTTCATTCCTGCTGGCTGCAAAGTATGAGTACGCCTCTTAACCTCACGATCCGAACGGGTCAATTGCAAGACGCCAGACAGCTAGCTGTCTTGCTCACTCAAGTCTGGTTGCACACCTATGCTAACAATGGCATTACGGAAGATATCGCCGGGTATGTGCTTTCTGAATTCACTCCTGAGAAATGCTTGATATGGTTCAATGACGTAGCTACTCAGATGTTTGTAGCGCAGCAAGAAGAGGCGCTTGTGGGGGTAGCCATTTTAAGATGCGGTGTTTCCTGTCCCGCACAAAAAGGTTTGATGACTGAACTTCAAATGCTTTACGTTCAAGAGCATTTCATCGGTAAGGGTATAGGAAAGCGACTTCTACAAGCCGCAGAAAACAAAGCCCAATCACTTGCGAACGCCGGGCTGTGGTTAACAGTCAAGGCAAACAATTTGCGAGCTATCGAGTTTTATGCGCATCAAGGCTATTCAAAGCTAGGCACTATCTACTTTATGTTGGGATAGGCGCGCCACGAAAACCATATTCTTGTTGGTGGCAAGGCCTAATTCTTTTAGAAGAGCGCCGCTCAAACTCCTTTCTGATCGACGCGTGTTTAATGGCTGAAGATAACGCTAGAATTTAATGAAACTTCCTTTTAAACGAGGAAAGGGACGATGTTTCGCGATTCTAAATCCCATCTGCTTACCGCTGCTATTGGCGATGAGCTTCTTCCCGTTTGGTCAGGTATAGATGGTTGTTAATTGGAGTCAATAGGTAGACTATCTGCAAAAGATAGAACTCTGGTGTTCTAGGAAGGAATCATTCTTTTTTATTTCTCTTCTTGCTTTTTTTTTGAAAGCTCTATTTCCTAAGTTTGTATTGCTGCAAGAAAAAGTTGCTAATGGTTCTCTGCGGCCTTATCCAGTTTATTAAACGCAACGAGATAAAATTACCAGGGGATGCTAGTTACTGTTTTGTGTAGGCTTTCTGACTGTTGTGCCACCCATGATAATGAACGGTTTTTTTAATAAATCTTTTAACGTTGCAGTTCTTGATTGAAGACTAGCTGATTACTTTCTTACCAGTGTTGTTAAGGCCTTCCCTTCTTAAAACCATAGCGCCCTCTATAAATGATTGAAATTAAACGGCTCACCCAATTTGATGCGGCTGACGCTCAGCGTCTTATTTCGGGATATGTTTCAAATGCTAAACACCGGGTAGAGAAAACTGAAACCTTGCATCAGATCATCATAAAACTTGAGTTAACCTCTCTGTCTCGCCCGTATGTCAAACAATATGAGTCTCTTGATAGCGAAACTTTTGGCAAGTATTGCGAGCTGCTTGGTTATGGATTTTCATTTGGCGCTTATGAAGATAACCGATGTGTCGGGTTTGCTTTATCGGAGCCGCAGCGCTGGAACAATACTTTATGGGTATGAGAATTGCATATTGCACAGGAATACCGTTTGCAAGGAATTGGACAGCAACTGATGAGCCGGGTTATTGATGATGCTCGATTAGCTGGCTTAAGAAGTGTTATCTGCGAAACTCAAAACACAAACGTACCTGCGATTAGTTTCTACCAAAAGATGGGTTTTAACCTAGCCGGAATTGATCTGTCGTACTACAGTAACCACGATTACCCTGATGGCGAAATAGCGGTATTTATGAAAAAAGAACTTTCAATATAACCCTTGGTGTCTTTGAGATTGCACATCTTTATCTGGCTCTGTGCCTATTAAAAACACCCACCTCTATCTGGATGATCGATTTCACATCATCTTTGCTTCTAGGAGCGCTCCACTAAAGCAAAGTCCATGCACCCTCATTTTCTAGCGAGTCTTTAGTAAAGTATTTACAAGCGTATTCTAAGAACTGCCTTTCCCAAGGCGCCAGCCCTGAGTGCTTCAGTGCCGGGCTACCTATGCTATGAACTTCAGCGCTGGATTAAGCGCGAAAATGAAAACATCTTTTTGGTGCGCCGGCAATCTTAAAAGATCATGAAGTGGGGTTTCGTCAATCCTGAATATCAACAGTGGCTGTAGTTGCTTCACCATTTTTATGAGCCTTTTGCAGGAGTCTCTGGACATTGGCTTTTATTCCAGTATATTGACCAGACATTGGCGAAACTGCTATACAAACATAGATATAAATTTTTAGGTGCTAAATGGAGGAATTGGAAGTAATAAATATTCAGTTGCAGTCAGCTTTGTGGGAGTGTTGCAGTCCGCAATTCGCAAAAAAAATTTCCGGTAGTTCAATACTAAAGAATACTGCTAAAAAAATACTCAATGATGCAATCGCTTTTTCTGCGAAAGATCCCGCTGCGTCCAATAACATATTACGGGTACTCAATAGCTACACTTCCTTTAAGGCAGTTTTACACTATCGATTGGCTCATGCACTTCTTAATAAAGAAGGGGCTTGCTGGAATGGAAAGGGAGAAGCTGCTTTTCTTGAGATTGCCTCTTACGCAGATCTGATCTCCAGCAGAGGCAAGTTGTTATCTGGTGCGGAAATTCACAATAAAAGCCTTATCGGGCAGCGATTCGTATTAGATCATGGAGTTGGTACAGTTATTGGTGAGACGACAATTATTGGAAATGACTGCTACATTTTAGGCGGGGTAACGTTGGGCGCAGTAGGCATCGCTGGCAATCAAAATTGTAAACGCCACCCCATTATTGGTAATAAAGTTCAAATTGGTGCTTTTGCGCGTATTTTTGGCTGCGTTCATATCGGTGAGGGATCATTTATTGGCCCGCACTGCATTGTTACTCAAGATATTCCTGCCTATAGTGTTGTTACTGTGCGGGCGAAATTGCAAGTCACTCGTTTGTGTAGAACATAAACCACAGAATTTTTCTGCACTTTTTTAGAAAGAAATTACATGAAGTTTCATCGTCAAACTGAAAAGGTTTATTACAAGAATCCTTATTTATCTTGCTGTACAGCGGAAATCGTAAAAATCGATGGAGAGTGGATTGAGTTAAATTCAACGGTGGCTTATCCAGAAGGTGGCGGTCAAGATGCTGACCACGGAGAGATAGTATTACCAAATGGAAAATCACTTCGATTTATAGATGTGAAGAAGATGTATGGACACTCTGCTGGATTAGCAGATTTTCCTGATATTCAAGTAGACGGTATTATTTTGCATCTTATTCATCCAGAAGATCAATATTTGTTGGCCGCTCTATTGATCGGAACCAAGGTCACCGTGTCAATTGATATTCAGCGTAGAGCGGCTCTTTCCCTCAGTCACACCGCATCGCATTTATTGTATCTTGCTGTTGGCATACATCGCCCTGATGCAGTTGTAAATACTTTGGGTTGTCATATCAAAATAGAAAGCGCTCGATTTGACTTTGCAGTAAAAACCCGTATCTCTAGCGATGACCTAGAACGAATTCAAGCAACTGCTAATGGATTTATAGAGAGAAATTTATCTATTACAGTAGATTCACATCCAGAAATACCAGATGCACGGACTTGGAGGTGTGAGGATTACAAAATACCTTGCGGAGGTACACACCTGGATGCTACTGGAGCAGTAGGGAAATTATTAATAAAGCGCAAAAGTTTAGGGGCTGGTAAAGAACGCCTATCCTGTGAATTTCCTGAGGCTAAATTGGAGTTAATACGATTTCATGACTAAAAAAGTGAGTGCCTCATCAATAATGAGCATACGATTGCCGTGGGGAGTTTATCTACTCTCATTAGCACAGGCAGTTAATCTCACAGCCGCAGTGATTTCCGTTACGGTTGCAGCATTGGTAGGCACTCAACTGGCAAATACACCAGTAATGGCTACAGTACCTTATGGTGCCCAGTTTGCTGCGGTTATGCTATTTACTTATCCAACTTCAATGCTAATGCGTCGATTAGGGAGGCGCCCGGTATTTTATTTTGGCGCTTTGCTGCTAATAGTTTCTGGTGTTGCTGGATATGTTGCGATAAACAAAGCTAATTTTAATTTACTAGTCGTAAGCCATATACTTTTAGGTAGTTACATTGCTTGCGCTAATTTTTACCGTTTTGCAGCAGTTGATTCACTACCCGAAGTCATCAAAGCACGGGGAGTTTCCTTAGTGGTAGCTGGCGGTGTATTGGCAGCAATTATTGGTCCTGCATTAGCCAATGGATTGCGTCATGTAGAGGGTCATATCGATTTTTCCCTATGTTATGCCGCACTATCTATACTTGGATTGCTAACGTTAGCAGTTATTTTTTTATGGCGTGAAAATGCACCAGTCAACAATTCTCAGCAAATTGAACAAGTTATTAATTATTCGGAAAGATTAGACTCGCTTATTGTGGTAGCAATTGTAAGTTCTGCATGGGGTTATTTAGCAATGAATTTATTAATGGTGCAGGCATCATTGGTAATGAAAGATTTTTGTACTTTTGATGCTTCATCCCGAGCTATCCAAGCCCATGTTCTAGCTATGTTTTTACCTTCATTTTTCACGGGTAGGTTGATCAACCGTTTTGGATTGCGTCAGGTTTTATTTTTAGGCTACATACTACTGATGGGTGCGGGGTCGTTTGGTGCAATTCCTAGTAATTACTCTAGTGTTTTAGCTAATCTGATACTTTTAGGGGTTGGTTGGAATTTTACTTATGTAGGGGGAGGAGTTCTGCTGGCTCAGCGCTTAGCAGAGAATAAACGTCATCGCTGGCAGGGGTTGAATGATACTGTTATTGCGGCTTGTGCCACGATAGGTGCTTTTCTCCCGGCCCCACTGTCTGCTTTAATTGGCTGGAATATGACAAATGGGTTAGTAATTTTATTGACAACTTTGAATGCAGCTCTTTGCTGGCAGGTATTTAGAGACAAAAGAAAAGTCTTGACAGGGGTTGAATAAAATGCAAACTAAAGCGTTTACCCCTCTTTTAGAAGTATTGCCAGGTTTACTAGCTAAATTCGAATGCGACAATCCTGGAGGTAGTCATAAAGTACGAGCAGCACGACATATTGTCAATAAAGCTCTAGAGCGGGGAGAAATAATTCCAGGTCGTACTACAGTAATTGAAAAGACAGGAGGTAATTTTGGTTTTGGATTAGCAGTAGCTTGCCATAAATTCAATATTCCAGTAGAGCTCGCTGTTGGTTTAAGTTTTAGCCCAGTTAAGAGACAGTGCCTTGAGTTATTTGGCGCTAAATTGATAGGTGTTGATATGCTGAATGAGGGCCTGGCACCACGTGAGGTGATAGAGTGGCATTTAGCACATGCAGAAGAGCTTGGGAAGCATTATTACTATACTGATCAATTTAATAATCCAGATAGCCTTGCTGCGCATGAATTTGAAACAGGCCCAGAAATTGTTGAACAATTGAAAGCATGGCCGCATATCAAATCTTTAACATTGGTAAAGTGTGCAGGAACTGGTGCTAGCTTAACAGGTATTGCTCGCAGCTTAATAGCTGCTGGGTATTTGATTCGTGTAGTGTTGGTAGAACCCGTTGGTTGCGACAGTCAATCCGGGGTGTTTACCGATCATAAATTTGAAGGTATGGCTGTAGGTGTAAAGCCACCGTTTGTCGATTGGCAATTGATATCTGAAGTAAAGCGTGTGGATTATGAGCGCATGCTTATTTGTCAAAAAGAGTTTGCTCGAGCAAATGGTTATTTTGTAGGTAATACAACGGCAGCTTGTTTGCTAATTGCTCAAGAATTAGCTGCGAAAACAGACGAAGCACACAAAATCTTGACCCTCTTGTACGATCATGGCCTATGGTATTTAAAAATGCGCTAAATGTGATTTTTGAGTAGTTTATAGACTGTAATGATTCAGTTTGGATGAAGTTTCTGGCACGATTCATTCTTCTAAGATGCAAGCAAATTGATGCAGTCTTTAATTGTCGGGTGATGAATAATTTGGTATTAAGTTTGTGTTTGATGAGGTGATTAAAGAAGTGATGCCAATTTTTTCTTGCGTTGGTCCTATCTGACTCTAGAAGTTGCCCCACTGTATATCCCTCCTGGTCCAGCAGAGGAATTTGAAACTGCTTTTTCCAAGGCGCAAGGCTTGATTGCCCCTATGCCTGACTATCTATCCCCTGAACTTCAGCGCTCTATCGAGCGCGAAAATGAATATCTTTTTGGTGCGCTGGCAACCTTAAAAGATCATGAAGTGGGGTTTCGTTAGTCCCTTAATATCAACAACAGTTGCGGCATCTGCTCCACCATTTTTATGAGCCTTTTGCAGTAGTCTCGCACTCTGAATCTGTTTTTGGCTCCGCTAAGGTAGAGCAACAGTGCAACTGTATAACATTTAGAAAATAAATCTTTCTTAAGGAGAAAGGCTTAAGAAAATATTCTCTTGAAAACTTCTTTCCCTTTATTTCTGGACTTTTCCAGGCTTTTTTTCTTTAAAAGTCGCATAAATACTAGGGGAAAAGCTTTTACTTTCCTTCTAGTAAAAGTTGAATATCTTGAGCCAATTGCTGGGCCGTGAGCGAATCCCGTACTGCTAGGCGCAGTTGCCCATTGGGGTCAAAAACATAGCTTAAGGCGGTATGGTCGATGGTGTAGCCAATGGCTGAATCTTTCAGCGCAACCTTTTCGTAAAACACCTTAAAGTTACTGGCTTGTGTTTTGGTGTCTTCTACGCTGGTTCTTAAGCCAATAAAACTAGGGTCAAATCCTTTGACATAGGCTTTGATAATAGCTGGAGTATCACGCTCAGGGTCCAGCGTAGCGAACAACACTTGCAGATTTTTAGCTTTTTTACCTAATAACTGACGGGCCGCTGCAGCGCGTGCAAGAGCAGTAGGGCATACATCAGGACATTGGGTGAAACCAAAAAATAGCAATACTGATTTGCCGCGATAATCTGCCAGCATGCGCCATTGGCCTTCGGTGTCCTGGAAGCGAAAATCTTTGCCGTAGGGCGCGCCACTGATGTCGATGCTATTAAATTGAGGAGTGTTTTCCAGTTTTTCACAGGCTGTTAGCGACAGCAGTACACTGGTAAACAGCAGACTGCTGCTTTGAATAAACCAACGTCGTGTCTGGTGTGCAGGCATGGGGTTTAAGGTTGCTTTTGAGGAGCTGCCTGGCCTGTGGCATCCACGATAAATTCTACCGGGACATCGCCGGTTTTTTCGAAGTGAAGGGTGACGGTAAACCGCTCGCCCTGGGCAAGCGGTTTTTTCAAGCGAATAAACATCAGATGTAAACCTTGTGGTTTGAGCTCAATCACTTCTTTAGCGGGTAGAGCAATGCTATCAATCTTGCGCATGCGCATCACGCCGTTGTCGTGAACATGTTGATGCAATTCCAAGGCTTCACTCACCTGAGAAGATGCAGATAAGAGCCGGTCGGCTTTTCCCTGATTTTCTAGCTTCATATACCCTGCCATCATGTTGGCCCCACCCCGAGCCCAGGGCTGATGAATAGTAATATCACCCGCTTTAAAGTTGCTGGCTTCAGCAGAAAAGCAAATGGATAAAACTAAGCTTAAGAAGAAGTTTTTGAGCATGGTGTATTCCAGAATATTTATGGCCTAAGTTACTGGCAAGAACTACTTATTCTTATGCCACTTCAGCTTCCTGACGTTTGAAGTCCGAAAACCGAAATCCCATCAATCCTAACACGGCAAAGTAGCTGGCCGCTCCAAGAGCCACGAGTCCCAAGATTTTACTGATTCGCCACCAACAGACACTTTGCAAGGCAGCCCAATCTGTCCCGTGTTCGGCCCACTTCAGTGTTACAGCCATAACAGACAACGCGATGATTAATTTTAAAAGAAACACAGGCCAGCCAGGCTGTGCAGAGTATTGTTTGGTTTTGCGTAGGCCCCACAACAAGAGAGCGGCATTCAATAAAGCGCCCAGACTAATGGTGAGTGCTAGTGCAACATGCTGCAAATAAGGCACGAGAAAAAAATTACCGATTTGCGTAAAAATTAGGACGAGCACGGCTATTTTTACGGGAGATCGTAAATTTTGGTGGGCGTAAAAACCTGGGGCAAGAATCTTAATCAGAGTAAAACCTAATACTCCCAATGCATAGGCTTGCACGGCCAATGCGGTTTGCGATAAGTCCAGCGTAGAAAACTTTCCATGATGGTATAAAACTGCAGTTAACCCGTCTGCTAGCAGGAACATCCCTACTGCAGCTGGCAGGGCTAGCAATAAGGTCAAGCGTAGACCCCAGTCGAGCAGGCCTGAAAATTCGGCATGGTTGTTGCTGGACACTGCCCGCGTAAGGCTGGGGGTAAGCACTACCCCGAGTGCTACTCCTAGCAGAGCGTTTGGAAATTCAAGCAAGCGATCGGCTGCAGTAATCCAGCTGACCCGGCCTTCTCCCAAGTAACTGGCGATTTGCGAATTGATGATCAAGCTGAGCTGTGCCACTGAAACTCCGAGAAGCGCTGGTCCCATTTGAGATAAAACCCGCCTCACGCCTGCATAGCGAAATGCTGTGTACGGATTTTTAAAAAGCGCGGGGCGTTTTCCTAAGCGGGCCAAGCCCCACCAGACTGCGCCCAGTTGTAACACGCCTCCTACCATAACCCCAACAGCGACTCCGTAAATACGTTGTTCGGGTGCTAGTAAATACGGCGCCAGCAAAATACTGATAATCATGCATACGTTTAATAAAACGGGCGTGACCGCAGCAATAGAAAAGCGTTTCCAGGTATTTAAGATCGCAGCAGCAAACGCAACCAAAGACATGCAAGCAATATAAGGAAACATAATGCGAGTCATAACCGTGGCTTCCTCAAAGCCTCGGTTTTTTAAGCCAGCTCCAATAGCCCATACGAGTAAGGGAGCGCCAATGACTCCCAATAAACTGACAAACCCCACTGCCCAGAGCAAAGCGGCGGCAACATGATCAATTAATAGTTTGGCGGCTGCATCTCCTTGTCGTGACCGCACATCTCCTAAAATGGGTACGAAGGCTTGGGAAAAGGCACCCTCTGCAAACAAGCGGCGCAGCATATTCGGCAAGCGAAATGCAATATTGAAGGCATCGGTTTCGGCCCCAGCTCCAAAAGCGCGCAGCAGTAGCGTTTCACGCAACACACCGGTGATGCGCGACAAAAACGTCCAGGAACTCACGGAAAACGCGGCTTTTAGAAGATTCAATCGATGCAATATTTCAAAAAACTGGCAGTATGGGCGACCAATTGCCTGGAAAGGTTTGCCAAAAACTTGAAAAACTTTTATAGTTTAAAGCTTGCTAAGTTTTTAATATATCTGAATTTAAAAACTATCTCTGAAAATTTCATCCCTAAAGTTGTTCAAATTAAAGAAGACTTTTATTTTCAGTTGCAACGGCAAGAAAACTACCCATTAAACCCGTATTAAGTAGGCTAAGCAGTAACAGCCTTTCTGTTTTTAGAAGTAGGAACACACTTTTATGGCAAATACAGCACAAGCACGCAAGCGCGCACGTCAATCTGTCAAGAACAATGCTCACAATTCTGCATTGCGTTCGATGATGCGTACTGCGGTCAAGGCTGTTCGCAAAGCAGTAGCCTCTGGCGATAAGAAAGTTGCGCTTGAAACCTTAAATCAGTCCATGTCGATTATTGATCGGGTTGCAGACAAGAAAATTGTGCATAAAAACAAGGCTGCTCGAGACAAAAGCCGCCTGGCCGCAGCCATTAAATCCATGGGTGCCTAAGCACTGACATTAAATTTCGGTGCAAAAAAAGGGCGCTCAGATGAGCGCCCTTTTTGCTTTTGAGGATTTTCTAGCGCTTGGAAAACCGCTAAGAGGATGATTTTACTTGGAGTCTGGTAATGCGCATGCTTCGGATATTTGAAGATCATTGTCCTTGGCAAAGGAGAGCACAAAGTTATAGGCCAAAGGTTCGGTTTCTCGCAAAGCTTCGTCTAGTACTACGCATTTGAGATCACCAATCATGATAGGCCGCACATAAGGGGAGTAAGCTAAATGAGAGTGAGCAGTACTACCTTCAGAGGGACCAAAGCAACGCATGACGCCGCAAAGACGTTCACTCCAGTCACTGGGGCGAAATACCTTGCCTTCGTTAGTCAGGCCCAAAATAAAAAGTTGCTTGCTCATGCAGTTGCAATAATGGAAATCTTCAGTGCACAAAAGATGATGGAGAGTATTTAAACAAATTACTGCACTGCAAAAAAATTGTATCTTAAATAAAAATAACTATCGTGAAACACATTTTAAAACTTCCCTTATTAGTGCTTCCTGAATTATTGCGTGAACGCTCTTTCAGGATTGTATGGCTGGTAGAGGTGATAGCCATTTCTGGTGGACATATCTCTCACTTAGCTTTGCCTATTATCGCGACTACGCTGTTGCATGCCAGCCCCTACCAAATGGGTGTGTTAATTGCGTGTGAGGCTTTGCCGTTTGCCCTGCTGTCCTTACCTTCCGGAGTATGGGTAGATCGTATGAGCAAAGTGCGTTTGCTGATCTGGACTTTTATAGCGCTGATTCTGGCATTGGCCAGTTTGCCTGTGGCTTATTGGTTAGGCAAATTGTCTATGCCTCTTATCTATGTCGTCGGATTTGCAATTGGCTGTGTGATGACTGTTTTTGGTACAGCACATCAGGTTTTGGTCACCCATCTCGTGGGTCGTTCGCGTCTAGTAGACGCTTACCGGATTATTCAGACCTCCGAGTCCGTCATCCGCTTGGCTGCACCCGGAGTGGCTGGGATATTAATTGAATGGTTGGGGGCTCCCCGGGCGGTTAGTATCGAAGTCATGATTCTGGTGTTTGCCTGCCTACTGTTTTCGCAGATTCATGAGCCTGCCTCTGCCAAAGGCACTGCTGCTGCGGCTACAGATTCGTCCATGCTAAGCCAAATTAAAGAGGGGCTCCATTATTGCTGGCAAGACCCGGCCTTGCGTGCGATGGCTATTGTGGCGGCAGCCTGGCAAATTTTATTTCATGGTTTTTTGGCTATGCAGGTATTGTTTGCTACACGCATTTTGCATATGGGTGCTGGTCAAATTGGTTTGGTGCATATTGCAGGGGGGGTTGGTGCTTTGCTTGCAGCGGTACTTGTTAAACATTTGAACCATCGCGTGGGCCCGGGCAGTGTAATGGTAGCTGGCCTGATGCTCACCACCTTGGTGTGGATTGCTTTTGCCGTGATTCCGACGCCTTATCCCTACAATATATTGGGAATGGGTGCTGCACTGTTTTTCTTTGATTTGGGAGCAGTCGTTTTTTTTATTAATTACATCAGCATGCGCCAGATCATGACTCCGGATGCCTTACTAGGCAGAGTGACGGCTACCATGCGCTGGGCTGCTGTTTCCCTTGCTCCATTAGGAGCGATCTTGACGGGGCTGTTGGCTGAACTCGTAGGTTTGCGTTTAACGCTGGCAATCTTAGGTGTTCTGGGGGTAGCGGCGACCCTAGGTTTGGCACTGTACAAGCCCTTTCGACAGGCTTCCAGCACGGCCTTAAGCTCAAAGGTTTCGCCTGCAGTGGCTGCCAGTGAAGTGAATTCAGAACAAGCGCCGGGTGCTGTGTAATTATTTTGGCTGTATGCAATGCTTTTTAAAAGGAGTACTTAAGTCATGTCTCATGTCATGAATACTTATGCCAGACAAAATATTGCCCTCTCTCACGGTGAGGGCGCATGGGTATGGGACACGGAAGGAAAGCGCTATCTGGATGCTTTATCCGGCATTGCCGTCAATACCTTGGGGCATAAGCATCCTCGGCTAGTTAGTGCTTTAGAAGATCAGGTTCGTAAGCTGATTCACAGCAGTAATCTGTATAAGGTTCCCTTGCAAGAAGAGCTTGCGGATAAGCTGAGCGCTTTATCGGGTATGGATACCGTATTTTTCTGTAATAGCGGTTTGGAAGCTAACGAGGCTGCTTTAAAAATTGCCCGTAAATATGGGCATGAGCGAGGCATTCAGAGGCCGGAAGTGATAGTCTATGAGAAAGCTTTTCATGGCCGGTCGATTGCTACGCTGTCAGCAACGGGTAATGAAAAAGTACAAAAAGGATTTGAACCGTTGGTGGAAGGTTTTGTACGGGTACCTCTGAATGACATTAAGCTGATTGAATACCTTAGCCGAACGCATCCCAACATTAGCGCAGTTTTTCTGGAAGCCATTCAGGGAGAAGGGGGCATCCATCCTGCACAGATTGAATATTTGCAGGCTCTGCGCAAAATATGCAATGAAAAAGGCTGGCTTTTGATGATAGATGAAGTGCAGTGTGGGATCGGTCGTACCGGCAAATGGTTTGCACATCAGTGGGCAGACATTATTCCAGATGTGATGCCCTTGGCTAAGGGCTTAGGAGGAGGGGTACCGATCGGGGCGGTGGTTGCCAAAGGCGCAGCCGCCACTGTGTTGGGGCCGGGTAATCACGGCTCCACGTTTGGAGGCAATCCTCTGGCCATGCGGGCAGCACTAGAAGTACTGGCTGTGATGCAAGAAGATAATTTACTGGACAATGCGCTCGCATGTGGCGCCATTATTTCCAATGGACTTTCCAAGGCTTTAGCTGGAGTGGATGGAGTAGTACAGATTCGTGGTCGAGGTCTCATGATAGGCATTGAACTTGACCGACCCTGTGCCGCACTGGTAGATATAGCGCGCCAAGCAGGGCTTCTTATTAATGTGACGGGTGAAAAAGTGGTGCGCCTGCTACCCCCCTTGATTGTTACCTCATCCCAGGCACAGCAGTTGGTCGATATCCTCTCGCCCCTCATGATTCAGTTTTTAACATCTTCTCCTGGAGCCAAAGCAGCATGAACCATTTTCAAAAAACAGCTGGACTGCGGCACTTTCTTCAATTCAAGGATTTTGATCGTGCGGAACACGAATATTTGCTTGCGCGTGCGGCCGATATTAAAGCAAAGTTTAAACGCTATGACCGCTATCAGCCCTTAGTGGATCGCACTTTAGCCATGATTTTTGAAAAAGCCAGTACACGCACCCGGGTGAGTTTTGAGGCGGGCATGTATCAAATGGGAGGTGTTGTGGTTAATCTCACCAGTGGTGACTCCCAGTTAGGGCGTGCTGAGCCGATTGAAGATACTGCACGGGTGATTAGCCGCATGGTAGATATTGTGATGATCCGCACCTATGAGCAAACCAAGCTGGAGCGCTTTGCTTCCTACTCTCGGGTGCCTGTTATTAATGGGCTGACCAATGAATTTCACCCCTGCCAGATTATGGCTGATATTTTCACCTTTATTGAGCAGCGGGGCAGTATTACCGGAAAAACCGTTGCCTGGGTCGGAGATGGCAATAATATGGCCAACACCTGGCTGCAAGCTGCTGAAATCTTGGACTTTAAGCTGCATGTTTCCACTCCGAGGGGGTATGAAGTGGATTCCTCAGTAGTGGGTCTGCAGGGACAGGATCATTTTTCAGTCTTCCAAAATCCTCTAGAGGCGTGTAAAGGGGCTGATTTAGTAACTACCGATGTGTGGACTAGCATGGGATATGAAGCGGAAAATGCTCAACGCCGTACTGCCTTTGCTAACTGGTGTGTGGATGCTCAAATGATGCGTGTGGCCAAGCCTGATGCGCTTTTCATGCATTGCTTACCCGCCCATCGCGGTGAAGAGGTAAGCGCTGAGGTGATTGATGGCCCGCAATCCGTAGTTTGGGACGAAGCCGAAAACCGTATGCATGTGCAAAAGGCTTTACTGGAATATTTGCTGCTGGGAAAAATAAGCTAAACATCTAAAGCTGATTTTTCTGAGATGAGTGTGGCGAGCACAAGAGGGGCTTCACAGATCAGGGTAGCTCGAACGATGTAGAGGCATCATTCCACAGGCTGCTGATCTACTAACGGTGCTGCATCGCCGGGGCCTATCTTCAGAGTTTTGTTTCTGCCCTCCTTGCTTGAATAGATGCGTGTAAGGGTGGTTTGGTTAAATTCGTCCAGCAGGCTTGTGAGAGCTTGCAGTTAGCCATACCGCCTATCACCAAAGACTTGGGGGCCATTACAGATCGAAGTGGTTGGCCTCGCACCACAGTGAGAGCATGAACAACGGGCTCATCGGATGTTCGGGTGAATAGTCCCGGTTGCTACCGGTTTGGGGCAGCTTCGCACTGTGCAGGGCTGCAATGCAGCCGATGTGCTCGAGCATCCTGTTGAGCAATGCAGGCTTGCCCAGGTGGCAATACTGTTAAAAATCCGAATAAGATCAATTGTTAATATTCAGGACTTCGTGGCTATATTTGATCCGATTAATAATCGGACGTGCTGATGGTTTCCTCTATGGGCAGTAGGGTGCTGCTGGCGCCTGCACTTGAGATTAACCCACAGCTTCTCGATGAGGTTTAGATTAGGCGAGTACGGCGGCAGGTACAGAATCTCACAGCCGGCCTCCTCAATCAGTTGGAGTTGGCGTGTTTGTGCAGTTTCGTGAAACGTGGCGTTGTCCATACCGATCACGCTGGCGCACAGCAGACTGGGCAGCAGTGGCTGCGCAAGCCAAATGTTGAACAACGAGGCGTTGCAATAGCCCTCAAAGAGCAGGGGGCGATCCGTTTGCCCGTGCAATAAGAGCCTAGCGCGGGCCGGGGGGGTTGCACTGTCCTTGCATCTTGGCCCACGCACAGCGCATCCATGGCTGCAGTGCGAAGAGAGGCAAAGTCGGTCTCATCCAGCTACACGATGGGCCATCCATAGCGCACGATGCGCTACATGTGCCGGTGAAAGCGCTAGCCTCGCTCAGGCCTGCGCGCGTGCAGGCCTTAAGCCTAGCGCAGTATTTTTTACGCCCCAAACCCAACACCTGCAAGGGGCTGTGCACTGTAGAGCGCTTGGCTGCAAGCTGGGCGGCCAGCTCAGCGATCATCCAATCCGATTGCTTGCCCACCCACTGCGCCAGCTTGTTGCGGTCACTGCACCGGCTGCCCGAGCCAAAGAGCAGCCGGTGCATAAGATTTCTAGGCCAGCAACCGTTGCTTCAGATCCTCGCTGTAGGTTATCTCGCCCTCCTTTGATCTCGCCACCAGAATAGTCCGATTGATTGCCACGCTGAAAAGCAGGGTTTCTTTAATAAAAAAAGGCACTTGCGCCATTGGTTGCTATTAGAGATGGGGGAACTATTGAGGGATTTTGGTTTAAGCGGCCCAGCATGTCTACAGTCATTGAACTCAGATCGTATGAAGGCTTCCAGTTCCAATCAGCTCTAGATGTGCTGTCATCTATTGACTCAGACCACGACTTCGCTATGGCCTGTCTGAAATCTGGTTTATACGTAATATTAAAATTAGGAATATGTTTCCGAATTTCATCGGCTATTTCTTTAGGAGAAAAACTCATTGCAAAAAGATTGTATCCATACCTAACTTTTAAGGATTCTTTATCGGCAGTCATAAGATCTATAGTGGCCTTGATGGCGTCATCCATATACATCATAGGTAATTTTGTATCTTCTTCTAGAAAGCATTCATATTTTCCCTCCTTTATGGCTGCATGAAATATTTCTACTGCATAATCTGTAGCGCCACCAGCAGGAAGTGATTGCCATCCGATAATTCCAGGATATCTCAATGAGCGTACATCTATACCATATCTATTATGGTAATAATTACACCATAGTTCTCCTGCGGCCTTACTCATGCCATAAACAGTGGTAGGCAATAACGGGGCATTTTGTGGCGTAGCTATCCTAGGTGTGGTATGACCAAAAACCGCTATGGTACTCGGGAAAAATATCTTATCTAAATTTTTTTCTTTTGCTAGCTCTAAAATGGAGAGTAAGCCATTCAGATTTATATTCCAGGTTTGGATGGGATTCCCTTCTCCCTTTGCGGAAAGTAAAGCCGCTAAATGATAAATTTGAGTTACTTTATACCTTTCTACAATTTCTTTGAGTCTTTGGGTATTGAGAATGTCAAGGAATTCAAATGGTTCTACATTTATGGGAAGTTGGGCGATATCTGTGGCTAATACAGCCTCGTCACCATATATTTTTCGCAATTCTTCTGTAAGAACACGCCCAATCTGTCCATTTGCTCCGGTGATCAAGATTCTTGGCTTAGTCATATTCTAGTTAGGATCTCAAATATAAAAAAATATTCATCCTGAATAAGAAAACTTTTGTTTTATGCTTATTTAAGCATTGTAGATCATTGCAGTATTTGAAAGTTTAAACTATAGTAATATTTATGTCGCCAAGCTCAACGGACCCTTTCGAAGCAAATTCAGACCTGCTTGAGCTGTTGGAGGACGGTTCATCGCGTCGAGGGAAGTTCAGCTTTCGTCCGCTGTTCCCGGATCTCGTCGATAAGGTGATTGACGATGTGTATGGCTTCGCTTATCGACGTCCGCACATCGACCTCAAGACTCGGCAACTTCTGACGCTGGCTGTACTCAGCACGCTTGGTGATTGCAATGTGCAACTCAAATTTCACCTGCGTGGCGCTCTGCGGCTCGGACTTGGCCGAGAGGAAATTCGCGAGGTCTTCGTGCAAGTGGCAGTCCTGGCCGGCAATGTGCGGGCAGTCAATGCTGCTGCCTTGTTTCACGAAATCCAACACGAGCCTGCTGCGCAAGAAACAGGCACAACCACGACCTCGGCTTAAGTTGCCGAGACTGAGCTACAGAAGAGGCTACATGAATGCATCGTTTGCAGCTGAGGTCGCAAAGTACCAAGCCGAAATTTGGGAGAACGGTGCTCGCTTCGATGGTACCCGGCCCATTCCGACGACTCTTACTCCCTACTATTTCGAAAGTTCGAAGTACGAGGCAGTCGGTCGAGATTCACAACTCGTACTCGCTGCCATTGAGATTGTGTCTGACCTCTATTGCAGCGAGCCTGAGATTCGAGCCCGGTTTCCGGAGCTTGCCCGACTTGAGCCGTACATTCTCCGCACCCCCCCGCCCAACCGCCGAACACATGTGGCACGCTTCGACCTTGTTCACGCGACTGATGGACGCTTGATGATGGTCGAACCGAATGCGGACTGTCCAGGAGGCATGACCAACGCAGCAATTATTCATCAGGCCTTTCGCAGGAGCGCGTTCTACGACCGGAGCGTTGCTGAAGTGCCGCAGCCATCCGAAGACCCGCGCAGTTTTCTTAAGATGATGCGTTTAATTTCAGGGAAAGCAAATCCAAGAGTCGGCTTCGTCTGGAGCAGGATTCAGCCGATCAAGAACGACATCCAAACCTTTTTCAACACTGCGGCGACGATGCCCGGATGGCCAGCTCCTTATATTGGCCCCGTGCAAGATCTCACCGTCGCTGCTGACGGTACCTTGCTCGCGGATGGGCTTCCGCTCGACGCGACCTTCACCAAGATTGACACAACACTAGCCTCCGACGGTACAATCCACTGGTGCGCATGGGACAAGGACATCTCCGAGGCTGCCCACGTTCTGAACTCGCTGGCAAGCGGCAGCTTCCTCACGGTCAGCGGACTTCCGTCAATGATGGTGGCAGAGAACAAGCGTGTGATGGCCTTGCTGTTCGAGGATGCAGTGCGCAGCTACTTCTCGGACGAACAACGTCAGGCAGTAGACCGCCTTGTTGCTCACTCCTCCAGTCTGGATGGGCTGGCAAGCAACACGCTCTGGTCGCGTGCAGAAGTGGAAAGGAATAAGGATTCGTTTGTGTTGAAAACGCCCATCGATACCCGGGGCCGTGGCGTGTTCATTGGCCGCGACTGCTCGCAAAGCGATTGGGAGTTGCTGGTCAAGGATGCGGCTCAAGGCAAAGCCATCGTTCAGGAGTACATCGCTCCCAAGATGGACGCCTTGCTGCTTGATTCTGGTGAGCGGGTCAGGATGGCGACCGTGATTGCGCTCTTCTTTTACGCCGGGCAAGCCACAGGCCTCTTGGGGCGTTCAGCCAAGCAAGACATCGTGAACGTCGGAAACGGTGGTGTCATTCGGCCGACCCTCATTGTCGACCAGCTTCCGTCCTACTTTGAACTCTGATTTGAGCATGGACGCCATCGACACCTGCGATGCCAAGTGCATCGGACCGATCGACACACTGAGGCTCGATTTCAAGGCCCCCCGCTTGCGCAACTGGAGCCGAGAAACCCTGCGGCAGCTGCAAGCACTGGGTTGCCTGTTCGAGCCCGGTCGCTGCGCAGCCAGCCCGCTAATTGTCACGCAGGAGTTCTATGGCGGCATGCTCGATGATGTGCACGCTTTGCTGCACCTCGCCAGGCGGGTCGCTGTGGACGAAGGACGGGCACTACAGTGGGCGCGAGCCGACCAAAGGGTCCTTGTGAAAGCAGGCTTGGGTCACCGACGTTTCGCACCGATTGCCAGGCCGGATGGCATTGTGCTTGACGGGCATCTTCAACTCTTGGAGCTCAACCTCGACTCCGGACTTGGCGGCTTCTTCGAAGTTGAACTGCTGCAACGCCGTCTTGTCGAGCTTCAGGCGTTCTCTGGCACGAGCTACCGGGTTCCGCATGTTCTGGCGGCGTTGCACGGCTACCTGCGGGACGTGATGCAGTGGGTGGACAAGCCGACTTGCACCCTTGCCGTGATGGTCGATAAACATCTGACCCCCTACAACCAGTCCCATGCCCATCTGCTTTGCGACAGCTTGAACTGTGGTATTCAAGGTATGAATGCCCGAGTGGTTCCCACCAAGGCACTTTTTCGTGAAGGCGATGTGATGCGCGACAGTCTCTCCAGCTTTGACATCGTCTGGCGCTTCGGCTCCATGGCTCATGCTCCAGAGCAGCTTCGTGACTGCATAGCCGTGCAGCTTGAGACCTTGGCCACCAGAACCCAGCTGATTTCCAGCCCCTCCGATATCGGCGTGGAAAGCAAGCTATCTCTTGCGCTGCTGAGCCAAATAGCTGACGAGGAAGATCCCTCTCTCAGCACGCAGGAAAGGCAGCTTGTTGCACGAAGCGTGCCCTGGACGCGCATCCTGCGAGAAGGACGAACGATGCGTGATGGCAATCTCTGCGACCTGACTCGATTCGCCAGTTCGGAGCGCGCATCCCTGGTGCTGAAGCGAGCTCATTCCAAGTCCTCGCAGCAGGTGTTGATAGGCATGGAAATGAGCGATGCCGCGTGGAAAGCGAGCTTGCGCAAGGCTTTAGTGGACCCGATTCCGTGGGTGGTTCAGCAAAACATCCAATCGGAACCGCTTTCCTTCTCGTATCCCCATGGCGAGGCGGACTTCCAGACCCTGTCCCAGAGCTACAGCATCAATCCTTTCATTTTCGCAAATGCAGAGGCCGCACCCTTCATTCGCATCGAGCGAGATCCCTGCAACCGCCGTTTGGCAATTGCTAACGTCGGTGCTACGGCAACTGCTGGCTTGGTGATTGCGCGCGAGCGCTGCGAATGAGCGCAGAAACCCAGCAGGTGGGCACGCGCGAGATCGTCGGTGGCGCCCTTCCGGGGCCAGAGCGGCCAAAGCGGGCAATAATCTTTCTTCTCATCGAAGGCTTGCCTTCTTTAGGTATCGCACTGACCATCTTCGCTATTGAACTCTGGGTTCTGCAGACAAGCGGCTCCTATGCGACCTTCGCCACGCTCGCACTGCTTGCCGCACTGCCGGGCGTTCTGCTTTCGCCGCTGGTCGGCCCGGTCATTGATCGCATTCCCCGCGGGCTCGTGCTGTCCTGGTGTGACTACCTTGGAATTGCCATCGGCGGGCTGGCAGCCGTATATGCACAGACCGAAGGGTTCAGCGTTCGCGCTGCGGCGCTGGCCCTGATCGGCCTGGCCGTCATCCAGACCGTCAGATGGCCGACGCTCCTCTCCACCGTTTCCGCATTGGCCCCGCCGGGCCAGATCGGCCGCGTCACTGCCTACGAAGAATCGATAGAGGCCGCTGTCGCCGTGTTGGCGCCGCTTGCAGGTGCGTTCGTGCTCAGTCGCTATGGTATTTCCGTCGCCTTTGTGATGGCCACGCTGGTATTTGGGATCAGTCTTATTGGGGTGCTGCTTCTACGCCTTCCGCGCCAGCTCGGCTTCGCGGCCTTCAGGAGTCTGTTGTCCGCATATGCCGCCAACTTCAGGGACGACTTCACGTTCGGTTTTAGATGGATCAAGCAGAGACCGCAGATGCTTCGCCTCTTGATCTACGTCTGCATCTTCAACTTCGGAGCGACGATCTTTGTGACGATGCAAACGCCGGTAGCATTGGCTCTTTTTGCCGCGAACGAAGTAGCAAAAGTTCTGGCATGTGGCGGGGCCGGACTGTTCGCCGGCGGCGTGGCCGTCTCTCTGACTGGCGGGATCCAGCCGGTGGTCCGTGCGATTTATCTCGGTTCGACCTGTATCGCTCTCTCCATCGGCATCTATGGACTCTCGGGCTCAATGGTTCAATCGATTGTCAGTGCCTTCGCTTTCACTTTTTTCCATCCATTCGTGAACACGGCGATGCAAGTCATGTGGAGGTCGACCGCGCCCCTGGAAAAGCAAGGTGCTATCTTCTCGGTGCGCCGAATGTTTACTTCGGCACTTGGCCCAGCAGCCATCACCTTGTCAGTGCCCATCTCAAATTACGTTGCCGCGCCGGCGCTGCGCCAGGCACACGCCCTATTGGGCAGTTCAGCGGAACCGGCCGCATCAGCCGCTCTGGGGGCCACCTTGGTACTGGTTGCCGTGGTGATGCTGCTCGCAATTCTGTTGTTTCAAGCGTTCAGATTTCTGGAGGGGAAAACGCAGTGAACACCATCAAAGTGAGCTCATCGATTGGCCCCCAGGGTCGCTCCACGTCCCAACTTGAAAAAAAACTGAGGCCCATGCCTCAGCTCACCATAAGTAACATCATCCAGGCGTTTCCCGGATGTAAGCGGCTTTATGTCGGGCCCTATCGGAACGTTCTCGACACGGTTGGCCCAACCCTCCAGGTATGTCAGCCCCAGAAGTTTGCGGCGATAGCCCGTACATTCGCGGAGGACTCACACATTTCCGCGCAACTCTCGGACTACATGCTCACCGAGTACTGGGGCGGTCGTTTCATCGAAGAGTTCCTGCAGCGCAACCCCCATCATCCTCAAATCATGCTGATGACGCGGCACGCTAACGATGAGAAGCGCCATGCCGATCTGTTCGGAGCGCTGGCAGGCACCCGTGTGGTCGACACCGAGGGGTCAGCCGCCTTCCAGTTGGAGGAACGATTCCACCGCGTCTACGCGCGCTGCGTCAAGGACGATTTCTTTGCAATGGCTTGTTTGCTGCATGGGTTCGAGGTGCGATCGGCCCTCATTCAGAGCTATTGGTTTACGTTGATGGATCTGTTTCCTCATGCACCGGCCGCCGCGCTGCGGCCCACTTTTTCTCGTATAGCGACAGACGAAGTGTTCCATGTGACCTACACGATGCAGATGGTCTGCCAAGGGTTGGCGGCCGGTGCTGATCCGTCCGTGCTGGCTAACGCACTCCGCCTGGCTGAAGCCTCTATCGAGGTAGTCGAGGCCATGCCCGGCGGGCTCGCTACACTTTCCATGTGTTCCAAGACTCCTCAATCCTGCAGCTAGGAGATACCAGCATGAAGATTAGAAGTATTGAGGATCTGCAGACATTCTCGCGGCCAGGCGATCACGTTCTTACCCTTTTCAGCGGCGGCTTGGACAGCAGCTACGTGTTGCAGCTTTTGTCACAAGTGAGATGCAAGACGACGGCGTTGTGTGTGGATGTGGGTGACGATATCGAGCATGACAGGTTACACCAGATTGCCGGGTACTTTGCCGTGGACCTGCATATCGCGGATGCTCGCGAGGACTTCGCTGCAAATGCGGTGCTTCCAGCCATCCAGGCCCAGGCCCGATACCTCGGCATCTATCCGGTAAGTTCCTCGCTGTCTCGCCCTGTCATCGCTCAGCGGGCTGTGCAGCTCGCGGGCGAACTCGGTTGCAACGCCATTGTCCACACGGCGAACCAGTCACAGAACAGTCTGCGGCGCCTGAACGGGGCCATTTCGCAGCTTGGCTTTGAAGGCTTCTATGGCTCACCCTACGAGTATTCCGCGATACCGCGCGAGAAGAAAATCGAGGCGATGTCGAGTTGCGGCTTTTATGGCTTTCAATCTCGGACGACCAGCGGCGATGCCAATTTGTGGTGCCGCGAGTTCGAGTCCGGCACTCTTGAGAACCCCGAGGACTTTGTAGTCCCTGAAGCCCTATACGAATGGAGCCGGCAAGGACCGAGTAGGCCCACCTCCGGCCGTGTCACATTAACCTTTCACGAAGGCAAGCCGATCGCCATCGACACGCAGAGCCTGACACTCACAGCACTGATCGCCCGGCTGAACAGCCAGGCGGGTGCTTTCAGGGTCGGGCGTTATGCTGGCCTGGAACACCTGGAGCATGGCGAGAAGGTTTTGGAGATCCGCGAGGCCCCTGCGGCACATCTTCTGCTTGATGCCTATCGACATCTTGAAACCGCCACACTCGACGCCGAGTTACTCCGCGAAAAGCAGGGGCTTGAACAGATATGGGTGCGTGAGGCCATCGAGGGACGCTGGTTTGGGGGCCTGAAAGCGGCAGCTGAAGCTTTTATCCGCCATACATCGCAGGCTATTAGTGGGTCAGTGAGCTTCACATTACGGCAGGGTACAGCCGATGTCTGCTCGATCCGAGCTGCAAAGCCACGCTATTTGACCGAGCGAGATCTCTGGGAAGTCGAAGTCGCCAGGGAGCGTGGCGCTCGCAGCATCCTTCGGCATGCAAGTCAGGATAAGCGAACATCTCTGCTCATGGACGTCTAGTTTTGCCGTGTCAAAAGGCCGATAGGAAATTTAACCCCATATGCCCAAGTATGGCACGGCCTCTGGGCCTCAAGGCCCCGGGACCTGTGCAACTTGAGCCGTTGCAACCGTTTAATAGTGAAACAGATATGCGCTGCCCTCGAAATTAGCTACAAGATGATTTAGCGTCCAATTTATTCAGAAAGCAAATTGGGCAATAAACTTCTTTCAAAATTACTTACCGTATGAGAAATTAAGCTCCGATGTCCATAGTGATGGGAGCAACGATGAAAGACGAAAAGCTCAAAGGGTTATCAGACGAAGCGTCTCGTCACTTAACCGGCGTCAAGCGATCAATGTGTAAGGAGAGGGTGGGAATCGTAGCACAGGCGGACGCAAAGAAAATTCTTTCTAATTTTGAGATCAGAAATCTTTAATCTCCCCCCATCCCCAGATGTTCTACCACCTTACGCGCATAGACCCAGAGTAGTATCCCTGCAGCTATGACCAAGCTGCCCATTACGATTTTTTTTACAAACAACTGAGCGATCCCGGCCATCAACACAGCGGCTGCGATCACGCGCACTAAAGCAATGAATTTGTTTTCCATAAGATTGGCTAGGCTTGTTTCAATAAAAGCAAAATGGGTTACTGCTTTAGGAATTTTAATATCCCTTTTCTTCTATTGCTGCAGAGAGTGGGTACCGCTGATCACTCAAACTGAGCAGTCCGTCTATTTTTGGGTATTCATCAAACTCAAGATAAAAAGGCAGTGGTTTTTTTATAAAAATGCCGCTGTACCTTTTTAAAAGTATGCAAACTAAAACAGAGCAAGTTTTACCCTCTTAAGACGCTCCTGTATAAAAAAGCTGCAAAAGTGCTGAAAACAAAAAAGAGTTGCTTCCAGCCGCTTTAGTAAAAGCTTACAGCACTTCAAAAACGCCGGCTGCTCCCATACCACCGCCTATGCACATGGTAACTAGCACGCGCTTGGCACCTCGCCGTTTTCCTTCAATCAGCGCATGCGCGGTCAGGCGTTGCCCGCTCACCCCATAAGGATGGCCAACCGCGATGGCACCTCCGTTTACATTCAGACGATCATTCGGAATACCCAGCTTATCGCGGCAATAAATCACCTGTACCGCAAAGGCTTCGTTAAGCTCCCACAAATCAATATCACTTACTTTTAGACCCAAGCGTGCTAATACTTTCGGAACAGCAAACACAGGACCAATCCCCATTTCAGCGGGTTCGCAGCCTGCGACCGCAAAACCCAAAAAACGGCCTAAGGGTTGAAGGTTTTTCTTTTCAGCAAGTTTTTCGCTCATCAGTACACAGGCCCCGGCACCATCAGAAAACTGGCTGGCATTACCTGCTGCAATCAGCCCACCGGGCAGAGCGGGACGAATACCGCTAATGACCTCTTTGGTCGTGCCTTCACGAATACCTTCATCCTTGCTCACGGTCACTTCTGCAGTGCGAATGCCACGTACCGGATCAGCTACTCCTGCCTGTACCGTGATGGGGGCGATCTCGGCTGTAAACAAACCTGCAGCTAATGCTGCACTGGCTCGCTGTTGGCTGCTGGCTCCGTACTCATCCATTTGATCGCGAGTAATACCATAGCGTTTGGCTACTTCCTCGGCAGTTTGCAGCATGCTCCAATAAATTTCTGGTTTGTTCTGTACGAGCCAGGGGTCAGCCAACATATGGGTGTTCATTTCTTTTTGAACACAGGAAATGTTTTCCACTCCACCAGCTACAAAAACATCGGCTTCATTTGCAATGATGCGTTGTGCAGCCATAGCGATAGCTTGCAAGCCAGAAGAGCAAAAACGATTGATAGTGATACCCGAAACTGTAATGGGGCATCCCGCGCGCAAAGCGGCCTGGCGGGCAATATTATTACCAGTGGCTCCTTCAGGAAAAGCGCACCCTAAAATAACATCTTCCACTTGTGCGGCTTCAATGCCTGCACGGGTGATAGCATGTTCAATCACATGTCCAGCTAATGTGGCGCCATGAGTCATATTAAAGGCGCCTTTCCAGCTTTTGGTAAGAGGCGTGCGAGCGGTAGAAACAATTACGGCATTAGTCATGTTGAAATTTCCTAGTGCAAGACAAAGTAAAGAGCAATCGCTTTGTGGGCTTAAGTCAAAGTTTTTCCTTCGTCAGCTAACTTGAGTAATAAAGGAGCGGGCTCCCAAAAACTGGCATCATCCAGCGGGTTTTTCTGAAATTTTTTCATGCGCTGGATCACATTGAATAAACCTACGGTATCGGCATAACACATAGGGCCGCCTCGCCACAAGGGAAAACCGTAGCCCGTTAAATACACCATATCAATATCACTGGCTTTACTGGCAATGCCTTCCTGCAGAATATGAGCGCCTTCATTTACTAAGGAATACACTAGACGGTCTACTATTTCCTCATCGCTAATTTTCCGAGGGTTGACGCCTATCTCTTTTCGATGTTTCTCGATCATATCAGTGACGACTTTGGATGGAATTGCATCCCGTTTCCCTGGTAAATAGTCGTACCAGCCAGCTCCTGTTTTTTGTCCAAACCGCCCCATTTCGCACAGCAAATCTGCGGTTTTAGAGTACCGCATGCTAGCGCGCTCTGTCGCGCGGCGTTTGCGAATCGCCCAGCCGATATCGTTCCCTGCCAAATCTCCCATGCGAAAGGGTCCCATTGCAAACCCAAACTTTTCTATGGCCTGATCCACTTGTGCTGGGGTACAACCCTCGTCTAGCAAGAAGCCAGCTTGCCGACTGTATTGTTCGATCATACGATTACCGATGAAGCCATCACATACGCCGGAAACCACTGCCGTTTTCTTAATTTTTTTGGCAAGCGCCATGACGGTAGCCAGCACGTCCTTGGCCGTTTGTTTACCACGCACGACTTCCAGAAGTTTCATTACATTTGCGGGGCTGAAGAAATGGGTGCCTATAACATCCCGCGGCCGCTGGGTGAAGCTAGCAATTTTGTCTACATCCAAGGTTGAAGTATTGGTCGCCAGAATTGCGCCAGGCTTCATGATGGCATCCAGCTTTGTGAATACGGCTTGCTTTACATTTAACTCTTCAAACACGGCTTCTATTGCCATATCGGCATCTTTAAGGTCTTCATAGTTCAGCGTGCTACTTAGCAACGTCATGCGCTGGTCATATTTTTCTTGGCTTAGCTTGCCCCGTTTGACTTGAGATTCATAGTTCTTGCGGATGGTAGCAATACCACGGTCCAGCGCCTCTTGGTTGGTTTCCAAAATAATGACAGGGATACCGGCGTTGAGAAAATTCATGGAGATCCCGCCTCCCATGGTTCCGGCACCAATCACAGCGAGTTTTTTAACTTCTCGGACAGGAGTGTTTTCGGGTACATCAGGAATTTTACTGGCTGCACGTTCTCCAAAAAAGGCATGCCGCAATGCTTTAGACTCAGGGGTCATCAATAGCGCGATGAATTGTTCACGCTCAAATTCCATTCCCTCAATGAATTTTTTTTGTACCGCCGCTTCAATGCAATCAATACATTTGAGGGGAGCAGGAAAATGTTTTGACATGGCTGTCACGGTATTGCGAGCAAAAGCAAAATAGCCGTCTGCATTGGGATGACTCGCTTTTAAATGGCGGATCAGCGGCAAGGGTCGGATGGTGGCCACACTGTTAGCGAAAGTGATAGCCTCTTCCATAAGGGTTTCAGCTGAGGAAGCGATGCGGTCAAAGAGTTTCTGGTCGGTAAGTTTTGCCAGCATTTCACTTTTAACAGGCTCACCAGAAACAATCGTGTTTAGTGCATTCTCCACCCCAATGGCGCGTGGCAGCCTCTGGGTTCCTCCTGCCCCCGGCAAGAGCCCGAGTTTGACTTCTGGAAGTGCTATCTGCGCTCCAGGAGCAGCAATACGATAGTGACAACCCAAAGCTAGTTCCAGGCCACCTCCCATGCAGACTGTATGAATGGCTGCAATCACAGGTTTTTCGAAGGATTCAACCGCGTTAATGACAGAATGTAAAGAAGGTTCTTGCGACATTTTTGGAGTATTAAACTCTTTGATGTCAGCCCCGCCAGAAAAGGCTTTTCCAGCACCTGTAATTACGACTGCAGTGATGGCATCATTATCAGCAGCTTGATCCAGACTCGCGCAGATTTGCTTGCGAGTCTCATAATTCATTCCATTGACAGGGGGGTTGTTTAGGATAATCACAGCAATATTGCCATGAACTTTATATTCAACTGTCATAAAGACTCCGCAAATTCCAAGTTATGAAAAGAAATACATCCCGACAAAATTTGAAAGATTTTTATAAGATTAAGTTAAAAATAGAACGATCGTGCTATTTTAGTAGAGTTTATAAGCTTACTTGTTTTTTATGATTTCATTTCTAAATCATCCGTATCGTGGTTGCTTGCTTTGCCCGAGCACTGTTTTTAGCTTTGCTCCTAAAAAGCAATATTCAAAAATGAATAAGCATTTATTTTTAAACTTCCAGCCACTCTTTACGAATCTGGGCATTTTGTTTTAACTCTGCTGCAGTTCCCTCAAAAACAATATTGCCGTGACCCATCACATAAACTCGATTAGAAATTTCCAAGGCAATAGCTAGTTTTTGTTCAATGAGCACTACTGCCAAACCACGGCGCTTAAGTTCCTGCAAATATTGGGCTACCAATTCAACAATTTTCGGAGCCAAGCCTTCGGTGGGTTCGTCAATAATGATTAATTGCGGATCTCCCATAAGGGTGCGACAGAGGGTAAGCATTTGTTGCTCGCCGCCTGATAAAACTCCGGCTTGGGTATGCTGCCGCTCTTTTAGCCGCGGAAACATCTGGTACATATCCTCAAAGGACCATTGTCCAGGGGATTTGCCTTTTAGACCCAATATAAGGTTTTGCTCTACTGTGAGAGTTGGAAAAATATCTCGGTTTTCAGGAACATAGCCGATGCCTTGCAGAGCAATTTCATAGGTTTTACGCCCAATCATTTCTTTATTGTTGAACTTAACAGAGCCTGTTGCATCAACAAGGCCCATTATCGCTTTGGCAGTAGTACTGCGCCCTACACCATTGCGACCCAAAAGGCTAACAATTTCGCCTTTATGGACATGTAGATCCACCCCGTGTAGTACATGACTTTTGCCGTAGTAAGCATGCAGGTTTTTGATTTCAAGCATGAGTGTGCGCTCCCAGATAAGCTTCCTGTACCTTGGGATTTTCGCGGATGCGTTGCGGTGTATCGCTAGCAATCACTTGCCCATACACCAAAACACTAATTTTGTCTGCCAAACCAAACACTACATTCATATCATGTTCCACCATCACCAGAGATTTGTCTTTGCTGACTTCCCGGATCAGGTTTACCGCATGATCAGACTCGCTACGGCTCATCCCTGCCGTGGGTTCATCAAGCAGAATAACTTGCGCATCCCCCGCAATCGTCAAGCCAATTTCCAGTGCACGTTGTTCTGCATAGGTCAATAAACCGGCTTTGGTATCCCGCCTACGAGCCAAACCAATACGCTCCATAACCTCTTCTGCTCTTTCTCGCGCGTCTTTTAAGGCGTCCAGCCTATGCCAGAAAGAATATTTGTAACCTTCAGACCAAAGGACTGCACAACGTAAGTTTTCAAACACATTCAAATTCACAAAGAGGTTATTGATCTGGAAACTGCGCGCTAAGCCCATACGGTTAATCTCAAAGGGTTTTTTTCCAGAAATTTCTACACCGTTAAGTTGGATAGAACCAGAAGATAAACCGAACCGGCCGCTGATGAGATTAAATAAAGTGGATTTTCCGGCGCCGTTAGGGCCAATAATGGCGTGGCGTTCTCCTTTAGGAATTTCTAACTGTACCCCGCGAATGATTTCGGTTTTTCCAAAAGATTTTTTAACATCGATTAGTTTGAGCGCTGGTGTGCTGGAAGGCATGTTTACACCACTAATTTTTTAGTTTGTTCGACTTCAATTTCTTCCTGGATCGTATTCCACACTTGCATAAATCGTCTACGCATTGGCTCAAACACGAGTAGCCCTCCCGTTAACAGCGAAGTGGCGATAATCCAGGCTGTGGAACCCGCCGTATCGAAGGAGAAACCAAAAATCTTGCGCACTGTGCCATTACTGGCATCCAGAGTGAGGTGATAGGTCATTTCAATGACCATAATAATTCCAAGGCTAAGCAGTATTGCTCCGATAAAAACACCTAAATAAGGGTCCAGCAACCGCTTAAACTTTGAAAAACTGAGTACTCGCAAATTCATCAAGATTAGGCTGGAAAGGCCGCCAGGCGCGTACAGGACCATCAGTACAAAGAAAATGCCAAGATAAAGCTGCCAGGCTCTAGTAAATTCTGATAAAGCGACGGAGAAAAATACAAACACAATAGCACCGATAATTGGCCCAAAAAAGAATAAGGCACCTCCGATAAAGGTGGCGAGTAACACGCCCCCCGAGCGAATTGCAGAGACATTTTCTGCGCTTACGATTTCAAAATTCAAGGCCGATAAGCCCCCGGCAATCCCTGCAAAAAAACTTGAAACAATTAATACATACCAGCGCACTCGTTGGGTGTTGTAGCCGATGAATTCAACCCGTTCCGGATTATCTCTGACCGCATTGGCCATGCGGCCTAAAGGAGTATGAGTAAAAGCATACATGGCTACAATGCAGAAGAAACACCAAACAGCAATTAGGTAATAAACCTGGATAGCCGGGCCGTAACTAATGCCTAGAAAAGGCTCTCCAACTACACGGTTGCCGGTAATTCCACCCTCTCCGCCGAAAAATCCGGGAAACATCAATGAAGAGGCAAAAACCATTTCTCCTATCCCCAAGGTAATCATTGCAAAAGGGGTCCCGGACTTTTTGGTAGTGACGTAGCCGAACAAGATGCCAAAAAACGCCCCTGCCAGACCTCCAACTAAAGGCAAAAAAGTAACGGGAAACCAAAGCTTGCCCGCACTGATTGCATTAAGCGCATGCATTGTGAAAAAGGCGCCCAAGCCTGAATAAACGGCATGGCCAAAGCTGAGCATGCCAGTTTGACCCAGCAGCATATTAAAAGAGAGCGCAAAGATGATGGTAGTCCCCATCTGAGAGAGCAGGGTAATGGAAAAACCTTGGTTAAAAATCAGGGGTGTGCCTAAAAAGAGAAGTGCAGTCATGCCCCAGATAAACCAGCGGCCCACATTCAGCGGTTTGAATTTCAGCATATTGTTTGGCATTTTTATCCCTCTCGTGTTCCCATGAGGCCACGGGGACGAAAAATAAGAATGAGTACCAAAAGTAGATAAGGTAGTACGGGAGCAATCTGCGAAACTGTGAGTTTCCACACATCGAAGAACGGGGTTTTTTCGGTAAGTACTATGCCCAGCGTTTTAAACAGATCTACTAAAGAAAAATCTATCTTCACGGCAAAGGTTTGGATTAGACCAATCAAGACGGAAGCGATGAACGCACCTGCTAAAGATCCCATCCCTCCTACGACGGTAACAACAAAAATAATGGATCCTAATGTGGCTGCCATCGCTGGTTCAGTGACAAATGCAGGGCCTCCAATGACACCCGCTAACCCTGCTAAGGCACATCCTCCGCCAAATACCAACATGAAAACACGAGGAACATTATGGCCTAGGCTTTCTACCGCATCAGGATGAGTAAGCGCGGCTTGGATCACCAAGCCTATTCGGGTACGGGTCAACATGAGCCAGATTAAAGCCAGCATGACTAAGGCCACAATCATCATAAAACCGCGATAAAGAGAAAACGTAAGTCCAAAATCTTTCAAAAATTCAATAGGCCCATCCAGGATGGGAGGGACACGATAGCTAACCGCAGCGCGCCCCCAAATGACTTGCACTAGTTCAACAATGATGAAGGACAAACCAAAGGTGAACAAGAGTTCAGGCACATGGCCGAATTTATGTACTTTTCGCAAACCATATTTTTCAACCATGGCCCCTATTAAGCCGACGGCTAGCGGGGCAATGATCAGGGCAATCCAAAAACCAGTATTGGGTCCTACCAGATGAGTCGCCCAGACACCTATTTGATAGGCAAAATAGGCTCCTATCATGTAGAAACTGGCGTGGGCAAAGTTCAGTACGCCCATCATCGAAAAAATCAGTGTGAGCCCTGAAGACAGCATGAATAAAAGCAAACCGTAGGATAGTCCGTTAAGTAGCGAAATCAGAAAAATATCCATAGGAGTCCCTGTGCGTCCACCTTTTTATCTAAAAAGAACGGACGTTCGTTTATTAAACAAAAAATTACCCGTTCGTTTTTTTGACCCGAACGGGTATCAGTACTTTTACGCTGATTAGTCTGAAAGTACCTTAGATTTTTTCGTCCTCAGATCTTCCCGGGGCGTTTCATCATGCAGGAAGAAGGTTGAACGCCAACATAGGTAGGTTGAACAGATTGGCTCTTCCAGCCGTAGCCTTGTTTTTCTTGGTCAAACTTTACGGTTTTTCCATCTACTTTTGTCCATGTACTGATAACCAGGGGTTGCTGTAACTGATGGTCGAGACCGCGCATGTGGACTTCACCATTCAGAGATTTGAATTTCAGATCTTCCATGGCAAAGGCAACTTTTACCGGGTCAATAGACTTGGCTTTATTAGTTGCTTCCGATAAAGCTTTGACGACTGAATAGGTGGCCATCACGTAATAGTCATCGTTATAGCGTTTTAAAAATTCGGTTGCGATATCTTTGCCTGCCATAGTAGGTTCATTCACATTCCAGTTACCTACATAGTGAACCTTACCTTCTCCGGAAGACCCTAATGCAGTGGGTACGCCCGTAGTACCGGCGTAAAAAGTAAAGAAATTGGCTTTAAAGTCCGCATCTTTAGCTGCCTTAATTAGTAAGGAAAGATCAATACCCCAGTTTCCGGTAATGACGGTATCAGCACCAGCCGCTTTCATTTTTGCAATATAAGGCGAAAAATCCTTTACTTGCATGATGGGGTGCAGGTCTTCCCCGACGATTTTGATATCCGGGCGTTTGCGGGCCAACATGGTTTTGGCTGCATTCGCGACTGATATGCCAAAGGAATAATTTTGACCAATAAGATAAACATTTTTTATGTCTTGTTGATTAGTCATCCAGGTGGTTAGGGCTTCCATTTTCTGATCAGAGTTCGCATCGAACCGGAAATGCCAAAAACTGCATTTGCTATTGGTTAAATCGGGATCAACGGCTGAATTATTCAGAAAAATGATTTCTTTGCCAGGGTTGCGTTCATTGTGTTTGCTAATCGCGTCAGAAAGAGCATATGCAACCGCAGAGCTATTGCCCTGTGCTACATAGCGAATGCCTTGATCCACAACAGCTTTTAATTGGGTGAGTGCTTCTTGTGGGCTGTTTTTAGTATCAAAGGCCACAATTTCAAACTTATTCCCCTTGGACCATCCTTCCTTGTTAGCTTTCTCCATAATTAGCTCGTAGGACTTCATAATGTTTTGTCCAATAGGACCAAAGGGACCAGACATTCCCTCAACAAATGCGATTTTGATGGTGTCTGCACAGGCTGCGCCTGCAATCCCCAACAGCGCTGTTGCCATGGCGGTCCGGATAAACATTGAGGTTTTCATGAGTTTTAATGCTCCTTAAATAAATTTTTACGTGTACGAAAGGTTAGGGGAGGCTGCAAGCGCTGTAAACCCTAATTATCCTTAGCGGGATTAGTGTTTTCCCCAAGCCTAGCGGGCATTGAGTGCTTCAGGGAGTTGGTAATTAGCAAATTGTTCGCGTAGTTTAGTTTTTAAAATTTTTCCCGTAGCGCCTATCGGAATATTATCAACAAATACAATATCGTCAGGCATCCACCATTTGGCGATTTTTCCTTGAAAATGGGTTTGCAACTGTTCTTTGGATAAGGTTTCTCCAGAGCGCTGCATAACGATTAGCAAAGGGCGTTCATCCCACTTTGGGTGAGGCACTGCAATACAGGCGGCCATTTGTACTGAAGGGTGGCTCATTGCAAGGTTTTCCAGTTCGATAGAACTAATCCATTCGCCGCCAGATTTAATCACGTCTTTGCTGCGGTCAGTAATCTGCATATAGCCATCGGCATCAATGGTAGCCACATCCCCTGTAGGAAACCAGCCATCGGGCAGTAAAGGATTTCCCCCTTCTTCTTTGAAATATTCACGCACAATCCACGGCCCCCTTACCTGCAGATGGCCGGAGCGCTGTCCATCCCATGCAAGAGCGTGACCTTCATCATCAACAATGCGCATTTGTACGCCGTAAACAGCTCGGCCTTGTTTGCATTTGATGGCAAGCTGTTCTTCGCGGTCTAATGCGGTATGTTTGTGTTTTAAAGTACAGGAGGTTCCTAAAGGACTCATTTCTGTCATACCCCAGGCATGTAAGACCTGCACACCATAATCTATTTCGAAAGTTTTGAGCATGGAGGGCGGTACGCTTGAGCCACCGATGACTGTACGATTCATTGTGGAAAACTTTAGCTGGTTTTGCTTTACATAAGCCAGCAATCCCAGCCATACTGTCGGAACGCCTGCAGACAAGGTGACGTGTTCTTGTTCAAATAATTCGTAAAGTGATTTTCCATCCAACCCCGGTCCTGGCAGTACCAGCTTGCAACCGGTGAGGGCCGCTGCATAAGGCAGCCCCCAGGCATTCACATGGAACATGGGCACTACAGGTAAAATGCAGTCTCGGGCCGATATATTAAGGGTATCGGGCATACAGACGGCGTAACTATGCAATACCGTGGAGCGATGACTATACAGGACACCTTTTGGATTACCTGTTGTGCCGCTGGTGTAGCACAAGGTGGCAGCGGTGCGTTCCTCTAGGATTGGCCAATCAAATTTGTCAGAAGCAGACTCGATAAGCGTTTCATAGCACAACAGATTAGGCACTTTACTAGCACTGGGCATATGCGCCGCGTCTGTCATCAAAATATAGTGCTTAATGGTTTTGCAATGAGGAGCGATCGCTTCAATCAAAGGCAAAAAAGTCAGATCAAAACAGAGCACCTGATCTTCAGCGTGGTTACTAATCCATGCGATTTGCTCTGGATGCAGCCGGGGGTTGATGGTGTGCAGGATCAAACCTGAACCCGACACACCGAAATACAGTTCCAAGTGACGGTCGGTATTCCATGCCAAGGTAGCAATGCGGTCTGATGGCTTCAGGCCTAATGATTTTAGGGCATTGGCACATTGCATGGAACGCCGATGCAAATCGCTATAGGTGTAGCGTCGAATTTCTCCCTCGGTCCCCCGCGTAACGATCTGCGTATCCGGGTGGTTTTGTTTTGCATGTTCGATTAAAGACCAAATTAATAAAGGGGTATCCATCATTAAGCCATACATCTCGCCTGTCTCCTGCTGGTTTATTTAAAATATGCTAAAGGTACTTTAAATGACACTTTCACTTCAATCTATTCCACGGATGGTTACGCTTCCTCTGAAAAATCGTTTCGCCTCGTTGGGAGAGGGTTTTTTTACCCGCTGGATGCCTCAGAGCCTGCGTTTTCCGAAATTGGTGGCCTGGTCTGAAAGCACTGCCGAGCTACTCGGTATGGATAATACCGCGCAAACTCTTCAGACATGGACGGAAATTTTAAGCGGCCAAGCTCTTCCTTTGGGAAGTGATCCGCTTGCAACCGTCTACTCAGGTCACCAGTTCGGCGTATGGGCGGGCCAGTTAGGGGATGGGCGGGCTCTGCTTTTGGGTGGTGTTGAGCATCAAGGTCAATATTTTGAGTTGCAGCTTAAAGGCAGCGGTAAAACTCCTTATTCGCGTATGGGAGATGGTCGGGCTGTTTTACGATCCTCTATTCGGGAGTTTTTATGTTCTGAGGCGATGGCAGCTTTAGGTATTCCGACGACTCGCGCTTTAGCAGTCGTGAGTGCGCAAGACCCCGTGATTCGCGAAACGGTTGAAACGGCTGCGGTGGTATTAAGGGTGGCTCCAAGTTTTATACGCTTCGGGCATTTTGAGCATTTTGCTTCCCATCGGGACATAACCCGGTTAAAAGCTCTGGCAGATTTTGTGATTCACTATCATTTTCCCGCCTGCAAAAATGCTTCTCACCCCTACGCAGCCTTACTTGAAGAGGTAGCCCATGCTACTGGAGAAACTATTGCACAGTGGCAATGTGTCGGGTTTATGCACGGCGTCATGAATACAGACAATATGAGCATTTTGGGGCTGACCATAGACTACGGTCCGTTTGGCTTCATGGATGCTTTTGATGCCGCTCACATCTGTAACCACAGTGATGATCAAGGCCGCTACGCCTACCATATGCAGCCCCAGATTGGGCATTGGAATATTGCTGCCTTGGCTGAAGCATTGTCTCCTCTTATAGAGGACGAATCATCCATTAAAGCGGCGGTTCAGGCTTATGTGGATTCTTTCGAACATGCTTACAGCGAAGGCTTGCGGGCTAAGCTGGGTCTGCGTGAGGTACTTCAGACAGATGCTGAGCTCTTTACAAGTTTGCTGCAATTGCTGCATACCACGCATACAGACTGGACCCTGTTTTTTCGCGCTTTAAGCCGTATTGAGGTCGGTAATCGCAAGGCTGATGCACAGGTGCGGGATTTGGTCGTAGATAGGGAGGCACTTGATAACTGGCTGGATCACTATCATCAGCGGCTTATGCAAGAAGCCAGTGTAGATGCGGTTCGCGCGCCCTGGATGAACACGGTCAACCCCAAATTTATTTTGCGCAATTATTTAGCAGAACAAGCGATACGCAAAGCTAGAGATGAGCAAGATTTTTCTGAAGTGGCAAGCTTGTTAAAAGTTCTGGAAAAACCTTTTGAAGAGCAAGAGCAATACAATCACTACAGTAAACCACCCCCGGATTGGGCGCAGCATTTAGAAGTCAGCTGTTCTTCTTGATGTTTGGACCATCAGGAATTTCAGCTTCCGTTACAACTCTGGGTTTTGAGCGATTGCGTTGCTAGACCCGGTGTTTCTGGGCGAATTACGGGTGCAGGGTGCTCAGGTGGTCGGTATTCCGAGTGGTTTTGGGGATGGCAACACAAATTGATACCCAACAACAATGCCAGCAAAAATTGCACCAGGCAGCCTATGTCGAAGCAGCTGGAGTCTTGTCGTTCCTCGTTCGGGTGCGCGGACGATCACGTTTGCGCGGCTGGCAGAGTTCAACCAGTTGCTTGAGCACATGCTCGATCCAGTTGCGGTCAGACAGGGGCAGGCTGGCTAACCAGATGCTGATATACTTGGCATGTTCCACGGGCTGCACCGGAGCTTCGTCCAGCAGATTTGCAATGGTGGTGTTGAGCAGGCGCGCCACCGTGTCTACTACGGTGAGCGGGGGAAGGATGTTGCCCGTCTCGTAGCGCGACACGGTCAGGGTGTCGATCTCGAGGTACTCGGTGAGTTGTTACTGTGTCAGGCCAACGGCCCGACGGCCTCTCCGTTGGTGCGCCCCAAGCGTCTGGCCAGCGACCGATGTATGGGCTCTGCCATGCGTTGCGGTCCTTGTAAATGACAGCAAGCTTGGTGTTTTTAAGACAGATCTGTAATGACGTTAAAACATCGTATAATGTTGACGCTAGACGAACAGATTTGGCAACGCAACGCAAAAATGACGGAATTCGTGCTTACGCATTCTCTTCGTGCTTACGCATTCTCTTCGTGCTTACGCATTCTCTTCGTGCTTACGCATTC